>JGI12316J15310_10000007_pt16 | contig 426975 bp, 367 predicted proteins | sample MarCyaLeptolynsp_FD_15310 | JGI IMG/M metagenome (IMG submission 15310) | reverse complement strand
AGGGTTGCCACATTTGTTTGTTCCGTTTTTAATGATATTCGCACTGCCACATGAGTGACAAGTATACGTGATGGTTTCTTGTATCATGTGGCTAGTGTATCAAATACACTTTATCACTTACTTTTTAACCACTACCGCCATCAATCCACAGGCTATTTCTAATTATTTGCTCATCTAATTGAAAAGAATTGGACATAAAAAATAAATTAAAAATGCCATATTGGTCTATGGCAAAAGTAACCCTCTGTCTGTTATACTTTAAGCGCGTTATTCTTCGCACAATTAAATATTTGTATTCTTTGTATCAGGAGAAACCTATGCACAAGTTACTTCGAGTAACCATTCTTTTGATGCTTGCCTCGCTCATGGCGATTAGTGCAAGCGCACAAGAAGGTGGAATCCTCATCGGAACAAACTTCGGTGGCGATCCCAATAATATCAATCCACTTATTTCTAACAATACCGTCGAACTAGATGTAAACGAATATCTTTTCCCAAGCATCTACAACATCGACCCCGAAACACGCGCTCCAATGAAAGGTGGACGCAATGACCAAGATACAGGTCTTGCGCTCGACTGGACAATTTCCGAAGATGGTATGACCTATACCTTCACATTGCGTGATGACATCTTCTGGAATGACGGTACACCTGTCACTGCATTCGACTACAAGTTCACCTTCGATGCACTCGCAAGTGAACTCACCTCTTCACCACGTACAAACGTACTCCAAAGTGTTGAAAGTGTTGAAGCACCAGATGCAACCACAATCATCATTAATCTGAGTGTTCCATCCTGCCGTGCCTTGGATGAATTCGATGACTTCGGTATTCTGCCAGCACACATCATTGAACCACTCATTGGTGGCGACTTCGCAGAAATCGACAATCTCGACTTCAATAAAAACCCAACAGTTACCGCTGGTCCATTCAACTTCGGTGCATTGGTACCCGGTGAACAAGTTAGCCTCGTCCGCAACGACAGCTACTATATGCCTGTTTCACCAGAAGGCTACATCATCCGTAATGTTCCAGACCAAGTTGTTGGCGTAGAACAATTCCTCGCTGGTGAAGTTACCTCACTCGATACAAACAGTGGTGGTGTTCCAGAAGCTAGCATGCAAGAATTCCGCGAACGCTCCGAAGCTGGTGAGTTCCAGACATTCGAATATGTTGATGATGGTTTGACTTTTGTGGGTTTCAACTATGCTGACCCAAGCGCACCTGCTGACGGTGAAGACGAAGATGGCAACCCAATTGAACAAGGTTTCCACCCCCTCTTCGGTGACCTGCGTGTTCGTCAAGCAATTGCACAAGCAATCAACTACGAAGACCTAATTGAAGGTGCTGCACAAGGTGAAGCTATTCAAGTAAATTCCTTCGGTACACCTGCCCTCTGGGGATACAACCCAGACATTGAAGCATGGCCCTATGACCCAGAAGTTGCACTTGCACTTCTCGCAGAAGCTGGTTTTGTTGATGATGATGGTGACCCATCAACCCCACTGGTAGCAACCGAAGATGCACTTTATGCAGAACCCGGTACACCATTTGAATTCCAGCTCTTGACCAACTCCGGTAACGTCACACGTGAAGCAGCCGGTACCATCATCCAAGATCAACTCGGTCAAATTGGTATCAGCGTAGACTTCCAAACACAAGAGTTTGGTTCACTGGTTACCTTGTTGCTCGGTCAAGAATTTGATGCGATTCTCATCGGTTTCACCAACCTTGACCAAGACACCGATGCTCGTGATGTCTTCACACCTGTTGGTGACAGTGTCGGCGGTGGTTTCAACTTCGTCTCCTACAACAACCCAATGGTTACCGAAATGTACCAAGAAGCATTGGTACTCGAAGGCTGTGACCTCGAAGAACGTCAAGCAATCTACCACGAAATTGGTCAGATTCTACACGATGAACTTCCATGGCTATGGCTCTTCGCAACCAACGAAATGTATGCAGAAGCTAACAGTGTTCAGAACTGGACACCATACGCAGAAACACGCTACGGCTTTATTGCAGACATTGCAATTAGCCCCTAGTAGTTCATAGCAAACAAGAGTGTGTCGGACGTTATCGTCCGGCACATTTTCATCACCATCCCAAATAGTAAAACATATTCTATTTTTCTAATTCCTTAGCTCAGGTCAACCTTATGTTTAAGTACATCCTCCGTCGCCTCATACAATCTATCCCAACATTTTTAGGGATTACACTGTTTTCATATTTATTATTGTGGTTAGCTCCGGGTAGTGTTGTGGATAGGCTATTTTTTGCTCCCAACATTACCGAAGAAACTCGTGAACGTCTCGAAGCTCAATTGGGAATTAACGACCCATTTCATATTCAGTATTTACGCTGGCTCGTAGGCGATGACTGGTTACGCTGGGATGTAGATGGCGATGGCATAGCAGATAATGCCGTTGAGTTTATCGTGCCTCTAGATGCAAATGGTGACGGCGAACCTGAACAGCCCGGCGAAAACTATGGCATTTTAAGGGGAGACTTCGGCAGGTCGTTCATCAAGAAACAACCTGTGATGGATGTCATTATGGAGCGATTACCCGCCACTCTCGAATTAGGTGTCGCTTCATTGCTAACAGCATTGGTCATTGGTATACCAGTCGGCGTAATTTCTGCAGCAACAAAGGGTAAAGTATTTGATAATTTCTCGCGTGTCTTAGCAGTCATATTCAACGCAATTCCTGGTTTCTGGTTAGGCTTGATTCTAATTCTATTCTTCGGGTCACAATTGGGAATTTTGCCACTGGGTGCAAGGTGTGGCGCAACGCTAACAGGCGAATGTCCCAATTTATTTGAGCGTCTTGAATATCTCATCATGCCAACCATCGTACTATCTGCCACAAATATCGCGCTTTTCTCACGTTACATGCGGACATCAACCTTAGAAGTCATGAATCAAGATTATATTCGGACAGCTCGTTCTAAGGGACTATCCAAACGCACAGTCTACTTCAAACATGCGGTACGTAATGCGATGATTCCAGTTGCTACCTTACTCGGTCCAATTATTACAACCTTATGGGGTGGCGCAATTGTAACAGAAACAGTATTCGCATGGCCCGGTGTCGGACGTGTTGCCTTTGATGCAGCGATTCAGCAAGACTTCCCTGTCGTCATGGGCATTGTGATTCTGTCATCCATCGGTACAATTCTCGGATTCCTACTTTCTGATATTTTGTACGTAATTATCGACCCGCGTATTCGCTTGGATTAGGACGGTGCAATATGGCATATAAAGATACAAAGGCACGTATTGCCGAAATGGAAATGGAAGAGGTCTTGCGCAGTAAATCACTTACTGAGCAAGCTTTACGGCGTTTATGGCGCGACAAGTTAACCATGGCAGCAATCATACTAATGGCTATCATTGCTATCCTATCATTCATGGCTCCAGTTATCACAGATATACTCAATGTTGACCCGAATACTACAGATGCAGCAAATTCCAAGTTCTTGCCAATTGGTGCAGAAGGACATTTGCTTGGCACAGACGACCTCGGACGTGACCATCTAGCCCGCCTTCTATATGCAGGGCAAGTCTCCATGATGATAGGTCTACTATCTGGACTATTATCTTTGGCGATTGGTGTTACGCTCGGTATCGTTACTGGTTACTTTGGTGGCATTGTGGATGATGTCATCAATTGGATTATCACGACACTAAATTCAATACCGGGGTTAGTATTGCTCATTGTTATCTCCGCAGTTTTCCAGCCAGGACCCGTCACGTTAATTCTTGTCCTCGCCTTCCTCACATGGACAGTAACAACGCGCCTTGTACGCGGAGAAACATTCTCGATTCGCTCCCGTGAATATATTGTCGGTGCACAAGCAATGGGCGCATCCAACTTGCGCATTATGATTGTTCACATTTTGCCAAACGTCTTCTCGCTGACCATCATCACACTTGCCATCAATATTGGTAATGTCATTTTGATCGAGTCCGCCCTGAGCTTCCTCGGTCTTGGTGTACAAGCACCAACCGCGACATGGGGTAATATGCTCAGTAAATCACGTAATTTCTTTAAAAATGCCCCTCATCTGGTAATCCTACCGGGCATCCTTATCACAGTTGTTGTGCTATGTTTGTATATTATCGGTGACGGGTTACGCGACGCATTTGACCCAACCTCAACAGATTAAAATCAAGACCAAAAGACTGTCAAGCTGGCAGTCTTTTTTGATTCCAGTTATATCGGCAACTCGTCATCAAGTAGCGCACCTGTTGCAAAAACAGCATCATGTGTTCGGTTGAAAAATCGTTCTTCACCCACCCTATCAACAAAACCTGCCTTTGTGATACGCCCCCATACCTTAAGGTTGAGCTGTGTGATATAGACAGTAACGCCAACCCGTTGTAAGTCGTCAATTAAGGTTTCCAAAATCTGCAATGCACTTGCATCCAACCAATTCATGGCATCGCATACCAGTATCAGATAGTTAACATCATCCAACTCTGCAATCGTGTTTCGTAAGTAGCGGTCAAGGTATTGTGCATTTGCAAAGTACAGACTCTCATCAATACGTATAATCAAAACCCCTGAAATAGGTAAAGCTTCAGGGAATTGCACCACATCCCGGTAGTGTTCCGTATAATTGACCCGACCCAGCACCTCGACTTCAGGACGACTGGTACGTGCAAGATAAGTCAGCAAAGAAAATGCAATACCACTGGCAATCCCTATGGGAATACTGACAAATAATGTGACCAGAAATGTAACAAAAAATGGAATCGTATCGAGTTTACTATAGACCCATAATTGGCGAAGTGACCGCAAATTAAAAAGCTTTACAACCGAAGTCAGAATAATTGCAGCAAGTGCAGTACTCGGTAGAAAATAGAACAAGGGCGTAAAAAATGCGACAATTAAACCAACAATACAAGCAGCGATAACAGAGGATAAACCAGTTCGCGCACCAGCAACATGATTTACCGCCGAACGACTGATAGATGTCGTTGATGCCATGCCACCACTCAATGCACCAGCAATATTTGCAGACCCCATAGCAATCAGCTCTTGATTTGCGTTAAGGGTTTGTCGTCGTTGGCTCGTCAATGATTGCGCTGTAGACACGCCTTCCATAAACCCAACAAAAGCAATCGCCAAAGCACCGGGGAGCAATGTTTGCCAATGAGAAAAATCAAAAGGTCCTAGTGAAATTGGTGGAAACCCAACAGGCACATCGCCAATAATCGCAATACCCATGTCATCAAGACGAAAAACAAATACGATAAAAGTAGCCAACAAGACCGTGACCAATGCACCGCTTCTAACAATCACCAAACGAAGATTCTGATTGAAAATAAATCGAGATAACAACTGCTCTAAACGAAACGAAAAAAAGAGAATAATCACAATACAAGCAATACCAAGCAACAATGTCAGGAGATGAATATCCCCAAAACTTAAGAGAACTTGTAACAGAGTCTCCAGTGGATATGGCGAACGAGGGATGCTAATACCTAGCAAACTCTGAATTTGGCTAATTGCAATAATTAACGCAGCCGCATTCACATAGCCTTCAAGTACTGACCGACTCAGATAATTTACAACAAAACCAAGTCGTAACAGCCCCATCAGCAAATAAACCAAGCCAAGTATCAGCGTTAACGTCAAAGATTGTACGAAAAACTCAGTTGTATCGGGAGTCGCTAAACTCGTGATACTACCTAAAATCATCACCGATGTTATCGCAGTTGGTCCAAATGTGAGCGTACGTGTTGAACCCAGCAACCCATAGACCAAAACAGGCAATATCCCTGCATACAGCCCGACTATAGGTGGCAAACCTGCCAGCAAAGCATATGCCATACTCTGCGGAATCAACATTGTGGCAACCGTTAAACCAGCAACAACATCATGAGGCAAATCACCGCGATGATAGGTGCGTAACCACATCAGGAATGGTAATCGTCGAAATAGCCAATGTGTTTGCCTATCAGCACGAAGTTGTTGTCGTTCCATCCCACCCATTTCTATCACCTAAGATTCAAGTCATCATTGTACCAACATTTCCAAGTTTTGCGTCGGACTTCGCAATCACGTTACACTCATATGTAATCTAACTCATCAGAAAGGAATCATATTATGGGACGTTTACAGGATAAAGTTGCCATTATTTCAGGCGGGAATACGGGTATCGGTCAAGCTATATCACTCCGATTTGCACAAGAAGGGGCAACAGTTATCATTGCTGCACGTAATGCAGATACAGCAGAGGAAACCTTAAAACAAGTGAGGGAAATCGGCGCAGACGGTCAATTTATCTCATGTGATGTGACTGACATCAATCAGTGTGAAGCTGTCATCCAAGAAACAATTGCAAAATATGGTAAGTTGGATACTCTTGTCAACAACGCCGGTATCATCTATCGAAATAGCACTGTCGTCGAAACATCCGCAGAAGACTGGAAGCACACCTTTGATGTCAACGTCAACGGCACATTTTACTTGAGTAAGTTTGCTATCCCCCATCTTGAACAAACCAAAGGCACGGTCGTCAATATGGCATCTTATGTTGGTCTCATTGGTTTTGCTGGAATACCTGCATATTGTGCATCCAAAGGGGCAATTATCCAACTCACACGCGCAATGGCACTTGACCACGCACCTGCCGGAGTACGGGTCAATTGTGTCTGCCCTGGTAGTGTCCATACAGAGATGATTACATCAGCATGGGAACAATATGGAAACGGCGCAGAGGAGGTCTGGTCATCCAAGCACCCCCTCGGACGCATTGCTCAGCCAAAAGAAGTTGCCGATGCTGCACTCTATCTCGCCAGTGACGAATCTAGTTTTCTAACAGGAGTCGCGTTACCTGTCGATGGTGGTATCACAGCCGGTTAAGCATCTGTACTAAACTTGTAGATTGTCGTCGAATGATAGGTCTCATTTGGCTCTAGCACAGTAGATGGGAAATCAGGCTGATTCGGTGAATCAGGATAGTGTTGTGTCTCCAAGGCGAATCCATCACATTGCCGATAGACTCGTCCACTTGCACCAACAAGATTCGACTCTAGGAAATTGCCTGCATAGAACTGCACACCCGGTTCAGTCGTCCAAACTTCCATCACTCGCCCTGTCCATGATTCATACACACGCGCAACAAAACCAATTTCGCCCTCATACAGTCCCTCACGCTTGAGGACAAAGTTGTGATCATATCCTTTGGAAGCCATAATTTGCGGGTGTGACGACCGCTGACCAGAACCTATTGTCTTCGGTTGACGAAAGTCAAAGGGCGTGCCTTCAACAGATGCAATTTCACCTGTTGGGATTTGTGTCTCATCTGTCGGTGTATAGTAATCTGCATTGAGGGTGAGAATATGGTCATAGATAGTCCCCTCACCCTCACCTTTCAGATTGAAATAAGAATGATTAGTGACATTCGCAACTGTTCGTGCTGTTGCAGTCAATTTGTATGTCATCTTAATTTCATTATCCGGTGTTAACCAATAAGTGACAATGACATCAAGGTCGCCCGGATACCCCTCTTCTCCATCAGGGCTATGATAACTAAGTCGCACCCCAGTGTTATCACCGTCTTTTACCGCCTCACCAACCCAGACCACTTTATCAAACCCTTTAAGTCCACCATGTAATGAGTTCTTCCCATTATTCTGTGCTAATGTGTAATCAACCCCGTCCAGTGTAAACTTACCATCAGCAATGCGATTGGCATACCGCCCTGCAATTGCTCCAAAATATGGATGGTCTCCCTGATATTTTTCCAGATTTTCAAATCCAAGTGCTACATTCTTCATCGTGCCATAGCGGTCAGGGACGCGAATAGAAGTGATAATTCCACCATAAGTAATCACTTTTACTTCCATCTGATTATCATTAGTCAGCGTATATTCATACACTGTTTGACTGTCTTTAGTCGTACCATAAACTTGCATTTGTTATTTCTCCTAAATGTAATCAGTAATGGCGTAATCATACCGCATATCTGATGAAATGGTTAAAGAATTAGACAGAAGCCCAAACATCGCTTAGACTAACCATGGACTTACTACTCAATCGGAAAAGCAGGTTTACATGTCCGACACATTACAACTCATACTCGAAAAATTAACCGCTATCGAAGAACAACAAAAAGCCATTCAGCTTGAACAAAAAGTCTTATACCGTCAGATGGAAGCCTTGTTCGCTTTGTACCAACAATTTGACTTCAAAGCCCCCCTACTGAATATGCGGAGTTGGGTAGCATCCCCTGATTTACTTGCCGTCTATTCTGCACTGATACAAGAACACAAGCCACAAATTATCTTCGAGGCAGGTGGCGGTACATCAACCATTATCTCTGCGTACAACTTACAACAGTTGGGGCGCGGACATGTTTATGCGGTAGACCATCAAGAACAATTTGCTGAACTCGCTAACCACCAGCTTACACTACATGGACTATCTGATTTTGGAACGGTCATTCATGCACCACTCGTTGAGGTCAATATCAATGGGACAACATGGCAATGGTACGATATGAATGAGCTATCCAACATCGAAAACATTGACCTGATGCTGGTGGATGGACCACCACAATTTGAAAACACCAGTGATATGGCACGGTATCCTGCCTTACCATTGATGCAACCAAAACTGACTTCTAATGCACATATTCTAGTGGACGATGCTGATAGAGAAGAAGAGTTCAATATGTGCCAACGTTGGGAAGAAGAATTCCAGCTGGAGCTATTGTGCTACTACGAAAAATCGTGGGCAGACATCGAAAAAGGCGCACGACTCTACCGTCATACATCTGAAACCTAAGCTATGAAATTTCTATTCATCACCCATTACTATGAACCAGATAGTGGTGCGGCAGCCAATCGCCTCACACGGTTAGCAAAGCAGTTGCATCAACGCGGACATGAGGTAACAGTCTTAACAACTATGCCTCACTATCCAACAGGCATTATTCCGCAAGAGTATCATCGTAAATTTGTCGTTACTGAAAATCGAGATGGCATTCGTGTGATTCAGGTCTGGTTGTATACATCTACAAGTTCCAGCATTTCACGCCGTTTAATGAGTCAGCTATCGTTTATGGTAACCTGCACACTACGCGGAATTTTTGTCAAACGCCCCGATGTTATCCTGATTGAGAATCAACCTATATTTACCGCATTGGCAGGGTGGCTTATCAGTCGCTTCAAGCGCACACCGTATCTCGCAAACATCAGCGACTTCTGGCCCGAATATCTTGTTATTGCTGGAGTTACAAGTGAGACAAGTCTCATCTATCGTATATTTAAAGCCATCACCAATCACACCCAACGGCAAGCCGATGCAATCGTCACACTCTACCCGCCTTTATTGGATAAAGTAAAAGAACGTATCGGAGATATACCCAACAGCAAGGTTATCTATAATGCGGTTGATATAGACAAATTTAAAGATGCCGACGAGGAAGCATTTCGCCAAAAACACAATCTAGGCACAGCTCGCCTGATAACATTTCTGGGTATTCTCGGCGCACATATTGACCTTGATACCATGCTGAAGGTTGCTATACATTTCAAAACATATGAGAATCTCAAGTTTGTTTTTGTTGGTGCAGGACAACAGAAAGACACACTACGACAAGCTTTAGAACACCCTGATTATGCCCATTGCCAATGGATTGATTGGATTGATTATAGTGAAGTGCCTTCATTCTGGTCAGCATCACACGTCACCTATTGGGCATTACACGACAACCCACTTGACCAGATGCGATTTCAAGCAAAGCTATTTGAAGCGATGGGAACAGGTACACCTATGGTGGTTGCGGTACGCGGGCTGATGCACGACATCATCACACAAGCCGAAGCCGGTCTAACGGTGCAACCTTACGATGCAGATGCTATGATTACTGCAATAGAGTGGCTCCTCAAAGACGACACCTACCACACACAACTTGCCGATAATGCCCGCCACTATGCCGAGCAACATTTCAACCCAGAGCAAAATGCAGATGACTATGAAGCTACGCTCAAGCAAATTGCGCGAACTACTGGAAATTCTCAGTGATAAATGGCGCAATCGCATTATAATTTGGCACCGGTCCGCTTGTACCTGCAAGAATATAATCACGGTCAATCACCAATTGATTATAACGTCCACTGCTGAATACTGCTGTCGGTGCAACCGTCATCAAATCAAACACATTAAGGTCTGTTTCCACGGATTGATTCAATACCACCAGCAAATTACCCCATGTCAACGGGTTTAATGCCCGCCCAACAAAAGCAGATAACACCTGTTGTTGACGTTCTGCCCGCCGATAATCATCGTCACTGTGTCGGGTTCGTGCATAGATTAATGCCCGCTCGCCATCCATCCACTGCCACCCCGGCTCAAAACGAATCTGAATCGTGCCATAATCTGGTGTCGGATAACTGAAATCCTCAATGACTCTCGGCACATCAATATCAACACCACCGACAGCATTCACCATATCGACAAATCCAGCAAAATCCATTCTGACGTAGTGGTCAATACGAATACCGAAATTGCTCTCTATCGTCTGTTTCAGTAGCGGAATACCCGTCCCACGTTGATTCGCTTCACCAAGGAAGTTAGCTGTATTAATCATCTGCGACCCATAACCGGGAACATTTACCCATAAGCCCCGTGGTATCGACAAGATACTCACTTTCGTACGGTCAGGGCTGACGTTGACAACCATGATACTATCAGTACGTGCAACTGCCCCTTCGTTCCCGCGTGAATCCATACCAACCACAAGGATATTCATCGCAGGTGGCGGAATCAGCAAATAGCCTAAGGTCATGACACCACAGAACAATGTCGAAAATGCAAACAATATGCCAGCAAGTATTAGCCAGCGTCTGCACCCTTTCGTATGCCGAAGGCGTGCACGGTATGGTTTTTGTGGATTATTATTTTGAGAGATACGAATTGGATGATTGTAGGGGTTTGACAAATCGAATCTGATAACCTCAGCAAATTGAAAGATAAGGGCGCATTATACACCCCTATCATTATATGCAAAGTTTAACTATCTTCCAGAGATTCTAACATTCGTAACAGTGCTTCTGAGCGTGGCAACGGAATTACAGAAGTCACATTATCAGCAAGACCAGGGATATTAAACACCGAGACATCATTGGTTATACCCGTCAACCCACTACGAAAACCATGCTGTTCCCACGCGATATTCTGAAGCCGTTCATCCTGCAAAGCTTCCAACAACTGACCACCATTATCAGTCAAAGCAACAATCGGATGCGAAGACCAAACTGTCGGAACAGGATAGATAACTTGAATTTGTTCAGTAATTGCCTGTGCCTGTTCAGGGTTCTCAATTGCGAGTTCAATCAGCAGGCTTTCATAATTCGCAATAGCAGGATACGCACCCATGCCAAGCGAGATAAACTGCTCAAACAGAATCCCAGAACTTTCTTCTAACCTGCCCTGTCCATCATAAAACGTCCTGATAACGGGTAACTGCGCTTCGATATTGTCTACTGTTGCAACATCACCAACAAGGATATTTGCCATCAACGCATAGAACATGTTACCAGAATTACTACGGGTTGGGTCAGTTGTAACCACATTGACACGCCCGAATAAATCATCAACACCAAATTCTTCCCATGTCGGTTTATCATCCGCTACAAGTAGATTAACTAGCGTGTCAGTATTAGTCTCCAAACGATTATCAGTTGTCGTAACTAGACCTTCCGTCTGCATCGCATCAGCAATCGGTTGCCACGCATACAAGACAATCGGCGAGTTAAAGATGATTTCACTTTTTGCAGAGCCATTATCAAATAACTCGGCATTGAGTTCCTCAAAAATCTCGACTGCACTTGTATTCGAGGGCCACAGACAATCGACACCCGCAGGTTCAACATAAGCTTGCTCGATACTTCCCATCCGTCGGAAAGATACATTCAAACCATAATCTTCTGCCAGAATGCGCTGAACTTCCTCATTACTTAAAAAGCCTGATTTCTCACTACCAATAACACATTCAACATCCACAACTTCAACCGGAGTCGCTTGTTCAATCACATTGGGAATAACAATGATTCCAGCAATGACGATTAATCCCAACACAATCAAACTACGTATAACCGCTAAACGTTGACTCGTTGAACTCGGTTCATCGTAATCCATGTATGATGTTCTCCTTACTCATGCAACATCAGATTAAGTAGCAGGTGGCGACAAACACCACCTGCATATCAGTAAAACCTAATTATACCCCTTAGCACTGCGGAACGCGGCAATCAAATCCTCTGTACCATCAAAGATACGACTTCCAGTTAACGCAGTCAGTGGTTGCAGTTGCCCAGCATCGGCATCACCGAAGGTAATCCCAAATACCGGTACATCGCCCTCATTGCCCCGAATATAATTTGCGAGTGCGTCATATTGTCCGCCTCCATCACGTCCATCCGTCATCACAATCACTGACGGCAAACACTCTTCGGTTCGGACTTGTTCAAGATAGGTCATCGCAGTTTGTGTTGCACCAAAAATATTGGTACCACCACCTGTCGCCTGTCGTTCAATCTTCAGATAGAGCTCGCGTAAATCATCAGCGTTGTTGCCATTTACAGTAAAGGAGGGTAAATCATTGAAATTTATCACGAGGTCATTAAACAACACAACAACACTTACATCTTGTGGATGACCTTGAAGCAGATAATTCGATGCTAAGTTCTGGTCAAGCAAAGTACGCATCGCCGCTTTCAATTCTGTCTCACCACGTCCAGACATACTACCGGAGTAATCCAGCACATAAGCGGTACAAGATGGGCGACGGAATGCTGTTTGATACAATTCAAGTGCTTGCTGAATGACATCTGCATTTGGAAAACGAATCGGTTGAATTATGCGGTCAACATCAATCCCCCACTCTGGACGGAAGACATCACGGTCAGCATCTGAAAGTTGAATACCCAGTGAACTAGTACGACGACCTGCCGTCAGCAATTCACGTTGGATTGGTTCAGTCAACAGATGCGCTTGCAACTCAAGAAATATATCCTCTTTGCCCTCTAAATCACGCTCAACAAATGCCAATGGAGAGTCTGCAATTGCCAGTCCATCAACTGGATAAATCACATACAGAGGCTCATCACCGCGCTGTATCAATTCTTGATTGGCTTCGATAATCAAGGCTTCATAATTTACCATCGCATCAAAACGATTATACTGCTCAAGAAATAAATCCTTCAACCAGCCACTACTACCACTCGAACGGTCAACTGTACCGAGGATGCGCTTAATATCATTTTCGACCTGTTCTGATTCAAGGTCATCAGATGTAATCACTTCGCCACCCCTGTCAGCAAACGCTGTTAACGCTGCAAAATAGAATGATGCACCGGAATTAGATTGGGTTGCCGAAGTCATCATAAATCGAATTTCACCTGATTCAGTCGCTTCCACAATATCATCCATAAAGATGTCATCACCGTCCGTCCATCCGAGTCGTTCAGCAATCGACCGCTTAACACCAAACACAACCGGAGACCGCAAAATACTCTGGTCATTTTTTGTGATGTTACGGGTATCACCATAGTCTAGCCACAGCCGATTTGCGGGCCATACCGCATCAAATGGCACTGAACCCGATTGCAACATACGCGCAATGTCCACCGTTCCCATGTAATCCATGATAACAGCATAATTATTCTCTTGTGCCCATTGTTGAATAAGCGGTTCAAGTGTTCGGTTTTCTGAACCAGAGACAATACGTAAGGTACGTTCTTCGGGGATTCCACCACCTATTGTTTCACTATCGCAGGCGGTGAGAAGGAAGGTAAGTAGGGTAATGATACAGCCAATAACAAACTTGTTGGACATCGTGTTCCCTTCGTTTCTTTGACTATTCAGTTACAATATATTGTTGTAGATACAAAAAATCCTAAGCTATCCACACCTACAGCATAGCATAGGATTTATCGTTGTGCCCCCAAAAAATTAGGGGGATATGACAAATTTTACTGCTTATATATTATTCAAATCACAATCCCAATCGTTCATACTGCTCGGCAGGGGCATCACTTTCCTTCATCAGTTTGACCATCAACTTTACCATCCGCGCTTCAATCACCTCATCTTGCAGTGGGTTTTCCTGCTGTGGGTCAATTTCGAGGTCGAACAGTAGCGTCCCATATTCATGCCCATAATTTGATTTCCGCGTGGGTATCTTCATTACTCGACATCCCTGTGTAAAGTCAAATGGATCAGCCAACTCAATATGCTGTAATTCATCCACACGAAACCGCTCACGCATATGAGTCGCCATCATCGTATAATCAAATAGTGGCATATTGTCCTCGGATACTGGCGCACGCATATACACATATCGTCCATCGGTCACATTAATATGTGCCCCATGTTGACCGAATAGCACTGCCTCATGCACAGGTGTATCATCCGCAATCACACCACGCAAAGGCTTGCCAAACATTGTATCTGGTCGTTCAACATCGAAATAGTCCAACAAAGTCGCAGGCAAATCAATCGTTTGAACCAGACTACTCCGGCGTTCATTTTGCTTTTTGCTTCGTGGATCCCATATAAACAACGGTGTATGAATCACTTCCTCAAAAAACGGTTGCCGTATCTTCGCCCACCAGTCATGCTCACCCAGTAGGAAGCCGTGGTCTGTATTGACAATCAGCATCGTATCATCCCACATATCAAACTCGTCCATCATATCCAGCACCTTGCCCAGATATTCATCACACATACTCACCAGCGCGGCATATTCATAGCGGATATGTTGGATTTGTTTGTCTGTCTCAGTCACCCGCACATAATCGGGCCAATCGAACTGTGGACCGTCATACTCATGTGGATAGAGGTTTTTGTATTTCTGTTGTGTGAAGAATGGCTCATGCGGGTCAAAGGTTTCAATCTGCAAATACCAATTGTCAGCATCTCGATTGGTACGAATAAATTCCAATCCATTGGCAAATGTTATGGCTTGTGGTTGTTGCAACTCATCGGTCATGTACGTGCGATTAATCTCATCCTGTCGCATCATTTCAGGATGCCGATGATGCAACGTTTCCGGCATATCAGGGTCGTCAACGTGTCCCTTGAATGGGTCACCCTCTTGTCCTCGTGCAAATTCCCAGCTGTTATATCGCGTGTGATAAGTCGCGCCACCATCCTCAAAATAATGTTGATGGTCAGTCGCCAAATGAGTATAGATGCCGTTTTGTTTGAGCAACTCCGGCATAGATTCGTCGAAGGGTTCAAGTGGTCCCCAACTGCGATGCAAAAAGTTGTACCGTCCCGTGTGTAGTTCTCGTCGTGCTGGCATACACGGCATACTCCCTGCATAACTCCGGTCAAACGTCACCGTGCGCTCTGCCAATCTCTCAAAATTCGGTGCATGAATCATCGTCCCACCATATGGGGGCAACATATGCCGATTCAGTGAATCAAACATCACCATGATTGCTTTCATAAGATTCTCCCGTCCCATTCAATTTACCCAAGTGTAACGACTCTAATCACACATCCCAAATCTTAGAGTCGTTTATCAACATATCGCCCGATAATTTTCACAGCATTGCCTACACCATCTTCTTGGAAAATCCGCTGACCGAGCATCTTTGCGCGTTTTTGCAGTTGTGTATCTATCATCACTGTTCGGATTGCACCTGTGAGGTCATCAACGTTCAGTTTGCGACGCGAACATGGGAATAATCCAACACCCAGTTGCTCAACACGTTTCGCCCAAAAAGGTTGGTCACCCCGTGTCGGTACAATAATTGACGGCACACCTGCTTTCAACCCTGCCGCAGTTGTCCCTGCCCCACCGTGATGTATGACCGCACTCATCTGCGGGAACAACCAATCATGTGGCGCGCCATCAATCACCAGCACATCATCACCGACATCTGCTGTTTTCAATCCATCCCAACCTGATGCAATAATCCCACGCACCTCTGCTTTGCGCAGTGAAGAAAGTACAATCTCTGCATCTTGTTCGGCATGTTTGTTGCTCATGCTACCAAATCCAACATATACCGGAGGTGAGCCTGCTTGCAAAAACTCGCACAATTCTGATGATGGGTCATAATCATCCTGTGATTCGAGAGACCAATACCCCGTCACATATAAATGGTCACCCCAATCCTTTGGTTTACCCAACACTGTAGAACTCCATCCATACATCGTCGGCACTTTCTCATGCACCAATCGGCTCATCACATTTAATTTTGCAGGAGGCAATCCCAATGTCGTCATGCGCCATTCATTGATAACCTTCTTCATCGGCAAGCATAACAATGACTGAAATACAGAATATGTCCAACGATTATATCCTCCACCCAATGGCAGGCGTGGTAAGCCAATTACAGGAAATTCACTTGTCGGATGTAGATACGGTTGCAATAAGCCCAACATCGACGGAATACCCATCTTCTCGGCGATATGCGGAGCAGCCATCGAACTTGCTGGAGAATAAATAATAAAGTCTGCCCCGTCGATTGTATTGGGGGCATCTGCGAGAAACTGCCGAAACGCCTCCATGCGTGATGGTTTTTCCTTATTGTCCGAACTTGCAGATTGTGTCATAAAGTCGCGGATATTCACTTTTGATGTCAGAACAGGAATATTATATTTTTCGACAAAATCTTTGAAGTCGCTGGTTGTCGCCATCGACACATCATAGCCTACTCGTTTCAAGCCAAGTGCTAACGCCAGATACGGTTGCACATCCCCTCTTGTTCCAAATGCCAATAGTCGAATATTCACCTTTATCTCCTTACAAATTCATTCATATATGAACTATCATATATGAACTAAACACAATTATCATCTACCAAAAGGAATAGAAAAGTGGATGAGTGAAATTTGGATGGTAATGGTGGAAGCGTTACAATTAGCGTTGAAAATTATTCATAAAGGGAGATTAATTATGCAATATCGTTCACTCGGACGCACAGGCGTTATGGTCAGTGAATTGTGCCTCGGTTGTATGAACTTTGGAGGGAAAACACCAGAAGCCGAATCCATGGATATTATAGACAAAGCCATAGACGAAGGTGTCAATTTTCTGGATACAGCTAATGTGTATTCACGAGGTGCTAGCGAGACCGTCGTCGGAAAAGCTCTACAACGCAACGGTAAACGTGACAAAATTGTTCTTGCAACAAAAGTTCATGGGCGCATGGACGATGATGACATTCTCATGGCAGGCAATAATCGCCGTCACATTATTCAGCAATGTGATGCGTCATTACAACGTCTACAAACCGACTATATTGATCTGTACCAGATACATCGTCCAAGCAATAACATCCCCATCGACGAGACACTTCGTGCACTTGATGACCTGATTCGTGCTGGAAAAGTACGCTATATTGGCACAAGTACCTTCCCATCATGGCGTGTGATGGAAGCGATGTGGGTCGCCAAAGAACTCGGTTTAAACCGCTTTATTAGTGAGCAACCACCTTATCATCTGCTTGACCGGAGCATCGAACGCGAAATGATACCAATGGCACAGACATATGGTATCGCCATTTTGCCGTGGTCGCCACTTGCACGCGGATTCCTCACTGGAAAATACAAACGTGGCGAAGACATTCCCGGTGATACGCGCCTCGCCAGTGACATGCAGGGTCCATTCAAGAAGCGTACTGGACAACATTTCAGTGACCGTGCCTATGATTTATTAGAAGTCCTCATCGAAATCGCCAATGCAAAAGGCGCATCACCCAGTCAGGTAGCCCTCGCATGGGTCAATCAAAAAGCAGGTGTCACCAGTGTTATCATCGGACCGCGAACAATGGAACAACTCGAAGATAATATCGGCGCGATTGATGTTCATTTAAACGACGAAGACCATGCCAAACTTGATGAGGTTGCCGAACCAGAACTCGCTATTGTGCCGTACTATCACGGAAGCATGATTAACTTCAAACCATCCGAATATGGTTGGTTATAAATTACTGAAAAGGTCTATTAATGGATATTATCAATTCCAAAGAAAATGTTATTGAACTCACCCGCCTAGCCAAATTTGACCGCCTACCGGATGGTCGTCCGTATGTACCTGATGACCTCATCAATCGCTTACAGAAAGCAACGACGGAAGAAGCATGGGGAGTCATGCGAGGTGAAGGGTATAACTTTCAATTTGAGGGAGGCTGGCTTCGCACGCATCCTGACACAATCCTCGTTGGACGTTGTGTCACCGCACAGATGATTCCCTATCGTCCTGATTTTCATAATCTTATTCAAGAAAAAGGGGATGCAGAAGGATACATTGGTGGTCAAAATTCATGGGTAATTGATACCCTAATCGAAGGTGATGTACTCATTGTCGATTTGTTTGGCAAAGTCAAAGACGGAACATTCGTCGGTGACAACCTCTCAACTTCTATTGAGACAAAAACCAAGCGCGGTGCTGTTATTGATGGCGGTATCCGTGACTACCAAGGTATTGTACAACTAGAAGAAAGTACCTTCTTCTATCGTGGCGCAGACCCAACAGCCATTGCCGATGTCACACTCGCAGGTGTCAATATCCCAATTCGCATTGGTAATGCAACTGTGCTACCCGGTGATATTGTACTCGGCACACCAACCGGCGTGATTTTCATTCCGCCACACATGGTGCAAGAGGTGGTTGAGAAAGCAGAGGATATTCAATCCCGCGATGAATGGGGTAAACAAATGCTCAATATCGGCAAATATACCCCCGGCGAGATTGATGTTCCAACATGGCAAAACCATATCGAAGCCGAGTATCAAGCGTGGTTGAAAAACAAATCATAGTAACAGTAGTCGAGAGACCGTTAATGTAAGCGGTCTCTAGTCTTTCAGCAACCACTCTAACGCACCATCTGTATCTGTCACCATAAAGGGCTTGAAGGTGATTTTTCGTGAATATAACGAACGCAAGAACAACTCGATAAGCTGTGCAATTGGCATCAAGTTGAAGTTCGCAGCAATCCGTGCACGAAACGGTATATCAAAATACTGTTTATGTGCTCGCAACTGCCCAATCAGATAAGAGATAGGCTGTCCACGTCGCAAGTCCCCATTGTTGACAAATATCCGCACATGTTCACCTGTTTGTGATACATTGATAATATCAATCAGATGAGCAATCAAATCATCAACTGCTTGCCGTGATGCTTCATGAAACAGCAATTCGATATAATCCGCGTGTTCAATACGTTCTGTCGCTGCCCGTTGGTCTTGTTTATCTGTCATCATAATTCACTTTTTTTAAATCAGCTTCTACATGATACGGCATCAAACAACGATATGACAATGTTTGAGCACTTTCTCAGACAAAGGTAAAAAGTTGTATCCTACATAGTTGACGATGTATCATCATATCCATCACTTTACCCACAGACATTAGAAAGCATTATGATTATGCAGATTGCAAACATGAATTGGATGCAAGTTGAAAATTATCTCAAAAACGATGACCGTTGTATTCTTCCAACAGGCAGTACCGAGCAACATTCTTACCTTAGCCTCAGTGTCGATACCATCCTATCATCAAAACTGGCACACGATGTAGCAGAGCCACTTGGCATACCCGTCTTTCCTGTTGTGCCATATGGTCTTGCTCAACAATGGTCAGCCTTCCCCGGCACAGTTACGCTGCGTATCGAAACGTATCTTGCTATGATTCGTGATATTCTTGACAGTATTCACCGCGCTGGATTCCGTCGCATTTTAATCGTCAACGGTCACGGTGGCAATAACCCTGCATCCGGTATGGTCAAAGAGTGGGTCATGGACAATCCCGATAGTCAAGTCAAATGGCATAACTGGTGGAACGCCCCGCATGTCTGGGCAAAAGTGCAGAAAATCGACCCTATCGCATCCCATGCGTCTTGGCTAGAAAACTTCCCATGGACGCGCCTCAATGGAATAGACCTACCTGACCATCAGAAGCCAATGGCAGACATGGCAAAGATGGAAGTCCTCAATCCATCAGCAACCCGTGACTATCTCGATGACGGCAATATGGGTGGAGTGTTCCAAAAACCTGATGAAGATATGTTAGCCATTTGGGATGTCGCCATTGAAGAAACCCGTGCGCTAATCGAAGAAGGTTGGGAATAATATGCAAATCGTTATTTGGGGTGCAGGTGCAATCGGTGGCACACTCGGCGCATATCTTATCCGTGAGGAACATGAAGTTTTATTCGTAGACATTGCTCAAGACCATGTAAACGCCATCAACGAAGGTGGCTTACACATCGTCGGACCTATTGAAGAATTTCACGTATCAGCACGAGCCGTCACACCAACTCAACTCACAGAGACATACCCCATTATTTTGCTATGCACTAAAGCACAACATACGCAACAAGCAACCGAAGCACTCGCACCTCACCTTGCTGAAGATGGATTTGTCCTATCCGTCCAAAATGGACTTAACGAACTTATCATTCAAGACATTATAGGGCGTGAGCGAACCGTCGGTGCATTTGTCAACTTTGGCGCAGATTATCACGCTCCCGGCAGAATCTTCTTCGGGGGACGTGGTGCTGTCGTACTCGGCGAATTAGATGGGTCAACAACGAATAGAATCAAACAAATGGAGTCGCTATTCCTGACATTTGATGAAAACACCAAAATCACCGATGACCTCTGGGGATATTTGTGGGGTAAAGAAGCTTATGGTGCAATGCTATTTGTCACGGCGTTAACCAACGATTCCATTGCTGATGCACTTGCTAACCTCAGCTATCGTGACCTATATATTTTGTCCGCCAAAGAAATCCTAGAAGTCGCGCATAAATCTGGCATTGCCCCGCAACCATTCAACGGTTTTGAACCCGACGCATTCCTCACCGATGATACCCCTAAAATGAACACTTCCATTGATGCACTGGTCGAATTTAATCGCAAGTCAGCCAAAACACATAGTGGCATCTGGCGTGACCTTGCAGTGCGCAAACGTAAGACCGAGGTCGCCATGTTTGATGTTATTCTCGCGGAGGGTGCAAAGGTCGGATTAGAGATGCCCTTCACCAAGCGTTGGATTGAGATGATTCACGAAATCGAGGATGGCAAACGTAATATGTCCACTCAGAATTTAGATGAATTGAAAGCAGAATCTGTATGAACATAGAATTTGGTGGCAAAACAGTCATCGTAACGGGCGCAGCACATGGCTTCGGACGGTCAATCGCAGTTGAATTTGCACGACGAGGTGCATCCGTTTGGGCTTGTGACATCCTCGGTGATGAACTCATGGAAACCTATGAGTTATGTAAAGCTATAAATGGGAAATGTCAGGTAAGAAAAGTCAATGTACAGACACGAGATGAAGTCTTTGCATTTGTTGAAGGCATCATTGACTCTGAGGGAAAAGTCGATATTTTGGTTAACAATGCAGGCGGTGTCCTCGGTCAAGTCGGCAGACCCCTAGAGGAAATTTCAACAGAGGATTGGGACGGTATCTTTGAAGTCAACACACGGGGTACATTCTATTTCGCACAGGCTGTCGCGCCCTCTATGAAAGCGCAAAGCTATGGACGGATTATCAATATTTCTAGTGGTGCGGGGCTTGGCATTAGCCTCACAGGAATTCAAGCATATGCCTCTGCGAAAGCTGCCCAAATCGGACTTACCCGCCAACTCGCCCATGAGCTAGGCGCATGGAATATCACCGTCAACAATGTCGCCCCCGGATTTGTTCTCTCAAACCCAACCACTATCAAACAGTGGGAATCATATGGCGAGGACGGTCAGGAAGTACTTGTAAACAATATTGCCCTAAAGACACTCGGCAAACCGGAAGACATCGCGCATGGTGTATTGTTCTTTGCATCAGATTATGCCAGTTGGATAACAGGTCAAGTCTTGTCTATTGATGGTGGCAAATAAACCAACAAAAATACCCTGCCAATAAGCGACAGGGTATCTTCATTTTTAAAGCAGATTGAATTTAACGGTCGTCCATCGAGACATAATCACGCGCATTTGCGCCAGTATAAATCTGACGTGGGCGATTGATACGCATCTTCGGGTCGTCGCGCATTTCTTTCCACTGTGCAATCCATCCGGGCAAACGTCCAAGTGCAAACATGACGGTGAACATATCAACAGGAATGCCCATCGCGCGATAAAGAATACCGCTGTAGAAATCAACATTGGGATATAGATTACGTTTGACAAAGTATTCGTCTTCCAATGCAATCTTTTCGAGGTTACGTGCAATATCAAGCAACGGGTCTGTCTTACCCATTTCGTCAAGCACTTGTGCAACTGTTTCTTTGAGGATATTGGCACGAGGGTCAAAGTTCTTATAAACACGGTGACCAAAGCCCATCAAACGGAAGCCAGATTCTTTGTCTTTCGCCATATCCATATACTTTTGATAGTCACCACCATCAGCACGAATCATCTCAAGCATTTCCAGTACAGCTTGATTTGCACCGCCATGGAGTGGTCCCCACAATGCACAAACCCCTGCACCAATTGACGCAAACAAGTTCGCTTGACTACTGCCGACCATACGAACAGTTGACGCACTACAGTTTTGTTCGTGGTCAATGTGCAAAATCAGCAACAAGTTAAGTGCACGTTCCAACAGTGGGGATACTTTGTAGGGCTCAGATGGGACAGCAAACATCATATGCAAGAAGTCCGCCGCATAGTCCAAGTCGTTGCGTGGATAAATGTATGGTTGACCAATTGCTTTTTTATATGCAAATGCTGCAAGGGTTTTGAACTTCGCAATCAAACGAATGATATTCAATTCAATAACTTCAGGGTCATCAGATTCAGGATAGAATGCGGACAGTGATGTTGCCATCGAGGACATTACAGCCATCGGATGAGCACCCTTAGGATAGTTCTCGAAGAGGCGTTTCATGTCCTCATGAATTAAGGTGTGATATGTCAGACGATGTTTAAATGCGTCATATTGTTCTTTTGTCGGCAGTTCGCCATTTATAATAAGATAACTTGACTCAATAAAGTCTGACTTTTCTGCCAACTGCTCAATCGGATACCCGCGATAACGCAAGACTCCCTGTTCGCCATTAATGAACGTGATTGCGCTCTCGCATGCGCCTGTGTTGCCATAGCCCGGGTCAAAAGTCACAGCACCACTCGTCGCCCGAAACTTCGTCATATCGATGCCAACTTCATTTTCCGTCCCGACAATCACGGGCAGTTCATAAGTTGACCCATTTAATTCCAACTTTGCGGAATCCATAAAATCTCCTTAGCAAATATATCTAAACATATCTATCTTATATCGTTATTGTGATACAGAACATAGTGAGAGATGACACAAAAAAGCCTACACAACGGCAGGCTTTTCTAGAAAATCATCATATTGACCTAGCGGTTCTGCAAAGCTTCTAAAACACGCGGTGCAGTCATTGGTGTTTCCGTCATGCGTGCCCCTGTCGCATCAGCAACTGCATTTGCAATCGCGCCCATAGTTGGGATAATCGGTGGCTCACCAACACCACGCGCCCCAAATGGTCCACTCACGGAAGGAATTTCAATAATGTGTGTATGGATTGGCGCAGCCTGCATTGCATCTGGCATGACATAATCCATCCACGAACCAGAGAGCAATTGACCATCATCATCATAGCGCATTTCTTCGTACAATGCCCAGCCAACACCCTGTGTCGCACCACCGTGCATCTGTCCTTCAACTGCCATCGGGTTCAATGCACGACCAACTTCTTGCACAACAGCTAAGTTAACCAGATTGATTTCGCCTGTTTCTTCATCAACCTCAACTTCGGCAATCTGTGCGGAGAATGACGGCGCGCGGTCAGTGATAGATTGACGACCACTACCATGAACAGGGTCATACTTACCACCAAAGGTCATCGCCTTACCCGCAATATCACCCAGTGACAACGAACGGTCAGGATAGCCTTTAACCTGTACTTTGCCATCAACAATTTCGAGGTCTTCTGCTGAGACTTCAAACTCTTCCGCTGCAATCGCAAAGGTTTGTTGACGGGCATCCTCGGCTGCACGGATTACAGCATTACCCAATGTATAGGTTGTCTTACTACCGCCAACACCACCAGCATAGGGGGCACTATTGGTATCGCTATAGACAAAACGAATCTTATCAGGGTCAACACCAAAGGTCTCTGCAGCTAAAAGCGAGAACGTCGTTGGTGTACCAGACAAATCTGCTGCACCCAGTTGAACTTGCAAAACACCGTCACGGTTTAGCTTACAAACAGCAGCACCAGGTTCTAAACCACCCATCCAGCCACCAATTGCCAGTCCAACACCGCGCCCATGCTTCTTGGATTCTTCACGATTTTTCCACAGTGGGTGTTCTTTCGCAGCTTCTAATGTTTCAATCATGCCGATGACAGGAAATTCGCTACCGTCGGGAATGCGTGAACCTTCTTTTGCAGCATTCATAATCCGCAAGTCAATCGGGTCCATACCTAGTTGTTGTGCTGCTTCATCGAACATCGTTTCCACAGCCATAAACGCAGTCGGTGCTGTCGGCGCACGATATGCCCCAACTGACTGCTTAAATGTCAACACATTGGTCGATTCCAGTAACAAGTTTTCGCATGGATAAAACGCCGCAAATTGATAAGCACTAAATCCACCTAAGCCCGATGGATAAATACCACTATCACAAACCACATTGGCTTGCATACCCACTAGCGTTCCATCACTTTTGAACCCAACTTTGCCTTCAAAATGTAGCGCAGGGGACGGATTGGCTGTCATCAGTTCTTCGCTACGTGTCAGTACAAGACGTACAGGTCGTCCAACATGTACCGCAACCAGCGCGACAAGTGGCTCGTATAGACCAAACTTCGCACCGAATGCCCCACCAACAGGCATAGCATGAACCTGAACATCCGATTCTGGAATCCCAAGTGTCTCGGCAACTTCGAGGCGAACACCAAACGGAGATTGCATACTTCCCCAAATCGTCACCCCATCAGTCATCGGATTCGGTTGAACCATCACCCGCTGTGTCTCAATCGAGCTCTGGTGAACCATTGGAGTCGTGAATGTCCGCTCAATGACCAAATCTGCGTCAGCAAATGCCTTCTCGATATCACCATGTTGAATCTTGGATGTACCTGCAATATTGGATGGCTTGTCCTCTTCTTCCTCAGCATCATCATCACCACCCGCATCTGCACCATGAGCAGCTTCATCGCCAGCACCTGTCACACGACCATTGGGCCAGACCAGCGGTGCATCCTCTTTCATTGCTTCCAACATATCAGTTACAGATGGCAATGGTTCATAATCAATATCAACTAATTCTGCTGCATCAGTCGCAGCAGCTTCATCCTCCGCCAACACGACAGCAACCGGGTGTCCTACAAATAAAACACGGTCGCGTGCCAACATCAATTTTGTACGTGACACAGGCGACATTTCCGGCAAATCCTCAGCTGTAACAACTGCATGTACACCAGGTACAGCCAGCGCAGCCTCTTTGTCAATTCCATTAATCTTGGCATGTGCATATGTACTCAATACCAAGCGGGCATTCAACAATCCATGAATCTTTAGGTCACCCGTAAATTTCAACTTACCAGAGATCTTTGCGTCACCGTCGATGAGGGGAGTCGGTTTACCAATGAATGAAAAATCTGACATACGAATAATTTCTCCTGTTACTAATACACTGACGATTTATTGTGATGTTAACTCTAAAATTTGATACCCTTCATTACGGGTTCGTTCGCGGAATAAGCCACTAATTCGTTTTGTCATTTCTCCTAACTGTCCTTGTCCAATCACACGTCCATCTAATTCAACCACAGGTGCAAGCTCACCCATTGTTCCAGTACAGAACACTTCGTCAGCTCTGTATACTTCCGATAGCGATATATCTTTAACTTCAAACGGAATGCCATTGGCTTCACATATTTCCAACACAGTTGCGCGTGTTATCCCTTCAGGACATGAGTCCGTCTTGGAAGTCATGACTACTCCATTATCGACAACAAACACATGAGTTGCATTTGTTTCAGCAACAAATCCCTGATAATCCAACATCAACGCATCATCAACTGCCGCCGCATTCGCTTGAATCTTTGCCAAAATCGAATTAATTAGATTAGCCGAATGGATATTTTGGTCAACGCAATCCGGTGGAATCCGGCGAATCCCCGATGTAATCAAGCGAATACCGGATTTATCGTAGACTGGTGGTTTATGTTCCGCCAGTACAATCAAGGTTGGACCATATGTATTAAGACGTGGATCCATCCCACTGGTATATTTAACACCCCGTGACAATGTCAGGCGTATATGAACACCATCGGTCATATCATTGGCTTCGAGTGTCTTGCGTACCTCATCAATTATTTCTTCATGAGATGGTATCTCGGTAAATGCCATCGCCAACGCAGAATCACGCAGGCGGTCAAGGTGTGGTATCAACTTAAAAATACGCCCTTGATATAAGCGCAACCCTTCCCATACAGCATCACCACCTTGCACAGCAGAATCAAATGGACTTATACCAGCTTCATCGCGGTGGTATAGCTTACCGTTGATGTTAATTTGTAAATCTTTATTCTTTGGATTAAATTCTTGCTTCATAAAAAGTCTTTCTAGCGTATGCAATATTGTGCCATTTGCTCATACATCGGCAGGCACTCATCATAAATTGGTTTCAAGTGGTCAGGTAATACCCTATCATCATCACGATATGCCATGAAGCCAGTCGATTTCTCAACACTCGCATACCAATGGTCAGCCCAGATACCATCTGTCTCACGCCTACCTGCTTCCCATGACAACATTGCATCATCAAACGGTATATCAATAACATCACATAACTTTGATAATGTTTGTCGCGGGTCAAGCAAGACATCGCGCGACGCAATCACAGGTGGGGCTTTTCCAGTTTCTTTGTGTATAAAGTTAAAAATATCGACCTGTTGACGTAAACCCATTTGGTCAGCAGTTGGATTTGGAATCACTTTAGCAAAGGACAAAATCATTCGACGTGGGTCACGTATTAAGAAACAATTCGTCAAGCTCAGCATCCATGCCTTATCAATATGGTCAAGCATATGATGTGTCATGTGTTTTTGATAGTAAATAGATTTTCCATCAGGTATGTCGCTAGTGAGTTGTACAACAATCGCCTGCCAATCCGTCTCATATGTTGCAATGATTTTATCAGCATCAGGATGGTCATATCCAGTTTGTCGAAGATAATGTGCATAAAAAGGTTCATCAATAACACTTGTATCGGCTCGACTACCCCATGAGCGCATCATGGCGGTCGAGATATTGCGTGGTCCTGACCACATTGCAATACGTCGCTGTTGCAAAATTACTCATCCTTTGTAACAGTAGATTATGTCAAAATAATATAAATAATCGACAAATATAATTATGGCAGGGTTTAACACTTTTTGCGAATAATTCATTTAAAAGATTTTGTAAATGCTCATCTTCATATTGTAAACGATTAAGCTCAGATTGTCACAGACCATGTTACAACGTTACCAGCCCTACAATCTATCTTTACGCGCCGTATGGAAACACCCAATAATACAGTGGTCGATTCGTATCTGCGTTGCGTGGTGGCTCATTAGTCAAATTAGTCCAATCGCAAGTCGCGCCCCACTCGGTGACCCACAATCTGTCGATACAATTAAACCACATGTCTGCGTCCATACCCTGCTCGAAAACGAAGTCTTCGAATGGAAAATCCAACGCTCACTTGAACTTGTGCGAGAGATGGGGGCAGATACCATTGTGCAGTTCTTCCCGTGGGCATACTTTGAACCCAACGAAGACCAATTCTCATGGCGACAAGCAGACCTTATCGTGCGCCATGCCGAAAATCAAGGTTTACGCATTATAGCACGGCTTGGCTTTGTTCCGTGGTGGGCACGCCCGGACATCGACACCGAATTTTCAACCCTCAACTATTTGTCCGATGACCGCTTTGACGACTTTGCCGATTATGCCGAACGCTTTGCAGAGCGTTATGCTGGGGTAATTGACCACATCATCATCTGGAATGAACCCAACTTAACCTTTGAATGGGGCTATCGTCCTGTTGACCCGTCAGCCTATGTTCGATTACTTGAAGCGACGTACCCACGTATCAAACAAGCCAACCCCAATGCCGTTGTCCTAGCAGGCGCACTCGCCCCGACCAATGAACCACGCAACAGCAACGCCGGACTCAGTGATTTACTCTATCTCGAAGACATTTACACAGCGGGTGGCGCAGATTATTTCGACGCGCTTGCGATTCACACCTATGGTTTCACTGACCCACCCCAAGCCGAACCATCCGACACTGCCCTCAACTTCCGCCGTGCTGAGCTATTACACGATATTATGTTGGAATACGACGACCCTGACACACCTGTTTATATCACCGAAAGTGGTTGGAACGACCATGTACGCTGGACAAAAGCTGTCCGTCCATCGCAACGGTCAATCTATACAGTGGAAGCCTTCCAATATGTCGAAGAAAATTGGGACTGGCTTGACCAACTCTGTATCTGGGTATTCCGGTATCCTGCCCCAATCAACAGCTATCCCGATAACTTTACCCTTGTGACACCTGAATTTAAGCTAAAACCCATTTATTATGCCATTCAAGCCTATGCGCGAGGTTGGCAACGGAGCAATACACTATGGCTGCCTCCACCCAAAGAAAACGATTCCGATTAACTTTATTCGCGCTCGTATGCTGTACGATTGGTGCAGGAATTCTTGGCGCAATTACGGTACGAAACTACCTACTCAATCGTCCCATTAATCCACAACATGCGTTCCCACATGGCGAAATCCGCATTGGCGTTGATGCGAGCTTCCCGCCGTTTGCCGTCGATGATGGCACATCCCTATGGGGGTTAGACATTGACCTCGGTCAAGCCATTGCAGATGACATTGGAATGCCTGTGCGGTTTGTGAATATGGGCTTCGATGGGCTTTACGATTCCGTCATTGCCGACCAAGTCGATATAGTCATATCAGCTCTGCAAGTCGATTTAACCCGCACTGCCGAAGTCCGCTATACACAACATTACTTTGATGCCGGACTGGTTCTCATCACACCCGAAGGTAGCCCCATCACCATGATGGAATTTATGCAAGGCTATCGGATTGCCTATGAGTTTGGCAGTGTTGCTGATGCCGAAGTGCGTGAATGGGAAAAGCGTATTGGTCGTATGCAACATCATCCTTATGAACTACCGGAGTATGCACTAGATGCTGTCCGACTTGACCATGCTGATGCGGCTCTTGTGGATTACACCAGCTATCGACTTTACTTGCGCGACCACCCCGAATGGGAAACACAACGCCGTCGTGTCACTACTGAAGTTTATGCCATTGCCATCAGAATCGACCGCCTCAACGCATGGCGACTGGTGAATCATGCCCTCACAACTTTGAAGAAAAACGGCGGACTCGCTACAATTATTGAGAAATGGCTTTAATTCAAACACAATAGGACTAGAAATTATGACAGACAAAATACGCTGGGGAATTTTAAGCACAGCCAACATCGGGCGCAAAAAAGTAATTCCTGCGATTCAAGCCTCCAACAATGGTGAAGTTGTGGCGGTTGCCAGTCGTTCACTCGACAGTGCCAAGGCATTTGCTGATGAACTTGGTATTCCGACAGCTTATGGCAGTTACGAGGAACTTATCAACGCACCGGACATCGACGCAATTTATATACCCCTGCCCAACAACATGCACGCCGAATGGAGCATCAAATGTGCCGAAGCAGGCAAACCAACCCTCTGCGAAAAGCCATTTGCAAGTGATGCCGACGAAGCTCAAACTATTGTTGATGCCTTTGAAAAACATAGTGTACTACTCGCCGAAGCGTTCATGTATCGCTTTCATCCGCAACATGCCAAAGTCAAAGAAATTATCGCTGAGGGTGGTATCGGCGACTTGATGAGTATCACAGCCGTGTTCACCTTTCGCCTGACAAATGAAGAAAATATCCGTCTGAGCAAAGATCTCGCAGGTGGTAGTCTGATGGATGTGGGATGCTACTGCGTGAATGCAATGCGTTTTATCACAGGGGAAGAACCTGAATCAGTCACTGCATCAGCAAGAATTGGTGACGAAACAGGTGTTGATGAAACGCTAGCGGGTACACTCAAATTCCCATTCGGTGTTATCGGACATTTTGACAGTGGGTTGCGTTCCTATCGTGAGCATTCTTATACGATCAAAGGCACTTTGGGGAAAATCACATTGCCAACCAGCTTTGTCCCCAATGGTGATGAAGATACGATTGTTCAACATTGGCACGGTGATGACTACACAGAATACACCATACCAGCAATTGACCAATATAAGCTGATGGTCGAGGACTTCGCTGATGCACTTATCAATGACCGTGCCCCAAGATTCTTACCATCAGACGCGGTCAGCAATATGCGGGTCACAGACAAAATGCTAGCACAGGTTCACTAATCGCCTGCTTCTAACATCATTCGTTCACCCGTCTGAACACGCCAGAGGGCGGCATACAATCCATTGACTCTTAACAAGTCTTCATGTGTGCCGTTCTCACGCAAGCGTCCCTGCTCCAGCACATAAATCATATCGGCATTACGCACAGTCGAAAGACGATGAGCAATCATAATTGTTGTTCGCCCAACTACAATCTTCTCCAATGAGCGTTGAATTGCAGCTTCGGTCTCGTTGTCTACAGACGATGTCGCCTCATCCAATATTAGAATCGGTGGGTCTTTTAACACTGCCCGTGCAATCGACAAGCGTTGACGTTGACCACCGGATAGTTTTTGTCCACGTTCACCGACAATCGTGTCATACCCTTCTGGTAATCCCAGAATAAAGTCATGGGCTTCTGCAATTTTTGCGGCTTCGATAATGGCTTCATCGCTGGCATCAAATGTCCCATAGGCAATGTTTTCGCGCACAGTACCATGAAATAAGAACACATCCTGACTGACTAACCCAATCGCACTCCGTAAGTCATCGAGGTTCAGGTCACGTAAATCATGCCCGTCAAGTGTAATCTTGCCTGATGTCACATCATAATAACGCAGTAACAGTTTAATCACTGTACTCTTACCTGCACCTGTCGCCCCGACAATGGCAATCGTATCCCCCGCAGGCATATCCAATGTCAGCCCTTTGACAATTTCACCACCATCGCTATAGGCAAACTTCACATCATCAACTGTCATATGACCGCGCACATCTTTGACAGGTAGCGCAGTACCACCATCATTAATTTGGGACTCAATGCCCAACAAGTTCAGGATACGAATCGTTGAAGCCATCGCGCGTTGATAGAGGTCAAAGGTTTCACCGAGTCGTGTGAGGGGCCATAGCAGACGTTGTGTCATGAAGACCAACACACTATATGCACCAACTGCCAACATACCATCAAATACTAGCTGACCACCTGCAATTGTAATTGCAATGAAACCCGACACAATCACCATGCGAATCAATGGCGAAAATGCAGAACTAAGTCGAATCGCCTTCCGGTTGCGGTCAACATATTCGTTACTGACAGTGCGCAACCGTTCAACTTCATGTGTCTCAGCGGTAAAACTCTTGATGGTCGCAATACCACTTAAGCTATTAGACAGCTGATGATTCAGTAAACTCACCTGTTCACGCACATCAGAATACCGTGGTCCTAACATCTTCTGGAAGCGCATCGACCCCCAAATAATAATCGGTATCGGAATAGCCGCCATCCATGCCACACTCGGCGCAATAAAGAAGAATATGCCACCAATTACAAGCACCGTTGTCGTCACCTGAATAACATCATTTGCCCCAACATCAAGAAAACGTTCAAGCTGATTAATGTCATCGTTCAGCACCGACATCAACCCACCCGTACTCTGGTCTTCAAAGTACCCCATCTCAAGGTTTTGAATGTGGTCATAGGCATCAATACGTAAGTCATGTTGCATCGACTGCGCCAGATTCCGCCAGTAAACCCGTTGTGCATATTCAAATACCGATTCAAATATCCAGATAACCAGTGTGACAACACCCAACACAACCAACTGCATCGTCAAATCGGTGATACCAAGCCGACCCAAAAGCGAGTCTTGTTGTTCCACCACAATATCAACAGCAACACCGATTAGCGCAGGCGGTGCAATATCAAAAATTTTGCCCAGCACAGAGTACGCCGTTGCAATACCAACGCGACGTTTATATGTGGAGGCATAATCCAATAATCGAATAAACGGATGACGTTTATCTTGAGCATTTACAGTCATGGAGTATTTAGCTTTGCGACAATTCAATAGACAATGTTTAAATTATAGGAGAGTAAAGAAACACAATCCAGCAGAAATCAAATTCACTCACGAAACTCTGAGCATTTACAATAAATTTAAAAGGTGAGATTTCTCCCACCTTTGTTATCATAACTCAACTGTCTGGAACAAAACTATCCAATCCGCTTAACTTCTACAGTCACAATAGAGGGGTTGCCTTGTGTCAACACTGGATAACTCTGTAACGTCAAATAATCTCCCTGACGGATTTCTTGCGGGTTGTCATCGGGGTGCAAACTGACATGCGCCGTCACAGCATAACTTGAACGTGGATTAATCACTGGGCTATTCGCATCAGGAAAAATCTCAAATTCTAGTGGATTATCATGACTAAGTTCAATCTCACGCTGATATTCAGCAACAATCGTAGATGCCATCCCAACGAGACTCACATCTTCTAACTTAACTGCCAGAATCACTTTCGTGACATCAGATGGTTCACCGTCTAATATCACCTGTCCAGATACCAAAGCCATGTACTAGTCTCCAGTTGCAGGTTGCAGAATATCTTGATACATATGCGCGACTGCATCAATATCACCCTGACTCAGTTCTGTGCGCTGACCGATTTGGACATCTTGCTTGGGTACAATTGTATCCTTACCATTTTTACTAAATGCCCAACGCGGATAGTGCATGATTGAATCATAGTCATATTCGCCGATATCTTCACCATCAGAGATATGTTGATTGAAGTTAAATATTGTGTGCGGAAGAATATTTTCGTAGTAAATCGTCACATACTCGTCACGGTCAATTCGGCTTTGTTCATGCCATAACCCAACTGCATGACCAATCTCATGAATTGTCGAACCCGTTGTACAACCATCTGCCAGATTAATCGGTTGTCCACCGCCAACGCGCCCAACATATGATGAGCACCCTGTTGATGGTTGGAAGTAAACATAATCAGGGTACAAGTCGGCATTCCCCTCATCCCGTAAAACAAAGCGGATTCCGGTTTCAGCTTCCCAATGGTCAATCGAATCATATACACGGTATTGCATCGGTAAATTCGGGTCAATCTCATAGGGGATAAGACCATCTTTCCAACGACGGTCAACAAATGGCACACCACTCCCTGCCGTTTGCATGCCCTCACCATCTAAACGCAAGAGAATATCACCTTCTACCACTGCATGACCATCTACAAGATTATAGGTCACAGGTTGATTACGAACCTGATTTCCGCTGAATGTACCGGATTGCGTCAAGCTCGAATAAGCAAACTCTCCATTTTGCATTGTGACTGTCGGTGAATCACTAATACGCGCCTGATGTACCATCAACCCGCCAGCAACAATTCCGATGAGTGTAAGCAGGAAGAACAACCGCCATGTGCTAGAGTGTGTGTAATGTGCCATGAATCTATATCCTAACGAATCATCTATCTGTAACCACTATAACATAGTACGCAGATTTCGGCTTGCTAGTCGTAAGAACGCTAACGTTTAAGACCACCACCTACTTCACCTTCGACCAAGCTAGCGACCTCGTCATAATCGACTAATGGCAAATCCCCATGAATCGTATACTTATGAGCCGACATCGCCACACTCCATTTAAGCGCAGTCGGAACATCATTATGTGTCAGATACGAGTACAAGAACCCCGCCGAAAACGCATCGCCACCGCCAATCCGACCAACTTCTTCCGCAATGATAGCGGGTTGTGTGTGATTTGCCCCATCAGCCAAGCGCGCCATGCCACCATCACGCCCCATCGTCATCACAATCAGTTTATCGGGATACTTTTCCGCAAGTTTTTCGATTGCATCATCTGCCGACTCATCACCGTACATAACACGATAATCCCCCATCGGACAGAAAATAATATCAGCCTGTGCCATGACGGCATCGCACCCATTTACAGCCTCTTCACCTGACCATAATTTACTGCGATAGTTGGTATCAAAGCTGACCAACCAACCGAGGTCTTTCGCTCGTTTCACAGCTCCATTGACAGTCGCCATCGCATGTTCACCAATCGCCAAGGTAATACCTGTCACATGCAATAGTTTTGCACCATCCTCGACAAACAAAGCCGACGGCAATTCCTCCGGCTGCATCAAACTAATAGCCGAGTTTTTGCGGTCATAGATAATTTGGCTTGAACGCGGAGACACAGCTTGTTCATGAAAATAAATTCCAAGTCGGTCATCATCTGTCCACACAACATGGCTTGTATCAACCCCATATTGTGCAATGCGGTTGCTGACATAACGCCCCAACGGTGAGTTTGGCAAACGAGAAAACCATGCCACATTCATCCCCAACCGCGATAATCCAACCGCTGTATTCGACTCTGTGCCACCTACATAAATATCAAACGACAGTGTTTGTTCAATCCTGAGCATATTTGGCGGGGTCAAGCGCATCATACTTTCCCCAAATGTCACAACATCATAAGTAGTCATCTTATCCTTCTCCTCAATGGTTGTATCTAGTATGTAGCCAATGATAACGCTATACTGCCAATATGGCACACATAGGAATTGACGCACGACTCACATACTATCGCATTGGTGGCATCAGCACCTATATTCGGCGCACCATATCTGCATTGGAACACCTCCAAACCAGACACAACTATACGATTTTTCAAAGTCGTAAAGCAACTGACCCTATTACCCAAAAGTTCAAATCAGCAAAACTATGGACACCGTCCCACCATCGCATCGAACGACTTGCCATGACGGTTGAATTATCACGACATCAGCTTGACTTACTCCATAGTCCAGACTTCATTCCACCGTATCGTGGCGCAAAACATCACGTCATTACCGTACATGACCTGACCTTTTTACATTATCCTGAATACATCACCGCTGACAGTCGTCGCTACTATAATGACCAGATTCAATCTGCTGTTCAACTTGCCGACCATATCCTATCCGACAGCGAATCAACCAAACGTGACATGATAGATATGCTCAATGTGCCAGCTGATAAAATCACTGTGCATATGCTAGGGGTAGATGAAAAATTTAAACCGAAACCTAATCATGAAACACAGCCGATTATCGACACATTAGATTTACCATCCGACTATATTCTAGTTGTCGGCACACTCGAACCACGCAAAAATCTAATCGGACTAGTCAAAGCCTACCGTGACCTACTCACCGAGCTACCTGACGCACCACCGATTTTATTTGTTGGTCGCCCCGGGTGGCATTACGAACAACTCATCACAGACATTGAATCGGTTGGAATTAATAGGCATTTGATATTCCGAACAGACATCACCGACGAGCAACTCATCGCTATCTATAATCAAGCACTAGCACTAGTTACACCGTCCTTCTATGAGGGATTCGGTTTACCTGCACTTGAGGCAATGGCATGTGGCACAGTCCCTATCGTCAGCAATCTGTCGTCATTGCCAGAAATCACAGGCGATGTCGGTCTACTAATTGACCCACACGACCTGACAACAATTACTGATGCACTCAAGAAAGTCCTGACAGATAGCACATGGCGAGATGAACAATCGACCGCAGGTATTCAACGTGCCAAGACCTTTCGCTGGGACAATACCGCCCGCATCGTACAATCGACTTATGACCGCGTACTAGGCATTACATCATGAACATTCTTTTACTAACACCTGACATCCCTTATCCAACCGCATCAGGTGCCGCTATCCGCAACTATGGTATTATCAAAGGGCTTGTGTCTGCCAATCACGCAGTCACCCTACTCACATTTGTGCAGGATGAGGTAGACAAAGCAACCAACCCGCTTTATCAACTCTGCGATAGTGTCCATACAGCACAAATTCCAGTTCGGTCAAAACCAGACCGCATTCAGAACTTACTCACATCAACTAAAGCAGATATTGAGTATCGTCTGTTGAGTGATGACTTTGAGTCACAACTTGTTAAATTACTCAAAAATAACAGCTATGATGTGATTCAATTTTCCGGCATCGAACTTGGTTGTTATGTATCAACAATCCAGCAACACAAGCAATCCGGCAAAATCATTTATGATGCACTGAATGCCGAAGCAGAACTTCAACGAGTTATCTACACCATCGACAGGCAGAACCCAAAACGCTTACCCATAGCGGTTTATTCATACATTCAAGCACAACGCATCAAGCAGTTTGAGCGTAATTTATGCCAGTCAGTTGATTGTGTAATCGCAGTATCACAAGAGGACAAAGATTTCCTAAGTGCATATAACGGCGCACCGATTTATGTGATGTCCAACGGCATTTTTGTTGATGACTACACACCGCCAGATAATCAAAATAGACGCTCGAATGAACTTGTCTACACAGGCAAGATGGACTACCGCCCTAATGTTGACGCGATTGAATGGTTTGCAGAATCGGTTCTGCCCCGCATCCGTAAGCAACGACCAGATACAACGTTAACTATCGTAGGTCGCAACCCACACCCTCGCATCCAACCCTACGCTGAGCAAGGGCATATTACGATTACAGGTTGGGTGGATTCTGTACAACCGTATCTGCATCAAGCGACTGTATTTATTGTCCCGTTACGGATGGGAAGTGGTACACGCCTCAAAATCTTGGAAGCAATGGCATCCGGTTGTGCAATTGTCTCAACCTCTATTGGCTCTGCCGGATTACATGATGATGTCCGCAATGTCATGAAAATCGCAGACAATGACGTTGACTTTGCTCAATTTGTAGTATCATTGTTAGAAGACGAGGCATTACGAAACCAGCTAGGCAAACAGTCAATTCAGCAGGTTCGACAACATTATGATTGGTCTGCTTTGATTCCGCATTTACTCAACGCATATAAGGATATTGGTCTTGGATAGAGAGACGCTCGTAATTCGTAACACACGCATGGCAGAAGCGTTCCATCAGACCGCCTTCAAACATCGAGTACGCGATTGGTTTCTCAATTGGTCATCATTTATCCCCGTCTTTCAACAAAAAACCAAAGCCAACCGAATCCTCATCATCCGCCCTGACCATCTCGGTGATGTTCTGCTGACAACCCCTGCTATTCGTGCAATCAAAAAGCAAAATCCAGACATCAGTATTCACGTCTTATGCGGTGAATGGTCGGCTGGAGTCCTAGCAAATTACGACGAAATTGACGTTGTCCTGACACTCCCCTTCCCCGGCTTCCAACGCAACCCGTCACCCGACGCACCCAACCCCTACATGCAGGCATTATCGTCGGCACGTATGCTCCGTAAAGTTGGTTACAAAAGTGCAGTCATCATGCGCCCTGACCATTGGTGGGGGGCAATGCTAGCTTACTTTGCTGGTATCAAAGAGCGCATCGGGTATGATGTTAAAAATGTCTCACCTTTTCTGACCAAGCCAATTGATTACGAACATCGCCATGTTGTTGAACAAAACCTCAGGCTCGTACAATCATGGACAGGTCAGCTAGACGAAGATGACATCGACTATTCATACACAGTAAGCGAAAAAGACCGCTTCTACGTAAATTCATATTTGTCAGACTGGGGCATCTCTATACACAAACCAATCATCTGTATCCATCCAGGGGCAGGCGCATCAGCCAAATTATGGGAAACAGAGAAATGGGCAAAGGTCGCGGATATCTTATCTGCTCAATTTTCCGCAGATATTATCTTCACAGGCACACCATCAGAAGCACCCATTATCAGCACAATAATCCAACAAATGGACGAGACAGCATACAATATTGCTGGCTCGACCAATATCGGTCAACTCGCCGCATTATACGACCGTGCCGTCGTTATACTGGGTCCAGACAGTGGTCCGATGCACCTCGCATCAGCCGTTGGAACGCCCACAGTTACGCTATTTGGTCCAGCTGACCCAATTGAATTTGCACCATGGGGAAACCGTCGCAAACATGCCGTTCTCACATCAAGTATTGGATGCCGTCCTTGTCGTATTCTGGATTGGCACGATGATAGATTAGAGTATCATCCTTGCGTCAGAGACATCACAGTGTTAAAAGTATTAGATGAAACACGTCGGGTTGTGCAAGCAGGAGGTTAAATTTATGGAAACATTGCAATCATTACTTAAAGCATATCTGGATAATTCACTCAACACAGATGACTTCGCTGAGCAATTTATTGACTACTGGAATCAGATTCGTATTGAGCAAAACAAAGCAATTGACGAATCCGGGATTCGCACAGAGTTAGACAGCCTCTGGCAACAATACAAAGCTGGTGACCTTGACGAGGTTACATATGGTATGCAGTGGACAGAAGCCCTGTCTAAGTTAGAGGGTGTCCGTATTCAACCACAATCCATTGTCTTTTCCATAGGTAATGAAATTTACAATCAACTTACACTACATCAGGAAAGCGAGCACCTCGACACACAAGAAATCCCAACGGGTGAGACCATCCGCGAGACTGCAAGAAGTCTACTGGACACATTTGACACTTAAGCATCAATGACAATTTTATCCAAATCTGGCTCAGGGTCAGGATATGTCAGGTTCATATCCTCCAGTGCCTCGATAATTGTCTTCATGATGACAAAATTGCGATACCATTTGCGATTTGCTGGAATAACAAACCACGGTGCATAATCGGTATTACACCGATACAACACATCCTCATAAGCTCGCATATACTCATCCCACTGTGCGCGAACTTTCAAATCACCGCGTGAAAACTTCCAATTCTTATCAGGACGTTGGAGGCGTTCTTCAAATCGTTCTCGCTGTTCATCGCGGTCGATATGCAAGTAGAACTTGAGAATACGTGTGCCATTATCTGCCAACATCCGCTCGAAATTATTAATTTGGTCGTAACGCTTTGACCATACCGATTTGGGCACAAGGTTATTGACACGTACAACCAGCACATCCTCATAATGGCTACGATTAAAAATGCCAATATACCCCTTTTCTGGCACATGTTGATGAATCCGCCAGAGAAAATCGTGCGCCAACTCTTCATCAGAAGGTTGCTTGAATCCTGCAACACGTACTCCCTGAGGATTCACACCCGTAAAGACATGCTTGATTGTACCGTCTTTACCGCCCGCATCCATCGCCTGCAATACAATCAGCAATGCCTGCGATTTATCTGCAAACAGCTTGGTCTGCAACTCTTTTAGGCGTTTTTGCAAGATAGTTGTTTCAATCTTAGTATTCTCTTTATCAAGTCCGTCATGATATTTGGGGTCATAATCGGATAGTTTAACTTTCTTACCAACAGGTGGATGTAGTTGTTGTTTACTCATAATAAAATCTTTTCATCTTGCGGTTCAACAGTAATTGTTTGTTCGTTCCTATATGTTACCATACCCGGACCTGCACCCCGAATAGAATTTACATATTTCACCCGTGTATAATCCACCAGTACACTGCCATCATTACGTCGCTTGCTGTAATAGGCGGCAACTGCTGCGGCTTCGGCAATCAACTCGTCTTTAATCCGCCGTCCATCGTTGCGAATAATCACATGTGCCCCCGGTACATCACGCGCATGTAACCAGATGTCCTGCCCATTCGCTGTCTTAAATGTAACCTGTGCATTTTGTCGGCTATTACGCCCCACCCACACCACATAACCATCACGGCTAACAACTTTCAATGGACCTTGCCGTCCGCCTCCACCAATACGTTTCAGTTTCTTGCCTTGCCAATGTCCACGTTCTTGCAACGTCTGTATCACATCATCAATCTCGACCCAATTCGATGCAGTCATCAAGTCGGTCTCTAATTGCTCAATATATTCCAACTCCATCTTAGTTTCTTCGATGAGTTGGGGAACTTCATCTTTGGCACTTTTCGCTTTTTCGTATTTGCGGAAGTAGCTCTGTGCATTCTCCAAAGGCGACAATTCAGGATTTAATACGATAACCAGTTCCGGTGCATCCATCTCATATTGGGCGCGCAGTTCATCCTGTCCCTCTTGTATACCATATTGATATGCCAGAATAAGTTCGCCACTCTGCTTAAGTTCTTCCAGTTGTGTTTCATCGCGCAGACCACTCTCCAACGATTTCAGCTTCGATGATAATTTTGCTTTGGTATCTTCGATTGCAGTTTGGACAGGCTTCTTCGCTTCGTTATAAGCGTCCACGCCTTCTATCGTACCGTAAAGCTGTGCAATCGCAGAACTCATTGACGCGGTAGATTCCCATTCCAGATGAGTTAATTCATACGGTGCAAATGCTGAGACAACGCCATTCTCACGTCCAAGCCCAGCTTGCCACTCACGATTCATCATGGGGTCAAATACAGCTTTAAATGCCTCAAACAACGCATCACTATCGGTTGAGTGAACTTTTGTATTGGTATCTCCGGTTGCACGGAAAACAATCTCTTTTGCTAACAAGGGACTCATACCGAGAATCCGTCCTGTCAATGCACGACGAGTTTGTGCGCTTTTCTTCTCAACCGTTTCCAGCAAATTGTACATATCATCATCAGTAAACTGCTTCGGGTCAGCTTGTCCGGTAATCGGTGGCGGTGGCACATACTCATGATTCGGCAAACTCAGGCGATAGCGATTTTCTTCGGGTCCGACGCGATTCATACAGTCGAGGATAATCCCATCTTTCACTAACAGCACATTTGCCCGACGCGCCATTGGCTCAACGATAATCGTCACTTCGCCTTCTTCACCTTCGACATCAATGTGCATGATACGTTCCCATGAGGGTTGACTAACATGCAAGACAATCCCATTTTCCACGTAACGACGAAATAACAATCCAATTTGAGTCGGCTTCTGCAAACCCCGTCGTAACTTATTTTCAAAAACATGCACACGCGGGTTCGACGCATCAGCACTCATATATAGATAGCGACGTTGCCGATTGGCATAGATTTCTAAACCCAACCCCATCACATCAACATCAATTGAATCCTGAATTTTGCCACCAACGAGTGTATCCATAAATTCATCAACGAGTGCCGAAATTGTAAAGACATCAAAGTTCATCAGTTTACCTTATTATTCACAAATCTGACCCATTATAACCTGTAACACACCATGAATTGAGACCCAAATCAAAAAGAGGCACACTGTTGTATGCCCTCTCAGAATTATCAAGTTTGAACAAAAAAGGATACGGAGTTTAGCTTTCGTCAATCTCATCCAATGTCATCAAATACGCGATAACATGCCCGATTTCGTCACCTGCTAACAAGTCAGGGGGCATCGAGTTGGTATATCCGTCAAGCACATACACCCCCGGATAAACAATCGCTTCATATAGATATTGCTCTGCGCCTAAGGGCGGGCGTATCTCACCTGCATAATTAGCAATGCCCGTAAACAATGGCGCAACAGTCCCATCACCCAACACATGACACACGGCACAGGTTCGTTCTTCAATCAGGCTTTCGCCAAGTGTCGGGTCAGCATTTGCCATCACCGCTTCGACCTCAGCAGAATATGTATCAGCTGTTATCGTCACAGGTGCATCACCTGTACTGGTAGAGACAATCACAAAGATAATCAAAAACACAAAGGCAAATACGACCAGCAATCCGACCGTCAAAACGACTGTTTTCTGTGACTTCTTAGATGATTTTTTCGTCGGTGTCTCCGTCATAAAGTCCGATGTCCTAAAGCAGTAGACGGTCAAAAATCATTGCGAGAAATAGAAATGCAAGATAAGCCGATGAATACTTGTACAGTGAGCGAGCCGTTGCCTTATCAGCCACACGAATCAGCTTAATTGACATCCAAATGAGTCCGCCACCCAACAATGTAGCCAACAATAAATATATCCATTCCAGCATCACTGGTGCAGTCGGCAGTAACAGCATCAATCCGGGAATCAGCGTAATCAGCACAAGCTGAATCGAATAGAACAAAATCTGATAGCGTGTGACCCGTTCGCCCCGTGCTACTGGCATCATCGGCACATCAGCAGCCGCATAATCTTTATTGACCATAATCGCCAATGCCCATGAATGGGGTGGTGTCCAGTAAAATACGATTGCAAATAGGATAAACGCCTCTGGTGCAAGTGTACCTGTAGCAGCCGACCATCCCACCAAAACCGGAATCGCACCTGCTCCGCCACCAATAACAATATTGACAACCGTATTGCGTTTTAAAATCAGCGTATATAAGACCACATAATAAACCGCACCTAATAACGCCAATCCAGAAGCCAGCCAGTTTACAAATATACCCAACACTAAAACCGACCATGCAACCAATGCCAGACCAAATAGTAAGGCATTCATGGGTGCAATACGACCAGACGGAATCGGACGACGTGCGGTACGATTCATCTTGGCATCCATCTCACGATCGATGTACTGATTAATTGCACTCGACCCGCCGGCAGACAACATCCCCCCAATGATAGTGAAAAGGATTAGGTTAGCAGATGGCACACCATTTGCTGCAACAATCATGCTCGTTACACATGTAAATACCAACAATATCACAATACGCGGTTTTGTGAGTTCAACATAAGCTCGTATCGAATCTTCCATACTGAGCGTGTTTCCAATATATGTCGCCATTTAACTTCCAATCTCTAATGACTACAGTGACGAACACGAGATTGATGTACACAAATAAAATACATCACATCCGCATGTATTCTGTACAATAGCAAGTTGCTTTATCGAACTAAGATTCAGAGCTTTCTTGTCTTACAACGGTAACTTGACGGTTCAGCAACCAGAATACAAGTGCAAGAGTCAAACCCGCCCCGATAACATTCACAATAATAAAGCCAACAATAACCATAAATGCAGCAGCCTGATCTGGCGTTGCAGTCAACGCATCAGCACTTGGGTTTGTGGATTGCCGTATTGCCAAATCTGAAGACAGTAGGTTTGCTGTAATTGCCCCACCGCCAAATAACACAATGAAAATACCAGCCAAAATACCCAGTCGTTTCATTCATTCACCTCTCAAACGGTCAAATCGTCACTGATTGTACTATTTCTCACAAGTGGTCGCAAGAACAGACTTCCCATTTACACCTCATCGCGTGGGGAATCTTCGCCACTTTGCTTTTGTTCTTGTATATTATCATCGACATCATCCATGGATTCTGCCGCTGATTCACGATACGAAATTGTGAAGTCTTTCAACGCTCGCCGAATCCCTGAGTCAGTCGCATTCCCGCCCATGCCATGTTGACTATCGCGTGGAATCGTAAAGCTAAATGTGCTACCTTCGTTAACCGTGCTGTTGACCCAGATATGCCCACCATGCTTCTCAATAATCATCTGAGCAATTGCCAAGCCAAGCCCATTGCCTTTAATGGTTGGGTCACTTCTGCGTCCACGATAATACTTACCGAATACTTTCTCAAGTTCCTCAGTAGCTATTCCAACACCACTATCCTGAACATCGACACGCACATAATCCTTCTCATCATTGACACTAACCCAAATTTTGCCATCTTTCTCATTATATTTGATAGCATTGCTGATGAGATTTTGCACAACATGGAGCAATAAATCTTCGTCACCCTCAATTACTGCAAGGTCAGGGTCAACATCAAACTGTAAAATGATACCCTTTGTTGTCATTTCTGCCGAAAATAGCTCAATAACTTCCTCAACCATCTCGCTGAGGTTGAAGGGTTCATAATCCAGCGGAACTCCTTCACTCAACCGAGCATAATCAAGGAAATTGTTGACTATGGTCTCGATACGTATCAAGCCAGCTTCGGCACGTTGCAAGTAATGTAACTGTTTTTCGTTCAGGTCGCCGAGATGTGTTACAAGGTCAATCGCCCCTTTGACTGCACCAAGTGGTCCAGTCACATCATGGGCAAAAATACTCAAAAAACTACTGTCAATTCCGCCGTCAGGTTTATCACTCATAGACTAATCCGCAGGACTAATTAAATCAGGAATATCCCTCAGAGCATAAGCAACACGTGTCCCGTGCCACGACATATAACTCCCATCCACCAGATGAATACGATTATGTTTTGCAGCAGGCACATCGAGTTTACTAAATATCTCAACATGTTCCTGAGTGAATGGGAATGGCTCTGATGGTAACAGTATTATATCAGGTTGATGAGATTCTACTTCCTTAAGTGTGATACGTGGATAACGTTTGTCTCGACCAACCACACGCGGGTCATCATCTGGCAAGGCATCTGCACTTCCTAAATCTGCCTCCAGTGGGAATTTACGTTCACGCTCTGCAAAAACATTATATCCACCACATGTCCGCAACAAATCGTGCATATAAGTATCCGCATTAAACGTCATATACGGGTCATGCCAGATAGGAACAAACACTTTGGGTGCGTCTTCCTCATCTTGCAATGCCATGCCATTCACCCAATCATAAGTTCGCTCAATCAGCCGGATACGTGGTGCCATATCCGTCTGGTCAAACAAATACATGATATTCCAGAGCAAGTTAAACACATCCTGCACTGTCTTAGGGAAAGTCACCCAAACGGGGATACCCGCATCTCTGAGCTTTTCGACATCTGCTTCACGGTTTTCTTCATAATTGGCAATCACCAATTCCGGCTTAAGCTCAATAATACGGTCAACATCAGGGTTCTTCGTCCCGCCTATTGTCTCAACTGCATCAACTAACGTTTCCGGATAGATACAATACTCTGTCCGTCCGATTAAACGGTGTTGCAATTGCAAATCAAACAACGACTCCGTGACACTCGGCACTAGTGACACTATCGTTTTTGCGGGATAGTCAATCGGTGTATCCTGCTGATGGTTGTAGACATGTTCCTGATTGCTCATGACTTCAAAACCAATTGGTCTCTTTCTGGTCCAACACTGACAGTATTGATTGGTACATCGCACAATTCAGCTATACGTTGTACATAAACCTGCGCGGCTTTGGGCAAATCATCAAAGGTTCGGCATCCTGTAATGTCCTCTTGCCAGCCTTCCAGCGTCTCATAAACGGCTGTCGCTTTTTCAAGTTGCTCATTTGTCACAGGTGGATAGTCCATACGCTCACCATCAACTTCATAAGCAACTGCTAGCTTGAGTTCATCCAATCCAGACAATATATCCATTTTGGTCAACATCATCTCAGTAAATCCGTTGACACTGACAGCATAGCGCAACATAACCACATCCAACCAACCACAGCGACGCGGACGACCCGTTGTTGTGCCAAACTCATCCCAGAAGTTTTCACCTGTACCGCGCAATTTGTCCGCCACAGCACCATCGAGTTCTGTCGGCATCGGACCGCCACCAACACGGGTACTAAACGCCTTTGCCACCCCCAATACACGCTCAACTTCTGTCGGACCAACGCCCAAACCAGTTAATGCGCCACCTGCCGTCGGCGATGAACTTGTTACATAAGGATAACTACCGTGGTCGATGTCTAGTAGTGTCCCTTGCGCGCCTTCGCACACCACCTTTTTGCTATCTTTCAACGCCTGATAAATATAAATCGACGTGTCAATAATGTATGGTTTCAAGAAAGCCGCTGCATCGAGATATTCCAGAGCAGCTTCTTGTGGATTAAGTTTATCCATCCCCTGCTTTGCCAGAGTCTCATTTGTTCTTTCGATTGCATCATATAAACGCTCAGCAAAGGATTCCACATCCAGCAACATATCGCCCATACGAATGCCAGCACGTCCAGTTTTATCCAGATATGCCGGACCAATACCACGCAAAGTTGTACCAATTGCCTTATCCCCGCGTGCCAGTTCCTTTGCTCTATCTAGTTCAATATGTGCAGGTGTAATAATGTGGGCTCGTGAGCTAATCAGCAAACGTTCCGGCGTAATCTCGATACCCATTGCTTGTAAACCCTTAATCTCTTTGACGAGGTTAACCGGATTCACAACCATGCCGTTTCCCATAATCGAAACCACATTATCATGAAAAACACCTGATGGAATCAGATGTAATTTATAAACGTCGTCTTCAATCGCTACAGTATGTCCAGCGTTATCGCCGCCAGCATATCGCGCTACAATGTCCGCTGATGAAGCTAACCAATCGACAAATCGTCCTTTACCTTCATCACCCCATTGCGCGCCAATCAAAATTGTTATTGGCATAGTTCCCTCTTATTCGTTTTTATCGGTTGAATCACTACCTAAACTAATTGTTACTTTCTTATCGCCCCATGTCTCGATGTGTCCCTGCGGACCCAATACCAATGCAGACCCGCGCTGAACACCAATGAAGACCGTTTCCGGATAAGCGATAAATACCTTTTCAGCATTACTTGTTTCCAGAATACTACTGGTATCAGGCGATATATATGTGTTTGTTACAAACTTTAAGCCCTTAGCAACCACACCACTTTGGCGCACAATATGCTCTCCAGCAAGGCTTGCTGCAACACCTTCAAACAAGACCAGTGCACCGGCTTCTAGCGCATCTTTAATCCCGCGTATAACCGTCTGCGACATGAGCTTATTGAGACGCTCAATATCATCATCTGGTTCAATAACAATCATGCCAGCACCTTGTAAACGCTCATAGATGGAGTTGTTATCGTCGTTTTCAATATCGACTATATAACCAGTTGGCGCGCCAAGGTCGGACATATCATCCATGAGACTATCACCCATATCATCAGCAAGTGAGACATATGCAACAGCACCATCCGCATTAACACGGCTCAATGCTTGCGCCCGAATCTCGCTTAACGCATCAGCTGACCCTGATAATACCAGCCAACCATTGGATTCGAGCCAACTGAAAGGAATACGGTTCTCCATGTCATTCACCCAGTGTAAATTCAAATTGAATTGGTCTAGTTCCAGTTGTCAGTACAATCACCATCTCTTTACCTCAGATTGATAACACGGAACTTTTCGATATGACGAGGATATTCTGGCGGAGAATCTGGATCAATTGATCGCTCACGAATCCGTTTCGCCATCGCTTCCATATCAGAAATCTGACTCTTATGTTCATACAGTGATTGAATCTGAGTCTCAATCGAGTCTGTCACATCAACGGTCACCGTTGGCTCGGCGGCACCAGCAATATAGACAGTTAATGCTTTATGGACTTCCAACCCTTCATCGCGTTCAAGTTCAATAAAATTGAGACGGTCACGCGCAGTTGGGAAGACAGATTCCAGTGTCGCTGCACCAATTGCCCGATGGTCAGGATGATTTATCCCACGTGTACCATACCAGAACACAGTTGGGTCAAGTGTTACAACAATATCCGGTTTTTTCATCCGAATCACACGAGTAATATCACGGCGCAACTCTAAAGTCGGGAATAGCTCGCCGTCCTTATATCGCAAGAAAATAACTTCTTTAACGCCTAATACCTCTGCTGCTTTTCGTTCTTCTTCCTCTCGGATTTCAGCGAGGCGTTCATGGGTCATTTCTGGGTCAGCACTCCCCTTATCTCCGCTTGTCGCCACCACAAAAGTAATGTCCGCACCATCCATTGCCCACTTCGCAAAGGTTGCGCCTGCAAAAAATTCTGGGTCATCGGGGTGAGCGAACACACCAAGAATCCGTTTGGGTTGTTCGTTTTGTTCCTCTGTCATGTAATCCTACATTCTTTGTGCAACTAATTATTGTCTTGCTTATTGCCTTTGTTGTTGTCATTGTTCGGCTTGTTATTATTACGACGACCACGACGCTTGCCACGCCGACGTTTCTTGTTGCCACTTTTCTCGCCATCTTGGGTGGTATTCTTTTTCTGATTACGATTGCGTGAACGCCGTCTACGTCGAGGTTTCTTGTTATCAGAGTCCTCTTGCTTCTTTTCCGATTTTTCAGAATCTTCAGCTTGTTTTGCAGCAACAATATCTGCTTGACGTTGCCCCGGAGGTTTACCACATTCACAAGAACCATCACCATGCTTGTCACACGGTTGGCGAGCCTTCTCCGCTAACTTACGAAATTCTTCAATTGGAATAATATCTTCGCGCGCAACCGTCTTACGTACACCTTCTTCAGTACGAATCACAACTGCATCCCGCAATGGAATTACATCAATAACTCGTCCTTCGCCTTCCGGTGACCCCACGAGTTTATTGCGTCGAGGCAACTGTTTACGTGCTTCAACATACTGTTCATATTCATAAACAAGGCAACACCGCAAACGTCCACACATTCCTGTAATTTCAGATGGATTGAGGGAAATGCCCTGTGCCTTCGCCATCTTAATAGAGATGGGGCTAAAATCCGTCAGAAACGTACTACAACAACGTGTTTCCCCACATGCCCCAAAGCCACCAAGTAACTTTGCCACATCACGGGGTCCGATTTGACGCATCGCTACTTCTGATTCAAACTTACGTTGCAGTCGTTTTTCGAGCGCGGTGGTATCAATTTTCTGTTCCGCACTGAACAGGAATGTCACAACACTACCATCGTAGTTATACTGTGCTTCGACAAACTTTACACCATCAAAATTACGCAAGTTAGACGCTGTCTCACGACAAATAACAAGGGCTTCTGGCTGTTTTTCTTCCCAATGCTGACGCAAAACAAGGTCACGGGGGGTCGCTGGACGCAATATTTCTCGAATGGTTCGATCGGGGTCGGGTTCAGTAAATCCCATCACCTGCCCCATTTGTCGTCCACGCAATGTCTCTACAATAACAAAGTCGCCACTCTGGAGTTCTGGAAATCGACTATAATCAAAATGATAGAGTTTACCTATCTTTTGGAAGCGTACACCAGCGACCAGATTTGTCTTCTCAACTGGCATATCGGTCATAATTATTTCACCTTTAACAACAAAATAAACAGCCGACAACATCAATTGTTGTAGACTGGCTTAATTTTTGTGTCCATTACACTACAAATTCATACTGACTCTACTTGAAAATATAGCCAAAAGCAATATGTTAGGGTACAAAATCGTAATATAGCAGTTGTCATAATTATGCCACCGTTGCTAGAATGAAGATGTGATTGACTTTACAATGACCCGCAACGAACAACTATAAACATACGTTGCCACCATGATTGAGGACAACATGGGAACGCTTACCATGAAATTCGGCGGTGCATCCGTCGGGACAACAACAGCTTTATCACAGGTTTTGAGCATTATTATCCACGAGTCCAAGCGATGGGATAAAGTGCTTATCGTTGCCTCTGCGCTTGAGGGGGTTACAGATATGCTCTTAGAAGCAGCACAACTCGCCCAACTCAGTAATCAGCGCGGGTATCGACGTATAGCAGCAACCCTACGTACCCGTCACATGGCACTGATTGAAAAACTCCCGTTTGGCAACACAGAACGTACAGCCCTCCAAGCTGATATTGACCGTCTATTATTTGATATGTTAGACCAATGCCAGATGGTTGCTAATAACCTCAGTGATGAGCTTTCACCCAGCGTCAGTGACTCAATTGTTGCCGTCGGCGAACGATTATCCGCTCGTATCATCGCTGCTCTTTTGCGTCAAAATGATTTGCGTGGGATTGCCGTTGATGGCACAGATGTCATGATTACTGATGATGTCCATGGCAATGCGAATCCTAATATTGAAGCGACTGCCAATAAAGTGCATGAACTCATTATACCCATGTTGGAACGCGATATTATACCTGTTGTCACTGGATATATAGGAGCAACAATAGAAGGCGTAACAACCACACTTGGTCGGGGGGGAACAGATTATACAGCCTCAGTCCTGAGCGCATTGATTGAAGCAGACGAACTTTGGATATGGACAGATGTAGACGGGATGATGTCTGGCGACCCAAGAGAAATATCGACCGCACATGTCATCCCTGAACTTAACTATAACGAAGTTGCAGAACTGGCTTACTTCGGTGCGAAGATTCTACATGCCAAAATGATTACCCCCTTGATGGAACGCCCACTCCCTTTGCGTATCAAGAATGTATTCAAACCCCAAGCAACAGGCACACATGTCACCCGCGATGCGCTTGATGAAGCCCCTAGCATCAAAGCAGTCACATCCATTCAAGCATTAGCTCTCTCGCGTCCTGTTAGTGGGTCGATGGCAGGGATTACAAAGATGGTCGGCAACACATTATTCAAGACACTCGGTATGCGCTCTGAAGTGATGATTTCTTCACAGTCGTCAAATAGTAGTTTTCTGTGTCTTGTTATCCCAACATCCATTGGTATTGATGGTGTAGACCGCCTACAGCAAGCAATAAAAGATAAAATGGCTGAATATCCTGAAAAAATGCCTTGGGAAATTAAGACCGTATCAGTGGTGACAGCAATTGGAAATAGTTTGAATCACTCACCTGTATTGATGGCACAAGTTTTAGGACAACTTGACGACATTGAAATTTTTGGTTTAGCAATGGGACCATCTAATTGTAGTATGTCTGTCGCGCTACCAACAAGTAGCGCGCAAGATGCTGTACTTCGTATCCACGAACTAACGATTAAAAACGACTAAGGTATCGCTTAACTTCCCACTCGGTGACTTCGCGGTTGTATTCGGCAAATTCTTGTCGTTTCGCCGCGATATATCGGTCACTCACATACGGACCAAGCGCGTTTAAAATCACATCATCATTACTCAGCGCATCAATCGCATCTGCTAATGACTGTGGCAGGACTTCAACCTGTCGCATCCGACCACGACCTCGGTGCATCAAGGTTTCTTCCAGTGGGTCAGGTAGTGGCATTTTATGGCGAATACCATCTAATCCCCCCATCAACATAACTGCCATCGCCAGATATGGGTTAGCCGTTGGGTCAGGACAACGTAATTCGAGACGAGTATGAAATTCTTTACCCGGTGCGGTACTTGGCACACGGATTAACGCGCTACGGTTCACATGCGCCCACGTCACATTGACAGGTGCTTCAAAGCTTGTTCCTAAACGTTTATAAGAATTTACGAGAGGGGCAAGCACAGCCGACATCGCCCGCGCATGTTCGAGTTGTCCGGCTAGAAAATACTTCGCCACATCGGATAAACCATATTCGGCTTCCGTGTCAGCAAAGACATTACCACCCGTTTCTAGCGAATGTAAACTCTGATGTGTGTGCATACCAGAACCAGGTAAATCAGCATGGGGGCGTGGCATGAAAGTACAGTAATAGCCGAACTTCATCGCAATGGTCTTAAGTGCAATCCGTGCCGTTAAAATGTTATCAGCGGAACGTAGGGCATCAGCATATTGAAAATCAATTTCGTGTTGCCCACTACCGGTTTCAGAGTGCGTTGAATCGACATTGATACCCATACTAATCAAAGCAGACAACATACTACGGCGCAACGACCGTATCGGATCATCCGGAATGTCAAAATATCCAGCAATATCATGATTTGATGCAATTATCGGTTGACCTTTTTTATCCAGAGGAAATAGGAAAAATTCCAACTCCATGCCTGTTTTGAAGGCATATCCCATATCTTGTGCCTGTTGTAATGCCTTAATCAGCAGACTACGTGGGTCACCGATAAATGGGTCACCGTTCTGAGTGTGAATTGAACAAATCAGCCGTGCTGTCTTATCTTCGCCCTCAGTCCATGGCAAGGTAATAAAAGTCGATATATCGGGTACAAGCACCATGTCACTTTCAGCAACACGCGCAAATCCCTCAATCGCAGACCCATCAAAATGTGACCCGTTTTCCAGAACATTTTCCAGTTCCTTCGCGGGTATCATTACACTCTTTACAATCCCAGTAATGTCAGTAAACCAGAGTGCAACAAACTTGACATTCTGCTCTTCGACCATTTGTAAGATGTCTAATTTCGTGACCATACATCACCTTGCTAATCTATAAGTATTTAAACGTATCAATCAGTATAGCGATAAGTTGCCCATTGCGCCTACCGACGACATTACCAAAATTAATCCGCTGTCTTCGTCAGGTGTAACCAGTTAATCGCTTAAGACATTCCAGTGTCGTAATAACGCATCCACACCGAGAATATAGCTATGCCAACCAAAGCCACCAATCTGTCCCAGACATTGGCTTGCTAACAAGGACTTATGCCGAAATTCTTCCCGCGCATGGATATTTGATAGATGCACCTCAACAACAGGCAACCCAACAGCGGCAATTGCATCTCGTAGCGCAACCGACGTGTGTGTATATGCCCCCGGATTAAACACAACGCCATCCGCCCAATTTCGTGCAATATGCAACATATCGACCAACTCGCCCTCGTGGTTCGATTGTTGAATTCGCATTTCTATATCGTACGGTTTGATATGTTTCTGCACCGCTTGATTGACATCATCCAGCGTCATATTGCCGTAGACATCTGGCTCCCGTGTGCCCAGCAAATTGAGGTTCGGACCGTGTAGTAATAAGATATGTTTTGCCATAATATTTATTCTATCTCTATCGCCCACTTCTGATTAATATTTAATTGCGGATTATGATATTCAACAAGGTGCAATCCCGTTGGCAGGGAAATCTTAGATGCACATCTTGAAACGCTGAATAAGATACTTCCATATTCCGTCCATGTAGACAGATTACGAACAACTGTACCATCTAAGATAAATCGCTCATTTTGAAAGTCAGAATAATTAATCTCATCAAATCCCCAATAGTTCGGCATTTCGACACAAACATCCCGACTTACCTTGTCTTCTGAAACTCGCTCAATAATAATTTGAACATCAGATTCTTCTGGAAAATCCTGTAGATATTGTGCAGTCGGAATCAACTCTTGGGGTATTTCATAGTTTCTTGGGAAAGAATATGATCGACCTTCAAAAATAAGTAGATCCACACCAACAAAGAAAATCAACCCTAACAGTATCACAAGTACACTCTTAAGAATTACTCTAATCCAACGTTTTCTATGATGTTTATATTTAGTCTTCATCGCTACAATACGGCAATTATATCCTCTTTTGGTAACCCTTCCACAACCGTTGCTTCACCTAAGTCTTTCAGCAAGACGAAACGTGATTTTCCAGCTTTCCACTTTTTATCAGTAGACATCGCCGCATACCATTCATCGGGGTCAAGGTCTATATCTGTCGGCAACCCAATCTGCTTAAGAATCGACTCAACTTGTCCGACCAAATCGCCATCAATCATGCCAAGTTTATGCGAGAGTTTGGCAGCTTTAACGAGCCCAATCGCAACTGCTTCACCATGTGGTACATCATAGTGGGTGACTTTCTCGATAGCATGACCAAAGGTATGTCCCAGATTGAGATGAGCACGAATCCCCTGCTCAAATGGGTCAACCTCAACCACATCCACTTTGACCTGCACCGCCTTCCGCACGAGTCGAACAGCGTTTTCTTTTGTCCATAATTCGGGGTCAAGCAATGATGAATCAGCAATCAAGCCATGTTTGATAATCTCTGCCATGCCACACCGCCACTGCAAATCTGGTAGTGTTTCTAACGTATTCACATCAATAATCACCACTTGCGGTTGCTTAAATGCCCCCACTAGATTCTTGCCCTGCGGTAAATCCACACCAACCTTACCGCCAACGCTTGAATCCACCATCGACAGCAAGCTCGTCGGCATCTGAATCAACGTAATACCGCGCATATAGGTTGCAGCGACATATCCCGCTGTATCGCCGACAACACCGCCACCCAACGCAATCAATTTCGTATTCCGGTCTGCGCCAACGTCAAGTAAGCGGTCATATAAGGTTGAAATTGTATCGAGATTTTTGTATTCCTCGCCATCAGGAATGGTAATCAGGTCAGCATTGGGTAATTTGTCTTTTAGCATCTCACCATACAGCGGGGCAATTATCTCATTTGTCACAATCACAACATGCCCGTGCAAGCCGAGTATATCAAGATGTTGGTCAATATTTTCTAGCGCATCCCGCACTACCCAGATATTATAGCCATCGCCATTCGGTGTATTCACATGAATCGGTTGTTCGGTCAGAGCGATAATCTCGTAGGCTATGTCTTCCGGTGCTTTGCCTGATGTATCTATCTGATGTGTAATCTGAGCATACGATTCGGTTCGTTCATCTAGCAATCGTTCCCATTCCCCTGCCAGTGGACGGTCATCAGTTTCTTTTAAGCGTGTGACAATATCATCCTTAGACGCATTCAGACAGATGAGTGTGCCATACTGCCCCATCATCTCGCGCAAGTCTTCTTGCACCAACGCACCACCACCAGTCGCAATCACCAAGCCAGATTGCATCGCCAACTCATGCGCCAACCCGTGTTCCATCGCACGGAAGAAGCGTTCACTATAACCTGTAAAGATGCGCGGAATCGTCAGCCCTGTCCGTTGCTCAATCACCTGATCCATATCGACAAAACGACGATTCAATTTCTTAGCGACTATTTCGCCGACGGTCGTTTTGCCTGTCCCCATAAATCCCGTAATGACAATATTGCTCACGTTATTCATATCCAAATCGCCACTCTACATTATCCATCGGCAAATCATCGACACGGTTCTGACGCAGTTGCTCAAAGCGTGGTTTCATCTCCTCGATACTATCACCACCGAGTTTTTCCATCAGAACATCCGCTAGAACAATCGCCATCATCGACTCGCCGACCGGAACAGCACGGGGTAACGCACAAAAATCACTGCGTTCATACACCGTCATGTTGGTTTCGCCTGTAGCTAAATCAACCGACTCTGCACCACGTAACATCGTCGCAATCGGTTTCATTGCCACCCGCACCACAATCGGATCACCTGTAGAAATTCCGCCTTCTAACCCACCTGCACGATTCGTCTTGCGATACAGGTTGCCGTCATCATCTACACCAATTTCATCATGGACTTCCGACCCCGGCTTGGTCGCATTCTCGAAACCATCACCGATTTCTGCACCTTTCATTGCTTGGATACTGACCATCGCCGACACCAACTTGGCATCCAGCTTACGGTCATAATGCACATGCGACCCCAATCCCGGTGGCACACCCTGCGCGACAACCTCAAAGATTCCGCCGAGTGTGTCCTTATTAATCTTCACCTGACGAATCGCTTCGTGCATCTCTTCAGCAACGGCATTATCAGGACACCGAACATCATTATCTTCGCTGTGAGCAATGCGTTCATCTAAGGGCATATCGGACAAATCCGCTTTGACATCACCAATCTGCACTACATAGCCATCAACCGTAACCCCGAACTCGCTCAGGAACTTCTTGCAGATACCGCCAATGGCTACTCGCATGGTGGTCTCACGCGCACTCGCCCGCTCCAACGACAAGCGCAACTCACGATAGCCGTATTTGACCGACCCCGTTAAATCGGCATGTCCCGGACGCGGAGTCGTAATTGGCGTAATATCCTTCTCTTTCCAGTTCTTGAAGTCACGGTTTTCGACATGCAAGGCAATCGGCGCACCTGTCGTCAACCCGTTCATCACACCCGACGTAATGCGAATCTTATCTTTCTCAATCTGCATCCGCCCACCAGAGCCATACCCCTGCTGACGACGACGCAAATCTGTATTAATATCATCAACCGAGAGAGGCAACCCCGCAGGTATCCCTTCCAAGATTGCCGTTAATCCGGGTCCATGACTCTCACCTGCTGTAAAAAATCGTATTGGCATAAATGTTTAGTCCTTCGTTTTTAGTATTTGGTTATTGGTTATCAGTATTCGGTGACAAACCGATTCTAAATGTAAATTCAATAAATGGGTCAGGTGGGAACTCAACTGTACACCATGTATCCATATTCCCAACACGCACCCATAGTTGCTCTTCTTGATCTAATTTAGACATAAATTCTTTGGCAATATTAGAGTTTGCAGATTTCCAATGTCTATAAAATCTAAAGTTATCGACATTAACTAAATCCAACCAACCAACAAGTTTCCCATTCCACAGAATTACCATACTATTAGACTTAGTCATGATACTCCAGCACTTCAAACGATGTCACTTCAAAAATCACATTATTTCGTATACTAAGGCGCATTGGAAACCCATATACGCTATCATACTGCGCCTGCAAGCCATAGCTCATCTGCTCAAATAGTCCATCGACTGTAAACGCATAGTATTCTTCTATCTCGACTTGTTTGACTTTCGGTCCATAGACATCAACGATTTGTCCATCTTGAACAGTAATTGTTGTCCCATCACCGAGAATATCTGTCTCGAATTGTGTCGCAAAATACATCGACCACTGATTGTATCGAACCGTGATGCGATACAAGCGAATATCCCACGCATCCCACTTGTGGCGATATTCATTCACCTCTTCTCGTTTAGCAAAGAGAAACAGAATGATTGCGCCAGTGGCTAACAGCAGTACAGCTTCTATGCTCAAGTTAAATACATCTCAAACCAAGCCAGCGTCTTCGCCCAAGCATCTTTGGCATGGTCTTCACGATACGACTGACGGGTATCATTGAAGAAGGCATGAGGTGCATCAGGATAAATATTGATATCATGCGTTTTGCCATGTTCATCGAGCAAGCTTTCGAGTTGCTTAACACCTTCAATCGGAATGCCTGCATCGGCTTCCCCGAAGATACCCAAAAACGGAGCTTGAACCCGTTGCACAGCCGATTCCATATCATCGGTACGAAAGTTACCATAGAATATTGCACATGCACCCACATTATCTTTCGTAGACATCCACGCCGACAATGCCCCGCCCATACAGAATCCCATCACACCAATCGACTTCGGCACGACACTATCTTGTTCCAGCAGATAATTCACACCTGCTTCAATATCGTTGAGTGCATCCTCGCGCTCCAAATCCATCATCAGCTTACGGGCTTCATCGGGTTCTTCGGCAACTTGACCGCGATACAAATCTGGTGAAATCGCCACATAGCCCGCCTCAGCCATGCGTCGCGTCACATCCTTAATATGCTCATTCAGCCCCCACCATTCCTGTATTACAATCACACCGGGGTGTTGAGCATCATCATCGGGTCGCGCCATATATGCCGGAACTTTGTCGCCATTCTTGCCAAATTCAATCATCTCTGTAGTCAAGCTCATGAATTATCCCTTTTCTCTAATGCCTCACGACACGCTTCAAACATCACATCAATCGGAGGTTTTACACCTGTCCACAACTCGAAAGCAATTGCACCCTGTCGCACCAGCATACCGAGTCCACCAATTGCGCGTCCACCATGCGCCACACACTGTTGCATAAACGCCGTATTCGCCGGACGATACACCATATCATACACTGTAATGCTATCAGGAAAGGGCACACCATGTATCCACGGCGACTGATTGATATTTGGATGCAAACCAACCGAGGTACAATTTACAATCAGCGACATACTCCATTCCGACGCTTCATCCAACGTAAGCACATCAACACCTTTGATACCTGCCGTTTTTTGCAGTTCTTCAACCAGTTTATCAGCGCGTGACTTTGTGCGATTAACAATAGCAACCTCAGCACCGTCTTTAACCAAGCCATACACACCTGCCCGCGCCGCACCACCCGCACCCAGCACCAACACACGCTCACCTGCAATCGAGACATTATTGGCTTTCAGGTCATCAATAAACCCATCGGCATCCGTATTCGTACCAACATTTGTCCGATAGTCTATTGTATTCACCGCACCGATTGCCCGCGCTTTTTCGTCAGGGCGCACATAATCCATGATGGCAATCTTATGGGGCACGGTCACATTGATACCGATATAACCATGTCGCTTGGGTTCGATATAGCCATAGCGCACAATATCCGGCGGAATTTCCATCGCATCATAAGTCCACTCATCCATGCCCAACGCCTTAAACGCCGCATTGTGCATCAGTGGGCTGAGGCTATGCTCAATCGGGAAGCCAATCACACCAACTTTTTTCTCGTTCATTCACATCCTTTACCGTTAAAACACTGCCTATTCTAACACCAATTGCATCCGACGGTCGGATGTTTTAAAGCCTTGTTTTTCATAGAATTTTATTGCCCGAATATTCCAATCGCGTACACCGAGGATAACCTGATTGATGTTGTGTTCACGTGCCATAGCAAGCGCACAGTCCATCAATTGTTCAGCCACCCCCGTCCCATAATATTCAGGATTCACCGACATCTGGTCAACTAACACATAACGACGCTCATACGTAAACAGGTTTTCAGGACGTTCCTGCACAATGACATAAATATAGCCAACCGCTTTACCATCATCTTCGGCAAGATAAATCGTGACAGACTCATCTTGCATCGCCTCGACATAGTATGCAATCAGTTCGTCCGTGACTTGTGGATGTTTGTAAATCATGGGCTCAGCATCAACATGAACGTGTTGCACATGCCCATTTAACTGTGCAATTGTAGGCGCATCTTCAGGTGTTGCCTGTCGGATATTCATGATTCAATCCTTCGTCGTCGAGTTCTCAAAATTATCCGGAGAGTTACCATCATCAATGTAGCAATAAGATAGCCATGAAATAGAAACCAAATTTCACACATACAAACATCACAACATGACGCAGGAATCGTCAAAATATTAGTTTGTATGAAAATAAGCAATAGAGTCCATCCAAAACCAACAAGATTCCAAAAGACAAATACAACAAAACAAAAGATATATACCCTAATGGATTCAACAATTGAGTATCTTAGATGTTTAAACCAATCCATAAACATGAATAATCCACCAGATAGCTATGTACTCAATTATACGTTGAAACAGCACACATTCATCAACTCTAGACCCAATAATAGTCTCATGTGATGACTATCAGGATGTCATCAGATTTGCACCCAACTCAATGAGCAACTCCGCGAAACCGGGGAACGAATCACCTGCACAAGCGGCATCGGTTACGATTGTTGTTTGCTGACTGACCAAACCCGCAACCGTCATACTCATAGCGATGCGGTGGTCATCATGCCCATCTACCGTCGCGCCGGATAGGGTCTGCTTGCCAACAATCTTAAAACCATCTTCACGTTCTTCAATGTCTGCGCCCAGCTTACGCAATTCCTGCGCCATGACTGCAATCCGGTCAGTCTCTTTTACGCGCAACTCTTTGGCATCACGCACAATCGTCTCACCATCAGCACACAAGGCAGCCACCATCAACACAGGGAACTCGTCAATCATACGGACAACAACCTCCCCACCGATTTCAATACCCTTGAGGTCACTCGTCTTGATGTGAATATCCCCAACAGGCTCACCTGCTTCTGTGCCTGTTTCCGTGACTGTGATGTCACCGCCCATTTCAGTCAACACATCCAGCAATCCCGTGCGCGTCATATTGAGGTTCACACCCTGTATTGTCAAATCGCTATCTGGCACGATACACGCCGTTACAATCAAAAATGCCGCCGATGAAAAATCACCGGGTACTGTGATGTCTATCGGGTTCAGTTGTGTAGTGGGTTCGATTGTAATCGCGTTATCATCACGGGTGATTTTCGCCCCCATTGCCGATAAGATTAACTCAGTGTGGTCACGACTGGGTCCGGGTTCAATCACGGTCGTGGGACTATCGGCATAGAATCCAGCCAGCAAAACACAACTTTTCACCTGACCACTAGCAACAGGCATATCATAGGTAATGCCCTTAATCGTGGATGGCGTGATGTGCATCGGTGCTTTGCCATCAGTCGCTTTTATATCCGCCCCCATCATTTCCAGTGGAACAGTAATACGTTTCATCGGACGGCGACGCAATTGTTCGCTTCCATCCAACACACTCGGAAAATCCTGCCCAACCATAATCCCAGCCAATAACCGAATCCCTGTCCCTGCATTGACCAGATTCAGCGGTTTATCAGACTCTCGTAACGTCCCGCCGTGAATCGTCAATGTGTTTGCATCGTGGCGGTCAACTTGCACACCAAGAGCCTGCATTGCACCCAGTGTCGCCTCAGTATCACCCGCCGCCAGCCAACCGCGTATCTGTGACACACCATTTGCAATCGAGCTAAACATCACCGACCGATGCGAAATGGATTTATCTCCCGGTACTTTCACTGTTCCCGTCAGTTTCCCACCGGACTGAACTATGAATTGCTCATGCCTAACGTTTGTTTTCATAATTGCTCGCCCACTCCTTGCGCGCTGTTCGTATTGGTTTCAGTGTTTCGCTTAGATTTGTGTCATCACCTGCAATCAACATCGTCTCTAACATCGCCAATTGCATGCGGAATTGTGCCAATAAAGTTGCTACTGCTTTGGTGTTGGTGCTGAGAATATCCCCCATCATTGTTACATCACTAGCAGCCAATCGACTCGTATCACGGAAGCCACCCGCCGCCAATTCCCAGTACGCTGTATCTGTCTTTGCTTGGTTGGCTATCGTCGCTACTAACGTCGCACTGAGCAGATAAGGTAGATGACTGATGCCCGCCACAATCTGGTCATGACGTGTCGCATCCATTTCAATCGGTACAGCTTGCAATCGTTGTATCAACCCTAATGCCCGCAATCGTGCCGCTGGTGTTGTACGCCGTGATGGGCACAATACAAAAGGGCGATTCTGATAGAGGTTTGCATCAGATTCTTCGATACCACTATTTTCTTTACCTGTCATCGGATGTCCACCGATTGCATTAACACCAATTGGCAGATTCCCCATCGCATCCACAATATCCGACTTGGTACTGCCAATGTCAATTAACAAGGTATTTGAGCGCAAATATGTTCCGATTCGCATCCGCAACATTTCGAGTATCACCCGCACCGGAGCCGCTAGAATGACAACATCCGCATGATTGACACCTGCATACAACTCGTCCGTCGCAACGTCAACAATACCCTCATCCATCGCATACTCACGAGTGGCTTGGCTCAAATCAACACCTGTTATTTTATCCGCGTACTCGCGTAATGCCAGCGCAATCGAACCACCCATTAGCCCCAAGCCGACTATCGAAAGATGCCTTGCATGAAAACCTGTCGCCATTATGCCTCCTCTTTGGCATTATCTGGTTTCAAGTCAGGTCGCAGTTTAACCGCATCCCGCAAGAACACATGCTTGATTTCATCCATGTCCTTATCTGTGTTCCAATGAATCAATACCCGTATACACATCGGTAAGCCGTCTTTTACATCTGCTTCGACAAATCCCATCAATGCCGTCCGCGTCCAACCAAATTCCCGTGCAGCCTTCGCAGGATAGGCAGCCGTTAACTCTGGTGTGGTCGTAAACAGAATACTTGCCACATGATTCTCATCAATTGTATTCCGGTCAACCATTGTCTCCAATAGCTCACGGGTTGCTTGCAAAATATCCTCATGGGTATTGGTCTCGACAGTAATTGCCCCCCGAACACCTCGAATCATCATCATAAATTCCTCCCTAAAAATAAAAAAGGCGCTGAGTGTGTCACCCTGCGCCCAAATTTATCAAATTACTTTGGTTCACAAATTAGTTTCCAGCGCGAAACACCCCAACCGTATCTATGTCGTTTGGAAAATAATAGTAACCGAAACTGGAAAACTGTAAATTGTGCATGTTATGACTGCTTCTTTGTATATATCTTGCAGAGACTTTACATCTTTTCGTTTAGTCTGTCAACAAATCAGCAAAATTTAGACCAAACCCGCCGTGAGCAACAGTGGACTCAGTACCAAACCAACAAGAAATGTTGCAATCGCAAACATAGCCATCGACCAATACCCGGAATTATCATCTACGCTATGTATCATTGTGATGCCTTGCGCTGCAATGTAAAGGGAATAAACCCATAACACCAACAATGCAATCGCCACTAATGTGCCAAGTAAGGGTGCAATCGCAAACACAAGATTCGCAATATCAATGATAAGTCCTGCCGTGAGTACGGGTAACATCACTGTATACGCATGTCTTGCAAATGAAGCCTGACCTGCTCGACGTGTTGTCACAAACCAATATGACGCATAAATACCAACATACAATAGCAAGATATTGAGTGGCAAAAACAATATCATCGAGAAAAACATCGAAAAGACACTTGGTGACGCGACAGGCTCTGTCACAAATGGACTGCTGTTAATCGTACCCGCAATCTGTGTCTGCAAAATGAATCCCGCCAGTGACGAGACGACAGCACCGATTGTCAGTGCAATGATAGCAAATTGCCAGAAACGCCACCAACTCGCCCGTTGAACTTCCATCAGATAGACATCCGGTGTGCGACGCAAAATCTCATATCCATTTTTGAATGTCTGTACAAACTCGTTACGGATTGTCTGCGGGTCAGATGTTTCCGGAGCATCCTCAATCCCAACAGGAACTTGCAAGTTGCCAATCCGTGTTTTATTGCCCGACCCAAGCCCCATCCTCGGCAATGAACCCAGAGCCGGAGGAACACCAGACATCGACTCATATGCTTGGAATGATGGGTGTGATTTTTCTTTAGGTTCTTCCTGTACCACTGGCTCAGGCTCATCTACGAACTCTGATTCAAAATCATCGGCTTCTTCGTCATCCAGTTTCGCCAGTGCGTCCTTCGCCAACTGATTATCTGGCATAATCGCCAGCACTGTATTCAAACTTGTCCGTTTATCAGCAACATTTGTCTGCACCCGTGATAGAAAATACCAAGCCTTTGCATTGTTTGGATTAAGCTCAACTGCTTCCTCCAACAATTCATGAGCGCGTTGTTTATCACCTTCTTTAAGTGCTGCAATTCCCTGTGCTGTTAATTCCTTACTCGTCATACAATCTCCATCATGTCATTATCACAACGTATAGTTGTATTGTAAGAGACAGTCAACAAACAAGCAATTCTATTCATCTAAGGCTAAGCGTAACGATTGAGCTAATGTCCGCACCGCATCGACACTTTCCTTGCCAGCCCGTACCAGCGCACTCCCGACAATAAACCCATCGGTCAATTCACTAACCTGTCGTGCATGGTCGGGTGTACTAATCCCGAATCCCAGCACCAATGGCTTATCAGTCGAGTCACGTAACCGTCCAATAAAGTCCGTCAGATATTCTGGCAGGTCAGTCCGCGCACCAGTAATACCTGTCAACGATACAACATAAATAAATCCGGTTGCATTCTGCGCTGTCATCTCAATACGTTTATCGTTGCTCGTTGGCGCAAGAAAGAAAACCAACCCCATTTCTTCTTGTTCACAGATACCGGCAAACATCGAGGCTTCTTCCGGTGGCAAATCCGGCACAATCAAACCATCTGCTCCCGCAACTTTTGCATCTTTGACAAACTGCTCTGTGCCATAAGCCACCAACGGATTGGCGTATCCCATCATCATCATCGGTTGGGTCACACCACGTTCACGCAAGGTTCGCACTGCTTCAAGACATTTCTTAACTGTTGTCCCGTTCTCCAATGCAACCTGTGTCGCAGCCTGAATCGTCGGGCCGTCGGCAATCGGGTCACTGAACGGAATCCCTATCTCAAATCCATCCACACCCACCTCAGACATCGCAACAATTGCTTCTATGGATTCGTCATATGTCGGATAACCAATCGGGAAATATGGCATGAATGCCCCACGATTCTCCGATTTTGCCCGTTCAAACATATTCGCAATTGCTGATAATCCCTGCTTTTCTCGTGTTATTGTCATTTCAAAACCTCACTATGAGTCCTTCAATAGAACGCCATCCCCACTCATCCTCAGTGAAAATCGGCAGTTGATAATCCCAGCCTCTGCTCATTTCCTGTGTGACATACGCCGTTGCCATCATCACACACGCCACAATCGAATCCGCTAAATCCTGATTATCTATCGCACCCGTATCAAATTCGCACGACACTGAAACCAAGCCAAGTGCATTAAACTGTTCGATAAATCTATTAATATCTGTAGACCGCTTGAGTCCGGCTTTCTGCCACACATACGACGGATAAATCTCATGTACATTCGATTGACCAGCAGAATACTCTCCAAATGGATACACATTCACACCGTGTTGCGATAGATAATGAATTAACTTCAAACCCGCATACATCATCACACGCAAGTTTGGGTTGACTGTCTTGAACACACTGTGAGCATTCACCGCCACATCCGTCGCCCGACAGTACAGACTATGTTCACCCTCACATTTGCGTGGATAGTCCGGCAAGCTAACATCAATGAATCGGGCAAATTCCTTGCGTGTCATACGGGTAACAACATCTAACATTTCGTCACGGTTGTCGAAACCTAGAATTGGCAAAGCATCGGCGGGCATACTAAACGGGAAGTCCAATCCCCATATGCCCACCTCCAATGAAACAATTGCCTGATATAAATCCAGCCTATCATCGCAGACAACATAATCTTTGATTGTCAGGCGCGAACCATCAAGGTCACCATAAGCGTAGAATATCTTGGGGTTCATCGCCCCGCTGAAATCTGCGCCATACACTCGCACCACTATTTGTCCAAAATACTAATGACAGTATCGAGGTCTTTGTCTCCACGCCCCGACAAATTCACCAGAATAACGCTATCCTTCGGCATGGTTGGCGCACGTTTCAGGACTTCCGCCACTGCATGTGAACTTTCCAGCGCAGGAATAATGCCTTCCAGCTTGCTCAATTGCTGGAATGCTTCCAGTGCTTCCTCATCAGTTGCCATCGTATAAAACGCCCGTTCAAGGCTACGTAAATGAGCATGTTCCGGTCCAACCGATGGATAATCCAACCCCGCCGATACACTATGCGTCTCCATGATTTGACCGTCTTCGTTTTGCATTACATAAGACCGTGTCCCGTGCAAAATCCCCGGACGGCTAATGTCTAAATCGGAGAAGCGCGAGGCATGTTCTTTGCTTTCAATCCCATGACCACCCGCTTCGACACCAATCAGTTCAACATCTTCATCATCACGGAAGGCGTGAAACAATCCAATCGCATTGCTACCGCCACCAACACAAGCCACACAGACATCGGGTAAGCGTCCTGCCATGTCTTGAATTTGTTCGCGGGCTTCTGTCCCAATCACACTCTGGAAATCACGCACAATCAGCGGATAAGGATGTGGTCCCAATGCCGACCCCAGCAAATAGAATGTCGTTTCAACATTCGTCACCCAATCGCGCATTGCCTCATTAATCGCGTCCTTGAGCGTCTTGCTTCCACTTTCAACCGGAATCACGTCCGCACCCAACAACCGCATCCGGAACACATTCGGTTGCTGACGGGCAATATCGACACTTCCCATATATACATGACATTCCAGCCCCAACAGAGCCATCGCCGTTGCTGTACCGACCCCATGCTGACCCGCGCCTGTCTCCGCAATGATTCGCTTCTTGCCCATCCGTTTCGCTAGTAAACCCTGCCCCAGCGCATTGTTAATTTTGTGTGCGCCAGTGTGAGCGAGGTCTTCCCGCTTGAGATAAATCTGCGCGCCACCCAATTGCTCACTTAATCGCTTGGCATGCGTAATCGGAGTTGGTCGTCCGGTATAGGTGCGTTGCAGATAGGCTAACTCTTGATGAAACTCAGGGTCAGCCATTGCCTCAGCATAGGCTTCTTCAAGTTCATCCAATGCCGGAATAATCGTCTCCGGCACAAACCGCCCACCGAACTCGCCATAATACCCGCGCTCATCAGGAACGCTAGTTACATTCGTTTTGATATAAACTGAATCACTCACAATAAATCCTCTGTCTAAATCTATATCACTAAATAGGTTTCACCTGCAAAGTAGCGTTGCGCTAACACCAGCACCTTCAGCGCGTACTGGTCTATCGTCTGAATAAAGTCATCTAATGTCAACTCAATCGTATCGTGACCTAGTCCGACCGCTTCGACCATCACAGACTCAATTTCACCAGACAGCAATTTCAACCCATCATCAATTGCCAATTTCACCAGCCCAGCAATTTCAGATTCTTGATACTGATAATCTGACAACGGTTGATTACACTCATAGAGAAACACATGCGCCACCTGACAATCGACCAAGTCATTATATTTCTTCATCGACACCCGCCGACCCAATGACACCAAGTCCTCAAATGGCACAGTCAAACCGAGTTCTTCTTCTAGTTCTCGCGCACCATCTTCAATGGTCTCACCCGCTTGTAGGTGTCCCGCTGCACTGATGTCCAGTTTATGCGGAAAGGTATCTTGATTCGATCCACGCTTCTGCAAGACAACATATGCTTGACCGTTGTCATCACGCCCAATCACCCAACATTGGAACACCTGATGCCAATCACCATCCCGATGCACCTCTGCCCGTGACTTAACCCCAATATGATTAAGGTCTTCGTCGTAGATGTCGAACATCTCAGTCACGCATTCACGCCTTTCACCGCCTCAATGAAAGCTCTCACTTTACCTTCGTCTTTAACACCAGCTGTGCCATCTTCAACGCCACTCGCCACATCGACACCCCAAGGCTGAATCGCTTGAATCCGTTCGGCAACATTATCCGGACTGAGACCACCCGCCAACATCATTCGTGGCACACGTTTTTTGACTTCCAACGCCACTTCCACACTGGCAGTTTCACCTGTCCCACCATAGAGCTTAGGATTATAGGCATCGACAATCAGTGACGGCACACGCTCATCAGTCGGAAACGTCGGCTCGAAGTAGTTGACATCATCCATCGCCATCGCTAGCGTTGGTGGACGAATTGACTTGAATGCCACGCCTCGCATTTCTTTGAGGACACTCTCAGACTCATCACCACTGAGTTGAGCAAAGTCTAAACCGACTGTATCCATCACCTGACTGATATGACTATCAGTTGCATTGACAAATAAACCTATCAACAGCGGACAATCATCACCGAGTACATCTCGCAGTTTATCAGCAATCTCTCGTGCAGTCTCCGGTTCAACATAGCGCGGGGTCTTAGGATAAAAGTTCAGCCCAATCATATCTGCGCCTGCCCGTGCCACCATCAGCGCATTGTCATATGACCGAATCCCGCAAATCTTGATTTTGGTCATTTTATCCCCGCACCTGACTGCTAAACGCTCGTACTGATTGCACCATATCGTCAGATTTCACCAGCGATTCACCGACAAGTACCGCATGTGCGCCTAGCTGTCCCATGTGCTTGACATCATCGGCTGACTTAATGCCACTTTCTGCCACCAGTACCACATCATCGGACACCATATCTGCTAGTCTCGCTGTCGTCTCAAGGTCTACGGTAAACGTTTTGAGGTCACGGTTATTGATACCAATCAACTTTGCACCCAGATTGATTGCCCGTTCCATCTCATCTTCATTGTGGACTTCAACTAATGGAGTCATGTCAAGCCCAGTGACAACCTCATATAATTCTTCTAATTGACTATCCGAAAGAGCTGCAACAATCAATAAAATGACATCCGCGCCAGCAACCCGACCCTCATAGACCTGATACGGATCAATGACAAAGTCTTTACGTAACACAGGCACAGTCACCGATTCTCGTACCGCTGTCAGATAATCAAGGTGTCCCATAAAAAAGTCTTCATCAGTCAATACGGAGATAGCAGATGCACCGTTCTGATTATAAGTAGAGGCAATCATCACAGGCGCAAAGTCCTGCACCATAATACCCTTGCTCGGTGAAGCCCGTTTGACTTCCGCAATCAGTGCGACAGTATCCTTCTGTAGAGCAGACATCATATCACGTACACCATAAGGTGTTTCCAGTGATGCTTCCATCATCTCCTCAAAAGAGACAATCGCTTTACGCTCAGCAATTTCTTCAACTTTCCGTGCCAGAATCTTATCTAGCACGGTATCTGTTTTTGTAAAATGTGGGTTCATCAGTTTAGACTCTGACTATATTCAATGAGTTTATCGAGTTTGGCAACCGCTTTGCCACTATCAATGACCTCTTTTGCCATTTCAATACCAGCTTCAATCGTATCAACTTTACCTGCTGCCAATATCGCTGCGCCTGCATTCAAAAGCACAACATCACGCTTCGCATCTTGAATATCACCGCTGAGGACACCGCGCAAAATCCCCGCGTTGGTCGGTGCATCATCGCCTTTCAGGTCGCTAATACTCGCACCTGCAAATCCTAGTTCAGATGGGTCGAGTTCAAAGGATTCGACAGTGCCATCGTCTTTTAAGAAGCTCACACGATTGGGTCCAGTGACAGTCAATTCGTCAAGACCACCATAGCCATTCACAACCATTGCCGATTTTGTGCCAAGTGCCTTCAACACATGTGCCAATAGGTCGGTCAAATCCGCCGCAAACACACCCATCAGTTGCCGTTCTGCACCTGCTGGATTCGTCAAGGGACCGAGGATGTTAAAAATCGTTCGGATTCTCATCTGACGACGTGGACCAATCGCATGTTTCATCGCCGGATGTAACTTTACAGCAAACAGAAAACCAATCCCAACTTCATCGACACATTGCCCAACTTGCTCCGGTGTCAGGTCGAGATTCACGCCGAGTTCGCCCAGTACATCAGCACTACCACATTTGCTTGTCGCCGCACGGTTGCCATGTTTCGCAACAGGGATACCCGCACCCGCTGCCACAAACGCAACCGTTGTGCTAATATTGAACGTACCAGATTTATCTCCACCTGTCCCGCAGGTATCCAGCAGTTGATTGCCCTCATAAGATGTTGGAACTTTACTCGACGCACTCCGCATCGCCCGTGCGCTCCCTGTAATTTCCTCAGTCGTCTCACCCTTCATGCGCAACGCCATCAGATATGCACCTATCTGTGCCTCAGTTGCATCACCTGCCATAATCTGCTCCATGACCGATTCAGCTTCCTCAGCTTGCAAGTGTCCGAATCGTCCCAGAACATCAATCGCCCGTTGTATATCCATTAGTAAAAACCTCTTATTCGCCGTTTTGTTTAATTAAATTTTTCAGTTCTTCGATTGTCAGTGGCGGTGTCTGTGAATGAATGATACGGTGACAATTCGCACACAACATCGCCAAATCTTCAATCATTGTTTCGTCGTCTTCGTCATAGTCAGCGATTGCGCGTTTATGGTGGGCTTCGATATAGTCAATTCCATAAAAATCGCCATAATCAAACCCACACACCTCGCAGAACAACCGTCCATGTTTTTCCAGAAATCGTTCTTTCGCGTCCTTCACCAATGAGCGACTACGTTGCCGTTGCTTGACCGTCCGCGTAACTATGCGCCCTTCGGCATACGCTTGCTCATCCTCGCGTATCTCGATGACATCCTGCACCGTCGGCTCATCTTCAAGCTTTGCATCGTACCAGATTTGCTCAATCAACTTAGCAGACTCTGGCACAAGTTCTCGGATTGAACGCAACTGCTGTGCATCGACTCCGGCGAGTCTTTCCACTGCCCCACGAAAGCGCAAGTCTGGCACAAACGGTGTGATGTCTACCTCGCGCATCGGCTCTAATGTGTAACGGTTTGCAATCGCATAGTAATCTGCTTCATCCCAATCATCAGGGTCAGCATCTGCCAATTCTTGCGCGACCTCACTATCCGATACCACTGTCTCAACTTGTAACCGTCCTAGCAACAACAATTGTCCCAAATACACATTCACTATCCACAGCACATCCCCCGGTGTCACCCGATGGAGTTGATTACTGGCAGCATAAGCAGTGTTTCTTGTCTCTGCCAAATGCTGACGCTCATACGGTGTGAGCTTCCAGTAAATCAGGTAATGCGCGGTGGTAACGTAACTCATCGCACCCGAACACCCAAAACAGACCGTATCTGGTTTAGCTTTGCCTGTGCAATCGTGCGTGCTTTCTCTGCACCTCTTAGCAGAATCTCCTCAACTTGTTGCGGTTGAGAAATGTAAGCTTTGTAACGTTCGCGGGGTTCTGATAATTGTGTATCTAGCAATTTATACAAGGTCTGCTTCATATCACCATAGGCAACACCACCTGCAAGATACTGTTCTCGCATCGCCTTCACCTCAGACGGACTAGCGAAGTGCTTATAAATCGCAAACACATTGCACTCATCAGGATTCTTGGGGTCTTCCGGACGTTTACTATCCGTTACAATTCGCATGACCTGTTTACGGAGTTGCTTCGGCTCTGCAAATAGTGGAATGGTGTTATTGTAACTCTTGCTCATCTTACGTCCATCAAGCCCTTGAATTACACTAACGGATTCGTTAACCAATGCTTGCGGAATTGTCAGCACATCACCATAGGTCGCATTAAACGCCACCGCAATATCCCGCGCAATTTCGACATGTTGTATCTGGTCATATCCGACAGGGACAACATCCGTATCAAACAGAAGAATGTCAGATGCCATCAGCACCGGATAGGAGTACAGCCCCCCATTTACACCATCATCAAGACTACGCCCAAGCGATTCGTTCGTATCTGTTGCAGACTTATAAGCATGTGCGCGGTTCAATAACCCCTTCGCCGTGAAACATGACAAAATCCATGTTAGCTCAAAGATTTCTGGCACATCCGACTGCCGATAAAAAATCACATTGTCAGGGTCTAATCCCAACGCCAACCACGTCGATGCAACTTCAAGTGTGTATGCCTTCATTGAGTTACTATCATGCAAGGTCGTCAGGGCGTGATAATCTGCGATGAAATATATCGGTTGATAGGTATCCACAAGGCTCAGTGCAGGCGCAATCATCCCCAGATAGTTGCCGAGATGAGGTGTACCTGTCGGTTTGATGCCCGTTAAGCTGATTTGCTTTGCCATAACTATGCCGTCACCCGACCAAACTCATATTCCATGAAGTTCTGCAACATCTTCATGCCATAGCCTGTCAGAATACTTTCGGGGTGGAACTGTACACCCACCACAGGATATTCCTTATGACGGAATCCCATGATTTCACCTGTATCGGTTCTAACTGTCACCTCAAGGCAATCCGGCAATGTCGCTTCCTCCACAATTAAACTGTGATAGCGTGTCGCTTCAAACGGTGACGGAATATCAGTAAACAGCGTATCCCCTGTATGTTGAATCATGCTGGTTTTACCGTGCATGAGTTCCGGTGCATGAATCACCTCACCGCCGTATGCCTCGCCAATTGACTGATGTCCGAGGCAAATCCCAAGCAGTGGAATTTCCGAACCCAATTCACGGATTACATCCAATGAGATACCGGCATCTTTTGGGAAGCCCGGTCCCGGTGAAATAACAATCCGATCAGGTTGCAGTTGACGAATACGGTCAACGGTGATGTCATCGTTGCGATAAACACGCAAGTCCGCGCCGAGTTCACCCATTTCTTGAACAATGTTGTAGGTAAAGCTGTCGTAGTTGTCGATTACTAAAATCATGATTATGCCTCTGGCTCTGCTATTGTTTTGGTTTCCATACCTTCAAGATGACTGACATCATTCGCCTGTACCATTTCCCATTTGCCATCGTCATTCAGCGCAATAGTTGTCACCGAAATATTGGATAATGGCATCCCACCAGATTGATAGTCCGGTATCAATTGGCTGAGCAATGTCCGTATCGCAATTGAATGTGTCACAATACCGATGGTTGCCACATCCTTTTGATGGAGCTGAATATCTTCAAAGGCAGAGGTAATGCGCTCAACCACTTGAAAACGTGCCTCACCACCAGGTATCTGAAAATTATTCAGACGCTCACGGAACTGTTGGTATTCATCAGCACACCATTCGCGGATTTCGCCCAATGTTAAACCCTGCCACTGTCCGATATTCCGTTCCCGAAAGCGCGAATCATAAATCGGGTCGATACTCAACTTGCTAGCGATAATTTCCGTTGTCTCTTTGGCACGGCGCAAATCACTTGAATACAATGCACCAATACCCAGATGACGAATGAATTTTGATAGACGGTCTGCTTGTTCTTTGCCGGTATCATTAAGTGGAATTGACACCCAACCCTGTTGCCGACCAATTTTGTTCCAATCTGTTTCGCCGGGGCGAATAAAAAGTACACGTTTGATTGCCATTTATGTCTCCCTACATGAGTCCACGTTCAGCATATTTGACCGCCTCAAAGACGGCGCGTGCTTTATTGATACATTCAACATATTCTTTGGTCGGGTCACTATCGGCGACAAGTCCCGCACCTGCTTGTACACTAATCGTATTGCCCTGCATCAGTAAAGACCGAATCGTAATGCACATATCCATCGAGCCATCAAAGCTGAAGTAACCAACCGCACCACCATACGGACCACGTCGTGTCCCCTCAAGTTCCTCAATGATTTCCATTGCTCGAACTTTCGGTGCGCCACTTAATGTTCCAGCGGGGAAGGTCGCACGGAGCAAATCAAAGGCATCCATCCCCTTGCGTAGCTTCCCTTCAACTTGACTGACAATGTGCATCACATGGGAATAACGTTCGACATACATCATCTGCGGGACTTTGACCGTGCCATAATCGCACACCCGTCCGAGGTCATTCCGTCCGAGGTCAACCAGCATGACATGTTCGGCGCGTTCTTTCGGGTCACTGAGCAAGTCTTCTTCCAGCGCGAGGTCTTCTTTTTCGTTGACACCCCGCTTACGTGTCCCCGCCAGCGGACGATTATAGGCAACACCATCTTCTAGGCGCACCAGCATTTCCGGCGATGCACCCACCAGCGTCAAATCCTCGTTGAATTGCAACAGGAACATATAGGGTGATGGATTGGTCGCTCGTAATGCACGATAAATTTGCAGCGGGGTTGCAGTTGTCTCACGGCTAAAGCGTTGTGACAGCACAATCTGGAAAGCATCACCATCACGGATATAGTCCTTCGCTTTACGGACACTATCCTCAAAGACATGCTGTTCGACATTTGACTGCGGGTCACCGAAGTCTTCATTGGACACAGGCGCATAGGGTTGCTGTGGTAAAGGTTGACCCAGCGCAACAACAATCTGGTCAATACTCTGTATCGCTTTGTCATACGCTAAATCGGGCGTTGTATCGTCGGTCATATGAGCATTCGCCAACACAATCAACTGATGTTTGGCATGGTCGAAAATCACCAGTGTATCCGGCAACATAAACGCCATCGTCGGCACACCCAAATCATCGGATGCAGTCTCTGGTAGACGCTCAAAGTAGCGCACAATGTCATACGACATGAAGCCAACTGCCCCACCGACAAAGCGCGGTAAGCCTTCTAATGAAACAGGATTGACAGTTTGGAATTGCCGTTTAATCACATGTAGCGGGTCTTGTCCTTCGGGGATGACAAACTTGGTTTCGTTGCCATCTCGTGTCAATGTGACGATATTATCTTTCACACTCAACACACCTTTGGGGTTCACGCCGATGAAGGAATAGCGTCCGACCTGTTCGCCACCTTCCACACTTTCCAACAAGAAAGCAGGTTGTCCGGCTTGTGCCAGTTTCATGTAAACCGATACAGGTGTTTCGAGGTCTGCCAATAAGGTTCGATAGACGGGTACAAGGTCGCCCCGTTCAAAATGTGTGTAGATTTCCTCACGCGAGGGTTTGATGTCTGTTCGTTCTCGTCGGGTAGCACTCAACATGGTTAATCTCCATAGAATCAAAAAAACCCAAATCATCCTTTCCAAGGACGAGATGAGTTCTCGCGGTGCCACCTTGGTTACCTGCCAACTTCGGCAAGTCACTCAGCGGATACAGACAAACACCATTTGTCGATACCCTGCGCTATGATAACGGTGCGCTTTCCGTCACAGGCTAATCAGATTTTTTCGCCTATGCAACTCCCCAGCCCATTCCACATTGTCAACTCTATCGCATTCCCAGCTACTAGCGACTCTCTGAAAAGTGATTGAATGTGTACTCTTCTGGTTCACAGTCTTTATCGGTGTATTCAATTGACATCAAAATGCTAACGTGCTTTTAATCTCCTGTCAAGCATTTTATTGAAATTTTCTCAATTTGTTTATTACATACAGTGTTAGTTATCAGGTGTAGGTTTATGTGGCTCAACAAAACCTCGTTGGATTCTATACTCAAGCACTTGTATGGTCTTAGCAATACTCTGTCGAACAGCTTCGTCGAATCTATCTTTCAAAAATCTTGGAAATCGTCTTCGTAGTTCAACCGCATCTTCCAACATTTCAAATTGGATTCCATTATCGTCAGGATGCGGTATCCGATGGTCATAGGTCATATTTAAATCAGATATTGATTCAGGTATTCCGTCAGGAAATGCTCTGCATGTCAGCGCAGCTTTCGACCAGCTCTCAATATCAAAATGTTTGCAGAATTTACAAATTGAATGATGACGTACATATGGCATAACTTATCCTCCGCTAGCCTTCAATTCAGTTTTTGTGGTTATCAATCATTCACCTTGATAATCCATATAATCCGCTTTAATCGACGTAAACTCGATAATATTGCGGAAGGGGTCACGGCAGAAAAAGCGTGGTCGCCCCGGAATCGCATTTGGTTCCCACACCTCGTATCCAGCATCTTCCAACTTGGATTTCAGTCCTTGCACATCCTCCACCACCAGACAAAAATGGCGGGTTGAGGGGTCGTCAATCGGGTCTTCGCGGAACACATGTAACTCGGCGGACTCACCCAATTTGAACCACACCAAATCCGATGCTTGGATATTAGTCGGCACAGGGATTTCTTCCAGCCCCAGTAACTCGCCATAAAACTTACGTGTAACCGCTTCACTGCCTGCCGGACGCGGAATACTGACATGTTGTAAGCGCACTTTCATATTAACCTCAAATCTGTATAGGCAATCCTCACCTAACTATACCCATACACAACATGATTTTCTACATCATCGACTTTCTGTTGGGTCAAATTTCTGGTATACTACTATCGAATATGCGTTCTAATCTTATAATTATTTCTTTGTGTTCTTTGTGCCTTTGTGGTTATACAAAATAGGAGTAAAAACTTGAGCCTGACCAACCGTGAAATTGCAGATATATTTGCCCGTTGCGCCGATATGCTCCAGATTAAAGGCGAAAATATTCATCGGGTGCTGTCCTATCGTCGCGCTGCCGAAACGATTTATGACCTCCCCCGTGACCTGCGCGCCATCTCTGGCGAGGGTGGACTCACTGACCTGACCAATATCGGTAAGACCATCGCCGCCAAAATTGATGAGATGCTCGAAACTGGCGAACTTGATTTTTACAATCGCCTCAAAGCCGAAGTTCCTGAAGGGCTTGTAGACATCATGAATATCAACGGGGTCGGACCGAAGAAAGCCAAACTGTTCTGGGAACAGCTCAACATCACATCAGTGGAAGCACTCAAGCAATCCGCCGAAGAAGACAAACTGGCAGAATTATCCGGCATGGGCAAGAAAAGCCAGCAGAAAATCCTTGATGGTATCGAAGCCCTCTCCCGTCAGACCGGACGCACACCCATCGGTGATGCCCGACCTCAAGCCCAAGCCATCCTCGATATGCTCTTGGCATTACCCGAAGCCATCGAAGGCGCGATTGCAGGCAGTATCCGGCGCGGACGTGAAACCATCGGGGATGTGGACTTGCTCATCGCTAGCGACAATGCCAAACCGATTATGGACACATTTGTCAGCATGGAAAATGTGGCGCGGGTTCTCGGTCATGGTCCGACCAAAAGTTCCGTCGAATTGCTTTCCGGCTTACAAGTCGATTTGCGTATCCTCGAAAAATCATATTGGGGAACAGCCCTCAATTACTTCACAGGCAGTCAGGCACACAACGTCCGTATGCGCCAGATTGCATTAGACAAAGGTCTCAGCCTCAATGAATGGGCACTGAGTCCAGTGGATGACAACAAAAACATCATCGAGGATGCAGAAAAAATCTATTGCGATACCGAAGAAAAAATCTACGAAACACTCGGTTTACAGTATGTCACACCGGAACTGCGCGAGGACAATGGTGAAATCGAGGCGGCGAAAGAAAATAACCTGCCCACCCTCATCACCCGTGACGACATCATCGCAGACCTGCACATGCACACAACCTACAGCGACGGCGCACTCTCTATCCGCGAGATGGCAGAAGCCTGTCGCAAACGTGGACACCGATACATTGTCATCACCGACCATTCGCGCAGTCTCGGCATCGCTAATGGTCTCTCGATTGAACGCCTGATGGAGCAGATGGAAGAAGTCCGTCAAGTTAACGAAGAAATGGGCGACGACTTCCACATTTTCGCCGGAACAGAGATGGACATCAAAGCCGATGGCACAATGGACTATCCCGACGAGGTACTGAAACAACTCGATTTTGTGATTGCATCATTACACGTCAGCCTACAACAAAAACGTGAGCAAGTTACTGAACGTCTGCTCAATGCCATCAACAATCCGCATGTCGATATGATTGGACACCCCTCATCGCGCCTGATTCCAAACCGTGAACCTGTCGATGCCGATTGGGATGCCGCCATCAAAGCTGCCGCCGAAACCAACACAATCCTTGAGATTAATGCCAATCCTATGCGCCTTGACCTCAAGCCAGAACTCGCACGTCTTGCAAAGGACAATGGTGTTCTACTAGCCATCAACACCGATGCCCATGCCGAAGACCAACTCGACCTGATGCACTTCGGCGTAACCAATGCACGACGCGGTTGGGTCGAAGCCAAACATGTCGTCAACACATGGTCATTTGAAAAATTCCGCGATTGGGTTCAAAATCGAGGGTAAGCTGTAAGCCAATCACAGGATATATCATGACAAACAATTTGCCACCACAACCAGACAACAACAATTTAGGGGACGAAACCGCGCCCAATCGTGCAACACGTAACATGCCCAGACAGCAACCACAGCGTACCCCACCAACGCAACAGGGTGTTCCGCGCCAACCCAGACAACCGACCAATTACAATATTGAGCGGGTACGTCAGCAACGCCAACGTCAACAGGAACAAGGTGTCTTATATTTCCCACTCTGGTCACTGGGATTAATGTTGCTCATCGTGATGGTACTCGCCTTTGCGATTGTCTTTCTAGTAGTCGCCCTCGGTGGGAATACATCCGTCCCCGAACAAGACGCTGTCATTCGGATTGTGACACAGGAGGCATCCAACACACCCGACATCCCCGACCCCAACGAAGCCGTCCTCGCCACCCCGACCTTACCGCAGGGACTTCAAGTCGTCTTACCAGCAGAGACACCCGTCAATCTTAATCTCGATGGACCTGCCCTACCAACCATCGCATTTACCAACACGCCTATTCCGCTCTCAGTGGGTATTCGTGTTGTTGTTGCCAATGTAGGCGACCAAGAATTAAATGTGCGTACCGTTCCCGGTGTCACTGAAAGTCAGGTGATATTCCGTGTCCCAGAAGGAACAGAGTTCAGCATCGTTGATGGACCACAACAAGCCGACGGCTTTACATGGTGGCAGATACAAGACCAAACCACCGCTCAACGTGGCTGGGCAGTTGCCAATTATCTTAATGTTGTTCAAGCAGGAACAGGACAATAATCCATGAGTGAAACTCTTACACAACGCGCCGAAGCACTGCGCGAACAAATCAACTATCACATCTATCGCTATAATGTCCTCGGTGACCCTGTCATCACAGATGGCGAATATGACCGCCTCTTCCATGAGTTGCGTCAACTCGAAGAAGACAATCCCGAACTCGCCACACCCGATTCACCAACGCAACGTGTCGGCTCTGACCTATCGTCAGACTTCGAGAAAGCTGAACATCCCGCACCGATTCTGAGCCTTGCCAACGCCTTTGATGAGAATGACCTGCAAGCATGGGAAGAACGCAATCTCAAATTATTGCCGTCCGATACCGAACTCGATTATGTCCTCGAACCCAAGCTGGATGGACTAACGATTGTCATCACCTATGAAAATGGTGTACTCATTCAGGCGGCGACCCGTGGCAATGGCGTGATGGGAGACGATGTCACAGCAAATGTCAGAACGATTAATACTGTTCCCCTCCGCATTCCGGTTGATGCCGACAAGGGCAAACCACCAGCCCGTTTGGTTGTACGTGGAGAAATCCTGTTCCACAAAGAGGACTTTGAAGCACTCAATAAGGAGCAAGTTGCACAAGGTTTAGACACCTATGTTAACGCCCGCAACACAGCCTCCGGCTCACTCAAACAGAAGGACAGTCGAGAAACTGCCAAACGCAATTTAACTGCTTATATCTACAGCATTGTGGATAGTGAGGGTGTTGAGTTAGAAACCGAGTGGGATATTGTGGGATATTTGCGGGATATGGGCTTTAACGTTATCACATATGCCCAACATTATCCAACATTATCCAACATTATCCAACAATTACCCACATGGGAAGCCAAACGTGATGGATTATCCTTTGAAATCGACGGCTTAGTGATTAAGGTCAACGACTTATCCCACACCCGTGAACTAGGCGTTGTGGGAAAAGACCCGCGTGGTGCCATTGCCTTCAAATTCCCTGCTGAGGAAGCCACGACTAAACTCATCGGTGTGACCATCAACATTGGACGCACAGGGAAAGTCACCCCAACCGCACAACTTGAGCCGGTCTTTATCGGTGGCGTAACTGTCTCAAACGCCAGCCTACACAACTATGACCAGATAGCGACACTTGATATTCGTGAGGGAGATACGGTTATTGTCAAGCGTTCCGGTGATGTGATTCCCTATGTCGTCGGTCCTGTGGCAGGCGCGCGAACAGGTGATGAAACGCCGATTAATCCACCTAAAATATGTCCATTCTGTGGGACAGAGTTAATCCAACCCGAAGGTGCAGTCGATTGGTTCTGCCCTAATCCCCACTGCCCTGAGCGAGTTTTCCGTAGCCTTGAGTTTTTTGTCTCACGCGGTGCAATGGACATCGACGGTATGGGACCCCAGACCATTCAAGCACTGATAGAGCAAGGTCTCATCACCGATGAAGCCGATATTTTCTATCTGACTGAAGAACCCCTGTTAGAGCTAGAAGGCTTTGCTCAGAAGAAAGTCGATAATCTGCTGGCATCCATCAGCACCGCCAAATCACGCCCCTTCGCACAGGTACTCGCATCACTTGGCATTGACGGCATTGGGTCAACCGTTGCCAATCTCATCACCGATAACTTTGCCAGCATCGACGAATTACTAGCCATCACCAGTGCCATCAAATCAGCCGAACAAGATTTTATTGCCTATGTCCAACCGACTATAGATAGTGCCAAAGGCGATATGTTTGGTCAGACCGACAGCATCAAAAAAGTGATTTACCGCCTGAATCACCCCAACACCGAACTTGCCCCGCGCTATCTGTCAGCCAAAGATGTTGAAGCCAGTGTACGCCGTTTCCTCAAGCCACTCAACGAAAGCTCACCCGTATCTGATGAGCAACTGAACGGCATGTTGGATAAGTTGGGTAAACTGATCGAAGCCTCACGTAAGTTACACACCATCGACGGGCTTGGACCGATTCTGGTACAGAACATCGTGGATTGGTTTGCCGATGACCATCATCAAAACGTGCTAACGAAGATGCGTGACGCAGGTGTGAACATGCAAGCCGAAGAAAAAGAAGTCGCCAGCACCGACCTTGAAGGCAAGACTTTTGTCCTAACCGGAACAATGTCAGTCTCACGCAACGAAGTCAAAGCACTGATAGAAGCACATGGTGGCAAAGTCACCGGAAGTGTCAGCAAGAAAACCGATTATGTTGTCGCTGGTGAGTCACCGGGGAGCAAGGTCGAAAAAGCCGAGAAAAATGGCGTATCCATCATCACCGAAGATGAACTTCGTGCTATGATTTCGGGATAAATAATTATGGGACGAGAGCTAAATTTACAGGCAATACCTGAAGAATCTGAACTCATTCAAATTGCAAGACAAGACGTAGAAGTGGCTGAAATGCTATCACAAGTGGGGTCTGTATTTGAAGGTAAAAATCTATTCTCAAGATATAAAGACGAAGCCTCGCGTGTAATTGATGAAAAGGCACAAGAAATTCTCAAGCAAAAGCCATACATAGGTAAACGCAAATATTATGATGTTGGAAGGCAATATGACGTAATCAATTACTTATTGTGCGAAAAACGTCGTCTAAATAGTGCATTAGGATTCCAATACAGCCCAATCCACGTTGCTATTTACGGCAATAAACAAATACATCCCGAAATAGAATCCAGTCTAGGATTCGATATAACGCTAGTCACAGCAGATTATGTCCCAACAATTGTTACTTTCATAAAAGGTGTTAGTTTCAAAGAGTTCAAGCAATTTTGGCATCCAGCCACAATGGAAGAAGTTGGTGTCTACAAAATGGATAGTACAATGGATGAACGAGATTTGGTCTTCTGCTGGAATGAGCTACAACGTATGCTTTCATTTTACGCTAGTGTGGCAGAACATGAGGAAGCAGTCTTAGCATGGATCACCTAGATCAAACATCACCGAAAAGAACTCAGAGCGATGATTAGTAACTGAGGTACGAAATTTGTCATCAATTAATCTACTCTTACAAGGTATACCGGACAATTCGAAAATTCTTGATTTGACGAAGACAAATACAAGTGTAGCTGAAACACTCCGGTACTTTTCATTCAGAGCCAAGTGGTTACAAGAACAAACCGAACCAGCAACAAATGACTTAAGTCTATTCGATCAATGCGTAAGCCAAATTGTCAAAGAGTATCGAAATATCTGGGAGTATGAATGCGAGATACATTACAGTTCATGGGATATTCTCGCCTACCTTCTATCACCATCTTGACGTAAAGATATACATAGACCAGAAAATCAAGATCTAGGTTACATTGCCGTTCGTGGAAGCCAAACAGTTAACACGAATTTTGAGTACCCTCGAGATTTTACTTGCTTCAATATCGGTTATACTGCTCCTGATTTGGTCAAACAAATACATAGCTATCTGAAGCAACTCACATTCGATGACTTTAAGCAATACTGGTACCCACCGATTATGGGCCAACAAGATGTTTACAGTATGGAACATCATGTTAATCGTGAAATAGGATTCTTGGACGAATACGACGATGACGTAATTCTAGGACTCTGGGATCAATTACAGCAGATGATTGCTTTCTACAGAAAAGTTTCAGAAGTTGATTTAGGTGTTGTCACAATGCTTGTATATCACTAGTCTATAGCCATGTATATATCTTTCACTAAAAATACGAATCGAGATTCCCCACATGTCCGAAGGCATTATCACAATCAAAAAAGAGCGCGAAAAGCCCATCATCAATCAACATCCCTGGATATTTTCTGGTGCAGTCGCCCGTGCTGAAAATGCTATTGATGGTGAGTTAGTCACCGTCGTTGACCATAAAAACAACTTTCTTGCGCGGGGATATTGGAACTCGCAATCTCAAATTCAGGTGCGGATTCTGACATGGCACGATGAGCCAATTACGGATAACTGGTGGGAAACAAAGTTTGAACAAGCTGTTAAACTGAGGTCAATCATTCGCAACTATACCGAAGATTTTCCAGAACAAGTCACCTGTCGCATCATTAATGCCGAAAATGACTTCCTACCCGGTCTGATTATCGACCAATATGCTGATTGGTATGTCTTGCAAGCCCTGACACTCTACATAGACAAAAACAAGCAACGAATCGCAGAGATTTTTGCTAAGGTCGTTGACACAAATCAAATCTATGAACGTAGTGATGTCGATGTGCGTCAACGTGAAGGACTCGAAGAATCCGTTGGTTTGCTCATCGGCGATGACATGCCTGAATTTGTTGAAATAATTGAGAGTGGTAGCCGTTACAAGGTCGATATTCGCAATGGACACAAGACCGGATTTTATCTCGACCAACGTCGCAACCGTGAGGAACTAACAGGTGTTGTGGCGTTTTATGTGGACACAGCCAATGATGATATTGACCAGTTACAAATCCTAAATCTGTTTAGCTATACAGGTGGGTTTGCGATGTCGGCACACAACGTTGGTGTACCTGTTCGCACCGTCAATGTAGACGCATCATACGAAGCCCTCCAACTCGCTGAGGAAAACTTTAAGCTCAACGGTTTTGAAGACGATGAGGAAAGCTCAGCAGAATTTATTCAGGCAGATTGTTTTGATTATCTGCACCATTGTGTAGCCGAGGGTCAAACTTTTGACATCATCGTGCTTGACCCGCCCAAATTCGCACACAATAAACGCCAAGTTGACCGTGCCTCACGTGGATATAAAGACCTCAATTTGAATGCGTTCAAGCTGATTCGCCCCGGTGGATACCTGATGACCTTTTCGTGTTCCGGTGCAATCAGTCGGAACTTATTCCAGAAAATCGTATTTGGCGCATTGGCTGATAGTGGACGACAGGCACAGATTATCCAACATCTGTCAGCCAGTGATGACCATCCGATTGCCCTCACTTTTCCAGAAGGGGAATATCTCAAAGGATTGCTCCTCCGTGTATTTTGATTGTTCGGTCAGATATATTGACCCAATCTGTGTATCAATCCCATATACGTAAAGTGCGAGGTCAACAATGATTAAATTGACTATCTTGATATTGGTTTTGATAAGTTCGATTGCGTGTTCGTCTACTGTTTCGTCACGTTTAATAGAGGCAACATTTGAACCTACAATTAGTCCAACATCAACCATTGTAGTAGAACCTACAGAAATTGTCCCACTTGCGACAATCGATCGGTCGATAGCCAATCAGTTGGAAACCAACAAACCATATAACCTTAATGTCATGTTCTTGCAATCTGCCCTCAGAATACAAATTTTCAATAACTCGATACCCCGAGACATTCTTGCTGAATATGAGCTAACGAATACTATCGAGAGTGACTCTAAGCTCCCGCTATATGCTACAACTGAACAATTTGACCTCAATTGGTTAGGTTCTTATTTGTTACATCCAGTTAACGCGAAATCAGCTCTTTTCGACTATCCTATTCAAGAGATAGACGGCATGTTTGTGATTAGCGAAAGTAGGGATGTTCTAGTAGTAGGAGAGTGCCTAGTAACAGGAGGGCGCGGGCAGTGGTGTGGGGCATCAAACCTATGGGTTTATGACCTTACTACAGGATTTCATAAAAAATACCGCACAGATTTAAAATGGTTGTACAATCTCCAATTTAGTGATCAAGATACAGAACTCATTGTTGAAGGATGTCTCGAACAACCCAATGCTCATTTTGGCTGGTGCGGTGATTCAGCTATCATCAGAATAAACATCGCAGACGGTACTGAACTCGAACGTATTATACTTACACCTACACCTAAGCCGTAGATTCAAAATTTCATAAGAGAACTAATCTGACATTTCATGGTCAAGACGTTCCGAAATGCGTTTGATTTTGTTACTCGTCTCATACCAACTCGTTTTGCTTAAGCCGAGCTTTTCGCGTATGAGTGCTTCATCAACATCAGCGCGATAGTCACGTACCGCCATTGTCCAGCGCATGACCTCAAACGACAGCTTAAATGGGACTTCCGCCCGTTGTCCAACTTCGGTCAGGATGTATTCAAGGTTACGGGTTGTACAAGTGAAAACGGTCTCTTTGGGCGCATACTGCTGATAGTAGAGGTCAAGCAATTTCAGAAATTCCGTATCAAGCCCGATACGACGTTCTTTATACACATTGCGTGCCTTATGCTTAATAATCGCCACTGGCATATCGGGGTTGCTACGGTCAATGTCTTCGCGCTCTAAACGTCCCGTTTCCGACTTCTTGATACCTGTCTGCAACAACAACCGGAACAACAATTCCGCCCGATAATCTTGGTCGTCACCTTTTTTCATCGTCATGGCTGCATCAATACAATCGCGCACTTGTTCCTCAGTCAACACTTCGGACAGTGGCGCAGGTCCCGACCGCTGTAAGATTGCCTTTGCAGGGTCGTGTTTGATTGCACCCAACCCTTTCAGCCACTTGAAGTAAACCTTGAGTGTTGTCACACGTCGCGCATATGTCTTACGACTACAGGGCACACCCCGTTTGTTCTCCATCCAATCGAGGTAGGCATTCAGGTCAGATGTCAAGAATTGTGAGATGGGTGTCACGGGGTCACCATACTCTGCCAACAAGTTCATATCACCACGAAACGCTTTAATCGTATGCTCAGACTTGCCTTCTTTACGCAAAAACTCTGCGAAAAAATCTAACGTTACATTCAGTGGGGTCTGCTTGTTAATATCTTTATCTGATTCAGGTGGAAAAAATGAAAGCTGTTTTGACATGTGACACATCCAATTTTAGAACACATTTTCCCCTAGCATAGAAAGGATGTGCGATACTGTCAAGTTTTTGTTGTATCGAGTAATAAGAAGAAAGATAAATTTCCTGTAAAAATGCAAAAGGGCAAGCCACCGCTTACCCTTCGCCAGAGTCAAATTGGATATAAATGGACTTATCGCTTATTCGTCCAATCGGGGTTATCAAATTGTTCATCGAGGAGTTCTTCGGTACGTTGGATTTCCCACATAGATAAGTGTCCACGCGCCATATCGAGGTCAAATTCGTTTTGGAAACCTCGCTCTACAGCCCGTGCAGCAGTCTCCCATGACGGCGGATTATCCATTACATCACCCAATGCAACAGCCCGACTACGAACTTTATGCTTGCCCTCTTCGCGCTCGTCAGCAGTGTCAAACGCCAATGCGTCACAAATACGAGCAACATCCCCATACAGCGGGAGTGTACCATGTTGCAGGATGCCTTCTTTTCTGCGTACCTGTGCGCTACCGATAAGCTTACGTTCATTCACTGTAATCTCGTAGTGAGAGGGGACTTCAAAGCAGACAGGTCCTTTGGTTTTATCGCGCAGACCATCACCTTGATGTTCGGACTTGGGTGATAAACCGATATATTGCAATGACTTCAACAAGCCACGGCTAATACGACGATAACTTTCTACGACATCACCATATGCCAGCGGGTGGTCAATTGGTAAGCTAACGCTATAGGTTAGTTCATCACCATGCAAAATAGCTTTCCCACCTGTCGGGCGACGTACCACATGCCAACCATTGTCGTACAGCCCATCCATATCCACATCACGAATCCGTTGCCCATAACCAAGAGACAAACACATGGGCTTCCAACCATACAAGCGTAAAGTCGGGGGTTGCATTCCCTGTGAGACGGCTTCTAAGATTGCACCGTCAATCGCCATGTTTCGTCTTCCGGTTGTAAACTCGCTCTCAAAAACCACACGCCATTGACGCATTTTCTCACCTTGCCTATACTGATTTTTGTAAACAATAAAAACGTCAGAGAATGGAATCGGCTCGAATGTCCGATAATTTCGACAACAACGACAACACCATACCTAACCCAAGAGTTACGAATTCTGATTACGATGCGTCCAGCCAACCCACCGTCCCATCAGCCAGTTCGCAAGCTCCTCAGGTTTATAGTACAACCGCATATACGCAACAGTCTCGTGGTACACCACCACCGCCACCGCCAGAATATAATTCATCAGCACGGGAACGTTCGCGCAAACGTCGCGTACAGGGGCGTAACAAGGGCAATGAATGGGCGTGGGTATTAGTCGCTGGGGGCATGATAGGTGTCTTTGCAATTGTGATACTTGGTATACTTGTTGTGCTAAGGCTACCACAAGACGATGTTGAGGTTATTCCAACCGCAAATGTTGCCTCAGAAATACCAACCCCAGTAGATGCAAGAACTGAATTTGTCAGTGATGGTAGTGAGATTACGGGCAATACACTTTCTCTACCAGACGGAAGCACAATCGAACTCGTCCCATGGGATGGCACATCACGCTTCACGATGGTACTCGTCGGGCTTGACCGTCGTCCCGGTGAAACTGGTCTCGGCTACCGAACAGACACAATGATGCTTGTCAGTCTCGACCCGGCAACTGACAGTATCGGCATCCTTAGCATTCCGCGTGACTTATACGTTCAAGTTCCCGGTTATACCGAACTACAACGTATCAACACCCCAATGGTCTTCGGAGAATCCCGTCAAGCAGGATATGGTCCAACCTTACTCATGCAGACAGTTCAACTCAATCTTGGTATTCGAGTCCATGATTATATGGCTGTTGATTTTCAAGCATTTATCGACATCGTTGATTTAATTGGTGGTGTTGATGTGACCATTGATTACACAATCAATGATGCTGCATATCCTAATATGAGCTATGGTTACGACCCATTTTACCTTGCAGCAGGAACACATCACCTAAATGGGTATGATGCACTACGATTTGCTAGAACTCGCCACGGCAGTAGCGACATACAACGTGCAGAGCGTCAGCAACAAGTTATCTTTGCTATCCGCGACCGTGTTCTCAATTTGGATATGATTCCGCAATTGCTTGTTCAAGCACCTGCAATCTGGAATACACTTAGCGATAACCTCTATACAGGTTTGAGTTTAGAGCAACTGATCCAGCTTGGACTGTATTCAAAAGATATCAATCTCGATAACATCAAGACAGGTGTGATTGACTTTTCATACCTACAAGGATACACCACTGAATCTGGGGCATCCGTCCTCATTCCAAATCGCGCAAGGTTGGGTGGATTGATGACAGAAGTCTTCGGCACAAATTATTCCCAATAGATGTAGAACTAAAAACAGCGTGCACGATAATAAGCACGCTGTTTATGATACCTTACCCACTGTACCGTGTAGCCATAGTGTCTCGAACCTGTAAGATACAGGTCGGAAATTGCCCGGTAACCTCTGTCTTGGCTCAAGCCTATCACATTAATCACCGAAGATGAACTTCCATATTGAGAGTGTTGGCTCGGCACGTATAGTTCTATCACGCATACAGTAGGTTGTGCCTACGGTTATACCATCTGACATAATCTCTGTAAAGTAAAAAAGATGTAATATCAGTTAATCGAGATTAACATCATCTATACTGCATGACATTCTACGGTATAATCCGCGTCGGATTACACATCGTTCTACATTGGAGATAGATATGCCCCATTCGCTCTTACGCGAAAGTCTAGCAGAGTTTATCGGCACATTTATCCTTGTCTTTATCGGAGCAGCTTCGGTACTAGTCGCGCCAATCTATGGTTTACTTGTCCCTGCCTTTGCACATGGGTTCATTGTTATTGGTCTTATCTATACATTCGGACATATCTCCGGCACACAAATCAATCCAGCTGTTACACTTGCACTGTTTGTGGGAAGACAACAGAATGCTACCAAATCGGCTATATTTATACTTGTCCAGTTTGTGGGCGGGATTGTTGCGGCAATAGTTTTAGTTTTGCTATTTCCACAGGACAATAGTGCGGTAGTAGAGTTTCTGGGTAGCGCAACATACAACTTTGGAGAAACAAAAGGGTTTCTGACAACTGATTCGATATGGTCGGCAGCAGTTTATGAGGGCATACTGGTCTTTATTCTGGTAACCACAATTTTTCAGACAGCAGTTTATAGCAAAGCACAGAACCTTGCCGGAGTCGCTATCGGTCTTACACTAACTGCCTTAATACTCGGTGGTGGACCAGCAACTGGTGCATCCATTAATCCAGCTAGGTCGCTAGGTCCGGCATTGATGGCATCGGTATCAGGACATGATATAGCCTATATTATCCCATATTGTGTTGGACTATTCGCAGGTGGTGCAATAGCAGGTCTCTTTAATACCCACATTTTATATGACGTTACAAAGCAAAATTGACACATACGTAATAAAAGATTTCGCTGGGAGATTTAGAGGGCTACAGTTTTTTACTCTGTAGCCCTTTTATATTCAACTAAGCCTCGGTTTCTTCTTCCTCAGGCAAATCGAGTTGAATGAATAATTCACCGAGTTGCTCATCAGTAGCACCGGATGGCGCATGTGCCATAATATCCGTACCGCCCTGTGTTTTGGGGAAGGCGATTACTTCACGAATATTCGGGGTCGCCGCCAAGAGCATACAGAGACGGTCAATACCCCAAGCCATACCACCGTGTGGGGGTGCACCATATTCAAATGCTTCGAGCATATGACCAAATTCTTCCATCGCGTGTTCCATCGTTTGACCAATTAATGGGAAGATTTTCTCTTGTATCGCACGGTCATGGATACGAATACTACCGCCACCCACTTCATAGCCGTTACAGACAAGGTCATACTGTGAACCACGGGCTTTACCGGGATCTGTATCCAATAGTTCAAGGTCTTCTGGTAATGGCATGGTGAACATATGCTGTGATGGATCCCAGCGTTCGTTTTCTTCATCCCAGATAAACTCAGGGAAGTCAATCACCCAACAGAATGCCAACTCGTTCGGGTCTAAGTCCATATCTTGTTTGAAGTGATTTCGTAAACCGTCTGTCACAGCATAAACAACGGAAGGTTCATCGGACATGAATAACAGTAGGTCACCACCTTCAGCACCCATTTTATCAAGTAGTTCAATTTTCAGGTCTACGCTAAAGAATTTACCGATAGGTCCTTTGAGTTCGCCTTCTGGTTCTGTCGGAACAGTGATGTAAGCCAGCCCTTTCGCACCCGCTTTACGCGCCATACTTTCCAGTTCTTTACCCACTTTACGCATCTGTGTACCACTTAGCTCACCAGCCAAGCCGGGGACGCGCATACATTTAACAGGTCTCCCTGCTTTTACATTGTCCACAAACACGGGGAAAGCACTACGTCCGGCAATGTCAGAAATATCAATCGCGCGCAGGTCGAAGCGGATGTCAGGTCGGTCTGTGCCGTATAGCTCCATTGCATCCTTGTACAGAATCCGTTGGAACGGTTCAGAAATTAGGCGTTTTTCAGGTGTGATAGCTTTAACAAGGTCTGTTGCAAGACGTTCCATCAATTGCATAACATCTTCACGTTCTACAAAGCTCATCTCAAGGTCTAGTTGAGTAAACTCTGGCTGACGGTCGCCACGCAAGTCCTCATCACGGAAGCATCGTGCAATCTGGAAGTAACGCTCAAAACCGCCAACCATCAATAGTTGTTTTAATTGTTGAGGTGATTGTGGAAGTGCGTAAAATTTACCGGGTTGTAGGCGACTCGGTACGAGAAAATCACGCGCACCCTCTGGTGTTGTTTTGAATAGAATCGGTGTTTCAATCTCAACAAAGTCTTCTTTATCGAGAAAATCCCGAATGAATTTCACAGTTTTATGACGCAAAATAATATTGGATTGCATCCGTTCACGCCGCAAATCGAGATAACGATGGCGCATCCGCAATGCCTCGTCAACCGTGCCTTCATCCTTATTGATGTAGAAAGGTGGTGTTTTGGCTTCATTCAAGATTTCAATGCTATCAGCAACAATATCAATATCACCTGTTGGCAGGTCAGGATTTGCTGTTCCTTCTGGACGAATACGAACTTTACCAGTTACTTTGATAACATATTCATTCCGAACAGTATCGGCGATTGCATGGGCTTCTGGTGTGCCTTCAAGGTCGGCGACAATCTGCGTAATTCCCCAGCGGTCACGCAAATCAATAAATATCAAGCCACCCTGATCACGGCGACGATTGACCCAGCCCGCCAACGATACAGAAATTCCGGCATCCTTTTCCCTGAGTTCACCACAGGTATGTGTTTTCATCATGATATAGTTGCTCCTATTTGACATTAAGGGTTCAAAAGAGGTCATTAAGAATGATAACTGACTCACTTTAATTTGCAAGAGAAAGTTTTCCTTGCGAATAATCAGTCGCAAAGGATAGCATGGAGACTATGCTTATGGCTATAGTTATTATGTCGAGTAAGTGCTATGCGGATTACCCAAATCAGCTTGCTTGCACTTTACATGTTGCAGGTTATTGTCTAAACTCTAGCACTATGTTAAGCAAAGACTACACAATCACGAAACGACAACTTGGTATTCTCATGTTTATCATCGGAATTCTTGGTGGTATTGGCATTCTTGCTATTGACCTTGTTGGTGGGGGTCAAGACAGTGGTATTGGTCCAGCACAACTTTTTGCGTTGGGGATTATGGTTGTTGTTGCCATTGTCGGACTTACACTAATTCCTCTTGGCGATACACCTGCCTGATTCAACCCAAATGGAAAAACTTAAACAACACATCCATCCTCTACTGATGCTCTTAGCAACTATCGGGCTAAGCTTTTCGCTATTTGTCTATGTATTATATGCAATCAATCTCATTCAATTCCCCTTTGACTATGATCAAGGCGAAGGTTTTGAACTCTATGATACGGTGTTATTCAGTCAAGGCGAACTCCCCTACCGTGATACAGAAGCCTATCCATTTTATTCCAGCAACTATCCGCCTTTATTTCATGTGATGGCAGCACCGTTTGTCTGGTTCTTTGGTGCAGGTTATTGGTATGGTCGCTTTCTCAGCTTTATTAGTACCTTCATCACTGCTGGTGCAATTGGATATGCTGTTTATCACGATGGGCATAAACATAAGTGGATAGCCTTGCTATCAGGGCTAGCCTTTTTAGCGTCCAATATGGTATATCACATCGGGCCATTGGTACGGCAACACATCATGATGGTGATGTTCGAGACATTAGCTGTTGTCATACTCGCCCGCGCTTATCCAAATCGCAACTTCAAAGGGATTGCACTCGCTTTTTTCCTGCTTATATGTGCCGGATACACTAAGCAACTCGCTGCGATTACTGCAATAGCTGTCATTGGTTGGATGTTGTTGCGTCACCCTATTCGTGCCATCATCTGGTCAATCGGATTTGCAGTCTGCGGTGGACTTATTTTTCTGTGGTTGAATATTGCATCTGATGGTCAGTGGTGGATACAGGCAATCATCGCTAATGTAAACGAATTTCGCCCGTTTCAGGCATTTGGATTATTCCTTCTATGGTTCAAATTACATGGTTTCTTATTGATTCCAGCGGGATTGCTTGTGCTGTACGAAATGTATTTTGACCGATTTTCAATTTATAGCATCTGGTTCGTTGTGAGCGCATTACTCGGTGGTATTGGGTCTGGAACATGGGGCGCAGGTGACAGTTATTTCACGACTTCGATTGCAGCGATGTGCATTCTGAGTGGCATCTATTTTTCTCGTACACTTACAAACTCTTGGTCACTGCGTGATAACTACTTCAAACGTTTTTTGCCTCAAATCAAAATAACGGGTATCGGATTAATTATCATCCCACTACTATATATCGGTTACACACGAGCAACCCTCAAAATGCCAACGGGTGGTATGTTTGAACCAGTTGCAAATATGCTCAATATTGAATCGAATGTGCGTGAGCGGTTTTATGACTCAGCAACATTTGATGTCGAAGGCTATGCTAATATTGGGTACTTTCTAACGCCAGAAGACACCGAAGCAGGTTATCGCATTGTTGACTATATCAACGCAACCGACAAACCAGTCATGAGTGAAGAAGCTGGGTTTAGTTTTGTAGCAGGACGCGATGTTGTCACGAATCCGACCCAACTACGCAACCTGTATCTGGCGGGTCTATATGATGGTAGTCAGTTGGTTGCGATGATAGAAAATCAAGAATTTGGGGTCATTATTTTGCGGGCACAATTCTACCCCACACCCGTACTGGAAGCGATTGGGCAACACTACGACATCGTTGAAGTAATTCAGATGAATGGCTTTGATTATCAGATTCGGCATCCTATCGACCACGACGAAAACGGTTCTTAAGCGATAGGAAAAAACCATTATCCTGTTTAGAATCCGGCATCAATAACCTATTGATTACTTTCTCAGATACCCCATACATTCGTAGTTTTATCACAAGTCGAACAACTTCAACTTGTCTCGGTGCAAGTTGTTTATCCTGTTGATATTGTGTAATCCAATTCTCAACAACCGAACGACCATCAGCACGAACATCTAAATCAGATAGAGCCATTTGAAGTGTTGCCTGAAGTTGTCGCAAGTCGTCTTGTTGTTGTGCATCGCTCAAGGTCATTTTAGCTTTTATCACATTATGAATATCGGCATCGGGAATACCTTTTTGCAGACATTCATCGCGCTTTTGCAATATCTGCAATTCGATTGATGTCAGATGCGAACGTTTCTCCGCATGTTCCCACGTTGTCAACATTGCGAATAGGTCATCAGGCAATTCATCATACTGAATGTAGTAATCCAGCAAATACTCATCTAGTGTCGCTTCAAAGCTACGTAAGACCTTTTGCAGTCCACGCTGATGCCGTTCACGATACCCTTGCAAAATAATGTCATCAATCTCAAAAGGTAATACACCTAATTCACTCAGCTTTTGGCGGTAGGTCTCAATTTTCTTTTCGATACTCTTGATTTTATTGAGCAGAATGTTGTGTTGCCGAATCTGATCAGGGGACAGCTTGGATGTTGGGATACCATCAAATTCGTAAAGGGATTGGCGTTGCAACTGTAGGCTACTAGCGGCACTTTGTAAGATAGTCACATATTGTTGCACTTTATTATCATAAAGTATCTTTGAAGGAAGGGTTGTACGCTCTGCTTCTAAGTCCACAATTTGCGACCGTACAACCTGTTCCTGAGGTTTAGAAAGTTGTTCGGAATGCAGTCTGACATACAACTCAATCAATTCTGTATTGATTGCACGAAGGCGTTGTGAATCAGATTCCTGCATTACGATGTCCTTAACTCATGTCGGTTTAAATGTCGCGCATTCCACGACGGGATGTTGAGCGATTACCGCCAAGACCCATCGGTTTGCGTTGCAACAAGAAATTGCCATCAAGACGCATCTGATTTTTAAGGCTATCAACCGACGCTTGTAACATCTGCAAAGTGACAATATCTTGATGTTCATGCGCCGCCAACATCCGTGCATGCAACGCAACTTCACGAACAAACGCACCGGGTTGGTCAACAAGGTCAGCGACGATTTCCGTATGTTCCTCTTGCCATTGCTCGGACATATAGTGTTTGAGCATTTCTTGAGCAATTTCCGCTTCTTGGATTGTTGGAATCACAAAGATTCTGTCCAAGCGTCCCGGACGCTTGAAGATACGCTCATCAATCGCATCAGGATAATTGGTCGTCGCAAGCATCAATGTGCCTTTTGGATTATTGGGCGACTCGATACCATCCAACACATTCAGGATACGTGCCTTGTCATCTCCACGCAAATACGCATCAATTTCCTCGACAATCAGAATCGTAGGATAACTGGCAGATGCAACAGCTTGGAACGCTCGCTGAATCTTCTCGAAGGTTGCGCCATCACGGTCTGAACCCGATACGTAGACAACAATACGCTTCTCATTGAGGGCATGTTTTGCCAGCGCGGCACATAACATCGTTTTGCCTGTCCCCGGTACACCTGCCATGAGCAGTTTACGGAACGGTGCAAGTTTCAATTTTTGATAGAGTTCTACCCCATCGCTGAAGAACGCTTCAATATCTTCAAAGATTTCTTTTTTCAATGTCGGTGCAAGGATAACATCTTCCCATTCCACAGTAGGGTCAAAGAATGCGTCTGTCCCACCGATGATATACACATCTCGCCGACGTTTTATTTTGGGACGTACAGCTTTCGCACACAATGCCTCGAATGATGCCCATGTATCAAGCCGTTCCTCCGGCACAATCGCAATTGCAGTCAGTTCTTGTACATCATCATCAAAATACGAGCTAGCATAGATAACTTCAAAGTCGTCATCATCGTCGTCTTTGGCTTCAAATCGAAACAAATATGCACCGGATGTCGCCGTTAGAACGGTCTTTTTGCCCCGTGCCCCATAATCACTGATAGGGGTAATGACATCTGATTCAAGTTGTTCGTATCCACCATAACGTGCCTTGCCCCGTAAAGAGCGTCCGACTTTTACTTGTTGCTGTGCAACTTTGTTACTACATTCAGTTGAAGCCCATATTGTGACATACGGGATGTCGGGATAGCGTTTTTCCCACTCTGCGCTCGCCCATTCAACGAGACGTTCATATTGCATTTGCGCGCCTTTTTCTTTTACTTTGCGTCTATAACCAAATGGCGAATTATTGCTTCTTCTACGCGTATTAAACTGTGACCGATATCGGTTTCTTCGCCGTGACATAAGATTACACAACACCTACTGATTTAACTTAACATACACCAACACTTTAAATATAGCGTGAAGTCTCTAAAATGAATATAGTATTTCAAACAGTGGAAAGATTCACCTGTAATGATAACGGCATACGTTACCGATAAGAGTTATCCCACACATACATTAAAGAATCACCCTGAACATGCAGGACGAATCGAATCTGTTTGGGCAGAACTCGAATCTGCTGGATTAACCAATCGTTTATCTTGTCTGCGCCCAAAGCCAGTCAGTGATGAACAAATTTTGAGTGTTCATACTCAGGAACATCTTGACCCGCTAAAGTGGATTGCCAAACAAGACAAAACCGTTCTCATTGACCAAGATACCTATGCCCTGCCCTCATCCTTCCAAACGGCAAAGTTATCCGCAGGTGGTGTCACTAGAGCTATTGATGAAGTCTTATCAGGTAAAGTCGATAATGCGATGGCAGCAGTTCGCCCACCCGGACACCATGCCACGCCTAGCCGTTCAATGGGCTTCTGCCTCATCAACAACGTAGCAGTCGGTGCGCGACATGCACAAACCGCACACAATGCTAAGAAAGTTCTCATTCTTGATTATGATGTCCATCATGGTAACGGTACGCAGGATATTTTCTACACAGATGATACAGTCATGTTTATCTCAATTCATCAGAGTCCGTTCTATCCGGGCACAGGACATGTCGGCGAAACAGGAAGATTACAAGGGCATCAATTTAACTTGAATGTTCCAATTGCGGGTGGATATGGTGATTCTGCTTATCAACTTATATTTGATGAGATTATTTGGAATGCAGTTGAAAAATTTGACCCTGACCTCATGCTAATATCAGTTGGCTTTGATGCACATTGGGTTGACCCCTTAGCTCAGATGCGCCTCAGTCTTGCTGGATATGACCATCTTGCCCGCGAATGTATCAAGATGGCTAACAAAGTCTGTAATGGCAAAATCGTCTTTGTCATGGAAGGTGGATATGACCTCAAGGCATTGGGACACGGTTGGCGTAATATTGCTCACGCCCTGCTTGGTGACGACGAATTAAGTGACCCGTATGGTGGTGCGCCTTATGCGACGGATGCCGACGACCTCAAAGCCGACATCCATCAGATACGCTTGTTACACGGTCTTTAATTCAGTAGCAAGTCACCTTCTGCGCCTTGTTGTTCAGCCAGTGCGCCACGCAAATCAAAAATCTGGTCACGCAAGGCAGCTGCTTTCTCAAATTCGAGGTCTTGGGCAGCTTTCTTCATCTCTTTTTCCAACTCATCAATCATGCGTTGCAGTTCACCTGTCGGTAGTTCAGTCAGTTCAACCCCGGATGTACTCTGACTGTCTTCTTCCCGATTCATAGAGCGGAGTCTATCAGTAATATCCTGAATCGCTTTAACAATTTGTTGTGGCTCAATACCGCGTTCCTGATTATATGCTTCTTGTTTTTCCCGACGACGGTCAGTTTCCTCAATAGCGGCTTCCATTGCAGGTGTCATCTTGTCAGCATACATAATGACCTGCCCCTCAATATGCCGAGCAGCCCGTCCAATCGTCTGAATCAGTGCAGACTCTGAGCGCAAAAAGCCCGCTTTATCAGCATCAAGAATCGCAACCAGTGACACTTCGGGTAAGTCCAACCCCTCGCGTAAGAGGTTAATCCCGACGACAACATCATAGACACCCATACGCAAATCACGCAGAATCTCAACCCGTTCCAATGTATCGACTTCTGCATGCAGATATTGCCCTTTGATTCCAAGTTCGTTGAGGTAACCAGCAAGTTCCTCAGACATGCGTTGTGTCAACGTTGTGACAATGGCACGTTGCCCCCGTTTGACTCGCAATGCAATTTCCTGCAAGAGGTCATCAATTTGCCCTTCTATCGGACGTACATCAATCTGTGGGTCAACGATACCTGTTGGACGGATAATCTGCTCTACGACCTTTTCAGCGTGTTCGCCTTCATATGGCCCCGGAGTTGCGCTGGTATAGATGCGTTGTCCAGCACGTTGTTCAAATTCTTCAAACTTGAGGGGGCGGTTGTCTAATGCACTCGGTAAACGGAAGCCATAATCAATCAGAACTTGTTTCCGTTGGCGGTCACCGTTGTACATCCCTCGTATCTGTGGGACGGTCATATGGCTCTCATCAATGACAAACAAGTGATCTTCCGGCAGATAATCAATCAACGTATAAGGCGCGCTACCCGGTTCACGTCCATCAAAGTGACGCGAATAGTTTTCGATACCTGATGTAAAGCCGACCTCGCGTAACATCTCAATATCGTAGCGTGTCCGTTGTTCAATACGCTGTGCTTCAACCAGCTTATCTTCTTTCTTGAAGTGAGATACCTGTTGTTCGAGTTCTTGCTCTATATTGTGGAGTGCCTGCTGAATATTATCATCATCCGTGATGTATTCACGCGCAGGGAATATTGTCACCGTATCATGAGTATGATGAATCTCGCCTGTCAGTGTATCAAATTCAACGATACGTTCAACCTCATCGCCCCAGAGATAAATACGGAAGCCATTCTCCGAATATCCGGGAACAATCTCTAATGTATCACCTCGTACCCGAAACGTCCCACGACGCAATTCAAGGTCATTCCGGTTGTATTGAATCCGAACTAAATCCCGCAGAATCCGTTCACGTCGAATTTCCTCACCCACCTTGAGTTCAACCGACATCTTGCGCCAATTAACTGGGTCACCCAAGCCATAGATACACGAAACCGATGCCACAATCAGAACATCTCGACGCGAAAATAATGATGCTGTTGATGACAATCTCAATTGCTGGATTTGGTCGTTGATGTCGGTTGATTTTTCGATGAATAAGTCATGACGGGGAACATAAGCTTCCGGCTGATAGTAGTCATAATAGCTGACAAAATACTCGACAGCATTTTTCGGGAACAGTCGCTTAAATTCTGCATAAAGTTGCGCTGCAAGCGTTTTGTTATGCGCCATTACCAGTGTTGGACGTTGTGTTTCTTGAACAATATTAGCAATCGTAAACGTCTTTCCTGTGCCAGTTGCACCGAGCAAAGTTTGGTGTGTATGACCATCACTTAGACCTTCTAGCAATCCCTCTATTGCTGTCGGTTGGTCACCAGTTGGTTGAAATTCTGATACTAATTCAAAGTCAGGCATAGGCTCTCCTTAGATACCGAACGGGCGTTCGAGTGAGACGATAAGTATACCGTTTTTTCGCCGATTATCACAGGGCAACATTTGCATTACAATGGCTCTAATTCAACATTATTTTTGAGGAATATCATGACAGCAGGACATAAGGAATTTGCAACCACCACACGCGGACTCAATCGTAATACACCACCGATGCGTCTATTTGAAAAAGCGAAAGTATTTGGTATCTGGAATCCCAGCGATATAGACTTTACACAAGATAAAGCAGATTATCAGAATCTTGCCGATGATGAAAAAGATGTCATCAAACGTTTGACCTCCCTTTTTGTCGCAGGTGAAGAAGCCGTCACACTTGATTTACTTCCATTGATTATGACAATTGCCAAAGAAGGTCGTATCGAAGAAGAGATGTTTTTGACCTCATTCCTGTGGGAAGAAGCCAAACATACCGATTTGTTTCAGCGTTTTTTGGATGAAGTGCTTGGTGTCAGCGGTGATGATTTAACTCACTATCATACGGATAATTATCGAACAATTTTCTATGATGCACTCCCCAATGCACTGGATGCACTCATGATTGACCAATCGCCAGAAGCCCAGATTAAAGCCTCTGTTACCTATAATATGATTGTTGAAGGGGTTCTCGCTGAAACAGGCTATTATACCTATTTTACGATGCTCAAGAAAAATAATATCATGCCGGGACAAGTTCAAGGTGTGACCCGCATCAAACAAGATGAGTCACGCCATATTGCATATGGTATCTATCTTATTTCGCGCCTAGTTGCCGAACATCCGCATTTATGGGATATAGCAGAAGACACCATGAATACCCTGCTCATGCCAGCGATTGGTATCATCGAAGAAATTTTTGCGCTCTATGACCCTGTACCATTTGGATTAGAAATCGACGACTTCATCAACTTTGCAATGGGACAATTCCAAAAGCGCATGAACCGTATTGAAGATGCAAAAGGTAAATCATTGGACGATATTATCACAATTACCCAGCGAACAATTGATGCCGACGATGCGTAACAATCTATTTTTAGAAACACTGTTGACATCGCCTAACCTGTCTGATACTATTCAATCTCGCAATGAGAAATTGCAGATTAACAATTGATGCGGGGTGGAGCAGTGGTAGCTCGTCGGGCTCAAGTGCTGTGTTGTAAATAACATGCCATAAAATACCCTAGTTATGGTTATGACAACACTTGCAGTGGGCGGTATAGGTAGAAATATCTATATGTTTACTTGTCAAATTCGGGGAAACCTGTGGTATGGCAATCCCGAGCCAAGCTCTATCTAATAGAGAAGGTGTAGAGACTGTTTGGCAAGCACCGTCATGAAATTCATCGGTGAAGAGACAGTCCAGACCACAAACTGCAAAAGCAGGTAGTGAAAGCTATAGTGGTAAGCATAACCCGAAGGTCGTTGGTTCGAATCCAGCCCCCGCGACTCCGCTGATGTAGCTCAGCTGGTTAGAGCGCGCGACTCATAATCGCGAGGTCGGAAGTTCAAGTCTTCCCATCAGCATCCACAAGAGACCCATAAGGGTCTTTTTTTGTTTATAGGACTTTCTTGAAAGACAATATTATGGCAAAACCAGTTCAACGGAAAGAAGCACGAAGGCTAAGAAAGCAAGGAAAGTCAGTCAAAGAAATTGCAAAAATGGTTGGAGTCTCAACCAGCACGGTGAGTCGTTGGACGAAGGACATAGTATTAACAGACGAACAGATCGAAAATCTTCGACAACAACAGAAGCAGTGGGGAAAGCAAAATAAAGGCGCGCAGAAAAACAAGGAAACAGCACGCCTCCAACGTGCCAAGTTTCAGCATGCAGGGAGACTAAAAGCTCAAGAGCAAGACATTCTGCATATGCAGGGATGCTTACTATATTGGGCAGAAGGAACAAAAGACAGAAATCGACTTGAATTTGTCAATGCTGATAACAACATGATGTCTCTTTATCTACAATTCTTGGTCAAGAGCCTTGAAGTATCCATATCAGACATTATTGTACGAATCCATTGTCATGAAACCGACATTGAGCGAATAGGCGAAATACAATCATATTGGTCAAATCTGCTTGGAATACCGCTCAGCAATTTTGGTAAAAGAAGGTAGTGATTCTAGGCAAAATCGGCTTGAGTATGGTGTCTGTGCAATACGTGTTGATAGCACAGAACTAGTCCAACATATCTTTGGCGCAATACAAGAATATGGCGGATTCGATAATCCTGATTGGTTATTCTAGTTCGCTGATTTCGTGGCGCAGCAAATCGTCCATTGTTTCGCGTTGACGAGCAACAGACCAAGATTCACCATCCACTGATACAACCACCTCGGCTGGACGCAACCGCGCATTATAGTTACTTGCCATAACCATTCCATATGCTCCTGCTGTCATAATAGCGACTTTGTCACCCACATTGAGTTCCGGTAGTTGTCGGTCTTTTGCCAGCACATCGGCAGTTTCACACACAGGTCCCACGATATTAGCTGTCACAGTACCACCAGCTTGTTCTAATGGCACAATTTCATGATGCGCTTGATAGAGTGACGGACGGATAAGTTCTGCCATACTACCGTCAGTAATATAGAAAGTCTGCCCTGCTTGCTGTTTAATATACAGAATCTCGGTAACGAAGATACCTGCATCTGCAATAATTGAACGCCCTGGTTCCAGCAACACGGTATAATCTTTCAGCAAGGGTTCTAATGATTGTGCAAAGCTTTCGATAGATGGTGTTTCCTCGTCAAAGTGATAGGGTACAGGAATCCCACCACCCATATTAATCGTTTGAATCTGTGGATAAGGTTTAATGAGTTCCAATGCTTTCTCAACTGCCTTCACCGTCGCATCTTTGTCGCCGAGTTGACTACCAATGTGCAGATGAATACCAGCAAAGTTGATATTGGGATAGGCATCTTGACGAGACAAAATGTCCTGTATCACATCGGCTGTCAAACCAAACTTCGCCCCACCATGCCCAGTAGAAATATAGGGATGTGTATTCGCCGTCACCTGTGGATTTAAACGCAGAGCAACTTGTACGGATTGGGCGTTGTGCTTCTCAGCAATTTGTTGAATATAATCAAGTTCAAGCACATTCTCGACATTAAACCAACCAATACCCTGTAGAATAGCAAAGTCAATTTCTTGATATGTCTTGCCAACACCAGCAAAAACGATATGCTCAGGTGCAACGCCAGCTTTCATCGCACGGTAAATTTCACCCATGCTGACTGTGTCAATGCCTGCGCCTGCTTCGGATAGTGCCTTCAAGACTGCCAGATTGCTGTTTGCCTTTGCACTGTAATGAATGTGTGTGTTTAAATTTGAAAAGGCTTCTTTGAGGCGATTATAGTTTTCAACTGCACGTCGCAAGCTGTAGATATAAGTCGGCGTACCAACTTCATCAATTATTTCATCAACAGCAAGGAAATCTATACTCAGGTCACGTCCAACGTATCGAATAGATGAATTAAAAACCACTACTTCGCACCTAGCAATTCAAAGATTTGTACAGGTTGGCTAATTCCTTTAGGTTGAACCGGTTCTAGCTCACGGAATTCAAATTGGTCTCCCAGCATGTCACGGGTAACAGCTGAGATAATCACTTGATCACCTTTAGCAGCACTACAGAGCCGTGATCCAAGGTTCATCACACGCCCCATTGCCGTAAAATCTGTCCGTATCGGTGGTCCAAATTCACCTGCAATGACCTCACCAGACGAAACGCCAACACCCATTAGTGGTAATTCTCGTCCTTGCTCTGCAAATTCACTAACCAGTTTCGCATGTAATCGTTGCATTTCGAGGGCAGCAGATGCAGCATAATAGGCATGATGTTCCATTGGTACAGGCGACCCAAACAGTGCAATGACTTCGTCACCAACAAATTTATCCAACGTGCCACCAAACTCGAATATCACATTGGTCATCTCTTCAAGGAAGCGATTGAGCGTATCCACCAATTCATCAGGCTCAGTACGTTCCGCCCATTCTGTAGACCCACGTAAGTCAGCAAATAATACAGACAAGACAACCCGTTCACCTGCCAGCACACTATCATCAGCACGCTGTAACAATGCCTCAAGCACCTTCGGGTCAACAGAGCGACTAAGCACCTTACGCATTCGGCGACGTTCTAATCGCTCGAAGACTGCTGTATCTACTTGACTTGTAATCGCGGATAACATACGACGGTCATCACGGCTAAAACCAAATTCATTCGTACTATTGACCGCTCCAAACACACCTATGATTTTATCTTTTAGTATCAGTGGAATTGCGACAATCGAGCGGACCTCTGATTCAACATCATTGTCATAAATCACATCTTCTGTCTTGAGTGCCTGTATTGAAAATTGATCTACAGTATCAGTATACGACGCGCCAATGGTAACATTCGGCGGGATGGATGCCATCAGCTCTAATGATTCTTCATTTTCGTTATACAGCATGATGTAGCCCATCTCGCAATTTACAGCATTGCACAATTCATCAAGTACAGAGTGCAACATCGGCTCCAGTTCACTGTCCTGATCACGAATGCGGTCAATCTTATAAATCGCTTCCAGTTCACGGTTACGCTGTGCCAACTGTAAGGAGATACGATGCTTCACCACAGCTGAATCTATCTGGCTCATCATCGCATACAGCAAACGACTTTCCGCATTGGTAAAGGCTTTTGTCCGTGCAACAACAATTGCACCAACAGTCTCTCCATATACACGCAGGGGTGCCCCCAACAGAATAAAGTCATCAAGTTCAGGTGATACAGTAAATGCCTGAGGTGATTGAACATCCATCAGTTTATTTCGGAGTCGATTCTGGATTTGCTCTGTCAATGTATCAGCATGGATATTACCACGCAAGAAGGTTTCGCGTTGTTCTACAGCATCTAACATGACCAAACAAAATACGGCATCAAAGTGTTTGAGTACAACAGCACAGAAGCTATTTAGCAGACTCCCTTCATCCGGTGAACTATCACGCAGATGGTCAATTTGGAAAATGGCTTCTAACTCTCGATTGCGCTCCGCTAATTTCCACATAGTCCGTGCTTGCATCACAGCGGAGTCTATCTGCGCTTCCGCAGTAATCATCAGTTCTTTATCATCTTCGGAAAATGGTATGCCATCACGCGCAACAAAAAAACTACCGACCACAATACCTGTGTTATCGATTTGTATTTGTACGGCAAGCGAATGATTCCAAGCACTGGATTTGAGCTGGAATGGGCGGTCATAGTGCATCGCTTCCCGACAAAGTGGCATTGCCATATCTTCCGGCAAGCTAATAGCAGCAATCGCTTCCGGCTCACGGGTATCGTCTTCAACTAATAAAATTGCGCTAACATCAGCAGAAAAGAATCGTTTTAATAAACTGGCAATCGCACTAAACATACTTTGAGGACTGCGACCTTGATCTACTGTATCACGTATACGGTCTATACCGTGCAACAGTTCAAGTTGGCGTTCCTTAAGATTTATTTCATTATCTGTCATCTCGACCTCATCTGTTGTGCAATATCAATATTGAATCGGCTTCATTTAAGCAGTATGCTAATTAGTATAACAGACAACCAAAGAAATATTCCATCAGGATAAGGAGCAAGTAGTCACTTGATAGAACAAACCACTGATGAAAAGTTGTTAGACGCTTACCAATCCATCAGGCAACGTGAACATAAGTTAATTCACAATCTATTGCCTGTCCTCAATAAGATTGACACACTTGATCAAGAGCAAGTTGATCAGGTGCGGGATGCAATGTTCCATACAGATCATCCTTATCTTATGGTGCTGGTAGGTCCTTTTAATGCAGGTAAGTCCAGTATTGTCAACGCACTGATGGGTAGCGAAGAACTGCTTAAGATTGGTGCTACACCAACAACTGACACTATCCAAATTTTGCGTTGGGGAGAAGAAGCCGAACGTATGGAATCTGGCGGAGAAGTAGAAACCGTTTTTTACCCGTCACCGCTTCTTCAAAAAGTCAGCATTGTTGATACTCCCGGACTAGAATCTGTCTTTAAGTCTCACGAAGTCACCACACGCAAGTTCCTTCACCGTGCCGATGTCGTCTTGCTAGTCATGATGGCAACACAGGCAATGACAGCAAGCAATCTCGAAACCATGCGGATGTTCAAAGAGTATGGTAAAAAAGTCATTATTGTTGTCAATCAATGCGACCTACTGGACGAAAGCGAACGTCAGGAAATCAAAGACTTTATTCGTAGCGAAAGTAAGTCTAAGCTAGGAACTCAACCAGACATCTGGATGCTGAGTGCTAAACAAGGTATAAATGCAGGAAGTGGTGATACCCGTGATGCTGAACAATGGCAAACCAGTGGCATGGGACAAATCGAAACTTACATTGACGAGCAACTCAATGATGCCTCTCGCCTACGCCAGAAATTGCAGACCCCACTTCAGATTGTCCAGAATGTACATAGCAAAGCAATTGGTGCAGTCAAAGAAAATCAATCTGCCCTATCACACTACCAGAGTATAAATGAGAACATTGACCAACAGTTGACTACCCAACGTCGCGGGCAGGAAAAATCCGTCCGTGAAATCAATGCTGAAATCGAGACGCAGTTTCAAGAAATCGGTAAACGTAGCGAGGTGGCTTTGCTACAAATCTTCAAACTAAGCCGTGCACTACAATCGCTTATCGGTGGGATAGTACAGCTTATCGGACTCACACGCTTGTTGGGTGGGTTAACAAATACATCCCATGTCGAAAAAGCATTCAAAGAGCATAATGTCTTCCAACCAATGGACGAAATTGACCGTATTGTCGATAAGCTCGGCCCACGTCTTGAAGGTCAGGATATGCAGGACATTGATGACCTCGTCAAATATGGTCAGAAAGAGATTGTTCAACTCCCATCAGACTTGCAAGGCAAAGTCATCGGAGATATTCAAGCACCAATCAAATATGTCCGCGACCATATCCAAAAGCTGGATACTCAACTTGAGCCAATTGAACAGTCGGCACGTAAACTTGAGGTAAATCAGCTAGAAGATGCACTGCGCAACACAATGCTGTATCTGGCAGCATGGGAATTGATTGCACTCACCTTGTTATTTGCCTTTGCACAATTTTCTGCGGGGATGGAAGATAACGGTTTGCGACTGTTAATATTGCTTGTCATTCCGCTTGTTGCGCTACTCGGTTTCCTAATGTTGCCAATCCGTGGGCGTATGATTCATGCTCAATTTGTTAATAGACTGAATGGGTTGTCCCAACAATATCAAAGTACAGTCTCTCATGCAGCTGACAAACAAATTGATTATGGTATCCAGTTACGGAAAGATACGATTGCACCACTAACTCGTCTCATTGATGCCCAAACATCTATCCATGACCAACACCTCGAAAGCTTGCGTAGCAGTGAACAAGTCATCACCAGTATCGAGTCTGACTTAAATTCACTAGGCAAGCGTAAGATATTAGGAGTTACTTTATGACAGCCCCTACTGTTAACACACTTGATGGTCCTATTTCCGCTTTGCGTGAACGGGAAATCAAGCTCATTAACGACATCGCTGAGTCTATGATTCAGTATGAAGCAAAAGCAGAAGACAGCCGTAATCGCCTATTAGATGTTGCACAGGATTTGCGGGATATGTTCTTCATTGTATCCGTAATTGGTGAGTTTAACGCTGGTAAATCTACATTTATCAATGCACTTATCGGTGAAAAATTATTGCCGATGGGCATCAAACCAACAACAGAATACATCGAGCTAATTCGCTTCTCACCAACACCAGAACGCAAACCAGTTGTCCGTGCGGATGGGTTACGCGAGTGGTCACACCCCAATATCGGCACAGATGGTGTCGCTATTGTTGATACACCGGGAACAGGCTCAATTTTCCAGAAGCATGAAAGAACCGCAAAGGATTTCTTACACCGTAGCGACCTTGTGATATTTTTGATTTCAGCAAAACGCGCCTTCGGTGAATCCGAACGACTCTACCTTGAGCTGGCAAAGAACTACGGTAAGAAGATTATTCTTGTCCTGAATCAGGTTGACTTACTGACACCTGCTGAACAAACAGAAGTTCGCCAGTTTGTAGAAGAACGTGTGCAAGAATTCCTCAGCATCGAACCGCTACTCTTTTTGACATCAGGTAAGCAGTATTTCGAGCAAGCCGAGTCAGAGATTTCTAGTGATGAAAGCGGAATCCTAGCTGTACGGGCGCATCTACGCGGTGTGTATCAAGAAGCCCCACCTGCCAAACAGAAATTGCTCACACAGTTAGCAACTGCCGAAAGAATAACTCAGCAAGTATACGAGACCGTTCAGTCAAAGTTGAATGCAGTCACCGTAGATACTGAACGAATCAAAGATATTGAGGGTGAACTCGAACAACAATCATTGGGTTTAGATAAACAGATGGCAGAAGCCAAAGCCGAAATCGACACAACACTTGAAAGCCTGCGTCAGCGAGGAATTGCATTCATCAATGAACACCTATCTATCCGCAGACTTCGCACTTCATCAGGCAAAGACGACCTGCAAACACAGTTTCAAGATGTGGTGATTGGTCGTTCACTCAAGGACATCAACAAAGCCACCAACGATTATATCAATGCAGTTGTTGACCAAAGCCGTATGTACTGGCGCGGTGTCATTGACCGCTTGAATCAGCTACAAGACATCCTCGAAAAAGAAGTTGATGGTCTGGATGCAGGTATCTATTCCGAACAGCGTGAGAGTCTACAAGATGCAATTCGTATTGCAGAAGCAGAACTCAAGTCTTACTCTACAGGTAAGGTTATCAGTGAGATGGAAAGTGCGTTCAATGCTAATATGGGCGGATTCCAGCGGTCTGTTCTAGCATCCATGAGTGGTTTCATTACCGCCCTTGTTGCCATCGCCACCCCTGGTCCACTGTTAGGTGCAGCAGCAGCCCCACTTGCTCTACCCGCATTTGTTGTTGGTGCAGCCGGTGCAGTGCTTTTCGGCTATCCAGCATATCAATACTACCGTCGTGTCAACCGGGAAACACGTGAAAAGTTCAACGCAAATATTGACCGCCTTGAACGTAATTATCATGAAGCACTTGATGACCTCACCACCACCGAACGAAGCCGATTGAATCAATATGGCAAACAAGTGCTTACACCTATCTTCAGTCGTCTTGATGTCTTGGCAAAACGCTACGGTGACCAAGATAAGCAACTGAAAGATTATCTGGACGAGATTACCGACCTACGGGGACGTATCGAAGCCATCAACTAATATCCAAATACAGATAGAGGAACGGACAGTCTACTATAGGCTGTCCGTTTTTGATACTTATGACTTTAGAACAACAAGCAATTATAAGTCTCCAACTACTTCTGACAGCCATCCTTAGTATGATTATTGGCATGGACAGAGAGCGTAATGAGAAACCCGCCGGACTGCGCACTCATATGTTGGCAGGTGTTGGTGCTTGCCTATTCACTGCCTTATCTATTCACGCCTTTCCAGAAGGCGACCCCAGTCGTGTTGCTTCCAACGTTGTGACAGGCATCGGTTTTTTAGGTGCTGGTACAATCATTGTTCATAATAATCGTCCGCGACAACTGACAACAGCTGCAAGTATCTGGGCAACCGCAGCGATTGGTATGGCAGTTGGTACACAAGCATGGCTGGTTGCTATAAGTGGAACAATCATCATATGGGTCGTTTTAGTTTTATTGCAACGAGTCGAAATTAAAGCATCTCACTCAGCTGACAATGACACAGATTAGCCCACTCTACACCTTGAATTCGCCATTTTCGTAGAACAGCTCACCATCCACATGGATTTGACTATCTTCGCGCATATCACAAATCATATCCCAGTGCACCGCGCTTTTGTTTTTGCTACCTGTTTCTGGATAGCCCATGCCGATTGCCATATGAACTGTACCGCCGATTTTTTCATCGTATAGAATGCTACCTGTAAATTGATTGATGCCGAAGTTTGTACCAATCGCAAATTCACCTAGATAGCGCGCCCCTGCATCCGTATCGAGTTGAGCATGAAGCAATTCTTCGTTCTGCTCAGCAGTACCATCAACCACTTTGCCATCCTCGAACTTGAGTTCAATACCACTGACGGCACGCCCACCTACAATCGACGGATAGCTAAAGCGCACCCACCCATTCACACTATCTTCAACTGGCCCCGTAAAGATTTCACCGCTGGGCATGTTGCGTTTGCCATCACTGTTGATAAATACGCGGTCTTCGATACTCAGTTCAAGGTCAATATTGGGTCCTTTTAAGGTCACAGATTTCTTTCCAGCAAGATAGTCAACTTTATGCTGTTGCATCTCACTAAGTTTACGCCATTCCGCTGCGGGGTCTTCATGGTCACAGAAGCATGCCCCATAGACAAAATCTTCGTATTCTTCAAAGCTCATGTTGGCTTCTTGTGCACTTGCTTGTGACGGGAACATCGTACCAACCCACCGGAATTCCCCTCTGGCTGCACGTTCTAGGCGCGTTGTCAGTATCTCGCTTTGTGCGGCGCGATAGTCCTGCATCCGCTTACCACTGATGCTTGTCATAGCACGAGTATTCTCTGATGCACTCACCCGAATATAGACATCAGCATCTTCGATATACTGTTTCATTGTCGGGTCAATCCACTCAAGCTGTTCTTGCGTGGCATGACGCAAGAAGTGGCGTTGCATATATGGGTCGTGCATGATTAACGTTGGGTGTCCGCCCGCCTCCACCACTGCCTCAAAAATATCTCGCAAGATGGGCAATGAATTAGGGTCTCCTAGAATCCCGACCCAATCTCCAGCTTTGACCTCTGTCGAATATGTCACCAGCAAATTGGCTAAGCGTTTACGTCTTATATCAGACATGATGTTTCCTTTATCAAATTTAAGCATTTAAATTAAATAGAATCATACAGTAAAGAAAAAGCGCACCACTGTAAAGTGCGCCTTTAAACTTTGGATTACGAACTTATGCTAGTTCTTGTGCTTTCGCCAGACCAGCTATAAAGTTGACTTCGTTACCGATAACGGGAACATATTCAACATATTGCAGAGTATTGTCTTTATCCAACACAAACAATGCCCGCTGGCACACACGCCAGTCAATATCATGAACGCCATAATCATCAGCAAATTTCATATCACGGTAAGTTGTCAGCGTTTCTGTATTATCAATACCTTCGTTACCGCAGAAGCGTTTGAGGGCGAATGGCATATCAGCACTTACTGTCAGTACAACTGTATTGTCTAAATTGGCGGCTTCCTCGTTAAAGCGACGAGTCTGTGCCGAGCATACACCTGTATCAATTGACGGAATCACGCTAATCACCTTGACATTATCGCCATAGTCAGCCAGTGACTTGGTAGACAAGTCATTAGCAACCAAAGCGAAATCAGGTGCTTTTTGCCCAACTTCAAGCATATCATTCTGTACGGTGTGTTCGTTGTCTCCAACCATCATTCCTTGACGAGCCATATATCGTTCTCCTTTTATCTAGTTTAGGAAATTTTAAGATGTCTGTCTCAAATTATAGTCACGCAAGTAAGTGACTCACAATTGTAAACGTCTATATAGTGACATTCTTTTATCTCGCATTAATCAAATAGGGAGTAAACATGCAACGCAATCGAATTATCATCGGTGCAATAGTTATCGTGGTCGGCATAATTGGACTGATTATCACAGAACCGTGGACATATTTTGTTGTCAATGAAGTGGATGAAGCCTTCCCCGGCTTAAGTAGTGAACAGCGGGAAGCGATTAATAACATGCCAGAAGACCAGCAGTCAACATTGCTAGAAATGGCAGAAGACAATCCCGACATGGCAGAACAAGTTGCAGTCGCCCAAACAGGTGAAGATACGGTTGTACCAGAAGCCGACCAAGCAATGCCAGAGGATATGCCGGAAGAACCTGTGATTTTATCAACAGGCTCATTCATCACAATCGACCCAGTACACGGTGCAGAAGGTAGCGCAACAGTCTATGAACTACCCGAAGGTAATCGTGTTCTACGCTTTGAAGATTTTCAATCGACCAACGGTCCGCAACTTCACGTCTTTCTATCAAAAGGAAATCCGGCCACCACATTCGCTGGTGTAGGAGAAGATGCCATCGACCTCGGTCCTCTGAAAGGCAACATCGGCAATCAGAATTATGACATACCCGCTGATGTCAACCTTGATGAATACCAGAGTGTTGTTATCTATTGTGTGCCGTTTAGTGTTGTATTCAGTTCCGCCGCATTTTCATAATCAAACGGGGGCGATTGTTGCCCCCATTTCAGATTATCTTTATTCAAAATCGCGGTATCGCCATTCACCATCAACCATCGTTCCCAAGACATTGATGTCCAAAATCTCGTCCGGTTCAACAGTGTATATATCTCTATCCAAAACAATCAAATCTGCTAGATACCCTTCTGCCAGCTTACCTAGTCTATCCTCCATGTAAGCAGCGTAAGCAGGTCCTTGTGTGAAACCAATCAACGTTTCATCAAGTGTGAGTCTAGCTGATGGATGCCAACCGCCTTCGGGTTGTCCGTTACGTTGGCGAGTGATTGCAGCATGAATACCCAAGAATGGGTCAAAAGGTTCTACCGGAGCATCAGAGCCGAAAGCAAGTTTAACACCTCTATCAAGCTGAATGCGCGGATTATAGGCATACTGTGTGCGCTCACCCCAATATCGGTCAGCCGTCACCATATCGGATGTTGCATGTATTGGTTGCATAGACGCGATGATGTCTAGTTGCGCCAGTCGGTCTAAATCCTGCGGATGAATAATCTGAACATGTTCGATGCGATGCCGCCGAGTCGATGTTGCTTCACCTCGTTCTTTTTCCTCACCACGCACATGTTCAAATACGTCGAGTACATCATGAACTGCCTTATCCCCAATGGCATGTACAGTAGACGGCAGACCATTTGCACTAGCACGACTGACAAATTCGACCATTTCCTCTTTATCAACAACAGCAATACCATAGTTATCGGGTTCACCTTCATAAGGGTCAAACATCAATGCTGTTTTGAGTCCAAGCGCGCCGTCTGCAAACAGCTTTAAATTACCGATACGAATCCAATCATCACCAAAGTTTCTACGGATTCCTGAATCAAGGGCAGCAGATAGCCATGATTGGTTAATTTGCTTCAAGAAACGAATAGATAAGTCACCACGTTCGCGTAGCACCTGCAATGCAGCCAAACAAGAGGGGTTATCAAAATCATGAATCATCGTCAGACCATATTCAAGCGCGAGTTGCTGGGCATCAGCCATCATATCAGCGAGCTGATCGATTGTTGGAACAGGTACATTACTACTCACCATGGTCATCGCTGGGGCTTCCAATAGAATGCCTGTCGCCTCACCATTGGCATCTCTATAAATTTGACCGCCTTCAGGATCAGTTGTTGAATTTGTGATACCACCTAATTCCAACGCCTTGCTATTCGCCCATAGCGCATGACCACTCTTGGCATTCAGTGCAACGGGGTTATTGGGTGCAACAGCATCTAAATCTTCTTTTGTCGGGAAAGCGCGGTCATCCCATAAATCCTGCGCCCATCCCCAGCCAGTAATCCATTCTCCATCAGGGGTTGAATCAGCACGTTCTTTAACACGGTTCAGCGCAAGTTCTTTACTTTCAATCTCAAATACATCAACAGCCTTTAATCCTTTTGAAGTCCACTCCCAGTGTAAATGTGCATCGGTCAATCCGGGCAAAACAGTTTTACCCCCCAGATTAAGCTCAACCGTATTTAAGTTAGCCATTGAACGAATGGAGTCATCATCACCTAATGCAACAATGCGCCCATAACTGATAGCAACTGCGCTCACGCGGGGTTGTGATGAATCAAGTGTAATAATGTTCCCATTATAAAGTATTGTTTGAATCATTTATCTGTCCTATTTGAAATAATCAAGTTCTCGCTCAATTTCTGCTTTTGTCGGCGCACTGTCCACGCCAGTACGTGTAACAGAATAAGCAGCTAATCGCCCCGCAATTCTAACAGCTTTGTAGACATCATTACCAACCAAGGGCAACACACCAAGAACTGATGATGCAAATACATCTCCCGCCCCTGTTAAATCACGGTGCTGTACCTCAATGCTATCGTAGTGCAAGGCATCACCATTATGATAGTATGTTCCGCCAGCACGCCCGTTTGTTACAATCAGATGCTTGACGATTGGTCGCAATTCTTCCGTCAACTGCGGATACTGCTGAATATCTTCTTCACTGTAGACAATGATGTCTATCAACCGAAATGCTTCTTCATCAAACCAACGCTTAAAATGTACACGTCCCTCAGCATCCCAACGGCGCATCAACCCCTGTAGGGTCAACATGACCATCGCTGATGGGAATTGCTTCGCTATCTCTGTCGGATTGACTTCATCGGCAAGTGGTCCAAGATGAACATAAGGTGCATCAACCCACCCATTGGGAATATCAGCATACACAATAGGCTGTGCCGTAGACCTCACATATTGAGTCCGTTCTTCGTCAGTATAAACATTTTCATACGTCAGTGAATTTTCAGCTGGAATAACCTGCAATTTCCCATGAGGCAGAAGATGCTTCAGAAGGGGTTCATCATATCGAGCACTCGTCAAGATACCAACCTGATGCCCAAAGGAAGAATATGTTGGAGCGGCATAAGACACTGTACCGCCAAGAATACGTCCACCCGGTACAATATCTGCCGTCATATGACCTATCAACAGAACATCTATAGTAGAACTCATAATCTATCCAAAATCATTTAAAATAAGTAAAAGAAAGACGCATCAAGTGCGCCTTATCTGTTTTGTTATCCAATTAGAGCAACGACTATGTTACTTCGGTACAATCGTTACCTTACGGGTACGTCCTTCACCGACACTACGGGTTGTCACATCTGACCGACCACGTAGGGTCAAGTGAATGATGCGCCGTTCGTTCGGTGGCATCGGCTCAAGTGTAATTGTGCGTCCTTGCTGGACAGCTTGTTTCGCCATCCGATTTGCCAGTCCACGTAGACGATTTGAGCGTCCCGTTTTGTACCCTGCGGCATCAATGATGACATTGGCACGGCGTTGCAGGCGGCGACTACAAATCAAGCGGACAATATATTGCAGTGATGACAAAGTCTCGCCACGTCGTCCAATTAGCCGATTCATGTTTTTGCCAGATATATTTAACATCCAGTGCATTTCTTCTTCTTCAGATTCGGCTTCAGCACGATGCACGCTGACAGTCCCTTTGATTTGCATCTTATCGAGCAATTCTTCAAGAACTTCTTTACCAACCCGCGCATCTTCATCATACTCATCTTCAGATACTTCGACCATGCCATCAGCAATGTCGTCATATTGGTCGTCGTCATCTTCATCATCATCGTCTTGTATATCTGGTTTTGCAGGTGTCCGCTTACCAATCAAGACAAGCCGAACCCGTGCTTCCTTTGCACCAAATCCGAAGAGACCTGTATTCGGCTCTTCTAGAACTTCGACCATGACATCACCCGGTTGTGCGTCTAGCTCCTTTAGACCTTTGCTAATCGCATCTTCAACCGAGTTTCCGGTTACTTCTATCATTTCCATGTTATTACCCCTGTGTGCGATGTGAATATGGCAACAGGTTATTTCTTGCGTGGTTTTTTCTTTTTGGTTTTACGAGGTTTCTTCACAGGTTCATCATCCTCGTCGTCACTATCCACAATCACATCGTCATCTTTATTTGATCTAAAAATTTTATCCAACACAGCACGTCCCTGTGGACTGTATTGAACAATACCTACCAAGTTGGAGGTTACAAAATATACGGATAACCCTACCGAGAATGACAAAGAAAAGAAGCCAAACATCAACGGCATAATTGTCGTCATACTTTGGGTCATCATCTGAGCTTGACCACCGATACCAGTATCATCATCGTCATCATCTTTGTCAGCTTTATTCTGCTGGCTCATACTCATAGTCAGTTTTGACTGCGCCCATGTTGTTATTAACACAAGTGCTGGTAATGCCAGTGCATATGTTGGATTGGCAGTTGGTGGTAAGGTCAAATCCATGCCGAGCCAATAACGTTGCAAGGGAATCAAATGGTCAAGTCCCGGTATCAGCAGACGTTCCGGCAAGTCAACGAGCTGGAAAGGTGTTGCAGCAAGCGCAAAGAAAATTGCCTGATACAGACCAATCAAAATTGGAAACTGAATCAACAATGGCAAACAACCACCAACCGGATTAACACCGTGTTCGCGGTATAGTTTCATCTGTGCTTCCGACAGTTTTTCGCGGTCGTTTTTGTATTTTTCCTGCAACTTCTTCAATTTCGGTTGGAGCTGTTGCATCTTCCGCGATGATTCTTGTTGACGAGCAAGCAATGGGTATGTCAACATACGGATGATGACTGTCAAGACAATAATTGCTAGTACAATATCCTGATTCAGTACAGAATAGAACCACGTCAGAATCGTTACAAACGGGTTTAAGATTAAATCCCACATTATATATCAATCTCCTCAGTGGACTATCGGCTATGTATCCACGTTTGACGACCATCAATCCCAAATGCGATTAACAGCTCACCCGTGTTTACTGAACTTACAATAATGAGAGGTTCGTCAATATCCAGTGTTTCGCTCGGCTCTATTAGCAGCAAATCTCCCAGTAATTCTGGACGATTCACAACTTCCTGATCGTTGATAGTCAAGCCATCACGTCTGTCAAGCCAATACACAAAACCATCACGAGATGCAACGATTACACGGTCGTCATAAACAAGCGGACCAGAGCGTATACCCCGTGTTGCAGCTTGTACAGACCATATCACTGCAAGGTCATCATTTGTATCAAGCGCGTGGACATATCCGCTAAAATCAGCAAGATAGACAATACCCTCATCATCAATCGCTGGTGTTCCCCAGACCCAATTTTGTGTGTCGTAGGAATTGAGAATTTCACCATCGAGCGAGACTTCAAAGAATTTTTTATTGAAGCTACCTACATAGAGACGGTCGTTTGCCAACAATGGACGTGATGCAACACCACCTTCTAAGTCGGCAGTCCACAACAATTCACCAGAGTCTTTATCCACTGAGTAGAGGAAATGGTCAAGCGATGGGAAGATAATCTGGTCATCGATACGCATCGGTTGTACCCACACACCCTCTTCTGTCGGATACGACCACAACACTTCTCTATCTTCAAGCGTCATGGCTGTAACGCCACCATTCTGGAATGGAATGTACAACACCCCATCATCTAGCAAAATATCAGCGAGGATATGGTCGTCAACTGGTGTTAAATCTTCGACCGTTGTCGTAACAGCATCAACTTCTAATAAGCGATAGTTATAATCAGCGACGAGAAAACGGTCATCTTCGAGAGGGATTGGGTCACCAAAAAATTGTGCATTATCATAATCAGCACCGCGCAAAACCCATGTACGAGGGTCGTTGTTTTCTGTACGACGAACTTCCCCTGTGACAGGATTGATCAATCGTGCAGGTGCGCCTGTATCTGGGCTGATAATCTCGACCTGATCATTGAAGGAAACAACAAGCTGTTGTTCGCCATCCAGTTCAATCAGACCAACCGAGGGCCAGCTTGTTCCCATACGGGTACCAACACACCCTGACAACACTACAATAGAGACAAGAGCAAAAAACAGTAAGCGATACCGCTTTGGGTTCGTTAAATTCAAACATCACTCCTTAGGAGGAACTGGATCATAGCCACCGGGGTGCATCGGGTGACATCGTCCGATACGCTTTAAGCCCATCCACATTCCCTTAAACGGTCCATAGATTTCGATGGCTTCATACATATAGACAGAACAGGTTGGGGTAAATCGACAGGCAGAAGGTAAACTTGGAGAAATAAATCGTTTATAGAAGCGCAGAGACTTCAACATAAACCACTTCAGCATATTAAGCGTCCTTTACCAAATCAAACTGACAAAACAACTTATTCAGTATACGTAGAAGCTCTTCAAAAGGTTGCTCCACAAGAGATGGTCGAGCAATTACTACAATATCATAACCCTGATGCAGGTGAGGATGAATCTGGTATGTGGCTTCGCGCAACCGTCGCTTAGTTCGGTTACGTACAACAGCACCACCCACTCGTTTATTCGTCACAAATCCATAACGATTATATGACAGGTCATTCTCCGCACAGTTTATCAACAGATGATAATGCTTACGACGAGTGCCCTGCTGTCGTACGCGCGCGAAATCTGCAGACCGCCGAAGCCGTAACGCAGATTTCATCACTTAGCTAGCGTTCCAGTTCACTTTCTTGACGTGCTTTGGTGTAACTGTCAGTTGGTGACGACCCCGTTTGCGACGAGCTTTCAACACTCTGCGACCATTTTTTGTACTCATGCGCTTACGGAAGCCATGAACACGCTTACGACGGCGAACCTTGGGTTGCCATGTGCGTTTTGTAGACATGTATTTTTACCTTTATCTAACCAATTCAAATCACAAGCGATAAGTATAACCGACTGATTTTTTTTGGTCAACACTTGCTTATACGTTGTCGTGTTAAGCAATATAGCATATGCACTCTAGCATCATCTTAAGTTAAATTTGTTGTGGAACTATTATGTATATTGATATAAGTACCGCTTGACGATGGCTTACACATTCAAGTAGGATTGCAAGTGCGATATTGACGCTATCATCTTCACCATCGCACTACACACATCAAGTCATTTCCATATTTGGAGGCGGTAATTTGTTACCAGCGCAACATTGGGCATATAATTTCTCAATAAATTCTGATGATATTGACCACATAACCAACCTCTTGCTGGAAAAAGAAACACCAATGTCCAGCGCACAACTTGCAACAATCCTCATTGACAAACGCATTGAGGAAAAGCAAACACAATTACGCGAACAATATCAAGACACCAAAGTCTATCAACCTGTTAACTCTTACGAAGTCGGCGACAGATTGCTCTTTCCAGTTCTGGATAATGTTACAGCGACAGTCACAGACATACGTGACGGCAAAGGCACAGGTGATACAACATTCCGCGTTGCCGCAGTCGAGTTTGATAATTCAAGACTTAATATGTCAAATCGCCAGCGCGAATTTGCTATCGAATACGATGATGACCACGCGCTGAATAACGATGATGACAATCAACATCCGGCAATGTCTGTCGATGAATTCTCAGCTGAGGATATCATCAAAGATTCCAAGACAACAATCATCAAACAGGTTGACGACGCATTAACGCGCAATAAAGACCTTGTGCGAATCGCTGGTACATGGTTTGTACGAGATTTAATGCTAGAAGTCGATATTGGTCATATGCACCTTGCTGAAGCTGTTCTCGATATGAATGGTGGCGGACCAATGCCAACGGCTCAGATTCTGCAAGAAATGGGCGGACTCGGAGATGCACCGGAATCGCTACAAATATTCTCAATGAACTATCACATGAATGAGGATGACCGCTTTGACGAAGTTGGTCCTGCGGGAGAAGTCCTCTGGTATCTCAACCGTTTATTACCACGTCTTGTTCGTCAAGTACCGTCAATCTTGCAATACACACCGATTGACTATGACCGTAATTTGCTCGGTGAAGACATGCTTCAATTGGAATATGATTTGGATGACGAACACTCTCCAATTTCGTCACCACCACCAGAAGAAGAAGCAACCTTAACCCTCATATACCCTCATCGACGTGTGGGAACATTGCCCATTAATTCCGAGACAAAGCATATATTCCCTGATGCAAAAACACCGCGCATCGCTATCACACTCGTTGATACGATTGATGGTGAGGAGTTCTCTTGCTGGATTGTGCACGAACATAGGTATGTCTTTGGATTATCAGGATTGTATCAAAAACATCATCTACCTGTCGGTGCGTATGTATACCTCAGTAAAACCGAAGACCCAAGCCGGATTGAAATTGAGTTCGATAACTACCGTCCACGGACTGAGTGGATTCCATTGGTTAATGGCACGGACAAAGACCAACTCCACTTTGAAACAGCCAAACGTGCTATCGGTGCAGATTATGATGACATGATTATTGTCGGGGTCAATAGTTTAGCTGAGGTCGATAAACTGGGCAACGATGTACAAAACCAACAAATCCCATTAGCAAAGTTACTTCGCAACCTCATTAACGAACTTAGTAAACAAAATCCGCAACGCACCGTTCATGCAAAGGTCTTGTACAGTACACTCAATATCTTGCGTCGCTGTCCACCGGGTCCAATATTTGCGACACTTATCGCCAATCCAGACTTTGAAAATGTCGGTGGGCATTACTGGAAACTGAGCGATTAATCGAAAGGATAAGCCATGTCGTCCAATTATCTGATTAAGCCGACAGTTGAAACCAAATTTTATGTTGATTATGAATGGTGGGACACCAGTCAGGATGATCTAAATATCTATCTGATGACCCACTTATCGCAGGAAGAACGAGAAAAGCTCGAATCAGTAGACAATGATGAAGTCGTTGATTATGTGCATCCAGAGACCGGAGAAGTGTTTCAATTGGATGCGCTTGGATTAGCAATACAAGAGTCCGCGAAACAAGATAATTTCATAACCGGTCATATTGGACTGATTGACAGTGTCTTTCGTGCCTTTCTCGTCAATGATAATCATCCACTGAATGCACTAGAACTCGCAGACATAACAGGTCGTGACGCACCAACAATCCTCAAGACCATCGGCGGGATGCGTATTTATCGTGGCATCCGTCCATACACCCCAGCAGACGAAGGAGACTAAATATGGGTCGGGTCATTAACACCAATAATCCCGGTAAACGCCGGAATAGCTTCATGCGAACATGTGCGGAGATTCTCCGTCGCCTGAGCCAACAAAAAGAAATCGACGAAGATACCAAAGATATGGTTGCGATGTTGGTCTATTGCCTGCGCGGTATTGACGGCACAGTTGAAGAATCTATTCGAGCATGGGAGAAACGTGGCTATTGGAAAAAAGCTGACGACTTCCAGCAAAAATGGTGGTGGGCATCGTTAATGGCTACATCTGTTGAGAAATTAGTAAAAAGCGAAAATTGGGACGAACTGCCCGATATGATGGTCAAGCTATTCCCACACTTCGCTGATATTCAAATTAACAAGATGACACGCAATCCGGCTGATTGGGAAGGCACATACCGTAAGCTCATCCAAGAAGGTCAGAACTAACCAAACACGATACCGAGGTCGCGCGCGATTTTTACCCAATAGCTATCTGGTGAGACAAACTTCATTTTGACGGCATCTTTGATTGGGACTGTCGTAATTTCAGTACCTCTAAGCGCGACCATATATCCCCATTTTTCTTCGTGAATTAAATGCACAGCAGACGCACCAAAACCAGTCGCCAATAGTCTATCACGAGGCGATGGTTGACCACCGCGTTGAACATGCCCTAGCACCGTTACACGTACCTCAGAATCATTGCATTCCGCCAGATGATTTCCAACCATATACCCCATGCCACCTAGTCGTTTGTCTACGTCACGCTCGCCCATATTATAGAATGTTTGCTCACCATCAATGGGTTTCGCCCCTTCCGCGACAACAACCAAACTGTGTTCACGACCATTGGATTTGATACGAGCAATTTTGTCGCACAAGACATTGACATCAAACGGAATTTCTGGCAATAAGATTGCATCTGCACCACCTGCGATACCTGCAAACAACGCAATCCATCCTGCATCCCGCCCCATCACTTCCAATACCATCACACGATGATGACTCTCAGCAGTGGTTTGCAACTTTTCCAGTGCTTCAGTCGCGGTTGTAATCGCTGTATTAAAGCCAAATGTAAAATCTGTCGCGGCAACATCATTGTCGATTGTCTTGGGTACTCCCACAATATGTGCGCCGAGGTCAATCAGTCGTTGCGCAATAGACAATGTGCCATCACCACCTGCAACAATAAGACCATTCAAACCCAGTGCATCCATTCGTTCAATCGCTTCATGCGAGACATCTTCGTACTCAAGCGTTCCATCAGGTTTTTCGATGGGTTTTGCGAATGGGTTACCACGATTTGCCGCACCAAGAATTGTACCACCCCGCGCTAGAAGGTCATGAATGGTGTGCTCATTTAGCGGAATAGTTGGTTTACCTGCCAGTAGCCCATCAAACCCTTCTCGAATGCCAACAACTTCCCAATCATACTGTCGTCTAGCTGTCAACACTGCGGCACGGATTACCGCATTCAAACCGGGTGCATCGCCACCACCAGTTAAAATTCCGATTTTCTTCATATCTTTCACCTATCCACCTGAATATAATGCCCATGAATTTCGGTCAGGTGTTAAGCCGAAAATGCCCCCTTGCGGATTATTAATAAACGTTGCTCCATCTTCGGCAATCTGCAATTTCACACTATATGGAGTCTCATATTGTTGGGTCGCCCATCCGATTCTCGTTCGCACAGTAGCATTGTTACGCCACAGTAATCCAAATCCGCGCACAGGTTCCCAACGATTGGCTGGAGAAGGAATACTATTATCATGTGGCATTCCTTCGACAAAGAAGTCACGATAAATTTCCCAGCTAGGTGTGGCATCATCGTTATACATCACATAAATCGCATCGGTTCGTCGTACCCACACCATGTATCCGTTTTCAAACTGTTGATACACACCCTGATCAGCCAGCACATTGTTGCGTGGGCATGATTGGGGACGTGGCACAAGGAAGAACCATGTGCTATCACAGACACGCTCTGCTGCTTGTACCGCAACACTTGTCACTGGAATAATTACACTGGTGGGCAAAACCGCCTGCGTTGAAGTTGATGTCACCGTCACGGTTGGGGTCTGTGTTGGTGGTGGTGTGATAGTTAATGTAGGTGTTTCTGAAGGTGTTTTGCTCGGTGGTAAAGTTGGAGTCACCAAAACAAAATCAGCTGGAACAGTTTGTTCGTTCAGTGGCGAGATAATTTCTGGCGTAATGCCGAATGGTGTAGCTCCATCAAATGATGCAATCTGAGTTTGCCCCGGTGTATTGGGTGGCAAGGTAACATCACGTAACAGGAGCGGTCCGTCACTATCAGGATTGACATCCTCACCTCCCGAACATGCAGCAACTATGACAACAATAATGAGTAATAAAATCGGGCAACGTTTGCCCATAAACAATCCTTCAAAAACTGACGATACACTATCAGTTTGATTGTATGTGAACACAAATTTTGTGCAATTGCCAAATTATGTATCGGTAATTTGCCCTAAGCCTTGTATAATTTGTATAATTATTAAGATACATTTGCACCAAGCCGTATAATTTAGTGTAATCTGACAATGTTTGAATCCAGAGTATAGTCATATGGCAAGTAAAAAATCCGCAAAAGAACTCCGTGCAGAGCGCATTACATGGTTCGCACTTGTTGCTATTTTTGTCGTATCAAGCATCATACCTGAAGATACTGTTGTCCCGAATGCAGTGACACCATTTGCCGCAGGGGTTGTATTGATTTTCTCTGGTATCTATCAATATGCAAAGAAATGGCGCGTTCACTTTGTTACATGGATTGCAGGCACATTGATGCTTGTCATGGCAGGGTACAATGTTGTCAATCGTCCTGATTTAGACTTATCATTTGCTGTCATTATTCTTGTCGCCCTTGTTATTGCGATGGGCATTTTCACCAATGAAACTTAGATATTTTGCTGAATTTTTACTTAAAACCAGACTCTGGAAAGCGTTATGACTGACACAAAAACTCAAGATATTACCGTCGAAGATATACGCAAACTCGCTTTGCCATTGAGTACCCACATTATTTCTGGCGAAGGTTTACTGGAACGGGCTGTCACATGGACAACCGTGATTTATCCTGAAGACGACCTCACTGCAAAATCAGTCCAAAATGGGGAGCTGATTTTAATTGCACCTGTGAGCAACCCAAACCGTGCAAATAGTGATGCCGAACTGATTCATTGGGCAGCTAAGATTGGCGCATCAGCGATTGTATTCGCAGGTTCAGTTAGCCCAACGGCCATTGCAGAAGCAAAAGCATACAACCTACCTGTGATGACGCTGAGCAACGATATTAGAATCCGCGAGGTAGAAAAAACGATTATCAGCTTGCTCGTTAATCGCAATGGACAAGTTGAGCGACGCGGTACACAAATTTATCGCCAGCTAACTCAAATTTCCTCACGTAATGAAGGTATGGATGAACTTATTGGAGCGATGGCACGGCTCACCAATAAAGCGGTAATTGTTCAAGACAAACGTCTACACCCAATTTCGCATAAGTTACAACCACAATTCGTCGGTGTATGGGACGATGTCGAATTTTTCTTGAAGAAACAAGATAACCTCCCTGTCGAACTCCATGACCGTCATCGTGTTGTTGAAGTCAATCCGCCAGTGTTGATGCAAGCCCTTCCCATCTCCGGTATGGCTCGGCTCGTCGCACCCATTATTACTAAGAATATCGGGCGTGGTTATCTCTCAATCATTGGTCGTGAAGGTGATTTAGACGAGATTGACCAGCTCGTTTGTGAACATGGCGCAGCGGCATGTGCATTGGAAATGGCAAAACAAAAAGCCGTAAATGAAACTGAGAAACGGCTACGCGGAACATTCCTCGATAGACTTTTGCTGGGCGATGTCAGTCAGCAGGAAGCTATTCGTCAGGGTGAACGCTTCAATCATGATATGACCCATACTCATCTCGCCTGTGTCCTGTCTTGGCGTGGTGACAATCAACCGTCCCTGCGACGACTTGAGACGATGGTCAACACCATCATCAACAATCAACGCTCCAATGCGCTGGTATGGATTCGTGAAAAAGAACGTGAAGTTGTTGTCTTCCATGCGACGGACTTTGAAGACCCAATTGACAATAGTATGGAACTCGCCAATGCTTTCAGCAAAGAGATTAATCGGCAATATCCACACAATCGTGTCGCCATCGGATTGGGACAAGTCGCACGGGACATTAATGCGTGGCGGTCAAGTTATCGTGATGCTGTGCAAGCAATGGAACTCGCAGAAAGATTACAGACAGACACCCCACTATACATTGGTGACCTCGGTGTATATCAACTGATACTGAGTTTATCCGATAGAGAAAAGCTCAGTGACTTCTGTGAACGCACACTTGGTGCATTGACAGATTATGATATGCGTCAAAATGCTGACCTTATCAAAACACTTGAAGCATTCTTCAATTGTCATGGGAACTTATCACAAACAGCCGAAGCCCTTATCGTACATCGTAACACATTGTTATATCGGATGAATCGTATCAATGAGATTGCAGGTATTGACTTGAATCGTCCTGAAACACGGTTGGCACTCCACCTTGCGTTAACGATACGTCGGTTATTGACATTGAGCTAATCATGACTTTATCACCCCTGTAATGGCTATACTTGTGCAGGTTGTACAGGTATATGCCATAAATTATCATATGATTTCAAAGTGTATGTAGCCATTGGATTCGTTACAATATATCTTGGGCGGTTCACGATATAAAATCACCCAAATTAACTATGCACTTTATACTATCAAACGTTTAACCCCAATCTTAGGAAAATTTATCAGTAGATTCTACTGTCTCTGCAAGGAGGATGTGCTTTGAGCAATATGGAGTTTTCATCTCAATCTGATATATTTGACGACCTCCACCCTGTTGATCGCAACGAACGCGATGCGTGTGCATTAATCTGTTCTGTCCGTAAAGGTGGGCAAGCCACACATGGGAATGTCAAACGGACCATTGAAGCCCTAACCCGCATGGGACATCGAACAGGATACATCAACGGTGAAGGTGATGGTGTTGGTGTCCTGACCGACATCCCACGACAACTATGGACAAAGTGGCTTGCACAGGCAGGCTTGCGCTCCAGTCTTGCGACCGACCGTAACTTCTGGGTTGCCCATCTGATGATTCCATCAGATGACCGCAATCGCGCCCAAAATATCGTTGACCAAATTTGCCGACAAATTAGTGAAGCTGGTCTACATATTCTGATTGACCGTAGTGGTCAGGTAAATCGTCAGGTACTTGGTCCGAATGCTGAAAAGAACGAACCTGTTTTCTGGCAAATCGCAGGTATTAATGGGCAGGTCGCATCCGACAAACTAGATTCCAAACTATTTGAGCTACAAGTACAAATTGAACGTGAATTAGGTGTCCACTTCCCATCATTCTCGTCCTATAGTGTTGTTTATAAAGTTCAAGGTACAATCGAGATTCTACGTCGTTATTATCCAGAATTACGCGACCCTGATTATGCGTCTGCGATTACGATGGGACACGCCCGCTATAGTACCAACACTAATCCAATTTTTGAACGCGCTCAACCATTCAGCGTTATCGGTCATAATGGTGAGTTCAATACTATCTCGCGCTTCCGTCTGGAATCCGAGATGCTTGGCATCCCGATGGTGGAAAATGGGTCAGATTCGCAAGATGTAGACCGCACCATTTATGGGCTATGTATGCAACATGACTTAGATTTGATTGAGGCAATGGAACATGTCTTCCCGCCATTTGAGCATGACCTGATTCAAAATTCACCAGACATTCACCAGATGTATGCAGAGATTCGTCAGGCGTTTGGTCCATTTGCACAGGGTCCAGCTGCAGTTGCTGCCCGCCTCGGCAATCACGCTGTATTTAGTGTTGATGCGCTCGGCTTGCGTCCATTGTGGTTTGGCGAGACAGAGAAAGAATATTTTGTTTCATCTGAACGCGGTGTCTACCCATTGGACTCTATGTCGATGAGTCCAAAGCCAATGGCACCCGGCGAGAAGATTGCTTTGCAAATCAAGTCAGGTCACTCAATTGAGGTAATGGACTATCCAGCCATTCAACGTCATGTCTATAACAAATATCGTGACCGCCAACCGTATAACCCAACCACATCAAGTATCTGGCAAAAAGAAGCTAAGCCAGTCGTAGAGCCACAAGCTCCAAACTTTCCGACCCGTTACAGCAGTGGCGATGGCACACAACTCCAAGCCGAGACTACACCCATAGCCGTTATGGAACAAGAACCTGCGCCGATTCGTACAGCGACGAAACTTCCGTGGGACAAGGGGCAAATCAGCGTCAATGCAGCAGTGATGTCTGGTTTCGGATGGGAACGCTATCATGTCGAGATTGCCAACTCACTTGCTGAAAACGCAAAAGAGCAAATTGGGTCGCTGGGTTGGGATGGACCTCTAGCAGCGTTGAGCAAGACTCGTGTAAATCTGGCAGATTACTTCAAAGAGACAATTGCTGTTGTCACGAATCCAGCAATTGACCGTGAACGTGAGCAATCGCAATTCTCATCACAGGTACTCATCGGATCACGCCCACAAGTTGCGGAAGGACGCGATGAAAAGTCAACGTTAATTCGCTTAGAATTGCCGTTGATTGTTGAATCCATCCCTGATTTTGAAAATGACGAAACAGTACGAGAGGTCGCATCACGATTTGGCACAATGATGTTAGAAGACCTCGTCGATATATTTGACGAAAAAGTAACCTTTCTTTCGATGGGTTGTGCGCCTGATTTGACAATCGACCAAGCGATAGAAGCTGTTCAGCAAAGTGCAATTGAAGCCGTGTTGCGTGGTACACAATGTATAGTCCTCGATGATACCGAAATTGCACTGGGTAATGAGCTATTCATGGACCCAATTCTAGTCACAGCAGCGATTGACCGTGCCTTACGTCAAGCTGACTTCTCACCCAATTTACGCCGTCAAACTGGTATCATTGTTCGTTCCGGCGCATTACGTGATTTGCATGACCTCGCCCTTTGTATCAGCTTTGGTGCAAGCGCAGTCCTCCCCTATGCCATGTATGCAGTCGGGCTTGGCACAGCACCGCGCGGAACCCGTACTGAACTAAAAGACGACCATGTTGACGAAAAGCTCGGCAACACCCTCAAAGCTATTTTTGTCGGTTTGCAAAAAATCACATCCACAATCGGATGTCACGAATTGCGCGGATACGGTCACAGCTTTAGTTCAATTGGTCTATCAAAAAACATCGCTAGCTTACTCGGCACCCCAAACTACTTCGGCTCAACCGGACGCGGTATGACATGGACTTCACTCTATAATGATGCGGAAGAACGCGCACAAGAATTTCGTGGTGAGGTTCGTGCCCGCCTGAAAAATCCCGACCGCTTTAATCCCAAGATGTGGAAGAAAGCCGAAGCAGTCGCACATGGTGAAATGACGCTAGAAGAATACACCGAAATATTACTTGGACTTGAAGACAAGATTCCGGTATCACTGCGTCATGTGATGTCATTGCAAGAAAGTCAAAATCCCGTTAATCCAGAAGATGTAGACATCAGCGTCAAGGGCTATGATATGCCTGTGCTGATTAGTGCGATGTCATTCGGGTCGCAAGGTGAACTCGCCTATCGTGCCTATGCAGAAGCAGCCCATAAACTGAATATCATCTGCATGAACGGTGAAGGTGGTGAAATTCACGACCTCCTCGGTAAGAATCCGCGTAATCGCGGACAACAAGTGGCATCGGGTCGCTTCGGTGTCAACATCGCATTCCTAAATTCAGCTGACTATATAGAAATTAAGATTGGTCAGGGTGCGAAACCCGGTGAAGGTGGTCACCTACCCGGCTTCAAAGTCACTGAGCAAATCGCAGCAGTCCGGAGTACAACCCCCGGTGTTGGTCTGATTTCGCCCAGCAACAATCACGACCTCTACTCAATTGAAGACCTTGCTCAGTTAATTGATGAGCTAAAAACCGCTAATCCCAATGCGAAGGTATCTGTTAAACTGCCAGTTGTACCCGGTATCGGCATTATCGCTGTTGGTGTTGCCAAAGCGGGTGCAGATATTATCACCATCACAGGTTACACAGGTGGGACAGGTGCAGCCCGTGCCCATGCCCTGCGCCATGTTGGACTTCCCGCAGAGATTGGTGTCTGGCTAGCCCATCGTCACCTGATTGAAAGTGGTCTACGGGATGATGTTGAACTTTGGGTAGACGGTGGTATGAAGAGTGGGCGTGATGTTATCAAGATGATGTGCCTCGGCGCGAATCGTGTTGGTTTCGGCACATTAGCGATGATTGCCGTCGGTTGTACTATCTGTCGTGGTTGCCACGAAGGAACTTGCCATGTTGGTATCACAACCCATGTCAAAACAAAAGAAGAAGCTGACAAACGTGATTTCAAAGCCTTCCGACCATTTGAAGAACGTGGGTCATCAGATAGCATCGTGGTGATGTTCAACGCACTAGCTGATGATATTCGCAAGTGGGCAGCCTATATGGGTGTTACAAACCTACAAGACATCGTCGGACGGGCTGACCTTCTACATCAAGGTAGTCTTCATGACCGTATCGACTTATCAACCCTGCTCCGTTCTATTCCACGAGCGCAAAAGCCAATTGCACAACCGGGTGGTCGCCGTATCACACGTCCGCGCAATACAGTCAGCAAGCAAATTACTGACATCGTTTCTGAATATGTGAAAAAAGGTGAATACGAACTCACCTATGATGATGAACAAGTGATGGCAATGGACCGTGCATTGGGTACACATCTATCTGGTGCAATTGTACGCGGTGATGTACCACATACTGACCGCATCCGTGCCATTAATCTAAGCTTTAGTAACTCAGCTATTCCGGGCAATGGTCTCGGTGCATTCCTTGACGAACCTGTTCATATTCTCGTTGAAGGTGGCGCACAAGACGGTGTTGCAAAATGTGCAAAAGGCAGTCGCGTGTCTGTCCTCAAGGGTCTAAATCACAATGGTCGTCGCTTAGATGGCTCAGTCGGTAAGAGTTTTGCTTATGGTGCACAAGGTGGTTTGTTCATCGTACAGGGCAACGCTGATACTCGTGCTTGCATCCGCATGAGTGGCGCAGATGTTGTATTTGGTGGACATATCCGTGAACCACTTCAAGATGAACTCGGTGGTATTGGTGCCCGCTCCAATCTTAAGGGGTATGCGTTTGAGTATATGACCTCTGGACGTGCGCTTGTACTCGGTGACCCTGGACCGTGGATTTGTGCAGGTATGACAGGTGGTGTAGTCTATCAACGGATTCAGCCAGAAATGAACTTGACTGTTGATGCTGTACGTCAGCGGATTGCCCCCGGCTCAGTTGTAGAAATTCAACCATTAGATGATGAAGGTCATTCTGATGTGCGCGAATTGCTCAATGCGTATATTCGGACACTGGAAGAAAATAACCAATCTGATGCAGCAGAGCCTCTCTATGTTTTGCTCAAACGTCCTGGCGATAACTTCGTCAAGATTGCCCCACCATTACCGCATCACATCGTCAACGAAAGTTAACTAACTTCAAGAAGCCGTCAACAGATGTTGGCGGTTTTTTTGAACTTGACACAGAACATTTTTTCTACATTATATATACTGGGTATAAATGGAGGATATGATGATAGAAGTTGTACGAAAATTAGACATAGCAACTCAAAATATGATATTAGCAGAGTGTAGACAGATAGTTGCCGAAGCCCCGCTGTTCCAAAAGACAATGCCAACCGGAGCAAAATTCAAATATCTTTGCACATCAGCAGGTGACTATGGTTGGATGAGTGACCGCAAAGGTTATCGTTATGAAGAAAATCATCCGAAAACTGGACATCATTTCCCGCCAATTCCCGACATTATCACACAGCTTTCAATTGAAGTTGCTGAACAAGTTGGTCTCAGCATCAAACCAGAAAGTGCGCTTATCAATTGGTATGCAGAGGACAGTACACTAGGGTTGCATCAAGACAAAACAGAAGAAAGCCTCGCACCTGTGATTAGCTTTAGTCTGGGAGATGATTGTGTGTTTACTATTGGCGGGATAAAACGAACAGATAAGAAGCGAAACATCACACTTCATTCGGGTGATATTCTGGTAATGGGTGGCGAGCACCGTTTAGTCTATCATGGTGTGAAGAAAATTGTGCCAAATACTGCCCCACCTGAATTGGACATCAAGCAAGCAGGGCGCATGAACATCACGGTACGGCAAGTCTACAATTAGGTCACTGGTGTTTTTGTTTTCCCCGGTATGGTTGCCAGAACCCGTTGTGTCTTGAGTGCCAGATGTAATATGAGGCGATTTTCGGAATCGTCTAAATCGAGTTCTGTCAGTTCAGCAATACGGTCGAGACGATAAACCAGTGTATTACGATGCACATCCAATTCTTGAGCAGCTTTTGCTAAATTACCATTGGCTTCAAAGAACCCATTCAAGGTGCGTATTAGGTCACTTTGTTTGCGTTCATCATGTTCAACTAATGGACCCAGTGCATCTTGATAAAACTGATTTAGATTGGTTAGGTTACGTTCTTTCAGCGCAAGTAGTAGTTGATATAACTTCAAATCACCATAGAATGTAGTTGTGTCGCGGTCGCCCAGTTCGTAGGCAATCCCAACGGCATCTTTCGCTTCACGGTATGAATCACGCAAATCAGACAGTCCAATGGCAGGACGACTAATCCCGGCTGCCACCAGACCACTTGGTGTCCGTGTTGCCAATTGCGCCCGCACATCTTCAATCACAGTCCGTGTACGTGCAATGCCACCACCTTCTTCATCAAGTGGATACAATGCGACGATAACATCAACATATTGACCAACAGCACCAGCCAACTGACGGCGTGACATATCATCGCGCACCAACGAGATTAATGACTCTAATGGCAAAGACTGACCCGATTCAGAAATTGCACGGAACACCGATACAACAAATGATGAAGTCCCTTCAAAGCCAGCTTGTTGGGCACGAGTACGTAGCAAGTCGTCATCTGCAGGTGTACCACTAAGCCACATCTGCACCCAATCACCGCGTGCCTGTTCAACCGCTGACGCAATAGCACGATTTTTTGCCATTTCAATTGCACATACATCTGCCCCATACGTCAACACTAGACGGTCAAATTCGTCCAGTTCATCACTCTGGTCAACAAGAGATAAGTATCCAGCAACACGTTTCTCGACAGTCAAGACAGTTGTATGACCAATTGGGCTAGAAACAATTGTCCCCTGTGACGCAGGTGCATCAGAGTTCAACCACTTCTGGAACGACCCATAAGGAACACCTTGCACAAGATTACGTCCATTCAAGGTGCGTCGTCCAATGTTTGGATAAATCTGTGCCATCAAGACACCCGCATCGTCATGAATCACAATCGGTTTGCCAGTAGAACGAGACATCACTTGCAACAAACTATTCAAATCACGGTTTTCGGCAGCCAAGCGTGTCAATTGCCGTTGAATTTCGATGGCTCTCTCTGTCAATCGCGCGGATTGGTTCAGTATCAAAGCATTGATTGCCCGTTCAATGGTCGTCAAGCTCGCATCGTTGGGCAAAGACAACAAAGATATTTCTAGCTGTGTTGCTATATCAATTGCTTCTTGTTCAATATCACCAGTCGTCGCAACCGCATGAATACCGAACCCTGATAGTTGCTCAATCACATTATGTAATGTGATACGACTATCGAAGCTACGCAACACATCCATCGAGACTAATGCCATCTCACCGCCATATATATCAGGAAATGCGGGTGGTTGTGCACGGATTGTGACAGCCCAATTGATTTGTGTATCAGCATCGCCGGCTACAATACTGGCACCTAATGGCAATGAATAGCGCAGTAGTGATTGGATAGAAGCGGTGTTTTTGTCTGACATGTCTATAAATTCCTGCTAAACTCGATTAGGTGGACAATAACCAAAACGTTTAAGTAACAAAACTAAACAAAAACAAAATTCTACTTTGTAATATATTAACAATTATACCGCAAATAATCACAAAAAAAAACAGGGCAGATAACAAAAAGTCACATACCCTGTTTTCTAAGTTAGCCATTTCACACAAATTATTCGACGCGCTTAACTCCAATTTTGAGTGATTCGCCTTTTAACTCAACCGTTTCGCTTGTAAAGTCATCTGACAAATCGCCTGATGTAAGCGAATCTGCCAATGTCTCACCACTGATATAATCACCGAACTGTTCAAGAGCAGTTTTCACACCATCAGTTGCATCGGTATAGACTACATCAATATGGTCATTTAACTCAAAGTCAGCTGTCTTCCGCAGATTCTGAATCCGTCGAATCACTTCACGGGCAAGCCCTTCGTTGACTAGTTCAGGGGTCATTTCGGTATCGAGTACGACCACATAGCCACCATCTTCGACAGCCCCTTCTGGTGTTTCTGTCGTGACTTTAACTTCACATTCGTTGTTCAAAATCTCGAATGTCTCACCATTTACTTCAACAGTGATGTCCTCACCTGCCAGCAATTTCTCTGCCAGTGGGCGGACGAAGTCTTGCTCACCATCTTTCAGTGTTGACTGAATTGCTTTGAAGTCCTTACCAAATTTCCGACCGAGGAATTTTGGCAGTGGATTGAGGGCATACGTTGTTGTTGCCTCAAACTTGCTAGCTTCATCTGCCCCCATGACAGAGACCGTTTTCAGGTTCAATTCACTCTTGATAAGCTCAGAATAACGTTCGATGACAGGTGCTTCATTAACATCGCGGGTAGCATATTGCGCCCCTGCCAACGGTTGACGAACACCAATTTGTACTTCGTTACGCGCTGCCAAGCCGAGACTCACAACACGTTGTACAAGTACCATATCCTTGATAAGTTGTTCATCCAGCAAGTCTTCGTCATACGCGGGCCACTGCGCCAGATGAACACTATCTGGCTTTGAATCATCTACTTCGACGACGAGATTGCGATACATCGCTTCACTTAGGAAAGGCATTGTCGGTGCAAGCAGTTTACTCAGTGTGACAAGTGTCTCATACAATGTCGCATAAGCTGACATCTTGGCATCATCTTGTTCACTTTTCCAGAAGCGGTCGCGGCTCAGGCGCACATACCAATTACTCAAGCGTTCAACGAAATCTTCAATCGGACGAGTGGCATTCGTTGCATCATAATTCTCGAATGCGTCGGTCACAGTTTGTGTCAAACTTTGTAGTTCTGCCAGCAACCAGCGGTCAAGCAAGTCGCGGTCTTCCGGTGCAGGTGCGGGTTTGTCCGGTGTCCAACCGTCGATATTAGCGTAAGTCACAAAGAAGCTATACGTGTTCCACAGTGTTGACCAAAACTTCTTGATAACATCATTCACGAGGTTTTCCGAGAAACGTCGTGAATCTCCCGGAGGACCTGAGGTATACAAATACCAGCGGAAGGCATCTGCCCCACTTTGTTCCAGCACTGCCCACGGGTCTACGGTATTACCACGACTCTTGGACATTTTCTGACCGTTTTCGTCAAGGATATGTCCCAGACAGATAACATTCTTATAGGCAACTGTCTCGAACAACATGACAGCAATTGCATGAAGGCTGTAGAACCAACCGCGTGTCTGATCAACCGCCTCACAGATATAATCAGCAGGATGTTGTTCAGCAAATTCTTCAGCATTACGCTTAGGATATGCCCACTGTGCCACTTGCATCGCACCGCTATCAAACCATACGTCAATCACTTCCGGCACACGTCGCATTGTACCGCCCGACCCATTCGGATTCGGGAATGTGATGTCATCAACATAAGGACGATGCAAGTCTAGTTCAGTCAAATCCTGACCAGATAATTCTGCCAGTTCTTCAACACTACCCACACACACCATATCACCTGTTTCTTCATCAACCCAAACAGGTAGCGGTGTACCCCAATAGCGTTCACGTCCAAGTGACCATTCTTTCAGTTCTTCCAGCCAGTTGCCGAAGCGACCATCTTTGATATGCCCCGGTACCCAGTTGACTGTCTGATTCAAGTCAATCATCTGTTGCTTGTACTCAAGTGTGTTGATGAACCATGTCTCACGGGCGAAGTACATCAACGGCGAATCATCACGCCAGTTATGCGGATAGGTATGCTTAAATTCCTCATGCCGATACATCAAACCACGGTCAACAAGGTCTTTGATAATTTCCTTATCAGCATCTTTAAACCACATGCCTCGGAATGGTGTCACTTCATTGACAAAGCGTCCAGTTTCATCAACGGTGATAAGAACTGGCAAGCCATGTTTCTTACCTGTTTCCATATCATCAACACCGTATGCAGGTGCAGTATGCACAATACCCGTACCATCGCTGACACTGACATAATCCGCAGCGACGACATAGGCATAATCTTGCTCAACAGGTAGGAATGTGTAAAGCGGGTTATATTCCCAACCTAACAAGTCTTTGCCTTTGAGGCGTTTGACAACTGTATAGTCTTCGCTATTTTTGAGCACCCGTTCCATCAATGCTTCAGCGAGAATCAGTTGTTCAGTACCTTCACCATCGGATGCGGGTCCTTCTACCTGTACATAGTCAATGTCTTCACCAACTGCCAACGCAACATTCCCCGGTAATGTCCATGGGGTTGTTGTCCATGCCAGCAGATAGACACCGGACTTATCTTTAACAGGGAAGCGTACATATACACTTGGGTCTACAACCTCTTTGTATCCAAGGGACACTTCATGGCTACTCAATGGTGTACCAGAAGTCGGACTATACGGGACAACTTTGTACCCGCGATAGAGTAACTTCTTGTCCCAGAATTGCTTAAGAATCCACCAGACACTTTCGATATAGTCATTGGTGAATGTGACATAGGCTTCATCGAGGTCTACCCAGAATGCGGTTCGTTCAGTCAGTTTTTCCCATTCATTGATGTGACGGAAAACATTAGAACGACATTTTTCATTAAATTCGGCAACACCATATTCTTCAATCTGGCTTTTGTTATCAAAACCCAGTTCTTTCTCAACAGCAATTTCTACAGGCAGACCATGTGTATCCCACCCACCACGACGCATACAATAGAACCCATTCATTACTTTGTAACGCGGGAACATATCTTTAAATGCGCGGGCAAGAACATGGTGGCTACCCGGTTTACCGTTTGCTGTCGGCGGACCTTCATAGAACACATACTTAGGAGCTTCTTCGCGCCCTTCTGTTGTGCGTTCAAACACACGATTCATCCGCCAAAAATCAAGCTGAGCTTCTTCCAGCTTGTTAATTGCTTTACTATTGACCTTCGAGTCTACTGCCTTGAACATTTGTTAGTCTTTCTCCATGATATTGATACGATTGATATAAGTTAGTTGGGATTAGTAGAGGGCATGTTTAGCCCTGTATTCGCATCAATATGGCAATGACCCGCGGTGTGGACAACTCACATTCCACAACCACGTAAACACCTCCCATTATTGGATTTCTTATGATATTTGAATTAGGTCTTCCTGGCAAAATTATTACGTAATTTGAGGAATTACGATAGGGGCAAATCAACCATTGAAGTCCAAGCCCTGTCTTGGGTCAAGGCGTGGTGGCACTGCACCTGTCCAAAAAACTTCACGCAATAGATTAAACTGTGTTTGACCATCTTCCTGTTGATAGCCCGTTGCAATATTCGCTTCCCAACGATAGGCAAAGATACTAAATTCAACCTCGCCAATACAAGTTGCCACCTGTTGCGATGAGCGACTATAAGAAACAGCCCCATCATCACCCACACATTGATTAGGAACTAGGCGACATTCACCACCTTGTGATTCATAAAATGCGACAATATCACACGCATCAGATGACGAACGATACAGCCAATCATCAACGCCATAGTCAATGTTATCATGGCGCACTTCAATCACATCATCCGGTAATGGTGGTGCAGGGGGCAATGCAATCGAGTACAGAATACCAAATGCCTGAAACCCAATCGCAAGGCTACCAGCAACCAGCATAGCCAATACAAGTAGCAAAAGAGGAGAACGACCTTTTTCAGGTACTTCCCCCTCTTCGAGTTTCGATTTAGTTTCCGGCTTATTGATGCCAGCGTTGTTCATATTCGATGACCGTATAACCTTCAGAATCTAAGAATGGGTCTTCATTTTTTACACCGGGTTGGATGATGACCAGTGTCGATTGCGCTACACTTGGCAAATTAGACCGTTCAAATAGGCATTTCCATTCGTATTGGACATTACCTTCGTCAGGGTCATATCCCGGATAGTCACCACTGGGAGGGAAACGATTACATGGTTCAGCCCCAAATTGTTCGGCTTGTTGCTGATAATGTGAGACAACACTATCGACATCTGTTGTCGGGACACGATAAAAGACACGTTGGATGGGTCGTCCCTCAAAGGCTAGCATTGACCATTCTTCGGCATTACCCGGCAATGTCACATCCAAAGGCGACCGCGCTGCCTGTGTTTCCACCGAAACGAAAAGGAATGACGCGAGCATGATAAGTAGCCCAAGCCCGACAAAGAATAAACTTGATTTAACAACCGATATTCGTCCGCGACTATCCATAAAAATATTGGTCACAGTTTCACACTCCTTGTAACCAGTTGGTTAGTATATCGACATCTGCTTGCAGTGCCACACCATAGGGTGTGTTTTTATATTTATCTGCTTCGTTTTGCCAGAACAACAGATTATCTTGTATTAATTGCTGGGACGGCTGTTCTGCTTGTTGCATCTGATAGAGATAATATTGTGCAAGCAATAACTGTGTCGGTTCATCTTCAATGATACTATGAATATTATTGAAGTGATGGGTTGACCGTCGTGTATCTCCCGACAAATAATAAGCCTGTCCTAAATCAAACTGTACCACATCTGGCGCGCCCTGAGATAAGGCTTTTGTTATGAAATTGCTTGCATCTTCATACTTGCCAACAACCAATTGTAACTTTCCCATGCCATACAATGCGAAGTGATACTCTGGTTTAAGTGATAGTGCATGTTCCATCACCTCGTGACATTCGTCATACAGCCCAAGATGTCGATACGTATTTCCTAACAAAACGAGGGCATCAACCGAGGGCTTATCCTTGAATGGAATTTGTTCCAAAATCTCACGAGCCGTCTGATAATCACCTTTGATGAAATAATCTTGTGCCTCATGATATGGAGAAAATGATTTACGATTTCCCCAGAGAATAATGAGCTGTAATGTCAACAGTACCCCAAATGCACCAACCCGTGCAGGAATCTGAATTGGCTCTGGTCCAAAGAACCCAAACATCAGTAACAATGGAAACAACAGTAAGCCAGATGCAAGCGCAACTTTTGACGGCGTATCCCACTCTGGCACACGCTTACGCATATCTCGTACTAGATGGCTTATCATCATGAGCTTGATTCCTTTGTCATTTTTGTCATCGAAATCGTATCCTCAATCTTTTGAATTTCATAATTCAGCGCACTGCCATATGTTGTCCCATCTAGTGCCCTGAGTGCAGACCGCCATGCCTGTAACCCATGTTGTGTTGCCAGCATACGCTCAGTTGCATTTTCAGCATTCGTCTTATCACCCACTTTACGATAGTAACGGGACAAATGATAATTCACACGCACACTGTACATCGACGGCATCGAATAGAGTGCCGCTTGCTTGAATGACTCAATCGCCGAATCGTGTTCACCTGCCAATTGTTGTACAAAGCCAAGTTCTGCCCAAATAATCGGCTGGTCGGGTGATAATTGTAGTGCGGTCTGTAGTGCAATTGCAGCTTCACCGTAACTCGCCTGCATCCGATATCCATTCGCCAAGGTGACATATGCGCCCGCATTATCAGGGAACATCCGCACTGCTCTATCTGCTGTCGTCTGTGCTTTTGCCAATTGACCGTCATACGCATAAGCACTAGTCAACAGCATCAAAACATCTGGTGTTACTTTGCCACCGTCAAGCACACGTTCCAGTAGTTGAATTGCCTGAGGAAATTGAAAGTTTTCAATCAAGCGATAAGCTTCACCATACCCTGCCCCGTATTGTATCGATTGACGTGCTAACAGAATACCCACCAGCACAAATCCAAAAATCATCATCATTGCAGATAGACACAATCCAGCTAAAGACAGTTGTGCAATCGGTGAAATCATATCTGTAACTGGTTCAGAACGAGTATTGGCAAATTCAATCACCACACCTAGCACAAATACAATCATGCCAAGAATCGCAAGACCAACAGAGACAAAAACAGCTGTCCACGCTAATAATCTGCGTGTACTCATCAGCGTACCCCTACCACCAAATCTGACAGTTGTTTGTCACCACTGACCAAATCATCTATGAGTTGTATATCTGCTTCCAGTACATCTCGCAGTGCTTTGGCTTCATCCGCAGACATAATTACCTGCCATTCTTCCAAGCCCGTTTTTTCCTGCTTTAAGTCATCAAATGCAGTTTGTGCGGATTGCTCATCACCGAGGCGCATATACGCACGTACACGATATAGATGAACTAACAAACGATGACGGGAATCAGGGATTTTCAGCGCAATGGCTTCGTCCAGATGCTCGATTACTCGGTTACTTTGGCGCAGTCTATCTTCAATCATACCGAGATTATAGACAGCAACCCATTCGTCGGGTGCTAGTTCATGTGCTTTTTCAGCCGCATCGAGAGCTTTTTCGTAATTCTTTGCCTGCAATTCAACTTCTGCCAGACCATTGTAAGCAACAGCAGAAGACGTATCCAACTCAATCATCTTGAGATAATCTTTGCGCGCTAGCTTGATTTTCCCCCACAAGCGAAACAACTCAGCCCGAAAGCGATAATGTTCCGGTGTGTCTGGTTCTTCTTTAATAAGTTCGGTCATTGCTTCGATAGCTTCACCATACTCTTGTTTACGCATGGCTTTTATTGCCTGCTTATAACTTTGAGGTGCACCATAGCTGTTGAACAAGAAAATACCCGCGACAATCCAGCCAGCACTCGCGCCAATAAAAAGTCCAGCAATGTGTGGGAAAAATATCGACCCTAATATCATTGCCAATGCTGCTGGAATAATAATTCCCAACCAACGATTGCGTTCTTCTGCTGGTAGGCGACTCATAATCAGATAGCCAGCACCAATCAAAAATACAACGACCAGTAGCGTTTGTACTGATGTAACCCAATCATATTCATCAGCAATTACGTTAAGGACAAGGCTTGCCAACCCAGTTCCTGCCAGCAATGCGACAAATGCCTTAAAGTTGCGCGGTCCAAGAAATATCTGAAATCGTTTCAGCATACTTTATCAATTACCCTCTTTACTCGTCATTGGCTTAACCTTGGTGTGCATAGTTACTAATCTGCACAACAAATTCCTGTTGTTTAAACGCATTCACCCGTTTGATGACCGTATTATTTTTATCAACCCAGTACGAAATCGCTTTATCTTTATAACGATACCGTTTTGTTTCGATAGACTTCTTACCAAGTGGAATACTTTCATCATTTACATATTCAACCTGTGCCTGTGACATTTGTATCACACCGGGGAATAGTTGTGCAAAGTCAAAGGTTGGTACAAACAACGGCACTGATTTATCGCCATAGCGGGCAAGTTCAAATGTGGTTTGTCCTCGGAACACAAGTAGCGGAATATCAACTAACGTGAACTTCGGCAACTCGATTTCACGATAAACACGGTCAGCACCGTTCATCTCGTAACCAATTTGCATAACATCAGCATCTAAGCTAAATGTCGCGCGCAAGGTCTTTACACCGCCTTCAAACCTGTCATTTTCGTACCGCACATCAAAACGAATAAGTTCACCTGAGGCAGTCTGTAACGCTTCGAGCAGTATTGACTTGCCTTCCTCCATGCGATAATCCGCATCAACGCGAATAAAACGCTCACCGTCGGGATGTTCATGAATTGCCCATTCCTCAGTTTTACGAAGTTCAGAGCCTTCTTTGTAAAACTTATAAATCCCACTGGCAACGAATTTTTCGTGCCCTTGTACTGGATGTAAATAGCGCATTAATCGCTTATCTCCACATAGAGTCTTTTGTTGATGCCACCTTTGTTCTTATAGTTCGTCAGCTTGATTGTGCCGACTTCACCTGTGTTAGCAACATGTGTGCCACCATCAGCCTGCAAATCTAAACCAATAATTTCTACAGTCCGCACTTCTGTGATGCCTTCCGGTAACAGGTTAATCTTCGTCCGTATCAAGTCGGGGATTTGGAAGGCTTCCTCACGGGGGAGAATTTGTACCTGAATATCACGGCTTGCTTCAATTTCTGCATTAATTTTTTCTTCAATCTCGGACATGAGGTCACCTGTCATTGCCTCAAACTCAAAGTCCATCCGACCGGAAAGTACATCCATATTGCCACCTGTAACACTTGCCTGATAATCTCGCCAGATAACACCACACAAGATGTGCATCGCTGTATGTGTCCGCATCAATTTATGACGACGGTCCCAATCAACAAAGCCTTTAACTTCTGTACCAACGGGTGGCAAGTCACCATCAACAATATGAATATTACCGCGCTTGACTTTGGTAACCTTGTATTCTGTATCACCTGCTACCAATACACCGACATCATTAGGTTGTCCGCCACCACCCGGATAAAAGGCTGTACGGTCAAGCATTACACCGTTTTGCTCAGTATCATGTCCAGTTACAGTCGCGTCAAATTCTTGCACATAACTGTCTTGTAAATAAATCAACTCTGTCATGAATCATCTCCCCCTATTTTGGCACGCATCCTTAGCATGGTTGTTTCGCCACCCATTCTGCGCCAGAATGCCACCGCATCTTTGTTTTTCTCTGCAACATGCCATTCATAATACGTAATTTCTTTGGACTGAAACCACAATATCAAACGTTCTACAAGTTCCTTACCAATGCCTTGACGACGATAATCCGAACGGACATAAATATCCGCAAGGAAGCCACTCCGAATAGGCATAAACGCCTCTGCCATAATGTCAGCAATCATCCCTAATACATACCCAACAACCTCGCCGTCTTCTTCGGCAACAAGAATGCGTGTATTCGGGTCACTCAGTCGGTTGGCAATGCTCTGCTGGTAAAACTCCGCACCGTGTTCTGATGCGTTAAATATAAGGTCATCAAACTGCCGATGATAATTCACCATCTCCAACCATAATTCACCTATGCGTTGGGTATCATCGTATTGTGCTAATCGTATCATATCGTCATCCAATATTCGTTAAATCGTGCTTTCGCACCCTGACTACGCCAGAATGCTTCCTCAACTGGATAGCGTAGTGGTGCATCAACAGTCAATACATGTACATTCCGTTGTTCTAGCCAGAGATTGACATGTTTGAGCAACTCTCTGCCCAATCCACCATGTGTTTGATGCAAATCAAGTGCCATATCAATGAGCTTTCCCAGCTTCTCAGGTCGCAAGCCAACAGGACCATCTATGATAGTAACCACCATATAACCAACAACTGATAAATCAGACTCAGCAACAAAAAAACCAAATTTATCATTGTTTAACCAATTGTTTGCAGCCTCTCCCCAAACCTGCGTAGCCGACGGCAATGCGGTAAAATAGGAATCAGTTTGTTGAAGTAAGGCAATCCGTTCATACCAGAGGAATGATGCTTGGGCGATATCAGATTGTTTTGCGTGGCGAACGTGCATGTATTTTACTCAATTTCGTATATCTGATAATTTAGAATATCACTTGGTCAACAGCGTAGCAAGATTAAGATGGAAATATGATAAGACAAAGCCCCATACCCTACGATGAGTTGCCACTCTGGATGCGACAAGCTAAGCAAGAGTTTGATTGGGGTATTCTGATAATCATCGCTATGAGTCTGGCTATAGCTTGGACGTTTCTTATCAATAGTGAATTACCTGCCGGACACGACCTCGAGCACTATGTCTTCCAAGCCACTGACATCGAAACCGGATTTACTGAAGGCGTGTTTTATCCACGTTGGTCGCCTCATACACTTAAGGGATATGGTGCGCCGATTCCCAATTACTATCCAGTCGGTGCAAGTTATACAATTGCAACTATATCTGCCTTACTAACCAATGACATATTCCAAGCAACACGTTTAGTCTTTGTCCTCGCATATGTCGTTGCCGGGCTAGGGGTTTATCTCTATTTATCACGGCGGACAGACTCAGCTATCGGTTTATTGGGAAGTGTACTTTACCTCTATAGCCCGATGATTGGCTCGACAATTCCATATGTTATGGGAGATATTGCCTTGCTCATCGCTAGTGGATTATTGCCTCTTAGCCTATGGAGTAGCTATCGCCTAACGTCACAATATAATGCAAGTGATATTCTATTCTATCCCCTACTAACAGGATTTCTTATCTGGGTACATCCTCAAACAGCTGTTTTGAGTCTGCTTGTTACAACATTGGTGACACTATTTGAACATATGGATACGCCGAGGTTACGCCGAACAATACGGTTGCTGTCAGGTCATATACTTGGCATTTTACTCGTTACTTTCTTCTGGATGCCTGCTTTATTTGAACACGACCTTGTTGACTGGTATCCTGTTATTCAATTACCAATACCGACACTCTCACTCGACCAGCTTCTGATGCCGATGCAACAAATTGATGTTGGCTTATTGATGCCCCAACCTCAATTTAAACTAGGCTGGATACTTTTAGGTTTCTTCTCTATTGGCTGTATTGTCATATTTAGAGAGCGTGACCTCAACCGTTATTTATCTATCTTCATATTTTCTGTCTGCCTTCTACTAACTGGTGTCGGGGTTTTTGTGCTACCACAACAAACATGGTTACTTGCCCCCATCACTCTGTTCATGTCAATAATTGGCGCACATACATTGTACCTACGCCGATATTTGTCACCAGCACGACGGCGGTTATTGCTCACTGCCAGTATTGCAGCAACCATTATTTTCTCACAACCTGTTTGGCTTGCACCACAACCTAATATGCTCCTGAGTACAGCAGATGCAATTTCACAAATCCGGTACGAACAACAAGGATATGGCTACCCAACTCTTACAGGTAATCATCCACTTCCTACCACAATCCCACCAACTACTGAGCAAAATCGAGCCCTTATTAACAGTTTTACATTAAATTCACCCCAGCGTTATGATGACACCCAAAACAATGCAGACACGATTTTGAGCCTCCTGTCTACTACATCGCACCAACAAGTGTACAGAATATTCAATCGCTTCCCGACTGAATTAGAGTTCATCCTACCGTATTTTGCCGGATGGCAGGCATATATTGACGGAGAAGCTATCCCGACATATGCGAATCCTGACAATGGGCAATTGAAGATAGATGTTCCAGTGGAATTAGAGGGTGAATTAACTATCACTTTGGGAGGGACTCGAATACGCAGTCTCGCATGGTTGACAAGTTTATTTACAGTGATATTGGTATTGTTGGTCGCGTTTGTACGAGGAAGCAATATAAACGACGACACAAAGGCAACACTTATTGAGACACTGCCAAGAACTGATATTCGACTCATCTTAGTTATGTTTGTGAGTTTAGGTATCATCATACTTGCACTTGTAGCAGATAATCCTGTAATTCAACTGCAACGTCCCGAAACATTTTCAATATCACAGAGCCTCCCCTTACAGAGCCGAACCAGCGCAGGGTTAGAAGCCTCGACATTTACATTAAACAACGCGCAAGTAAGTCCTAACGAAGCAGTTCAGTTAACAGTCTACTGGCAAGCACTCACAGACATTCCACTCAATTATTATTCCAGAGTGCGTTTACGGAATGCGTCCAATAATGTAATTGAATATTTAGGTGAATTGCAACCGATTGGAACAGTTCCTACCCGCAGATGGGAGCGCAACAAATTTGTTAGTGACACGCATGTTATCACTATTCCTGAAGCGTTTAATGCTGGTGACTACATCATTACACTAGACGCATTTCCTTGTCAGAAAAATTGCGATTTCGATAATCCATTGACGTTTTTTGATGTTGACGGCAATTCAGTTGGACGCGAGCTTACTATCCCACTATCAATCAGTGTGCGTTAACATTAAAATCGTGTCATATTATAAACAGTAGCGGACTGACCAGTTTTCGGTAGAATAGTTAAGTTAATGTATAATCCACAATTATTGAAAACTTACAATAAGATACAGGCTTCACAGTCTTGAAGGAGAAATTATGTCTACATTACATTCATCAGAACGTATCGGCGAAGCATGGCGTATGCACCGTGATGGCAACAATGATCAGGCGATTAAGATTTTCAAAGAGATTATTCAAAAATCCCCTGATAGTGTTGATGCACATTATGGTTTAGGTCTATCCTACAAAGCGATGGGCGATAATGCTTCCGCAGCAGATTCATTCCAAAAAGCACTTGATTTAGCTCAAAACGCCTTCAATGCAGTACAAACCACCTCCAGTGCCGAAGGACATCATGGTACGAATGACCTTGACACTAGCGAAGATGACCGCTTCATGATGTTGACCCGTATGCTCAAACAACGGCTCGAAGATGTTGGTGTTGAATCTTAGAATTATCTAGTCATGCGTAAACGTGAGCGTCTTGAAAAAACAATATCTGGTGATGCAGTTGATCGGATTCCGGTAGCACTCTGGCGACATTGGCCCGGTGACGATCAACGCTCCGCTGATTTGGCGCGCTCCGTTATCGACTTTCAGCATGACTACAACTGGGACTTTGTTCGTGTTATGCCCTCACAGAATTTTCAAGTCATTGATTATGGCGTTCAAGATAAGTGGCAGGGCAATATACAGGGCACACGAGACATAACCAAGACAACTGTCAAACGTTCCTTAGATTGGACAGAACTTCGCAGTTTGTCTCCTGATAGAGGCATATTGGGACAACAGGTCGAATGTATGCGTTTGATTAGTAATGCAATGGATGCTGAGCACACGCCTGTTATTCAGACAATATACAGTCCATTTGCACAAGCAACTCGCTTGAGTGGTTCTGAGCTTGCCCTGCGAAATATGCGAACTCATCCTGACCGCCTACGCACTGGGCTTAATATTCTGACAGAAAGCACGCTACGATTTCTCGAAGCCTTGTGGCGTATCCCCAATATTGCAGGGGTATTTTTTGTCTGCGAGTTTGCAAATTATGAAACAATGTCTGAAGTAGAATATGCAGAGTTTGCAATGCCTTACATTCTCAAAATATTGGAATCATTGCCAGAACGCTGGTGGTTGAATTTTGTACAAGTTCAGGGCAAATCTCCTATGCTACGTCTGTTTGGCAACTTGCCAATACAAGTGCTTAATTGGGACACACGCGATGGGCATCCTGATTTATCAAGGTCAAAGAGTATATTTCCTCGCGCCGTCAGTGGTGGTTTGAGTGATTGGAAAGACCTACATCAAAGCACACCGTCTAGCATCCAATCAGCTATTCGAGAAGCAATCCAGCAAACTGAATCTCGTCGTTTTATGTTAACAAGCGGTGGGTCTGGTTTTGTCACAACACCGATTTCAAATGTTCGTGCAGTACGGCATCAGGTAGAAAGTATGGCAATATAATGTCTTTACGTGTGATTGCAGGTACGGCGAGGGGAATGAAACTCAAATCTGTACCCGGTGATAGCACCCGCCCCATCATGGATCGCGTCAAAGAATCATTATTTAATATTATTGGTGATGATATTATTGATGCTGTGTTCCTTGACCTTTTCGGCGGGACTGGCAGTGTAGGTATCGAAGCTTTAAGTCGTGGTGCAAATCATTGTGTCTTTATTGAACTTGACCGTAAGGCTATCAAAACAATACGAGATAATCTTGCCCATACTAAATTGCAGGATAATGCAACAGTCGTGCAACGCAATGCGTATGATGTGGTAGAACGAGAGCCAGACCGTCTATATCATTACGTTTATGTCGCACCACCGCAATATAAAGGCATGTGGATTGACATCATAAAAAAGCTTGATGACAATCCGAACTGGCGCAATGCAGACACGGTTGTTATTGTACAAATTGACCCGAAGGAATTTGATGACACAACAGCCTTCCAGCATATGAATATGTACGATAAACGCAAATACGGTCGTACATTGCTATTATTCTATGAATTTGTTGTGGATGAAGATGAGCCACAAACTTTACAGGAGTCTGAAAATTGAGTGGATTAGAACAACTTGAAGCAATTGCAACTGAACTAATTTCAGAATTTGAGGTAACAGCTGCCCCTGTACCCATTGAGACCATTTTGCAGAATCCGAAAGACGGCATGTGGGAGCAAGTTGACATTACCCAATTGTCAGGTAGTTTTTTAAGTTTAAAAGACCGCTATTCCCCAAGAATGTCTATCGCTCGTCTTTTGGCAAAACACCTTACGACATGCCCGTGGGGTCAAGAACGGGGTTTATTTGAACTTTTACAACAAGCCGATAATCTCAATAGTTTCGCGCGAATGTTGGTCATGCCACGCAATTTAGTTGAGCAAGTCAACACAGCAGCCCGCACCCCAACCACAATGAGTCTTCAATTTGAAGTTCCTGTAGATGATGTGCGTCTGCGATTAGATGAAATTTTTGGTTCTTAATCTGCATCCGCTTGAATAGCATCATAAGTGTGCTGTATGAAGTCACGGGCATCTTCTATCGAGCCGACATCCCCCGTGACTTGAGCCTCGCGTAACTGTGTTAGAATTTCACCAACCACGGGACTGCCCTGTAAGCCGAGAATATCCATAACATCATTACCATTTAACAACATATCAGGGTCTACAATATCTTTGTAGTGGTTAAAGTAGGTATCCAGCAAGATGGTCACCCGTTCAACCAATTGTAACCATGACAGTTGTTCTAGTTCTGCACCATATGTTCCGAGATAATCAGCGACTGCAAGTAATGTGGCATCAATACCGCCCTCACCAAGTGAATACCAGAAACGATGTAAATCTAAGTCGTCCCACTCATCCTTATCCAATACAGTACGATATGAAGAAATCATAACTGTGAGAGCTTTTTGCTCATGATTTGTCAGTCGTAATGATTCAGCGACATTTTCAGCCTGCACGATGCTTGCTTGAACATAATCTGATACATCTTCAACTTTGCCTAAGTTATGTACCAATGCACCTAAAATAAGTAGTTGTTGGTGTGTACGTCCGTTGCCATATTCGCGGTTGAGATGCGCCTGTAATTTCGCTCGGTAACGGTCAAATTGTATGACAAGCATACCGAGATCGAAGGTAGCAGCGGTGTTATCAGTACGGCGTGGGCTAATGCTAGTAAGGATAAGATTCAACCGTTCCATCACTAACAAGGTATGATTCCAAGCATCAAAGCGATGCGGAGGAAGCTGTTCCAGCCCAATTAGTTTATCCGTATTTTCAATAATAATGGGTAACACACCAAGATGTTGGAGTACACGAATCGCACGAGATGGCATAGATTGCTTCAAGATATTGAAAAATTCATCACGAATACGTTCAGGTGATGATTGGGTGATACCCGTCACATGTTGTCTTACATCCGCAAGGGTATCAGGATGAATCTTGAGTTTAAGCTGAACACTTTGCCGAATTGCCCGCAACACACGCAATGGGTCATCTTCGATAGCGTGGTCAGAACAACGGCGCAAAACCTTCGCATTCAGGTCTTGTTCGCCCGACAACGGGTCAATCAACACGGCAACATCACCCAGCAAATCCGCCGCCATCGCGTTAATCGTAAAATCGCGGTCATGCAAATCATCATCCAGTGTGTCACCCCGGAAACGTGCAAAATCCATTGACACCTGACCGTCGGGAGTATCAACAAATACTCGTGCCACACCACGCTCTTTATCCATCACGAAGATGTCACCATCAAACCAATCTGCGATTTGACGCGCTATCTGAATGGCATCGCCATCAACAGCAATATCAATATCTTTGATTGCACCGCGTAGATAAGCGTCCCGAACAGCTCCACCGACAATATATAGTGGCGTATTGACTTGTTTATCAATTAAGAAATCACGTAAGTCGAGAACAAAATCTGTCCACGCCAGACGAACAGGTGGATTAGTCATCTATAAGTGCTTCCTGGCGTACCACACCGATAAACGGTAAATTCCGGAATTTTTCGTCGAGGTCTAAGCCATACCCAAACACAAACTTATTTTCTATCTCAAAACCAATGTAATCGACATGAAGTTCTACTTCCCGCCGAGATTGCTTGTTGAGAAGTGCACATAATTTAAGGCTGGCAGGATTACGATTTTGAAGCGTTTTTAGTACAAAGTTGAGCGTATGACCACTGTCAATAATATCTTCAACAACGAGAACATGCTTACCGCTGATGTCCGTTGTTAAATCCATATCAATACGAACCGATCCAGTTGACTGTCGTGCGCCAACCCCATAACTGCTTGCCGCCATAAAATCAATTGCATGAGGGACATTAACATGGCGCGACAAATCTGTGAGGAACATCACCCCACCCTTCAAAATGCAGAGCAATAATAAATCATCGCAATCAGCATAATCTTGATTAAGTTGTTGACCGAGTTCCTTGATACGTGTTTGTAGGTCAGTTTCATCAATTAGAATTTCTTGGAGATATTTCTCATAGGGTAATGGCATAATATCGCTGTTCTTTTTGTCTAATTGGGTATCTTTAAATTATAACAAGCCCAAACAGACCGTGCGATAGTTTATCTGATTAACGGAATAAAATTTGTACCGCAAGCCGACCTAGTAGTAACTCATCCCCTTTTCGGAGAATAGTCGCTTGGTTTGGTTTTAATCGCACACCAGCCAGAAACGTGCCATTTGTGCTTCCCATATCCGTCACATAAAGTTGGTCTTCCAACAGTTGTATCTTACAATGCCGTCGAGAAACACCGCGATCTAACGCCCCATATGGCAATAGGTCAATTTCTTCGTTAGGGACAGTTCCGGTATCAAATCGACCTAATGTCACGATACCGCTATCTTTCATTACGACACGTTCAATCATGCCACGTATGACAAATAAGACTTCGCGCTCTTCGCCAAGTGTGGCTGTCGTCCCTTGAGATTGCCCATCAATAATTTTCTTCCACGACGAGCTACCCTCAGGCAGAACAGCAGTATCAGGATTTTTCTTGGGTTCGGGCTTATCTTTTTTGTTGAAACTAAAAAATTCACTCTCATCACCATCGGATTCTAAAGAATCTGAGGACTCTTGCTCATCATCGACAGTCGGGTTGCTATCCTCTGATTGCAACGAAAGCCGTTTCGCAGGATTGTCAGGCAATGAATCCCAATCTATGGGACGCTTAAGTGCACCAGTTGCATTACCTGATTTGGGTTGTGCAGGTGATTGCTGTGGTGGATTGGATTTTTCGTCGAACTCAATATTCTCATTTTCCTGATTTGGCTCATCAGGGTGACTATGTTTTTGTTCTGGTTTGTCTGACATAATTCGCCAATGCACGCTAATGTAGTCTATTCTTACAAAAAGTATTATAGCATATATTAACGACGGTCAATCAATTATAAAGTAAAGAAAACCAAAAATGAACAAAGACCAATCTTCTATCTATCCCACAAACCCCAGAGATACCGTACAAGTTAGACTATCAGCGGGTGTTGTGTTGGAAGCCCCAATTGGAACAACAACAGGACAATTTCTGGAGTTTGCCAACGAAAAACAGTTTGTGCAAATAGATTCAACACTCATCGCTTGCATCTGTAACGGACGATTACGAGAACTAACCTACCCACTCACCCACGACGCAACCCTGCATCCTATTACATTAAATGATAGTGATGGGTCTCGTATCTACCGTCGCTCTCTTATTCTACTTCTAACATCAGCTGTCGATGTTCTATTTCCAAACACAAAAATCAATGTCTCGTACGCTGTTCCAGATGGCGGGTTCTATTGTGAGTTAGACAATCAAAATCCCTTTTCGACAGAAGACCTCGCGGCAATCGAAGATAAGATGCGGGAATTTGTCGAACAAGACCTACCGATTTCAAAACGCACAGCATCGCTTGAAGAAGCTGTTGCACTATTCAAATCACGGGGCGAACACGACAAAGTAAGGTTGATGCAGTACCGTCAAACAAATACGCTGACACTATACAAACTCCACGATAGAGAGGACTACTATTACGGTTACATGATGTTATCAGCAGGGGCATTGACGCAATTTAAGCTGATTCATCAAGCTGATGGGTTCATCATGCAATACCCGCGCACAGCCAACCTCGACAAGCTCAAACCCATGTCAACCCAACGTAAGCTAATCAATGTTTTTCACGAAACAGATGACTGGTTGGAACGCATGAATATTAGGGATATTGGTCGATTGAACACATTAACAGAAGGGGAACAGGTTCAAGAAGTCATTTTAATCGCAGAAGCACTCCATGAGCAACGAGTCGCTAGCATTGCCAGACAAATCGTAGATAAAAATCATGTCGATGGTACTCGTATTGTACTCATCGCCGGACCGTCATCAGCGGGAAAAACAACCTTTTCCAAACGACTCGCCATCCAACTACTGGCACACGGTCTCCGTCCGTTTACATTGGAGATGGATAATTACTTTGTAGACCGACACTTAACGCCACTGGATGAACACGGCGAATACGATTTTGAATCTTTGCATGCACTCAACTTGCCACTTTTTAATGAGCAACTCAATGCACTATTAGATGGTCAACAGATTCAACTACCTGTTTTTGATTTCGTGACAGGCAAGAGCAATCGTGGCAATATGGTTAGTATCAGCGAAAACCAAATCATCATCCTTGAAGGTATTCATGGTTTAAATCCTGACCTCGTCCCAGACATTAATTCTGAGCTGATATTCCGTATTTATGTGTCTGCATTGACTGCACTCAATATTGATATACATAATCGCATTCCGACTACTGATGTCCGCTTATTACGCCGGATTGTTCGTGATGCGTCTCATCGAGGCTACTCAGCACAAGATACACTGGCACGGTGGCGGAGTGTAAGGCGGGGTGAAAAGCGCAATATATTCCCACATCAAGAAAACGCAGACACCATATTCAATTCTGCTCTGGTATATGAGCTAGCAGCATTACGTCCATTTGCAGATTCTCTACTCCTGCAAGTGCCAGCTGACACACCACAACATATCGAAGCCAATCGTCTCTTGTCTTTCCTTAGTTGGGTCAAACCACTTTCTAACACACAAATCGACCTAATACCGGATACATCAATTATCCGTGAATTTATTGGCGGGTCGGTTTTGCGAGACTATCGACCAGACTCCTTATTGAATATTTAGGTGTCATTGTCACAAGATTCAAACAAAATAATAATTTTCTTTAGGGTTTGTACGTTTGAAGATCGTTATAATCTGAATATGACGACTCGTAATTATCACTCCATAATTTTAGGAAAACGTGCATGGCTCATAAATTTGCAATTGACTTTGGCACAACCAACAGTGTTGTCGCACGTTGGGATGCCAAACAAGAATCAGCAGAAATTGTTAAAATAGACAACATCAGCGACAAGGAAATAAGCGAACGTCCTGCCGTTGTCCCGTCACTTATCTATGTCAATAACGCGCAGGGTAACCAGTTCACAGTTGGTCAAGCTGTTCGTGATCAAGGGTTGGATAGTCAACGGAATAACCGCCTCTTCCGCAACTTCAAGCGTGGCATTGTTGCGTCACCCGCCCCTGAACCGCGTGATATTGACGGCATGAAATTTGCTGACCGTCACGCAGGCGAACATTTCATAAAAGAACTACTTCATCAGATGCCATACGGTGATGATGATATTGAACAACTTGTACTCACTGCCCCTGTTGCGTCATTTGAGGGTTATCTCGCATGGCTCAATGATGTGATTGACGATATTGCACCGGAAAAAATCCGCGTTGTCGATGAATCTACTGCAGCTGCTCTGGGCTATAATGTGACAAAACCGGGTGCTGTCGTACTGGTCTTTGACTTCGGTGGAGGTACTCTCGATTTATCACTCGTCCAATTACCAGAGCATCGTGAGAAAACAGGCGGTTTCCTCAGCAAATTACGAGGACGTAACGCCAATCAACACTCAGCGAAAGTCATTGCCAAAGCAGGTCGCATCATTGGTGGGAGCGACATTGACCAATGGGTTCTCGCAGAAATCCTCAAGCGCACAGGATTACAATCAACTGACCTCGGCAGTGATTACACCGCCCTGCTAACGGCATGTGAACAAGCAAAAATTCTCTTATCAACAGAAGAAACATCACAGATTACATTCAGTGTTGATGGCAAAGCCTATGATGAAACACTCACCCGTGAAGAACTCGAAAACATGTTGAGTGCCAATGAGTTCGACCTTGCCTTGCGTCGTGTCGTGGATAAAGTAATGCATGTTGCCCGCCAGCGTGGTATCTTCAAAGAGGATATTCACTATGTCCTGATGGTGGGTGGCACATCACTGATGCCATTTGTACAGCAAACCCTCGCCAAATATTTTACAGATATGGCAGTTCGTGCAGACAAACCGTTTACAGCTGTTGCAGAAGGCGCACTCCAAGTCGCTGCGGGGTTTGGTCTGGAAGATTACTTGATTCACAGTTATGGGTTACGTCACTTGAATCCGGAAACAGGCGCACATGAGTGGGATGAAATTATCGCAATGGGTAGCCAATATCCGATTGAACGCTCGATTGATGTGACACTCGGCGCGGCACATGATGGACAATCTGAAATTGAACTTGTCATTGGTGAAATTGACACAGATGCAGTGGCGATGGTCGAAGTCAAATATGAGGATGGACAGGCTGTCTTTGTCGCACAAACAGGCGAAAGTGAGCAGAAAATTATTCCGCTTAACGAAGAGGGCGCACTCAAATATCTGGCACAGTTGAATCCTAAAGGTAAAATTGGGCAAGACCGTATCAAAGCATCATTCACTGTTGATGAACGTCGCCGTCTGCGTGTCACCGTATTTGACATTCAAACGAACAAATTACTACTGGAAGATGTCGCAGTCGTGACATTACGCTAAAGGAGCAATGACAATATGGTACAAACGCAACTAACAGGTCGTGAACCTGCGTTAGCAACTGGCTCAAAGCAAAAAGGCACACGCCGTTTATCCTTGCGTCGTCTGGGAACATTACTCAATGTTTTGCCACCAGATTCCGTCTCGCTTGATGCAGTTAAAGAAGCCCTCAACAGTGAAGAATTTTTTGTCCGCTACAATGCCGCCAAAATGCTCTCACGCCGTTCAGACCGCGATTCACGACTCATCATTGAAGACACACTAGAAAATGGTCCGCCGATGTCCCGTGCCAGTGTCGCGCGCCATCTCTATGGATTCTCTTGGTTCTCGGCAAAATCACTAATTGAAATTGCTCTCAAGGATACAGACGCTCGTGTCCGTGAGGGTGTTGTCTATGCACTGTGTGACTTCCGTGACCTAAACGCTTATCAGATGCTCGTTGATGTTCTCAAAGATGAAGAAGACAATGTGCGCGAAGCGGCTGCGATTGGTCTACGTGACACACAAGACCCAGCAGCCATTCCCGTACTTGAAGAAGTCTTAAATGCCAAAGACCCCGAAGTCCGCATCAAAGCATTGGAAGCACTCGGCACAAACGATAATCCTGAAGCAATTCCAATTGTCCGTGAATCCATGAAAGACCCCGACCCCGAAGTCAAATATGCAGCAGCTCTTAGCTTGCTAGAACTATCCGGCGAGGGTTGGCTTGAGGAACTATCGGGTGTTATCGGGCGTAACACAGGCGAAACACTACGACAAATTTTACGGGCATTCTTCCATGCAACCAATTATCTCAAGATTGATGTCGCCAAATCATCAGCCGCAGAACTCATGATTGATGCGTTAGAAACTGCTCTGCTGGATGCTGATAATGGCGTGCGCGAAGCCGCTATCTGGCCTCTCGCATGGATGCGCCATGAACGGACACCTAAAATCCTGCTAAAAACCTATCGCATTGAACTGGATGAAGATGTAAAAGCACACATTGTCCGTGTTGCAGCTGGTCTGATGTCTAAAGCCAGTGAAGATATTCTACAAGATGCACTACAAAGTCCGATGCCGAAAGTAAAAGCGCAAGCAGAGAAAATCATGGCAGAACGTGAACGTGCTGGCAAAGTCTTACAATACAACGAGAATGCAACTAATGAGGGCATTGCATTGACCCGCCCACTCATCAATAAGTAAAAAGGACTGACACATCTGGTCAGCCCTCTAACAATTCATTCTACTAAGCGTGGTGCATCTGGAGACTTCGGACACTAAGAGGCTTCTGATGTATCCGCTTAATCCCCTGAACAGACGCAACAGCCGCACTCATCGTCGTAATAATCGGAACACCCAGCGCATAGGCTTGACTCCGAATTTCCATACCTTCGCTGTGAGCCTGACTACCCAACGGTGTATTAATCATTAGGTCGATTTTTCCATCCAACATCAAGTCAACGATATGTGGAGACCCTTCGGATAGTTTATTGACTTTTGCAGTTTCAATACCGAGACTATTCAGCCACTCAGCAGTGCCTTTTGTAGCAATAATCGTGAAACCGAGATTTGATAACTCGCGAGCAATTTTCGAGACAGCCCCTTTGTCAAAATCGTTGACACTGATACAAACTGTCCCTTGCGTTGGCAAAGGTACACCTGCTGCCGACTGCGCTTTGATGAACGCATGACCAAAACTTGACGCATGTCCCATCACTTCACCTGTAGACCGCATTTCGGGTCCGAGTCGTGCATCAACACCGGGGAACTTCTGGAATGGGAAAACTGCTTCTTTGATGAAGAATCCATCGACTTTCGGCTCTGTCAAGAAGTCCAATTCGGCAAGTGTTTTACCTGCCGCAATCTGTGCTGCATAACTCGCCAACGGATGTCCCGTCGCCTTACTCACAAACGGCACTGTCCGGCTAGCACGCGGATTGACTTCTAGCACATAAACTTCATCGTCTTTGACGGCAAACTGAATATTGAACAAGCCAACGACACCCATCGCTTTACCAATACGCTGCGTGTAATCACGGATGATGTCGATATGGAAGTAGCTGATTTTATAAGGCGGTAGTACACAAGCAGAATCACCACTATGGACACCTGCTTCCTCAATGTGTTGCATAATGCCACCGATGGTCACATTGTCGCCATCAGATAGTGCATCCACATCAACCTCATAGGCATCATCAAGGAATTGGTCAATCAACACTGGATGACCTGTCCATTCGACATTGTCATCTAACCACTTCAACAACTGTTCCTCGTCAAAGACAATCGCCATCCCGCGCCCACCCAGCACATAACTTGGGCGTACCAGCACAGGATAGCCAATTTTTTCAGCTGCTTGAACTGCTTCTTCACGGGTTAGAATTGTTGCGCCCGCAGGCTGAGATATACCCAGTTCTCGCATGAGGGCATTAAACCGTTCTCGGTCTTCGGCAAGGTCAATTTTTTCAACAGGTGTCCCCCAGATAGGCGCACCCAATTTCTCAAGCTCATGAGCAATGTTAAGCGGAGTCTGTCCACCAAACTGCACCAGTATCCCATCCGGTTTTTCATGGTCAACGATGTTCATCACGTCTTCGGCGGTCAGTGGCTCAAAGTATAGGCGGTCAGCTGTATCGTAATCTGTACTCACAGTTTCTGGATTACAGTTCACCATAATCGTTTCATACCCCATCTCTTTGAGCGAGAAACAGGCGTGAACACAACAATAGTCAAACTCAATTCCCTGACCGATACGATTAGGACCACCGCCCAGAATCATGACCTTTTTGTTATCTGTAGGATTAGCTTCATCATCTTGTTCGTATGTCGAATACAGATAGGGTGTATGGGCGTCAAACTCAGCCGCACAGGTATCAACACGATAGAAATTTGCTTTGACACCAAGTGACTTACGATAGTTGCGAACTGTGACCTCGTCTTTGTCCACCAATTGAGCAATATAGGCATCGCTATAGCCATAGTATTTCAATTTGAGGAAATCGTCTTTATCGAGGTCTTCCAATGTCAACTCACGGTCAAGAATAGTACGATGAATGTACATCAATTCCTGCATCTGCTGTACAAACCACGGGTCAAATTGTGTGTTCTCAATAATCTCCTCAGGTGGTGTGCCCTGTCGTATAGCAGACGCAACCTGAAACAGACGTTGGGCAGTCGGCACACTTAAAGCTTCTGGTGAGGCTACCGATTCATCATTACTACCAAACCCATCTATACCAATGTCCAATGCGCGAACCCCTTTTTGCAACGCTTCGGGGAAGGTGCGCCCAATTGCCATGACTTCGCCAACAGCTTTCATCTGTGGACCAAGCACGGGGTCTGCTCCAGCAAATTTCTTAAAGTCCCAGCGCGGGATTTTGACTACAATATAATCGAGTGAAGGTTCAAAACTTGCAGGAGTTTCTTTGGTGATGTCATTGGGGATTTCATCCAATGTGAAACCAACAGCAACCAGTGCAGCAATCTTCGCAATCGGGAAGCCAGTCGCTTTACTCGCAAGCGCAGACGACCGAGATACACGCGGATTCATCTCAATCACATAGACTTCGCCATCTTCGGGGTTAATTGCAAACTGGACATTCGCACCACCAGTCGTAATCCCAACACGGTCAAAAATCATCCGTGACATATTCCGTAGACGCTGAACTTCTTTATCTGTGAGGGTTTGGGCTGGTGCAATCGTGATACTATCACCGGTATGAACACCCATCGGGTCAAGATTTTCGATTGAGCAGACGACAACAAAGTTACCCTTTGCATCGCGCATCAATTCCAGCTCGTATTCTTTCCAACCAAGCAAACTCTTATCGACCAATACTTCGCCGACTGGACTCTGATGAATACCGTTAGCTGTTACGCGGCGCAATTCTTCTTCGTTGTAAGCGACACCACCGCCTGCCCCACCCATCGTAAATGACGGACGAATCAGAATGGGATAGCCGATTTCTTTAGCAAATTCGATAGCTTCATCCACTTTCCCGACGACCTTGCTATCGGGTACACGCAGACCAATCTCATCCATCGTATCGTTAAATAATTGACGGTCTTCTGCCAGTTGAATACTAGTCAGTGATGCACCAATCAATTCGACATTGTACTTGTCCAGCACACCCGCCTCCTGCAATCCGACCGCTAGATTGAGTGCTGTCTGTCCGCCAACGGTCGGCAGGAGTGCATCTGGTTTTTCTTGTGCGATAATCTTCTCGCACATCTCAACCGTCAATGGTTCGATATACGTCGCATCGGAAAATTCAGGGTCGGTCATAATCGTCGCTGGATTAGAATTAACCAGCACCACACGATAGCCCTGTGACTTGATGGCTTTGCAGGCTTGCACACCGCTATAGTCAAACTCACAGGCTTGCCCGATAACAATCGGGCCCGACCCGATAATCATGATTGTTTCTATGTCTGTTCTTTTTGGCATGTTTCTCTTTCTGATATTAGATATTTACTCTAAAAGTTGTTAAATTGATGGCTTATACCATCCGCGAGATAAAACATCTATAGTTGCTGTGTCTTCAACAAAATTGAATGCGTCAAAATAGCCAAAACGTGACATGAATGTAAAGCGATACTGTGGATTATGCTTCAAAATCCCAAGCCATTCCCAGAATGAACTAGTGGTAATTATCTCTCTGCTATCAACCGTCGGGCACTTTATAATACCGTAGTAGTCTAGCCACACCAAAACATCATAACGACTCAATGATGTCTTCTCGATAGCTTGATTGATAACATCACTTTGATTCATCAAGTCAATAATTGGAAATGCTTTAAACATTACCGTCTAAACTATTCACTCGCCACTTTGTCACTGCTTTTAACAGCATCCACGAACTCGTCAAACAGATACAGCGAATCATGCGGACCCGGTGACGCTTCGGGATGATATTGCACACTGAATGCTTTCAGCTCCCGATGACGCAAACCCGCAACCGTATTATCGTTGATGTTGAGATGGGTAATTTCACCACCACCGAGGTCACTATCTGCCGATACAGCAAAGCCATGATTATGCGACGCAATTTCGATTTCCCCATTATCGAGGTTCTTCACAGGTTGATTACCACCACGATGTCCAAAACGCATCTTTTCGGTTTGACCGCCGAGCGACAAAGCGAGAATCTGATGTCCGAGGCAGATACCAAAGACAGGCACATGACCAAGTAGATTTTTAACATTGTCAATCGCATAATATACTGCTGACGGGTCACCAGGTCCATTGCTCAAGAAGACACCCGCTGGATTCATCTGCATGATTTCCTTTGGTGATGTGTTTGCAGGGACGACAGTTACACGCAAGCCTCTATCTGTCATCATCCGAAGAATATTGCGTTTGATGCCATAGTCATAAGCGACAACTAGCGGACCATCTGGATTATATTGATGCTCACGATACCATTGCGGGTCACTTTGTTCTGTCCAGTTATATGGTTCAGAAACAGTGACGGCATCGACCAGATTCGCACCAGACATATCCAGCGAATTATTTGCCATCTCGACGAGTGCATCGGTATCATTTGCCATCTCACCATGTGCGACAACTGCCCGCATTACCCCTTTTTCGCGGATATGACGCACCAGCGCACGGGTTGCCACACCGGACACACCAATGATATTGTGGTCTTTTAAGTAGGTGCTGAGGTCGCCACGATTCCGCCAACTGCTGACAATCGGGCTAAGTGAGCGCACAACGAAACCTGATACCCAAACATTTGCTGACTCAGGGTCTTCGAGGTTGATGCCTGTATTGCCAACATGAGGCACAGTCATCGTTACGATTTGTTTGTAGTAAGATGGGTCGGTCAAAATTTCTTGATACCCTGTCATCGAGGTATTAAAAACCACCTCACCCGTCTCTACACCTTCCGCACCAAATCCCTCACCGGGGAAGATACGTCCATCTTCTAACGCGAGTACAGCTTGCATATAAAGTTCTCTATTCTCCTTTAAGAGCGATAATCGGCATTGATACTAATGTAGTCATGGCTGATGTCACAAGTCCAAATCGTCGATTGACCATCACCAATACCACAATCCAAGGTGATATAAATCGAATCCTCAGACATAATCGCCAGTGCGTCGGATTCTTGATAGTCCGTTGGTGTCCCAGACTTGAAAATCAATAATCCCTTGTCATCTTCAAATAGTTCCTCGCCGGGAGAAATCCATAGTGACGTTTTCAACGGTTCAAAGTCAACACCCGCACGACCTGCCGCAGCAACAATCCGTCCCCAGTTGGCATCGTTTCCATAGAATGCAGATTTTGTCAGAATGGATGAGGCAATCGTATGTCCGATTTTTTCCGCTGACTCATCAGAATCTGCCCCTTGAATATCAAGTGTGACAAATTTTGTCACGCCTTCACCATCACGCACCACGGCTTGCGCCAAATATTGCGTCAGCGCGTTTAACGCATTCTGGAATGTTTGCATGTCGTAGCCAGCATCAATTGAGGTTGTACTCATTCCGTTCGCCATCAGTACTACCATATCATTCGTACTGGTATCCCCATCTACAACAATCTGGTTATAACTTTGGGCATTAGCTGTTTTTAAAGCCGTCTGAACTTGCTCCAATGTCAGTTTGGCATCTGTCACAACCACACTGAGCATCGTCGCCATATTCGGCGCAATCATCCCTGCCCCTTTAACAACACCTGCAATTGTATATTCACCATGCGCTGTAATGACCTTCACAGAAGCGTACTTGGGACGGGTATCTGTGGTCATCATCGCGGTTGCTGTTGCTTCCCAATCGCGTCCGAGATTTTCAGTTGATAGCTCAACACCTTTAGCAATTTTATCCATTGGCAATTGTGTCCCAATAACACCTGTGGACATCACCAAAACCTGCTCGGTATCAATATCCAGATGTTCGGCAACCATGTCCGAAGTTTTGCGGGCATTATCCATCCCCTGCCAGCCTGTACAAGCATTGGCACTGACGGTATTGATGGCAACAGCACGAATTTTCTCAGGATTATTTGCAATCCGTGACATATTCAACAAGACAGGTGCAGCTTTGACTTTATTAGTTGTAAACACACCAGCTGTCACACAATCGACACGGCTACGAATGAGCGCGAAATCAAGAGCATTATCTTTCTTGAGTCCCGCATGAACACCCGCTACGCGAAAGCCACTAACTGATTCAATTGTTTCTTGCACCTTAACCATCGACAGTCTCCAGCATGAGCGTGAGTTTTTCAATTAATTCATCAACATGCGATTTCTGAATCACCAACGGCGGGACAAACCGAATCACATTTGTGCCAGAACTTACCAGCAACAAGCCGTGGTCATACCCTTGCTTGACAATATCACTAGGGGCAATATCGAGTTCGATACCCACCATCAAGCCACGTCCACGCACCTCAACGATATGCGGGCTGTTAATTTCTTCAAGACGTTCCATCAAATATTCACCAACGTCTTGCACATGTTCCATGAAACCATCGCTCAATACGCGATTGACGACGACCTGTCCGGCACGCATCACAACTGCTCCACCAGAAAATGTTGAGCCGTGGTCACCGGGTTGCATCACTTGCGCCACCGCTTCCGTCGTCAGAATTGCACCCACAGGAAGTCCACCTGCCAGTGGTTTTGCCAGTGTCATAATATCGGGTGTCACACCACTGACCGAGTGTGCCCACATATCACCAGTCCGTCCGAGACCACATTGGATTTCATCAAATATCAGAGTCGCTTCGTGTTTGTCACACAATTCACGCAATGCCTGCAAAAATTCTGGTGTTGCTACATTGATACCACCTTCACCCTGAATCGGTTCAACTATCACAGCGACGGTATCATCGTCAACGACTTCCTTTGCACTGTCGATATTATTAAACTCGCCGACAACTGCCCCTGGAACCATCGGTTTGAAGGGTTTCTGATATTTTTCTTTTGGTGTGATTGCCAATACACCCATTGTGCGACCATGAAACGCATGGGTAAAGCTAACGACTTTGGACTTGTTGGGCTTCTCGTTCATATAAGCCACTTTACGCGCAAACTTCAATGCGCCTTCATTTGCCTCTGCACCACTATTGCAGAAGTAGACACGGTCAGCAAACGAGTTATCGCAGAGTAATTGTGCTAGCTCCACCATTGGTTGTGTGTGATACAAACCACTGACATGAATCAGTCCGGTATTTAGTTGTTGGTTTACAACATCGTTTAATTCTTCGTCGCCATATCCGAGTGCGTTCACCGCGATTCCAGCAACCCAATCCGTGTATGCCTTGCCATCGGTATCGTAGAGTGTCACGCCTTCACCACGTTCCAAAACAAAGTCCGGTCTCGCAGCAACTGGAACACTGTACTGTTGGTCTTTCTGTATGACATCTGCTTTTGTTGTCATTATGCCTCTCTCAATGTAAGTCAATAGTTTCAATAATTATGCGGAGACAAACGTTGTCCCGCCGTGTGTCGCCAAACCATCCAAATTCGTAATCACGACCTGTGGCACGCCAGATTCTAACACATCCAATGCTGTTATCACCTTCGGAATCATCCCGCCATAAATCGTGCCATCATCAACATATGCTTTTACTTGCTCTGATGTCATCGTCTCCATTCGTACATCATCCACCAACACCCCTTCCACATTGGAGATAAAGACAACTTTGTCAGCCGAAATAGCATTCGCAATTGCGCCAGTTACAGTGTCAGCATTGAGGTTAAAATTACTCGAATCACCAACACTCACAGGCGAAATAACCGGTGTAACCCCATTTCCTAGCATCTCAAAAATAACAGACTCCCGTACTGCGACAACAGTTCCGGTATAACCCATATCAACACTGTCATGTTGCATTTGTTCAGCACGTACCAGCCCTCTATCCACACCGGACATCCCCTGTGCATCAACTCCCGATGCCAGCAGATACCGTACCAATCGTTTATTCACAGTTCCGCATAGCACCATCTCAACCAGTGCCAATGAGTCCGCATCCGTTACGCGAAGACCATCAACATATTGTGGTTCAATATTCAACTGTGACTGTAGTTTGGTGATTTCTTTACCACCACCATGAATGATAACCACCTGTCCCTCAATACCAGCGACAATATCAGCGAATTGCTTTAGTAGAACATCATCATCCAAATAGTGTCCTGAGATTTTTATGACTGTTACCATCGTCCCTCCCTAAAGTAACCCTGTAGTCTCTTCAAGACCAAACATCAAATTCATATTCTGCACCGCTTGCCCCGATGCACCTTTCCGTAAGTTATCGGTCACACTGGTGATATGAACATAATTATCCATCACAGGGGTGATACTGATTACACATTTATTGGTTTTCACTGCGTGTTTGAGGGTCGCATATTCGCCACCTGGCAACACATCAACGAGCGGTTCATTCTCATACATGGTACTGAATAACTCATGGACTTTATCACTTGTGATGCTGTCGTTGAGTGTCACATAAATGCTTGCCATCAGCCCTCTATCAACAGGCAATAGATGAGGCGCAAATACGATCGGACCAATTTTGTTATTGATTTTATGGGCTTCTTGTTCCATCTCGCCAATGTGACGATGAACCCGTCCGGTTTTGTAAGGCAACAAATTACTGTAGACTTCGGCAAAGTGCGTCGTAAGCGATGGTTTGCGTCCCGCACCTGTCACACCAGATTTCGCATCAACGACAATTGGCAACCCAGCTTCTATTGCATCACATTGCAGGAGTGGAAACAGCCCAAGCAATGTCGTTGTCGGGTAACATCCAGGGGTAGCGACCACATCAATCCCTTTAATCTGCTCCCGATTCATTTCCGGCAGACCATATGGAGTTGGTAATAATTCAGGATGTGGGTGGTCAATGTCGTAGTGTTCTTTATAGGCTTCCGGTGTATTAATACGCAAATCAGCCGACAAATCAACGACCTTCACACCAGCTTCAATACCCAGCTTAGCCACACCTGCCGACGCTTTATGTGGCAATGCCAGAAAAATCACATCAACAGTATCCAAATTAACAGAATCCGACGGGATAAATGTCAAATCTGCATTGGGTACGGCATCACCTGCATATGTGTTAGATGTTGCAAATATGAGGTCAAGGTTCGGATGTCCAGCAATTATCTCTACTAAATCGAGTCCAGCATAGCCGGATGCGCCATAAACACCTGCTCGAATGTTTGTCATATAGCCCTCTCTCTATAAATTAAAAAACCCCGACTCCGCTTATGACGAGGTCAGGGTGAATAGTCCAATTTGGATTACACATTACATCAGCAACACAAAGCTAACGCATCGACCTCTATGTAATACATACGGCGACGACGAATCCTTTTTTGTTGTGGTACATTGTGTAATACGTTCATTTGATTTCAACATTGTTATTGGTTACTGACCCAAAGTGTAAGGAAGTTTGCACTATCCGTCAACAAATTGGGAAAAGATTATGCACTTTTTTGATTTCGTTGTGCAACATGCACGAAGTTTCGACAGTTAATTTATTCAGTTGCATCCAAATTTTCGATGAGTTCGGTAAGCTCCGGTAGCTCATCATTGGACTTACTTTTATTTTTGCTGGCTTGCTGATTCTTACGCTTTTGCGAAGCCACAATTGGGTCACGGCTTCCGGTTACCATTGCATAGAGCTTATACGCGACAGCCATCAAGAATAAGACTGTGACAGCAACCAACACCATATCAATGATATTCCCCATATGTATCAGGATAGGATTGTTACCACCAAATGCGAAAAATACACCGACCAAAATCGCAATCGCAACAATAACACCAATGGTAAGAAATCCTCGCAGAACCCGTTTCAGACCGTTATCCATTTGTATACCTTTCAATATTCTGCAATTTTTCTGCTTGTTCTAACGGAATCAAGACACCATCTTCTCGGATTGCTAATCGAGACTCGGCTAATTTTTCCGCTAGTAATTCACGCTCAGTCATCGACATATCCGCCAGAACATCCTCAACCGACAACCCATGTTCACGAATATCAAACAAGCGGTCTTCGTTTTTCAGCTTTGCTTCACCTTCTTGTTGTGGAACATACGACTGCGACGGACTAAACCCACCAATTAACAGTCCTAACATACTCACGCCACCACCAACAACAACCGATAAACCAAGCAATGCTATCCCTATCTGCTCCATGATGACAGTCGCATCCATCATACTCGGTAAACCATACGCAAATCCGACCATACTCAGAAGCATCGCACCAAGAATCAACCCTAATGCACCCATAAACAGTACACCAAAACCAAGCAGAATCTTTAAGAATAGCGGATATTCACGTTGATGTCGTTCCAAATTATCCATATGAGAGACTTTCCCAAATAACAGTTACATACACAAACAATCATAGTTTATCATACCTGAATCGGTTGGGTTTAGTTGTTCAAATAAATTAACGCTTCATTGACGTAACCGATACAATCAAGGTAGTCTGCGATAAGTGACAGACGTTAAGCAGAAAGTAAATTGTGAAAGCACACCTATGATAGAAGTCAAACATCTGCGAAAACACTATGGGTCCCATGTTGCTGTTGATGGTATTTCATTTGAGGTCGAAGCGGGTGAAATCCTCGGCTTGCTTGGACCCAATGGCGCAGGGAAAACAACCACGATGCGAATCCTGACAGGCTTCATGCCACCAACTGATGGTACAGCGATTGTTGCCGGATATGATGTCTTACAAAACTCAATGGAAGTCCGTAAACGGGTCGGTTATCTGCCGGAAAAAGTACCCATCTATCCTGATATGACCCTACGTGCTTACGTCACCTTTGTAGCCCGTCTACATGGCGTAGATAATTACAAGAAAAAAGTCGATGAAGTCCTTGACCGTTTTGGATTGCTCGACCGCCGTGATAGGCTTGTTCGCAGTCTGTCGAAGGGATTACGGCAACGGCTTGGATTGGCACAAGCACTCGTACATGACCCACCTGTGATTGTATTAGATGAGCCGACGATTGGTATTGACCCTAAACAAGTGATTGAAGTCCGCGATATTGTCAAAAGCCTACGACAAGACCATACGGTTTTATTCAGCAGTCACATCTTGACCGAAGTTGAACAAGTCTGCGACCGTGTTGTCATTATTAATAAAGGGCAAGTTGTCGCACAAGGCACGGCAAAAGAACTCGGCGAGCAATTCAAACCCCAACGCCAGCTTTATGTGGAATTAGATGGTGGCAATGACGAAGCCTACCGACGCTTAATCAACAGTTTAGATATGATTGATAAAGTAGAACAACAGGGTCGGGGGTATGTATTGTTTGTGTCAACAAATGACCAGATTCAAAAGCCGATTACCCGTGCCATAGCCGACAGTGACTTTACATTAGTCGAGTTACGACAACTTGATGTATCGTTAGAAGACGTTTTCCTTGACATTATCACCAAAGGAGACACCTAAGTGCGAGCCACATGGATTATATTTCGCCGTGAAATCTCAGCCTATTTCTCCTCGCCACTGGCTTACCTGATTGCCTTCGCATTTCTATTGATGACAGGCATCATATTCAACAATGACCTGACTCGTTCAATCACTGTGAAGTCCGTTGACCCTTCACTGATTCCTGATTTTCTGTCCTTGTTGATGGTGTTATTCGCCCCACTATTTACAATGCGTTTGCTATCGGAAGAATCACGAGAAGGCACGCTAGAGCTATTATTGACAGCACCTGTACCAGATTACAGCATTGTCTTTGGCAAGTTCCTCAGTGCATGGTTTTACTATACTTTCTTGCTAGGGCTTACGCTCATCTATCAAGTTATTCTGGTCACTTTCTCATTTCCAGATTTTGTACATACAGTCGCCTCATATCTCGGTATCTGGCTCTATGGTGGCGCAACATTAGCAGTGGGGTTAGCCTTTTCCGCATTGACCGAAAATCAGATTATTGCGGCATTTCTCAGTACGATTACGCTCTTTATCCTATGGATTGGCGACCTCGCCGGAGAAATTGTTGCAAGTATTGAATTGGCACGAGTGATACGCAACTTGACATTACAGGGACACTATTCGACCTCATTTGCGGTGGGGATTATCCGCCTCGAAGATGTCGTTTACTTCGGCGGCATGATGTTCATTATGCTGTATATCACTGTGCAATTTGTCGAAGCGCGGAGGTGGTAAGCGATGTTTAATCAAACTGGCAATATCGTTATCACACGCGGAATGATTGGCACACTCGGTAGTACCATTGCAGGGATAGGTCTGATTATCGGCATTCTCGCTATTCTCTGGCAAAGCAGTGTCACCCTTGTTGCTCTGATAGCCTTTGCTATAGCTATCTTAGGCATTATGTTATGGGCATACATGACTCCTGATGACTTCCGCAACTTCATCGCTGGACGGCAAGCAAAACGTGGAACAATGGCGGTCTTCACAACCTTACTTGTCATTGGCATTATCGCCACACTATATATTTTTGTTCTACGCACGGGTGTCACTATTGATATGACACAGGGCGAACGTTTCACACTAAGCCCTGAGACAATGGATGTGATTGAAGCCGTCAACCGCACCGCTGAAGCAAGCGTTAGAATCACTGGATTTTATTCCCCGCGTGAACTTCGTGTGCAAGAAGTTGATAATCAGTATTGGCAACTCTATGACGATGCAACTGAAAGAATCACCCTAGAATATATCAACCCACTCTCTGAGCCTGCCAAAGCCGCACCGTATCGTGGTTATCTAAACGAAGGAGTCAACGTCTTTGTATCCTTTGAGGATGAAGCTGATGATGTCCTATTCCGAAGTACTGTTCCAGTTGTCAGTTCCGGTGTACAAGAACGTGACATGACCGAAGCCCTCACCCGTTTGATTTTGTCAGGTCGCTTCAAAGTCTATTTTGAATCCAGTGCAGATACCCTCAGCGGATTGGATGATAGTGAAGACGGCGCATCGATTGTCAATCAATTGCTACGCCAAAATGGTATTGAGACAAACGCGCTTGACCTTGCTAGCCTTGCCGAAAACAATGAAACAGTTCCGACAGATGCCTCTGCTATCATCTTTGCACGTCCGCAACGCCAAATCACACAGGCAGAAATCGCTGTAATTGATGAATATGTTCAGCGTGGTGGTGCGTTATTCATCCTCACCGATGTTGCGTTAACACCCGAATCATTCTTAAGTGAAAACTCGCTATTCAACGCCTACCTGTGGGAAACATTCGGATTACGCGCGCTTAATGCAGTCGCTATTGACGAAGCCTCTAACCAAGGCGTTGCAACCGAGATTGTCAGTGCAGCGGTCTTCCCCGGGAATCCTGTCGGTGAGAATCTGAATCTACCCAATACACCACAAACGACCACCCTGTTTAATCTTGCACGCCCTATTGAAGTCGATACCAGTCCGCCTGTTAACAACGGTAGTATCATTCTGACTTCACCCTTTAGCTGGGCAGAGCGCAATCTTGACCCGCTAATACGTGATAATCAATGGGAATTTGATGAAGCAGAAGACACACAAGGTCCACTGACAACAGCAGCATGGGCAAATGACCAAGAAACAGATGCAAAACTTGTTATTGTTGGCGACACAGATTTCATCACCAATATCAATATCTTATCACCACAAGGAAACTCGATTCTATTTTTCGATAGTATCGGTTGGATGACAGGCTTCACAGAAGAAGTACAGTTTGAACCCCAAATTTTGACAACCGGATTACCTATCATATTTGTCGATGTTCAAACGTTGGATATTGTTGCTTTTATCACAATCATACTCATGCCCGGAATTATGCTCGCCCTTGCAATTGCTATCTACGGAAGACGCCTACGATGAAACAATCACGCATCACACTTTTTCTACTTTTAGCACTGTTTGTCGGAATGATTGTGTTAATTGTTATGCAATCTGTACAAAACGAATCATTAGAAAATCCATCTACTCATGAAAATCTAATAGATAATGATGTAAACTTAGAAAGTATGTTACTGTTTCCAAACTTAAGTGCGAGTGATGTACAAACCATTAACATTCTTGACCCATTCCTAAATTCGGAAGTAACAATTGCCAAATCAGACAATAATGTATGGCAGGTTGTCGCTAACAATAATCGGCTTGCCAACCAGGAATATGCTGAAAGTCTGGCAATTACCTTAGAAAAAATTCCATATATTGCACGAATCAGCGCGGATGGAGAAATTTCTGAGGGTTATGGACTGAATGAAACTGATGGATTAATCCTTGTTTCTGCCGTGTTGGCAGATGAAGAAGTGATAACGTTTTTAGCTGGAAACCCAGTAACGACGGACGATACAACACGTGGATTCTACACTTATGTTGATGGTCGTGATGATATTTATATCGTCCCACCAGAACCCATTATGTATCTGGTTCAGTATTTAGAGGCGTTTGAAAATACGCAAAAACTTGACAAGTAATCAAATTCGCGTTAAGTTCTTATATTGGAATTAGTTGATGAAATTTAGAAGCCTCCCCGTCCACAAATTTGAACGGGGGTTGGTCGCTAAACTCGGGCAGGAGTAAGACCGTAACTTCTAAAATCTAACTATTCGTAAGCATGTTAGTACACGTTTGTGTCAAAAATCAATATTAAATATTGTTATATTGCATATCTTTTTTTACAAAAAGTATTTCTTACAAGGGATGCGTTTAAAATTCGGCTAGTAGAAAGGCATGTCTGTGGTAGCTGTATTAGATAGTGTGAACAATATGACCCAGCGTGAAGAAATCCAAAAACAATTGATCGATAAAGCCAACAAACAAGGTTTTATCACCTATTCCGATATTCTGGAATTGAAGCCAGATATTGAAAGTGATGTCGCTTTGCTCGATGACCTCATGGACAATCTGCTTGAAGCAGGTGTTGAGGTTGTGCCCGGATCCGGTAAGGCAGAAGATGCTGACGCTAAGGATAGCAAAGACGATACCGATGACCTCGCACCAGAAGATGACGAGGAAGAAGAAGTTAGTGAGCGTGATGCACTGCTCAAAATTTTGCGGAAAGACCTCACATCTGATGCAGGCTATCAAGCTGCACTCGATACCGATGATGTGGTCGGACTGTATCTAAAAGAAGCAGGGCGTGTGCCACTGTTGACCGCCGAAGAAGAAGTCACTCTCGCTAAGCGTATGGAAGCAGCAGAATTTGCACGCGACCGTATGAAAGAAGTAGGCGAAGACTTGATGTGGAGTGAAGAACAAGAACTCCGCAGTACCATTATGGACGGTGATAAAGCGCAAGAGCACTTAATTCGTGCCAACGCTCGTCTCGTGATTAGTGTCGCCAAGAAATATATCGGACGTGGTGTACCTTTCCTTGACTTGATTCAAGAAGGTAATATTGGTCTGATTCGTGCGACCAACAAATTTGAATATCAACGTGGTCACAAGTTCAGCACTTACGCAACTTGGTGGATTCGTCAGGCAGTAAGTCGCGCAGTTGCTGACCAAGGGCGTACCATCCGTGTACCTGTACACATGGGCGACCAGTTGAACCGTATGCGTCGTGTGCAACTCCAGCTGTTGCAGGAACTCGGACGCGAACCTAAGATTGACGAACTTGCCAAAGGTATGGAAACAACACCGGACAAGGTTGAAAATCTACTCGAAATCTCCCGCCGTCCTGTCAGCTTGGAAACACCAATTGACGACGAAGGCGATTCTACATTTGGTGATTTTGTAGAAGATGTCAACAGCCCTGCCCCATCCGACGAAGTGGCGACACACTTGTTGCATGAACAACTGCAACAGGCACTCGACAAACTGCCACCACGCGAAGCTCAAATTCTGCGCTTGCGTTATGGTCTGGCTGATGGTCGTGTCTACACATTGGAAGAAGTTGGTCAGACAATCGGTGTTACCCGTGAACGTGTACGCCAGTTGGAAGCACAGGCACTCAACCGTCTGCGCCAATCCTCCGCACACGTTATTCTCAAAGACTATCTGTACGACGTGTAAGGACAGGAACATTGAGTCAATCTCAACGTTCAAACTCTAAATCAAAAAGTCCAATTGTGTGGCCCCTCGCGCTTGTCGCTATCGGGGTCATACTTTTGTTGCACAATTTCATCCTCTTAGGTGACTTCAATGTGCTTAATTTATCCCCCCTACTATTGGTGTTAATCGGGGCATGGATTTTGCTACGTGGCGACATTCGTCCTGCTGACTCTGCAAAGAGCTTTGGTATCACACGCGGTAGTGTTGAATCGGCAACCCTCGATATTCGCTCCGGTGAAATTGATGTAATAGTCTCGATGTTGCCTACCTCAAATCAAGAGCGACTCATTGCATTCCGTAGCTACCCAGTACAATCTCGCCCTGACCTTAAGGTTGACGGTGTACATACCCAGCTCACCATGAGACGAAATCAAACGCCGTGGTTTGCTTTTACAGATTGGGATATGGTTATCACACAAGGTCTACCGTGGCAGATGTTAATCACATCACACGTTGGTCAGGTATTGCTCGACTTAGCTGAGGGCATTATCTCTACAGTTAAGGTTTCTACGGGACTAGGTAATATCCAACTGATTACACCCTACGAAGCACTTGATGATATTCAATTATCATCTGTTTTGGGCAGTATCCACATTACTACCCCATTTGGTTATGCAACTCACATCACCGTTCAACAGGGGCGATTTATGACTGTTCATGCAGATAACGCCCGCTATGTATTGGAGGAAGATGTGTATTTTTCACTCGATAGTGATGAAGACGCGCCTATAGTCTACATTACGGTGTCGGGTACATTTGGCGACGTATATCTCTCATAGTGGCTATGTCAGAACAACCCAAACTCATCATTCGTGACGGTCTAGTTAAAGATATTGAAGCTTGTCTTCAACTAGATAGCTCCTATCACACCGAGCATGTCTGGCAGATAACAATCCGCGAAGAAACTGAGCAAACCCTCATCACCCTCAGAAAACAGCGGCTCCCACGCGCATTAGATACCGACCATACTATGGATACCAACCGTCTCGAATACGCCATCAAGCAAAAAGAATGCTTTATCGTCTTAGAGGAATCATCATCAAATACCTTGCTCGGCTTTGTCAGCATGCGTGTAGACCAAGCCTATCAGTCAGCCTATTTGCAAGACATTGTCATAGATGAACCCTATCGAGGCACAAAACTGGGGTCGCGGTTGTTGCATGTTGCGCGTCTTTGGGCGACTGAACAAAATCTGCAACGCATCATCTTTGAAGTGCCAACGGTGAACTATCCCGCCATTGAATTTGTGAAATCACATGGATTTGTCTACTGTGGGTTTAATGACCAATATCTTCCAAATCAAGACATCGCACTTTTCTATGCCTTATCCCTGTAAAAGCCTCTGTTAATTTCTCAATTTTTGCTATGATTATTCATTAGACTATTGATGCAATCAGACGCTAGGGAACAACATTGGATTTAGGTACGACACTCCTCCTCACAATCAACGAAACACTCACAGCAGGCAATGCTATCATTGCAGTCTCGTTATTGCTGTTCAACCTGACACGTAATCTCGACAATCGTGTTGCCAAGACATCGGCTGTCGTATTGGCTTGTGTGACGGTTGCTTATGTCGTTGACGCATTTATTTCGCTAGGTCCAGACAATAATGCCCATCAAATAGCATCACGATTACAGTGGATTGGGATTGCATTTATACCCGTAGCCATGTATCACTTATCCGATGCACTCCTCGCTACAACGGGATTACCTTCGCGGGGGCGACGCAAGCGTGTTATCCGTATCTTATATCTTATTGCCAGCGCATTTCTCCTGTTAGTTGCATTCAGTGATAGCCTTGTTGAATTTGTGGTTGTCTCCAATGTCGTAAGCATTCAGGCTGGAACACTTTTTCCGCTTTATATCATCTACTTCCTCGCAGCAAATGGATTTGCATTTTACAACGTACAACGCGCGCGTCAACGTTGCCTCACACGCGGTACAGAAAGGCGAATGGCATATCTACAAACGGCATTTCTCACGCCAGCAATCGGAATTTTCCCGTATTCAATTTTGCTTAACCCAGGGGATGAGTTTTCGTTTTTTGGTCTCTTGGTGATTAACACGGCAAATGTCATTATCATTCTTATGATGGTATTTCTATCATATCCGTTGTACTTCTTTGGGTCAGACAGCCCCGATAGACTGGTCAAAAAACAGTTACTCGACTTTCTTCTGCGCGGTCCAGCCACCGGTGTTATTGCCTTAGCAGTCATCAATTTCACAACGCAGGCAGCACGTATCTTTAGCTTACCCGGTGAAGCATTTATGCCAATTGCAGTGGTAGCGAGTGTTTTATTATGGCAATGGTTTGTCTCATTATCGTTGCCTTACTTTGAAAAATTCTTTCTATATCGAGATGACGACGGCGAGCAAATCACAAAATTACAGACACTCAGCGACAAAGTTCTCACGCGCAATGACCTGAATCAGTTAATCGAAGCTACTGTTGAATCCATCTGTGACTATCTCCGAATCAATCGTGCGTTTGTCATTACATTCGAGAACAACGAACCCGAATTAATACAACAGGTCGGTGAGTTAGGGTTCGACAAATTAGACCTGTTAAATAACACAGAGTTAATACAGTCTGTCGATAAACTGGAATATGATGCCCTACACACAAATTATGAAACATGGAATAGCTATGTTCTCCTCCCCCTATTTAGCACACGCCTAAGTTCCGAAAACAACAAACCGATTACAATTGGTATTCTCGGATTGCTCAACAATAGTGAACGACTCGAAGAAGAATTACAGGAAGAAACTAGCTTATTGCAGGCATTTCTGGATAGAGTCGAGCAGAGTTTAGATGATATGCAATTGCAGACCGAAATTTATAATGTGGTTGAGGGTTTGTTGCCCCAGTTACAGATGACACGGTCACGGGCAGAAGAAGTAGAATATCGACAATCTGCCAATTCACTCCTACAAATCGACCCATTACCCGAACGCGAAGAACTCTATGAACAAGTACGCGCAGCACTCCGCCATTATTGGGGTGGTTCGGGCATTTCCAAGAGTAATCTCGTTCATCTACATGTCGTTCAAGACCTCATGCAGGATGACGAGGAATCACCTATCAACGCATTGCGCAAACTCCTTGAAGATACCATCGACTCGCTCAAGCCAGAGGGAGAACGCAAGATGGCTAGCCCAGAATGGACGCTATATAACATTCTTCAATTACGCTTTCTGGAGAAGAAAAAGGTACGTGATGTTGCTCGTCGCCTCAGCATGAGTGAAGCTGACCTATATCGAAAGCAACGTGTCGCTATCGAAACAGTGACAGACCTCATCCTCAAACAAGAGCGTGAAGTTAGACTTTAACAACACGTCTTTACATCTTATGACCCGAATAGTTTGACAGTGTTTTGTCAAAATTTTATAATGATAGATAGGGGAGATTTAAAAGTTTTGATTTAAGGAAATTGAGACATGCGAGTTAATCAATTAACACATGCGGTTGACGATGAACGAGAACGCATAGAGGAGAGTTATTGGGAAGCCTTGTTATCCGAAGGGGAATACGCAAGGTCTACATATGTTGCACCGGAGCCAATCGCGTCAACAGATAGTTCAACAAGTACAGTAGAGTTTTCGACAACACCTCACAATGAAACTGACATTGACGAAAATGATTGGGAAAAAATCGAAAAAATTTATGATAATGATGAAGCTGTTACATTAGAGATTGTTGGTTTTAATCGTGGTGGTTTACTCGTCGAGTGGCAATCTTTGCGTGGATTTGTTCCAGCTAGCCAATTAGTAGAATCACCAACTTCTGATAATGGTCAAACCCGTCAGACTTCGCTGGCAAATCGTATTGGCGACGTACTAAACCTTCGCGTCATCGAACTAAATATCGAGAAAAACCGTCTCATCTTTTCCGAACGTGCCGCCCAAGTAGAAGCTGGCAAGCGCAATCAAATTCTACATCGCCTCAGTGCAGGAATGGTAATCGAGGGTGTTGTGACCAATCTATGTGACTTCGGCGCATTCATTGACCTCGGTGGAATTGAAGGCTTGATTCATATTAGTGAGCTGAGTTGGGGACGAGTCGCCCATCCAACCGATATGCTCGTCAGTGGCTCTATAATCAAAGTGTATGTGCTTGATGTCAATGAAGATGAAGAACGTATCGCGTTGAGCTTAAAGCGTCTACATGATGACCCGTGGGAAAATGTACAAGAGCGATATACAGTTGGTGAAGTTATTAAAGGACGCATCACAAATGTGGTTGACTTTGGTGCGTTTGCCTGTATTGAAGAGGGACTTGAGGGTCTAATCCACTTTTCCGAACTGGCAGAAGGGCAATTTTTGCACCCAAGAAATGTCGTTTCGGAAGATGATATTGTGCATGCTCGCATCCTGAGCATCGACAGTAAAGCAAGGCGACTTGGGCTAAGCCTAAGAAACGTATAGCAACATCACTATTGATTAATTTTAAGGGGCGTTGAGTCGTCCCTTTTTCTATTAAACTAATTTTCCTTCATCTAGCCATGTGATATATAATCAAAATGCAAATTGTATTGGTATCGGACAGTTATGGCGCAAGATAAAACACTTAAATCAACAGCCTCAGATTCCAAATCTGACAACAAAACCCAAGAACCAAATGCTTCTAAGCCAGAAGATATTATCAAACCGCTTGATGATGAAGATTTTGAATTTGATTTTTGGGAAGATTTAAAAGATAGCCTCCCACCATGGATGGATGAGGTTGTTGGGTTTACTTTACTAGTATTCGGCACACTTTCATTTATCTCACTGTTTATCCCATCAGAAGCAGTTGTTGCAGTCGCATGGGCAGATATTCTAACAACACTCTTTGGGAGTGGTGGTGTGTTAGTCGCGGGTGCCTTGTTCGCCTTTGGTGTCGCCCTATGGTTACCGAAACTTGGACTCAAGATAAACTTCACATCTGTCCGACTACTCGCTGTCGAGATTGCATTTCTTGCCTCATTAGCATTACTCCACCTCAGTAATAGCGAAGTTGAACTGCGTGCACTTGCCCGTGCCGGACAAGGTGGTGGGCTAATTGGTTGGGGATTAAGCTTCCCATTTTATTGGTTACTCGGTCGCTCAGTTGCATTAGTCTTGTTTGTCATCATTATCACCGTATGTGTGATTGTATTTATCGGTATCAAACGTCGTCAAATCGTGGACAAACTCACCCACTATAGTGCACGTTTACAAAAATTAAGTGACAGGATGCTTAAGACCACTGACGAACCCAAGCCCAAAGACAAACTTGCCATCTACAAACAGCTACTTGCCTCGCCTAATTACCGTACACAAATCATGCGTATTCGGATTGCTGAAGAAAATCTTCCGCCATCCGTTCGTGCCAATCGTCAACGCCGACTCAAAGCCAAAGCCATTGCAGAGGATGTCGAAAAGAAAAAAGAACCACGTCCCGACTTAGAAAACCATCCGTTGTTTGCCCGTGACCGCGAAAAACTCGCTGATTACAATCTCATCGGTGAGCGTACTGGAAAGAAAGACAAAACGAGTGGTTACCCACTTGTCAACCGTCCCGATGGGCGTGTCAAGAAGTATTTTACAGTTGCTGAAATCAAAGAAGAAACCCGTACCGGTCGCCGTTCAAAAGCATTACCTGACCTCGACCTCTTAGACTACGTTGATATGCTCCTGCCTGAAGAGGATGAAATCAATCACAAAGTTGTACTCATCGAGAACACCTTACTAGAATTTGATGTAGACATTGATGTCATTGATGTACAGGTGGGTCCAACGGTGACACGATACGCTGTACAGCCCTACAAAGCAGATGGGTCAGAGCGTATCCGCCTGAGTAAAATTGCGTCCTATGCCAGTGACCTCTCGCTTGCATTATCGGCAAAGCGACTACGTTTAGAAACTCCTGTCCCCGGAACAAATTATATGGGTATTGAAGTTCCGAATAAGCAACCCAGTGTTGTCGCCTTACGGAATGTCATCGAGAGTAAACCCTTTTATGATGAATCCAAGAAGAAAGATGCCCCACTCTTTATTCCGATTGGGCGCGATGTATCCGGTACACCCATCTCAATCAATCTCGCAGAAATGCCTCACCTCCTGATTGCAGGCACAACCGGGTCTGGTAAATCAGTCTGTATTGCGGCGATTGCGACAGCTCTATTGATGCAAAACACACCCCAACAAGTCAAGATGATTATGCTTGACCCTAAGATGGTAGAACTCACACGCTTTAATGGCATCCCCCACTTGCTTGGTCCTGTCGAAACCGACCCCGAACGTATCATTGGTGTTTTGCGCTGGTGTACCCGTGAGATGGATAGGCGTTATAAACTACTGGAAGAACACGCAGCTCGTAACATCGACATTTATAACGAACGACATGGGTCACGTCGGCGTGGTGGTGAATATTTGCCATTTATTGTCATCATGATTGACGAAATCGGCGACTTGATGATGAGCCACCCTGATGAAACTGAAAAGTCAATCACTCGTCTGGCGCAGATGGCGCGTGCGGTCGGGATGCACATGGTTGTCGCCACCCAGCGTCCCAGCGTGGATGTAATCACAGGTCTGATTAAAGCCAACTTCCCCTCACGTATCGCCTTTTCTGTCGCATCGGGTGTCGATTCGCGTGTTATCCTCGATACGATTGGTGCGGAAAATCTGCTTGGGCGTGGTGATATGCTGTATCTTTCATCTGATGCAGCCGGTCCAAAGCGTATTCAGGGATGCTTCGTATCTGATGAGGAAGTTCGCGCAGTTGTAGACCATTGGCGTACTTGGAATAAAGAACAAATCGAACAAGGTAGTTCTGAACCAATGTACAACGGTCCATGGGAGCGTGGTCTCACTCGTCGTCAATTCCTTGCCGAAACCGACCCTATGCTTGAAGAAGCTATCGAACTAGTAGTTGATACACAAGAAGCCTCCGCATCTATGATTCAACGTAAACTAGGTCTAGGCTATCCACGCGCCGCCCGTATTATGGATATGCTTGAGGAACTAGGAGTCGTTGGCGAAACTGTTGGTGGTGGTCGCGCCCGCAAGGTGATGATTCCACGCGGTCAAGACCCGTTCAAGCGCATCATCGACTTGCATATGCGAAAAAAAGAGCAAGAAAAGAAATAACCTAAATGTCTGAACAAACAAAAGATGACAGGCGTAACATCGCACAAATTGGTCGAATGATTCGTAGTATCGTCGAAGTAGAGACACTCGACCAATGCTATTGGGTTGGTGGCAAAGTCGCACACTATCACAAATCCAATTTAGGTCACATCTACTTTGACTTAGTTGATGGTTACAGTCGTATTCGTTGCATGTTACCAGAACGACAATCAGGAAACCTAGAGTTCGATATAAAGAACCACATGGAGATTGAAGTCTATGGCGACATTCAAGTCTACGAAACGAACGTACAAGTTCAAATTATCGTTCAAAAAGCAAAACTGATTGATTCACATGGACTATCAATTGTCTCTGCTATTCATCAATTGACCCAAGAAGGACTCTACCCGAAACAACCCAAGCACATCCCCTCACCCATTCGTCGCATAGCAATCATCACCAGCAAAAGTAGCCGTGCGATTGGTGACTTTGAGAAAGCCTATCGGTTAGAAGGACATAAAGCAGTGCTTACACCTGTCACATGGCAATATGTGACGCTTGAAGGCAACGATGCACAAAAGTCTATTTTGAACGGTCTTCTAAAACTCAATCAGAACTCAGATATAGACATAATTGCAATCATTCGTGGGGGTGGACGGTACGAGAATCTCGCCGTATTTGATGATTTGGACATTGCCAGAGCCATCGCAACATCATCGAAATTTATCATTACAGGTATTGGTCATGAAAAAGATGATACACTAGCCGATGCTGTCGCTGATTATGTTGCATCAACACCCACAGCCGTCGCCCACTATATCGCTAACCTTATTATCACTACTCAATCACAAAATGATGACAGCACACTTACTGAAACACAGACATCACAGGTAAATCCACAAATTATCAATGGGCTGATTATCTTGGTAGGTATCTTATTCTTGATTGTGGTTGTTTTACTGATTTTGAATTTTCGCTAGGAGCTGTTTATCAAGCCGTTCAAGATAGTCACGCCCATATGTGCCGTTTTCGAGCGTCTGTATTAGCACTTCCGGCAATTCTTGTTTGTACTCGACACTATGTGATGCGGCTGCTAGTGCAATTGTAGCAACGGTATCTACATCTCCTTTAAAGTCAACACAATCCTTGAGCAAGCCTGATAAACTATCATTACGTCTCACAGCAGTAATCGCAGCACTTACACTCATCCAGCCCTTCGACCCAACTTTCCCGACATATGGTTCTGACCATCTATGCTGGCTCTTAACATGTTCATCAAGCCATTTGCCGACATCATCTTTGCTACCCAATTGATGATAGAAGTAATGTGTCAGGAGCGCACTCGCTAACGCTGAAGCGATACCATCTGGCGTATCATGCGTGACCTTTGCCTGTATTGTTGTTTTCTCAATCACTTCAGCAATATCCGCATATAACCCTATCGGCATGGCTCGCATCGCTGCCCCACTCTTGTCACTTTGTGGTTTAATTGTGTCGAGAAACTGCTGACCTGTCTGGGTGTCGCATAAGAATTGATAAAATCGCATCGCATATCCTGTGCGTGGGTCACGATGAAAACAGTCAACAAATCGAGTTGCAATATTGAGTGGTGTCCAATCGTCGTCTGACAGCATCAACTCCACAATTGCCAATGTCATTTGCGTGTCATCCGTATAGTACCCAGGGATAATTTCTTTATGCCGAGGATGTTTCACATACCGTGATAAGTCGTTATACTTGGCTACCATTTCATTAGCATATTCAAAGCCCGCACCATAGGCATCTGCAACAGCAAGTTCTAGCAACATAATTAAAATAAACTCTGTTGACGTGGCGATTCAAACGGCTCAATGATAGATGGGTCATCATTCTTAGGACTATTGACCAATGTTGAGACTTCATAAACACGCATGCGGTCTTGCGGAAATGGTTTCATCAGAGGTTGAAGCACATCAGCAGGCACATCATCTGGTGTCAACCATAGGTCATAATCCGATTTATCCAGAATAACCGCCATGCGATGATGTAAGGGCTTAATCAAATCATTAGGTTCTGTTGTCAAGATTGTACATGTCTGCAATTCTGAGCCATCTGGTGATTGCCATGTTTCCCATAATCCAGCAAATGCAAACAACTCATTATCTTCCAGATGGATATACATGGGGACTTTTTTCTTGCCCTGTTTTGACCATTCAAAAAATCCATCTACCGGAATTAGGCAACGACGGCGTTTAAATGCACTACGGAAAGATGGCTTTTCTGAGGCGGTTTCTGACCGTGCATTAATCATTTTATAGCCAATCGACGCATCTTTTGCCCATGAAGGTACTAATCCCCATTTTACGAACGTTAATTCACTAGGGTTCTGGTTGGTGATAATCGGAACGGGCTGTGATGGTGCGATATTGTAACGGGGTTGCAGGTTGTTGGAGACAGCGTCCAAATTGAATGTTAATTGAATCGTATTTGCATCTGCGGTTAACGTATATCGTCCACACATAATCTCATCATTTCTTCTTATTCTTATCGTCTTTAGCAGGTTTTCCGAGTTCGCTAATCTGCCGAACAACCCCAAGAATAGCCAACAGGATACCGATTAACTGTCCAGTTGAAATTGATTTGGATGTACCAGCATCAGGATTATCATTTTCTTCTGCAGCACGGGTATATAAGTAGCTGGAGATTAACCCGAACAACGCCCCTGCCCCAAGACCAATGACCATGATACGGGTTTTACGTTCTTCTAAGCTATTTTCCTGCTTCGGTTGTTCCATCAGGTTTTTCCTCTTCTTCATTATCAGATGGTAGTGGGTCAAACATCGTCAGCATATTATGGATTGGTGCAAGACGGACTGCCCAATTTAAGATACGGTTATCGGCAAGATGTGTCCACGACTCAACGCGCTTCTCCATTGTGTATGTCCACTGTTCTATACGTCGTAAGGGTGACTTTGTTCCACGATGTAAGCTATTCATCAATCCCATCAACAAAAACATCAGCATCACAAGTGGAAACAAGCAAATCACCAACGGGCACAGTACAAATAATGTCAACAAAAAATCCGACACAACCGCAACTTGAGTTGGTGTCCGCAATGACAGCATAACCACAAATATGATAATAAGAATCAGGATGAGCAGGAAAAACGGTAAGATGATATAACGTCTGGTTTGTTGACGCTGAAGTTTATCGAGTTGTTGGTAATGCTCTTGTCTTGATGTATCGTTTGTTTCGGATTGTCCGCTCATTCATCTTCCATCTTGCGCGTTTGGCACATACAATATTCTACCTCACTACAGGTTACGAGACTAGATAGGTATTGGAACATATGAGTCACGAATCGCCGATGCAACAACGTTTGCGTATTACATTTGGAAAGATGGGTCCACTAAAATACACCGGTAGCCTTGATGTTGCCAAGATATGGGAGCGTGTCTTACGACGTGCTGACCTACCTATCTTATACACACAGGGGTTTAACACACGCCCACGCTTACAATTAGCCATGCCCCTTCCCCTCGGTATCACCAGTGAATGTGAAATCATAGATGTTGCCATGCGCGAAGCTATCGAACTTGATGAAGCCAAACTCATTGAACAGTTGCTTGCGGTGAGTCCAGTTGGCTTAACGATTCATGCGATTGAAGAAATCGAAGTTTGGGAATCCACGATGCAATCCATAATCGAGAGTGCAGAATACCGTATTCGGTTTGAAGATTCGTACAATAGAGAAAAACTTCAAGAAAAAGTTGAGGAAATCCTAAGTTTCGACCGAATAATTGTCGAAAAAGTTAGAAAACGTAAACGTAGCGTTATGGACTTACGCCCTCTTATTGTTAGTCTTCATATTGATGATAACGATGACTTAATCGCACATCTGTCTGTGGGTGATCGCGGGAACATGAGACCTGATCAGCTTTTGGAGCAAATGGGACTCCAAGATGAGTTTGTTTCAGTTCATCGTTACAAATTACATACGATATACGCATAGAATCCGCACCATCTTTACAATTTTTTACATTTCTCTCTAAAATCTACCCGTAACTTCCCACAATGCCTATCGGTATTACGTGTGAGAAGTAGCTTAAGGCTTCTCATCTTATTCTTGATGTATTATGCAAATGATGTGATACCCAATCATGGATAAGTCACTTAAAAGATTGCTGGGGAGGATTTAATGAATCCATCATCTGATAGTATGAAATCATTCATACAGCACAAATTCATAATTACTTTGCTCTTGGGACTTCTATTATTTGTCCCGTTTGTAGCGACTGCACAAGAGGCAACTGAAGAGCCTCAAGCTGATCCAGTCGTAACTGTGGAAGCAGTCGAAGAAACGACAGTGGAAGAAACTATCGCACCAACAGAAGCACCTGTGGTAGAAACAGAAGCACCTGTCGAAGAAACGCCTGCCCCGACTGAAGAACCTGTTGTTGAAACGGAAGCACCTGTAGAAGAAACAGATGTTGCAACCGAAGACAACACAACGGCGACTGAAACAGAAACTTCTGTTGACGAAACAACTGAAGGTGAAACAGTATCTGAAGAACCCGTTGAAGGAGAAACCCCTTCAACAGAAGAGGTTATTTCAGAAGCGACTGAAGAACCTGCTGTTGACCCAGTTGAAACAGAAGCACCTGTTGTAGACGAATCAGAAGCTACTGAAGCAACAGAAGCACCTGAAACAGTTGTTATCGAAGAAACACCTGATGAAATCACAAGCATCAGCGAAGACTTTGAAGCATGGACAGGTAATAACTGGACAGTAGCAGATTGGTCAGTTGCACAGGTTGATGACAGCATGGCACTCGTCAGCACAGTCGTAGGCGCAAGCGCAGAAGTCATGAGTGTTGACTGGACAAGTTATACAATCGAAGTTGATATTAAAGTTAAGGCAGATAATTTACTGTCCCTGAACTTCGATGGATACAATCTGGTTATCGCTTCTGACGGTAGTCACCAATTATTGAAAGATGATGAAATCGTTGCCGACCCCGCCACAGTTGTTGAATCAGATACAACAGAAATTACATGGCATACAATCGGTATCAATAAAAACGAAAACGCAACAACCATCCTTATAGATGGCATATCACAATATGGATACCAGACAGACATCAGCCCGCTTGGGATTTTTGCGTTTGTAGCGACTGGTGACCAAGGTGTTGCAATTGACAACCTAACAATGACAAAAGTTGAAACAGTTGTCGAGCAAGCCGAAGAGGTTGTTGCCACCCCTGCCCCAGAACAAGAAATTGTCGAAGCAGAAACAACTGAAGAACCTGATATGCTGGCAGAAGCAACTGAAGAACCTACAGTTGAAGAAGAAGCAACTGATGAGGTTGTCGAAGTTGTTGAAGAAGCACCAGCATACATTCAAACCAATCTCATTACAGAAGACTTTGAAACTGACCTATCAGCATGGACAACATCCGCGAGTATCGTGGAAGTCGCTGAAGGCAACCATGTCTTGCTTATGGGTAATGGTGGTCAACTGACACCCGCTACAGCATTGACAGCCACTAATCTCATTATCAGTGGTCAAGTAAGTGTTGTCAGTGATGCGGATGTCGCTGGAAACTTTAGCCTAGCCCTAAGTGATGCTTATACTGTTGAAATCAGTACAACAGGTGTGACCATCAGCAATAACGGTGAAGTTGTCGCTGTTGTTGAGTCTGCACAAGCAGTCGGCACATGGTTCGGTTTCTCAGTTGAATCCACTGATGCAGGCATTAGCGTCAGTGTAAATGATGTTGCTGTCGCTGAATTTTCAGGTGAATTAGTACTCAACGGTAGCTTTGCATTTACAGCTAACACAGGTGTTATGTTTGACAACCTGAACGTTGATAGCCTATCACTTGAAGAAGTTGTTGAAGTTGTCGAAGTTGTTGCGACCCCAGCCCCAGAAGTTGCAAACGAAGACATTCTAAGTAACCTCGGTGGTATTGCCGAAGACATGATGGAAGCCTACTTTGATGGTGGTGATGAAGCGGTTGCGACATTACTCGCTGATAGCTCCGACCCACAAGACGAATTTGGTCGTGTCCTTGTAGACATCCTTGTCAACGACGGTTACACAGGTGATGCAATCGCCCAAATCGTCGATGCCTCCGGTGGTGAAGCAACCCGTATTTACGAAAAATCACTCGAAGCTTACGTCAATGTAAGTGTCCTACTCTCACTTGGTAATCACGAAGGTGTTCGCTTTGTTCGTGATACCAGCCGTGCTGTTTCTACAGGTCCAACCGCACCTACTGGAACATTTGGTAGCGATGACTCATGGACAGAAGCCTTCAACCTATTGAGTATTGAAGAGTGGAACAGCGCAGGTATTGACGGTCAAGATGTCAAAATCGGCGTAATTGATACTGGTTTTGACGGTGCCGATGGTGACCGTGAAGATAATCTTGTCTGTCAAGCAAGCACTGACATGCAATATGTCCCGCCCGGCGACAGCATCACAGACCTATTTGACAGCAGTAGCCCAAGTGTTGCCCGTGACCACGGTACACAAATCATGGAAGTTATCTGTGATATCGCACCAGCAGCCGATGTGTATATGTACCGTGCCGATGATGTTGCTTCGCTGATTGGCGCAGTCAATGCAGCAATCAACCCAAGTAATCGTATGGACATCATCTTGATTACCCTTGACCTCGGTGTCAATACATCCGCAGGTGGTGGTGAATCAGGTTCAGTTGATGAAAACCTCTATGGTTTGCTTGAAGCTGTTAAAGATTCTGGTGTTGTGACAATTGTTGCTGCAGGTAACAATAATCAACGTACCCTTAACCTCCATGTCACATCCGATACAACCTTTGAAATCAACCTCGGTATTACTGATGGTGACCAGATTAAGTTTGGTTGGAATGACTTTGCAGAGACCGACCTAGCAGAAATCGACGCAACATTGACCAGTGACAGTGAGACTGATACTGGTGACAGTAGAATGCCATACACAGATACACTCATTCTTGATGCGGAAGAAGATGACACAGACGCGCTCTTAACTATTGATGTCGATTTGTTGACTTCCGACCCTGTCTACCTCCAAGTTCAAATTTCACCACGCATTGTTTCCGGCGAAGGCAATAATATATCGACCGTTCAAGCAGGCGAAAATGATGTCAAATTTGACTTTGACACCTTACAATTGCAAGGTGGTGGCGATGCTTCAGCAAATAACATCACAGACACAACTGGTAACCTCGGTCGTCCAGCAGATTCTGATGATGTTATCTCAGTCGGCGCGATTTGTACCCGCCCCGGTGAAGCACCAACCCGGTGGGAATTTAGCTCCAATGGTCCTGCATTTGACTCAGACGGCTCACCTTACACTCTAAGTTCACCCGTCACACAAGCCGATGCAAAACCAAGCTTGATGAGCTACTCTTTCGTTACAACACGCGGTAATTTTGCTGCGCCAGAAGGTGCGCCCGCAGTTGACGATTTACTGACTTGTCAAGATGGTCTTGGTGGTACATCTGCCGCCGCTGCACACGTTGCAGGCATGTCTGCCCTATTGATGTCTAATGATGGCAATACGTCCTTCAACGGACTGAATGAATCCAATGCAACCTCAGCATCAACCTTCCGTGCGATTCGTGACTATCTACAATCCCACTCAGTTGACCTTCCATTGGGTGCTGGTGCAGACGGTTTCGATACAACTTACGGTTCTGGTCTCGCTATTCTAGGTGCGCCAAGTTACGACTTGAGTGACACAACGAATCCAACAACACCAGCTGACCTCTTACCAGAAAGTTGTACAACCACAGTTTATGTTGGTCATGGCGACCTTGATAATACTGTGCTTGATGGCTCAATCGGCGCACCGTTTGTCTCGATTGGTCAAGCACTCAACGCAGGTGACTTTGACTGTATCGTGGTTATGCCCGGTGAGTACGTCAGCCCAATCGTGGTTGATACAGCATTCACCGACCTGCTTGTCACAGGATATGATGATGTCTCCCGCCAAGACGTAGGCGATGTTATCTTCTGGTTGCGTGGCATGGTATTTGAAGATGACTATATCTACGGACAACCAACTGAAGGCGGCACAACGCGGAACGCAAATTATCTCCGTCGTGCTGGTCTTTACTTCACTGATAACGCAGCTAATGTAGAATTTAGTGGCTTCACCTATGCAGTAGCAGATACATTCAGCGACAGCGAAGGCACATTGTTTGCAACATCTGATATACAAGCTGTTGTCGTTGATGGTTCAACTGATGTAACCGTCAGCAACAGCCAATTCGGTACTATCACCCTAAACAATGTCCAATATGATGGTTGGAATGGTCTCAATGCTACGCCAGTTCTTGTTCTCAATGGTGCACAAGGTGTACGTATTGATGGCAACACATTCAACGATAATACCATCACAACATCCGGCTTCTACCCCACTGTTGCGGTAGCTGGCTCCGGTGGTGATACGGACAATGACCCCACCAACGATAATCCAATCGAAATTATCAATAACCGGATGTATGGCAACACTGTTGACCATAATAACGGTGACGAATGGGGAGCAATTCTATACTCCGATGGTAGTGCTGTAGACATTATCAATAACGCCATCTACAACAACACTGGCGAAACAATTGTCAAGATTTCTACAGATAAACCATCCAGTAACCGTGTATCTGGCAATCCAAATGCCGAGACCAGTTACAAACGTCGTGCACGTCTTGTTGGTAATGTATTCCTCAACAACACAACCGACTCCAACACGTTGCAACCTGGTCCATTGATCAATGCACGTTATGCACCAATGATTTACATCATCAACAACACATTTGTTGGCAACCTCATCAATACCGCTGAAAACGACTTTGGTCAATTCTTTGGGCGTGGTAATCCAGCTCCCGACTCTGAAGACGGTAGCGTGGTAGCAGGTTGGGATTTCTGGGAAATCCACAATAACCTTATCTACGAAAACACCTTCCGTGTACTTGTTGGTGATACGGGTGGGTTTGGTACAACATGTAGCCGTATTCCAAACGATGCAGATACTGCAAATTTATTCGCTTTCGGTTACGATGGCTACGGTGGTACTACATTTAACCCAACCAATGATGGTGTTGGTGGTGACTCTAGTGATGATGAATTCTTCCGTCGCGGTGCCCAGAATAACTGGATTGTTGATAATCAAACAATATCCAATGGTTCAATCGGCTACGGTGAATGTCAGAGTGCGATTAACACACTCAAGAATCAAGATTCACCAATCACAGCAGCCTATCGTAACCAAAATATCGTCCAAGACGACCTACAACCTGTTGATGAACCGGATGATGACGACAAGACAGTCCTACAGGGTGCTCTCCCTCAGGACTTCCAAGGTGCTGACGAAGACTCTCCATATCAAGAGTTAGTCGATTGGCAATACTATGCGCTGACACAAACTTACGTTGACATCAGCGACAATACAAAGAGCGAATACAGTGATGGTATTGATGCCGCAAAAACCCGTTGGCTAGAGGATTATGGTGGTGGTGATGATGCATTACCCGATGTTGACCCATACATGGATGGTGCCGATGTAGAACGCGACATCGCAGGCACAGTCCGCCCTCTCGACGTAAACGACTGGGTTATCAACTGGGGTGAAGGCTACGACTACAACCCTGGCACAGGTCCTGTTCAAGGTATCAGTGGCACTGTAACAGCTGGCTATGACCAAATCTATACACTAGATATTGGTGCGTTTGAATTTAGCCCTCTCCAGTTTGAAACCAACGATACAGATGGTTTGGTCGATTGGTACAACGCAGATGACGGTATCGACGCAAACAACGACTTTGACTTTGATGACCCTAATGATGTCGAGCCTCTTACCGATACGCTACTAGAAGATGCTATTGCATTAGATAATGCTGCAGTCGAAATAGATGGTATTGTCACCTTCGACTTCACCAATGTAGTAACCGGTGGTTTCGGTGACATCAGTTTCTCAATTGCAGAACAACCTAACAACTACGGTATCCAATGTGGTCCTGAGTTTGAAAACACAAAGGGTCTCATACCACGCGGTGCTGGCTTCGACACATTGTTCGATTACTGTCTACCAGAGAACTACTATAGTAGCTCTGAAAGCCCATATGTCAGCTTCAAAATGCTTGTTGAAGATGAAGCAGGCGCATCGGTTATCGGTGAGGTTCGCTTCACAATTGACCCACTCGGTGACTCGACATTTGCAGACGATGCAACCGTCAAAATCGGTGACGAACTTGAAGGCGGACAATCAGACGAAAACGACATCTTTGAAGTTGTTGGTACACTCGGCTCGGACTTAAACGTACGCCTGCGTCCATATGTTCGTTTCGATAACTTCTTCTTCTCCGAAAATGGTAATTCCGAATTCCTTGTTGGAGCAAACAAAGTCGTAGACTATCCATTCACCTATCGCATCACAGATGTAGTTGACGACGAAGGTATTCTTGTTGGCACTATTCAGGATGGTCACGATGATGGTAGCTTCGGTACAGACCCACTTCGTAATTTTGAACTATCCGATGCCAATAAGGGCGTTGCAGAAGTTTACTACAGTGTACGTGATGCCAATGGAACAACCAGCACAGACAATAAACTGGTAATTCGTTCCATCAGTGTTATCCCAACAGAAGGTCTGTTCGATGATACAGCCTTCGTATGGAACTATAGCGATGGCGCAAACTCACGCTTCTACACCGAACGTGCAGACTTCGACACTACAGAAGCACCTGACAGCGGTGATTGGCAAGCACTACGTGAAATTGGCGCAATCAACGATACGGTTCATACAACCTCTACAGTTAATGATACGGCTACATTCCGTTTTGTTGGCACAGGGTTCACCCTTTACATGCGCGGTGGTTCAGAAGAAGACGGTAATACATTTGATGTAAACGTCTATGATGATGATTCAACGATGTTTGAATCAACCGGCGGCGCGAATCATTGGCAAAATGTTCTCGGCTCAGAAGTTGTTAGTGAAGCAACTGATGGTGGCGACTTCCGCTGTACAACCCGTGCAGCTATTGAAGAAACCAATGGTGGTACTACACAAAGTCTACGTCATTCGGAAGAGAACTATACAATCACATGTAATGGTCTAACCGTTCGTAAGCACACAGTACAAGTTGTTAACACAGGCGGTGGCACACTGAGTGTTGATGCGTTTGCTATCATCTCCGACCAATCTGGCAACTTTGACGATGCAGATCCACTCCCACCGGGATTCTACGATGTTGATAACGGTATTCTCCGCAATGCCTTTGATGGTGACTGGATTGAAGTGAATGGCGAAGAATACTCTAACGGCATTGCACTGCAAGCAAACACAATTGCCATTGCTAAAAGCATCTCATTCACGATTACAGAAGCTAGCGGGTTTGCAATCGGCTCAAGCTATCGCAATACAGCCACAGATTTTGAAATCTGTGTAGATGACGATAAAGAATATGATGAAGCTCCTGATCCAGTTGAAGGTGTCTGCCAAACAATCGCAGATGATATTGCTGGTACAACAGTTACTACAACACATCATCCATTCTTCGGTCTTGATCCAAATACGAACTACACCATCACGCTAAAACTTGATGGTTCAAACAACGGCTTGATATTTGACAATCTTGTCGTCTTTGATAGTTCGATATTGCCCGGTGAAGCATTACCCCTAGGCTTCTCCACACCAGACAATACCAATCTCGTCATGGGAGAACCACTGAGTGATGATTGGACTGAAAGCGATGGTAAACAAGTCATCACAGAAGGTCGCTCGGCTGTCGGTCCATTTGTCTCATTTGAGATGACTGACGATGTAGACGGTATCGCCATCTTGATGACAAATAATGTACCTCAACCTGAATGTTCAGCAAGAGACATCAGTCGCGGAACATGTCCAGATCCCCTACCAACAGGACTTAGTGCTCTAAATATCTGTGTGGATCGTGCTAATCAAGCAACCACCACAGGCGATGATGATGCCAACTGTATCATTTCGGAGACAATAACAGGTACATATAGAACACCAACAGCCATTACTGGGACAGTTACTTCATTGTCAGATGGCACACTTGTTATTGATGAGACAATGTTTGATAAAGCTTGGCCCACTGGAACAACAACAGTTGAAATCTTCAGCCTGACACCTGATGAATATCTCGAATTCACGTCCATTCAATTGTTATCCAATGCCTTAGGACTCGGTGCAGGAACATATCAGAACTTTAGCTCTGGCATCTTCTACATGGACTATAATCCAGCAGATAACACCTATACTGAAGTTGAAATCGGCGCAGTAGCAGAATCATTCGTTAATCGAGAGATTACACAATGTTTCAGAGAACGTCGTGGGGTATGTAGTGATTTGCGTGTAGTTGGTAGCGTAATGGAAACAACAGGCGTGGGTGATGCCGTTCTAGCTAAGTTGCAAGGCACAGGCTTTGCTCCAATCTTTACCGAATCACCCGGTTCACAAGCCCGTGTATGCTGGGTTGCAGAAAGTAACCTGACAGAAACAGATCGGGAACTTATCGTAGGCGAAATTCAAGCAGATGCATACACCGATGGTGGTTGTCAAATCTTTGACAATAATGGTGAATTGACAAATTCTGGGCAAAAACGTGGTGTCTATGGACTCGAATCTGATGTCTATTGGATCATGATTGAATTACTCCCTAGCCCAACGACAGACCCAGTCTCAATGCCATTTGATGGTCTACAAGTCCTTGATAACGATTGGGAAAGCCTAACACCGCTGGATACAAGTCAACGCTTCGAGGCATCGTATGATGCACGTAACAATGACGATCTGTTCAGTTATATTGGCTCTTGGACAACTCTGGTTGATTCTAATGATACACACTCTGGCACTACTTATGATGTCAGTGATGGAGAAATCGGATCTGGTATTGTCTTCCAAACAACAGGTGGCAATCATCTCAACATCATCCGCGACTTGCGTTCAACACAGGTACGTTGCAACAGCCAGCGTGACCTAGACCGTGGTAACTGTGAAATTCCAAATGGAAACCTCGATAATGTCTTCTTCTGCAGTGATAGTAATGAACGACGTGGTCGTTGCCCCGCTCCAATACAAGGTTATTCTGATATTCTAGTCTGTGTTGCACCAGTAGCAAACCCAGATGAAAAACTGTGCTCAACGCATGCCAGCACTGGCAGCACGACACAGGATATCCTGCCAATCTCTCTACCAGATGACGGTAACTATGTTGTCACCATCTCCGCAATTACTTCCGATCCATTCGTAATTGACGCAATTGAACTAATCGACTCCACATCTGGCAAGATGACAGTTGGTGTGTACCAAGAAAACTCACCGTTGATCGCCTACGGAATCGGCTACGAATCGGTGCTTAAAGACACCAGTGTCGAGAATTCAACCCTTCTTGTTGATACAGCTAACCCATGGGGATGGAACACCAGTAGTGGCGTAACCAGCTCTATCTCGTCTGCAATGTCGTATGTTGGTAACAAGTCAATTCTTGTCTCCAACACAGCTATTGACGATGGTGTTGAATCCGAAGAATTCCAACTCATCAATGGTGACCGTTATACAGCAGTCGTCCGTGTCTATGTTGCCGTAACAGGCACATCTGTTGAAATGGATCTAGCAGGTTCAAGTCCATTCACAGCACAATCGACACAATCCAATGGCAAATGGGAGCTCTTACGCCACACATTCACCGCAACTAGTGATGAATGGGCACAACTAGTCTTCGATGCGAACGATGCAAACATGACATTCTACGTTGATGATGTCAATGTCTATCGTGGTTCTGGAGCATGGGCTCACAGTGCTGGTGGTCTTACAGATGGTCAGATTGCAACATCGAGTGGCTATGCTTCCACAGCAAAATTCTTGTTTAACGGCACTGGCTTTATGGTGAAACTTGCCAGTGATACAAATAGCGGTGAAACAGAAGTTTGCTATGATGTAAACTCTGACATGAGTACAGCAACTTGCTTTACCTATGATGATGAACAGCCACCAGCTGATGAACCTGTTTGTACAGGACGTGGTAGAAGCCAAGTTTGTACAGTTCCACTTCCTGAAACTGCAAATAACGGACACAGTGTTGTAGGGCTTGCTTCGGGTGACTACTATGTCACTGTTACCCAAATGGATAATGGTTTGACGAATCAAGAAAGCCCAGAAGTCTGTACAGGTAGTGGTAGACGGCAAGTCTGTATCCCAGGCGACCCAGCAAACAGCCCGAACGATGGAGCGACATCAGTCAAAATCGACTACATAGAAATCTTTGATAACGCCTTGCCTCCAGTTCTTGATGCTGGTGGGTATAACGAAGATAGTTTGAGCAGTGGCGAAACAGGACTCCAACTCTTCCCACCAAGTGAATGGACGCAGGTCATTGATAGCGAGTCTACCACTTACAGTGGCAATAGCTACTACAATGTCAATGACGCGAACGCAATCGGCTCACTACTCGCTTTACGAGTTGAAAATGATGACCCAACAACTATTGTTGTAGACATCAATCAAGTTCAACCGGAAGCCACTCAATTACTTGCTTGTCTTGATGAAATTGACGGTCAGATTGACTTTGATGGTGAGACTTACAGTTATTCTGATGACGATGCAACGGTTAACTGTGTACTGACTACACAAGCAGCTAGCCAATCACAAGTTGTATTCAATTCAAACAACCTACCGTTGCTTGATGAGTCGAATACACCACGGTTGTTCATGCTACAATCACTCACAAAAGACAGTGTGATTGTAGATGGATACCAAATCATCCACGGTACGACACTCACAGAAGGTTTCTACCAAGATACACTTGGGTTCGCAGAATCTGGTGCTATCTTCACTATCACTAATGTTAGCGGTACTGACGACTGGAACACATACAGTTTCCCAACATATAACGGTAGTAGCGCATTAGGTACAGCAATCAGTGGTACATCCGTGAAATTCACATTTGAAGGTACTGGGTTCTCACTGTTGCCCGGAACCGGACAGCCAGTCGAAGTCTGTACAAGAGAAAGTCGTGGAGTCTGTATTTCCTCAGAAACTCAGATTCCTGCATTTGGTGACCTCCACATTGATCTTGATACATCAATGGACCCCGTTGCCCAAGACATTTGTAGTGGCTCTTGTAGTGATGAAATTTCACAGCTTGGCAGTGTTGCTGTCAGCGAAATTGTTGAAGTTTGTACATCATTCAGCAGAGGCACATGCCGTCGCACTGAATTTGTAGAAGCCATCGTTGGTCCATATACTCTCGCTGGTCTACCCTATGGTACATATACTGTAATCATCACAGCCGAACTTGATGAAGGTGAGGCAGTATCCATCGATGCAGTCGAAATCTATGGTGATCTACAAGACCTCGGTAGCCTATATGACGATGCACAAACAACAGTAGATGGCACGCAACTACTTACATTTGGTCCAGCAAATTCCAATTGGCAAGCAGTTGAGGGTGCTAGCGCAAACTTCCTGAATAAGACTTATCACCAATCTATCCAAACAGGTGCAACTGTCTCGTTCAATGTTGGTGAAGTATACGACACACAAGCCATTGTCATTTACGACGGTAATGCAACAATACCAGACCCAACCTGTACCGGATCAGGGCGGAGTGAAGTCTGTGTAGCACCTGGTTATGATGTTGCATCATCTAGCAGTGTTGAAGTGTGTTGGGCGGAAGATAATGGTGGTACATCACTATCCCGCCATTGTGAAACCATCACAAATCTGGATGATGATAATGTATCACGTCGCGTTGACGTGCCAGTAGCACTAGGACCAGGTGAATACAGTGTCAGCATCACCAATAAAGCACATAATGAGCCACTCATCATTGATGCAATCCAAATCATTGAAGATGGTATCATCACAGAAGGTATCTATGAGGAAGACTTCTTCTCATCACCTGCTGATGGAACATTCACAACACCTGTCACCAATACAAATGCTACAAATGACTATGTCATAGAACTAGAGCAAGATGACTATCTGACATTCACATTTGACGGTGTAGCATTCAGCACACTCGTTGTTGAAAATATCACAGGTACAAGCACCAACTTTGACATCTGTGCATATGCGAACGATGTTGCAGAAACTGACTGTAGCAATTCTCCAGTAATGTCTGACAACATAACAAGTCTGAGCAACAATAATCTGTCAGCCCTACCCTATGCAGGTTTCACTGATGTCGGGTCACCAAATGCTGACGGACGTTGGACCGTGGTCATCAGAAACAATGACACAGATTCACTCTATATCGACCGTATTGATGTCTTAAGCAACAACAACGACCTCTATATCGACGATACAGCAACCTATGAAGCTGGCGATACTGAACTGCGTTATCTGCCATTCGGTAGCTGGGTCGAAAATACATCGTTCAAAGATGGTACACCATTTAATGGTAACCAATTTGAAACAACGATACCGGGTGCAATCACATACTTCGAGTTTGGTTCGGGTACATTCGGTGTTGAATATATCCGTCAAATCCAAGAGTTCATCCCTGAAACAGAAATCTGTGTGAGAGAAAGTCGTGGCAGATGTCTCAGTAGTGAAACTGTTCCTCCTATACCGCCGTTCGCAGATGCAAACCTATGTTATGGTACAATCGGCAACCCTGATGTCAGTATTGCAAATATGACATGTGTACCGTTTGATAACGACACAGCCAATATCTTCCAATTCGGCGAAAGTATATCACCCGTTGATTGTAGCAGTGGATGCTGGGCTTATATTGAGTATGGATTAGATTCGACAGGTAGTAGTAAAACTACAGTGGATTTCGTCCGTCTTTATGACCCAGATTCAACCTTGACTGCGGGTGTCTATCAGGAAAACCATCCAAACATTTCATACTCCACACCACCAACCCCGGTTACTCACACGAACGCACGGGTGGGTTTCTTCAACCAATTAGATAGTGCTTCCTTTGATGAGTATGTATCCTTCCCATTCTCAGGTACAGGCTTCTCAGTTCGTACTCTTGGAGGGGAAAATGCAGAAGACATCAGCCTTTGTATATCAGACTACACGGGGGATCCAATCCCGACCGCAGCATCAGTCATTGGTACTGTCGATGAAACTTGCTTGCGTACTTATGACCAAGAATTTGTAGACGACACCAATGGCACATTTGTTGTTCGTGCCGTACATGGTCTCGATCCTGATGCAGAATATCTTGGTATCGTTAAGATGGTAGATGATGGTAATGGTGTTACCACTCAACTCAATATTGACGAAATCACCATCTATAATCAGCCATGGTACGTTAATGATGATTTGACAGATGAAACCTACCTCAATGAGCTTGTAGGCGGCGAATCATATGACATCGACTACACCACTCGTGATACTGATAAATATGTACAATTCGCTGGTGATAGCTGGGCAACAATCAGCTATCAAGTTCAAACAGGTTGTGCTGACCGCAGATGTCGTCAACCTATCTTTGAAACGATATTTGAAGACCGCGGCACCGACAGTGGTACAACTGCCCTATTCCGTACAAATTTGGCTAGCGCTGTCGAACTTGATCTCTTTGTCAATGGAACAGGCGATGTTCAAGTCTGTGCAATTCCTCTCCAAGACTCCTCAATGCCTTATGGTATTGATCTTACAGAGGACATCAATTGTCAGACATTCACTGTAACAGGACGTTCAAGTGTTGGCTTCGTCTTTAACGAAACTGTTGCCGAAGAGAATCTTCTAACAGTTGAGTTGATCACACCGAGTATCACAACAGAAGAGACTGTCTGTGTACGTGAGCGTCGGGGTGAATGTATCGAAGAAGAGACTATCGTCACTACAACCGAGCCATGGATGAATATCTATGAAGTGGCACTCTTTGACATCGTTGCAGGCTTAGCTGAAGGTCAATATGCAGCTAGCTTCCCCGGTATCCAATACGATACAGACTATGACCTAGTAATCAACGAAACTATGGAAACTGTTGATGTTGATTGGGAAAACATCGGTAATCCTATAAGTGGTCAAACACAACCACCTGTTGTATGTAGCCGGACTGAAATCAGAAACGGGACATGTCCTACACCTGATGCAGTATTTGATGGTGAAAGCTCACGAAAAGTAGAAGCAGGAATTGGTCAAGGTATCGAGTTTGTCGATGTAGATGACAACGGTTTCGATCTCCAAACAGACACCTACTACACAGCTGTCGCACATGTGTACATTGACCCAACAACAGTTGGTACAGTGACCATGCAAATCTTCAAAGACGGTAGCAACATCGCTGAGTTAGATGGCATGAACCTTACAACAGCTAGCCGTGGTGCATGGCAAACACTGCGTGCAGACTTTATGACTGGATCTACAGCTAGCGACTATGAAGACTTGACACTCCGGTTTGTTGCAGGTGGTGGTCAGACAGTATTCTTCGTTGACAATGTGACATTGACAAGTGGTGGTCTTTGGGCAAGTGCCCCAGTACCACTTGGACCAGACATCTGTACTGGTAGTGGCAGACGACAAACTTGTGTTCCCGGCAATCCAATCTTTGATAGCCTCGGTGGCAATATCTTCCAAAGTACTACCCCCGGTTCGTCATTGAGTTTCACTTTTGTTGGGACTGGCTTCGAGCTTGGTTTGCTCGGTGGGAACCGTACAGGTCAAGTCCAAGTTTGTTACGAACCAGAAGGCAATGTTGACCCAGATGCAGTCAACTGCTTCACGTACAATCAAGACGACGGCATCGCCATTGTTGAAACAATCTGTACCCGTGAAAGTCGTGGCAGATGTCTGCGGAGCGAAACTAGGTACAATGACACAACAGGACTCTTCGGTCGTGGTGTTGTGGGATTGGCAGATGATACTTGGGTTGTCACTGTCCGTGAAATGGATAATGGCTACACAAATGCAGATACAACTCAGTCGCGCCAAAGTACGCGCGAGGAATGTATCAGTGAGAGACGTGGCGTTTGCCGTGAAACTGGCGAAGTACCATACTATGAAAATGCGCTCATCGGCATAGACTACGTCAATATCTTTGATGATACAGATGTTGTCTCCGTACCCGTGGGTGTCTATAACGAAGACGCAACTGACGACTCAGACAACGAATACTTAGCACTATATCCTGAAGCCAACTGGCAACAATTCACAGGTACAAGTGTGTTCAGCAACACAACATACTTTGCACCAACAAATGGGACAGAGGAAATTGAACACCCAGGACCTGTAGCAATGCTTCAAGTTGACGTAGATTCTGTAGACGAAACATGGGCGATTGTCTTCCAACTCGGTCTTCAATCAATACATGTAACAGATTCAGTCTTGGTCTGTGTTGATGATGTAAACGGTGTCATGACATGGATAGACGGACAATATGTACTCGAGGACTCTGATAATTGTAAAATTGCACACGGTGTAGCAGGTGATGGTCAAGTCAGCGTTAGTGCTAGCGAGATTGATGCCCTAGCAGAGGTTGGTACTCATACCATTTCAGTTATGTCGTTGTCGCCTGTTGGTCTCACAGAACTTGTCGAGGTATGTACAAGAGAAAGTCGTGGCAGATGTCTGCGGAGCGAAATACAACCACAAGTGAGCGATGGTAATCTGCGTATTGACGGTTATCAAATCTTTAACAGTGATGTATTGACAGCAGGTCTCTATAACGAAATTCTGCCTGAACCAATGCTCAATTTCACAAATGACCTTGATCAATCCACAGACTGTGACACATCCGATGGTTGGTGTTATACCAAGAGTAAAACTTATGATACAGAAGTTTGTACTCGTGAGAGTCGAGGGAATTGTATACGTACTGAAATCCAAACTGTCACGACTACCCCATATCTAAGCGGTGCAGCAGTGACAGGTCAAGAAGGTGCAACTCTGAACTTCACCGCACAAGGTACAGGTTTCTCCATCATCAGTGATGTATGGGAAAATGGTCTCGACTTCCGTGTCTGCTATATGCTCAATGGTAACGGTAGTAGCTTCCCATTACGGGGTAGTAGCGACGAAACAATCGCGTTACAAGGATTCACAACTGAAGATGATACTAATGGAATCCGCATACCAGTTCTCGTCGCCGAAGGTGGCGTGATCTGTGAAGAAATGACAACTGATACTGATAATTGGTCATCCGTCATGGATCGTCCCCTCAGTGAAGGTGAGCGGTATGGTTTCTCATTCTATGGCATGCCATTCGGCACATACGATGTACAAATCATGGTTACAGAAGATGCAGTATCCGAATTCGAATGGTTCACAATTGATGCGATTCAAGTCTTCTCCAATGGACGCTCACTTGATGCTATCGAACCGGGTATTGTTGATAATACAGATGACAAGATCATCTATGAACCAGTAACATTCTGGAACAACAATGTAACCAGCAATACTTATCTGAAAACTGATTCGACCACAACACATGCAGGTGCAATCGTTCAGTTTAAAATTAAAGGCAATTCAGTAGTAATCTATCAAACAATTGGTGACATGACCACGGATGTACAAGTCTGTGTAATCATCAGCAATGACAATATCCATTGCTCGGTTGAATCCGAACGCCAGACACGTATTGCACGTCAGGTAACATCCTATACACAATATGGTGACCTTGTTCCAACAACGATCTGTACACGCTTTAGACGAGATGACTGTATTCGGAGCGAAGTACAAGATATATTGGAAAACTCGCCATTCACACCAGTTGTATTCTACGGGCTTGGAGAAGATGAAGAACACCAAATCATCGCGGAAAACCGCGTAAATGGTAAAACCTTCAACCTTGATGCAATCCAAGTTATCGAATAGTAAGCACATCTAGCTTACCCATATAAAAACCGACCTCTTGTAGGTCGGTTTTTGTTTTGCATAGTGGTACAATATCGCGCAATTTATCAAAGCCAATCACAAGGAAAATCATGTCATATCCACTTACAATCAATCCTGAAATTCAAACAGCACTCGACAATAATCAACCTGTTGTAGCCCTCGAATCTACACTAATTACACACGGTTTACCGTATCCAACCAATGTACAGACTGCACTGGGTATGGAACTTGCAGTTCGTGAGAGTGGTGCAATCCCCGCCACGATTGCCATCATGAACGGAAACATTACAGTAGGTATTACAGAAGAACAGGTAGAAGAATTAGCACAGGCAGAAGAGGGCAGTGTACGCAAGTGCAGTCGTCGTGATTTACCGATTGCCATTGCACTTGGACAATATGGCGCAACAACTGTCGCTGGTACTATGATTGTCGCACAGATGGCGGGCATTAAAGTCTTTGCCACTGGTGGAATTGGTGGTGTGCATCGTGGTCATCCACAAGATGTATCCGCAGATTTGATTGAATTGGGACGTACACCTGTTGCAGTTGTGTCATCCGGTGCAAAGTCTATCCTTGACCTACCACTCACACTCGAAGTATTGGAAACACAAGGTGTACCCATACTTGGTTACAATACAAATGTTCTACCATCATTCTACTCTGCAAAAACTGATTTACCAATCGACCAGATGATAGATAACCCAAGAGATGCAGCTAAGGTCATTCAGGCATTAGATACACTAAAAGCCCAACATGGCGTTCTCATTACTGTGCCTGTCCCATCGGATGATGAATTATCAACAGATATCGCCGAAAAGGCTATTCAACAGGCAACACAAGAAGCAGATGAACAGGGTATATCAGGTAAAGAAATCACACCCTTTGTATTGGAGCGTGTCAAGCAAATCACAGATGGACAATCTATGATTGCAAACATTGCATTGTTAAAAAATAATGCCAGAGTCGCCGGGCAAATTGCCGTAGAGCTATCAAAACTCAATAGCTAGAGACCTTGTTGCATCCACCAGTAGATAATCATATCCTGTTCAATCGTCATCGCGCCAAGTTCATGCAACCTTGCTAAGGTTTGTGCGCGATGGTCTGTCCCATGATTTGCCACATGAGCAAGGATTTCCCAGCGTTTATGTTGAAACTTGACATTACGATGGGGTAGTTCAACTGTGATTATCTCTTGAAGGTCATCGTCAGAGAGAGATGCTAGATACCCAAGAACGCGATCACGAATTTCGTTCCATTTCACACGCAATACGTCATAATTAGGATAGTCAACAGGTTCTAAGCGCGCTGGTATCTCTGATAGCTGAACACGCGCTAACCAGCGATTATCAGTGCTAATAGAATGAACAAGATGATTACGAACCGACCGCCATGAGTAATCGGATTCAGCAACAAATTGCTCCTCAGTCAACTCAAGCACACAGTCCCACACTTTATCCCACATGCCATAATGATAATCGTATAACTTCTGAATAGATTGCTTATCCATTACTCTGTCTCCGTTTCATCAATCACTCGCCACAAGTCTAAACCCATATCACATCCAATCACAAGCGTTGTTCCATCTGCACTTAATGTCATCTTGTCAGGAATACGCTCACAAGCACGATATTCGCCCAATTCATAGCGTTCACCTGTGGTTGTATCCCAAGCCACTGCAATTGGCTCAAAATCCACATTTACGGCAATGACAAGGCTAGCATCATGTGACAGCAAATAATACTGGGAATAGAGGTTATTTAAGTCGGCAATCTCCACATTGTCACCGGTCGTCAAATCCAACAGATTCAAACTTGTAGAATTAGGGTCACTCCATGCAAAATGAGTTTGTGATGCATTAACATGACCAAATACCGTCGGCACATCCTCGACTTGAAACTCACCAATTAATTGATCAAAATCGAACAGACTAACAGCACCATCGAATGTCGTTTGTAGAATTGTTGGCAAGTCAATTCGCCCAACCCGTATCACAGGCTCATCATTATCAGAAGGTATTATCATTTCGTCGATAATAGCTAAAGTATCATCCAGTTGATATACAACAAGGTCAGTATCAACTTGTGCCTCGACATAAAGAAATTCCCCATCCGTTCCCAAAGCTAGTGGTATCCCATCTACAACGATTGAGTTTTCATTTATCCAGTATTGATTATCTATCGTGTATAAGATGTAAAATTCATCCAGCCAGTATGCGCCATCAATCACAGAAAACACCTGTTCAGAATCTGTAACATATTGCCATGATTCAACAATTTCACCGTCAGCAATACGATGTAATGTCTTCTGATTATCAAATACAATAAATTCAGTCGCAGTGTCATTTGTCACAAACCAACCAATATTGATGTTGATATCAAAGTCACTGTAATCAATTTGTTGTCGGGATTTAAGTTGGTCAATTGTATTTGCAGAGATTATGTCAGATGATTGTACCAATCCCATACTCACTTGAATTATGAGCATAAAAACTATCGTCAAATATCTGATGTTTCGTTGTGTCGTCGGTATACAAGCCATGTCACATCCGCTATAATTTATTAGACTCACGTTAGAGAAATTATTGGTATTGGGAGGGCTTCCATGAAGCCACATGAGATTGAGCGTAAATTAGATCGTGTCTTGTTACAAGTGGAAAAACCGGGGCGGTATGTCGGTGGCGAATATAACAGTGTCATCAAAAATTGGGATGATACAGATGTCAAAGTCGCACTCGCATTCCCTGATATTTATGACCTCGGCATGTCCAACTTGGGTATCATGAATCTATACAATCAGGTGAACCTACAAGATGACATGCTAGCAGAGCGTGTATTTTCGCCGTGGTTAGATATGGAAGACATCATGCGTCAACATGATATTCCGTTGTATTCACTGGAAACCAAACACCCAGTCATGGAATTTGACCTTCTTGGCATCAGTCTGCCATATGAGCAACTCTTTACGAACACGCTAAATTTGCTTGACCTCGCAGGTATGCCTGTACGAAGCCGTGACCGTGATGAGAATTATCCTCTTGTTATAGCAGGTGGGCACTCTTGCTATAACCCTGAGCCAATGGCAGATTTTATCGACGCATTTGTCATAGGCGAGGGCGAAGAAATCATCGTTGAGATTGCCCGTGTCATGCAACAGATGCGCGGTAAATCACGTTATGAGCAACTGAAAGCTGTTGCAAATATTCAAGGTATGTACGTGCCCCGCTTCTATGATGTGGAATACAACGATGATGGTACAGTGCTAGCAGTCACGCCAAACGAGGAGGGTATTCCTAAGCGGGTACTGAAGCGTATTGTTATCACATTGCCAGAACCATTCACAAAATTCATCGTGCCAAACATCGATACCGTTCATAACCGTGCGCCGATTGAAATTATGCGTGGGTGTACACGCGGATGCCGGTTCTGTCATGCAGGCATGGTGACTCGTCCGGTACGCGAACGTCCCGTGCAAGAAATTATGGACTCCATCGCTAAAATTGTTGAGCAAACTGGCTTTGAAGAAATCAGTCTGTTGAGTTTATCTTCTTCAGATTACGTCTGGGTTGAAGAACTGGCTGAGGAAGTCAACCGTGTCTACAAAGATGCTGGCTTAAGTTTAAGCTTGCCTAGCCTACGGATTGAAAGTGCCAGCGCAGACTTACTCGAAAAAATCGGTGATACACGTCGCAGTGGTTTTACATTTGCGCCAGAAGCTGCAACTGAAAAAATGCGCGACATTATCAACAAATATGTTCCCGATGAACAGGTGCTAGAAACAGCACGAGATGTCTACTCACGCGGTTGGCGTACAATTAAATTCTATTTCATGATTGGACATCCCGAAGAAACACTAGACGATGTGCAAGCTATTGTAGACTTATGCGCCCGTACCCTAAAAGAAGGGCGACGTGTACTTGGCAATAAAGCCACGTTGAACGTTGGTGTCAGTACATTCATCCCAAAACCGCACACACCATTCCAATGGGTACCACAAGATACCCGTGAGCAAGTTAACAAGAAGCAACGCCTGCTTAAAGATGAACTTCGTCGGGGTGGTATGCACTTACGCTGGAATGATTTTGATGGCACAGAATTTGAAGGCTGGCTTAGTCGTGGTGACCGTCGCCTCGGCAAGGTGATTCAACGCGCATGGGAAATGGGATGTAAATTTGACGCATGGCAAGACCAACACTTCCATGATAAATGGTTACAAGCATTTGACGAGTTTGCAATCGAACCCGGTTTCTATACGCACCGTCAGCGCGATATTAATGAGGTCTTCCCGTGGGACCATATTGATGCAGGTGTTCATAAGAAGTTCCTCCAAGAAGATTATCTAATGAGCATTAATCGTGAAACCCGCGTTGATTGCCGTGATAATTGCTTCGCCTGTGGTATTTTGCCGAAGTTTGTAAAAGAACGTTCAACCACTGAGGAAATGGCGTGGGAATGTCCACCGGTTAAACCAATCAGTGAGCGAGGTAAAAATCGCGGAAGTGGTGACAAACAACCCAACGTCACACTCATCAACTAACACTGTCAAATTGACAAATACTGATAGTATCATGACAGCGTAGAGACAACTCTGCGCTGTTTCACGTCTAGGATATAAGCATGACACAATCGGAATTTATTGAAATCAATGGCATAAAAATTAATCATCAAATCATTGGTGAAGGTGACCCTATCGTAATGTTACATGGATGGGGTGCGAACATTACGTTATTACAACCATTGGCAGACAAGCTTGTCACTCTTGGCTACCAAATATATATGCTAGATTTGCCCGGCTTTGGTGAGAGTGATGACCCACCAATACCACACACTATATTTGACTATACGAAATTTTGTATTGCATATTTTGATTATTTTTCACTTGACCAAGTCTACCTCTTTGGACACTCGTTTGGCGGGCGTTTAGGGTTGATATTAGCTTCAGATTATCGTGACCGTATTATCAAAATGGTTTTATCTGACAGTGCAGGTATCAAAACACAAGCACCGTTTGGAAGTCGTATTCGTTTACAATCCTATAAACTCATCCGCGATGGTCTATCTTCAATCGGTGCACAATCACTATCAGACACATTGCGAGAAAAATATAATCAACGCTATGGGTCTACCGACTTCCAACAAGTGTCCGGTGTCATGCGTCAAACCTTTGTAAATGTTGTCAATCAAGATTTACTTGAGCATGCCTCACGAGTTGCTGTACCGACCATTCTCATATGGGGTGACAAGGACGAAGATACGCCGTTATGGCAGGGGCAAAAATTGGAGGCAACCATCCCCGACTGTGCCTTAATTGTCCACAAAGGCGCGGGACATTATGCTTACCTCGAATTTCCTGATAAAACTGCCCAAATCATGCATGCTCTATTCCAACATGACTAAACTGTTACGTTTTGTTTTGCATTCTTATGTTATAGTTTGGTTGGTGCTATATTTGACTAACCAAATAGAAGGATAATTAGAATGGCAACGATTGAAAAAAGTATTGTGATTAACGCAACAACTGACCAAATTGATGAATATGCAATTAATGCAAGTACATACCCACAATGGTTTGCTGGCGTAGACGCAGCTGACCCAGACGGCACATTTCCTGAAGTTGGTGGTAAGGTCGCTATCAAATATAAATCTGCTGGTTTAACGTTTGATATGACAATGAAATCTGTCTCAATCGAGAAGGGCGACCACCTGACAATCAAAATGGATGGCATGATTTCCGGCACACAAAGTTGGCAATATTCGCCTGCTGATGGTGGCACATTGGTCAGCTGTACATTCGATTATGAGATGGCGGGCGGTGGGCTCGGCAAGATTGCAGATAAACTGGTCGCGGAACGCATGAACAAACAAAATCTCGAAAAATCCCTCGAAAGCCTCAAACAGGTTGTAGAAGGTTAGAACAACACATAATCGGGGTATACAAAAGTGTATGCCCCATTCCCCTTTGCGTAAATTCAGACCCTCGCTATAATGCCCTAGCAATTTTATGACAAGCAATTTAAAGGATACTGGATGCAGACAGTAATATTGCTCATACTTGTGCTTGTATGGGTTGGTGGTTCATGGATACGCATTTATCGACAAGCCCGTTTCTACCAAATTGAAGAATATATGAGTGGTCGCTATTTGCGTTGGGTTGCCTCGCAACGTGACCGCATACTCCCAACACGTCCATTGGGCGCATGGTTTATTGGGCTTGCACTTGCTTTCTTGATGGGAGAAGCACCGGGGTCAATTCTACCGTTTATAATAGCCAACATCGCCGGACTTATTGCCAGTATTCCACCATCAGAAGGGGAAATAAAAAAGCAGTTCAACCACACTCAACGAGTCACCCGCATTATCGGCACAGCATTTGTGATGAGTCTCCTATCCTATGCCCTACTATATTTGATAGTGTCGTCAATTGGGCTACCTGATGTACGTGTCGTTCCTGTCGCTATCACAAGCACAATCGGTTTATTGGTTTTCTTACTGACACCGATATGGTTAGCCATTGGTAACATATTGATGACTCCTGTAGAGAGTTACATTCGCGGACAGTACCTCAAACAAGCCAAGCAAACGATTGAAAACATACAACCAAAGGTTATTGGCATCACGGGAAGTTATGGCAAAACCACCACCAAAAATTTCCTCCGTGACATCATGAGTGTCCGCTATCGTACTTATGCCACACCGAAAAGTTATAACACCTTGATGGGTGTATCGCTTGCCATCAACCGTGACCTAACCGATGATTACAGCACGGAGTATTTTATCAGTGAGATGGGTGCATATGTCCCCGGCGAAATTGCGCGTATCTGCCAACTGACCCCACCGGATATATCAATTGTTACCGAAGTCGGTCCGCAACATCTGGAACGCTTCGGCAGTTTAAAAAATGTCAAAATTGCCAAATACGAAATTATCAGCAACCTCGCACCGGATGGTGTAGGCGTATTCAATTGGGATAATAGTTATATTCAAGAGATGATTGCGGAAGGTTATCCAAACACACGCCTGACTGTCAGCCGTGAACTCAGTTTAGAAGAGGCAAAAGCCAATCAAATCACTTGGATTGCTACGGATATTCAAGAGACACTCAACGGATTATCATTCAATATCATCAATGTCGCCACAAGCGAACAAGAAGCAATAACAACTGCTATCGTCGGTGAACACAATGTCACTAACCTATTACTTTCAACAGCCGTTGCCTATCACGAAGGCATCCCATTACGTGACATTGCATTCCGAATCCGCACCCTGCAACCCGCCGAAAGTCGTCTTGTTACACAAACCAGCAATGAAGGCATTACGATTATCAATGATGCCTATAGCGCAAATCCAAAGGGAGTCATCAGCGCACTTAAAGTCCTCGGCATGCACCAAACAGGCAAGCGATTGCTGATTACCCCCGGTATGGTTGAACTGGGTGATTTGCAAGAATCGGAAAATTTCAAGCTAGGTCAAATTGCAACACAATATGCTACTGATATTATTCTGATTGGCGAACAACAGACAAAGCCGATTTTTGACGGTATTCAGGCAGAAGACTTCAATATGAACACTGTCCATATCTTTGAAACACTATCGGAAGCTGTCGAATGGTATCAGCAACATCTAACATCAGGTGATACGGTACTTTTCCTCAATGACTTACCCGATACCTATTAACGCAAAAGGAGCAGGCACAATGGTCTACTCCTTGTTTTTGATATTATTGAGTTGTGAAACTAGCTGTTGTCGCTATTCAGAAGATTTTGCTTCTTGACTTGAATTTGGCGTGGTTTCGCGCTTTCAGCCTTTGGTAATGTCAATGTGAGTACACCATTGTCGTATGATGCGTCAATGCTATCGACATCCACCGACATCGGCAGATTAATCCGACGACTGAACTGACCAAATGACCGTTCGCGCACCAATATATTGTTACCGTCTTCAGTCTGCGTTTCTTGAACCTCACCGCTGATGGTCAAAACGCCATCATGAAAGTTGACATTAATATCGTCAACGGACAATCCGGGGAGGTCAGCAACCACACGATAACCAGCTTCGGTTTCAGTCACATCAATCGGCATCCAGTTAGATGAAAAACGTGTGTTCGACTCGTTCCATGCCTCATCAAATACACGGTCAAGTTGACGTTGCATATCAGCAATTTCACGAAATGGATTCCAGCGTGTTACGTTATTCATAAATCCCTCTTCTGTATGTTTAACTTACGGATACACATAAAGAATAGGCAACCAATATATGAGAAATATCGATGCAATATAAAAACTCTATATGCCATCGTTAGAAGAAAATATACAGCCCATTATTGACAATCATTCACTTTGCTTGCATAGTATCGCTTCTGTCTGATTCACATGCAGGAGCAGAACAATGAGTAGTAGAAGACCAACAACCATTGCTGTTATTTTTGGTGGGCGTAGTGTCGAACATGATGTATCTATCGTCACCGGACATCAAGTCATGGACGCATTTCCAGCAGAAAAATATGACGTTGTACCTGTCTACATCTCCCGTGATGGCAAGTGGTACACAGGTGAGCCACTCCGCACCCTGAAAAACTTTGAAGATGAAAATGTTGTCAACATGGATGGCGTGATGTCTTGTGTATTATCACCCGATGTACGGCATCATGGTCTGATACTAAATCCACTTGCAGGTCGCTTCAGCAAAAGTGAAATCAAACGGCTGGATGTTATCTTCCCTGCCATTCACGGTTCACACGGTGAGGACGGTACATTGCAGGGCTTACTCGAACTCGCTGATATTCCATATGTCGGTTATGGCACGCTTGGGTCTGCACTGACAAACGACAAAGTCATGACTAAAATGGTGCTTCGTCAATCCGATGTCCCTGTCTTAGATGAAATTTACTTCTCCCGTGATGAATGGCTCGATAATCCTGATAACATCATTGAACAGATAACAAACACATTTGACTATCCCGTATTTATCAAACCCGCCACACTCGGCTCTAGCATTGGCATTGGACGCGCAGATTCAGATATTTTGCTACGTTCCAGTATTGACATCGCAGCCAACTTTGACCGTCGTATTATGGTTGAACCAGCGATTACAAATGGCATCGAAATCAACTGCTCAGTCATGGGGTTTGGCAATCAGTTTGAGGCATCGACATTGGAACAACCTGTATCATGGGATAACTTCCTCTCATATGAGGACAAATACCTGCGCGGTAACGAAGGCATGAAAAGTGCTGACCGTGTTATACCTGCTCATATTTCTCAAGACCTCACCCAACGAATCAAAGACATCAGCATACAAGCATTCAAAGCAGTTGATGGTCGTGGTATCGCCCGCATTGATTACCTCGTAAAACCTGAATCAAACGAAGTCTATCTGAACGAAATTAATACCATGCCCGGCTCGGTTGCCTTTTATCTGTGGCGCGAAGATGGCTATTCCACCACCGATGTTGTCGAGAAACTTGTACAAATTGCGCAATCTGCCAACGCAGTCAAACGGCGCAACATGTACGACTATAAAACAAATCTGGTATCTGTTGCGTCTCAGCGCGGGACAAAAGGCGCAAAAGGTGTAAAATCTTAACCTTCAAACAAAGTGTCAGATTGATTAGACAAATCGGTCAGTTCAACCTAAAATCATAATCGTAGTTATTGTAGTTATTGGATACACACCAGAGGACTTTGGGGTATGACAAAATCGCGGACATGGATGGTTCTAGCTGTTTTTACAATGCTATTGGTCAGTGCTTGCAGTGGAGATAGCAATCTCACACCAGTGGCAACCTTACAGGGTGCGATTGTGCCAACACGTATTTCGACCGAAACACCGACGGCAACCCCAACCATCACAAATACCCCAACACCGACAGTCACAAATACTGCTACACCAACAAATACATCAACACCAACCGAAACACCATCACCAACAGCAACAAACACCAACACACCGACTCCGACCCCGACCACAACAAACACCCCTACCCCAACATTTACACCGACGGTGGATAGTGCTGCCATCGCCAGTTTGATTGATGATGGTGAGGAATTTATTGAGCTTGGCAGTTTTGAACGTGCAATTGACCGTTTCACGCAGGCAATCGAGCTAGACCCAACCTCCGTCGATGCGTATCTTGGACGTGGTTTAGCCGAACTTTACAACGAAGACTATGATAACGCTGTATCAGACTTTTCTACTGTGATTGAGCTTGACCCACAAGAAACAAACGCTTTCTACAATCGAGGTCTTGCCAATATTGAGCGTTCCAACTTTGAAGGTGCACTCAATGATTTCTCCACAGTCGTTGACCGCGACCCACTCGATGCCGAAGCTTATTATCAACTTGGGTTAGTCAATATCGAACTGGGGAACGACGACAAAGGTTTAAACAATTTAGAAACTGCCATCGAACTCAACCCTGCATATGAATTACCATACGCCGCGCTTGGGATGTATTACTATCTCCTTGAGGATTATTCAGCTGCCTTGCCAAACCTTGAGGATTATGTCTTATATGCAGGTGCAAATGCGACACAGGAACTACAGAATATTTTAGATGATACCCGCAATCAGTTAGCTATTCTGACACCACAGCCAACCAATGCTGTTGCACCGACTGACACGCCACCAGACATCACCCCGCCCACTGAACCTGTCACAATTAACTACGATGATGAAGTTATGGGCACAATTACTTTAGATGTCTTCGCGTATACATACGAGTTTACGGCGCAAGAAGGCGACAAAATTGACATCAAGATGAAAGCAGATGAAGGCACAACACTCGATCCATATATTATCCTGCAAAATTCTAATGGCGAAACAATAGCTGAAAATGATGATGACCCAAACAATACAGGGCGTGACTCTTTCTTAAAGGGGTTCGTGATTCCGTCTGACGGCACATATAGCATCATAGCAACCCGCTTCCAGCAAGAATTAGGAAGCACAACAGGCGAGTTCAAACTATCTCTTGAGTTATCACCAGATGATGATTCACCACCCAATAATTCCGGCGATGATGATACTGACTTAGAATATGGTGACAGTGTAGAAGGGCAAATTAACAATGAAAATTTTGAAGTTGCATTCACCTTCTCAGCCAATCGCGGAGACTTTGTTAATATTCAACTTCGTTCACTAGATGCAGATGCCAACCTCGACCCACTTTTAATATTGCTCAATCCAAACGAAGAAACCATCGCCGAAAACGATGATGACCCACAAGGAACAGGGCGTGATTCATTTATACGCGATTTTGAAATTCAAGCTGATGGTGAATATACGATTATTGCCACTCGTTTCCAACGTGACCTCGGTAGCACACAAGGACCATTTGAAATCACATTAACAGAGTCCGATGAGGAAACCGATGAAGCCAATGGTGAAGGTTCTGCCATCGTATTGGAGTATGGAGACACCATTGAAGGCGAAATAACACGGACGGTTGGGTTACAAGCATACATATTTGAAGCCATTGCCGGGACAGTCGTTAACATTCGCATGCAAGAACTATCTGGCACACTTGACCCACTACTGATTTTGCTTGATGAAGAAGGCGAAGAAGTGACACGCAATGATGACGATGAACAAGGCATCGGACGTAATTCGTTCATCCGCGAATTTATTATTCCCGCAGATGGAACATATACAATTCTTGCTACTCGTTTCCAAGAAGATAACGGGACAACGATGGGTCGCTTTACATTAACACTAGACGAAGTTGTTGCCGAAACATAAACCGACCCAAGTGGAGCTATCGCTTTAGTTCACCCGATTCGCCACTGACAAAACGATACCCGATTCCATATTCGTTATGAATGTAGGTCGGGTTTTTCGCATCTGGCTCAATTTTCCGGCGGACATGAGACACATAAATACGCGGATAGTGGTGCTCATTGGTATATTCTACACCCCATACATGTTCCAACAACTGCGTGAAGCTCAGCACTTCTCCCGGACGAATAATGAAAGTCGCCAGTAATTTAAACTCTGTTGGCGTTAAACGAATTTCTTCACCATCAACACGGACTTTACGCGACTTCAAATCCACCGAAAGATAATCATCTTCATATCCCGTAATCGGTTGTGGTTTATCTATTTCATAAACTTGTGTCCGGCGCAACAAGGCATTCACACGGGCATGAAACTCAATCTTGCCCAATGGCTTGAGCATGTATTCGTCTGCACCGGCATTCAATCCTTCGGCAATTTCTTCTTCGCTTACCGCATGTGCTGTCATCATCAAGATAGGCACATTCGATGTTTCCCGAATCCGACGACAAACGGTTAAACCATCCATTGTAGGCAATGCAATATCCAAAATCACGAGGTCAGGATTGTTTTCATGGAAAGCTTTCAACCCATCTAACCCTGTCGAACATACCGTTGTCTGAAACCCATTCCGTTTGAGGTCGAGTTGCAGGATACGTGATAACTCAAAATCATCTTCAACAATCAACACGCTAGCATTCATATTGGTTGACCTTAATTCTTATCATAATAGACTATGTACATTATTTTACCATTGAGGCAACATTCACGCGACGTTTGACTTGGAATACTAACTTGTGCAAAACTTCACAGATTATATCTTGCGCGCTTGATGAGCTATGTTATGCTTACCACACTTTTTGTTCCGTCGAATCTCTGACAAATATTGTGCCATATACATCTAATAATCGTAAGCAAAGACAGCATTCAGACATCGGACGGTCACTCTGGGGAGGCGCACCACTACCACCTATTCCAGAGCGCGTCCTTGATGGTATTCCCGGCTTTCTGGCATGGTTGGCATTATTGTTATCAATCGCCAGTGCAGTTGCATTTCCACAGACTTTGATGCTCGTCGCAGCGATTGTCGCGCTATATTCGGCTATCCGCTTTCTACTCGCGGGCATCGCAAACAATCGCGGAATACGCATCATCCAAGAATGGGAACAAATTGACTGGCATCAAAAATACTGTGATGAGCGCGACAACACTATGCCATTGTGGGATGATGTTCACCATGTCGTTATCATTCCGAATTACAACGAGCCATTCAATATTCTTCACCGCACACTTGACCAACTCAAAATCCAACGAGACGCATCAAAAGCCATTACCATTATTCTAGCAATGGAGGGTGGCGAACCAGACAGTGAACAAAAAGCCAAACAAGTACAACAAGCCTATCAAAATGACTTCGCCAACATTTATTACACCATTCATCCACGCGGACTCGTTGGCGAAATGCAATGCAAATCCGCAAATCAATCATGGGCAGCACGCTGGTATATCAATGATATTGTCCGCAAGCAAAATCTAAATCTCGACAACATCATCATAACAACGATGGATGCCGACACACGTTGGCACGAAAAACACTTCGAGGCATTGACCTACCACTTCATCACCAATCCAGACCGCCATAAAACATTCTGGCAAGCTCCCATTCGCTATCATGGCAACATCTGGCAAGTTAATCCATTGATGCGTATCGTCAACACCTATGCCACCGCCTTTGAATTAGCCTATCTTGCTGCACCGTGGTGGATGGCAATGCCGATGTCATCATATGCGCTTAGCCTCAAATTACTCGACAAAAGCGGGAATTGGGATACAGATGTCATCGCCGACGAATGGCATATGATGATTAAAGCCTATTTCGCGCAGGATGGTGGTGTGCAATTAGAGCATATCTTCCTGCCCTTTCTTGCCGATTCCACCACAGGGGACAATGTCCTTCAGTCAATAAAAAACCGTTATAGCCAGACATTACGTCACGCATGGGGCAGTAAAGAAGTTGGTTACATGATAGCAAAGCTCATTGAGAATCCTCGTGTTGTATCTGTCAAATCATTCAAACTTTTATTTCGCATCGCCCACGATATTCTGCTAGCAGGTGCAGGCTGGATTATTCTGACTGTTGGCTCACAGCTTCCGGTACTGTTTCATCCTGAAATTGCCCCGATACAAGTCGATGCCCTACTCGCATCATCAGATAAGTTAGGGTATATCATCAATGGATTGTTCAGTAGCAACCCTGCTTGGATAATACTCGGCATCTCTAGCATCACAATGATATTGCTGGTGATTGTCTTTCAGTATCAGGATTATAAAGTACGACCGCAACGTGTCGCGCCAATGACAATCAAAGAAAGTTTCCTCGAAGTCTTGAGCATCCCGTTCATGCTATTACTGACACTGCTTGTGGTTGCTATGCCAACACTCGTTGCACAAACTCGTCTATTGCTGGGCATTCCGCTACAATTCATCGTGACAGACAAATCCACCTAACGGTTACAGGACACCATATGCTTATTCCATACGATGATATTCAATCAGCAGTCAATCGCATCCGCACATTAATTCCACCGACCCCACTCATCAAATCTGAATATTACAGCCAAAAACTCGGCACAAACATTTACTTCAAACTTGAAGTGCTGAATCCCACCCACTCTTTCAAGACAAGAGGCGCGACTAACGCCATCCTATCGTTAACAGACGAACAACGTCAAAATGGGGTCATAACAGCGTCCGGTGGCAATCATGGTTTAGGGGTGTCATATGTTGCCTACCAATTGGGTATCCCTGCCTATGTATATCTGCCAACAACCACGCCTGCCTCCAAAGTAGAAGACCTAGAAGCCTACTCCGCACAAATCACATTGCATGGTAATGTATGGGACGAAGCCAATCAAGAAGCGTTGCGTGTCGCCAAAGAACAAAATATCACCTATATTCATCCCTTCGATAATGTCGATGTTATGGCAGGGCAAGCCACTATCGGTCACGAAATCATGGAGCAACTTGACAACGTCGATGCTGTTATCGCTTCTATCGGTGGTGGCGGTCTGATTGCAGGAATTACCTCCGCCATAAAAGCTAAGCAACCCGACACAAAAATCTATGGTGTTGAAACGATTGGTGCAGACTCAATGGCACAGAGCTTCCAGAATGGCGAAATTACCACTTTACCCGCGATTACATCTATCGCTAATACATTGGGGGCAAAAGCTCCCGGAAAACGCCATTTTGATATTGTAAAAGACCATGCGACAGATGTTGTCACCGTGACCGATGCACAGTCAGTAGAAACGCTGTGGGATATTTTGAACAAAGAGAAGTTATTGGTCGAACCAGCGATGTCATGCAGTTTATCTGCGCTGATTCAAGGCAAGATACCCTACCAATCAGATGACAATCTTGTCGTGATTGTATGCGGTGGCAACGTGAAATTATCTGATGTTTTACGTTGGCGTGAACAGTTTAACCTTGCTTGAGCTTTTCCAACAATTTTCTGATGAATCACCCTAGCATGATAACAGTGGATTACATATCATTGTCAGGTTAGCGCGTCGTGATGACGCTAGTGAAAGGACACATCCACATGCCGAAAGAACGTGTACAAAAACTCATGGCACAAGCCGATATTGGCTCCCGTCGCAAATGCGAAAAAATTATCGAACAGGGACGGGTTCGAGTCAACGGCAAAGTAATCACCCTCGGTGACAAAGCCGACCCTGAAAAAGATACAATCCTTGTAGACGGCGAACGGATAAATGCTCAAGATTTCGAGCCAATCTATATTGTTGTCAACAAACCACAAGGTGTACTATCAACAAACAAAGCACCAGACGGTGATAATCGCCCAACCATTCGTGAACTTATCGAAGTCCCCGGTCACCTGTTTACTATTGGTCGCCTTGATGCTGATAGCGAAGGATTGATGATTCTAACCAACGATGGGGAACTGACCAACAAACTCTCCCATCCTCGTTATGAACACACCAAGACTTACAAAGTCACAGTACAGGGACGAGTCTCGAAGCAGACTGTCGAGAAATGGGAAGAAGGCATCTGGCTTGATAATAGTCGCACAGCCGCATGCTCAGTTGAAGTTCTCACAGCCAATAACAAAGCCTCAACTTTGCGCATTGTGATGGTCGAAGGGCGCAAACGTCAAATTCGCCGTGTTGCCACCATTCTCGGTCACCCTGTCATCCGCCTTGTCCGCACACACATTGGGCAACTTGGGCTGGGTACATTACGTAAAGGGGCATGGTATCAACTTGACGAATATGAAATCGAAGTCATGAAAATGCGCGCCGATGAAATCAAAGATATTCGTCGCAAACGCCGTGAGCGTAAACGCAAGAAATACGACTAAATCTAAACCGGAGGGAAATCGTGACAGATAACAGTATGACCGTTGAAGAATTCATCGCCAAACAAGCCGACTACGACAAAAACCGACGAATTCTACATCCCATGCTCAGGACACTCATGCCATTATTGTGCAAAGTCGAAGTCACAGGTCTCGACAATATTCCAAGAGAAGGTCGCACCTGTATCATGATTAACCATATCTCGTACATCGACCCCATTGTGGTCACCCATGCGATTCCCTTCCGTTATGTCATTTCCCTCTCCAAAGCCGAAAACTTTGAAGTACCTGTTATTAGTTGGTTGCTAAAAAAATGGGGAGGGTATCCTATTAACCGTGGTTCATACGACCGCAAAGCCCTGACACAAACCATCGAACTAATGAAAAGCGGGCAACTTGTCCTCATGGCACCGGAAGGCACACGCCATCCTAATGGGCTTGCACCCGCCAAAGATGGGCTTGCTTATGTCGCCAGCAAAGCCGATGCTGCCATCGTCCCGACAGCTATTTGTGGCGCACAAGATTGGCGCACCCGTCTCAAACGTTTCCGGCGTGGATATGCGCGTATTCACTTTGGTAAACCTTTCCGCCTAAAAACCGAAGGACGCAAACGTATCCCCCGTGACGAACTCGGTCTAATGATACAAGAAGCTATGTATCAATTGGCACTTTCCATACCCGACGAACACGCTTATTTACGCGGTGCATACAGCGATATTGAAAACGCCACCACTGACCATATCGAGTTTGTGTAAGGCATCTACAGACTATTAAATCTCAACTTGTTAATCACCTAAACTATGATACGATGTCGCTATATTAAAGAATTGCTGGAGGTGACATCACAAAATTATCTGGAGGATAATCAGCGCCCGAACCTATCCATATATAGGTTGACGAGGTGATGGTTCTCATCATTGCGATGAGCTAACCCGACTATACACGGGGAAAATCGAAAGTTCGGCGGATGCCATCGGGGTACATTCACTATCCCAATTGTCCTTCTCCTAAAACAAAGCAACTCACGAAAACTGACTGGCAATAGTCGGTACAGGTGACACGCATGTGAACAATCCAAAAACATAATCAATATACATTTATTCAACGTATCCTATCTAAATAACAGATAGCGGTTTGTGTTGGATTCCCATACGAGGAGGACACTATGTGTGGTATTGTCGGCTATGTGGGTGCGCGCACTGCAACCCAACGTATTTTGAATGGTTTACAACGGCTTGAATACCGAGGCTATGATTCCGCTGGTATCGCCGTTTATGACGGTCAGAAAATTTCTATTTGTCGAGACATTGGCAAGTTATCAAATCTATGTGGCAAACTGCAACAACATCCACTGAATGGAACAACCGGTATCGGGCATACACGTTGGGCGACTCATGGTATTCCTGCTGAACACAACGCCCATCCCCACATTAGCATGAGCGGTGATTTTGTTGTGGTACACAATGGCACCGTCGAGAATTATTTGGAGCTACGAGAAGAACTTCAAGCTGAAGGGGTTATTTTCCAATCCGAAACCGATACCGAAGTCATCGTACAACTGATTGAAAAATATGCTCATAACGGCGCACAGATGGACATTACAGAAGCGACACGTAAAGCAGTCCAGCAAATACGGGGGGCACATGCTATTGTTGTGATGTCAAAACATCAACCCGATAGACTAGTTGCAGTCCGCATTGGCAACGCTGGCGGTGTTGCTATCGGTCTTGGTGAAAACGAAAATTATATTGCATCAGACATTCCTGCAATCATCGAATACACCCGCGAAATGGTCTTCTTAGAAAGTCATCAAATCGCAACCCTTACAGCAAATGCCTATTCGATTCAGACACTTGATGGTGATACTATGACACCGGAAGTCCGTCATATCGACTGGAATCCTGTCAGTGTCGCCAAAGGTGAATATCGACACTTTATGCTCAAGGAAATTTACGAGCAACCACAAGCCATTGCCAATACCATCAGCGGTCGCATCGACTTTGAGCATCAACGTGTTCAACTGGCAGACCTGAACTTATCAAGTACAGATGCAAAATCACTCCAACGCCTTATCACTGTCGCCTGCGGAACAAGTTACTATAGTGGTCTAGTCGGGAAGTTCTACACCGAACAACTTGCACGATTAATTGTAGAGGTGGATTACGGCAGTGAATATCGCTACCGTGACCCCATTCTCAACAAGAATACAGCAGTCCTTGCCATCACACAAAGTGGTGAGACCGTCGATACTTTATCCGCGATAGAAGAAGCCCGTGATAAACAAGCCAAAATCTGGAGTATTGTCAATAATATCGGCAGTCAGGCAATGCGTATTGCTGATGGTTATATCACGATGAATGCCGGACCCGAAATTGGCGTTGCATCTACTAAAGCATTTACAACAAGCATGGTTGACCAACTATTGTTGGCTATCTATCTCGGTCAACTACGAGATACTTTGACCACCGAACAACGCACTCAAGCAGTACGCGATATTGAGAAACTCCCTAATCTAGTCGGACAAGCCCTCGAACAAAATGATGCTATCCGTGAACTTGCCCACCATCTCTATCAGGCACACAATTTTCTCTATATTGGGCGTGGCATCAATTATCCGATTGCACTCGAAGGCGCGTTAAAACTCAAAGAAATTAGCTATATTCACGCTGAAGGCTATCCTGCTGGAGAAATGAAACACGGACCGATTGCACTCATTGACGAACACTTACCCGTGCTTGCTATCGCATTACAAGATTCACTATACGAAAAGATGATAAGCCAGATTGAACAGGCAAAGGCACGCGGTGGTATCGTTATTGCCCTAGCGACAGAAGGCGATACAACTATCAAAAACAAAGCTGACCATGTTATCTATGTCCCGCAAGCACCTACCCTACTCAACCCAATTGTGAGTGTCATCCCATTACAACTGCTCGCCTATCATATCGCTGTGTTACGTGGCGCAGATGTTGACCAACCCCGCAACCTCGCCAAGAGTGTCACCGTCGAATAATTTAACATACATATGGGCATGCTTATTGTGAGTATGCCCTACTTAAACTCGCCCGCCGTGACTAGTTGAGCTGTTTGCGCCAACGCTTCTACGACCTGACCTAATCCCGCAAAACGTTCATCTTTTGTCTGACCGCGCACATACCGAATATAAATTTGCTGTGCAATCACAGTTAGACGAAATACACCCAACGCATGATAGAAGCTAATGTCGGATAAATCCCGTCCACTTTTTTCAGCATATCGTTCTGCTAATTCTTGGCGGGTCAAAAATCCATAATCACCAACAGGCATCGTGGTTGTTAACTGCACCAAGGGCGGGTCATCTGCTTGTGTCCAATAAGTCAGCAATGCACCAACATCTGATAAGGGGTCGCCCAATGTACACATATCCCAATCAAAAATAGCAATCATCTTAGACGGGTCATCATCGGCAAACATGGTGTTATCCAGCTTATAGTCATTATGTACCAACGTTGAGTCCATCGACTGTGGTAAATTGTCTTTTAGCCATTGATAAACGCTATCCATATTTTCGTTATCGTCTTGCTTGGATTTGTGCCAGCGACGATACCAACCATCAATCTGCCGTTCGATAAAACCATCTGGTTTACCGAGGTCGTCCAACCCTAATGCTGAGTAGTCAATCGCATGGAAATCTGCAAGTGCATCCACCAAAGCCTCACTCATCTGACGGGGCGCAGATGACATATTGGCATAATGTTCTGGCAGTGACCGACGCACAACTGTCCCCTGTCGCCGTTCCATCACAAAAAACGGTGCACCAATAATGGATTCATCGTCGCTAAATACAAATGCGCGGGGCGCATACGGGAAAACCTTATGTAACACCGATAGAACTTTGTACTCACGCGCCATGTCATGTGCCGACGGCGCAACCGGACCCAGTGGTGGACGACGCAACACATATTCATAGGTATCACCAAAGGTCAGTAAATAAGTTAGATTCGCCGCCCCACCTCCAAATTGTCGAACAGACAGAGGTTGGTCACCGCCCTCTAGCTTATCGCGCAAAAATTCAGCCACTTTATTTTCATCAAACGTTTCATCCGACCGAACCTCAATAACATCTTGTTTTTTCTGAGGAAACATTAGACATCCTATCTTTTTCAAATAATACTAATACACTCATGTCATGTCGTAATCATCTATGTGATAGACTATATTCTCAAGTCTACCATCAATCCACATTTACGAGACAATCCAATGCCAAACAACTTCGACCACATACATGTCATCATCAATCCAGGTTCTGGTCAAGATGAGCCAATCTTGAACATCATCAATCGCATCTTCAAGTCACATGACGCACACTGGTCAGCATCTATCACACATCAGTTTGGCGACGGTAAACGCCTCGCACAACAAGCCATCCAAAATGGAGCAGACTTGATTGTCGCATATGGTGGTGATGGAACAATTGTCGATATCGTTAATGGTGTTGCCGAAACAGAAATCCCCCTTGCTGTTCTACCCGGTGGCACAGGGAATGGTATCGTAAAAGAATTTGGTATCCCGTTGTCCTTAGACGAAGCAACCAAAGCCATCTTCTCCTATCCGATAGAACCTATTGACCTCGGTTACACCAACAATTCCTACTATATACTCCGGTTAGATGTTGGCATCATTGCAGATGTCGTCACCGATACCACGCCGGATATCAAAAGTCGTTGGGGTGCGATGGCATATCTAATGCGAACAGCAACCCATGTCACCCGCCCAAAACATACCTATAGCCTTCAGCTTGACAATAGTATTGTTACAATAGAAGGCATCGGGTGTATCATCACCAACGCCAACAAAATCGGTGCATTACATTTCGGCTTCAACGAATACGTTAAAATTGATGATGGGCTGCTTGATGTTATCATCATGACCGATGTCGGTACAGTCATTCAAAATGTCGCCTTCAATCTGATTCAACTGAATCCAAATGTGGCGATTAACCTCCATCACTGGCAATCAAAGTCTGTAACCCTCTCACTTGAAGAACCATTTAATGTATTGGCGGATGGCGAAGCGATTGGTAAAACACCAATCTTTACCGAAGTTCATCATCATGCGTTGCGTGTAATCAAAAAATCAAGCAAAGTTTAACCCACAACTGTCGCAGTCCGTGTTACACTACATGCAATATTGACCTAACAGTAATGGCAAAAAATGGAACTATTATCACAGGGTATCGGGAACTGGACAGGAATTTCTGAAGTATATGATGGACAGGGCAAGTTCATTGGTAACGCCTCCGACCAACGTACCATCGTGCAAAACGACGACGAAACATATACCGTCTCCGTTGACATTTTTGGTCCGCTGATGGTCAAAGGGCAATACACTATCCGGATTGCAAGCGACCATCACTCCCATCTTGGGCAAGCCAATTATGGTTATGCCGAACAAAACAACAACGAACTACTTGCAAGTAACAATTATTGGGCGCAATGGGGTTTAAGCGAAAGTAGTTTTGTCTTGGTTTCATCTAAGACACATTCACAACTATCACTATCTTTGCTCAAACGTGGCGAGCAACTTCTGTACACACTTGTGGGTGAATATCACGATGAAGCGACACCTGTACAAGTGCCAACAGCAGTCGGCACACCGCTTGACCGCCACAATGACCCGAATGCAGGACGCAGTCAGCATTTGTTGCATCGCGCTGGAACATGGTCAGGTGAAGTCACCGTTATTGACGAAAATCTGTCGCCGATGGGACGGGCTCACTACACCGAAAACATGCGTGTGCATCAAGAACAGCTTATGATTACGACAGAGGGCGGTGGATTTACACCCATGAAACGTTCTTTCCGTATGCGGACAAATGGTTGGCAAGCATGGAGTGACCCCGGTGATGTCGTTGGCTCTTACAATATCGTGGGTGGGCGTGCCATGACAGGTAGTTTCCACTATGTCGGTGCAGACAGACGCATCTGGCGACGAGAGGTAGCATCTGCTGATGGTCAGCATAAAGCCATTCTGCACTATATTTATCACGGTGACAAACGTGTCGGCGTACAATATGGATTATTGTCTTTTGTAAAGACATGAGATAACCAAGACCAACACTATCGCAATATTGCTCTACCCGTCACTTGACATCGCAATCATCTGCCCGATATAATCTTTGGGCTATGCTCGGAAAATTTTAGTATGGAGTAACCAAATGGGTCCCCTTCCAAAACGAAAAGTCTCTAAATCACGTCGCAATCGCCGTCGTGCTCATGATGCACTAAGTCTCAATCACCTTGTTATGTGCGAAAGCTGTGGTGAATACCACGTTGCACATCGTGTCTGCCATAAATGCGGCACCTATCGTGGCGAACAAGTGATTGAAGTCGAAGATGAATAAAACCCTAAGTAATACAACATGGGTAAACAAAAAAATCGTGCTAAACTAAGCGCGGTTTTTTTTTGCTTACTCGATACTTAAAGACAAAACTGACAACTACCCTAAGCCTATCGGGTTGTAATAACTACTAACGATTTACGGAAACACTGATAAGGACAAATCTATGGTGAATTGGGACACAACAGCCCTCATCTTCCCCGGACAAGCATCACAAGAAGTGGGGATGGGTAAAGACTTTGCCGAAACATATCCGGTCGCACGAGAGACCTTTGAACAAGCCGATGACTTACTTGGCTTTTCGTTATCAACCATGTGTTGGGAAGGTCCAGAAGACGACCTCAACCAGACTATCAATACACAGCCTGCGGTTTATGTCACGAGTATGGCAATCTGGCGTGTATTACAACAAGAGGTTCCAGACATCAAGCCAGCATGGGTTGCCGGACATAGCCTCGGTGAATTTACTGCATTAACCGTAGCGGGTGCTATGTCATTTGAAGAAGGCGTACAACTAGTCTACAAACGCAGTAGCCTAATGCAAGAAGCAGGTGATCAAAATCCCGGTGCAATGGCAGCTCTGTTGGGTTTGGATACGGATAAAGTTATCGAACTGTGTCAAACTGTATCTGATGAAACTGGAAAAGTTGTTGTACTAGCAAACGATAACTGCCCCGGTCAGGCGGTCGTCTCCGGTGATATAGAAGCTGTTGAACGCTTGGTCGCAGTGGCAAGTGATGCAGGGGCAAAACGCGCTCTAGTACTAGCAGTCAGTGTCGCGGCACATTCCCCGTTGATGTCATCTGCGTTACCAGATTTTCACAAAAAACTAGATGCAACCACACTTCATGAACCACAAATACCCGTCTATGGCAACGTCAGTGCAGCACCATTGAATACTGTCGCTGACATACGCCAAGAGCTCGACCATCAGCTCACCCAAACTGTGCGCTGGACAGAATCTATGCAAGCCATAATTGAAGCCGGTGCGGAAACATTTATTGAAGTTGGCTCAAAAGACATCTTGAGTGGACTCGTAAAACGCATTGACCGCAAGAAAACACGCATTACACTCAACACAACAGAAGCTTTAAAGGCGTTTTTAGACACATAGTAATAAATTAAATGGGGTGGAATCAGATCTTCCACCCCACAAAACAGGTTTACTTGAGTGATTTCAACCCAGTAAAGAATTGATTGACTGCATTTTGTGTCCGTTCTGGTGGTTGGGCATACGAGAAGCGTACCCAGTTCGCACCAGCCTGAGAGAAATACACACCCGGCACAACTGCAATCCCATATTCCTCAGCTAGATAACTGCCGAGTTGTTCGGAATCAGGATAGCCGCCTGCCTGAATATATTCTGACACATCAATAAACGCATAATATCCATCGCCAATAATGTGAGGAATACTTTCACTTTCCAGTGCATCACGGAGAACTTGACGGCTTTTACTCGTCGGTTGAATAATCGTTGAGGCAGCTTCGGCAAAACCTTTTTGATAGGCAGCAATTGCAACAGCCTGCGCAAAGAAGCTTGGAATCACATTATGCGATGCAGGACTGATGATACTCTTGCACACAGCCTTGCTTGCCACAAGATGACAACTGCGGATATTTGACGCGCCGAGGCTCTTACTCAGACCATCAAGGAAAATCAACTTATCACGGTCTTCAGCATCAAACGCCATCAAGACTTCGTTGATGTCATTGTGTCCACCGTCCGTCACATAATGATACATCCAATCAAACAATACAAATGGAATACCAGCCGAGATTGCAGTCTGTGCCAGTTCAATCTGTTCAGCAATCGGCACTGTGCGTCCTGTCGGATTATCTGGTGAGGTAATGACTATACCAGCAACATTGCGTCCATCTTGCTTGGCAACTTCCACACAAGCTTTGATACCTTCGGGTGTATATCGCCAACCTTCTTCAGGTTGTCCCGGCGCACGCATTACATTCAGCCCAACATGATAAGGACCCCAGTTATAACTAATCCAGGGCACACGCGATACGACCAACAAGTCACCGACATTGCCATGCCCAAGTGCAATCATTGCATTATAAGCTTTGGTCAGACCGTCACGTCCACCCTGTGTGAAAACAATATTTTCAGGTCCCCATCCAGTTTCTTCTTTCAGTTCCCAATATTGTTCAGCAGTGACTTCACGGAATAGCTGTGTTCCAAACGGCTTGTCATAACCCGTGCCATGTTTAATTTGTAGCTCAGCAGCTTCACGCAAGATATATTCAGGGACACCGGGTAAACTCGCACCACCATCCCCCTGTGACGCATCATAAACAGGCGCATCGTCACCAGCTTTTTTCTTATAGGTTGCCAGTGCTTCTTTGATGGTAAACATCCGTGAGGGCGGGATTGCCTTCATTTTGGATGGATAATCACTGACCGGAATACGATTTTCGGGTGTAACCGCATATTCCGGCATATCCAGATTTGTAATAGGTGTATTGCTAACCATGTGGACTCCTGTATCTATATAAACAAAAAACCCCTTACGGGGCATCAGATTTGAGATATAGCAAACAAAACACCCCGTTCAGCGTGGACAGTTGGTATCCATATCAGTGGTAGTGTTTAGGTTTGCGTGTGAAAACATCTGATTGCCTTTTACGAAATTTCTTTCCAGAGATTGTGACATGCGGTTTACAGACTGTCAAGCATTCACTGTGCAACAATAAACACCCATTATTTTGTGCATTATGCCTTAGTGCCGTTCATCACATCAGGTATACTCATCTTAATTATTGTTACTAATCAAGGAGAAATATTATGTCTGATGTTGTAATTACACGCCGTGAAGGTCCTGTCTTTGAAGTCATACTAAACCGTGCGAACAAACGCAACGCAATGAACAATGACATGATGGAGGCACTATCAACCGCATTTGACCGCGCTGAACGTGAATTTAACGATGGTGCGCGGGTTGTCATTATTCGGGCTGAGGGGCGTGTCTTTTCATCCGGCATCGACCTGACACAATTCGCACTACTCGGCGATGAATTTGGTGAGGAATGGCGCGAAAACCTATTCCCATTTACGGCAAAGTATCAAGCGGTCTTCAACAAAATCGAAAACTGTTCCCTACCTGTCATATGCGTGATGCACGGATATTGCCTCGGTATGGCGTTTGAGATGGCACTCGCCTGTGATTTCCGTATCGCAGTCCAACGCACCAAACTAGGATTGCCAGAATCACGCTTAGGTATCATTCCCGATGTCGGTGGGACAGTACGCCTTGTCAAACTCGTTGGACCATCACGCGCCAAAGACATTATCATGACCGGACGCAATTTAGATTTAGAACAAGCGCACCAATGGGGTATCGTCAACTATGTTTACAGCAAAGACGAAATTGACGAAAAGGTCGCAGAATTTGTCGCGGAACTCTGTGCATCTGCACCACTAGCAGTCAGCTACACCAAACGAGTTGTCAACGACATTATGGAAAACTCACGAGGTCTACAAGTTGAAGCATGGGCACAGGCACAATTATTCCGTACAGATGACTTCATGAATGCGGTATCAGCCATGTTAGACAAAACCTACCCAATTGATTGGCAAGGCAAATAATCTATTAGGTTGGTCTCTGATAAACAACCCGACCTTCCACCACTGTCATAAAGACATTGAGGTCATCGTCCACCAGCACAAGGTCAGCATCTTTGCCAATTGTGATAGAGCCTTTACGGTCTGTCACATTGGCAACCCGTGCTGGATTCAAACTTGCTGTCTGCCAAATATTTTCTAAAGGCTCACCCGTCACTTTCATAAAGTTGTAAAGTGCTTGATTCATTGTCAGCGTTGTACCCGCAAGTGTACCCGTCTCATGTATACGCACCGTACCATCAAGCAATTCAACATCTTGATGCGAGAAGTGATAATCACCATCAGGCAATCCAGCAAGTTTAACCGAATCTGTAATCAAGACGACACTGTCTTTGCCTTTTGTACGCCACACAATATCAAGCGCAGCCGGATGAATATGCACAAGGTCAGCAATCAACTCACAGGTAAAACTATCCATCGTCAAGACTGCGCCGACAACACCGGGTTCTCGGTGATGTAATGGGGTCATCGCATTGTAAGTATGCGTCGCATGAGACAATCCCAATGTCCTTGCAAACCGCATCTCATCATAACTTGCTGATGAGTGGGCAACCGATACTGTAATCCCGCGTTTGACAGCCTCAGTAATCAACCACTGATTCTGACTAAACTCCGGTGCAACTGCCAGCAACCGAATCACATCAAGGTCAAGATATTGATTCCCCTCACTTTTGCTCGCACGACGAATATAATCCGCATGTTGTGCACCACATCGTTCGGCATTGAGGAATGGACCTTCCAAATGCGCCCCTAGAATTGTCGCACCAATGATAGGCTCATCCTGTAGTTCTTTAATCGCTATCAACGCATTTAAGGTATTTTCACGGGTATCTGTCCACGTTGTCGGCAAGAACGAGGTCACACCATGACGGGCATAATATTGAGCAATCCCAACTAGAGATGCTTCATCACCATCCATCACATCAAACCCATTCCCACCATGTGCATGCACATCAATAAAACCGGGCATAAGTGTTAAATCATCGGCGACAATCACATCGGCATCTTCAAATGCAGGTGCGCTATAGGGTGCAAATGCCGTAATCTTGCCATCCCGCGATAACAACCAACCATTTTCATAAGTAAATGTAGGTGTGATGATACGAGCGTTACGAAATAATAGTGGTTTTGTCATAGATATTTCTCATTTCCAGTTATCGACGGATGACCTGACCCAGTTGTCCATCCGCTTTACTTAGATGGTCACGGGCGGTGTCAGCATCTACGTTAAGCATGTGCATTACAATTGCTGTCTTAACTTGATTATCTGATTGCACCAACAGCGCATCAGCCGTCTCGACATCCACATCTGCAACCTTCATCACCAGTCGGCGCGCACGCTCAGCTAATTTCTGATTGGTTACTTTCACATCAACCATCAAATTACCATAAACTTTGCCCAGCTTAATCATCGTTCCCGTACTTAGCATATTAAGCACCATCTTTTGTGCTGTGCCGGATTTCATACGTGTCGAGCCAGTAATCACTTCGGGACCGACCTCAACACCAATAGCTATGTCAGCTATCTCCAATATTGCAGAGGGTACATTACAAGCAATCGCAATCGTTTTTGCTTCAATTGATGTCGCATATTCTAATGCACCAATCACATAGGGGGTTCGTCCACTTGCAGCAATACCACAGACCACATCATTTGCAGTCAAATCTAAATCCTTCAAATCACGTTCGCCGTGTTCAGGATAATCTTCCGCACCCTCAACCGCTGTAACCAATGCTTTTTCACCACCAGCAATTAACCCCTGTACGAGATGCGGCGGTGTACTAAAGGTCGGCACACACTCAACTGCATCCAAAATACCAAGTCGTCCGCTTGTCCCTGCCCCAACATAAATAAGCCGTCCACCATTACGAATCGCATCGGCTACTGTGTCAACAGCTTGTGCGATTTGTGGAACAACCTGCTGAACTGCGACTGCAACTTTGGCATCTTCATGGTTAATAGTCGCAATCATCTCTTGGGTAGATAAGCTATCAATGTGGGTTGTGTTCGGGTTGGGTGTTTCGGTAGTCATGTTCATAGATTATTGTGCGATGTCCATTCCAATTGTGCTAATAATGCCCCACCCATAACAGGCGGATATTTTGCTATCGGACGAAAAGCCAGCCCAAGCCGTTCCGTCAATTCTTGCGATAGCCGATTGTCATTCTCTAATAAGCCACCCGCAAACGCAATAGGCGCATCAGCATAGCCCAAGCGACGTTTCATCAAATCGACTTTACCCGCCAATTGAATCGCTGCCGATTGCAGTAGATTAATCGCATCCCAATTTCCGTTACCTGCTTCTTCAACAATTAAGCGTGTCACTGATGCAACTCGTGTCACAGGTGGGTCATCTGTCCGATATAACCAGTGGATTAAGTCATTGGGTTTTGAAAGTTTCAAATGGTCAAGGATGAGACGATTCAGCGAGCTATTTTCAAAATGCACAAACTCATCATAATATTCTTCATCATCTTGAATAATCCGCTTAAGTGCTTGCAAGCCAATCCAGTAGCCACTACCTTCATCACCCAGTAAATAGCCCCATCCGCCGATTTGCAAAACAGTCCCATCAAGTGAAATACCAAAGATAGCACTGCCTGTCCCTGATAATACAAGCACACCATGACGCTGATTTAATGCACCAACTAGTGCAATCTCAAGGTCGGACGATGGCACAAGCAAACTATTTGGCAAAATAGGCGTTATCACACTCTTGAGCCATACTTCACTATGCAAGTTTGATGCGCCCGCAATACCAATAGCCACCGCACTTATATCATCATGCAAAAGATTAGCTTGCTGTAAAGTTATGTGAACGGCATCACGGATATGTTGGGTCGCCACATCATGCCCAATGAGGTTCGGATTAGCTGTTGTCCCTTGATGATTTGCAATACGTGTTAGCTCATCGTCAGTAATCACAACCCGAAGCGTACTGCCCCCACCATCAATCCCCATAAAATAGCGTCGGCTCATAGACTACGAATCCCTCGCACAATCAAATCATGTATCGCACGACGAAACGCATGAATCCCCTCAGGGTCACGCCCATGATAGACACGGTTCGTCAACACTGCTGATACAATCTCTTGCTCAGGGTCTATCCACAACGATGTGCCTGTAAATCCGGTATGTCCAAAGCTCTTATCACCGAATAAATCACCCGCCGATGAACCTTCTGTTGCTTTCAACATCCAGCCCAACCCCATCCGAAATTGCCCTTGCCCATGTTGTTGAACAGCCTCTTGTCGTAACTCAGCAGAGATATTCAACGATTCATCACCGGACAACCACGCCTGACCAAACTGCGCGACATCATAGGCAGTCCCAAATAATCCAGCATGTCCGGCAACGCCACCAACACCGCAAGCATTCTCGTCATGCACTTCACCCCATGCCCGCCGACCACGCCATGGCGTATCAATTTCAGTCGGGATAATCTGATTACGTGAAATCCCATTTATCACTGGATTATAAATAAGAGAGGTCAAGCCAAGTGGTTCACATACACGGTCTTGAATGGCTTTGTCTAATGTTGAGTTGTTCAGACGGGCAACTGCCTCACCCAACAACATAATACCAATGTCACTGTAGCGTACTGTGTCGCCCACTGTTCCCACAAATGGATACCCCGTCAATGCACGTAATGCCTTCTGCCAACGTGACTTTTCAACAATTGCATTTCGATAAGGCGACGCAGGCGGGACATCACTGGCTTGATTGTAGACATCACGCCATGGGGGTAAACCAGATGTATGTGTCAGTAAGTGCCTAAATGTGACATCACGCGGGTTAACTTTTTCATTTTGATATTGTTGCTCTACAGGCAATCGCTCTTTTGTAAATGGGTCTTGCCCACCATCAACCCCACGCGGACTCATATGTCCAAACTCTGGCACAATCTCCGTAAGTGGGCTATCCAGAGAAATCGCACCATCACTCACAAAGGTCAGAAACGCCGATTCGACAAACAACTTGGTGACTGACGCGAGGTCAAATAACGAGTCAACCGTTATTGCATAGTCTTGTTGCTCCGGTGAAAGCCACCCCCTCGCATGATTCAAGACGACATTGCCTTGAGAGATAACGCAGATACTTAATGCTGGAAATGTTGCTGGAAGATGTTGGTCGATAAGAGTGGTAATGTCAGGGGCGACATCTGTCTGGAGTAACGCGGTTATTGCCTCAGTCATGATGATGTCCTTATGTCATATAATGTCAGATTATCCCATAGATTCGTATATGACATAAGGCTAGAGTCACTTTTCAGCACCCTGACCAAATCATCCTCCTCACGAATATTAGGAATGCCAATGAGCCTATCGAAGTGATAGGGGTATTTTGGGTTGGGTGGTTCAAGCCATGCGAAGTCGTCAGGGTACAGATGCCGTATCACATCAATAATCATTAGCCATGTCTCTAGCGCATTAAACGCCCTCGGATTCACAATATGTAGCTGAATCCCATAGCAATCTTCATCAGCATATTTGCTGATAGACGGACGGGAAACATGTGGACGCGCTATGCAAACCTGCTTATCAAGTTTGGAATTAACAGCATGCGTGAGTTGACGCGCATCTATCCACGGCGCACCGACAATTTCAAAGGGTAAAGTTGTCCCACGTCCTTCACTGAGGTTTGTCCCCTCTATCAAACATGACCCTGCATACTGCAACACCGTCAAAAAATGAGGCATATTTGGTGATGGCGACACCCATGCTAACCCTGTATCGAACCATTGCATGTCGCGTGTCCAACTCTCACACGGAATCACCGTAAGTTCTGCCGGATTAGGATTCCATCCCCGATTGACCAGCATTGCCATCTCACCCATTGTCAACCCATGCTGAACACTAACGGGGAATCGTCCAACGAGTGTTGAAAACTGTTCATCTAACACAGAGCCAGCAGGCTTCCCACCAAGCGGATTCGGGCGGTCAAGCACCATCATCTCAACATCATATTTGCCACACGCTTCCAGCAGATAGGTCATCGTCCACATGAATGTATAGTAACGGACACCAATATCTTGAATATCTACCACAACAACATCAACCTGTTGCATCATGTCTGCTGTTGGTTCAAGCGTATCGCCATATAGGCTGAATATTGGCAGTCCCGTGTGTGGCTCAGTTGCGGTATCAATATGTACACCATCTTGCACCGCCCCAAATACTCCATGCTCTGGCGCAAACAACGCCACAAGATTGACATCATCCGACTGGCTCAGAATGTTAAATGTACTACGAAGTTGAGCATCCACTCCACTCGGATTGGTGAATAACCCAACTCGTTTTCCTTTCAATGGTTTGAAGTGTTGTCGCCTGAGTACATCAATCCCTAAATAGACTGACATCTCAGCTAGCTCAAATCTACTGTCAATTTACCTGTCGGTGTATACACCCCAAAGATGGCATCCACCGACGATTTAAGTGATGGTGTACTATCGCCATTGGTACAGATAATCGTATCGGCATCCCCCAAAATCCCTGCATCATATGGGTTTCTTAAGCAGGCAAGGATAATGTTTTTACCCGTTCCAATAATTTCCTGTGCTAGTTCCGCTTGCATCTGTAACATATGAGCATTGCGCGTCGCAAGGATGACGGTATCACTAGATTGAACAAGCCCAACAATATGATGTTTTATCTCATGCGTAATTTTGAGTGGGTCAACAATATGGCTATCCACAGTTGGATTATGTTCCGCAATATAGCTCGTAAACCCGACATGAGACCCCGCTTCGACTGCATCAGAAACAATCTGCGTCGAGAACTCTATACACACTACATTGTGACTCTCTGCGGATAATGGAAATCCATCACCAGATTTTACCAACACCGTCCCCGCGCTAGATGCTTTCTGTGCAAAGTCTTGATGAGCTTCGCTAAATACAACTGACAGAGGTGGGGCATTATCGTATGGATATTCGACCTTTAGTTTTTGGATTCGTGCAACGGATTGGTCAATGCGTTCCTCACTGATGCGACCGGACTTCACAGCATTCAGTACAGCTTGATATGCCTGTTCCTGACGCTCCTGAGTGTGCGAGAACATCACCATATCAACACCTGCCAACACCGTCAGCACTGCCGATTCACTCGCACCATACGCATCCGTAATTGCATTCATCTCCATGCAATCTGTACACACCGCGCCATCATAACCAATATCTGTTCGTAGCAGTTGATTAACCACCGCCGGAGATAATGTTGCCGGATGATTGTTATCCAGTTCTTCAAACAACACATGGGTTGTCATCACACAGGCAACACCTGCATCAATCGCACCCCGAAACGGAATCAAATCCTGCTCATATAAGTAATCAACCGAACCCGAAATCCGCGCCAGTGTATCGTGCGTATCAACCGATGTTTTACCCAAACCGGGAAAATGCTTCACAGTTGCCGCTGCCCCTGCCCGCTGGAAACCACGAATCTGTGCTTGAACAAAGTCGCTGACCTGTTCTTTATTTGTCCCCACTGACCGCGTCCCAACCGAGGCATTGTCAATGTTATGCGTAATATCAGCTACAGGCGCAAAATTCCAGTTAATACCCATCGCCAACAATTCCTGCCCCATGATATACGCCATGTCTTCTGCAAGTTGCGTATCACCCGATGCCGCCAATGCCATCGCACCGGGACTTTCTGTGAAGCCCTCCCGCAACCGTGCGACAATCCCGCCCTCTTGGTCAATGCCAACCAGTATCGGATATTTTGCTGACGCATGACAATCATCGACAAGTTTCTTGACTTGTTCCGGCGATTCAATATTTCGTGCAAACAAATACACACCGCCGATGCGACCTGTTTCTAGCCACGTTTTAATATGTGATGGCAGGGTTGTGCCCTCAAAACCAACCATCATGAGTTGTCCGACTTTTTCTTCAAGTGTAAACATATAATCACCTTACTAAGTAGAAAATGCGACTTGTCGCCGTTCCCACCATAAAATCAGTTGATAAAGACCAAATAAAACAATTGATATGACCAAAATAGACGCACTAATGGTCTCAATGCCAAAGTTTTCTGCAACGACACCCGCTAACCCTGCCAACACTGCACCGCCTAAGCCTGCAAATCCAACCTGAAAACCGATAGTATTAGCAGCATGACGTGCTCCCACCCGCTTCGGTGTTTGTGAAATCAAAATCGGGAAGATTGCTGCCTGCCCAAATCCGAGAAGCATCAGCCCAACGAAGCTTAAAACATCATTTAAGTTCAAGAACAACAACAAACTACCCACAACTGCAGTTATCATACTCAGATATAGCAGTGTCTTATCACCAACCCGCATTGCCAGCAATCCCATCAGCATACGCCCTAATGTAAAACTCCCCCAATAGGCACTGACCCAACCACTCGAAACTTCTTGTGGTATATTGCGCGATTCGACAAACAACGTATTTGCAAGCTGTCCTGTACCAATTTCTAGCCCACCATATACAAAGAAGAACAGAACACTGATGATAACTATCGGACGGCGCAGTGTTTCATTTATCGTTGCCCCATCTTCTTCTAGGTTGGTTTCTTCATTCTTGGCTTTATTCAGTCGCCACTGTGGCAACGTCGCAAATATCACGCCACCAATTGCCAGCACCACAAATCCGATAACGACATAGCTAAACTGCCACCCTTGTTCTAAGGTCAGCACAGTAAACGTCACAATCGACGGTGCAATTGTCAGACCAATCCCCCAACAGGCATGAAGCCAGTTCATTTCGGTAGAGCCATAATTTGCTGATGCAAAATTATTGAGACCCGCATCAATTGTACCTTTGCCGAGGCTCGTCACAAACGCAACCAATAACAATAATATCCATATCGGCGCAACCGCATATCCAATTAAGCCAACACCCGCTAACAGTATCCCACCCAGAATGACCTTACCGATAGTAAATTTACCGACGAAGTATCCACTCATGAATGCAGCAATAAGCCCACCAACTGTTCCCGCTGTGAGCAATGTGCCTAACGAATCTAGCGACACATCAAACGTAACTTGCATATAAGTCCATGCAATATTCAAGAGTCCACTGGCAATACCGATAGCAATGAAGGTGAAATACCCAATAAATATGAGATGTTGCTTATCTGATTTCAATATAATTTCATGCCTTCGCAATTATTTTCTGACGTATAATACAGTCTCGCAGTGTTTTCGTCACGCATTGATATATCACTGTCAAAGATTAAGAGGCATTAAGACATAGGACTCGCTATGGTTTCTTGATTCGTGATTCGCTATGCTTATCAAAATAAAACTCTTACAGTATACGTTTTGCATCGTCGTAATATTCGATTACACTTAGAGGTATGTCGTTTAGTAAAATCATGATGCAATTGATGTTTTTGTTGGTAAACCAACGAGGGGTACGATTATATGTCAGATGCGTTTATCTCCTATTCACGTAGAGACCAAGATTTTGTCAGAGGGCTAGTTGATGAGCTAGTTTCCGATGATAGAGAAGTATGGGTCGATTGGGAGAGTATCCCCCTTACAGCGGACTGGTTTGAAGAAATCAAAACAGGAATTGAAGCCGCTGATGCTTTTCTGTTTGTCATTAGTCCTGACTCGGTTCGGTCAGAGGTATGTGCAGCAGAGATTGAACATGCCATCAACATGAACAAACGCTTTGTCCCCCTGCTCTATCGTGAACTCATAGAAGCACACGATAAAGCGGCACTCCACCCGAAAATTTCCTCGCACAACTGGACGTTTATGCGTACCGAAGAGGAATTTAAAGAAAACCTGAAATTACTCACCGATGCCCTCGATACCGATTTAGAACATGCCCGCATCCACACCCGCATTCTCACCCGTGCCCTAGAATGGGATCAACGTGGACGTGATACGAGTTTTGTTCTGCGTGGTAATGACTTAAGCGAAGCATTGGAATGGATTGACGAAGCAGAGGGTAAAGAACCCGAAGTCAACGAAGTCCAAATTGAATATATTCAAGCGAGTCAAGTTGCAGAAAAGTGGCGTAAGCGTGAACGTGCCTTGATGGTTGGCATCACTGTCGGCATTATTGTTGCTATGATTTCTGCGGTTGTCGCTGTCTTCCAAGCCGTTGAAGCACAAACGCAACGTGATGAAGCCCAAGCGCAACGTGCCGAGGCTATCCGCCAAAGCGAACGTGCCCAGTTACTCTCCCTCGCTGCCAACTCTCAAGTTGCCCTAACAAACAACAATACCGACCTGAGTATTGCCCTTGCACTAGCTGCAAACAGTGGCGACGACCTCCAACGCAGTGGCGAAACTGAACGTGCCCTTGCCGAAGCATCCTACAGTGCAGGAACAATCAGCCGTTTTACTGGACATGAAGATGCTGTCTATTCTGTTGCCTTTAGCCCCAGTGGAGAGCTGGCTGCATCCGGCGACAATAGTGGTGTATTACTCGTCTGGAATGTCGAATCAAACGAGGAACTTCAAAGGTTCGTTGGTCACAGTGAACGTATCAATGCTGTCGATTTTAATCCTTCAGCAAATCTCTTGGTGTCAGCTTCGTGTGGCGAACGTGACGATACAGCCAATAATGAATGTATTTCTGGTGACATTATTTTATGGGATGTAGAAACAGGTGAACAAATTCGTCACTTTGCTGGACATGAAGATGAGGTCACAACGGTAACGTTTGATACACTCGGCAACCGTATTCTGTCAGGTTCTACGGATCGAACCATGCGCCTCTGGGATGTAGAAACAGGCGAACAAATTGGCATCTATCGTCGTCATCTTGGCAAAGTTGTTGACGTTGCATTCCACCCATCTGAAACTAATCTAGCAGTATCGCTTGCTATTGACACCCCACCTACCCTCTGGGATTTGGATACCGGACGCGAAGTCATTCGCTACTATCAACACGATGTCATGGATGAACCCAATCTTGATGTCGGCAGTGTGATGTTCAGCCCTGATGGGTCACAGATTTTAGGTAGCTACGGCATACCGATGCGGATATGGGATACAGTAACAGGCGAACTGATACGCGACTTTCTTGGGCATGGTAGTTATGTCAATAGTGTTGCGTACAGTGCTGATGGCGAGATTGCCCTATCAAGTGCATGGCGTGAAAATAGCTTCCGTGTTTGGGATACTGACAGCGGTGTTGAGTTGCGACGATTTGAAGGGCATGGTGGCGTTATTCGGGCGATTACAATCAGCGATGATGGACGTTATGCACTCTCAGGTAGTGACGACAATACCGTCCGTGTTTGGGATTTAGCCAATGGAGCTGAAGTCTTGAGCTTACCCGGACACACTGATGACATCTTCGCCACAATATATAGCCCCAACTACGAAGAAGGCTACACAATTGCATCCGCAGGGCTTGATGAGTTCATCCGCATTTGGGATGTAGAAACGCAACAACAAATTGCGCGGTTAGACCAACATACCGATGATGTCTGGACAATCGCTTACTCGCCAGATGGTTCAATTCTTGTATCCGGTAGTGAAGACAATACAGCTCTCATCTGGGACATGACAACCTATGAGCCAATTGGCATCCTTGAGCCTCACGATAATTGGGTTACCACTGTTGCAGTCAGCCCTGATGGTGAAACCGCTTTGACTGGCTCAAATGATACAAAAGTGCGCTTATGGGATATTGAATCGGGTGAATTACTCGAAGAATATGCAGGTGATGACGGTCAGCTTCGCTCAGTTGTCTATACGCCAGATGGTACACACTTTCTATCAGGCGCAAACACAGCACGATTAATCAACATCGACACAGGTGAAGTTGTTCAAGAGTATCTAGGTCACTCCAGTCGCATTAACTCGGCAGCATTTAGCAGTGATGGTTCCCTCTTAGCAACAGGTTCAGCTGATGCGACCATCCGCTTATGGGAAACCGACACCGGACGCTTGTTAACCGTTTTCGAGGGGCACAGTGGTCAAGTACGTACTGTCATGTTTAATGCCAATGATACAACCATTCTCTCATCATCCGCCGATGCAACCATTCGCTTATGGAGCGTCAGTGGTCTTGAGCTTCGCATATTTAATGGGCATGATACATGGGTCAACCAAGCAGCCTTTAGCCCTGATGGCAAGTTTGCAGTCTCCGGCTCATGGGATGACACCATCAAAATCTGGCATATTCATTCGGTTGAGCAACTCATTGAATGGACAAACAGCAATCGCTTCGTCCGTGATTTGACATGTAACGAGGCTCAAATTTACCGTGTCGAAAATGCCAGTTGTAACGTAGATTAGCCACTGATTGGACTTAAGTTTTATACCGCGTTTGGTCGATACCATGCGCGGTTTTTTGTTGTATGCGCTAAAATGTTGTATAACGGGTGCAAGAGGGCTGACAAATTTCTAATTAAGGCTATTCTGTGAGACGATTTTTACGACGAATTATTAATATACATCCCGAAGAACTACCCCAGTTCACGGTTCTATCGATTATCTATTTTGTCTTTATCATCGGCTTAGTATGGTCAGAAAATGTTATCCGTGCCGAAGTGGTTAAGGTCGAACGACTTGCCAATGCGCAACTACTAAGTTCAATATTTGTTGTTGTTGCATCGGTTGTATACACAGCTTATGTTGACCGCATCCCCAAAAATAGAATGGTCATAATTCTCTCGGTTCTCGGTGTATTAGCCACTGTCGTCGTAACGGGTGCAATCAGCATAGCAGGTGGTGCGTTTGATGCAGATGGCTATCTCATGCTATTTGTGCTTCATCGGTTCTTCTTCTACATTTGGGTCATCCATTGGTTCACCTATATCATTGATTTATATGATACACAAGCAGCCAAACGCATATTCCCACTACTCAGTGCAGCGAGACCCTTTGCGACAATGTTTGCTGGGTTTAGTTTCGCACCATTAACAGGATTACTACAAGTTTCCCACATCGCCATAATTATGCTATGGATTGCTGTCATTGTCGCAGTGACCGCATTGTTTGGCTTAATGCCCTTTATTTTAGAAACAAGAGGTATTAAAGACGACCCATTTACACGACGCAGAACCGTCAGCAACCAAAGCGAGACCTCAGGATTACAGAGTCTAGCGGAAGGATTGCAATATGTGGGGTCCTCATCTTTCCTGCGCTGGATGGCAATTTCTGCTCTCATTCTCATTGCAGTGAATACATTAGTTGAGTATCGCGTGGCATTACAGATAGAAAGTCTCGATTTTGTCACCAACACAACTGAGTTTGCATCTTTTACAGCAATGATTGATGGCGTTACAAATATCTTTGTGCTTATCTTTCAATTCACGCTATTCAACCTCATTCTACGGCGTATTGGCTTGGGTAACATGAATCTAATTTACCCTGTTCTGGTACTCGGTGTCGCAATTAGCCTTGTGGGTATTCCTCTATTTGCACCAGAACTCTTGATATTCGCCGCGTCATACGGCTATGCAAACTATCGTGGCGTTAGACGAGTCGTACGCGACCCTGTGTTCGCCCTACTTAATAATGCCGTCCCACTTCATGCAAAAGGTCGGGCACGGTCAGTCATTAATGCGATTCTGTCACCAACAGGTGGTATCATTGCAGGTGCATTGTTAACTGTAATTACCGATTTGCCCGATTGGGTATTGCCAGCAGCATTAATTATCGGCGCACTATTCTACCTCATCGCATCCATTGTTCTCCGGCGTGAATATACCCGCGCAATGGTTCAAATGTTGCAACAGAACAGCTTCACATTCTTGCTGGCACAACGTAACGAAATCGGTGTCACCGATAGTGCAACGATGCAAATCCTTGCTGAAAATATCAAAGCCAGTGCAGACCCCGAATTTAAGGTTTTTATGGCAAGCATTATTGCAGAAATCGGTGGGCGTGATGCCTTACCTATTTTGGCAGACATGGTTCGACAAGCAGATGGTGACTATCGCCGTGATTTGGTCGAAGTACTTTATCATACCGACATACGTACAGAAGATATGCGTATCCTCTATGAGGAGTTACTTCGTGATGACGACAGCCGCATCCGTGAATTTGCAATTCTTGGTTTGGGGCGTGTCATTGGTACCAAGCAATTAGATTACATCACCTTGATTCAGCCACTTTTGGCAGATGACAATATTGATGTAAAGGCAACAACAATTACTGCATTGATTGTCGCAAAACAAGAACCCTATAACGAACAAGCAGAGCAATACCTCAAATTACTTTTGCAAGATGATAACCCAGCCTATCGCTTTGTTGGGCTAGAGATTCTAGGCGAGTTAGATGATATCCATCGTGTCAATGATATCCTGCCGTATCTCGAAGACATTAATGACGAGGTTCGTTTACAAGCAACACAATCCATTATCAGCCTATGGAATGACAACGTCCCTACCGACATCTATAACTTAATTGCAGAACGGGTCAGTTTCTTCATGGATGATAGAGTCGAACGTGTTCGCCTTGCAGAGTTAACATTACTCTCACGGATTGAAGTCGAAGATGCGATTAATGCGCTTATTCGGGCATTATCAGACACATCTCCGCGTGTGCGTGAAGTGGCTATCGAATCCTTAGCGAATGTTGGCATGTCAGTCAATTCTCAGTTATTAACCATCGTAAAAAATGGTGATAGCCTAGCCAGTAAGATGTCCGCCATCACCCTAAGCGTTATCAATAATGACGAATATGGTGGACTCCTAGACCCTTACATCGACCAGAATGTCAAACAAATTTATTTAAACTATCGACGCTTGCAAGCACTCGATACTTGTCAGCAATATTCAAGTATTCTCATTTTGGAAAATTCTATTCGACGCGAACTAGAAGACCAAATTGCCGATACATTTGAACTGATGGGGTATCGCTATGCAACCGGCTCTTTAGATTTGATTAAAGAGTCCCTAAAAAGTCCTGACGGACGCACACGGTCAAACGCTGTTGAAGCATTAGAATCGGTGACCACGCCACAACTTGCACGCCGTATCTCCCCGATGCTGAACCCTGATATGAACACACAGGTACTCGCTAATATGGGAGAAAATAGCGAACTAGAGCCATTCCAAGTCTTGATGGATATTGCACGAGGCGAGGATAATTGGCTACGCGCTGTAACCCTCTATGCCTTTGGAGAAATCGGACGCAACCATCCCGATGTCAGCAAGATTTGGCCCGAACTGAAACAAACATCTGACCTAACCGTCGAAATTGACCCCTGCCAACGTATCCTCAAGATGGATGCTGTTGCGGTCGCCTTACGGTTTTCTGCACAAAAAGACGAGCAAATGGTCAAACTAGCCGCCCGTGCAGCATTGCGCTATATGCGGGGTGAAAGTATTATCGACCACGCACGAGAATCATTGGAGGAATCTGTGTTATCAATCGTTGAACGTATGATTTTCTTGAAAAAAGTGTCGTTCTTTCAGGGGGTTTCTGTTGACCAACTGAAAGTTCTATCAAGTATCTGCGAAGAAGAATTATATAATGCCGATGAAGTCATCTTCCGCGAAGGCGATCGAGGTGATTCTCTCTACATTGTTGTGAACGGTGTTGTCAGCATTGGTATCTTTAGCAGGTCGAGTGACAACTTCACCGAACTCGCCGCCTATCGTTCCAACTCTGCCTTTGGCGAAATGACAATTTTTGATTACAGCCCACGCTCGGCATCAGCAGTTGCCAAAACCGATGTACTTCTGCTACGTTTACGGAGTGAGCCGTTGCTTGCTTTAATTTACCAAGAGCCAGATTTGTCAATTGAACTGTTGCGGTCACTCAGTGATAATCTACGAAACGCGAATTCGCGCATCGCTACCTTAACCAGTACAATGCGAAAGACATTCTAATCTAACATGACTATTGAGTATCGTTTTTTACACAACACACAGGAACTTGCTCAGTTCGTTGATTTACAATGTGTCATCTGGGACATGAGCGACCGCAATGCAGTGCCCTCCAATATCATCCATGCCATGATTATTGCTGGTGGTGTTGCAATTGGTGCCTACGAACGGGAACATCTGATTGGTATGTCGATGTCACTCCCCTACTTCAGAGGCGAGGTTGTGGCATTATGGTCACATATGACAGGTGTTCACCCAGCCTACCAATCGCATCAAATCGGTTTTACACTCAAACAAATTCAACGCGAATGGGCACTTAAGCATGGGTATAAACAAATCCGCTGGACATTTGACCCGCTCCAACGTGGTAACGCCAATTTCAATATGTCGATATTAGGCGCAACTGCCAATGTCTATCATATCAATCTATATGGCAATTTGCTCGGTAACCTCAACGCCGGTCTACCAACAGACCGTGTCGAAGTCATGTGGCAGTTAGAAGACCCGCGTGTGGTTCGATTATCTGATGGTAAAGAGCGCGCCCCGGTCACAAAGGAATTTCCTGAAGACCACTTTGTATTAAGAATTGAGGGCGAAACTGTTCACACACAATTGCTTGAAGACATCAATGCTTTTGAGTGGTATTTTCTTGAAATCCCACACGACATCAATACCCTGAAAGACGAAAACTTACAATTCGCGCGCGAATGGCAAAGCGAAATTCGACGGGTACTCAAGTATATGTTTGATAATCACTGCGCCCTCATTGACTTTGTCGTCGAACCAGACCGATGCTTTTATGTACTTGGCGTGGTTGACCGCAACTATTAATCGTCAATTCGTACAAGATAATCACCAGACTGAATAACAGGTGAAAGCGTCTCATCTCTCAATTTTGCATAAAATCCGCGTGTTCCACGGTTCAAAAATTGGAGTGTAGCTTTTGTCTCCTGCGGTGATAAATCTCGGTCACGCGCAAATCGACTAAATGGTTCACAGGGCGGAATTGGAATCACCTCTTTTAGATGTATCAACTCATCATTTGCTTCGCACTTTATCGCTAATGACGTTCCAAATGTCTCCGGTGTGAAAAGGTGTGCAGTCTCCACGATGATACTTTCCCCAGCAATCCCATCCTCCAAATGGTCACCAAATTCTACGCGCATCTTATCGTAGTGACTCATAAATCCTATACTAATGGGATTATCACCACGATACCGTGAGTTCGGATGACGTGTGTTATGCACATCTATAATTTCGTCATTGGTTTCTGTCAGCCCCACCACGCCATCAGCTGTCAATTGAATACGCTTGAGTTTAAGCAGTGGGTCAGGGTTATATTGTCGTGTCCCGTCGGGAAGATGTTGTTTCAACGAATCTTGCTGAACTTGTACGAACTTAATGATGCCGATAGTTTGCATACAATCAACGCTTTCTATTGTCTTTTAGATACATTGAATATGTTAGAGGGTGCAAACCAAATTTTCTACCTTACGTTACAGAAATCCGATTTATGCGATAATGACACTATGGTATATAGCATACACAATGAGGCTAATAATGATTGATCGGATTCGTGATTTAACCTATGTTATTTTGTTATGTGATGATGTGTCTGCAATGAAGCATTTTTATACAAGCATCATGGGATTTTCAATTTATAGTGAACAACTCGATTGGGTCGAATTACGTGTCGGGTCAACCCTACTGACAATCCGCGCGCGGGGACGAGATTATGATGGGGATTCACCCACAGGCGCAAGTGTACAACTAGCATTCCGTGTCGCACCTGACGAGGTCAAAGACATTGAAGCATACCTTGTCGATAATGGTGTTGACATCATCGAGCCTGTAACTGACAAATCTTTCGGACATCGCACCCTATTCTTCAAAGACCCTGAGGACAACATCTTAGAAATTTATGCCGAGATACCCCTACCCCAAAATGACACCCTCCTATCGAAACTCACCTTCGAGCAGGTTCTAGAAATCTCCGAGCATTGTGAATTAATGACATTTGACGCAGGGGAAGCTATCGTTAACCAAGGTGACCTCGCGGAAAGATTCTATGTCATCACACAAGGACATGTCAAAGTGGTTAACATCAGTGATGAAGGCAAAGAAATTTTGATCGGGTATTTGCACACAGGTGATTATTTTGGTGAAGTCGGTCTACTCCAGAGTCATCCACGGACTGCCACCATTCGCGCCGCCGACAATGATAAAGTCCATGTTATTGCCATTGACCGTGAAGGATTCAGCGAATTGATTGAAGAATCGGAAACTGCCAGCGCAGACATCTCTCAGGCAATGTATGACCGACTGATGGAAATGGCAGAAACAATTATTCGTAGCAACGACGCATAGTCACATGGATAAGCGTTTACAAGAGCATATCCGGCAAATTCTTGACAAAAATATCACCCATATTCAACGCCTGTCCGGCGGTATGATTAGTGAGGTCGCACGGCTGGAATTTGATAATAATCAAGCTCTAGTCGCCAAATATGGTAGTGATAGCCATGACCTAACTATCGAAGCCTATATGCTCAATTATCTGAAAAATAAGAGTAATCTACCTGTGCCAGCAGTGATACATGCTGAGCCAACCTTATTATTGATGGACTATGTTGACGCTTCAACCGGATTAAATGCAACGACACAAGCGCAACTCGGCAAGCTTCTCGCTGAATTACATCAAATCAGCGGGACACATTATGGACTCGAACGCGATACACTTATCGGACCAATTCACCAACCCAACCCGCAATCTGATTCTTGGATAAAGTTCTTTCGTCAGAACCGACTTTTATATATGGCAGATGTCGCTCTCAAATCAGGTTATTTGCCTAAATCACTTTATGAGCGCATACAAACACTTGCTACCCAACTTGACCAATTCCTGATAGAACCAGACAATCCGGTATTGATACACGGTGATATGTGGACAACCAATATTCTCGTGCGTAATAACAATGTTGTTGGCATCATAGACCCTGCACTATACTATGCTCACAACGAAATGGAGCTTGCCTATATGACGCTCTTTGGTAGTGTCAGTCAAGACTTCTTCAATAGTTACACAGCAATTCAAGCGGTAGATTCTGAGTTCTTCAAGATACGTCGTCATGTCTACAACCTTTATCCATTGCTGGTTCATGTGACGATATTCGACACACGCTATACATCTCATGTACAATCGACCCTAAATCAGCTCAGAATTTAGACAGTTTGTTGCAGAATGCACAAACAATTTCATACAGTTTGTATGTAGTGTTATTGTTGGAAGCAAGTTAAAGTGTTAGCGTAAACTAATTTGAGCAATTCCTAGGTTAATCATGAATATACAAGTAGCTGCAAACAAAAAGGCAAAGAAGACCTACACCCACTAAATCTGGGCTTGTTTGTGCTACTTGGTAAAACTCGCAAAATCACCCGCCCAGAACAGGCGGGTTTTTTAATTTCAGTCGGACGCATAAGGCAAACCAAACATGAAACAGATTATCATCAAAAAGAAAGAACTCAAGAAGAAGTCGAACACAATGTTCAGGTAGCTTTGACGTGTCTGCAAGCCTTATTCACAACACCGCTAACTGGATACCAGCCCTAGCGGTTTTTTATTAAGAAGTCAGATTAATTAGCATAATCAAATCATATTAGGAGATAATCACATGAGTAACGAAACACCGCTCTGCCCCGAATGCGATGCCGAAGTCGATATCCCACAGGATGCAATGGAAAATGAACTCATTTCCTGTGCAGAATGTGGCGCGGAGCTTGAAATTATGAGCCTCGACCCGATTGAACTCGACCTCGCACCAGACGTTGAAGAAGACTGGGGAGAATAAACCATATGCGCGTAGCCTTGCTTGTCACCCATATACGAGCCGAAGAAAAACTAATAATCACTGCATTCAATAACCGTGACATAAACCCTGACATCATCCTCGACCGTGAATTGAATTTTAATATTTCCGAGGGGTCAGACCAGCTTGCTCCATCTGGAATAGCATGGAGCGAGTACGATGTGGTGTTTGAGCGTTGTGTCAGTACCTCACGTGGGATGTATGCACTCGCAATCCTCAATAGTTGGGGGATTCGCACCTTTAATTCCTACGAAACCGCCGCCATCTGTGGCGACAAACTCCGTACCAGCATCGCCCTTACCCAACACAACGTCCCACAACCGCACACCCGTGTCGCCTTCACACCAGACAGCGCGATGGAAGCCATTGATGATGTTGCATATCCTGCCGTTCTTAAACCAGTCACAGGGTCATGGGGTCGTCTGCTAGCACGGGTTCACAATCGGGATAGTGCCGAAGCCATCATAGAACACCGCCAGACATTAGGCGACTACAATCATCACGTCTACTATGTACAGGAATACGTCGATAAACCGGGGCGTGACATCCGTGCATTTGTTGTTGGTGACCGCACCATTGCAGCTATCTATCGTTCATCCAATCATTGGATTACCAACACAGCGCGTGGTGGCGAAGCAACCAACTGCCCTGTCACACCAGAACTGAATGACATCTGCGTTCGCGCCGCACAATCAGTTGGCGGTGGCATCCTCGCAATTGATATCCTCGAAGATGCTGAAGGGAACTTTGTTGTCAACGAAATTAATCACACGATGGAATTTCGCAACAGCAGTAAACCGACCGGAGTCGATATTGCCCAAGAAGTCATTGATTATGTCATCAACGAAATTGGAGTGGTTGCGTGATTCGAGCAGGTATTATTGGCGGAAGTGGCTACACAGGCGGGGAACTTTTACGTCTTCTGCACTTCCATCCAGAGGTAGAGGTAACACAAATCACCAGTCGGGAACATGCGGGACGCTATATCCATATTGTCCATCCCAATATGCGCGGGGTCTCAAAGTTAAAGTTCATTCACCCTGATGCAGTCGAAACATGTGATGTACTGTTCTTGTGTTTACCGCATAAAACATCTGCAAAATACATTGAACACTATGCAGGGCTTGCACCAAAAATTGTTGACTTATCAGCAGATTTTCGTCTAAATTCCACCGAAGCCTATGAGAAATGGTACGGCGAACCCCACCCTGCCCCAGAGTGGCTTAATAAATTTGTCTACGGCCTGCCCGAACAAAACCGTGACCAACTTACAGGTGCAGATTATGCCAGTGGTGTTGGTTGTAACGCGACAACAGTGAACCTCGCACTATTCCCATTAGTTCAATCAGGCTTACTTGACCGCGCATTTATCGAAGTCAAAGTTGGCTCATCCGAAGGTGGCAACACAGTCAATGCAGGCTCACATCATCCGATTCGTAGCGGTGCTGTCCGTACTTATAAAGCCACCGGACACCGTCACAAAGCCGAAGTTGAAATGATTCTCGGCACTGATACACAGATTGATTTTGCTGTCACTGCTATCGAGATGGTGCGGGGTATTCATCTACTGTCACATTGCTATTTGAACGAGACTGTCGAAGAAAAAAACATCTGGAAAATATATCGTAGTGCGTACCGTGACGAACCTTTTGTTCGGTTGGTCAGCGGACGCATTGGCTTACATCGCCTACCCGAACCGCGTGTTGTTGCCGGAACAAATTTCTGTGACATTGGCTTTGAGCTCGATGACGATGGTCAGCATCTCGTCCTTGTCGCATCACTCGACAATCTCGGCAAAGGTGCAGCCGGCTCAGCCGTCCAGAGTATGAATCTCATGTTTGAATTAGACGAAACTGCCGGATTACAATTCCCCGGCATCTATCCATAAAGCAGAGGTACGCAATAACATGACGCTTGCAAATATTCTTGTTGTCAAACTCGGTGGTGGTGAAGGGCTTGACCTTGCCGCATCTTGTGATGACCTCGCCCAAATCGCACAACAACGTCCACTTGTTGTTGTACATGGGGTCAGCGCCATCATGAACCAGATGTGTCATGACCTCGGCGTAGAAGTCGAAACCCTGACATCTCCATCAGGACACAGCTCACGGTATACAACGCCCGAAGTCCGTGACATTTTCGTCCGCGCCTCGGAACTAGCAAATGAACGGGTTGTGTCAGCACTCCGGCAACGGGGTGTGAACGCCACCGGACTCGTCGGTGATGATGTGGTCGTCAATGGCTCACGCAAGAAAGCCATCCGCGCAGTGGTTAAGGGGCGTGTCCGTGTGGTACGAGATGATTACAGCGGGTCAATCAATGATGTCACAACCGACACCATACTCGACTTACTGGAACAAGGTCAAATCCCCGTCTTGCCACCAATGGCAATCAGCAATGATGGTTTACTCAACGTCGATGGTGACCGTGCTAGTGCATCAGTTGCAAGCGCGCTCAATGCACAAGAGTTACTCATCCTCAGTAATGTACGCGGACTCTATAGCAACTTCCCTGATGAAGACTCATTTGTCAGCGAAGTCCCCCGCACCAAACTCGACATTGCACTCGATTGGGCAGAAGGACGAATGAAACGTAAAGTTCTTGGCGCACAGGAAGCCCTTGATGGTGGTGTCAACCGCGTCATTATCAGCGACGGACGAGTCACAAATCCAGCCACACAAGCATTAGCAGGCGAAGGAACAGTCTTTTTCTCATGATTGATACAACCACACTTTTTGATATTGAAAACGCTCATACATCCGGCGCATATTCCAAACGTCCTACCGCATTAGTACGTGGCGAAGGTGTTTATGCTTATGATGAACAGGGCAACCGTTACTTAGATGCAACCAGCGGGCAAGGTGTCACCGCCCTCGGGCATTGCCACCCTGCCATTACACAAGCAATCACTGAACAAGCGCAGACACTCATCACCTGCCCAGAAGCCTTCTATAACGACCGCCGAGCTGAACTCTACGAACTACTCGTCAGCATCACACCTGCCGATTTAAATCGCTTCTTCTTCTGCAACAGTGGCGCAGAAGCCATCGAAGGGGCGCTCAAGGTTGCTAAGTTGCTGACTGAACGTGAGGGTATCGTTGCCACCAAACGTGCCTTTCACGGTCGGACAACAGGTGCATTATCAATGACTTGGACACCAAAATATCGCAAACCCTTCCAATCATGGTTACCCCATGTCACTCATATTACCTATAACGACATTGACGGAGCACGCGAAGCCATTACCGAAGAAACTGCTGCAATTGTTGTCGAAGCCGTACAGGGTGAAGGTGGAGTCTACCCTGCCGATATCGAATACCTACAAGCCCTGCGCGAAATATGTGATAACACCGAAACAATGCTGGTCATTGATGAAATTCAAGCCGGAATAGGGCGCACAGGAAAATGGTTCGCCTTTGAACATACTGACATCATCCCAGATATTTTCACGATGGGCAAAGCGATTGCAGGTGGTCTCCCGATGGGTGCAGTCTGTTGGCGTGATGCTCACGGGCAAATTCCAGCTAGCACACACGGCAGTACCTTCGGCGGTAATCCACTGGTCTGTGCCACGTCGATTGCCACACTCACAACCATCCGTGATGAGAACTTAGTCGAGCAATCTTTTGAAAATGGTCAATGGTTAGTCGAACAACTACAAGCTCTTGACCTCGATTTTGTACGAGAAGTACGCGGAATTGGTCTGATGATTGGCATCGAACTGCGCGGACGTGTCACCCCTGTATTAAAAGCATTACAGGAAGAACACAACATCCTTGCCCTACCCGCCGGACGAACAACCCTGCGCTTATTACCACCGTTGATTATTACACGCGACGAACTACAAACTATCGTTGATGCGATTGCACAGGTATTGGATTAGTCATGATTCCAGACAATACAGCAGAACAACTCCTGCATGACCTCGTAGCAATTCCTAGTCCATCCCGTGAGGAACAGCAAGCATCAGAGTTCCTCGTATCATGGATGGCAGAGCAAGGTTATGACCAAGCATTTGTAGATGATGCAGGCAATGCTGTTGGTATCATCGGAAATGGTGAGCGCGAAGTCGTCTTACTCGGACACATCGACACCTTCCCAGGTTTCCCTGATGTTCACCTTGATGGTCGTACACTTTACGGACGCGGGTCAGTTGATGCCAAAGGTCCACTATGTACATTTGCTGTAGCTGCACGACAAGCACAACTCAGTGACAATGTGCGGGTGGTTGTCATCGGCGCAACTGAAGAAGAAGCCGCCACCAGCAAGGGCGCACGATACGCCGTTAAACAATATCAACCCGACTTGTGTGTCATTGGTGAACCCTCACATTGGGACAGAATTACACTCGGTTATAAGGGTCGCTTGCTCCTCGATTGGCATTGGGAAGGTGGTATGTCTCACAGTGCAGGTGATGCCCTCAGCCCCGCCGAACATGCCGTCGAATATTGGCAGACAGTCAAAGCGTATGCTGATGACTACAACCAAGACATCACCTCTATCTTCGCTAGCTTCGACGCATCCATCCGCGATATCAACACCCACTTAGATGGTGTCAACGGTATCGCAGATATGACACTCGGCTTCCGATTACCACCCAATGTAACACCGCAAGAAGTCATTGACCGCTTCCCAGCAACCAATGGTGCAACAGTCAGTCCACGGGGTGGCGAGGTCGCATTCACAGGTGACAAAAATTCTGAACTGAGCAGATTATTCCGCCGTGCGATTCGAGCCAATGATGGCAAACCACGCTTCTTATATAAGACGGGCACAGCCGATATGAATGTTGTCGGTCCTGTTTGGGATTGTCCCATCGTCGCCTATGGTCCCGGTGATTCGTCACTTGACCACACGCCCCATGAACATATTGATTTAGATGAATACCTACGGGCTATCCGCGTATTGACCAACGTACTGGAAGCCATCTAGGCACCAATAGGGAGACACCATGCAACCGCAAAACCGTCGCCAAATACCCATACAAGATTTTCATTTCATTGATTCAACCTTACGCGAGGGTGAGCAATTTCGCGGGACACACTTTTCGATAGAGGACAAACGCGAAATCGCACAATTGTTAGACGCATTCGGTGTCGAATATTTAGAACTGTCTACACCTGTCGCCAGCCCGCAATCTGCCGATGCGATTCGTACCCTTGCGGACATGCCCCGCAACTTCCGGCTGTTGACACATGTTCGCGCCAACATGAACGATGCCAAGTTAGCGGTTGATTGTGGGGTTGATGGTGTGGATGTCTATATCGGCACATCAACTTACATGCGCCAATATAGTCACGGGAAAAGCCTTGAGCAAGTGATTGAGGTCGGGCAAGAAGTCATAGACTATTTGAACAGTCAGGGAATGGAAACGCGCTTCAGCACAGAGGACACATTCCGTAGCAACTTTGCTGATGTGATGACCGTCTACCGTGCAATGGATTTAGCTGGTGTCAATCGTGTTGGTGTGGCGGATACAGTCGGCATTGCTGACCCACTGCGGACATACAACCTCATTTCCAACCTGCGCGACATCGTTAGCTGTGACATTGAATTTCACGGTCACAACGATAGTGATTGTGCTGTCGCCAACGCATTTTGTGCCTTGCAAGCAGGCGCAACCCATATCGACACAACCGTACTCGGCATCGGTGAACGCAACGGTATCACAGCGATGGGCGCATTAATTGCCCGTCTGTATACTTATGACAAAACGCTTGTTGAAAAATATGATCTGACCTTACTCGCAGAAGTTGAGCGTGTGGTATCACAAAAACTTGGCATTGGTATCCCGTTTAATACACCAATTACAGGCGAGGTCGCGTTTCATCACAAAGCAGGCGTACATACCAAAGCCGTCTTACAAAATCCAACAACCTATGAAGCTATCAACCCAGAAGACTTCGGCATGTCCCGCATTATTGATGTCGCTCATCGGCTTGTCGGTCGTAACGCCATCCGTGACCGTGCGGCTACTCTAGGGCTAAACTTACCAGAGGATATTCTGCGTCAAGCCACATTACAGGTCAAAGCAATGGCTGACGAACAGCGCATCACAATGACAGATGTGGACAAAATACTCAATGACATCATGCAACCGATAGACGATTAGTCTCCGGCAGCGACGACAGTATGCTTCGGTTTCTCAACAGATTGATTTGGGTCAACCATAAGTGCTGATAAAACAAGCATTGCCAGCAAACCCGCAATCGCAAAGATGCTGAATGAGAAAGAAAAGCCGACAAGGTCAACCAACCATCCACCGATAATTGGGGCAAAGATGGTCACAGGCGCAATTAGTGTATTTGCCATACCGATATAAATGGGGCGTTCTGCGGTTGTACCGAATTGGGTAGTCAGTGTCATAATCGTAGACCATTGCGTTGTATTGACAAGACCTGTAATCGCAAACACAACATAAAACCATGTGACATCCGGCGCGAACATAGCCACACCAATCGCCACCGCCATCATCAAATTGCCAAATGCTAAAATCCGCCGATGTCCCCAGCGGTCACCCAGCCAACCCAATATAGGGCTAGTCACCGTTTGTGACAGCAACAGAACACCCGTCATAATACTGGCAAATTCAGGGGTCATCTCGTATTGGCGGATACCAAAAATCGTAAAGAAAGAAATCGCAGTGACACTCAACGACGACAACCCACGCGCAATCAGAAACCAGCGGAAGTTCGGGTCAGTCCGCAAGATAACTTTCAAACGCGTCCCAAATTCAGACCACTTAATTGGTGGCACAGTATCTTTCGGATCACTCTCTGGTTCGTATGCCATCGCCAGAAAAGCAAACGATAGCATCAAGCTAAGTCCTGCCAACAAAAATATAACAGCAAAACCATGCGGGAAAGCAACTGCTGCAAGAATTACACTGGATACAATCGCACCACCTGCGCCAAACAGATTCGCACCTGCTGATTGCATGCCAAAAAATGTACCGCGTCGGTTCGCTGGCATAATCTTACTAATCATACTCTGCCATGCTGTGCCCGTAAAACCACCGCCGAGGGATTGCCATGCCAATGATATAACCGTTAGCACTAGAGCCAATTCCGTGCCGATAACCGGAATCAAAAGCGCAATAATCGCCAATCCAAAATATGGGATGCGTTCATGCAAGGTCATCCAGATAGCCATCGGTTTATAACGACGCAATCCGGCGACATGCTTCGATGTAAACAATTGCGGAACTTGCCAACCAATCTGGAACATCGTCGCCATAAAGCCAATCAACGCCGTAGAATCGGTCAGATACGACAAAAATAAAGGAATGATTGTCACATATGATGCCATGCCGACCAGACCAAACCCGAAGAAACAACCATCCAACACATTGACGACAAAATTATGATAGAGCTTATCGCGTATTTCTTGACTCATATATTCCCTGATTTCACGTTGCAAAAATTTTTAACACGTCCTGACATTGTAGCAGAGTTTTTCCCGAACAAAATAAACGTTTGCGTTAAACTTCGCTAAAGTTCATAACGTATCCATAATAGACACAATAGGTCAGCAGATTCTTACACCAAGGAGCAAAACCAATGGGCATGACCCTTACCGAGAAAATTCTGGCGCGTGCCAGTGGACAAGACACTGTCAAACCAAACAATATTATTGTCATTGAACCGGATGTCATTCTGAGCCATGACAACACGGCACCTATCTCCGGTATCTTTGAACGCCTCCCTCACCGGCGCGTCAAATATCCAGACCGCCTTGCTATCACACTCGACCATGCCGTGCCACCACCAACCCCAAAACACGCACAGAATCACGCCAAAATTCGTCAATTTGTAAAAGCACAAGGCATCCAGAACTTCTTTGAGGTCGGACGAGGCATCTGTCATCAGGTCTTATGTGAAGAAGGTATTGTCGGACCCGGCATGACACTACTGGGTGCAGATAGTCACAGTCCGCATTACGGTTGGTTGGGCGCATTCAGTGCCGGTATCGGTCGCAGTGAGGTCGCAGCACTATGGGCAACAGCTGAACTATGGTTGCGCGTGCCAAAAACCATGCGGGTAACATTGACAGGTAAATTGCAAAAAGGTGTGATGTCTAAAGATTTCACGATTCATCTGATTGGACAACTTACATCTGATGGCGCAACTTATATGGCTGTCGAATTTGATGGTGATGGAGTTACCAACTTATCGCCGGATTCACGTATGGTACTCACCAATATGATGGCGGAGATGGGTGCCAAGAATGCCTGTATCGTGCCAGACGATGTCACATGGGACTGGCTCGAATCTGAACTTAGCCGAACCCGTCCACATGACTATCATGACCGCATTGCCTTTTTCCGTCAGAATGCACTTTATCCAGATGCTGACGCAAACTATGCCATTCATCACACCATCGACCTCAGCCTAATTGAGCCAATGGTGTCCTGTCCTCATACAGTTGATAATGTGCAACCTATCTCGGCACTTGACCATACCAAAGTCGATGTTGGATTTATCGGCACATGCACCAACGGACGGCTCGAAGACATTGCCGTCGCCGCCGATATGGTCAAAGGTCAAACATTACAATCACGCTTAATCGTTATTCCAGCATCATCAATGGTATTGCGTGATGCAACAGAAGCTGGTTACATCACCACCCTACTCGAAGCAGGTGCAACCATCGGTACACCGGGATGTGGTCCGTGTATGGGCAATCATATGGGCGTACTCGCACCCAATGAAGTCTGTATCAGCAGTGCCAATCGGAATTTTCGTGGACGCATGGGCGAACCCAACAGCGAGATTTATCTATCAAATCCAGCCGTTGTTGCCGCTAGCTGTGTTGCAGGATACATCACACATCCAGCAGAAATTGGAGGGTAATCTCGTGAAGGTGAAATTTGAACATCTCTGTGGATATGATATTCGTATCACAATAACTTACAATGACACCTCTGTCACATTCGTAGCAGACACGCACATAAGTGGTTTCCCTGAAAACCTAATCAATATGTTAATCCGTATTCTGAAAGATGAAGACAATATTTCAAGACCAATACAAATTATTGCACAAACGATTGAAATATATTGGCTGGCTGATAGATTTCGTATTGTTACCGAAGCCCCATACATTTACGAATATGCAACTAGCGATGGAACAATTATTGACTTAGAAATTAATCGCTGGGAATTTTGCATCGCCATGTGGAGGGGATTATGTGAATTAGAAACGAAGATATATCTATGTGTTTATGATGATTATCTATCAGACTGGATTCCTTTTGATTCACTCCAAATACTGACAGATCTTATAAAACAAAACAAGGACAACTCATGACCACCAATCATCGCATCTGGAAATATGGCGATAATGTCAATACTGATATCATCTTTCCAGGAAAGTATACTTATACTATCAATCTCGACCCTACCGAGTTAGCCAAACATGCACTCGAAGACCTTGACCCGTCCTTCGCTGATAATGTCCAAGTTGGTGATGTCATTGTTGGTGGGCGTAATTGGGGGAATGGAAGCAGTCGGGAACAAGCTGTAACCTGCCTCGTTCATGCCGGAGTCAAAGCAGTGATTGCCACAAGTTTCGCACGTATCTACTACCGCAACGCCATCAATAACGGTCTACTCGTGATTCAATGTCCCGACATCATACCCGTAGTAGAAGCAGGAGAAAGTCTGTCTATTGACATCAATACGAGTGTACTTATCTACAATGGAGAAGAATACCCATTTCCACGTTTGCCAGATGTGGTAAAAGATATTGTGCTGGCAGGTGGGATTATCCCATATTTACAAAATCAATCATCAGTCGAGGAGTGATGCAACGAGTGTCTCCAGCGTCAGTGATTTACCTTCTGTCCAAGCAGTTTCGAGGTCTGCGGGGTCTATTTTGACTTCCAATTGCATGATGTAACGTTCTGCTCTATCTTGTAGGGCTTCGTCAACATCGGCATACGCAAGAAAGGTAAACAGCTTCAACGCTTCAGAATGATTCTCTTGCTCAAGGCGGACAGATGCAATTGTCGATATGGCTGTATATAAATGACTATCATCACCCGCTGTTTTGGCATTTTCCATTGCTTGAATCGTATACAAATATGCTGATTCTAACTGACTTTGTTGCAGTCGCAGGCGAGCAAGGTGATTATAGATTTCCGCTAATTTCTCAGGATTATCCATATTCTTGCGGATTGCCAGACTACGATTGAAGTACTCATCGGCTTCGTTGAGGTTACTCGTCGCCAGTGCCGCCACACCGAGATTCATCAACACATCTGCAATACCCGCATGATTGCTATCCTGCTCATGTTCCATCAAAGATTGTTCGAGAAACTCGCGGACTTGTTCAAATTCCGATGTATCAATGGCTGATGAGGTCGTCTCATAATTCAGCGCACCAGCAAGAATGCGTGTACTCCCCATATCACGAGAGATGTTGATACTCTGCTGGAAGTATTTATTCGCAGTCTCTTCATCACCTTCTTCATAAGCAACATTACCAAGCCGATTGAGCGTTTCCACTAAACCCAACTTACTGTTGATTTTCTGATACAACTGTAACGCATTTTCATAGGATGTTTTGGCACGTTGTAAAGCTTCTTCAGCAACAAATACATCACCCAACATCAGCAAGATATGGGCAGTTAATACGTCATCGTCATCTTGCACAATGTCGAGTAGTTTTTCGTAAATCGCCTGTGCAGATTCATAATCACCAAGCCCAAGGTGCGCCTGTGCAATATTCATTTCGATGTCAATATACTGTGGGGAGGACTTATCCAGTATTTCCAACACACGTTTAAACTTGCGAATAGCAGACGCATACAAGCCAATTTGTAATTCTTCATCTCCTGCTAGCATCAGATAATGTGCTTCGCGTTCAGTATTGCCCGCCCGTCCCCAATGGTCAGCCAGCAGATTGATATGTGTCGTACCTGACCCATACAGCTGTTCCATCACTTTTGCAATACGCCCATGCACAGCGCGGAGCTTATCGTCAGACATATTATGAAGTACACCCAGACGCAACTTGTCATGCGCGAATGACCAACGTCCTTCATTCACTTCCAAAACAGCTGCATCAAGACATTCAGTAAGCCATTGTTCAAGATTGACATCCGGCTCAAGGGCTTGTAACAGCGTCAGATTAAGTATGCGCCCCATCGCAGAAGCAATCTGGAGTAGCTCACGTCCAAGGGGTGCAATCTGGTTCAAACGGCGTTCAATGACAGTCTGAATACCACCAGCAAAAACCCGCTCCGGCAATGTTGTCCGACCAATTTGGTCAAGTTGACCGACTTCTTCAGCTAAAGCACGAACCACTTCAATTAAGAAGAAAACATTCCCTTCCGTTTCACGTTCTAACAAGCGAATGACATGTTCCTGACTTCCCGCTTCGCCTAACATCGCCCGACTAAGTTCAGCAATATTGCTTTTCTTTAAACGGTTCAATTTCAGTAAGGGTACATCTGGCAGGTCTTCAATGAGCGAACCTTTTTCATCATCACGGAAACTTGCCAATACCATCAGAGACGGCAAAGCATCAATTTCTTCAGCCAAGTCATAGAGCAGTTGGACACTCTCATCGCCAGCCCAATGCAAATCCTCAAGCATAATCAGAATTGGACGTTGACTAGTTGTGACAACACGTCGCAACAGCTCAAGGATATTATGGCGGATTTCTTCCGGCTTGTATTCTTTTGACAAGTTACGGGGAAAATCAATGTCAACCAGAGTATCAATGTCAGTTATGAAGCGAGACAGAAATTCAATATCATCATCAGATAAATCATCTAGCAAGATGACAATCCAGCGAAGAATCGGCAACCATAATTCAAATGGGCGACTACCAACGCTATCACCGAGACCGCGCATAACCAACATACCCTTAACCAACGCCAATGTCCGTAGCTCATCAAGTAAACGAGATTTGCCAACACCACTTTCGCCCGCAACCAACCACAAACTCCCCTGTTGATTGACAGCTTCGTCCAGTCCTTTATCAAGCCGTTGTAACTCTGTTTCACGTCCAACGAGCTTTGCCGCTTGCAAGAAACTCTCACGGAGAGCAACTTGATTAACAGCTAAGGTATTGATTTTCAGTTCACTTTGTAGGGCTTCAATAATTGCTTCTGCCGACAGATAGCGCATATCCGGTTCTTTTTGAACAAGACGCAACAGAATATGGGCAACCCCGTCGCTCACATCTAATTTTGAGATGTCCGGCATTTCCGTCAGCACTTGATTAACCAACAGACCGGGATTTGTCAAATCAAAGGGATGCTCACCTGTAAGCATCTCATATGCCATGATGCCAACCGCATACAAATCAGATGTAACCGATGTTTTCTGACCCATCAAAACTTCTGGTGCAATGTATGCCAAAGTCCCTGCTGTAACATCATCTTCGGAATCCGTCGCAACGCGGTCATTCATAACAGAAAGACCAAAATCGAGTACCTTCACATGACCGTTCTCAATCAGCACATTGGCAGGCTTTAAATCCCGATGTACAATCCCTCGCCGATGCAAATAGGCAAGCGCATTCAATAATTGAATAAGCAATTCAAAACGATCAGAAAGGGGTTGTTGGAGCGCATAGTCCAAGATACTCAGTGGCTCGTTCAGAACCTCCATCGTGTAATAAGGAATATCGTCGGTATCAAACCCATACTCCAGCACATCCACGATATTGGGATGTCTCAAGGATGCCGATAGCTTGAACTCGCGCGCTAGCGACAAACGATAATCATCCAAGCCATAACTTGTCGATAAGCTCTTGACCTCAGCAGTTGCGAGAACTTGTTTCAAAGCAACAGGCTTATTAAATAAACGGTCAGTCGCATTATAGACAACCCCCATCCCACCCTGTCCCAAGACATCATTGATGACATAGCGACGGTCGATAACTTGTTGTGGTGGGCGGGTCACCATAGCCAGTTGCTCCTACTGTTCCAAAACTTTACTCTTCGGAAATACCGAGAATATCTTCGATTTTGCCGAGCAAGCGGGGAAACTTCACAGGTTTACTTTCATACTCATCACATCCTGCTGCCAGACAACGCTCACGGTCGCCAGCAATCGCATGAGCGGTTAATGCAATAATGGGAATTTGCTGGGTTTCATCATCTGCTTTCAAACGACGGGTCGCTTCCCAACCATCCATCACAGGTAAACTCATATCCATGAGAATCAAATCTGGCATTTCCTCATGGGCAAGGTCAACACCTTTTGAACCATCCATCGCAATGACAACATCATACCCTTTCCGTTCCAGACGGCGGGACAACATATCCAGATTCATTTCATTATCTTCTACAAGTAGAATCTTTGGCATTTGCTCTTTTATCCTCTATCAAATACAACATTATGACACAGCGACTAATCCTGCATATTTACAAGAATCAATCGACGAATTTCCTGTACGAGTTCATCACGAGTATGTGCCTGCTTCGTAATCACACTTTCGACCTGACCATGCAAAAATGCTTGTTCTTCGTCAGTCAAGTCTTTCGCGGTGACAACAACAATAGGAATATCTCGCCATTCTTCAATTCGCTTGACCTCAGTCAGAAATTGAAAACCATCCATTTCAGGCATCATCAAGTCAAGCAACACTAAATCCGGCTTAGCTTGCGCGATACGGTCGATTGCAACCCGACCATTCTCGGCTGTCCGGATACCCCACCCCAATCGTGACAATGTTCTTTCAAGCATTTCACGAATGATTTCATCGTCTTCTACAATGAGAACTTCACCGGGTGATAACTTACCTGTCTTACCCTTATTGCCACGATATTTCTGTAGTAATTTAGCTAATTTACCACGATCAATCGGTTTTGTCAGATAATCAGATGCACCTAAGGCAAAGCCTCGCTTTTTATCATCCACCATCGTCAACATGATAACGGGAATATCAGCTATCTCATCATGCGCTTTTAACTCACTCAGAACCTGCCATCCATCCATCCCTTCCATCATGACATCCAGCGTGATGACATCAGGTGATAATCGACGCGCCAGCTCAACCCCTTCTTGCCCGTTAGTTGCAACCTCGACAAGAAAGCCATCCTTAATTAGGCTTCTTGCAATTAATTCACGAACATTCGGGTCATCGTCAATAACTAAGATTGTTCCACCTTCAGACAAAGAGCGCAATTTGTCTGTCACAGAACTTTCACGCACAGTAGGCGTTGGTTCTTCCTCAACCTCTAGCGATGCAGGCAACACAACCGTAAATGTTGTTCCAACATTCTCTTCACTTTCGACATTGATGTCACCACCTAACATCTGGCAGAAACGACGGCTTATTGTTAATCCCAAGCCAGTACCGCCATATTTGCGTGTAGTAGAAACATCTGCCTGCGTGAACTCTTTAAAAACCTCTTGCAACTGCTCAATAGACATACCAATACCGGTATCCTTAACAGCAAAACGCAACCACTCACCACCAGATTCATCCGTTGTGCGTTCTGCTGAAAGTGTGACTGTGCCATTATCCGTAAATTTCGCGGCATTGCTCATCAAGTTAATAATGGTTTGCCGTACTTTGGTATGGTCACTCTTCATAGCCCCAATATCATCAGGGACATCAATGACCAGCTGATTGCCATTCTTTATAACTAATGGTTCAACAGTATATTGAACTTCCTCAAGTAATCCCCTGACAGCAAACTCCTCGGCAAAGATTTCCATACGACCCGCCTCAATCTTAGACAAGTCAAGAATATTGTTGATTAAATCCAGCAAATGACTGCCAGCAGATTGAATTTTCTGCAAGTCCGGCACAATATCCTCATAGCCAAAATCTTCAGCATCTTCCTCAAGCATCTCACTATATCCGATAATCGCGTTAAGCGGTGTACGCAACTCATGACTCATATTCGCAAGGAATGCACTCTTAGCACGATTCGCAGCCTCAGCAGCTTCCTTCGCTGATGTCAATTGCTCCTCAGTTTGCTTCCGCAAGGTAATATCACGCGCAATACACGAAACACCTGTAATCCCATCATTGGTCACAATCGGGCTAAAAGAAGTTTCAAAATAAATCTCAAAGTCCTCAAGTGCCTCATGGATTTCTACTGAAAAATGCTCACCAGATAATGCGCGGTCATAATAGCTTTGCCATTCATCGCGCTCATGTTCGGGTATCCCAGCCAACACACTCTGCCCTGCCTCAAGGTCAGCTTCTTCATACAAAAATTGGCGTATCTGACGGAAAGTCTCGTTCATAATCACAATGATATAATTCGCATCAATTGACCAAATGGAGTCCTGCGTATTTTCGATAAGTGCTGTGATATTCGCCTCATTCAATTTCAGGGCTTCTTCAGCACGGATACGCTCAGCAAGTTCACTTTGTGATGCGGTATACAATTGTGCATTATCAATTGCGATACTCGCTAATTCACTGAATAATTCCAGAGATTCCACATCACCCACATCAAATTGTTTTGCGTCACCTTTCACATGTGATAAACCGATGACACCAATAACTTCATCATTACTCTTGAGAGGCACAGCAATAGTCGATTGCACGACATCGTAAATCGGATTAGGTGAACGTCGCTCCCACATCGCATATTGTTCAATGAACATGGATTCGCCAGTTTCCCAGACTGTGCCAGATAAACCCTCGCCAGACTCTAATTCATGGTCTTCTGGTGTTTCAAATAAACCAATGCCGGCACGCAACACCAGCACACCATGTTCAACCAGATAAATAAAGCCGTGTTCCGTTGTTTCTAGTTTTGAGGCACGATTGATAATGCCCAACAACACCCCATCAATATCAAGCCGTTGCATAATCGTCGTCGCAATCTCATTCAATGTTGACAAATAATCATTCTGTCTTTGTAATGCTTGCTGGTCTAACACCCGCTGAGTAATATCACGAAACGTCCCAGTATAAAACTCATCATCTGCTGTTCCGGTCGAATACACAGTCATCTCCAATGGAAATAACTCACCATCTGCACGCAGTCCAACCAGCTCCGAAGGTACAGTGGATACAGCAAATTGATTCATCAGTATAGCAATAGATTGATTACCATTATCCGCATATAAAACACTGGCAATCGGACGACCCAACAATTGCTGATTAGAATACCCGAATATCAACTCCGCAGACTGATTGGCAGATAATATTTCCATAGAGTCCTTAGAAAAAGTGATAATGCCATCCATCGCTGACCGTACAACGGCTTCCGTTCTGACAACTGCCGTTTCCAGCGCATCCATTACCGAGTTGTATCGCTCAGCAATCTGCCCCACTTGTGTAAAAGGTTCGACAGGCACACGTAACGACAAATCCCCTGTATTAGATTGCTCATCCATCACCTGAAACAAATTATACAAGTCTGTCCGCGCACCATGTTCAGAGATATTTAACCCAACTTGCTCATCCTCAACGGTTACGCGCATAGGGAAGAAACGGTTGACAATATTGAAGAACACATAGGTGATGACAAATGTCCAGACACCACACACAACAACACCAATAACTTGCGCAATAATCAAATCCATGCGATTAAATGTGGCTATATCAAATCCAAGTGCTTCCGGCTGTCCCCAGATACCAACAGCAATCGTCCCAAAAATCCCTGCACCAAGATGAACTGGAATTGCACCAACAGCATCGTCAATTCGGAAGCTAATCAGTAGTTTATCCAGTGCTAACATCACTACACCACCCAGTGCACCAATAACAACTGCATCAACTGTATTTACCGCATTGGCTGAAGCAGTAATGGCAACCAGTCCTGCCAGCGACCCATTCATCACCAGTCCAACTTCCGCCCGACGAAACAGCATATAGCTCAGAATTGTCGCTGCTGTTAAACCTGACGCTCCCGCAATAAGGGTATTTCCGATAATCAATACCACACTTTCATTAATTGCCAGCGTGCTACCACCGTTAAAGCCGAACCAACCAATCCACAACAATAAGACACCAAGAGCTGACAGTGGAATACTTGCACCAGAAATTTGGCGGGGTTGACCATCTTCATCAAAACGACCAACACGCGCACCCACAATCAACAAAATGGCAAGTGACGACCAACCACCAACACTATGTACAACAGTTGATCCAGCAAAGTCACGAAATCCCATCGCGCCAAGCCATCCGTTATAAACTCCACTCTCAATCCCGTTCCATACCCAATGTCCAAATATTGGATACACAAATCCAGAAATAAGCAGGGTTAGAATAATATAACTACCAAAGTTCAATCGTTCTGCAATTGCCCCTGATAAAATTGTGACGGCTGTCCCACAAAACATGACCTGAAAGATAAAAAAGACAATTATATCGGCGTTATCCACAGTGAAATTCGGCGCAAATAAGTCTGTGCCAAACACCCCACTACTAGTCGCCCCAAACATTAACGCAAACCCAAATACCCAAAACAGCACGGTTGTCACACCAAAATCAACAAGATTCTTTAGTGCAACATTGATGTTATTTTTGCTTCGCGTCAGCCCTGTCTCCAAACATAAGAAGCCCGCTTGCATCAAAAACACAAGTGCTGCACTTACAAGTATCCATAGATTATTAACTGTTTGGGTATCCATTCAGTTTTTCCTTTGAGTTGCCACACAAATAAGGTCAGAATAAACCACGTCGTGCTATTGAATAAGTTTTTGCACCAAATCTAACAGGTCTTTCATTTTTGTCCGTTGTTCATCTGTAAGGTTCGTCAGGTCATTGCTTAAATCAGTCAAACCTTGATGTATTGATTGCGCCACCGCTGTGACATCCCCACTCGTATTTTGAGCTGATACAGTAGACGAGGAAGACTTCCGTAGCTTCGTTTTCTCCAAACTTGCACCGACCCGTGCCTTAAGCAGTACAGGGTTAAATGGCTTGAACAAATAATCTTCTGCCCCAAGTTCAATACAGCGAACAACACTCTCAAGGTCATCCACAGCAGAAATCATAATAACCGGAATATGTTGAGTCGCTTCACTTGATTTTATTTGTTCGAGTGTGTCATACCCGTTAAGGTTCGGCATCATAATATCTAGCAGAACCAAATCAAAATGATGTTCATGTATTGCATCTAAGGCTTTCTGCCCATCTTCTGCCACCATCGTCTGATGCCCTAATCTCTTTAACCGACGTGACAACATATCACGATTCATCTCATTGTCATCAACAACCAGTATCAATGATGTCTCATCAGACATGCTTGTCTCCATCCCATTGTGAAACTCTATTTTATGATAGATTGATAATTTACTACCTATTATTATAGACTCCGAGTTGAATATTGCGAAATTAATACTTCTATCAAAAGGCAATTTTGAACAAACCCGCTACAATGTAAGTGTGTCCATTCAGTAAAAATCGGAGTCTCCATGCTAGCAATTGTCAATACCTGCGCCGTCATCGGGCTTGATGGTCAAATTGTAGAAGTTCAAACAGACTTTAATCCGCGTGCGGCTCTTCCCAGTTTTGCGCTCGTCGGTTTACCGGGGTCAGCTGTCAGGGAAAGCAAAGAACGGGCACGGGCAGGCATCAAAAACAGTGGCTTGAGATTTCCAAATAAAGCCTATGTAGTCAACTTATCACCCGCCGACATCCCAAAACAAGGTCCGTCATATGACCTCGCAATTGCAATTGGTATCTTAGGGGCAACTGACCAGATTCCACTTCATGCACTAGAAAAATCTATGTTCATTGGAGAATTGTCTTTAGATGGCAGTATCCGACATGTAAAGGGTGTCATGCCGATGGTACTCACCGCACAACAGAACGGCTTTGACACTGTATATGTCCCGACCGAAGACGCGGGTGAAGCATCCCTCGTACCCAATATTGACATTATTCCAGTCGAGTCTATCGGGCAACTTGTCGAGCATCTCTACCAGTTAAACCCAATTACACCACATAAAGTAAAAGTGAAAGTCGATAATGCCAATCGTCCCCTACCAGATGGCATCACTGATTTTGCTGATATTCGTGGGCAAGAACATGTGAAGCGCGCCTTAGAAGTCGCAGCAGCAGGCAATCACAACATACTACTAACAGGTCCGCCGGGGGCAGGCAAGAGTTTACAAGCCAGAGCATTGCCAGGGATTTTACCGCAATTGACAATGGAAGAAGCACTAGAAGTCACCCGCATCTACTCAATTGTTGACATGTTATCGCAAGACCAACCCCTGATAACTGAACGTCCATTTCGTTCTCCACATCACACAATTTCGCAGGTTGGCTTAGTGGGAGGAGGTGCTGTTCCTAAGCCGGGCGAGATAAGTTTAGCTCACAGAGGGGTCTTGTTTCTCGATGAAATTGTTGAACACTCGACAAAAGTATTAGAAGTTTTGCGTCAACCCATCGAGGATAAAGTTGTAACAATTAGTCGCGCGAAAGGTAGTGTCACTTTTCCAGCAAACTTTCTCCTCATAGGCGCACGGAATCCCTGCCCATGTGGGTTCTATGGCGACCCAACGCATACTTGTACTTGTACGCCAAATCAAATAAACCGTTATCAAGCCAAGTTATCTGGCCCCTTGCTTGACCGCATCGACATGCACATTGATGTACCGCGTGTTAATTACGACAAGTTGATGGGACAAAAGCAAGGCGAAAGTTCTATTGATATACGGCAACGTGTAGAGAAAGCACGTCAACGACAGGTGAAACGATTTGCTAATCATCCCGGTCTATTCGCCAATGCCGATATGACCGTTGGTGAGATTGATACGTTCTGCAAATTAAATGATGATGCGCGTCAGGTGCTTGTCTTATCCGTCAAAAAGCTACAACTCAGTGCACGGAGTTACCATCGTGTCCTCAAACTTAGTCGTACAATTGCCGATTTAGATATGTCTGAGGACATTCAAGTTCATCATATTGCGGAAGCATTGCAATATCGTCCTAAAGAATCCTAAAACCCTGATGACGGGCGTAGGGTTCTCGTATGATTAATAGTCTAAACAAGGATGTTGATTCCGAGCATCATAATCAGACCTGCGGTTGCAACCTCAAAGATTTTCCCAAACCGATTGCTACCCGTCCAATGTTGTGTCCGCACAGCGACATAAGCAATTCCTGAATGCCAGACAAATATCATCACAACTTTCAAGATACCGAGCATCATAATTGAGCCAAAAACGGCTTGCGGTTCGACAGTCTGAGGTACAATAAGATTATAATAAACAAGAGCCTGCGGAATGTAGGTTGCCATTACCATCATACCTTGAACAAAGCCAAACTTAGTCACAGATTGCTTATCGTTGACTTTATCTTCATCACCCTTTGCCCATAAACTTTTGTAACCAGCATACATACCCATCAAGATAATACCGATTGCACCGATATGTTCGATAAATGTCATGCTTTCAGATTCAAGTATTGTAGAGAAACCAGCAAAGTGAAGTAACAACGCCATAATTACCATCAGACTAGCTGTCAATGTTGCACCACCGGATACCGCAATACCTGCCAGTAGCCCATTTCTACGTGATTCGTGAAGTGTCATAACCGCAACCGGACCGGGAGACAACGCCCAAATTGTAATGAAAGTTATCAGCAACCACATAATCAAATCTCCTATAAAATCATCAAATTCGTATCTAATAACAGCATAAAATGTGAGCTACCTTTTGGTCACCACCCCTAGAGGTAGTGTTTGTAAAATGACTATTTTGGACGTATGCTTATATTGTGATTGGGAAACGAAGAGTGTTTACAAAATAATGAGCGATAAGCTATCCACCCCATTAGACGAGTTCAAAGACCGTGAATTAGAAGTCATTACATTGATGGCAAATGGGCTATCAAACCGAGAAATTGCTGACCAACTTTTTGTAACTGTCAATACAGTGCGCTGGTACAACAAACAAATCTATAGCAAACTCGGGACAAGTCGGCGAACAGAAGCCATTGCACTTGCCCGCGAAATGGGACTCATTGAAGACGACGACACATCCGACAGCAAATCAATCAGCACAAAACTCCCGCCCCTGCCACAAACAACCGGTCCTTTTGTCGGGCGCGATGATGATATTAAAGAAATTGTGGAGTTACTAGAAAACCCGGATATTCGTCTAGTGTCTATTATCGCCACCGGAGGAATGGGAAAATCTCGACTATCTTTGGAAACCGGACATAGTGTCCAAAAGCAATATACGCACGGTGCTATCTTTATCGACCTCACAGCTATCCGTAACCCTGATAATATTGCTCAATATACAGCAGTAACCATTGGATTAGAGATAAGCGGTGATAGAAATCCTGAAGATGTCCTATTTGATTATTGTCGGGATAAAGAAATCTTGCTCATATTCGATAATGCTGAACATGTCCTAGCAGGAGCACCGCTACTATCCGGTATTTTGAAGCATGCACCAAAAATCAAAATCATTGTTACCAGTCGGGAAAAACTAAACTTACGAGCAGAAACACCATATTATCTTGAACCCATCACGAAACACGGTGCTAAGTTATTCATAGAAGTAGCAAGCTTGATGCACCCAACGGTCGAATTTACAGATGAAGATACCCCACATATCAACAAGATTTTGGAACTCATCGGCGGGATGCCCCTCGCAGTTGTGCTTACATCAACCTGGTTAGATGTGTTAAGCCTCCCTGAGATTGTGGAAGAAGTTCAAAACAACCTCGATTTTCTTGAGGCAGAAATGGCTGATGTACCTGACCGTCAGCGCAGTATTCGCGCTGTGATTGAACCGACATGGAAACGTCTAAGTGATGATGACAAACATGCTTTTATGTGCACATCTGTTTTTCGGGGTGGGTTCACACGGGAAACATTCCAACAAGTCACAGGTGCATCAATACGGACGTTGCAGACGTTGCTCAATCGTTCACTGATTAGCACGGGTTATGGACGGCGATATAATCTACATCCCCTAATTCGCCAGTATGCACGAGAACAACTCGTGGTACATCACCTATTGGATGATGCAAAAAACGCCCATTTAGCAACATATACCACATACACTCAAACACATGCAAAGCGGATGTACGAAGGATATTATCTTGAATCACTCGACGCGCTAGAAAGCGAAGCCGATAACATACGCGGGGCATTGGAATGGTCATTACAAGGCAACAATGTTGAACACGGTGTAGACATTACCCTTGCATTAGGTGAGTTCTGGTTAATACGATCACGAACGCAAGAAGCCATAGCCTATGTTGAACTAGCACTAAAACTATCCCAACATCCGATGCTGTTATATTGGTACTCAGAATATCTTAATCGCTTAGGTCGTATAGACAGTTCCATTGACTATGCACAACGCCTCATCCAATACGCCGAGTTAGCACAAGACGATGAACTGTTAGCGTATGCAAAAATACAAGTTGGCTACCTAAAAGACACCAAAATAGAAGCCGCCCCACTCTTTGAGTCAGCACTCAAACATGCCATGAAAACAGGTAATCAGAATCTTATCGCAACCTGTCATTCTTATTTAGCACTCGTTAGTGACAAATCACCTGAAACTGAAGAAACGCATCTTCAGCAAGCACTAGAAATATTTGAGACACTTGGTGATTTGCGCGGTATCTCCAGAGTGACCAATAATTTAGCGATTCGATATTACGGAGAACCAAAGAAACAAGAAGATGCAAAGGAACTCATGGATTATAGTCTGCGACTCAAACGAGAGATTCGTGACCGAGCCGGAGAAGCAAGGCGGTTAACGACAATGAGCATGTGGGCAATGGAAGAAGAAGAATTTGAACAAGCACAACAATGGTTATCAGAAAGCCGTCAAATCTGTGAAGAACTTGGCGAGCGAGATAGACTATCCTATACCCTGACAACAGAGGGGTTATTATATCTCCTCATGACGGATTTTCAGCAAGCACAAGCCACCTTAGAACGTAGTCTACAAGTTCATATTGAAGTTAAAGATTATCATGGTATCGTCGATATTTACGGATTCCTCTGCCAAATTCATTTACTACAGAACAATCTAAATGATGCCTACCTATCCATTGAAAAAGGGCTAGAGCACTTTAAAAAAGAGATTACATCGCCTTTCATGATAATCATCGCATATGCCAGCTACCTGTGGCATACACAAGACATAACAACCTGTCTGCCCCTTGTTGCCTTCATCTCACAACAACAATTAAAAGTATATTCCGGCAGTGAAAAGATTATAAACCAATATTTCCTACAACCACTCATTTATCGTGTTCAGCAACACGTCGGTGATGAAACATGGCAACAAGCAGTAAGCGAAACCCAAGACCTGACCCTTGAACAAGTCACGCAAGCCATTATAGATACTGTGCATGCCAATTAATCGCCCGTTATTTTCAAGTAAGTTGGGGCAATTTACGTTCTAAAACGCGATTTTGATGATAATTATTCATTTGCAAATACCACACCGCCGACTCTAACAGCGCATCCTGCGGAATCAACCCAATCAACTCACTGCTTTCAATAGTTACCCCGTAGCGTTCAGCCTCACGGCGTATCATCTCCACTACGCGATAAATCGGCGTTTTCTTATAATTCGTCAAATTCATTGATACCTGCGCCTTGCCATCGACTAGCATCCCCAAGGCTTTGACATAGCGCAATCCACCCGATGAGTGCCGTATTGCTTTAGCAATTTTTTCCGCGATTTGCAAATCACCTGTCGTCAGGAAAACATTGAATGCAATCAACGCATGACGCGCACCGATAATCGTCGCACCAGCCGTACCCACCTGCGAAGGTCCATAATCGGGTTCACGTTCCGGTTCAGTTGCAATCATTACTTTGAGCTGTTCGTATTCGCCACGTCGCACATCTGCCAGATTTTGCCTATCAAGGCGAGTCGCTGCATACTCATATAGATAAACAGGAATCGCAAGCTCCACGCCAACACGCTTGCCCAACTGATGTGATAATCGGACACAATCATCCATTGTCACCCCTTCAATTGGAATAAACGGAACAACATCGGTCGCACCCAAACGAGGATGTTGACCTTGATGTTTGTCCATATTGATTAACTCACTAGCACGACGAATCCCTTCGTATGCGCCTTCGACAATCACATCTGGTTTGCCGACAAATGTCACCACTGAACGATTATGGTCAACATCACTTTCCGAACCTAGTATCGTCACCCCCCATACATCGTCAATTGCGTTGACAATCTGGTCAATCACATCCGGTCGCTGTCCCTCAGAAAAGTTCATTACACATTCAACGAGTTGTCTCATAACCGTTCCTCTCAAACAATCCCCCAATGTTTGGGGTTTAGGGTGAAAAACCTGCACACAAAAACACGACCTACTATATAATAGATAAGAGTCTCTGACGATTAAAAAAAGGAAGATACTTATGTCTAATCTCAACTGTGAATCTTGTGGTGCACCACTTAAAATCGAAAATCAATTTATTCGTTCTGTTACATGTGAGTTCTGTGGGTCTGCTTATATTGTAAAAGGCGACCAAGGTCTTGACATGAAGGGCAAAACTGCCAGTCTTGCCGATTACCCATCGCGTCTGAGCGTCGGACAAGCGGGCAGTATCAAAGGCAAACAATTCTCCGTAATGGGGCGTGTTCGTTATTCATACGAAGAAGGCTTCTGGGAAGAATGGCAAGTCAACTGGGCAGACGGCTCTGCACCGGACTGGCTAGAAGAAGACGAAGGCTACTGGACACTGTACAAACGCGAGAGAGTTCGCAGTGCCATCCCTGCATATGAAGAAATCAAAGTTGGCTCAACCGTTAAAGTCAACAAGTATGATGTCTTTGTAACCGAAAAGCGTGAAGGTGAAATGATGGGTAGCGAGGGACAATTTTCGTCTGTACTACCGATTCAAGGTAAGTTTGGTTTCTTCTCTGGTAATGCTGATGGCAAACTCGTCTCCATCAATTATTGGGATGACGAAATCGAACTCTCTGTCGGTGAAGACCTAGAACCTAGTGATATGGTGCTGTCGTGAGTCAACAAGAAGTCTTAAAACGGTTAGAATGTCCCAATTGCGGTTCACCCATCAACCAACTGATGCCCAACACACAGACACTCGTTTGTGGCAATTGTGGTAGTCATGTTGCGGTTGGTGCAGGTGATGCCGAAGTTCTCAATAAAGGTGGGCGCAAACTCCCCCCTTCACCTGTTCCCATTGACCTCGGCGACAATATCAAGTTGCTCGGTGATGAATACTTCGTGATGGGGCGCGTAATTTATCGCGGATGGGAGCCGGGTGACACCTCCGATTATTGGGTATGGAATGAATGGCTACTCGGTGCAAAGTCTGGTCAGATGTTGTGGCTCACACATGATGAAAACGGCTTAGCCTTGTTCCGCAAAATTCGCTTCCGGTCACAGTTTGATGCCAAGACCTCACGTACTTTAGAGATTGGTGACGGCAAAAAAGCATTCATCAACGAACGCTATCCTGCCCAAATCGTCGGTGCAGAAGGTGAACTCACATGGCGCGCTACACGCGGTGAGCAATTATGGGTCGCAGAAGGTGCTGGCTTTGGTAAAAAATACAGCATTCAGCAGATGGAATCAGAACTTGAAGTTCATGAAGGCAAAGCCATCGAAGAAATTGAGTTAGCAGATGCAGCTGGTAATGAAACATGGAAATCCGAAATTAAAAATCGTGCCAATTGGGGACTGACCTTCGGTCTTGTCGCTCTACTATGTATCGTCTTTGGTGTGGTCGCACTGGTTGGTGCAGCAATGGCAAATTCTACAGGTGACACCATTGTCAACGAAACCATCACGTTAACACGCAATAACCCTGAAGCAACCATTCCGGTTAACTTCTCCGAGGCGGAACGTCCGGCAATTGTCGGTCTCAATATGCAGTCCAGCTTGCCTGAAAACTCCTCTTTGGATGTTGCCATCACAATCACATCACCGGACAATACCGAAACCGAACTCTTTGAAACAGAATTTTGGCATGAGACCGGACGCGATGAAGATGGTCCGTGGCGTGAGTGGTCATATAACGGCTCTGATATGTTTGTGCCGTTCCAATCTGGCGACCACACCATGAAGTTTATCCTCGGCACAACACCCATAGACACGATGACAGCCAATGTCGAAATTCGAGCCAATCACATCGTTCCCGTCTGGTTAATTGTTTATGGAATTGTTGTAGGTGCAGTTGGTATACTAATGTTATTCTTCGCAGCGAAACGTAGCGGAAACTAGAAAGAAGGTAAATCATGGGAAAAACAGCGATTGTTCTCATTCTGACCGTTGTAATTTTGGGCGGATTGTTCGCAGCAGCCGCACAAGCAAGCTATACCGGATACGGGCTTGTTGCTAGTGGCGCACCACATGCGCGTGTTGGTAGCACCGGTGGTATCTTCATCATTGGAGGCGGTCCAGGTAGTGGAAAATAACCTCACACAACCAGACCCTATCCCAGCAATTCCCTTAGACAATATTAGTGAACAAACAGGAGTTAGTCGTCGTGAACGGGCGACACTCCTGATTTCTGTTCTTATTATTTCGATTTGTGCCCTCGCCTACGAGCTAATTGTAGCGACCTTATCCAGCTATTTGCTTGGCGATAGTGTCACACAATTTTCCTTCACAATTGGTTTTTTCCTATTTGCGATGGGATTAGGTGCACTGCTCTCGCGCCGAATTACATCAGGGGAATTACGTTGGTTTATCATCGTTGAAATTATGATTGGTCTCTTCGGTGGTACATCAGCACTCATACTCAATGCTGTTTTTTCAACGGCTGACTTGTATTACACCGGGGTGATGCTCCTCATATCGACAATCATCGGCATGTGCGTCGGGTTAGAAATCCCCTTGCTCACACGCATCGTTGCCCATCGTGACCAGCTCAGTCGAGCATTATCCGATATTCTCTCAATTGATTACATCGGCTCACTGCTGGCATCACTTGCATTCCCAACAATTTTATTGCCCATTCTCGGTGTCAACCAAACCGCATTTTTGATGGGCTTGCTCAATATCTGTGTAGCAGGCATTCTGCTGTATACCTTTGGCTATCGGTTGCAAAAAAAATGGAAGCAATGGCTCTGGGTAGTGTGGTCAATTGTCGCTGGCATTATGATACTCGGCTCAATATTTTCGACCAACATCGTACGCTTCTTTGAACAACAACTCTATTCAGCTGTCATCATCTACGAAGAACAAACGCCACTCCAGCGCATTATCATGACGCGGGGTGCAAGTGACGATTTACGACTATTCATTAACGGCAATATACAGTTCAGTAGCCGTGATGAATATCGTTATCATGAAGTCCTAGTTCATACTGTTGTGAGCGCAGCCCGTACCCGTGACCGCGTTTTGGTTCTGGGTGGTGGTGATGGATTAGTCGCACGAGAACTGCTCAAATATGATGATATACAAGAAATCATCGTCGTAGACCTCGACCCTGCCATCACTTACCTTGCCAAGACACATCCCCTTCTTATTGATGCCAACGAAGATGCCATGAACGATGAGCGGGTCACAATCGTCAATCAAGATGCCTTCAAATATCTCGAAGACAGCGACGACCTCTATCCCGTCATCATCGCTGATTTGCCCGACCCCAATAACGAAACGCTCAGCAAGCTTTACAGTTCAGCGTTTTATACACTGGTCAAACAACATCTCACCCGTGATGGCGCATTCATCACACAGGCAACATCACCCTACTTTGTGCGCCAAGCCTACTGGACAATCGTTGAGACTATCGAATCCGTAGACTTCAATGTGCTACCAATTCGCACACATGTACCATCATTTGGTGAATGGGGATTTGTGCTGGCAACACAAGTACAAGAGCCACGTATTCAATTGCCACAGGGGATTGATTTGCAATATCTAACGGCTGATGTATTAGCATCTGTGACACGCTTCGACCCTGATACAGATAGAGTACCTGCACAGGTCAACACATTAAACACACCCATTCTGCCACGCATCTACGAAGCAGGATGGAGACAGTGGGGATAGCCTAAATTCAGGAGCATCGGAGGTGATGCTCCCACAGGGTTATTATCTAAAGAATTTGGAATAAGACGGCGATATAAGGTGCAACAGCCAACGCACCAAGGAAAAATGCAAACGCCAGATTATGTTCGTCAATAATTTCACGTTGAATATAGCGATACATAGATTCGCCACTTGCACGTTCGTCCTGTCCCATCCAGCGGAAAACAATGAAGATATTGAGAAATGTCAGAATTGTACCGAATGCAACACCACCAAAAATCCACATTGCACCCGTTGCAGCACTTTCCACATCTGTAAAGCCATTGCTGGATAACAAACTGACAAATAAAGTAACAACTAACGACACAATAAAGAAAATTGCTCCGACCGCCGCATTTTGTTTTTCTTCAATTTCATGTTCCATCTTGCTTGGTGGCACACCCAACCATGCGACAATCGCAAAACTAATGACTTGCGACATCAAAATAATGACAATTGTCCAAACAACTGCCTCTAAAATTAACCCCATTAATTCACTCATTATTGCTCCTCTCAGTCAAGTCAAATACTGTATCTGTGTAGACATAGGTTGTATGGGTTTTTAAGGGATACACATGTGTTGTGCGCCATTGGATTGAATCATCCTCAACTGTCCATCCGATTTCTGTAAATGGGATCTGCCCGAACATCTCAGGGAAGTCTATTCGGATATGGTGTTGAGGTTGCCAGCCCAATGTGTTATATCTATCTGCGAACCATACACGCGACCGATAACCCGTTGCTGTAAAACAATATGGTTCTAGTTTAGCAAATTTATGAGATTGTGCTTGTAAAATAGCCGGAATTTCTGTGCAAGCAAGTACCTCTTGCATCAGTAATTCCTCCTGATAAAGCACTGTAATACAGTGGCTTTCACCGATAATCGCAAATTGAATCGAATAGTCGTCAACCATAACCTGTTGGGTTTTCAAGACGGTCAGTTCAGATGAGACATCTCGATTTAATACAGCAAATACAAGGTCTGTTGGATATTGTAAAATTGATTGTGTGAGTTCTATGTTTTCCATACCTATATTATAGTGATTTCCACAAAACTTATCAGGCAACAAAGCACCCAATCATTGGGGGTTTTACAATATCGTGCCAAACACATATAATTTTCATCTATCGAAAAGTTCAATAAGGGTTATAATAAACCATAAGATAGTATACGAAGACCCAAACGGAGTCGGTTATGTCGATGTCCAACCAAACCATAGCAGAATTCTTACGTCAAATCCCACAATCCAACCAACCCAAACAAACCATTTGTCAATTATATGAATCATCACAAAATGATGATTATCAAACCTTGTTTGGTATCATCAAAATGCTTGAAATTCTTGGTATTGTAACATTAGAATCAGCTGATTCTGCTGGTAATTCATTGATACAAGCATCTTCTCAAACTGCTAAATATGCTCTCATGAGCATCGCCGACTATATTGAACGCGAAGAACCCATCATAACAGATTGGGAGACACGTGGTATTCAAAGCAATATTCTAGGCAATGGGGCAACATTCTTACAAGCTCTCGAACAAGAACGGTTCAAACGCTTTGATACCATCACACCGTCACGCTATGTCAAAGCAGCACAGGTCTTCATCAAACGCATCAACCCAGAAACAGGCAAGCATGAGTTGCTATTCCAGTTTGATGAAAACGCCAATCAATATCAGCTTATCGGTGGAAGATGGTCAGAAAAAGATGGCGACGACATAAAAGTTACCATCATTCGTGAAATCGAGGAAGAACTCCCCCTTAACAATATTCCCTATCCTGACACCTATCAACTTGCTTTGCTGTTGGACAACTTTACTGTTGAAGGCACAATCTCATCAACCTTCGGCGCACTGACCAACTATACGTTTTGGTTATATCACATGACCAATTTGAAGATTGACCTTCAGCTCCAACCAGAAGATAAATGGATACCAGTGGATATGATTTTAAATGGTGTTGTTATTGAGGACGGTCAAGAATTCCCCTTCGCCAACCCAAATATCTTTCAGCGCATCAATCAAGCACTGCCAAATGGTCTAGCTGGATTACCCGTCAGTTATAACAATTCCTGAGGAATTTCTGGTTTTCTGTTTCCAGTTTGTCTAAAGTTCGTTAAAATCGTAACTTAAACGTTACACATCTCATTAGACGACGGGACATCCTGCATGAGCGAAAAAATCAAGGCAAGTAATTCCACCCTCAGTCAAGACATTCATACACTTGGTGACCTACTCGGCAGAATCATACAGGAGCAAGACGGGGTTGAGGCTTATAACCTCGTTGAAGAAATCCGCAGTGTCTCCAAAGCACGTCGTAGTGGCGATGCCGAAGCTGCCTTTAAGCTGGCTGATAGACTCGAAAATACGTCACTTGAATCAAAGAATATCCTGATTAAAGCTTTCTCTAATTACTTTCAGCTGATTAACATCGCCGAAGACCTTGAGCGCATACGGGTTATCCGCGACCGTGAAGCTAACGGCACACTCAAAGAATCGATTCGAGAAGCCATCCGTGCACTGAAAGAACATGGCAAATCAGCGACAGAAGTCTGGTCACTGTTACATCAAACTCGACTTCGTCTTGTACTGACAGCCCACCCATCAGAAGCCAAGCGTCAAGAAATCTTAATTAAACTAAGACACATCGCCCAGATGATGGAAGACCGTGACCGTCAAATCTTGCTCCACCGTGAAGAACAAAAGCTAAAAGCGCAGATTGCCGAAGAAATTGAAGAACTGTGGCAGACTCGTCCCATCCGCGCTGTCAAGAAAATGGTTGCCGACGAGGTTGAGTTTGGTATTTACTTTATCACCTCAGTCATCATGGATGTGGTCATCGACATCTACGAAGACTTGCAAATGTCACTCGAAGAATTTTATCCCGGCGAAGATTGGTCTGAATTACCACCTGTTTTACGCTATGCCTCATGGATTGGTGGCGACCGTGACGGTAATCCCAACGTCACAACCGATGTCACCTTGCAAACCTTACAGACACTACACGACACTGCCCGCAATGTCTACATTTCCGAAATTGAATTTTTGTTCCAACATCTCACGCAGGATACAGCCGAAGTCGGTGTTTCCGCAGAGCTAGAACAATCTGTTGCATCAGATGAGGAAGCCGTCGAAAGTTATCCGGATGAAGTCTATCGGCAACAGATGAAAATCGTCTATGACAAGCTTGTCGATGATACTTATGAATCCAGTCGTGATTTACTTGACGATTTGCTTCTGGTTCAGGATAGCCTCAAACAGCACAAAGGTAAGCGCGTCGCAATGGGTGAAGTTCAACGTCTGATTCGCAAAGTACGTTTGTTTGGGTTACATCTCGTCCCATTAGAAGTCCGTGAAGATGCAGGGCTTCATGCTGCTGCCCTCGAAGAAATCTTCGATTATTACGGCATATCCGACACAAAATACACCGAGCTATCCGAAGACGATAAACAAACACTCCTGACAGGCGAAATCCGCAACAAACGACCACTCTTCCCCAATGAGATTAGTGTATTTACAGAAACCACCCAGAGCATTATCCGCACATGGCAGATGATTGGATTTGCCCATCAACAGTATGACTCCATTGTCATCGACACTGTTATCGCCAGTATGTCAAAGCAACCCAGTGATGTCCTCGCTATGCTCTTATTTGCGCGTGAAGTTGGCATAGACAATGATGTTTACATCGTCCCATTGTTTGAAACCATTGACGACCTCTACAACGCACCAGATGTGATGTCGAAGCTATTCAATAATCCGGAGTATCGCCGTCATCTAATTGCACGGTCAGGCAAACGTGGACTGCGCCAACAAGTCATGATAGGCTATTCGGATAGTAGTAAAGATGGTGGTTACCTTGCGTCCAATTGGAATCTCTATAATTCGCAACGTATTCTCACCGAACGCTGTGTTGAAGAAGGGGTTTCGCTTGAGCTATTTCATGGGCGTGGTGGGAGCATTGGGCGCGGTGGTGGACCTACCAACCGTGCCATACTGTCACAACCCTCAGAATCTCTACATGGTGGTGTCAAAATCACGGAACAGGGTGAAGTTATTGCTTATCGATATAGCAACCGGAGCATCGCACATCGTCACCTCAATCAAGTGTTGAATGCGGTACTCGTTGGTATGGGCATTCAAGAAAAAGATGATGTACCCCAAACCTATTTCGATACAATGGCAACCTTATCAGAATTGGGACGTAAAGCCTATCGGAACTTCGTCTATGAAAGTGAAGGCTTTATCCCATACTGGCAGGATGCAACTCCTATCAACGAACTGAGCATGATGCAAATTAGCTCACGCCCTGCCAAGCGCAAGTCCAAAGGCGGGTTCGCAGCCATGCGCGCCATTCCGTGGATGTTTAGCTGGATGCAGAGTCGTGCGATTGTCCCGAGTTGGTTCGGTATTGGGTACGCATTCCAGACCTTTGTTGATGAAAATGAAAACGGACTTGAACTATTACAAGAGATGTATCAGCAATGGTCATTCTTCCGCGCCATCATTGACAATGCTCAACTCGATGTTGCTAAAGCAGATATGGGCATAGCCGAACTCTACGCATCACTGGTCGAATCCGATGAGCTACGGGCTGAGTTCCTCAGTCGCATTAAATCCGAACATACCCTCAGTAGCGAAATGATTAAATCGGTCACACAGCAAACCGAACTGCTCGAGCGGATGGGAGCTATCAAAACATCCATCGAACGCCGTAATCCCTATGTAGACCCGCTGAACTTTATGCAGGTTGCCCTGCTAAGGGAGTTTCGCAAGATGGATGAATCTGACGAAAATTATAAAGCCGTCCGAAATGCCACGCTGGCGACCATCAACGGTATCGCAGCAGGTATGAAGACAACAGGCTAGACCATGCAAGAGACACTCAAACAAAAATTACGGCGGTGGCGGTTTAATCTGCTTCCGTCGTATCGCGGTTCTGGCGGATGGATGACCTACCTTGCCGATGACTGGCGCGAGGTACATATCAAACTTCCGCTTAATCTATTCACACGCAATTATGTCGGCACAACCTTTTGTGGCAGTATGTACTCCGCAATTGCACCCTTCTACGTTGCTATGATTCACTTCAACCTGCCGAAAGGTCACATCGTCTGGGACAAGTCAATTCATGTGGATTTTAAGCGACCGGGTAAAGAGACACTCTACGCTAAAATTATCCTAACACAAACTGACATCAATGACATCACTGCGACATTACAGGACAAACGCGCCACCGAACGCGACTTCACAATTGACCTAACCGACAAAGCAGGCACAGTCCACGCCACATTAACCGAAACGATTTACATCCGCAGACCGTCCAAAGCAGGGCGAGTCAAATTCTAGCTATTCGATTTGTCCCAATCGTCTTCGGCAAATCGCTGAACTTCTAGCAGATAGCCATTCGGGTCTTTGACGAAGAAGTGATAAATATTATAGGTTTCATTGGTGCGCGGGGAATATTCACACTCCCAATCATGTGATGTAATGCGCTCATACCACGCATCCACATCCTGTGTCACAAAGGTGAAGATGATGCCTTTGGGGTCTTTCGGTGCTTCGGCGCGTTCACAAATGCCAAAGTAAGCTTTACGTCCGGCAACGTGATAAATCCGGCACGACCCTTGATCAACCGCCAACGGCAATCCCAGAATCTCCTCATAGAAGTGGGCTGATTTTTTTAGGTCAAGGGTGTATAGAAATGTAATCTGTGAATCCACAGGTAATGCCGTCATTTGGGTAACTCCTAAGATGTAAAGTCAATCAGTATAAGTATTCCGTTCGATAAGTTTTGTAGGGGCGGAACTCAGATCCGCCCTTACGAATCAACAGTTTGAGATTGTTCCATTTATCAGCTAGTACAATCAGTCAGCCGATTGTTTTGGGATAAACGGCTTAATCAGCGGATACAACGACACCCCTGTAATCGCTGTCCATAGGGGTAATAATTCCAGCACACCGGCATTCCCCTGCCACATAGCGACATGATAACCCAGTAACAGCATCAAAACCTGCCCCGCCTGCACCCGTATCGGCATAATCGGCTCACCTGTAATATCACAGGTCACATCGACATTGCGCGACTTCAATACCAGCGGAACATAGATAAAGGTCGTCACCAAGATAGCAACAATATAATCGGTTGTTGGCATAATTGGCGATAACTGTGCATTCTGGATGATGAACGTGACCACCATAATCACAATCGACAGTCCAGCGAATACCACATGCTGACGATGAGGTTTAGGCAGAACCGCATCTAACAGAAACGCCGTCGCACCAATCATCGCATACACCCAACTGCCGAAGTAAGCCGTCAACGCTGTTAATATCAGCATGAAAATACTATCGGTCAGCAACGCAGGCAACCCCGTCGAGCGATTCACAATCCGCAACATCGACATCATATAGAACAGAACAATGATATTAAAGCGCACATCCACCACCAGCACCGCAATTGTCATCAAGGTCGCCGAGACAAACGCAGCTAGGGCTTCCGGCGGGTCAAGTTCACGCGCCATCGCCCATGACAAAAACACCGCAAACGTCGCCACAACGCCACTGATGCCTGCCTCTATCAAATCGACACCATTGACCAGACGCAACCCAAATATCACCGCACCAATGACACCCATCCAAATCATAATCGCCAGATTAGTTGGATAACGCGGGTCGAGAATCCGCCCGATGTGAGTCATCTCAAATAAACGATTTTGTAAATTATCCATGAAAACCTCTCCCTGAGGTCAAGCGAAAATACATGCCACAACTATAGCGGAGATGGCTTAGGAGAGGCTAAGAACTTGTTTCATCCGCCAACGGAAACGTAAAATGGAAGGTCGTCCCCACCCCGACTTCGCTCTCAAACCAGATGCGTCCGCCGTGCATCTCGATAATTTGCTTGCAGAGATACAACTCTAACCCCCAACCACCTTTTGAAACAGCAATTGGTTGTATGCCTCTCTGAAACTTAGCAAATATTAGAGTTTTTTCTTTTTCAAGGATTCCAATTCCAGAATCTGCAATTGCAACAACTAAAAAGCCATGTTCCGTTGTACAACTTAATCGAATTCTTGTATCAGGCTCTGAAAATATTGAGGCATTTGCTAGGATTACTCGAATAACAAATATAACCTTCGATTGATCAACCAAGACATTGGGTAAATCTTTCGGAATGAAAACATCTATTTCTTGGGATATTTCTAATCTTGTGAGTACAAGGTCAAAAATTTCCTCAACCTGCACAGCCTGAAAAACAAAATATCTTCCATGCTCATGTTTAAGCCAGTCTTTTAGTTTCTGTATATACTCATGTATGAATTCAATATTATGTTTTGCAATTCGAAAGTACTTTTTTATCTCGTCTTCTGGAATCATATCCAATAATAACAGGTCAATATAACCACGAAGCGAAGTAATAGGCGAACTAAACTCCGTGCTGAAAAATCCAAGTAATGAACTTAAATCCCGCTCATACATTAAGCTCATAGCTTTTGTAATGCGTTGTATTGACAACGGACGCACCACATAATTATCGAGTCGTTCCAGCACAGCATCCACCTTATCCAGATTTTCGGTTGACACCACCGCCATCTTCCGCAGGTGCAAACGAGGGAACTGCTCCCACGCGTCCAGCAAAGATAGGGGCACAACGTCAAAGTCAAATACAGCTAGAGTAATGTTGTTTGGCAGGCGGTCGAGGTCAAGTGACGTAGCAAAATAACTAACCTCGCATTCCTCAAGCTGATTGAGCATATCGCGCAGGTTAGTGTCATCACTGAATAAAGCAATTTTCTGCATTTCATACCCTCCCTATTCTGCCAAAGGCAACGTGAAATAGAAGGTTGCCCCCACCCCAACTTCACTCTCAAACCAGATACGACCGCCGTGCATCTCGATGATTTGTTTGCATAGGTAAAGGCTTGCACCAAGTCCATAACTATCCCAAACAAGCTTGTTTTCGCCTCGATGCCACTTGTCAAATACTTTAGGGTAAAAGTCTTTAGATATTCCTATACCTCTATCTTGTACTTTGCATTGTAAAAATCCACTTTTGACCGCGCAAGACATCTCAATTTCTGTTTCCTCATACGAATACTTAGAAGCATTATCAAGTACCATTTCAATTACTTGTAAAATCTTGTACCGATCGCCATAAATCTTTACGTCATCAGGGATAGTTATTGATAATTGTTGGGATTTATCAGAAACAGCACTACTAATATCTGCACGTATGTTTTGGACTAGTTCCTTCAAATCAAAGGATTCAAAATAATATCGTGTGCCATTTTCAATCCGAACCCAATCAACAAAATAATGTATTAGGTTTTTTGAACGCTCCACGCTATTCCAAATGATTTGAATAAATTCAAGAATTTTTTCAGGTGAGAAGGAATACTTGTCACTTAACATTAGTTCGGAGTATCCACTTATGGTTGTTAATGGGGTAAAGACCTCTGAACGAACCACAGCCATATAATCACGATCGATTGTTTCTGAACCTGTAATCTGTTCAATCCTGAATATTAGGGATTTTTTTGACAACGGACGCACCACATAATTATCCAGTCGTTCCAGCACAGCATCCACTTTATGCAGATTTTCGGTTGACACTACCGCCATCTTCCGCAGATGCAAACGCGGGAACTGCTCCCATTCGTCCAGCAACGATAGAGGCACACCATCAAAATCAAATACCGCTAAGGTGATGTTGTTTGGTAGGCGGTCGAGGTCAAGGGACGGGGAAAAATAGCCAACTTCGCAATCCTCAAGCTGATTAAGCATGTCGCGCAGGGTGTCGTCATCGCTGAATAAAGCTATCTTTTGCGTCATTCGCCGGAGTCGTCTTCCTCCATATCGACGAAGAAGGATGCCACATTGGGGTCACGCAGGAAGTCATTGCGTGTCTGTTGTGACTGCCGGACTTGCTCGGCAGTCAGTTGTGTCCAGAAGATAGATGGATTGGCAATGCGTCCATCCCCCGCTTCACGATACTCCCATAGCAATTCAAAGAAAGCGGTATCGCCGATGTCATCACGCAAGTTTTGGAGCATTTGCACACCGCGCAAATACACCGCATTGATATACTCACGCGCCGTATTAAACTCATATACGGTACTATCAACATCCCCCTGTGGGAAGAAGTCCGCCACACGGAATGTCCACCACCAATTCTTGTCGTTGGGGTAATACCGCTCGATAAACAGGTATTCGCTATACGTCGCCAGAGCTTCGTCCAGCCACGGGTTATAGGCAGAATCACTGCCAACCTGTGCATACCACCACTGATGCGCCACCTCATGCACGGTAATCAGCGTCAGATAATTATAGTGTGTGCCATCAAAATTATAAAACCACGCCGTCCCAACAAACACCAATCCAGTGAATTCCATGCCATCAGGGAAGTCGCCCATCACCACCACAAAGCGGTCATATTGATAACTACCAAACAACTGCTCAAACAGTGTAATCGCTTTGAGTGTCTCGTCCATCGTATGTGCGCCCGCATCCAAGCGTGTCCCGTTAATTGTCGTCACTGCGTCGGGGAATGTATACACAGCAACCGTCACACCGCTGGGGGTCTGCACCTGTTGCACAACAAAATTCTCACTCATACTGATGGAAAAGTCCCGCGACTCTGGCAAGGTCACCTGCCAGCGCAGTGCATCAATCTCGATAACTGTACCCGGTGCCGCCAGTTCCAATGAGTCGGCTGCATTCTCCACACTGACAACCACATCCCAATCGGTCATATCATAGACAATCTGCTCACCGATGCCGATGGGTTCATGTATCACCCACTCGCCATTTATCCGTGCAGCAACTGCCGGCAGGAAATGGGACATATTCAATTGGCGCGGACTATAGCCGAAGAATCCGCGATAGGAGCTTAATCCATCACGAATCGCACTCGGTTGCAAGCGGAAGCTCAGTTTCATCACCACCTGACAGCCACTTTCCAGCGGTGTTGCTAGCGGAATCTCTAGCCGATTGATGTCAATGGTATGCGGTGTCGGCGCATCATTCACCAGCAAGCCTTCCAATGTAAAGCCGTTTTGCCATTGGTTCGCCTGCACATCCAGTACAATTGCCTCAAGTGGTACATCCTCACGATTGACGAATGTAATCTGCTGGTCAATGTGTGAAGCCTTTGTCCCATAATCCACATTCACAATCGCTGATACGCGCCGTGCTGAAAGCGTCTCATCATCTTCAGTACATTGATAGGCAACTGCTGTTTCCGTCGGGGTAATTGTCGGCGTGGGTGTTATTGTCTTAGTCGGAATTGATTGCAGAACCCGTTCCTGCGTTGGTGCAGGTGTAATCTGTACCTGTGCCATGCGAATATTACCACCGTTGGCAGGGGGTGGTGTTGGTGTCGGTTCTGTCGTATTTAAGTTGCATCCTGTCAATAAGATGCCGAGTGCAATGTAAGAAAAAATCAACCATTTCATAGTTGCATGATACAGCCGGATAGAGTGTAACACAATGTAGTTTTTCACATGATTTTCTCAGATTACCGTAACGCAACATCCAAACTTGTGTTATTCTTCACGAGATGTTTAGCATAGCAAACTAAATTATAAAACAGAGGACTCATGGAAATATCAGTCAGTAAAGATACGGGTTCAATGGACGAGAAAATTAGCGGTATTATACGCCTCACCCGCTGGCGTGAGCATGTCCCATTCACGATTCCATTAACGCTAGCAGGCGGGTTATTGGCAGTAGAAGCGTCACAAGGGGCTGTCGATTGGCGGTTGTTCGCTGTTATCGTCGCCAACATCCTTGCGATGGCATTTGCCTTCATGATTAACGATGTCGAAGATGCACCTGATGATGCCCTCAATCCCAAGAAGAAACTACACAACGTCATCAGTGCAGGTATCCTCACTCGCCGTGAAGGCTGGATTATCACATGGGCGACCTTTGCGATTTCACTGGTTTTGTACGGCATCAGTGGTATGTGGACGCTTATCCTTGGTGGCGTGACATTGGCACTGTGCTACTTGTATTCAGCACATCCCTTCCGCTTGAAAGCCCGTCCGATTACGGATGTTGTATCCCACGCACTCATGCTCAGTGGTTTGCTGGTCATGACCGGATATTTCGCCTACGATGCCAATCCGAGTAACGCATGGTTTGTCATCATCGCTGCGATTCTATTCTCAGCGTATGGACAGTTCTACAATCAAATTGACGATTACGAAGTCGATAAAGAAGCAGGGCTTAAAAATACCGTCGTGCTACTCGGCAAAACCCCAACCCTCGTATTGAGCTATGCCTCACTGGTCGGCGCAATCGTCTGCATGGGTATCGCCGTCACACAAGGATTGTTCCCTGCTTGGCTCGGTACAATTTTGGTGATTGGCATTGTCGCCACTATCATCTTCCCGTGGGAACTTGACATGCGCGGTAATCCTGCATCCGATGGCGGTAATGTCCAACGTCCAGCACTACTTGTCGCTAATATTGTCACACTCACATGGTTAGCATCCAGCATGGGTTTCCTCATCATCGGGTAATCTCAAGCGCATCAGGATATGCTAAAATCAGCATAACTGGATACAGCAAACACGGAAAACACATGGACGCTATACACGAAATTCTATTTAATATGCACATCCTCTACTCGCTAGCGTTGGCTATTTGGGCAACCGCTATTGCAGCACGTAATCAGGAGATTTCGGGCAATTATTGGGGTGCTGTGCTGACTTATGCCGGACTCGCAGGTGTGACACTACTAGTCGGCATTGTCATGCTTGCAATGGGAATGCAACCACGTTCCGGTCGCGTTGTTGTGTATGTCCTCTACATGCTCTGGTTAGGAATTATGATGCCCGGTCTATTCAGCCTGATGAAAGGACGCGATGACCGCTTTGCTGCGCTAGCATTTGCTGTACTGGCATTTTTCAATTTCAGTACATCACTCAGCATGATTCAACGTGAACTTGTCATGCCGTGGATTACTGCACCTTAAGATGAATCTAAGAACAATACATATTCAGGAACGCTCAGTTATCGGGCGTTCTTTTAGATTTTGGTTTATCTGTCTGATCGGTCTGCTCATCGTCGCAGGATGTCAGCCAGAAGCCACCCCTGTCGCCAATGTTGTCCCACCCACCAACACACCGGACACAACCGAAACTCTTACACCACCCATACGTTATGTTCTTGGTCCGAACTCACAAAATATGACCTCAATCGAGACAATACTAGCAACTGATGGATTGCTCATCCCGTCCAATAGCCTGACACAAGAAAGCCAACTGGGGGTTGATTATGATGTCATCGCCGACTATGGGCAGATTTCAGGCTGGCAACAATCTCCTGTTGTGCCAACTGTGAGCCTTGTCATCAATCCCAACCTCTCACCACTAAATGATGATACGATAACAAACATCATTAGTAACGGTGTTGATGGGGTTCGTATCATCAACCAGACCAATATCAGTGGAACAATTCCGCTAGCTATCTCGACGATTCAACTCTCCAGTTTAAAGACTGAATTTGCCAATATGGGGTATCCTGATGGCTTTCAACTCCAAATGAGCATTGCCGAAATTCCCAATAATCAATCTGTCATCACCGAATTAAACAACCTCAATATTGACCTCAACATCACAGAGGCAACTTTAGAAACCATCGCCAGCCAACTAGTCTCTAATCGCGTCCATCTCGCGGTGATTAAATGGCATACTGTCAGCGAAAAAGCCGTATGGACATCAGCCGTCGGTGAAAACAATGTTATCGACCTCTATCAGATGCCGATTAGTTACCTCGCCACCCCAAATCTGACTATCACCTATGCCGATAATGGATTCCCCTTAGCTTCCTACTAGATTTTTAGGTCATCATCCTCAAAACACGCTAGAATAGAAGAAATTTGCACGACTACTGGACAACACAATGAAGATTATTCTCACACACGAAAATGCTGATTTCGATGCCCTCGGCTCTATGCTCGGTGCGTCGAAGCTCTATCCTGATGCAACACCAATTCTGCCACGTAACATTCACCGTCCAGTAGAAGAATTCCTACATCTGTATCGCAACGCCCTCCCCTTCATCAGCCAGAAAGAATGGAGCAGAGGGCACAGCAAAATTGAGCAAATCATCCTAACCGACACCGACACCTATCAGTCTGTTAAAGGGACAAATCAAAAAACGCCAGTATTAATTATTGACCATCATCCGCTGGAACGTGAACTCAAACCACATGAAATCTGGGATGGAGAAATAATTGGCTCAGCTAGTACCTTGATGATTGAGCGTATCCGCGACGAGCGCATTAGCCTCACATCATTAGAAGCAACCTTGCTCGCTCTTGGCATTTATGCTGATACGGGCATGTTGACCTTCGGTGGGACGACACCACGCGACGTAAATGCTGTGGCATGGTTACTCGATAACGGCGCAGTCCTCAGTACAATACGGCGTTTCTTGACACTGCCATTAACTGACATCCAGCAAAACCTATTCGACAAATTACTGAAATCAGCAACCCATCGTGATATTCAAGGACACGAAGTAACCGTTGCAACTGTCGAAGCAGATGACTATATCGAAGGCATCGCAACCGTCACACATCGCCTGATTGACATCTGGGATAGCAGTGCGATATTTACCGTTGTCGCCATGCCCAAGAAAACCCAACTCGTAGCGCGTAGCCGTACCGATGATATTGATGTAAGCATGGTTGCCGAACACTTCGGCGGGGGCGGTCATCCGCGCGCATCAGCAGCGTCGATAAAAGGTGAATCGAGTGAAAATATCACAACACAAATCTGGTCACATCTACGAGATAGTATTCGTCCGGCGGTTCGTGTCGCTGACCTAATGTCATACGGTCTCCAATATCTTGATGCAGACGAAATGTTAGAAGACAGACTGAGCTTCATTCGCCGTGTGGGACACGAGGGCTATCCAGTTGTCAGTCAAAATCGTGTCGTCGGATTATTGACTCGCCGTGATGCTGACCGCGCTGCCGAACACAACCTGAAATCACTAAAAATTCGGGATGTCATGATTGAAGGCGAGGTCTCACTCACACCAAATGATTCAGTTTCTGCCCTTGAGCAATTGATGGTAAATAGCGGTTGGGGGCAGATTCCAGTTGTCGATGATGATGGAAAACCGATTGGTATCATCACCCGCACTGACCTCATTAAACATTGGGCACAAACACATCCTAATATCTCACTGAGCCTACCAGAAATTACATTTGAAACTCTCACAGATGTATTAGGGCATCCCGTCGCCCAACTCATAAATACTATTGCTGAACATGCCCAGCAGACAAACACTGCAATCTATATGGTCGGCGGTGTTGTCCGTGATATTTTGCTGAACCGCAAGAATCTTGATATTGATTTTGTTGTAGAGGGTGATGCCATTGCATTTACAGAGAGTCTTGCCGAACAATTACACGGTACAGTCCACAGTCACAAGCCCTTCGGTACCGCCAAATGGATACTAGATGAACCCGTTACAGAGACTCTAGGTTTATCACTGGATGATATTCCCCATCATATTGATTTCGCCACCGCCCGCTTTGAATATTATGAACAACCCACTGCCCTACCCACTGTCTACAGCAGTAGCATCAAACTGGATTTACAACGTCGTGATTTCACCATGAATACCCTCGCCGTACAGCTCAGTCCACAAGAACAAAAGTGGCGTATTCTTGATTTTTATGGGGGAATCGACGACCTTGAAGACAGTCTAATTCGTGTCCTTCACAGCCTCAGCTTTGTTGATGACCCCACCCGCATCTTACGAGCAGTCCGTTTCTCCGAACGCTTACAGTTTGTTATAGAACCCCGCACCGCTGACCTTATCAAAGGGGCATTGCCGATGCTCAAGCGGATTACAGGTGAACGAATCCAAAATGAAATCACTTTAATTTTGCGTGAAGAAACACCGGAGCGCGGTATTCTAAAGTTGCAAGCACTTGGCGTACTCGAAGCGTTACATACTGATTTTCGAGTGAGTATCCACTTGCGGGAATATTTTGCACGTTGCCGAACGACATCACCACCATTTGACACGGAAGACCATGACATCACCCGCCGTTATTGGCATATGATGATAGTTGAGATTACAACAGATAATGTCGCAACCATCTGTGAGCATCTGGGATTAGGGCGTAATCTCATCAACTCAATGACTGCAACCGCAAACCTCTTGCAAAACAAAGATAGCATCATCAATCCATCGAACAAACCAAGTGAAATCACGCATCAGTTAGAACAAATGCCAAATATTGCTATCGAAACCGCATGGTATGTGCTTGCCGATGACCCACGCCAGCAGATTATTGAACAATATATGTCTATATGGCGACATCAGAAGGCAACCACCAATGGCAATGACCTCAAACAACTGGGACTTCCGCCCGGTCCACAATATAAAACCATCTTAGATAAACTTCGCTCCGGTTGGATTGATGGTGAGATTACCAGCGCACAAGATGAAACATACTATTTACACAAATTGATTGAACAAGGTGAATTTGACCATGACAAATCATGAGACAATCCACAAACAACTTACACTCAAAGCCAAGCTCAAAGTACGGGTTGCCACAGCATCCGATGTGAATAAGCTGGAATGGAACGGGCAGTTTACGCACTTCCGCAATTTATTCCGGCGTGCCTTTACCGAACAACGTCGAGGCAATCGTTTGATGTTGGTAATGGACTTCAATGGTTACCCCATTGCACGCTTATTCATCCAATTTATTAATCCTGAGCAACATGAAACAGGAATCAAACGCGGATACATCTACTCGTTCACGGTAATGGAGCCATTTCGTAGCCTCGGTATCGGCACACAAATGTTAAAAGTTGCTGAGTCTATTCTTATGAAGCGTGGCTACCCAATTGCCACTATATCTGTAGCAAAAGCTAACGTCCGCGCCTACAAACTTTACCTGAAACACAACTATCAAGTATATGGCGAAGACGACGGGCAATGGCAATACCGTGACCACAATGGCAATATCCATGAAGTCAATGAGCCAAGCTTATTAATGAAGAAAACATTGATACCATATCCAAACAATACCAAAACAATAACTTAATATTTATTCATAAAAAGAGGATTAAACTATATGAAATAGTTGCACAATTTTTCATTATGTTGTATTGTTTGACAGGTTAGCAACATTTCGAGTTGCTTCTTTTTTGCTCAATCAGTGATAGGTACTAGTCTATGGCTATTCAGGACAAACGAGTCCAAGTAATTCGATGGACAGGTGGACAACATCCAACACGTTCAGTGATTACACGAATCATGAAAAAAGAGGGATTACGCCCTTACGGATGGAACAACACACCCAACTATCGCTACGCTGTTCGTAGTCACAATTATGATAAAGTCCTCTATGTGATTAACGGCTCTCTTGAACTCACCCTTCCTGATACAAACCAACGCACCACAGTCAAATCCGGCGACAGAGTAGAAATTCCTGCCGGTGTCCGTCACGGAACCAACGTTGGTAGTACCGGTGTGGAATGCATCGAAGCTGCTATGGTTCGGAGACGCTAAACTCCCCCAAATTCAAAAACTAAAGACAACGTTATTCAGATGCTGTTGCGATTTTTTCGAGTCCAGCAACATCTAGAATTTCGATTGTCTTTCTCCCAATACGAATTAGTGACTGCCCCTTAAATTGATTCAAAACCTGTGTGGTTGTTTCCCGATAAGTCCCTAACATATCTGCAAAATACTGATGCGTGTAACCAATGAGCAAACCCGTCCCATCCCCGTTACGGTCTAAGCGGAGTAATAGTGAAGCAAGACGTGTAGCAATCGGCTGAAACGTCACTTCTGCCAAACGTTCTTCTACCTGTGTTAAACGATTCCCAACTGCTTCCAAAAAGCGAAATGCAATCTCTGGTTTTTCTACAAATATTTGTTGTACCTGTTCACGATTCCAGATACAAATAGTGCAATCATCCAACGCCTGTGCATAAGTCTGATACATATGTTGACCGACCAATGCCATATGCCCAAAAATAGCCCCAGGGTGCAATATCGCAAAAATGAGCTTTCGTCCATCAGGAGAGATACGATAGAGTTGAACTCGCCCTTTTTTTAGAATAAACAAAACCTCACCGGGGTCATCCGGCATATAAAAAATATGCTCACGTTTATATTCCACCATATGAGTCTGACTGCTGACCTGTTCAATCTCGGCAGACGAGAGGTCTTGTAATGCTGTCACCTGATTTAGATATTCTGTCTTATCTTCACTCATCACATCCCCTACTAACAACACAACTATTTCCATCTATCCTAACACATTCCGCTATCCATTGTCGGGTGTTGGATATATTTTGCCAATCTCAAACTTTTTGAAAGATTAGCGTAAGGTCATGCGTCTAACGTAATAACAGTAACAAAAAGTACAAACTGATTTGCATTGATAATAAACGCTTTATAATTCAGCAAGCATCTTGTAAGCAAATCATGATAAACATACAATCAAACGGATAAACAATAAGGAACTATCAGTATGGAAAATGTCACGATTGGTTTAGCGGTTATTGCGGGATTCCTCTCATTTATCTCGCCATGCGTATTACCACTTGTTCCTGCCTATATCGGGTACATGGGCGGACGCATGACACATAACATTGCTTTGCAAAACGCTACAGGCACATCTAGCTCGAATAGCCTCGCAATGCGCCTGCACATGTTATTGCATGGTCTCGCATTCGTATTTGGTTTTACGTTAGTCTTTGTCATCATCGGCATATTAACCACTGCACTCGTCAGTGTCGCCGGACAATATGTCAATACTTTCACTGAGATGATTGGACGCATCGGTGGGGTTGTTATTATATTCTTCGGTTTGCAATTCATGGGTATATTGCCGAAATTCTTTAGATGGCTACGCAAAAAAGAAAATGCAAACCTGCTTGATAATATCTTATTCAGTATCGGATTCGCTGTTCTTGCATCAGCCCTAATCTATTGGGGTCTAGTTGAACAAATGATTCTGGCACTCCCCCTAATTGCCGCACTCGTTCTCGTGATGTTCATCAACAATGCGTTTACACAACCTGTTGTTTTCTGGAATCAGGTGCTTGACCGCATTGAACTCATGTTATATTCGGACACTCGTGCCGATATTGAACCCAATGGGCGTGAAGGCTTACTCGGTTCTGCATTCATGGGTATGGTTTTCTCTGCCGGATGGACTCCCTGTATTGGACCACTCCTCGGTACAATTCTGACTCTGGCAGCAACCACAGGCGATGTCGCACAGGGTATGCTGATGCTGACCGCCTACTCTATCGGTCTAGGTATTCCATTCATTATCACTGCCCTGCTGATGAATAGCGCACAAGGTCTACTTCGTCGCTTGCAAAAGCACATGCACAAAATTGAACTATTCAGCGGAGCATTACTAATTATCATCGGTTTTGCTGTTGCGAGTGGACAACTCCAAAACCTCAGCCAAACATTCTCACAAGGCGAATTTGCAGACTTTACCTTCCGCGTTGAAGAATGTGGGATTGGCTTCTTCGAAGGTGACCTCGAAATCAGTCATGTTGGGTCTTGCTTGGGTGGTGGACTCATTCCAGTTGCACTCAATCAAAGTGCTAGCGGTAACTTCACAGCTAATATGGACTCGATTGAATATCTCTTCCACGCAGAAGCAGGCACAGCCATCGACTTTGAAGTCCGCAGTGTCAATTCCGCAGTCGTCGATTTTAACGCAGTCGTCTACTCACCATCTAATGCAGTACTCGCCGAAGCCACCAAAGCTGATAGCATCCTATCCGATGAGAAATACTATCCAATCGTTGACCTGACATTAGAAGACGAAGGTCTCTATCGCGTGGTTGTATCCAACGCCTCAGACGAAATCGAAGCCCGCTTCCGCGTCAAAATCCGTGATGCAGAACCTGTCGTCGCGGATACAACAGGGAGTTCATTGGTAGATGTCGTCGCCAGTGGTTCAATCGGCGGTGAAGATATGACCGATGTTGATGGGTCAGGCGAAACGGAAGCTTTGCAATCCCTGTCCGATACCGCCCTCAATAGCATCACCGAAGTCGCCGACAATCTTGACCCCGCAATCGGTCTAGCAGAAGGCAATCGCGCACCAGATTTCACGGTACAACTTGTTGATGGTGAGCCAATTATATTGTCTGAATTACGTGGCAATGTTGTTTTGCTCAACTTCTGGGGGACATGGTGTGGTCCTTGCCGACGCGAAATGCCAGAATTTCAGCAAGCATACGACGAATTTAATGACGATGGATTTGAGATTCTCGCTGTTTCCTTTGATGACACCTTTGAAGCCATCGCCAGCTTCCGTGATGAGTTCGGTCTAACCTTCCCACTTGCACTAGATGACACAGGCGAAATCAACGATGCCTATGGGATTCAAACACGTCCTAGCTCATTCTTGCTCGACAAAGACGGTACGATTCTTGCACGGCACTTCGGCATGATGACCGAGGCACAGATTCAAGAAATGCTCGTCGAGGCACTCGAAGCCGAATAAATGGCTGTCCGTAAGATAGTCTACAGCATCCTCGCAAGCCTATGCCTAACAACAGGTGTAGGCTTGTTGCTTGCTGTCGGCTTACCCCAACGTGAGACCTATACAGGTTTTGTTATCGAATCAATCGGTTATGTTGCCCCCGAAATTGACCAAGTTGCGCCTCCCTTTACCCTCTCCAATCTATCCTTTGAGCCTCGCTCCCTGAGTGATTATCAAGATAATATTATAATCATCAACTTCTGGGCGACGTGGTGTGTTCCCTGCCGGATAGAAATGCCTGAACTACAAGATTTATACGACAGACATCAAGATAAGCTAGCTATTATCGGAGTGAATCTAGGTGAAAGTCCGCAATCTGTGGCACAATGGGTAGATGAGTTCCAGTTAACGTATGATATTTTGCTTGACCCGATGCAAACCGTCTCGCAACTCTATCAAATTCGAGGTCAACCATCGACGTATGTACTAGACACAACAGGCAAAATTCGACATATCTATTATGGACCAGTCAGCATGGAACAACTGGAAAACAACATCAATGCACTCAAATCTCCACAACAGAGGTAGCAATGGCTAATCAATCAAAATCACTAGGGCTACGATTAAATATCTGGATTTATAAGTTAGCGAAAAACTGGCTACGCATTATTCTGACCATTCTGGCAATCTATGTCACCCTGCCGTGGGTTGCACCAACATTTGCCAAACTCGGCTTAGATGGTCCCGCTAATGTTCTCTACACACTGTATAGCCCTTTCTGTCATCAATTCGCATTCCGGTCGGTTTTCCTCTATGGTGAGCAAGGCTTTTATCCGCGTGGTGCAGCTGATACAGACTATAAACCCTTTGAAGAATATGCCGTCCAGTCTGAGCAATTTATTCAAGAATATCAATACTGGTTTAGTTTCTATCGACAAGGTAGCAACCCTGCCCCACCAACCATTGACGACCTACAAGAATTTAGTGTCGCACAACAGATTGCTGCCCGTCACTTCCTCGGCGATGAGACGATGGGCTATAAGACCACCTTATGCGCGCGTGATGTGGCTATCTACACCATGATATTTATTGGCGGACTCATCTATTGGCGTTTCCGTTGGCGCATCCGACCACTACCGTTCTTGCTCTATGTGTTTGTTGGATTAGGTCCAATTGGCTTAGACGGTTTTAGTCAGTTATTAGGATACCCGCCATTTAATCTGTGGGCTGTGCGCGAGACTGAGCCGTTTTTCCGTGTCGTGACAGGGGGTATCTTCGGCTTGATGAGTGCATGGCTGGGCTTCCCATACATCGAACGGTCAATGCAGGATACTGTAGACCAGCTCACACTCAAATTCCGGCAAGCGGGCTACGACATCGACAAGTTGTAGACCTGCATTCACGCAAAACATTAAACAGAGAAGTAAATTAGAAACAGATAGGGTTATTGACCACAGGGGAGCAGGCAAGGCTACTCCCCTACCTTTCACAACAATAAGACCATCGGCTTACAATACAAAAGCCCCTATCCGAAGATAAGGGCTTTTTGATTTCGATACTAGTGTTGTTGACTAGTCAGATGAGCCACCACCGAATGCCGTTGTATTAGTCGGCGTTGGGGTGTTCGTTGCAGGTGGCGTTTCCGATGGTGTAAGTGTCGGAATCGTCGGCAACGGTGTAAATGTCTCCGTTGGTTCTACTGGCGGAGGTGTATCCGTCGGTGTGAACGTCGCCGCCAATGGTGTCCATGTTGGAGGTGGTTGGTCGGTCGGAACCGGTGTGTTGATTTCCGCTAAGAAAATCGAACCATCACCGTCACCACCAGGGCTACCACCACCACCGGAACCTGATGTTGGTCCACCACCAGGGCTAAATGGCGTACCGGGGAAACCACACCAGATGTCAAAACGTGAACCATTCAAGTCAGATGGGCTAATCGGCAATTTACCAGCCACACCGACGAAGTCAAGGTGAACCAACGTGTTACTAAATGGCGGAACTGTCACATCAGTAATGAAGTTCTGCTCAGTTGCAGAATCTGTACCATTGGATGTATCCCCGCCACCAAATGGGCTATCCCACATGATAACACCCGAACCACCAAACTCAGGAACATCCAGCGCATTTTCACCACCGAAGACCACACGGTCTAAACCAACACCAGACATCGGAGGCCAAACGATATTGAAGCCTGTAAATGGCGCACTCTTTGGGCCATCGTTGACAATACGCAAGGTGACATCGCCTGCAATTTCCAGCGCGACAAACTCAATACTCAAGGTCAGCGAAGCACAGTCCGGTGTATAAGTCGGGGTCGGGCTTTCATAACCGGGAGGCTCTGGTGTCACCGTTGGAATTGGTGGCAAGAATACAAACACTTCACAATCGACATCACTATCAGGATTATCAAAGATGAATTTGGTATTCTGGAAGTCCCAAATCGTAAAGTAATCACCCATATTCGATGGCGCATTTAAGAATTGACCTTGCCAGTCCATCTTTTCGCCACCTTCAGGGATGAAGATGTCATGGTCACGACTGCTTGGGTCATAGAACAGTGTACCTTCTGTATTGGAATTGGTGGATGATTCAGTGTCGGAACCAGCCCAATAGAGGAACGCACCCCGGTCAAACACCATCGCACGGAAATACATATCTTCAAATTCTGTACCTTGAACGGAGTCTGTATTCCAGTGAATATCAGATTCCAACAAGTAAGCCGGGTCAGAGTTGAAATTGGCAAACTCAATATAGAAGCGACTACCACTAAACGGAACTTCCGCAAAGAAGGCATCAATGTTCTCACAATCGAACGGTGCATCAGTTGGTGATGCTGGGATGTCCGTTTCAGTTGGTGACGGCGTATAGGTTGCTGTCTCTAATGATAACGGATCCGTTGTTGGTGATTCAAATGGAGTCACTGTCGGTGCTTCGGTGCTGGTTGGTAATGGTGGCGGTACTGGACCTGTTGGCGCGTTACTGACACGGAACGCCTCATTAATCGCAGACCGTTGCGCTTGCAAGGTCACCATATTCGCCAAACCAATCGGCGTAATCAAGCGGTGATTATAAGTAATCACAACCGTTACACGGTCACCGGGGCTACCTGCATCCATCCATGGAATCAATACATTGTATGGCATGCCATTGGTATCGTTTACAGGGGTTTCACGCAGAACACAGGCGGCTGGTTCATAATCAGGGCTATCCAAAACCAGTTGGAAGCGAGCTGTATCAGCAGGGTTAATCGTAGGTGCACCCGTTGTGATGTCATAAATCACAGTCAGTTCATCCGAGTAAACCTTATCACGAGAACTACAGACAACCACATCGAACCAATCTAATTGTTCGACATCAGGGTGTGGGCGTTGGAATGAGCTATATAGCCAACTCTTGAGGCTATCGTAGGTTGGAATAACGCGGGAGTTCTCAATCAAGAGACCTGCCGCACCGCGTCGAGCTTCTTCATAAATAGAAGGCAGGCGCAAAATATCTTTACGATTCTGGTCGGTTTCCGAACCCGGCGCACATCCTGTCTGTGAGCCATACCACGTTGCATACAAATCTTCGGATTCATCAGCAGAAAGATTAGTTGACGGGTCATAAATCTCAACGGCAACAGTTCCGGCATCACGTCCCAATGGATAGATAGCATCAGTCAGTGGTCCGACGGGTTGGTCACCCGAATTGTTCGCCTTACATATCACCAATGATTCAATATCATAGCGGTCTTCTTTATACTGTCCGGTACTCGCATACCGAACAGCTGTCCGCGCCGCATTTTGTAGCGTCACCCATGACTGGAATAAACGCCCAAATTCGATAATCCCGAACAACAGCAGGAGCAAAATAGGAAGTGTCAGCGCAAATTCGGCTAACGTCTGTCCTTTGTTCCGTCGTTGCGCGGAATCGTGCTCTGTATGATTCATAAGCCTCTTCCTTTTTCCCTAACCTGCCAAGCGTGTAAAGAGCTTGGACGCAATCGAGTCAAATACAAATTCAAGTTCATTTGCTGATGGTGCATTAAAGTAGTTACCGCAATCTTGTGTTGCCGGAAGCGGTTCAAACATCAAGTCAAGCTCAAGCGCATCAAGCCCGCCACTAGTATCAACATCATAGCCTACAGTGTCGTAATTGCCGGCTGTCTGGCACGGACCACGTTGACCGAAGCCATCTGGTATGGTCGCCGTGAACCCATTGCCGTTTTCTTCAAAGTTTTGGTAGTAGTCATTATCAAGCAAGTTATTATCACCAACATCGGCGATATAGCGTAACAATTGCTCACCGAGGTAATCTTCCGGTGTATTCACTGCAATCGGATTCGCACTACCATCAAAGGTCAAACCGAAGCCGATGGTATAAATCGTCGGCAACAATTCTTCTGTTGGTGAATCAGGGTCACGTAGAGCTACATAGTCCGCCCAATCACGCGCATAATCATCAACATCATAGAGGTCATCAGCACAGCCATCCCCAATATCAAGGTCATATAAGTTACCGTTCGCCTGATTCCATTCGATTTCTACATCCGGTGAACTTGGTCCTGTACCACTGACAGACCCGTTTGCAACCCAATCATCATAGGACACATAGTCACTATCTTGAATCGCCTCTCCCCCATCATCAGGGCGGAAGTCGCAAACATGACGGGTTTGTGGGTCTTCATCGGAACAATACGGGAACTGTGGCGAACGTCCACCCGTCGGCGGTGGTCCCATCTCAGTCAAGTCATCAACGAGTTCACCCGGAGTAGTACGTACACCGAACGGACAGACACCAAATGTTCCATATTGACCACCAACTGGTACAAATTCACCAAGTGCATTGGTGTTGAACGGATTTGGTGGGTCGAGTTTATCACCATTACGACGAACCGGGTCACTTGCACCTGCCGCACCATCACCAAGCAGAACCATCACCCAAATCGCACCGAAGCGACGCGACGTTGTTGGGTCAACCAGCGCGTTATTGCCTTCACGTAATGCCGCTCCGATATTGGTACCGCGACAAGCTGACCAGAAGTCATAGCTCAAACGCGGGACAAACCAACCCGGTAAGCCATCAAAGCGAATGTTATCACTAGAGACGTTATATGACGACCATGACAACGTACCGCCATTTTGGTCTTCGTTACGTGGATACGGCAACGATTGACCACCACGCGACGCATCACCGAAGACACCATCACTTAGGCTGTAAGGAGTTGCCAACGCCGCATCATCATAAGGGCAGTGATTCCGTACCGGATAGGCATGATAGAGTCGTGAGGTTGCACCAAATGCTGTATTTGCAGGGTCGTTCAAATAATATCCTGAACCATTAGCACTATTATAATCTAGTGGAGTTGTTTCCGATGCCAATGCTGCCCACTGCGCCCGACCAGCTGTGCCGTCGCCATCATCATCCCATAAGTAGAAATTAGGTTCAGCACGTACACCAACCACCCGACGGAGAGTTTGCAACGCTACTTCATAACTATCAATCATATGGCTGAGACCCGTCGCCTGTGCCTCTAAGTTCCACGGATTAATCAAAAATGCGGAACGGTCAAAGGTTACAAACGCCACACGGTCACCGCGAATGAAGTCGATTTTCTCAAGGAACAATTCAACCGCATCCCGCGCACCCTTAAATGGCTGACAAATCAAGTCAGTGAAGTCAAAGTCTGCTGCACCATTATCAACCTGAACATATCCAGTTGCATCTTTAAATGGAAATCCATCTATATCAACTGCATGTGTACCAGGGTCATTACAACACCCGTAATAGTCATAGGTCGGGACAAACCCATTCCAACGATTACTACCATCCACCCACGGATCACCTAAGTCGATGTATAAGTCATCAAGTCGTTGGAACAATGGGTCTTCGCCACCAAGAATTGATTCACTTGGGCGACGTTCACGCCCTAAACGCGAATCGGGGCCAGATAATGAACTCGCCGGATAAAAGCGCACCCGACAATCCTCACGCGGAACAAGCCCCGGTTGAGACACATCATTCGGGAATATAGTCGGGTCTTGAAATTCCGGCAAATCTGCTAGGTCATAGACATTGACTTGATAATATTCATCACGATTCCCTGCCAATGGAACAGTGTCAAACGGTGCTTCCGGTCCAGTGCCGTTGGGGTCAAAGTTATACCAGAGGCGTTGATTAACACCAATTTGCCCCGTTGTTGTCGCAAGGTCAGCAGTTTGCCAACCAATCAGTTGTTGAATCCAATAATCGGATTCTGGACTAATTGAGCCATCAACAGGCGTATAATCACTGTTATTTACCTTAGGTATCGCAATTTCGTTGACAGCATGCGGTGGTTTAAAGGCATACCCCATCCCGATTTTTGCCCAGTCGTCATAAGATGTTTCCGATAACATCGACTCGGACACATCCATCAGTAGGACAACATCTAGTGCCGCCGTCTCGGATAATGCCGAGGCTTGTAGGGTAAAATTCTCCCAGCCCAATAATCGCAAGAATACCGTCGGCGATTCTGCCTGTACCGTCACCTTCACCAACTTCCGCTGGTCAGCCGTACACAGCTCTGCCTCCAGTGCTTCGTGGGCTTCCCACTCTTCAATAGTTGGGAAGTCTGTATCAACTGCCTGACGGTCAATGGTCTGGCATGATTGCACCAACACCTCGACAGCATCCAGCCCATGAAATTCCACAAACTGCTTTGCCGCAATCGCAACAGTCGCTTCTTCCGTACCCTGACGCATCTGGGTCGCCGCAGCCAATGATGCACTGTCAACCGCACGTCGGATGGTCGCATAACGCACAAACATAAGCGAGACATCAGTCGTCAACCCAACAAACCCCAGCAACACAACAAATGCGATTGCCAGAATGATGATGGACTGACCCCGTTCAGCTTGTCTTAGATGGTTCATAAACTTCTTTATCATATCGTCACACTCTACTCTATGGCAGTTGATAGGTGATATTCGGTGCTGACGATGGTAGCGGGAAAGCTGACCATAACGCAATCACCATCACGTCGTCGTATGCTTCTTGTAAGGGTCGGAACAGTGGGAAGTTCAACAACAAATCATGTTCCCAGAAGACTTCAACCAAAGTAATGCCCTGTGGTTCAAAAAAGCGTCGTTCGTTTTGCGAATCGTAGACCGCATTGACCCAATCTTCATAGGGAGTCGCTGGAGTCGTCGGTGGCGGGTTATACAAATCCGGTTCGATGAAGTCGGGCATATTAATCAGTTGTTCAACCTCACGTATCGAGAACTCTGACCCATAGCAATAAACATTGGGGTCATCCACACGATGTTGACCGAGGAAGGAAAATCCACGTTGATACTCTCTTTCTTCATCAGATAATCGTGTACCATCTTCCGCACGTACCTCCAAAACATATTCTTCAGAAGTATGAGGATTAACTGTTACCAGTCCGGGTGACCCATCGCCAACAACCAGATAATCAAAGGGGTCATGCTCAAAGCTGGGATTTGCCGGAAGTGCATCAGTTGTGGTTGTCTCACGGGTGCATTCGTTGGCATTCGTAGGATAACGTCCCACAACAATCGACTGTAATCCCGGCGGATAATCATCTCGTTGCGCCGTATCATTCAAGTCAAATGTTATCTTGTATTCGTCAGAGGTCGGACTAATCTGGGTCGCAGCCTGTGGTGAAAACCGATAGAAGATCGGACGTGAGTCATCCCCTTCCTCATTGGGTTCTGTACCACGGAAGTCTGCATTATTTACAGGTTGAATCGCAAACACCGAAATAACAATATCATCTTGCCCATTCACCATATTAAATTCAAGCGGTTGCAGTGATGTTTCCATGATACATGCAATAAAAGAATAGAATCCATAGTTGCTACCCGTTACACATTCGCGCGCGTTGGTCGCCTGCTGAACTTCATAGTCACCATCACTCAGCCCATAATATGTCTTCCATATATCGGGATGAATTGATGCCTCATTTGTCCATTGGAGTGGGCTTAGGTCACCCTGCAAAAAGGTGGCAGACCGCGCCCCAACGCGGGTAATTTCGAGCAGAGATAACCAGCGATTGGTATACCACCCCACCTCAACAGCCCCCGCAATCAAAATTGCCAGCAAGGGAGTGATGAATGCCAATTCCAGCATACTTTGTCCCCGTTGGCGATTGCGAGTTGCCATAGTGTAGTTTGGCGACCCATCTAGGATTCTCAGAATTGTTCTAAGAAATTGTCTCATATGATTTCTCGTTTGATGTCTAGACCAAGAAAAGAGATTTACTTTCAGATACTACCACAATAGCACACTTGTTATCTAACAGAATCAAAGAAATGATAGGGTTTTGTCAAAGGATAATTACATCCGTGTACGAAAGCAAACCCCACACAAATGTAGGGCTTGCATTTATAGATATTCGGATGTCACTGAACGATTCGTCAGTTATGCCTCGTCATCCGGCTTACTCAAACGGGATAAACGTTCGTTCATATCACCGCTATCTTTTTTCTGGGACTTGGGTTTATTGGGGTCAGGCACTTCATCGACAATATCAAATTTCTGGAATCGGTCAGAAACTTCAGGTGCTTTTGGTACAGGGGAATTATTAAGCAGGTTTTCTAATGATGAGCGTGTCTCGTTCAATTTATCCGATACACTGTCCAACACGGAACGATTTTCAGCTGATGGCGATGAGTCAACACCTTCAATGGGAATCCGTGTACTTCCGCCACTTGAAGACGGTTTAGAAGGCTGTGATTGTGATTGCTGTTGTTGCCTATCCAATGCCATTTCTAATGTGGTCATTTCCTGCATCAGATGTTGTGTCAATGTCCGATGGTCACGCAACTCGGATTCTGCAATCGAAACTTGTTGTTGCTTCATATTGAGTTGGCTCTGTATGCGTCGCGCACCAAACTCATCACCCGACTGCACCATCGCATCAACCTGTTCATCAAGTGCAATCGCCTCTTGTGTCAATTTGTCAATCTTCGCTTGAATCTCATCCTCATAAGCAAGGGCTTCATCCAGCCGTTTATGTAGTGACTGTACAGTTCGGCGCGGATTGGTTTCAGTTTCTTCGGCATCCAATTTGATACGGGCTAATGGCGATTTGGGATTGCGTCCAAGAAAATCATTGATTTGTGCGTTGACCAATGTGGAAATTTTGTCAAATATACTGTCCATACTCATCCGTTCTTTCTGCTATTCGCGTGCAGTTTCATCCATTATAAGCCATTTTGCCCTAAGTTGACGACCAGACTCATTCAGTTGTTAGACAATCGCCATCCCATGCCAGCCGATATATCGCCATATTTGCCCCACCCTGTTGTGGTGCTGTTGTCCCTCCCGTAATGAACACACGGCATAAGCGCGGGTCATTGACATCATCACCGGGGATTTGGTCAGGAAATGCCATCAAATATTTAGCATCACGGTCTTGCATCAATTGCCACAGTGCATCGGCATCAGCAACAATCGGTGCGACATCAGGGCTAACCAAGCCAGCAATATCCAGCATATCACGCGGGGTAAAATAACCCACTGCACCAATATCATGAATTGCCAAAAAGTCACTTTGCTGAATGTTTTCGTTAATCCACCGTGCCGATGTCACCATCTCCTCATTGATAATCGCCACATCAGTCGCATAAATCGGAGGTGCAAGAATAATCGTAAATGCTATCGACCCCAAAACTCCCGATGCCAGCAACGCACGACTCACAACGCGGGGTAACATTTGTCGCTTCCACATCTGCACGGCATACAGAATCCCAATCGCCCCTACCATTACCAGCGCAGGTAACGCCGGAATCACATAACGCCCATGTTGATACCCTGCCGGAAGTCGCGCCGCATACAACATCACCAACGCCACCGCCCACGCTAACGGCAACATCAATAACAGCCATGCCCGTGTCTTTTCGCGTCGGATAATCATCCAGACAAATATCAATACCCCCGGAATCAGCAAGAATTGTCCGCCTGCTAATATCGGAATAACTAAGTTTTGTATGCGCGTCAAATAGGGTAGCTGTAGCAAAATCGCATGTTGCTCGAATTTTGCATTTGCCGTATTCGGTAACAATCCACCTGTCAGTTGCAAATTTAACAACAGATACGGACTCATCACAACCACAAATGCAACAACCGATACAACACCATAGACAATAACCTGCCGGAAACTGCCCTGTGGTTGCACAATCAAAAATGTCAAGCCGATGAGTCCAACCAGCAGAATTCCTTCCGGTCGTGCCAGTGTCGCCAAGGCTGAAAACACACCAAATATCACACCACGCCACATCAGCGACAATGATGATTCAATATAATGTTCACGCCACGCCAGATAGAGCAAGACAATCGTCAGCAAGCAGAAGATAATCGTCTCCATACCCGATGCTGCCGCCCACACCAAATGCCATGTTCCTAAAATCAGCACACCACCAACAAACGGCGCAAATCGAAATTCAGGTAGTTGCCATGCAACCATCCGCGATACTAACATTGCCATGATACCCAACGAAATAGCACCAAGCGTATGTGTCCAGAGTGCATAGGGGATATTGAACAGGTATCCGATTGACAACAACACGGTATAAAGTGGCGATGTAGATGCCGCACTCGGCTGACCGGGAATAAATGCCCATTCGCCATTTTGCGCCAAGTTCCGTGCATAAGTCTGATGTATCCAACTATCATCTAGCGGAAACCCCTCACCTGCTGTTAGCACATACAACACCACCAACAGAATTGACGCTATTAGGCAAAATATGTCAAGTTGTCGAAACTTAATCTTTGATAATGGCATATAGGCGCACATCTTTCCGGTTATCAAACGGGATAGGCTCTAAGAAATCCGGCGGGTTATTGGCATCAAATTGAAATGGCAATGGTGCAGCACCAATAAAGCCGTCTTCAGTTACCAATTCAACCACCAGATAATCAATATCATATTGTTCAGCAATCGTTGGAACAATCTCCACTGATTCGTTGGGTATCGACACCCCACCCATGCCGAGGAAGTAATATAATTGGGCAGGGTCATTAATCATTACACGGGCAGATTGGGGCAAGCGTTCTTGAATGCCTTCATATAGTCGTCCAATACCCTGTTGGGCAGGTACACGCGCAGGCAATGCTACCGTGACAGTAATCGCAATCCCGATGAATAACATCATCACAGAGAAGATTGGCTTCGCAGTTTGCGCCTTCCAAGCCCGTCGTCGCGTCGCAATCCAATCAATCACATCATCTAGCCCAAGCATCGCCAACACCATCCAGAACGGAATCAACGCCGCTACCGCATGGAATAACCCGCCACGATAACCGGGGAACGGAAAAACAAATGTCATTGCCAGATGAATACCAACTGTAAATATCCAGAATCCGCGTAATAGCAGGTTATCTCGCCGTCGCCATAATCCGATTAACATCAGCGGAGTCAGCACAATCAAACCCTCCACTGCAACAAATGTCCCCAGATTATTTGTAAATGCGACCCAACGCGAGTCAATGAAGATATCAAGTCCATCAGCAAACAGCTTATCAGGTGAGGCATCCGGCGGGTAATTGAACAAATCATTATATTCCGTAAACCAGATAGATTGTGTTCCACCAACAGGCAAAATTGTTCCAATCTCATTCAGGTTGCGGATAAACCACGGTGACATCGCTACCACATAAAACACAGTCACAATCCCAAACCACATCACCCTCTGCTTGAGTAAGACAGCAAATTTACCTCGTATAAAATCAAAGGGGAACAGCAACACTGCCCATGCAGTTAAGATTAACAGTAGCCCATCAGCACGGGTGAGATGTCCCAAGCCAGCGAATAACCCAGCCAATATCCAATACAGCCAATTACGTTGTTTGGCAGTCATACCGAGTCCGATAAACAACAATGCCAGTGATCCGATAAAAGCATAAGGCGCAAAGGTATCCATTGTTCCCCAGCGCACCGCAAAAAAGCCACCAATAACACTGAGTAATCCGGCAATCCAAGCATGACGGGTTGTCCCACCAAGTATTAATGCGAGTCGATAGGTAATGATACCCACGCCAGCGGTCATTAACGCCAAGAAAAATTGTGCAGCTTGATACGAATCCGACGCATTAAACAAACGCATCCCCAAGCTACCAACAAATCCGGTTATCGGCATCCAATAGAGATTTGACGGGGCAGGTAAACTATCCGGCGCGCCGATGTATATCCATAAATAATCATCAACAAAGCCATCACCCATCGCTACTCGTTGCGCGACATTATAGTGATAATAAGCATCAGGATAAGCAGGCATCCCAACCAGACCATAAGTTAAAACAAATGCAAGCACTGTGACAACAATCGCAAATATCAGCTGACTACGCGAAATCTTCAACATGTTGATTACTCCGTATCCACAACATACAGCTGAACAGTTTCCGAGTCGTATACCAATTGCAGATATTCATTCTCAATCGGTTGCCACTCACCAAAAGGTTCCGCAATATTGTCGTCATACCAGATAACATCCACGCCAACCTCTGACAAAAAGTCCTGTCGCCAACTGTCTCCTGTAGCATCAGTATAGAACTGCATCAACTGTTCGCGCTTCACATCAAAATTCGCCGTCTCAATCCAATGTCCTGCAAACACACGCCGTCCGGTCATGCCAACAACCTCCCCACCGTTGCCCGATGTATCCCAATCAAAGGTCGTCAGAATCAAATCATCTACCTCTGTATTTGACAAAACCCAATCTCGTGCGCCGAGTTCATCATCACTGTAAAACACGCCTGTCGCGTCAGTCGGATTCGCTAGCCCGATAATATTGCCAAACAGCACCAAAACCACTGCTAGTCCTCCTGCCGTAAAATAGGGAATATTGGCAAAGGGTCGCCAGCTTTCCGTGATGCGTATCAGCACAACCCGATACCAGCCCAAGCCAGCCAACAATGCCAGCGGTGTCTGTACACCTAACAAGTAGCGTCTCTGTGTCGGAAACGGTGCATACAATAGAATCAATACAACACCTATCCATATCAACGGCACAAGCCACAATTTATCCTCTGAGAGTTTTTGGTGAATATGTCGCCAACCCAGCACAATCGGAATCAGAATCGGCAAATACCCCAGCAGATAATAGATTGGAGACGGTGATAAAGTCTGATTCTGCGCAGTGAAATCTGCCCAAATTGGGTCACCAGAAATCATGAGATACTGAATAACAGCAATGCCACCATGTGCCAACGCCGGAATAACCAGCCATACCGCTTGTCCCATCGAAACTGACTTCTCTACAAAGACAAAATAAGCTGTCACCAATCCGAATATTGGAAACATCATCAACACGACATAGGGTTGCACGATTGCAGACAAAAACAGCGTGATGGTCAAAACAACGATTGACCGTATATTAGGTTGACTAAGCCAGCTATCAAACGTCAGAAATGCAACAATCTGCAAAATGACGGCCATCGCAAAGTGAGGCATAATCAACGCGCCCAATAGATTATAAGCATCCAATAACCATAGCTCAATCGGAGCACCTTCGGGTTGGGTAGTCATCTCCGGTGCGAGGAAAAACAGTAACCAACTCCAGCCGAAGACAATCGTCGCAAAAAATAAACCCGCCCAGCGTTCGCCAAGTTCTTTCAGATAACGTGACATAAACGCCCAGATTGCTAACACCATCAGCACTGTCAAGACAAATCGTATAATATGATATGCCAGCGCGAAATCAAGTGAGGTCAGTCCAGCGATTGCACCTAGTACAACATAAAATGCCTGCACAGTCGGCAAACCAGCGTGGTCTTCATGCGTGAACAACAGCTGATAGTCAAATTGTCCGCGCGCCCCCTGCCACATCTTTGCCATATGACTGTAATAATCAACCTTCGCGCCATCAGGTAAGGTCGCCGCACCCGAATATGCCCAGCTATCCGGTGTTTGCACAGCACCAACGATATAAGGTGCAGACGTTAACAGAGCTATCAACAGCGCAAAGCCCCAGACAGGCAGAGGGAATCGGGTCATGCCTCGACCCCATCTATGAGTTGTGCCTTGTCCCACCATAGCTTACGAGTGAATATCAGCAAACCCAACACAATAAACGGTATCGGCAAATACACTGTCGGGTGTTCAAATTCCCCTTCGACAGTTGCCACAAAATGTATCCACGGAATGATGAACAATGCCAGCAAAATCAGTACTGACCACAATCCACCCCGACGAATTTTAGGGTGAGCCAACTCACGCAAATAGAAAATCAGCACCGGAATAAACACAACATAATGAGGGGTCGCAGTGCGCGGTGCAACCAGATGTGTCATCAGCAATGTGACCATCACCACCCACATGAACTTCTCGGTTTGGCGACGAATCAAAACATCAAGCCAGCCCCATAACATATACACGACCAGTAGCGCATTGATAATCAGTTGAAGCACATCTCCGAAGCCACCCGATACAACCCACTTGCCTGTGACTTCATCGACACCCAGCCACGGATAATTGACCAGAATCCATATCGGCGACCCTAACTCGGTATAACTCGGATACTGTGCTACCTGCGCTAGCCAATCACTCAACCATGTTGGCACGAGCAAAAATGACACACCCATCAGAGCACCAAACGACACGACAAATCCGCTGACAAATTGCCAGCGACGCACCCGTAATCCCCATAATAAGAGGAACGGTACAATCAAAAAGCCCATCTGAGGTTTAATTGTTGACAGAGCCAAACACACACCGGCTACCCTGTCATGCTTTTTGAACAATGCCCATAAGGTTGCAATCTCTAGGAAAAACACAACATGTCCCGGTTGACCCAGCAACAATCCGCGTGCCGAAAAATACATGAACAGCACCCACAGCACCAACACACCCAACATCAGAGGTTTCGGTTGCCATTGGAACAGGCTCAAACACATCAACAGCGCACCAATCAAGCAGGCTTCCAACAGGGTCATCCAAATAGCCGATGCCCACGAATAATCCACATGCACAATCGGATAAACCACTAACGCTGTATACATCGGATACGCAAATAAACCGGGGTCTTCGCCTTCGATAACTGCCCGACCATAAATCGCTTCTTGGATGTTGAGGCTAGCTTCGTCACCATAGGGATTCAAGCCATCAATCCAATATGACCGCGCTCCCTCCCAACGTGACATAAAGTCATTATGCCCCGGGAACGGTTGCGTCAATGTGTTATATGTGCCGATGGTCACAGCAACAAATACAACCAAAGCAATTAAACCAAGAATAAGGCTTTGACGGTTCAAGCGCATAATCTATCCCTCACAGGTTTGCTCACGGTCAGCTTGACCATCGACATAGTGATACACCAGCAAATCATTAAACTGATAGTCCTTCTCAAATGTAAAGTTATCATCCAACCAATTCTGTACATCGACAAAATCAGTTCGTCCGACCGCCACATATTGGTCAATCACACGCTCAAACACAATCAACCACACGCCATCAGCACCCGCTACCCCTTCCATAATGCACACATCAGCATACAGATTGAGCACTTCTTGTGTCGGTAACGCCAACGTGTCCTCAGAGCTACCGGGGACATCACGCAGGTACGCTTGTGGCAAGTCGCGGTCATAATAGGTCATCGGCAACATACTGAGCTTGCTCATATGGAACACCACATCATCCGATGCGCGATTTTCTTGAATAAAGTCAGCAGTTTCTTCAAATGGAGAATTAGGAAAGGTATCCCATGTGTACTGATAATAGAGTCCAACCGCACCTAACATCAGCCCGATGATTCCCAGAATACCCGCAATCACAGTCGGCAAACCACTGCGTGTGAACATCCAACCTAAGCCAACATATAGCATCAATGCCGATGGTAACAAGCCACGCTCCAGATAAACCGGTTGAACCTGTGACACAACCCACATCAACGCAATCGGAAAGACAAAGAGCCAAAGAGCAAAGAGTAATCCACTCTTATCTGATTCCGATGACCGACGTGGTTTACGGACATACATCACAATCTGAATGATGAAAAACAGAAAGAGGAACAACATCCCTAACAATGCAATCAAGCTCGCTGGCGGTGGAATATCCAAATGCACATTGAGGAAAGAGCGCAAGGTCACCAGCAACTTGAGTCCGTCCGGTGGCACAATCCAATAATAGGAATTAACCTTCTCCAACTGGCTTGGAATGTTAACTAGCCACGGCAGATACACCACAAACGCAATCCCCGCCCCGACAATCATGCCGATAATGTCTTGCCGATTGCGCCGGATGAATGGCACAAGTCCGATTGCCACCAGATAAAATGCCGAAAGTTGTTGCGTGTGCATCGACAATCCCGCCAACACACCAAACGCCCCCCACCATAACCAGCGGTGCTTAGTCTCTTTGTGGGTCGCCTGTAGGTAGCACCACATCACCCCCATCAGCAACAGCCCCATCAGACTGTACATCCGCACCTCTTGCGAATACTGCACATGGAAGGGTGCAACCGCCACTATCAATGCACTGACCAGTCCTGCCCGTTTGCTGAACAAGCGCGTACTGATGGCATACATCAACACCACTGTCAGCAACCCTAGTATCACACTCCACAAGCGCACAGTCACCGGATTCTGTCCGAAGATGCTCATCCAGATATTGAGTGTCGTATAGTAAAGCAAAGGATGAATATCCGCCGCCCCACCGTCAACCGGAGCAAGCGTGCCATAGACCATCTGTGACACACCTGTTTCGGCAAACAGCACCGCAAACGACTCGTCATACCACAGCATGTGCGTGTTGATGCTAATCAGGCGCAACACCAATGCCAGCAATAGAATCAGAAGGAGTGAGCTATGTTGTCTTAGGTTTATCATCAGTCAGGAAAATAGTTTTCATCTAATTGTTTAATGGTATATGTCTTCTCAACGCTTACCCCAACATTGTGTTCAATCATGAGTTGAGCCAATTGCTGACCATCAATCAAAATGACTCGCACATTTTGCATACTTTGAGCATACTCGATTGCACCACGCGAAAACGTTGAAGTCGTAATGAAGACACCTTTTGTTGCGCCCAAACCAATTAAGCTTCCGACGAACGCTTGGACATCGGGTCTACCAACTGTGTTATCAGCCCATCTTTTAGCCTGAATATAAATGGTATCTAAACCTAACTTATCTTCTTGAATATACCCATCAACACCACCATCATTAGTTTGACCAATTGCTTGTCCAGCATCTTGCAATGCACTTCCATACCCCATAGACAGCAACAAATCAACAACCAACTGTTCAAAAAATGCGGGAGATGCACTTAGAACAGATTCCAGCAATTGGTCTGCTAAATCATTAACAATGTTTCGATACGAATTTTCAATTAGTTCTTTAGGGGCAAGTGATGCCGTATCAATATCATCAATTTCATCATCCGAATCACTATTTTTGTTTGGTGTAATAAACTCAAGAAATTCAGGGAATTGGCTCAAATAAGTTTTATCAAGTATTGACGGATTATCTTCCAACACAGAAAAACCTCTATCTGTAATACGGATATAACCACGTCTCGTACTTTCCAATAATCCGGCTTTTTTGAGATAAGTATTAGCCCAATGAATGCGATAATAAACAAGTGTTTGCTTGCTATTCCTGAGCAACTTATCACGGTCTTCTTGACTTAAACCAAAATAGTCAGAAAGTGGTTCGACCGCTTCACTCACATGATGCTCTTTGCCATCTCCCATAAATTGTAAGAGTGGCAACATAAATTGATGATATTTAGGCACTGCCATTTTAGCTAAGCCTCCAACAAATCCAGCACATCATCGGACGCATTCGCCAGACGGTCATCACTACTCTCTTGCCAGCGTTTAATCACATCCGTCGGGTCTTGCAATTTCAACTGTGCTGATACCGCCTCATCATCGGCAACGCCTGCTTCCAACCAACGACGCAGTGCATCACAAGCCTGATAGGCTGCCTCAGTGTTCAGTTGATGTCCGGTCGCTTGAATCAATGCCAGTAGAGGCACAATACCTAATTGAGGTTTCGCTTTGCCATATGCCCATAATGCCGTCGGACGACTGTCTTTATGTGTCGCAACCACCTGTGATAACTTATCAATGATTTGATTTTGCTCATCATCGTCCAGCTTCATCCGCAACATTTCACGGCTGAGGTTCTCGACATAAATGTCGCCAGCCTCCGCCAATTGCTCACCTTGATTAGACCGTTCCAGCATCAAACCCAATTGGAACATGGCATTTTCACGAATGTCAAAGTCTTTGTTTTGTAGCTCACTGAACATCTCTGCCAGTGCTTTTTCACGATATTTCTTTTTCATTTAATCCTCAATTTCAGGAATCGGTTCTTGTCGTAACTTCTGATAAAACGCAATCGCTATCCCGACCAGCAACAATGTCCGCATAATGACAACCACCGCCCACGGCATAAACAATGCGCCCCCCATCACACCCGGTGGGTCAAGGTCTCCGGTGCGTATCCACAAAAACGGATACTCTGCAAAAGAGAGCAGGCTGAGCAACACCGTCACCAAAACACCCGTGCGCGTCGGGAAGACCAACAATGTTAGCGGAATAATCTGCGTTATCCACTGTGGACTCCAGCCTTGTGATTGCAGATAAAAAATCAATAGGGTAATCCCAACAAACGCCACCAGCCCAATGTTATCCAGCCGTTTGGTTCGGATAAAAACAAATAGGCCAATCAGCCCCGCCACACCCAAGCGCAACCATGACGGCACAATCGGCGGATTTTTGTCATCAAGCAGTCCGGCTTGGTCAGAATAAAAATGGCTTTCCACTGACCCAAAGTTACCCGTTGTGTAATTGCCATCAATCAATGCCCATACAGATTGATAACTGGCTTTCTCGAATTGTGAGGTTAGCGAGACCGCCGTCATCTCAGCATTTACACCCAACAACGGCACATATACAACCGCCACCGTCACCAGCGCAATAACTGCATACAAAACAGACTGCTTCACCTCACGGAAGCGAATCACCGCACCGAGGAGCAACGCCGGAACAAACTTCACCAGCACACCAATGCCAACCGCAATCGCAGACCGTGAGTCGCGTTTTTGTAGGAGCAGATGTAATCCCAGCAAAAAGAAGAAAGTCATCATCGAATCGAAGTTCCACCACATAAATATGGCAGGCGCAACCGACACCGCATACACCCATGCCAATGCCATACCTGTATTCCTACCATACAGGGTCGCACCAATCCGGCGCATCATCAGCAAATTGCCGACTTCAAACACCAGCATCAACATACCCAACACCATTGACCAACTGGTATAGTTGACATTTTCACCCAGTAGCAAATAGGTCGCAGTCGTTGTGATAAACCACACAGGCGGGAACTCACTCCACCAATCACGGAATGGCAGATTGCCGTCTTCTGATAATTGCGCCAGTTGATAGTGATAGAGGCGGTCACCACTTGTCCCAACCCCTTGCTCACCAAAGTCCGTCAGAATCGGTTGATATGCAAGAATCATAATCAGACGAAAGCCGATATACAGGAATAGCAAAACCCGCATATCACCAAGCAACTGCCCCAGATTGAGGTTATCATCACGCTTCATTATTCACCGTCCTTGACGAAGATACTTGCCAGCTCATCTTGATATTCTGTACGCCAATCGTCAGCTTCTTCCAATTCTTCCGCAAGTCCGCTACCCGTTTCAATCACAGCAAAGGAAATATCCCATTCGTCAAATTCGTCACGCCATTCATCGCCACCAATCGCCACGCGGAAGTAGTCATTCAGAAATTCAATGTACAGGTCGGTGCGTCCATCAATATAAACTAGATGTTGCGGGGCATGGAACATCAGATACCCGCCCCAGTTATAGCTATTGAACATATTGCCTTCTAGCTCAATTGAGTTCAGGTGTTCCACAGCGTCAATTGGTAGCACCGCTGACTGCCCTTCGTAGATGGTATCAGGGTCTGCCACCACCAGAATATTGGATAATGCGCCAATGCTAATCAAAACCAGCAGTACAACGTTTATTCTTGCCCGTCGTGGACTTTCAAATTCTTTTCGAGGTAATTCCCAACCATGCACCTGCAATACATTGGCGAAGTGATAGGTCGCAATCGGGACAGCCGCAACGGCAAACAGAGATAAATTCCGCGCTGCCATCAAGGACAGGAACATTGTCCCACATAGCAGAAACCATTCTGTCCAGTCGAATTTGCGCTTGCTAGAGGACAATGCGCCAATAGTCGTCGCCAACAAAATAACAAATCCCCATGTAAACCGCTGATTGAAATCCGGTGATTGCCACTCTTGAATAAAGCGACGCAGTTCTTCAATACCGAAGGTTTTTAGTGGTGCAGTATAAACACCAAAACCGTTCACATTAATCGGCAACACAAGCGTCATCAACAGGGTCACAAGCAGTAACTTACCAATTCCGCGCATCGGCATCCGTGAATCACCCGCATCGACAATCGTATTGATAAACTCACCAACGACAAACGCCCCCACAATGATGTATCCGATTGGATACCCCGTGTGAGCATTACCCCATATCCACATAATCGGAATCATCCAGATGAGGCGGTCACGTCCGTTGCGTTTATAGTCAAAGAGGAGGTAAACGAATATTGCTCCAAATAGGAATGAAAACATCTGTGGGCGTGCCGACCAGAATGTTGCCGCCGTCGCAGCACCAAATATCAGCAGAAACGCCTGCATGTAAATTGTGCCTGACCCAGCCTTGTATAAGAAATACATCCCACTGACCGCAAATATCGAGGTATACAATGTCAGCCCGATGTTGCCTGCCAGTGACCAGACCAGATACATGATAATCTGTGCCAATGTGCTTGAATTGTTATACGGTGTTCCCGCATAAGTGAAGGAAAAAGTATCAACCGTAATTGGTGTACCCATCTCCAGCATATACTTACCCGTGTGCATATGCCACCACATATCAGTGTCCGTCACAACACGGGATGCCATCGCAAATAATAAGATGAATACAACAAAAAACGCGGTTCGTTCAATGGTTAGATGTCGCAAAGAAAACGGCATAAGTGTCCTCATCGCCCAAATGATTACTTCATCTATTATGCCAGCCGTCTGTGCTTTAAAGCGTTAACGCTTGTAAAAATATACTAACCTTTTGGATAAGGTCACTCTACATGCAGGGGCAAGAAAGCCTGTGGCAAGGGTTCACGCAGGAATTCAAAACGGGCAAAATTTTGATTAAACATATACACAGGCATCTCAACCGTATCCGCATCCATCTCACCCAGATAGACCTGTCGCAACCGCTGATAGTATCCATAAGTAGGTGACAAGTCTTGCGCACGGTCAAGCAAATTAAGTGCCGTTTCAGTATCACCGTCATACCAGTACAACACACTCAGGTTCGCCCAAGAAATAGTATGGTTTGGCTCAAGCAATAAGAACTGCTCATATGACCGAGTCGCCTCGTTTATCGCATTTGTATCCCCGCCACTGGCTAATAATCCCCACACAAATCCCTGCTGTTGCCAGTAAATCGGCATGAGAGGGTCTTGTGCCACAACACGATTGAGTTGGGTTGCGGTCTCACGATAATTTGCCAGTTGTTCTTCCTGAGAAATATCCTCGCCATGTCCAAATGAAATCCGCATCGCATCCAAATATTGCTGATAAACTCCCGTACTCCAGATACCCGTCGCCAGCAAGCCACCCCACAGCACCACCATCCCAATCGGATGTCCCAGTCTACGCCACCATGCAGTCATTGGTTGTGGATAATGTGGCGCACACACCAATACCAGAATAAACAATGCAACCAACGCAACTACAGGCATCATCGACGGCAAGTCAAATAAGTGATGAATACTAAACCCCGCCAGTGCTGCAATCGCTGGAATCCAAATCAATCGTTCTTTTGTATCAATATCCGACCAACGGCGTTTGATGAGATATACAGTAAAAGCCACCGTACACACAAAAACCACAAACCCAACCAGACCCATCTCCGCCAATATATTTAATGGCACACTGTGCGCATGAGCATGAGATTGCTGTCCGGGTATTTGAATACTCAGCGGGTAGTCTTGACCGAAGGTGTACAAGCCATGTCCGGTAAGTGGTTTTTCAGCAAATTGCTCTAAAGCAGAATTCCATAAACGGGTACGTAATTCAGGTCGGCGCACCGATATTGAAAACGAATTAATGAGCAATCCCATTACAACCAGAAACACCACAAAAACACTCAGGCTGAACCCACCGAGCAAGCGTTTTTGTAACCTTGAGCGATTCGCCCACCATCGCTTAATCGCAGACCATGAGAGCATGTTATAATGAACCAATAGCAAGACTGCCAACACACTCAAACTACCGAACATGCCCAACCATGCACCCCGCGATAAGGTCAACAACAAATTGACAATCACAAATAGGCTATACAATCCCCAACCTATCCGCCCGATACGATGATTTGCTGTCACTGCACGTGCCACCGCAAACGGGGTCATACCCAGCAACACAGCCCCGAGCGCATTGGTATTGCCGATGAGGCTCACAGGTGCGACCAATTCACCTGCATTCGCAATCTGAAAAAAGCTGAATAAGATAATCATAATGCCAGCATTCAAGAAAGCATCAATCAATTGCTTCCTGCTAACACCGCCGTTTGCCAAAAAGTCATGCAGAACATACCACACCGCTATATACGTCAGCATATACCATAGCCCTATCAGACTACGCCGAGCACTCTCCATATTGGCTAGTATAGAAATCGCAAAGACAGCAATCCACAACACAAAGACAATATCAAACGCCGTCCGATGCCAATCCCAACCCTGTCGCCACCGCACAAATACCCATAGTCCTAGAGAGACAATCATCAAACCAAATGTCACCATATGTAAATCCGGCACAACCACGCCATTAAAGGTCGCACCGAGTGGGGACATCAGATAGAGAAAAACAAATGTGATATACAAACTAGATAGCAAACGCCTGATTGAGGGTGACATTAAGCCTGACTTTCACAAGACTGAATATAATTAGAGAGGTAAGCCCTTTCGCATTTTAGCAGAACGCAATTCGGAGAATAATTAATGGTTGGAAAATTGTTTCGTCCTTATGTTGTCATCACACTACTTTGCCTCGTGTATTGTCTTGCAGTCATTGCGATACGGGGCAACGGCGACCCACTCATTCTCATGACAATTGGTACTGATTACAACCCAACTCTAGCCGACCATGCTTATACCGAAGAAGGCTATGATGGACAATTTGTCTATTACATCGCTGACAACCCTGATACCGCCAGCCAATATATTGATGTGCCTGCTTATCGCTTCCAACGGATTCTATTACCATTTGCAGGTCGCCTCGCCGGATTCGGACAATCCAGCCTGATTCCGTTTTCGCTTCTAGTTGTCAATCTGTTAGCACTAGCAGGCGGAACATACTTACTAGAAAAGCTCCTCACAGCACACAAAGTTAGTCGTTGGTATGCAGTTGGCTATGGTTTGAGCATTGGGGTTTTCGGGTCAGCCCGACTCTTGACAACAGAAACTCTGGCTTACGGATTGGTTCTACTCGCAATCTGGCTCTATCATAATGACCGCATAATCTGGTCAGCGGTCATTTTTGCCCTATCCGCTTTTGCAAAAGAAGTCACCCTCATCTTTGTCGCGGGGTATGTCCTCTATCTGTTCACTCTGAAAGAATGGCGACAGGGAATCATGTTTGCATTGATTGCAGGCGTTCCATTTGCTATCTGGCAACTGGTCTTATTCAACACATTTGGGGAATTTGGGGTCGGCTCAGGTGGAAACCTTGCAACCGGATTTGAAGTCATTCCGTTTATGGGATTCTTTCGTATCCTGATTGAGGGGGGTATAGGTATATTCGCAGTCCTCGCGCCGATTATTGGCATCTTCGTGATTTTTCCAACTGTATGGGGATTATGGCAGTGCTGGCAAGACTATCGAAACAAAGGCTGGTCACTATATTCTTGGCTGTTACTGGTTAATTCAGCAGTTATGTTGTTCGTCCCATTCTCAACCTACCGTGAACCCCTCGGCATTCTGCGGTTTATCGTCGGTTTACAAATAGCCATCATCCTCTACAGTGCCAAACACAGAAAAAGACGCGCCCTGATGAACAGTACCATCTGGTTCATCACGACGCTCTTTGTCTTTATCTCAGATTTTAGTGTGCCTGTATCCTAGAAAAGAATTGCGAGATATACGCCTGACGGTTCAGAAAACAGCACTTTTAGTAGCAGAAACGCACCAATCAATAAGAATATAATACCAACGGCAATCATCATAATGTCCCAAAAGATATTGCGTTCCGATGTTTTCCAGCCACGCTGTTCACTCTGGCTAACCTGCCATTTCCACCACGCATTGCGGAAGAAGACCAGTGTCACACCAATACCAACCGGCAACACAGCGCATATCAATTGACCAAACGTTTCATACCACATAAGTTATTTACCACATAAAATGTACAGGTTTACGGATATATTGATTATACACGTCCTCGACTTTTTGCATCTGGTCATCCGTGAACGGCGGGAGTTGTGTCGCGGTAGCATTATCCTCTGCCTGTGACGGATTCTTCGCACCCGGTATCACACAGGTAACCGCATCAAACATCAAAATCCAGCGCAATGCAGTCTGTGCCATCGTTGCATTTGCTGGTACGAGGTCGCGCAATTCATCAACAGCCTTCAGCCCTGTGTCATAATCCACACCAGAGAAGGTCTCGCCGACATCAAATGACTGCCCATAACGGTTAAAGTTGCGATGGTCATCGTCAGCAAATTCAGTCGTTGGTTTCATCTTGCCAGTTAGCAATCCACTTGCCAGTGGTACACGCGCCAGAATACCGACTTCTTTTGCCTTCGCCATTTCAAAGAACAACTCGGCTGGACGATGGCGGAACATGTTAAAGATAATCTGCACAGTCTGAACACCCTCATAATTCATTGCAGCAAGGGCTTCTTCGACCTTCTCAACACTCACACCGTAATAGCGAATCTTTCCCTCTTGCATGAGGTCATCCAATGCACCAAACACCTCAGGGCGATAGTAGACTTCAGTTGGTGGACAGTGTAACTGCACCAAATCCAACGTTTCTACATCGAGATTCTTCAGACTGCGTTCGACAAATTGAGTAAGATTTTCTTTGCTATAACCATCTGCCACATGCGGATTCAGACGACGACCTGCTTTAGTGGCGACAATGATGTCTTCATCACGCTCTTTCAACACCTGAGAAATCAAGCGTTCACTGCGTCCATCACCATACACATCGGCTGTGTCAATAAAATTTACGCCCATGTCTATTGCTTTGTGTAATGCGGCAATCGCATCTTCTTCGGAGACTGTCCCCCAAGAGCCACCAATTGCCCATGCCCCAAAACTCACTTCTGAGACTTCATAACCTGTTCGTCCAAGTTTACGATATTGCATGTTTACTCCTCACTGTTGTGAAATTGACATGCAAAATATTTTATCAACGAACAAAGCGTGACAGAGTAATACTTATGGAATTTTAAACTGTGGGAATTTACAGCCCTGCCATCCGCAAAACTTTACCAACAGTCCGAATGATGATATTAATATCCAGACCTAGTGATTGATGGCGGATGTAATAGAGGTCATATTGTAGTTTGACCATCGCGTCTTCGTCAGTCGAACCATAGTGATAGCGTACCTGTGCCCATCCTGTCACACCCGGGCGGATGATATGACGAGTCCGATAAAATGGAATTTTCTTCTCTAAGCGAATCACATGCTCTGGACGTTCAGGGCGTGGACCGACGAGGCTCATATCGCCTTTAATGACGTTGTAAAGCTGGGGTAATTCATCTATGCGTGTCTTCCGCATAATGTTACCAAACCGTGTCACACGCGGGTCATTCTTCTGTGCAAACACTGCCCCCGTTTTCGCTTCAGCATCGTTTGTCATCGTGCGGAACTTGACCATACGAAACGGACGACCATTCAAGCCAATCCGCGTCTGTACATAAAATACTGGACCGCGTGAATCCAGTTTGATTATCAATGCAATGAGTGGCAACAGCAGGAAAAATGCTGGTAGCAACAGAATAGAGATAGTTACATCAAGCAGACGTTTCAGTAAGGGATAAGGATTCAAACGATTGGATTGACCAATTGGCAAAACCACAGTCCAGTTATCATTTACGCTCTTAACAGGTACACGCCCCGTCATACGCTCATAAATAATCGGCATTGGGGTAACCGAAATCCCACGCTCATACGCATCCATCACCCCCTGAAAGGTCTCGCCACTCAAGTCACGGGTTGAGGATATGATTAATTCGCTGATATTTTGTCCGGTAATGATAGCAAGAATATCTTCCCCATGCCCAATCACATCACAGTCGCCGACCTGTGTCCCGACTTCATCAGATTCGCCAATGACACCAACAACCGTATAAGCATGACTTCTATCAGTGGTTAAGGTATGGATAATTTCTCGCGCCGCCCAATCCGTACCGACAACCAACGCGCGACGTTGAAATGCCTTCCACCCCACCAATGCAGGGTTTACAATCCGCCATGTAGAAATCAACAAAAATGACAGCACAGCATAGTAGACGATAAACAAACGTGGTAAAGATTCTGGCTCAGACAAAAAGTAAATCAGCAAATACACAATCAACATTTGCAGTTGTATAAGAGCCAGCCGTTGGAAGGACGACGTTAAGCTAGATGCGATTTGTAGGTCATAGAAGTCATTCGCACCTGCCAGAATAAACCAGACCGTTGTCAATAAACCAAACCAGAATACCTGTGGGATAATAAAATCAAAAGTAAACGGAATGTCACCCACAAATGCCCAGATACCCAGCGAAATATAAACAGCAAGCACAATACTCAGCGCATCGCCTGCCATCAATAGCAAGCGTCTTTCCGATATTTTTAGCTGTAACCACGAACGATTTTTAGGTGATGGTGAAAATATCATTGGGTTTACACAATCGTCTCTACCAGTGCCAGTATATTTTCAGTGTAACAGACTTCTTGTTTTTAGATTATCAATTTTCGTAAATATTCTCTAACTATCGTGGGAAAATTGTTGATACCTGATAAATCTCCACATCACCAAAGCTCGCCACAAACGTTAAATCACGCAGACATGCCGCATCACCATACTGTCGTTCTTGCAGACCATAAATGACATAATTAATCGTATAACGTCCATTAAACCCATCTAAACGCCGTAACGCATCATCGCAGTCTGCATCATTATCTCTCTGATACAAATCAGCAACCGTATCGAATTTCATCCTAGAGTCCATCGTCTCATGCGGGTGTCCAGCAACGGTATATGTACCCAACCACAACGGAATCCACGTACTTATCTCTGGGCTTGCCAACACAACATCTGTTGCAGTTACTCTTTGTTCGAGCCAATTAAGTGCCACACCATAGTCACGGGAGGCAATCAATCCTTGCGAATCAAGTGAGTTTTGTGAGGCAATCGGGATAAGTGGTGTCAGTAAAGCCACAAGGTTACTAATCATGACCAAAACAACCACCAATGCAAATGTAATTGTACGGTATCGTCGTTGAAAATATTGTAACCAGACATCTTCAATCGACCGTGTCGCAAAGTAGGCAACTGGAATCATCACACCCACTAGAAAATGTATGCGAATGTCAATCGGAAGTAATGCCCCAATACAAGACACCAACAGCCAAATAATCATATAGCGGTCACCATCGGATTCAAATCGACGAATCGCACGATAAATAGACGGCAATCCTATTAGAAGTAGTATTCCCAACGACAGCAACAACTGCAAGGGATCAACAACTTGGCTAGACCGCTGTTGTATCCACTCTTGGACAAACACATTACTACGCAAAACAAGGACATTATAAATTAAGAAAGGTAACGCAGGGACTAGTGTCCACATCATCCAAAGCAATTCCCGATTTGTCACCTGCTTTGCAAAATACCACTGAAACACAACCGTCAAAACAACAGAAATTACTAATAGCAAATAAGCTTCGGGATATAGAAGCACCAGCACGATGCCTAACACAAACGCAACTAGCCCACTATTTCGTACTGTTGGGACAGTCATCACCCCAGGGCGTAATGCAGCAATAACAATTGCACCCAACAATGCCAGACAGGCTATTGTCAGCGGAACATGTATACTGACCAACCCACTATAAAACGGAGACAAATGAGAGTATGTGAGGTCAATTGGAATAGATGCCCCTCCCAAAACGAGACTAAGCCACCCCAGACCACTCCCGACAGCAACCAGCGCAAAAAAAACACGACGTGTCCGTACCCGTGTCCATATCGTCGCCGCCAACTGATATAACGCCATATACATAAATACTGTCACACTTACCCGCGCAACATGGAACACTAGAATCGGTGACAAATTATCTGCTGCCAACCGACTCACTTGCCCCAATAAAGGATACACAGGTTGCAAAATAACGCTCTGATGTGGCTCCGGTGTGTGCATAAATCGGACTAAAATATCACCTTCCATACCTTGACGGATACGTGATAAATATGCAGAAGCCTCGGCATGGCTATGTAATGCCCCCATAAATTGCCAATTGGATTCTGTGTTATTGTTCATGACAACCCACAAAAATGGTATAAATGCCAATCCAACAAGCAAGATACTAACAATGAATACCCATCGCCATTCCTTCGGATTCACATGTCCCGTAATACCAGATTGCATACAAACATCCACCTTCTTAATTGGGCAAGTGCATAACTATTGTTTACAATTAGAGTATATCAAATACTACATTCATTTATGGCAATTTGCATTAAGGATAGTGGGAATGTCACAAGCCCGTGCATTGTATCATGTGCAAGAAATCGAACTCACAGTCATTGAGCACACCAAACGCATTAAAGAAATCAATGCTCAACTCGAAGATAATGAGATTGTTCAAGAAGCACAAAAAGAATTTGACCGAACCAAAGCAAAGTTGGACGATGCAACCAAAACAGTCAAAGATGTTGAACATCAAATAGAAACGGTTCAAACCAAACAGAAAGCCACCGAATCCAGACTCTACAGTGGCAACGTCAAAAACCCAAAAGAGCTACAAGACATGCAAGCGGAAATCGAATCGCTGACCCGTCGCAATGGTGATTTGGACGAGAAATTGCTTCAACTTATGATGGTACGCGATGAAGCACAAGCAGACCATGACCAAGCCGACACTGACCTTCAGTCCATCACAGCCGATTGGGAAGCCGAACACCAAGACTTGCTTGAGGAAAAAGAAACACTCAAATCAGAAGCAGACAAACTGATGGCAGACCGGAAAAAAGCGGTACAAGCAGTCAAACCTGAAGCCATGAAAACATATAACAGCTTACGTAAATCAAAAGCCAATCGACCTGTTGCAGGTATTGACGAGGGTGCATGTACCGCCTGTGGCATTGAGCAAAATAACAAAATCATCAGTGCCATCAACCGCGATGATAGTTTGGTCTATTGTCAAAATTGTGGTCGTATATTAGTCAGAATTTAGGAGTGCCGTTATGGGATTTGATATAGATTTGCAAAGCGCAGGTATCGGATACGGCGCAGGCTTGCTCACAGGATATGCCATATATCAATCAAGGCATGTCTTACGGGCAGTCAGAGGTACATTTTCGTCACAGGTTGACTCCGCACAAGCATTCGCTTCTATGGGGGGTGACCGACGTTATGTCAACGAACTCACCAAATATGCCTTTAAATCACACCTATTTCATGATGCAGTTGAACTCGGTGACATTCTTGTCGAGCCACGTTTTATACCGGATAGAGAAATTCCCTTAACAACAGAAGAAGACGAAGCCCTCCGCAAACCCTTTACTGTTGTACCCTTTGTGCCAGACCATCCCTATCTACATCAAGCCTATCATGTCAACACAATCAGTGTGAGCGACCTCGGCTACGGAGACCGTCACATCGCCCTACTCGGTTTACCCGGAAGTGGTCGCACCACAGCCCTACTAACCATTGCATTATGGAGCATGGGGAAAATTGAATTTAGTCAGCCACATGACCCAGTTGTTGAGCGCATTGAGGAGGAAGAAAAAGACCTCCCCCGTGAAGAACGTGAGGAACGGGCAAAAACCCGTGTAGCTATCGAACAACGTGCGAAAGAACAAATGCGTGAAGACCTCGGCATCGACATGAGTGAAGTTAATGCTTCTACATTTGTCCCACCATTTCGTCGGATGGCTCCGATTTATGTGCACCTTGCCAATGTTCGGTTGAGCAGTCGTTCATGGCGGGGTGATGTTGACCCTGCCGAACCCCTCATCCGTGCAGTACAGTATCAAACAGGACGGGTAACATCCAAAACCGTCCCCCGCAAAATATATCGTTTCCTCGATGAAGGGGTCTGTCTATTGCTCTTAGACGGTTTAGATGAGTTACCACCAGCTGAGCAACGTCAGAAGGTCTCATGGTTGCATGCCTTGATGGACGAATATAGCCAAAACTTCATTATTGCGACGGGTCCAGCCTGTGGGTTTGGCGGTTTACAAGAGGCAGGACTTACACCTGTGCATCTACGTCCGTGGAGTCATCAAGACCGCAAAGACTATATCGGAAAACTTGCCACACAATGGGCAGATATTACCGGACAACGTCGCGCAACAATTGATGAAGACCAACAATTTGACCTGCTTGAAGATACTTGGGGGCTAACACCATTAGACACAACCATGAAAATCCGCAGTCAAATGCTTAATGACGAGCATGAACCAGAATTTAGCGATTACGGACAGTGGGTACAACATTATCTTACCAATCAATTTGAAGACGCTGATGATGCCATACCGATGATGGCAAACGCCGCCGAACTCCAATTGGATAATCACTTCTTCACACTCAAAGAATGGGTCGATATTGAAATTGCTCTTGCGCTCAACACACCCAAGCTCACCGCCGAAGAAGTTGAAAACGAGTTCTCACTTGATGATGATGAAACAGGCGACGAGTTTGATGAATTTGAAGACTTCAATGATTTTGAAGACTCCGCAACGACATTTGCTGATGAATTTGAGCAAGAATTAGACGACCCTTTCGATAGTGACATGGCAGAAGATGAAGATTTTGCTGAGTTTGAAACATATGATACCAGCACGGATACAGATTTTGGTGAATTTGAGGTCAGTGACGAAATTGACGAGACCGATGCCAGTGAAGAAGAGGACAAAGACGAGACCAAAGAAGCCCGTCAAATCCGTCGCACAGTCAATAAGCTGTTAGCCACACTCATCAAAATAGGTCTAGTCGAACGTTATCAAGGCAATCGCTATCGTTTCCGCCAGTCACATATTGCCAGTTATCTCGCAAGCCAAAATCTCTTAAATGCTAGCGAGTCTGAGTTACAAGGTAAAGCCATCCAATCGGGGTGGTTGCAGGCGATTGCATATGCCAGTGCCACAATTGATATTTCGGTTGCTGTAGAAGCCAAGATGAGTAGCCCGACAGATGTCCTCTACACCAATATTTTAGATGTCGTGCATTGGTTACGCCACAGTGATGAGTTGGTCGAATGGCGTAACAAATATCTCAATTATCTGGGACAGATGTTTGTCGCCTCCAGCCAATATCAAATTGGACGTGAACGTATTGCAGCTGCTCTTGTCACAACACGCGACCCCGTCGTTCGTAAAGTATTCGGACGGTCAACCCAACATAACAATCCAATCGTCCGTAAGTTATCCATTCTCGCGCTTGGTGTGTTCCAAGATGATAATATGCTTAGTAATTTGAGTGCATTCCTCAAAGATGCCAATGATGATGTACGAGTTGCATCAGCAATTGCGATTGGCAACATTCACAGCGAAGAAGCCGACACCCTACTATCCGAGGAGTTATTCGACACACAATCAGAGCGTGTCCAGCAAGCCATTACAGAAACATTCTCCGATAAACCAGATGTCGGATATGAAATCTTGTGGGAATTGCTAACAGACGAGTCTTATCAAGAGATGTTGCGAGTGCGTCGTGCCGCCGTTTATGGTATGAAGCGCATACACACCAACTGGTCGCTGGAGTTAATTTATCGTACCTACCTCAACGAACAACAGTGGTTCGTCAAATCAACCGCCCAAGCAGCCTTTACCGACCGCCAATCCCAGCGCAACAAAGGTGCCCAACCCTATCCACAGATTACAACCTTACCGTGGTTACAAGAGTGGTCGATGGAATTGGATGAAGAGAGCGTCGTTGAAGCAAGTGGTACGGAACTGCTCAATCTCGCCATGCGTGAGCCAGAATCTACCATACGATTCCTTGCCACACTAGCATCAGGGCAACTCGGTGTGTATCAAAACATTCCCGATTTATATCAATTGCTCAATGACCAAGAAGCGACCGTAAGAGATACTGCCTATCGTGCCTTAAGTGAACTGCAATTACGGATGGGTAAACCACTCCCATTAGCAACTTAATTGGTCGCGCGGTCAAACTCACAGGGGACAAGTTGTACTGAATCCGTATGGAACAAGTAACTTGTCTCTCCATCCGATACCACGATTCGGTATCCGTCTATCTGTACTGATGAGTATGTCTGCCCCTCTTGCGGACAGCCCAAGCTTGTATCTTGCCATTGCACCGGAAGCACATCCTCCAATACAACAGCATCAGCCTCAATGTCATCTTGCTGACGAACACGCCGTATCGCCAATGCAGACAATTCCGCTGCAATCGGGTCAATAGCAGCCAGATACTCGCCACGCAATCGGTCAATATCACACCAAACAAATGACGACTCATCCCAAGTAAGATATGTATGGGTTTGGTTATCTAATGCCCATACAATCTCATACCCACGACTAAGCGGACGTGGCACATCTTGTCGTCCCGTTGAACAGTACACAGTATAAAATAAGCGTGATTCGACCTTCACCAACTGGATTTGCTCGACGGCAACACCTGTATTGTCTGCAAGGTCTTGACGTGTTAACAATACAACCGCTTCATCCGGTGTCATATCAGGATTGATGATTGGTCGCAGTGGTGTTGGCGAGGGGGTTAGGCTAAAGTCTTCTGGTGCAGGTAAATCTTGTGGTGTGATAGTTGGAACAATGGGAGTAACCGTAGGAGTCACTGTAGGGGGAATCAACGTCTGCGTTGGGACAGGTGCATCAGGAGTTTGTGGCGTACAGGCAACCACAACTAATAACAATAACAGCCATCCCAACGGTTTCGGCATAGCGATAAACGCACTTTCAGTATATTTCAAACAAACTTACAGACCGAGTTTTTCCTCAACCTGCTGAACTGTCATACCTTCGATACTGAGAATCTTATCGCGTTTGGATTCACCCGCGACAATCTCAATTTTACTAGTCTCAACACCCAACTTATCAGCGAGAAACTCAACCAATTCTTTATTTGCAGATGGGTCACCCGCAGGTGTTGCTTTTAAGCGAATCTTCAATGTGTTGTCTTCATTCCGTCCTGCAAGTTCAGTCTCTGCAGCACGGGTTACAACGCGCACACCAAGTGCAGCACCGCCACGTGCATCTGTAATTTCAAATTTTCTGTCACTCATGTAATGTTGCCCTTTTACAATTAAATCCTGTAAGTTTATTGTCGTGGTAAAGCCTTGCACAACATCTTATTTTTCTATTGTACAAGGCTTCTGCTTTTTCCACCATAAAGCTTACAGTTGCTTAAGCCTTTATGTCATTACATCCTAAAACAGCAGGCGTGTCAACAAGCTGATACCGATGATAACAACCAGTGGGCTGAGGTCTAAGCCATTCATTGGTGGGAGCGCATTACGAATTGGCGCAAGGACAGGTTCAGTCGCCTGATACAAAAACTGAACAATTGGATTGCTATGGTCAACGTTCGGAAGCCAACTCAACAAAACACGCGCTAGCAGAATAAACTGATAGATTTGCAACATCCAAATCAGAATTACGAGAATACTACCCATGTGTAAACACCTTTCTATACTACCGTTAGACTAATACTGACGTTCACCGAAGATTGCACGACCCACCCGTAAGATTGTCGCCCCTTCTTCGATAGCAATTACATAATCATTGGTCATACCCATACTTAATTCTGGCATATCGACCTTAAAAGAATCTTGCAATTCTTCCCGCAATGCAAACAATTCAGCAAATACAGGACGAATTATATTTTCATCATCAACAAACGGAGCCATTGTCATCAGCCCACAGACTCGCAAATTGGGCAATGCAAGAATAGAAGCGACCTGCTCCCACAATTCATCTTTGACCCTATTATTGTTCTGCCAATTGTACCCGTTAAAACCATGTTTTGCTTCTTCACCGGATACATTACACTCCAATAATACATCAAGTGTCTGCCCATTGTCTTGTGTAATCCGAGATAATTTCTGTGCCAATTTCACACTATCCAAAGAATGAATAATATCAAATATCGGCGCAACAGTTTTGGCTTTACGACTTTGAATATGACCTATCATATGCCACTTGAGCGATTGCTCCACTTGCTTGTTGACCTGTGGAATTTTGGCTTCACTTTCTTCTACGCGATTTTCCCCAAAATGTTGCTGTCCCGCTTTAACAGCCTCTAATATATCAGCAACAGGTTTCTTCTTGCTAACCGCCACAAGTGTGATGTTATCAGGGTTTTGGTTTGATCTAGCACAAGCAGAGGCGATATTATCATTAATCTGTTTCAAATTATCTGCGATGCTCATAGCGACATTACCACGCCAAAACGTCCTGTTTTGCCCTGATCACCACGATGCGAAAAGAAATCCTGCGTATTGTCATAGGTGCAAATACCCATAACTTCAATTTTTGTCACACCCTGACGCTCAAAATCTAAACGATTCGCCGACCATAAATCAAAGTAAGCCGTCCCATCACTAGGGTCACGTTGAATCAAATCTGCATCATCACCATAATATTCCGCAACAGCTTGGACAACTTCCTCACCAACCTGATAATTTCCCTGCGAAATCGAAGGACCTATCACCACTTCAATGTCTTCCGGTTGGCAATCATAGAAGTCTTTCATGGTCTTAATCAAACTTGTCCCCATGCCATTGACTGTCCCACGCCAGCCAGCATGACCGACAGCAATCACTTCTTTTTCCGGGTCATATGCGAGTAACGGCACACAATCCGCATAGCGCATCACCAACGGCAAGTCCTTCTTATTCGTCACAAGTCCATCAGCTTTTGCCAGCCAACGCCGACCTTCTACCGGTTGCGTTGCGACAACCGTATCCACACCATGCACAAGCCATGTTGTCACAGCACAATCTGCGTTCACATCCAATGCCTGATACATCCGCTGGTGATTCGTATACACATCAGACACGTCATCACCATTCGTGCCACCAACATTTAAAGACGACCAGTATGATTCACTTACACCACCATGACGGGTAAAGACACCATGCTTTACGTTGTGCCATCTGTCATGTTGATAGTATTCAAGCCCATTATTTTCAACACGTTCCAAACTCGACTCCTTGAAAGATTACCCGTTTAATTGTCACAAAAATGTGTTTTTGCTATACTAGGAGTACTATTGTACTAATCGACATATCATATCAGATTCGTCTCATAGCATAATATACAAAAGTAAATACAGTATAAAAATTATCTGGTTAAGACTTTTCTGCTACTAAAATAGATTAGGCATCATGAGTTAGTTAACTTGTTGCAACTATTGAAAGGATAAGTAACCTTATTCAGGTTACAATATTATGGGCAATAACAACCCGATACGTCTACTCATCGTTGATGACCATCCTCTGTTCCGCGCAGGACTAGAACAAGTGATGAAATATGAGGACCATATCCTTATTGTTGGACAAAGTGGAGATGGCAAACGCGCCATAGAAGATGCAAGGCGATTATCACCTGATGTTATTCTCCTTGATGTCAATTTACCCGGTGGCATGAACGGGCTTCAAGTCGCACGTCAAATTAAATCTGAACGCCCGAACTTGCCGATTATCATACTTACAGCGTATCATGATACAGAGCAGGTTGTTCATGCTATCAGTGTCGGTGCATCATCATATTGTCCCAAAGAAGTCAAACCAGAAGAACTTATCCAAATTATTGAAGTCGTGCGTCAGGGATATTATGTTATTGATAAAGTTCGTATGACGAAAGAACAACGGGACAAATGGCTAGATGACCAAATTCGAGAATTATCCGGTCCATATACAATTGATGGAGATGAGCATTACTCACCTCTCAGCCCGCGAGAGACAGAAATTCTCAAGCATGTCACTGGCGGAATGAGCAACAAAGAAATCGCTTATAAATTAGGCATTAGCCAACAAACGGTCAAGAATCATATGACCTCTGTATTAAAGAAATTAAATGTCGATGACCGTACACAAGCCGCTATCACAGCCATTCGACGCGGTTGGGTTCGTGTCAATTCAGAGTCAAAAGATGAATAGGATTATAAAAAATGGATAGAGAAGAATTTTTTGCTGAAGATAACCCCAGAGACGAAATCGTTGATTTGCTCACCGAGCAGATGAACAGTACCAAACGTCGTTTACAAGAAATCAAAGACCAGATTGAACAAATTCAATTGTCAGTCGATAAAGAACAACAACGCTATTCTGGTATCGCCACCGAGCTACAAACCCTCAAAGAAAATCTGGATACCACCCCCCGCGAAGATATTCGAGATAAATATGACGAAGCCCTAGAAGTCCGCTTCCGCCTCGCAACCATGCGCGGGCAACTCGAAAAAATCGAAGGGCAATATGACTATCTGGAGAAACAACAAACCATCTTCTCCCAGATTCTCAGCCAGATTGAGGGTGTAGATTATCTCGCTATCATGGATGACGAAGACGGTACACCAACAGGTTCAGTAGATATTGTTGGTATTATCAATGCGCAAGAGGAAGAACGTAAGCGTCTATCCCGCGTCATGCACGATGGTCCTGCACAATCCTTAACCAACTTCATTCTCCAAGCAGAAATTTGCCAGCGACTCTTCGACCGCGACCCAGACCGCGCTGCCGCAGAACTTGATAATCTGAAATCCAATGCCAGTCGCACCTTCCAGAAGATTCGTGATTTTATCTTTGACTTGCGCCCAATGATGCTCGATGACCTCGGTGTTGCTGCAACGATTCGCCGATATTCCGATTCGTTTGGAGAAAAGAACGATATTCAAACTCGTTACGAAATTCTGAATGAAGACCGTCGTATGGAAAACTACCGCGAGGTCTTTATTTTCCGCACTGTTCAAGAGTTAATGAGTATGGCACGCGACTATTCCGCAGCAAGCGAGGTTGAAATCCGCCTCGATATGACCAGTGACCCAATAAAAATCCTTGTAGAGGACGATGGTAGAGGCTTTGACTCAGAATCTGTCTTTGAGACTGACGATGATACAATGATTGAAGATGCTCGTATCTCTTCAATGATTATGCTCCGTAACAAGGTGGAGTTGGTCAACGGCACAATGACTGTCCAAAGTAGTGAAAATGAAGGTACAGCTGTTCGGATTGAAGTTCCAGTTGATTAGAATACCTTACAAAATCGACAGGATTTGGTTTAGGACAATAGTATTGTTTGACAATTTCTGTCAATGGACTACACTACAGTAAGAGAATGTTCAATAAAGTGTATTGTGTGTTTGTTTAATTAATAATTCGTTCCACCCTAGCATGGATTAATCTTGACGGAGGAAATTATGAATCCTCGGCTTCGGCTTGTTATTGTACTCGCAATTGTTGTCATCATTATTGGTGTTGTAGCGGCAGTTGTTTTACCTAGTCTCACTGGTGGCAGTGGTGGCTCTGGCAGTGGTGGTAGTTCTGGTGGTGATAATACCAACACAGAACAAACCAGAAACACCGGTCCTACTGATACACCTGCACCAACAATTACACCTATCCCAATGGTTGAATTGGTTATTGCCGTTCAACAAATCCCACGCGGTTTTACCATTCCACCCAACGCAGTAACAGTCCGCCGTTGGCCCGAGGAATCAGCACCCTCATCCGCGATCTTCGATATTGAAGCAGTTATCGGTAAGAAAGCCCGGACGGACATCTTCCGCGAACAGCCCATTTTGACCAACATGTTGGTCGAAGATTTATCGAATCTTGCCAATGTCGGTTCTGATGCAGCAGCTGTCTTGCCGAACAATCGTGTGGCAGTATCTGTCCCGATGGATCGTATCACCAGTGTGGCATACGCTATCCAACCGGGTGACCGTGTTGATGTGATGGTAACATTGCTCTTCGTAGATATTGACCCTGTTTTCCAGAGTATCGAACCAAACGATGTAACTATTGTTGATCCCGAATCTTTGCAAGCACTTCTTGCAATCAACGGTCGCTTTGATGGTGCATTTAATATCGGTGGCGGTGTCACCAAATCGGTTGTTGTTGGTCCATCTGAACCACAACGTCCGCGTATGGTTACGCAACGGACTGTCCAAGAAGCACTCGTTGTATGGGTCGGTAACTTCCCAATTGATGGGCGTTTGTTCAAATTCGTCCCAACCCCATCACCTGTACCAACTGTTGACCCTGAAGCTGAAGGTGCAAGCACAACAAACCGTCGTAATGCGACACAAGCACCAACACCCGTCCCTCCACGTCCAGACATCATCACATTGGCTGTTTCACCACAGGATGCCGTTGTCTTGACATGGATGATGGAAGCACGCTTGCCAATCACATTTGCATTGCGTTCAGCCACATCGACATCACAAGTTCCGACAGAACCTGTCAACTTGCAGTACATCACGGATACCTTCCGTATCGACATTCCCGGTCGCCTCGATTACTCAATCGAACCAGCACCGGATAGCATTCGCCAATTGTTCATCGGCAATCGAATTTCACTCCGTGGACAGTAGAAACATAGTCTGATATGACACAAGGTGATGCAGACAAAATTCGGATTCTCATTGCTACTGACGATACAGAAACGCGGGAGAGCTTGCAAAAGTTCCTCGCGTCCCAACCTGACTTTGAAGTCATTGGTCTTGTCAGCACTGGTAGAGAAGCTGTCGAATTTGCAACAGAGCATCACCCTGATGTCATTATAATGGACGACGCAATGCCGGAGATGGATGGATTTGAGGCGACCAAATCAATCACACGCAAGACAAATATCGGTGTGATTATAATGTCAGAGTCCACTGATACCAAAATTATCCAGCAAGGAATGTTGTCTGGCGCAAGATTTTATTTGACGAAGCCCATTACAGACGAACAACTAACACGAACAATTAGAATTGTCATACCACAATACGAAATTGTGCGAAATGTACTTCATCCAACCAGTTATCATCATCAAGTCGAAACCCTATCAATCTGAACAGTAATTAGTTAAATAGGCAAACACTAATGGCAGACGAAATCAGAATCCTCCTTGTCGATGACATCGCCGAAACCCGTGAAAGTATCAAAAAACTCCTCGCCTTCGAGAATGACTTCAAAGTTGTTGGTTCGGCAGGTAATGGGCGCGAAGGTGTCGAACAAGCGAAAGAACTCCGTCCTGATATTATTATTATGGACATCAATATGCCCGATATGGATGGGCTAGAAGCCGCCGGACTCATCACTAAAGCTGTACCCACAGCCGGTGTGATTATGATGTCTGTGCAAAATGACTCCGATTATATGCAACGTGCCATGCTTGCAGGTGCCCGCTTCTTCCTGAGCAAGCCCGTTAATATGGATCAGTTGTATACAACCATCCGCAACGTTTATCAACAATACGAACTCATTCGCCAGCAATATAATCAGTTTGAAAACATCGGCACCCAAATTATCACCGAAGTTCGTGAAAAGGGTGCTACCGATGGTGACCGTGCTGGACACATCATTGTTGTCTATAGTCCCCAAGGTGGCGCAGGTTGTACCACCATTGCAACTAATCTCGCTTCCGGTCTGATGCGTGAGGGTGTCAAAGTATTACTCATAGACTCCGACTTACAATTCGGTGATGTGGGTATGTTCCTCAATCTCACGGCACAATCCACTATCGCTGATATTGCCGAAGAAGTTGAAGAACTTGATACAGACTTCTTGGATAACATCGTCGTTACTCATGATAGTGGTCTCAAATCCTTACTCGGTCCACCTCGTCCTGCAATGGCTGACGAAATTCGGGAAAACTTCCCCGATGCTGTCCGTGAAATCGTTGCAAAAATTAATACTTTCTATGATTTCATTATCGTGGATACAGGTAGCACATTAGATGCAGTGAATATCCCACTGCTCGATATTGCCACCAAAATCCTTCTCGTCGCCAATCCAACCTTGCCATCAGTCAAAAATTGCCGACTCGTGCTGGACTTATTTGAACAATTAGCATACCCATCAGAAAAAGTTATGCTAACCGTCAACCGTGCCAACGATGATAAACGTAAAGGGTCTGGCATTACAGCAGAACGGATTGAGAATTGGCTCAAACGCCCTGTTAGTGCGCAAATCCCAGGTGGAGAAAACATCGAACGTGCCATTCTCCATGCCATTAACAAAGGTATTCCGCTTATCGCACTCGAACGCGACCGTTCTAAATCACCAACACGAGAATATGTTGCCCTAGCCGATCAGGTTTATACCCTTCTAATGGGTGAAGATAGCCCTGAAGTTGAAGAACAAGAAGCCGAAAAACGTGGCGGTCTGAGTAGTATTTTCCGACGTTAATCTAAATTAGACAATAATGAGGGTATCATAGAGATACTCCTCACCCGCAATTCTATTTTTATTTATCGGAGGCACAAATGTCCTTACTAAATCGTATCAACAAAAAGGGTGGATCCAGTGGCGGTTCATCTGATGGTGGTGGTGAACAACCCAAACGTCCACAACCTGCAACCCGCAAGCAAGCGGTCAACAATCAGGGATCCCGTTCACGCAGTGCGCAAAGTGGTAGCGATTACAGCGATTTAAAAGTTCGCATTCAAAACAAGCTTATCGCAGAACTTGACCCATCTCTCGACATCGGACGTAAGGATGAAGTGCGTCGTCAAATTCAGGAATTGTTTAATTCCATTCTAGCAGAAGAAAATATGGTGCTCTCTAAAGCAGAACGCCAACGCCTGTTTGAAGTGATTGTGGCGGAAATTATCGGATTCGGCCCACTAGAAATTTTGCTCCAAGACGAGTCTATTTCTGAAATCATGGTCAACGGTCCCAAGAACATCTTCGTCGAACGTAAAGGTAATCTAACCCGCGCACCCGTCACCTTCGATAGTGACGAACATGTGATGCGTATCATTGACCGTATCGTTTCGCCACTCGGTCGTCGTGTAGACGAAAGTTCGCCTCTCGTTGATGCGCGTCTGCCAGATGGTTCTCGTGTGAATGTTGTTATTCGTCCGATTGCATTATGTGGTCCAACAATTACCATTCGTAAATTCTCGGCGACACCATTGGGTATTGCTGATTTGGTTCGCTTCGGTTCATTGACTGAAAGCAACGCAGAGTTCCTAAGAGCATGCGTTATTGCTCGCCTAAACATGGTTGTTGCAGGTGGTACAGGGTCTGGTAAAACAACGCTTCTCAACGTTCTTTCTAGCTTCATCCCTAACGATGAACGTATTATCACCGTTGAAAATGCGGCAGAACTCCAGCTCCAGCAGGAACATGTTGTCACACTCGAAAGTCGCCCACCTAACATTGAAGGTCGGGGGGCTGTAACAATTCAAGACCTTGTGATTAACTGTCTGCGTATGCGTCCTGAACGAATCGTCGTTGGGGAATGTCGTGGTGGTGAAGCACTCGACATGCTTCAGGCGATGAACACCGGACATGATGGCTCACTAACTACTGCTCACGCGAACTCCCCTCGTGATACTCTATCACGTCTAGAAGTCATGTGCCTGATGGCAGGTATGGACTTACCCGTTCGCGCTATCCGTGAGCAAATTGCAAGTGCTGTGGATTGTATCGTACAACAACAACGTTTGAGAGATGGGTCGCGTAAAGTTTTGTTCATTACCGAAATTCAAGGTATGGAAGGTGAGATGATCACCATGACCGACATCTTTGAGTTTGAACAGACATCATTTGAAAAAGGTAAAATCGTTGGTCGTATCCGCCCGACAGGCATTCGCCCGAAATTTATCGAACGAATTGAAGATGCAGGTATTAACTTGCCACCATCTGTATTCGGTGTCGGTCAACGCCGTTAGAAATAACAACGAAATCCTAACGTAAATAATAGATTTTGGGGTGCGTCAATTGTTGACGCACTTCCTATTTTCACACTACAATAGGTATAGATTGTGTTTCTGGAGTAACTTATGGATCCTATTATCATTTTAGCAGGTGCAGGTACACTCGCTGTGATTATCGTAATCGCAGGGATTGTGATGACCCGCTCAGAAGAAAACCTTGTTGAAGAACGATTTGGTCGTTTTGAAGATGACCAAGAGGCTCAGTCCCTCTTTAACTTTGAAGAGTCCGATGACGAATTAGCAGAAGGCGGTTCTGGCACAGATGCCCGTGCCTTACTCAACCCGCTTAACAATGCCCTACAAGAGCGAAAGTTTGGTAAAAACTGGCGACGCAAATTAGCCCGTGCCAACATCAAACTTACCGTTGCCGAATTTGCAGCACTGCATGTTGTTGTATCTGCGGGTGCACTCACTCTGGGATGGCTAGTCTTATTCCCCGGTGACCCTGTCATGTCAGTAGCAGCAGCATTTATTGGCTTTTTTGCACCACGCATTTATGTCAACCGTGTCATTGGTCAACGTCTGATTGCATTTGAAGAACAACTACCAGACACACTCGGTCTATGGGTTAACGCTCTTCGCTCCGGTTACAGTGTGTTGCAAGCAATGGAAGCTATTGCGAAAGATGCACCTGAACCCACAGTGACAGAATTTCAGCGTGTTGTTCAAGAAGTTCAGATTGGGATTGACCTCCCCGACGCACTTGACCATCTGCTTGAACGTATTGAAAGTGAAGACCTCGATCTCGTTGTAACCGCCGTCAATATCCAACGTGAAGTCGGTGGTAACCTCGCAGAGATTCTCGAAGTCATCAGTCACACCATTCGTGAGCGCATCAAGCTAAAAGGAGAAATTCGTGTATTGACCTCACAGGGTCGCATCACAGGTTATCTCATCAGCTTCTTACCGATAGGTCTGGCTTTATTCCTTAATCTCGCCAACCCCGGTTATATGGGTGAGTTATTTTCCAACCGAGCCTGTGGCTGGCCCATGATTGGCGCGGGTCTTGCACTCATTGGTATTGGTGCCGCTATCATTCAAAAAATCATTGATATTGAAATCTAGGAAAGGTACTTATCAATGGAATTACTACTTCCTCTCATTATCGCACTGGCTGCATTTGGAGTTATCGGTGGTCTAGTTTATGTTGGTTTACGTGAAGACAGCGGACGAGACCCACTACAAGAACGCCTTGCTCAATATGAAACTGAAGTTATTCCAGATTCATTAGAAGAAATTGAGCTGTCGCTTTCATTCCGTGACCGTGTTATTGTCCCTGCTCTGGAAAAACTTTCAGGGCTTGTCGCAAAATTTACACCGCAAAAACAATTGGAATCAACACGCCATCAGTTGGAGCTAGCTGGACAAACCACAGACCCAACACAATTCTTCTTGCAACGAATTGTTTTCACAGTCATCTTTGGTGTTGTTGGTTTGCTAATGGGTTTTGTTGTTATGCAAAAACCAGTTGGCGAAGCTTTACTTTATACAATGGGTGGGCTCGCGCTCGGCAACTACTTCCCACTCTTGTCACTACGTAGTAAAATTCGCAAGCGTCAAGACAACATCCTCAAAGCCCTTCCCGATGCACTCGACTTATTAACCATCTGCGTGGAAGCAGGTCTGGGTTTCGATGCAGCGATGGGTAAAGTTTATGAAAAATGGGATAACGAACTTGCACTTGCATTTGGGCGTGTACTTCGGGAAATTCAACTCGGCAAACTGCGTCGTGATGCACTCAAAGACATGTCTGACCGCATGGACGTGCCAGATGTCAACACATTTACCGCAGCTATCATCCAATCTGAACAGCTCGGTGTAAGCATGTCCAAGATTTTGCGTGTACAGTCCGACCAAATGCGTACCAAACGTCGTCAACGCGCACAAGAAAAAGCACAGCAAGCTCCTGTTAAAATGATGATTCCGATGGTATTGCTTATCTTCCCATCTATTTGGATTGTATTGCTCGGTCCAGCAGTCATCCAAGTGATGAACCTCGGCGTGTCAATATAGCAACACCTTTATTGACACATCATCCAACAAAACAGGAAAACACCTTGAACCAAAAACAAGAAACCCGCTCCAGTAGTGGGTTTCTTGCGCCTCAATCCAAGCTTCGTCAAGCAACCCATTGGTTATTTGACTTTATATTCCCACCAACCTGTCATGGATGTGGACGAGTAGACACGCGCTGGTGTCACGTCTGTAGTGAAGAATTAGCCCAAATTCCAATTCAAATTAAAAATTTCACACCAGAGACTCTCACTGAACTCTGTGCAACAGCACACCATACCGGCAAACTTCAAGAAGCCATTCAAGCACTGAAATATCACAACGTCCCAGACCTCGCCAAACCACTCGGTCAACGGCTATCACAGGTCATTTCTGATAAAAACTGGATAATTGACACTATAATTCCAGTACCTTTATTTGCTGACCGCGAACACAAGAGAGGGTATAATCAAGCATATCTACTCACGCAACAGGTGGGAAAAATGACGAACATCACCTGCCAATCTAACTTACTCAAACGACACCGTGATACCAATCAGCAAGTTGGGCTAAATGCCTCCGAACGACGTGAAAATGTAAAGGACGCATTTACTGCAACACAGTCTGTTGCTGATATGTCGATTCTTATCATTGATGATGTGGTTACAACTGGTTCTACACTTGATGCTTGTGCCACTGCGCTATTTAATGTAGGGGCGAAGTCAGTGTACGCCATCACTGTAACCCACGCTTAATTTTATTCATTCAACAGAAGGAGCGTAGCAATGGATGTCAAGATTCATGGAGATGGTATTAAAGTTACCGATGGACTTGATGAATTTACCCGGTCAAAAGTTGATAAACTTGACCGATATTTGCCCAATATATCAAGGGTAAAGGTAGACTTATCCATCAAAAAAACTCACCGAGGCGCAGACCTTGCTATCGCACAAATCACGCTACATCATTCACGCGGTGCAATTCTACGTGCCGAGGAAAAACTTCCCATCGACAATCATGATACCATCCGGCAAGCCGTCACGAATGCTGTAGACAAGCTCTATCGCCAGATAGACCGCTTTAAAGGCAAACGACGCAAAAAGCGTGACCGCGTCCGCGACAAGTATCAAGCAACGATTGAAGAAATCAATATGGCAGAAGATGTACCAGCATACCCCGTCTCTGATGCAGAATCATCTGCACCACCCGTCGATATTCTGCGACGCAAACAGGTAGAGCTTATGCCAATGAGTGAGGACGAAGCGATTGAACAAATGGAATTACTTGACCATGGATTCTATATGTTCATGAATACAGATTCAAACACCATCAACGTCCTCTATCGGCGCGAAAACGGTGGGTACGGTATTCTTGTCCCACAATAAACTCGGCTCAATTACACGTTGAAAAGTGCATCGAAAGGTGCATTTTTCATTTATCAGACCACAACTGCCGTAGAATCCAATATTTACGAAGTTCGTACCACGCCATTAGCACGGACAATCTCAACCCATGCAAGCCATCCTGATACCCTTTTAAGGTCACAAAACGCCAATAGAAATGCCGGAGCGGTTGCAAAATAAAATTACGAAACTTTGGACGAATACCCTGCTCATGAAGAATCTGTGCATCATACGCCACATATCGCTGTTGCTTGCCAACAAAATGGCTAAAATCATGATAATTATAATGAATCAGCGGGGTCTCAAGCTGCCCTTCTTCACCAACTAACACCACGACTTCATGCACCTGTCGTTCAGGGTCATAATGTGATTTACCAACTCGCAACAATCGCGTCTGATAATCAGGATACCAACCTGCACCTTTGGTCAATTTGCCAAAAATAAAATTATGTCGGGGAATACCCCACCCAGCATATCCAGACAGCTCCATTTTCTGCCTAATCTCGTCCGCCAATTCAGGAGTTACTCGTTCATCAGCATCAACAAACAAAACCCAATCTGTCCGCCCCTCAACAGCAGATAATGCGGCATTCCGCTGTCCGGCGTAATTATCAAACTCGCGCTGAATCACTTCCGCATCATACGCTTCTGCTAAAGCAACCGTGTTATCAGAACTATAAGAATCGAATACAAGCACATGGTCTGCAAATTGCACCGACTCGATACACGCTTGAATATGTTCGGATTCGTTGTAAGTGAGAATAATTGCCGTCAGGTGTATCATGAGGTCGCCATGTCGTACACAGTCTGGTATGCAGAGAGGATGTCTTCATAATGGTCAGTCTGCAAGTCAAGTTGCGTCATTTTACGTCGCATCCCAATCATAACAAGTCGTCGGGCTAACCAGCGTTTCCAAATCGGATAATGCTTATCATATAAGTGTAACCGACTTTTCCACAAATTAATCAAACTCCACGGACGCACCTGCGAGGTACTTTGCCCGCCGAGATGGGTAACATGTGCCTGCGGTACACACATTATATACCAACCCGCTTTATGAATACGCCATGCCCAATCAACTTCTTCACAGTAAATAAAGAAGTCCTCGTCAAAGAGCCCTGTTTTTAACAAGACTTCGCGCTTTAACATCATTGTCGCACCAAGCGTAAAATCAACCTCAAATGGTGCATCACCAGCATATAAAGACTTACTATAACGTCCATTGAACCCCCCCTCGATGAATCTCCCAGGGGTCGGGAAGAACTCTGTCCAAATCTGTCCTAAATCAGGAAACTTGAAAGCACTATGCTGGAAGCTTCCATCACCAAACGTCAATCGTGCGCCAACAACGCCGACCTGTTCGCGTGACACCAAGGTATCATAAAGTAATTGTGTCGCACCTTGATGTGTAATGGTATCGGGATTCAACAGATACACGGCACACGGCAAGTCATCTATATCAGTTGACGAATCAAAGCCCATTTCGCGCATTGCCAAATTATTCGCACGGCTGAAACCGAGGTTTTCCTCACTGGCAATCAATTTTACAGTCGGGAAGTCCCTACGAATCACATTGACTGTATCATCCGACGACGCGCTATCAACGACCCAAACCTTGTATTCAAGTGATGTGGTGTCGAGGTCGGCTATCACACTCGACAGCGCATCACCAATAATATCTTCGTTATTCCATGTCACAACAACTATCACTATGTTCAGCATCAATTCCCTAGTATCGAAAAGTCTAAGCCAACGTCTTGCAAGAATGCCTCATACTCAGCAAAGTCATCACGGTCAACCAATTGCAAGGTGTCTTGACCTAGAAATGCCTGCAACAATTCATTTGCGTCATCATCCTCCACAAGCTCAGCAAGCCCTTCGTTCAAAGCAACCCGAATACCAAGCTGAATTTCTACCGGATACATCAATACAGCATACGGTATCGGTGGTGACCCATAAGCCACACTAATCTGTTCTTCTAATTCTTCATCATCGTCAGCAATGTCACCGTAAACTACACCGGAAAGCCCTGCACCAAAGCACTCGCCATCAGCCACAGCTGACACTAAATCTTCAGGGGTATCATAGTCCACAATCATCTCAAATGACGACGAGTCAATGTTATTCGCACGGAAAATCATCAAGGGTAGCAACCACGAATAGAAGTCGTTCACATCCACACGACAGAAAACACGTCCATTCAAATTGCCTAATTGTGGGTTGTTAAGTTCAGCGCGGGACAAAATAAGCACCCCGCCTTCACCACTGACAAACTGCCCATCAATGCGCTTTTGCACCACATAAATCGGTTCACCACAATTCTGTGCTAACGCTGCCGAGAACGACACCCCATCAACCCAGACTGCCGAAACTGTATCGGTTGCTTCACACAATGCCTGTAACGCATCAGCTGGTTTCGCTACCGGAACAATATCAACTGTCACATTGGAATATTCAAGAATAGCATCTTCAAGGTCAAGCTCAGCTTGCGAAGCACTGATAGGCAGTAAAACTTCGCCGACATCAGGTTCTTCCGTAACTTCCGGCTCGACATACAATTCTGCCGTGACAGGTTCAATAACCATCTGCAACGGGTTTTCCGGTAAGCCTGCCGGAACAGCCGTCGCAACAAAACGCAAGTCAGTAATCGGTGTCGCCGTTTCTGTGGGAATAGCCGTAGGTTCAGCCGTCCCCCCACACGCCGAAATCACAATTGCGATAATCAATAAACTCAAAGTCCCAAAAACATGTTTGCCGTTAATGATGCTCCCCCCTTTTTGTACAGGCTGGACTTATGGTTAATCGTACCACAAGCTCGCAAAATCTACTCTTCAGATTCTGCATTTGGGTCAACAATCATAATCGAACGCATCCCGACATTGTTGTTACGGATACTCACCTCAACATCTTCATGTATCAACCCCGCCCAGCAATTCTGAGGATTCCGTGCTTCAATCTCTGTCAAACGCACCGCCCCCCATACGATTGACCGTGACCCCGCTGGCAAATATTGGTACGTGTTGCCGGAAGTTTCGTCATACACTTCCACCAAATCATCCTCCGCGCCAATCGCCCAACGATACGGATAACTTGTCTGTGATGTCGCACACTGTACGCCCACACGCCATGCACCCGATTCATCAAACCAGCCTAATGTCGCCGCCTGCTGTTCCTGTTGATAGACTGTTCCCGGTGCTGGTCCCGTTGTCCGAATTGGCACATCACCATAATTCTCGACTGTCAGCATAAAGACCAACATATCCCCCAGCGGAATCGTAATTTGCTGTGAGTATGCCAATGCGTCGGGATTATCCGGTTGTGCCACTACATCCCCCATACTATCGCGGGTTGTCTCGAATTGTTCTGCATAAGGTTGCACATCAAAAATCACATCGACACCAACAGCTTGTGGTGCAATCTCAGCGTAGGGCTTTCCACCTGTTTCAATTGCCAGTTCTGATTCTGCTCGAATCCGCTGACCAACAGCATCCTGTGCCAATGCCACAACACGATAACTACCATCTGGTGGTGGGTCTGCCCCCAAATCAATACCACCTTCATAGTCATAACGATGCCGTCCGGCTTCCCCATAATCGCGTTCCTCTACTCGTGCCGAAATTGGAATCCGCTCATTATCGGGTCCGAGCAAAAATACATCCAGACTATCAACATCTTTTTCCAAATACACATTAATCTCAACACGGTCATCAACACCATCTTGATTCGGCGTGAATGTAGATGGCGAAACCGTAAATACGGACATAATTGGCAGAGGCGAATCCCCAGCCACAACATTGAGTGTTCCGGTTTCCGTTTGGGTTTCTCCATTGGATTCAGTCGCCGTCAACTGCCATGTATAAGTTCCATTTGGCATCAATCGTCGCTCAACAGCACCCGTGATGTCCTCGTCATCCAACACAAATCCATCAACTACACCACTGAACAACACCGCATAATCACCGTCACCACGAATTTGTTCTTCGCGAAATGAAAAGGTTTGACCATCTTCGCCGACCAATTCCATATTGATAGTCGCCGTCCGTGATAACGAATAGCTGAATGTTGCAATGTCATTATCGCCGTCAGCATTAGGTGTGATAGTATCACGGTCAAAGTCAGCAGATGTAATTAAGGGCGATGGTGGCGAAATTAACACACTACCAACGACTAAAACCACCAAAATACCGACTATCACTGCTACCACTGTAAAACCATAAGAGATTCGCATGGATATTTGTTCCTATTTGATATCGAAGCGACACAAGTCTACTGTTGACTATTGTGCCGGACAAGACCCGCTTTACATATAACCGCAATCTAGGATAAACTTATGAGTCTATCCGTATACTAAATACACGCTTAGAAGGACTTTTACTTGGCAAGTAACCACAACACCGATTTTATTGATATTCCTAATGCCACCCCAAACCAAGACGGTACATTCGACTTACCTGTTATTCTCACAGATAACCATGTTATCTTTCCAACCGTCTACACAATCATTCCACTAGACGACCCAATGAATCACAGGTCGATGTTCAGTGCTGTTGAACAAGCCCATACACTAATTGCCATCAAACGCCGTGAACAGCCCATTGGCGACAATCTGATTGATACAATCCATCGCGTCGGCACAGAAATTGCCCCCGGTCATATCACAAACTCAGAGCCGGATAAAACACATATTATGGTAGAAGGACGGCGACGGGTTGAAATTATTGACATCAAAGAAGTTGATGAACACTATATTGCAACGGTCAAACCTATTGCTGATTTAGATATTCAATCTGACACAATTGAATCCCTCATGACAGCCGTCGTTGAGCTATTCAATCATTCGACCCAATATCATGAAACACTACCCGACCATGTGATTGACTATGTCATGGCAATAGATAATCCAAGTCAGCTATCTGATGTCATTGCATCAACATTGCCATTACGTCCCACCGACCTACAACAATTACTCGAACAACTCGACATCGAAAAACGGCTGGAACAACTCGCATTACTGCTCACCAGAGAATTACAAGAAAATGAAATCCGCGAAGAAGTACATCATCGCCTACAAGACGAGATGGCAGAAAACCACCGTGAGATGTACCTGCGCGAACAATTGCGCGTCATCCAGCAAGAACTAGGTGAACTGGACGCATTCCAACAAGAGATACTCGAAATCAGCGACCGCATCACAAAAGCACAGATGCCCCGTGAAGTCCGTGATAAAGCCATGAAAGAACTATCACGCCTTCATATTATCCCGCCAATGTCCCCAGAGTCAGGCGTGATTCATACCTATCTGGATTGGCTTCTGACCATCCCATGGAATGCTGTCACCGAAGACAATCTCGATTTAGACAAAGCCGAAGACATCCTCAATCAAGCCCACTACGGACTCGAAAAAGTCAAAGCCCGTATCATCGAACATATTGCTGTTCTCAAGCTAGCCAGTGATGATATGAAAAGCCCCATACTCTGCTTTGTTGGGCCTCCGGGCGTTGGCAAAACATCACTCGGCAAGAGCATTGCAGATGCCCTCGGGCGCAAATTCCTGCGGGTCAGCCTTGGTGGTGTCCGTGACGAAGCCGAAATTCGTGGACATCGTCGTACCTATATCGGTGCATTACCGGGGCGTATCATCCAGCAGATGCAACGTGCCGAGACGATTAACCCCGTTTTCATGCTAGACGAAATCGACAAGATGACTTCCGATTTTCGGGGTGATCCATCTGCTGCCTTGCTCGAAGTCCTTGACCCTGAACAGAACAACGAGTTCACCGACCACTACTTAGAAGTCCCATATGACCTATCGAAAGTTACCTTCATCACCACTGCAAATGATCTATATGGCATCCCAGAAGCATTAGAAGACCGACTTGAAGTGATTGACTTTAAAGGCTATACCGAAGAAGAAAAAGTACAAATTGCCCGTCGCTTCCTGATTCCAAAGCAACTCAAAGCTAATGGTATCAGCGAACAAGGTGTCCAATTCCAAATACCCGCACTCGAACATATCATTCGGCACTATACCTATGAAAGTGGTGTCCGCAATCTCGAACGTGAAATTGCCAATATCTGCCGGAAGACCGCACGCCTTGTCGCCACTGACCGCCCATTCCCAAAACGTATTACGCCTGCTCTAGTCGAGAAATATCTTGGTCCACCACAGGTCATCGACTCTCGTATAAACCAAGAAGACACCATAGGCATTGTGACGGGCTTAGTCTGGACACCTGTCGGAGGCGATATTCAAACCATTGAAGTATCACTCGTACCGGGCAAAGGCAACCTCACACTCACCGGACAGCTTGGAGATGTCCTCCAAGAATCCGCCCAAATTGCCTTGAGTTATCTACGGTCACGCGCCGACGATTTTGATATACCTGTTGATGACTTCGACAACTACGATATTCATGTCCATATGCCAGAAGGCGCAGTGCCCAAAGATGGTCCGTCCGCAGGGATTACACTCGCCACTGCATTAATATCAGCCTTCACGGAACAAAAAATCCGTAGCGACTTTGCCATGACAGGAGAACTAACACTGCGCGGTCATGTCTTACCCGTTGGTGGGGTTGTCGAAAAAGTTATGGCAGCCCGTCGTCAAAATATTAAAAATGTCCTCTTGCCGAAGGATAACGAGAAAGACATCGTAGATATACCAAAGCCTGTACAAAAAGACCTAACCATTCAATTTGTCGAAGATATGCAACAAGTGTTAGACTTACTATTATTAGACCCACCCGACATACGCCAACGCGACATTGATGCAGAAGAACGCAATCGGGAAGAATCTGAACAAGATGACATAGACGAGTAATCATGACGTTGTCTACAGCAGACCTAAAAACCTTGCTGAAAGCAGGTGAAAATAATCGCGTTGCCTTTCTACCATCTATCACGCCTGAACGCAACATAGCACACATTCTGGTCGCAATGGCAAATTGCACTGGTGGAATGCTCATTGTTGGTGGAGACAAAAATGGCGTTCAAGGTCTACCCAATGCGGAAGAAACCAGCAATCAAATCGTAGATATTGCGCTTTCGCTAACTCCCCGCTTGATGATAAGCATGCCGCAGGTTATTTCAGCTAATGAAAAATCATGTGTTGTCACCGAGATTCCGAGAGGGCTACCCAATGTCTATGCGTATCAAGGGCACTATTTACAACGCGATAACACTAACAATGTCCCTATATCACCAAACCAGTTGCGACGTTTAATGATAGAACGGGGTGAATTTAGTTATGAATCCGAGGTAGCCCATCAAAGCACATTAGATGACATTGATTGGAAGCAAGCCGAAATTTATACCAAAACACTCGCAGGCATGAGCCACCTTTCCATGCAAGACATTCTATATCAGCGCGGTTGTCTAGCAAAAATAGCGGATGAGTTTGTACCCACAAATGCTGGTATTTTGCTCTTTGGCAAGTACCCGAAGCAATTCATTCACAGTGCAGAGATTACGGCAGTTCGCTTTGCTAGTGAATCCATGACCGACACTTTCAATCGTCAAGATATTATCGGCACACTTCCCGAACAAATCCGTCGTACAGAGACATTCCTTGCCGACCATCTCAGAAAATCCGTCACCCTCAGCGATAAAATGAAACGCGAAGAAGATTATGAATATCCGATGGAAGCCGTGCGTGAACTTGTCATCAATGCCGTCGCCCATCGTGATTACAGCATACAGGGCGATAACATCCGCCTCTACATGTACAGTGACCACCTAGAAGTGCATAGTCCGGGGTCACTGCCAGGTCCCATGACACTCGAAAACCTAAAAGAAGAACGGTTTTCGCGCAATCCGGTTATTGTTCAAGTGCTATCCGATATGGGATTCATCGAACGCTTAGGCTATGGTGTTGACCGTGTCATCGAATTGATGGCATCGCAAAGCTTGGAATCACCAACATTCACAAACACATCAAACGGTTTTAAAGTTCATTTATCACGTCAATCGATACCAGAAGTAGAGCCGAAGGTTATAAGCATTCCCGAAGCGAAGACACCGCAATCTACAATTGAACACTTCAATGGGGTGTTTATGGGACAAGAGATAAATCCACGTCAAGAATCTGCCCTCGTCTATTTACATCAGGAATCAAACAGCCGTATCACCAACAGTGACCTCAAATCAATGTTCCCTGATGTACACCCAGAAACCATTCGACGCGACCTTGTTGACCTCGTCAATAAAAACATCCTACAAAAAATGGGACAAAAACGTGGCTCATACTATGTATTAGCGCAACCACAGCAATCTCATGACACCTAGATTATTTGTCTGTCTAATACTTGTCTTGATGTCAGGTGTTGCCTGTTCCTCAGAAGCAATATCACCCACACCTATCATGTGCAACAACTTTACAATTATCTCAGGCAATGTGCCCGACTGCTTTATAGTCAATGAGGACACATTGATTCAAACACCACTGAATCAACAGGTTCAATTACAACTTGTCGATGCACAGATTACAGTTCAGGGTACATCCATCATCCAATCTCATGATAGTACGCAAACAATCATCAGCCTTGAAGGAACTGCCATTGTTACGATTCCACAAACAGTGACAACAATTCGTGCAGGTCAGCAAGTGACAATTGAAATCAATCAACAGCTATCTGATGTCATTAGCTATAATCCAGCATCCTTGCTACCCATCCCCATGACGCAACTTCAACGTCCGCTTGAGATTATCCAGCCTACCGGAACGCCACCCGCAACTACCACACCGAATGTCGATTGCCCTGCGCCTGCAAACTGGACAGATAATTACACCGTTCAATCCGGTGATACCCTCACAACCATCGCCGACAAAGCCAATATCACCGTTCAAGACTTACAAACAGCCAACTGCATCGACAATGCAAATTCTATTCGAGTTGGGCTTGTCCTACGTGTGCCTGCCAATGCTATTGCGCCAACCCAACCTGCTCAGACCTTCACACCGAGTGCAGTATTTTTCCGCGCTGATAACGAAACCATCCTTGCCGGAGACTGTACGATACTACGTTGGGATGTACAGAATATACGCCAGATAGAATTAGATGGCAATCTCATCACTGTAGCAACTGATGAACAAGTTTGCCCAACAGAAACTACAACCTATACGCTAACGGTGACTTATCCCGATGCCACCCAATCACAACATCAGGTCATCATCACGGTGAACCAATCGTAGGTCAATCACCTGTTTTTGCTGTAGCGACGGATTCAAGAGCGTGGTATGCTATCGTTTTGACTTGGTGATTACAATTAAGGTTCATATGCAACGTTCCATCACACTTTTATTGGTATCGTTATTCCTCACAGCCTGTAATGTAGCAACACAACCAACTGCTACACCAACACATACATCAACTCCCGAACCCACTGCTACGGTTGACCCAACGATTACGCCAAGCCAAACACCAACAGCAACCTTTACAATCGAACCCACCGCCACATCAACAGCAACCCAAACGGCAACTGCAACGTACACACCAACCATTACACAAACACCCAGCATCACACCTAATCCAGAAGTCGGCTTTGTGTTTGACAATTGGGATGTTGTCACCATTGCAGACAATGTAAAAGATGGCATTGCCAACCCAATGATTGCGTTCATTAACTCCAATGACCAGCAAACAATCGCCAACATCGCCACCGCCCAACCTAATACAGGTGTAGAAACACTCTACTTTGTATCACCCGTTAGTCCCGGAATCCGCATACCCATTCTTGATATGGATTCCAGCACAGGGTCACAGATTTATCTTGCCCAACCGGGGAACGCCCTTTCATATGTGCGGACAGATGACAACAGCTCTGCCAATGGTCTCTATATTCTCGACTTAGAATCCGGCTTTAGTGCGCGGGTGATGCCCGGTGATAATCCGCTGGTACAACGTGGTTTCTTCATCGAACCGCATTGGTCACCGAATGGCAATCAGATGGCGATGGCTGTTGCAACCGGATACGACATCGACATCTTTTTGTATGCCCGCGACGGTTCTGGTCGTACCAACATTACCGAACACGGCTCATATGACCTCTGGCCCCAATTCTCGCCGGATGGACGTTATATCTCATTTGTTTCTGACCGCGCTGTCTGTCCAAGTTGGATACCCGGAGAAGCTGATGCTTGTGATGCCCTCAGCGACCCACCACCAACCGGCGGACATGTCTATATCTATGAAATTGAAACAGGTGACATCACACAAATTTCAGACACATGGGTGACGGAATCTCCGTATTGGATTAATCGCTCATTGCTAGCATTTGCCAGTGGTGACCAATTCGACCTACTCAACCCGCAACGGCGCATCTGGCAAGCGAATATCCTTACAGGTGTCGCAACCGAAATCACTCTTGATGGCGCGCCAGACTCTGCCAGCTATCTATCAGAAGCATGGTCGCCCAATGGTCAATCTGTCATCGTACAAGTTGCCGATAGAGAAAATCAAATTGTGCTAATGAATGCTGATGGAGACCTTTTGCGCCGCGACGATGAACTCCAGTTCCCCCGCTTTAGTATGTCCGCGACATGGGCACCTAATGGCGAACGAATTGCAATTGGTGGGTCATCCGGTCAATGCCCCTACGGCATCCGTGTTAAAGAACGGGACTACACCAATATCGCCACCGGAAACCCACCCCCTAGCATGTGTGACCCAGCATTTTCGATAGATAGTGATTTTATCGCCTTCACTGGTATTAACCCGCGTGTTGATGGACGAGTGGATGTCTATTATTCAAACTTTAACGGATTCGGCGCAAACAACTTGACCGTTGATTTACGGGGACAGGTAGACTTTATTGGATGGGTTGGCGGTCAACCATAGCCGTAACTATTTTGACGCGCTATAGTTTAAGCACTTAGAGATTTTGTTCCATATCAGGGAGTAATTATGTCAGACTTAACTGGAAAGATTGCATTAGTCACTGGTGGTAGTCGCGGGATTGGACGCGCTATCAGTTTAGAACTCGCCACAATGGGTGCAACGGTTATCGTCAATTTCCGTAGCAGTGGTGATGCCGCCCGTGAAGTTGTCGCCGAAATCGAAGCCAACGGCGGAACAGCCGAAACATGGCAAGCCGATGTCAGCAATGAAGAACAAGTCACCGCCATGTTCAAAGCCATCACCGACAAATCCAATCACGGCACAATTGATATTCTTGTCAACAACGCTGGTATGACCCGCGATAACGTTATCATGATGATGAAGCCCGATGACTTTGATGCGGTAATTGATACCAATCTGCGCAGTACATGGCTCTGCTGTAAGACGGCAGTCCGTACTATGATGCGGAAGCGTACTGGCACAATTATCAACATCACCAGTGTTGTCGGGATTGCTGGCAACGGCGGTCAAACCAACTATGCCGCCAGCAAAGCCGGAATTATCGGATTGACCAAATCACTGGCAAAAGAAGTGGCTGTACGTGGCATCACCGTTAATGCTGTCGCCCCTGGTTTTGTCGGCACAGACATGACCGCAGACTTATCGGATGACCTCAAAGGCAAAGCCATCGAAGCCATTCCACTCGGACGCATGGGCACACCGGAAGACATCGCCAAGACCGTTGGATTCCTCGCGTCGTCTGGTGCTAGCTATATCACCGGACAAACCATCGTCGTTGATGGTGGCATGGTAATGTAACGAACGCCTCTGAGCAAAAGGATTATCAATGAGCACTATATTCTCAAAGATTATTGCGAAGGAAATTCCAGCCGACATCGTATATGAAGACGATTTGGTGCTGGCATTCAAAGACATCGCACCACAAGCTCCAGTTCACATCCTTGTGATTCCAAAAAAAGAAATCGCAACAGCCAACGATGTCACAGCCGAAGATGAAACAACACTCGGACGTATGTTTATCGTCGCCACCAAAATCGCCAAAGAAAATGGCATTGATGAAAGCGGTTATCGCCTCATGTTGAACTGCAACGAAGATGGCGGGCAAGAAGTCTTCCACCTCCACATGCACATCCTCGGCGGGCGCAACCTCGGACCGATGCTTTCCAAAAAAGACTAACCCAAATAAAAAGAGCAGGCATAAAAACCTGCTCACTTTCATTTTCTATCGTGACAACCTAACCGCCACTCTCTGATTCAGTTGCCTCATCCATGTCAGACTCAGTCGCTTCATCCATATCAGATTCGGTTGCTTCATCCATGTCAGATTCGGTCGCTTCATCCATGTCAGATTCAGTTGCTTCGTCCATGTCAGACTCAGTCGCCTCATCCATATCAGACTCAGTCGCTTCATCAATGTCAGATTCGTTTGATTCATCTGCTTCTGCTTCTGTGTCTTCTTCCTCTACAGATTGAGCATCTGCATCATCAGTTTCAGGTTCTTCTTCTGGCTCATCTATAGGTGTCGGATTCGGTGACCAATCGCTTGGCGTAGCTGCATCAATCGCCCGCAACACTTCATCAGTCGTCGGGATGCCACCGGATTGTTCTGGAATAACTGGAACACCATTTACTTCAACCGTCGGAGTCCGTGCAACACCTTCCGAAATCGCAGTTTCGAGTGTATCTGTAATCGGTTGAGAGAAGAAACAACTATTAAATGAATCCGCGCTCATGCCCAAGCCACCAACACCTGCCAGTAAACGGCTCTGCGAATAAGCTGTATTGCCATAGCGTGTGTGCCAATCGAATAGCAAGTCGTGCATTTCCCAGAATTGTCCCTGCTGTCCCGCACATAACGCTGCCCGCGCTGCCCCTTCGGCATTTGGAATCGAGCCTGTTTGCAAAGGAATATATGTGAACAAGACTTGCCCTGTTCTCACACGGTCAAGGATTGCATCAAAAGACAAATCATGGAACGCTTCACATCCCGGACAAGAGAAGCTTGCATATTCTTCTAATATAACAGGGGCATCAGGGTCACCTAAACGCGGGTATCCCTCAATCGACGACGACCGCTGTATATCCTCATACTTTGCATCAACCGAATCTGGAATAAATGCCTCAGTGGGCTGTGTGGAAACAACCACCAATGCGATAACAAGGACAGCAACAATCACAATTCCAACGAGTATGAGCCGTTGTTGATTGCGACGTTGTTCCTGTTTGCGACGTTCCCGTGCTGCACGCGCGCGGTTCTTTTTTGCCATGTTTTCTACCCTCTATCTAATAATAACTAATACATTAAACGCCAAAAGTCTACTCTACACTACGACAAATGTAAAAGGAAAGTTCTAGTCAGATTTACCTTTACCACCCCACTCATGCAGATAATCTTCAAATTCCGGTGCGTCTTCCGGCACTTCATCGAATATTACCGGATACTTGACCAGTTTATATTCGCTTTCGTCCAACTTACCCGGCAAACTATCCGGCACAAATAAACCCTGTGGCATCTTTTGATATAAAGCTTCATGGCTACTGATATACAGTTGGTCAACAATTGTACCCGCCTGAATCATCTCAGCAACCAAAACACGAATTTGCCTCACATCTTCATCTGTCACCGGACGATAGCAAACACTCCGCAAGTGGTCATCAACATCAAACATCAAGGTCAACCCACCCATAACATCCACTCGTGTTCCAGCAAACTTGCTATATTCATCACCTATCAAACGCACACTACGTGATGAAAAGTAAGTCATGAAGACATTCCCGTCAGCATTACGATGCGTTGATAGCGGTGTTAATTCGCCGTCCACATCTAATCCCAGCTTAGGTATCAATTCATCTTCCAAATACTGTGCCGAAGCCAACCACGAGTTAATTGAAGATGGTAACTTAATATCAGGCAGGTTCTGCAAATACTCTACATACACTTCAGCTTCTTCACTCGACAATATCCCGCGTTCATCAAATACAGTCTTTATCACCTGTCTATGCTTGCCATCAAATAACACCGAATCTGCACTGAGAAACGCCCGCGCCATATCCGCAAAGGTTAATTCCCCAACAGGTCCGGCTTCAATCGCTGTCATCACCAGTCGTCCGACCACATCTCGCGCATTATAGATAGCGACATACCCCGGGACTCCATCATCTTTCATCACCTCATAGATGCCAACTAGAACATCATAAAACGCACCGGAAAACAAACGCGAGTAACTGTGTTCCTGTCGTGACAGTTGCAAGGGGTCAGCCGACGAAAAGGGCAAATCATCAAATTTTACGTACATGAACTGATTAAACGCATTGCGCAAATAGAGGGTATGTTCAGCCAGATAATCATCACCATCTTGCACCAATTGCACCAAACGTTCCGCCACTTCGGACACAAATGTGGTCATACGCAAGTTACCATTCGTCCACTTAAGCAAACGCCGAATCAGCGAATCATCATGTAATGCAACCAACACCGTTGTGATGTCACCGAAACTCTCATGAAAAGCGCGGGTGCCTAATCCAAAAGACTCATTGTACAAATCACGCAACCCATCCAGAATTGCATGTGCTGCTTCGTGGCTGACAATATCTGCACTCTGCGCTGTACTATGTTCCTTGCCATCATGCCGAAATGTCTGAAAGCCAATCATCTGATTTTGCTCATCATAAAACGCATTCGCATCACTCCCCGCATGAGGGTCAATCCGAATCCGTGAAGCCGGAAAAGACCACGGTATCGAGCGACGAGCATAGCGTTCATACATCCGCAGTGTGAATGTGGTGTAGTAAAACGCATTAACTTGGTCAAATTCTATCGACCCCGGCAGATACATATAGTTGCCGTTTTCATCTGGTTTTGCACCCATCCCACGACTATCATCAATCCGCACCCGTCCGTTAATCAATCCATCGCGCACATCATTGACACTCATACGACGTACTTCTGGCTCACCGACAAAGGGGTCTTGTGGATAAACAACCACCAATACCTGTTCACGGGCTTGTAATGGCGTTTCTTCTTCCGTCAACGTAAATGAGGTTAATGCGCGTTGTGCCATCATCGCTGGAATATTGGAGCGAATATGTTCTTGTAACTGGCGCATCATATTATAAACAGCGTGTTTTCCGCGTTTATCCAATTGGTTCACATCTGGTTTATTGTCAGGCATACGAAATTTGTGTCTCCCTTGTTATTGCGTTCAATTCCATATTACCGTGTTTTGTCTTCACTAGCATATCAGCCTATTGTTGTCGCCATGGCATGATACGTTTTTCTAACCACTGCAATCCATATGTCAGGAACACACCCAACAGCATCACCACAATCAGCCCAGCATACATCTTTTCTGTAGACAACACCTGCCAATTATAGAAAATAATAAACCCGACCCCATGTTTTGCTCGCACGAACTCAACCGCCACAATGACAATTAACGCGGTCGCCATTGCCAATCGTAAACCTGAAAAGATGACGGGTAACGCCGCTGGCATAATAATGTGCCAGAACATCTGCAACCGATTTGCCCCATAATTGCGCCCTGCTTGCAGATACACCTCATCGACATCCCGCACCCCTGTCATCGTACTAATCACCACAAGGAAAAACGCCGAAATCGCAATCACTGCAATCTTCGGACCTTCGCCAAATGGGTCAGGGAATATCAACATCATAATCGGGAAAATCGCAATCTTAGGCAAAACGTGAAATGCCGACAGCGTTGTATCCAACATGTTACGAACGGTCTTATTTAGCCCCATAATCACACCGATGAGAATACCGGGGATTGCCCCAAACAGGAAACCGATAAACACCCGTAACATCGTCGCTATCACATGACTTTCGTTGAGTAGGGTCTGCACTCCTTCTACACCGCCTGCATTAAATTCTTGCGGTATCAGCCACGGACGACCAATTAGGCTAGACTTATTGAACCTATCATATTCGACAGTTAATTCCCATAAGGCTTCAACAATCTTTGACGGAGGTGGAAACCAACGCGCGCTCAATATCTCAGCACCGACCAGCAACTCCCAACAAATCAAAATCAACACAGGGAATCCCACAGCCAATAAACGCTCATAAGTTTTCTGATACGACATCGGCACATACTCACTGATGCGACTAGCAACCGCGACAATCAACACAAAGTTGACCAACAATCCCAACCACCACAACGACTGCCATAATCCACCAATGAAAAACACAGCATTCATAACAATCAAAATCAATACGGTAATCAGTAAAGAACGGGTTGTATTAGGTTGTAGGTTCATTTTGGCTTTCCATTGCTTTAACAACTTCATCGCGGAGTGTGCGCCAGATATGCCCCTTTAATTCGGCAAACTCTGGCAAAGATGTAGTTTCAATTGTACGTGGACGCGGTAGATTAACGGCAAATTCTTCTTTAATCGTACCCGGTTGCGCCGTCATAATCACCACACGACTACCCAGCAAAATCGCCTCATCAATACTATGCGTGATATAAACGACAGTCTTTTGATTCTCTTCCCAGATACGAACCAATTCTTCCTGCAAAATCGCCCGTGTCTGTGCATCCAACGCACCAAGTGGTTCATCCATCAACAACACTTCGGGGTCATTTGCCAATGCCCGCGCAATCGAGACTCGTTGCTTCATCCCACCAGAAATCTGCGACGGATAATACTGTGCGAACTTCCGCAACCCAACCCGCTCCAACCAATCCATCGCAATCGAATAGCGTTCTTTTTTAGAGAATCCACGCATCTGTAACCCGAACGCCACATTATCAATGACTGTCTTCCATGGGAATATTGCATATTCTTGAAACACCACGTTATTCGGTGGCTTATCCGTATCACTCGCCACAATCTCAACCTGTCCCGATGTCTGCGGAATCAACCCTGCCAAAATTCGCAGAAAAGTCGATTTGCCACAACCAGAAGGACCAACAATACACACAAACTCGCCGTCATCAATTTCTAACGTGAAGTCATATAATGCCGTAACTACACCATTCGCCGAAGGAAACTGCTTCAGCACATCCCGCGCAATTATCTTTTTACTCATATCTCAAACAATCTTTTTGTACTAAAACAAATCAGGGTGAGCAAAAGCCTCACCCCAACGTTATATCATGTTTGCGTTAGAAGAATATGACTAGTCGCCAGCTTCCTCGGTCGCCATTGGTTCTTCTTCCATATCGCCCATGTCATCCATCATCATTTCCACTTCGCCAAGCAATTCCAGCGCAGCTTCGGTGAAGGTTGTATCGGTGACATTAGACAAGTCAATCGGTTCTTCATATTCGGTACGTCCGTTTTCACGATGGGTACTTTCCACATCACCCAGACCATCCAACGGAATCACCTGATTGGGGTCATACACAACGGGAACACCACTACGTAATGCTTCTTCAGTTGAGTTAGTATAGGTCAGGTATGCAGTCAAGTTTTCTTCTGCGAGGTAATCATCACCCTGCATCATGCGCGAGGCTTCCATCAATGCCAATACAAAACGCTGTGCAACTTCAGGACGTTCAGTGACAAAATTGCCAGAGCCAACAAACGCAACGGTCATCAAACCAGGGGTCAAATCCTCTGCCAACGGAACAGCCGTACCGGCATCAATAATCTGGTCAGCAAATGGCGAACCGACCATCGCTGCTGCAATCGCATCATTTTCAAATGCAGCGGGGAAATCAGGATTACCAACGTTGACCATCTCAACATCAAAGATTGTCAATTCACCTTGTTCGAGTGCCTTCGCTAGCAGATATTCACCGCCACTACCGGGACCACCCGCAACACCAACTGTCATACCAGCAAGGTCAGCAACTTCGGACACCGTGCCGTCTGCCATCAAATCATCACGGACAAGGAATTTTGTTGGACTGTTTTCCAATGGTTCAAGTCCACCGGGGGCAATGATACGAATATCAAGTCCGTCGTTCCAGCCATTCCACAATGAGGTCACAATCGCAATCCCACCAACATCAATCTGTCCTTCGGTCAAGAATGCAATCGCTTCTGTACCGGAGCTGACACGCTCAATCTGTACATCCAGCCCATATTTCTCAAAGATACCACGTTCTGCCGCCACATACATTGTCGCAAACTTCATAATTGGCACATAAGCAACAGTCACTTGTTCAGGTGGGTCAAGCGGTTCGAGGACAGGCTCATCGTCCTGTGCCATAGTTGGCATAATCAAAACTGCCAACAACGATAACAAAGTAACCAAAGATAAAAGTGTTTTACGCATAGCAAACCTTTCTTGCCAAAATAGTAAGTTCAATATTTTCTGACCGTATCATAACCTGTTTTGATTCGACAATCAAAAACTGTAAGCGTTCTTTCATCTAGTTAAGTTTATATAGCACTGTATCGAAGCTGGTTGAAATTCGGAAGTTATCAGTCCTTGCAAACGCCTATCATTGGTTTTTGGTTATTTGTGATTGGAAAGTGCAGTCACACAACGAGTATTTACACCAAAAACTAACAACGAATAACCAACAACATGGATGCTCATCTATTGAGATATGTTTGCATATTGGAAAGTTCAACCGAAATAAATACACAACCTTATATGTACACCTTAACAATTTAACCGACCTTTTGGTAAAATATAAGACAAATTAAACGTTAAGTAAGTTACCGCATAACTCAATCTACTATCCGCAGACGGATTGTGTCCACCACAATCCCTACATAACATAGAAGGAAAAGCCTATGAGCGACAATTTTGGCGCACGCGGCACATTTGACACAGGCAATGGCGAAGCTGTCATCTACCGCTTGAGCAAGCTAACTGAACAGGGCATCGGTCATGTCGATAAACTCCCATTCAGTATCAAGATTCTCCTCGAAAATGCTCTCCGCAATCAGGATGGGCATCACTTCCAAGAAAAAGATGTAAGAAACCTAGCCGAATGGGACGCGAATAATCACAAACCAGTCGAGATTCCATTCAGCCCAGCCCGTGTAATCTTACAAGACTTCACTGGTGTTCCCTCACTCGTTGACCTTGCCGCACTCCGTAGCGCAATGGCACGCATGGGTGGCGACCCGCAGAAAATTAACCCTCAAGTTCCCGTAGACCTTGTCATCGACCACTCCGTACAGGTAGATGTCTTCGGCTCATCAGACGCGATTTTGCGTAATGCCGAAATGGAATTTGTCCGCAACCGTGAACGCTATGAATTCCTACACTGGGGACAAAAAGCATTCGACAATTTCAAGGTTGTCCCACCTGCGACAGGTATTGTCCATCAGGTCAACTTGGAATATCTGGCAAACGTCGTTCAACTGTACGACGACCCGAATGGTGACGGCAAAGTGGCACTGCCCGACTCACTTGTCGGTACCGACAGCCACACTACCATGATTAACGGTCTTGGTGTCCTCGGTTGGGGTGTCGGCGGGATTGAAGCAGAAGCGGCTATGCTCGGTCAACCTGTCTACATGCTCATGCCACAGGTTGTCGGCTTTAAGCTCGTTGGACAATTACCAGAAGGCGCAACTGCAACCGACCTTGTCCTCGTTGTTACCCAGATGCTCCGTAAAAAGGGTGTCGTCGGCAAGTTCGTTGAATTTTACGGTCCCGGTCTAAGCAATATGACCCTGCCCGACCGCGCAACCATCGCCAACATGGCACCAGAATATGGCGCGACGATGGGCTTCTTCCCTGTTGATGACGAGGTGCTCAGTTATATGCGCCGTACCGGACGTGATGAAGAACAAATCACCTTGGTCGAACGCTATAGCAAAGAACAAGGGCTATTCCGCACCGACGGTATGGAAGACCCAGAATACAACGACACCCTCGAACTTGACCTCAGCACCGTTGAGCCAAGTGTCGCCGGTCCTTTGCGCCCACAAGACCGCATCCTCGTCAAAGACCTCAAGCCAACATTCAACAATACCCTAACAGCCCCGCTTGGTCCACAAGGTTTTGCACTACCAGAAGAAAAACTCAGCGCAACCGGAACATTCAAAAGCAACGGCGACAGTGCTGAACTCACACACGGCTCAGTTGTGATTGCAGCGATTACATCCTGCACCAACACCAGCAACCCATCGGTCATGGTGGCAGCGGGTCTACTCGCCAAGAAAGCCAACGAACTCGGTTTGAACCGTAAGCCTTACGTCAAGACCAGCCTCGCACCCGGCTCCAAAGTTGTGACCGAATATCTGGATAAAGCTGAACTGACACCACACCTAGAAGCCCTCGGTTTCCACACCGTCGGTTATGGTTGCACCACCTGTATCGGTAACTCCGGCCCATTGCCAGAACCTGTCGTTGATGCGATTAACGAAGGTGACCTTGTCGCTGCATCCGTTCTCAGTGGTAACCGTAACTTTGGTGGGCGTATCGGTCCCGACATCCGCGCCAACTTCCTTGCATCACCGCCACTCGTCGTCGCCTATGCGCTGGCGGGTACAGTGGACATCGACATCAATAATGACCCCATCGGTCAAGATAAAGATGGCAACGATGTCTATCTGAAGGACATTTGGCCCACCCAACAAGAAATCGTTGACACCGTCCAGAACAGCCTTGATGCCAGCATGTTCAAGGAGCAATATGGCAACGTCTATGACGGCAACCAACAGTGGAACGAAATCCCAAGCACCGACGAACCTGTCTACCAATGGGATAATGAAAGCACTTACATCCAAGAACCACCGTTCTTCATCGACCTGCCTGCCGAAGCAGACACGATTACAGGCATTGAAGGCGCACGGGTACTCGTCAAAGGTGGCGATTCGGTCACAACTGACCACATCTCACCCGCAGGCGCAATCGCAATCAATAGTCCCGCAGGTAAGTTCTTGCAAGAGCGTGATGTTGCCCCGCAATACTTCAACAGTTACGGCTCACGACGTGGTAATGACCGCATCATGACACGCGGTACATTCGCAAATGTCCGCCTCCGTAACCGACTTGTACCCGGTAGCGAAGGTGGCGTAACTTACTACCTGCCGACAATGGAAGAAACCAACATCTACGATGCCGCATTGAAGTATCAAGCAGATGGCACACCCTTGATTGTCCTCGGTGGTAAAGACTATGGTATGGGGTCATCCCGTGACTGGGCTGCAAAGGGGACTCTGCTCCTCGGCGTGAAAGCCGTCATCGTGGAAAGTTTCGAACGTATTCACCGCAGTAACCTTGTGATGATGGGTGTTCTGCCACTCACCTTTGTAGATGGCGAAACTTATGAATCACTTGGTCTGACCGGACACGAAACCTTCGACATCCCTGTTGATGATAACCTGCAAGCACAAGACATCATCACCGTCACCGCAACCGATGCAGACGGCAACAGTAAACAATTCAAAGCAATGGTACGTTTAGATTCAGCCGTTGAGGTGGATTACTATCGTAATGGTGGTATCTTGCAAACCGTTCTGCGGAACTTCCTCGCGGAATAATCCCATCGAAGAAACACTGTAGGGGTTACCCTGTATAGGAAACACACCACAACAGAGGTATCCGTAGGGAGCGACCTGTGCGTCGCTCCGCACTATACAGAATTTAACGAAGCGCGTCCACATGGGCGCGTTTTTCTTACACGAGTCTATACAAAACACCAGCCTTAGACAAAGTAGTTTGATAATAGAATTCTCTCAGTAAGATAAACGCTTCAACAATCCCGTCTTTTCCACCAATAGAATGAAATTTATCGAGAAAAGCCTTCTCCATCGACTCTTTTACATAGTGCGTCAGTAAATCATCAATTGACACGCTTTGCAAAATCTCGTACACCTCGTGTACTTCTGAAGATGACATATATCTGAGAATTTCGTTTGCACCGCTCGCACGTCTTGGTTCACTTATGTCAATCAACAAGTCTCCACCCATAATCGCACGGTACAATATGCGATCACGTTCACTCAGCCCGACCAAATTCTCATTCTTATACAAAGCCATCATCTCATCTTGAGAATAAACACGACGCGCTTCCACCAATAGATAAGCAATGACATCCCATCTACGCCCCCAATTTATATGAACATAGAATGCATCATAGTACCTGTCGTAGATTTCATCAAACTTAGCCAACTTATCTCTATGATTTAGATCTTCCAAAGCGCGAAGTCGTAAAGGAGATCGATGCCGATATCGTTTCGGGCTTGCTAACATTAACTGCCAATCATAATCACTGCGCGCAAGATCAAGAATTTCATCCTTATCTGGTATCCCTTGGTAAATTGCGTCATATCCCATTGGACAAAAATCTCCCTCACTATGTGTCTAATTCAAAAACACTTTGCACGACAGAATCCATAATTATTATCTCCAATTAGTGGATAAACCATGTAGTGACTGCCAAACTATGAAATGCTGTTTTGAGATAGAAATCACGAAGTGTGAAAAACATATCAAGTATCCAGTCTCTCTGATTATCATGAGGAGATACGCGGTAAACTTCCATTTGCCTCATCTGTTCAGGATTATAGTGTTCAAATAAGCTAATGTAGTCCTGTTGAGCAAGAAATACTGCAAATTGTTTCACCTCGTTCGCAGTAATATAACGCACAGGTCGGATGACATCTGATTCTGTGAGTAAGTCACCGCCGACAAGTGCACGTTCTACCAAATCATTATAATCGCCATTAGCCATATAACGACGCTTTTCCGAAAGCAAATAGAATAGCGCATCCCATGCTTTATTTGAGAAGTATGTACCGACTTCTCGCAAAATTGGGGATTCCATATACATCAGTGTACATGCCCGATGAGCTTTGAGAAATGTTGCATCAGTTTTCATCCAGTCCGCAACATCTCTGCCCCATAAGTCAGGTAGAACCTCAGCAACTTTTGGATTCTCCCGACACACGGTAAAGAAATCACTATGCTCATCAATTGCCCGATACTTAATATGTGTTCCCATGTCACAAGAATCTCACTCATTTTTTGTTTATGGCAGAAAAGAATTGTAAGTTTCACTCAAGTTTGAGGGAAGCGCGCCTAGTCGGGAGCGTTTTTCTATATCATCTTCCAGAGTAATCCAGCATTGTACGATGAGACATTGGCATAGAAATCTCTTAAGAGCACAAATGCCTCTATGATCGAGTCTTTATTTGAGTCCTGATAAGGATGAAATTTATATAAAATTGCTTTGTCCATTGCAACATCCGAATAATGTTCTAACAAATCATCAAATGATATTTGATATAAAATTCCTACAATTGCAGAAACTTCATCAGAAGATATATAACGTGGAATTTCTGTCTGTCCATTGCGTGAGCCAACCGCTTTTGTTTGGCGCATTAAATCACCACCAAACATAGCTCGATAAAGCAACCGATCACGATCATCAAAAACTGACATATCCTCGATTTTATAGAAATTATATTTCTCATCTACTTGGCGACAGTTGCGCCGCTTTTCAATTAACAAGTAGGCTAACACATCCCATTTGCGACCCCATAAGGTACATAAAGCAAACGTCCGCAGAAATCTAACAAACATACTATCAAACTTTTCAAGTTTCTCTTGTTGTTCTGGTATCTTTAACAGCGAATTTCTTAGACGTGTAGACTGAAAAGTACTAAAAGGACTAGCTAGAATATCAAGCCAATCATCGTCAGTTTGTGCCAATTCTAGTATCTCTTGATTATTGGGTATTGCTTGAAAATATACATCTAGTCCCATTACGCAAAAATCTCACTCATTTTTTGTTTATGGCAGAAAAGCATTGTAAGTTTCCCTCAAGTTTGAGGGAAGCACGCCTAGTCGGGAGCGTTTTTCAATATCATCTTCCAACTCATGCTAACTACTGATACGAGTTAACCGTACTTTGCTCTTGTATGAAATTAACTGCTGATTTTTCAGCATTAACCATCTTGGCTGGATTGATACAGAAATCTTCAATACCTTATTAACATCAACCGGACGAAGACTCCACCACAAACCGTCAAATTCGTCCCATAGCTCAGTAATCCAATCATAATTTTCAACATCAACTCGAATTGATGATTCCCCACACATAAACGGTGCACCCAAATATAGTCCATCATTGCGACGACCCATTGTATTCTTGAGATCACCATATATCAGATACATCTGCCCAAATTCGAGATTGTTACGAAAGAACTCAAGACTCCATTCAAGTATCCTTTCGCTTGATTTACTTGCAAGCACGAATTCTTCATCGATGTATATGCAATCAGCATTGGTATCTTCAACCTTGTTTTCTTGTTCCATGAAGCGTGGTCGAATATAAGTGATACCTGTCAAACTAGCAAATGTCTCAGTAAAAAATGGATTTACAATATCAAACAAAATCTTGGGGTTCGATTTGACTTCATCACAATCAATCCACTCAAAAAAATGATGTTTCATGTATTAGCTCTAAAAACCTCACTCACACGCAACTCAAATCCCTCGGTCAATCTATAACCGATTTCTATACCCTATCAACTTAAGTGTATCACAACGATAGTTTGATAAATCCATCATATTAGAATCCCCCAACCTGTGACCATTTGGTCACCCTTTCAAAATTTAACTCTGCTATGCTGACCCCAAAAGATGCGCTCTAATGGTTGCTGGCGTATAAACCATCCGCACAAAAAAATCTATTTGAATGCGAGCGCAAATCCATACAAGAATATCGTCAAACCTGTTGCAAAATAAGCCATAGACCATCCGCGCAACGGGTAAAATCATCCGCATACATCATGCGGAAACCAGTTGAGTTGGCACAAAACGTTTTTCCCAATGCCATGTGCCATTAGTGCCAATATCGTCTGTATAGCACAACCGACAAGGGATACAAACTGGCACAAAACCAAATCCGGTTGGCACAACCTGCGCCATAGGTTCGTGGTTGATTCTCAAGTCGTTTGGGTTTATCGTTGCAAGGTTCATTTCAACGCCCTTAATGGAGTCCTACCCATGTACGAAATTCGCACCAGCAACCGTCTGCTGTATACCATGTTCATCACACAGAGCCTATTCTCAGCTTCACAGATTGCAGTGTTCACACTCATCTCTATCGCAGCAGGTATCCTCGCTGGAACCGACACCGCTGCCGGAATGCCCAGCACGGTTATGACTTTCACCCAGTCCATTATGGCATATGGTTTCGGGATGTATATGGGACGCTTCGGACGGCGCAGAGGGTTAGCAACAGCCTATTTCTTTAGTTTCGTTAGCGCAATTGTCGGTGCGATTGCGGTCTACTTTGGCACATTTCCCCTGCTCCTATTAAGTGCAGCTGGCATGGGAATGGGACGCTCTGGCGCAGACCTGAGTCGCTTCGCAGCTGGTGAGCTGTTCCCAGAAAATCTTCGTGCGCGTATGATTGGTCGTATCGTCTTTGCTGGAACAATTGGTGCAATTCTTGGTCCCCTGTTGGTTGTACCGGGTGGTGAACTCGCAGCCTTACTAGGTGTCAATCCCAACGCAATCATCGTCCTCGCACAAACCCAATTCATGGACACCATCATGCCTGTCATCAACTTCAATCGTGGACTCACCACAGGACCATGGGTCATCGCCACCATCCTTTATGGGCTATCATTCTTGATTACGATTATTTTCTTGCGTCCCGAACCTGCATTCGTTGCCAAGCAATATGACGATGAAAAGACAAAGGTCGGCGAAAAACCTGAAAAAGGACGTGCATTGGGTGAACTACTGCGCCTGCCGGATGTCCAACTTGCCATCCTCGCCATGCTCATCAGCCAGACAGTTATGGTTACGTTGATGACGATTACCCCATGGCACATGCACCAAGCAGACCATGCCAACACATCCGTCTCGCTGGTTATCTCCGCCCATACACTGGGTATGTTCGGCTTATCGGCACTCACAGGTTATCTCATTGACCGCTATGGACGAGTTCAAATGATGGTCATCGGCGCACTCACACTGATTGCATCCGCCATCATTGCACCATTATCAACACAACTCCCCTATCTGGTCTCTGCGCTATTCTTGTTAGGTCTAGGCTGGAACTTTGGTTATATTGCAGGCTCATCCATGTTAGCGGACGCACTGCGTGGTGAAGAAAAGAACCGTGTACAAGGTTTCAACGATATGTTGGTTGCATTCGCCGCTGGACTCGGCACACTCAGTTCGGGCTTTCTATTCGATTTTGGTGGCTATCTACTTGTCAGCATCGGTGGCGGATTACTTGCCATGATTCTGATGGGCATTATCCGCCAACTATCATCAAAGCAAGTCGTCGTGCCAGCAACTTAGTCAGCATTCTGCTGGATATAATTCTGCTCAACAATCGCCATCCATGCCAGCCCGACGATAAATGTTGAGCTACCAAAGGCAACAGCAGTGATTATCGAATTTGCTATCGGGATAATATCAAGGATTTCACTCAGAATCGCCTGTGCCAAGCGGATACTAACATACCCAGCAATACCACCTCCGAGGACAATCACGCCAGTCGTCTGTAGGAGTTGGTTGAATGCCTGCTTAGATAAACTTTCGCCAAAGTAGAAGCGGTAAATCTCAAGGCACATCCACGCATCAGCAATCGAGATACCTAATGCCTTTGCGATTTCAAGCGTCGGGGTTGGTACAGCACCTGTCAGCGTCGCACCGCCAACGGTCTGCATGACCTTAACAAATGAATCGTATCGTTTTTTCTGTAAGACTTCTTCATCAATCATCAGCATCATCCATAATTCATTGATAGACTCAGTATAATTACCATACATGAAAACAAGCTAAATATTCACCTAGTCCTTTGGTTAGGTTCAAGAACAACAAGACGACATCTATAGGAGAAACCATGCAAATAACAATCTATACCGATGGTGCCTGTGATATTCATGCTGATAATCAACCCGGCGGATGGGCAGCAATACTAGTTGCAACCGACGATAGTGGAAAAGTTCTAAAAGAGTCCGTTTTGACAGGTGGCGAAGAAATGACCACCAATAATCGCATGGAACTAACAGCCATCATGGAAGGTCTGCGTGGTCTCAACAAACCGACATCCGTAAAAGTGGTTTCAGATTCAAAATATGTCATCAATACCGTCACCAAAAACTATAATATCAAGAAGAACAAACAACTCTGGCATGAATTTTTCACCGTTGCTGAACCACATGACATTGAGTGGCAATTTGTCAAAGGGCATGCCGGACACACCTACAACGAACGCTGTGATAAACTCGCCGTCGCTGAGAAAGAAAAACGTGCCGGAGACCCAACCACATCCCGCCCTGAACAAAAACCCATGATGGTCAATACACCGATTAAAATCTATCTGTCAACCAAATATTCAGGGAAAAAGAAGGTCACAGCATGGTCAGCTATCATTACACACGGAGACGATACAACCGAATTGAGTGATACACTAGCGGATACAACCGAACTTGAAGGTGTTTTGATTGGTGCGATAAAAACATTGGAACAAGTAAACAGTCATGATGCAGTAACCGTCTATACAGCACAGGAATATCTATCAAAAGGCATGAATGAATGGATTAAGGGTTGGCTCAAAAAAGACTGGAAGAACAACACAGATAATCCGGTTAAGTATCAAGACCGCTGGAAAGCCTTACTCAAGCATGGTAATCATAAAACAATCTACTATGAATTTGTCAAACAGCGTGAAGGCAACCCACATTTTGAGCGCGGAAAAGACATCGTATCACTCCTCATAAAACGGGCTTGAAATGGGCATTTATGTTATGATTACAGCATTATTGGATAAGATTTTATATAGGGAAGCAACTCATGCCATCGTATGCTAAACGGGTTGAACCATTCGGAACAACCATCTTTACAGAAATTAACACGCTCGCACAACAACATAACGCGGTCAATCTAGGTCAGGGGCGACCTGATTTTGATGGACCACAGGAGATTATCGACGCGGCAGCCGATGCACTCAAAAGCGGGACTGCTAATCAATATGCACCGGGACCAGGTCTAATGTCCTTACGGGAGGGTATCGCCAATCATGCAGGCGTATTCTACAATCTTGATGTTGATGCGAACTCCGGTGTGATTGTGACAGCAGGTGCGACACAGGGCATCTTTAGCTCACTGGTTGGATTGGTTGACCCCGGTGAAGAAGTCATTGTCATCGAACCCTACTTTGATAGCTATGTCCCCGGTGTGCTGATGGCAGGCGCAAAACCTGTGTTCGTCGCTATGCACCCACCGGATTGGACATTTGTTGAAGACGAACTTCGGGGTGCATTTAACGAAAACACCCGCGCTATCATCTTGAATACCCCGAACAACCCAACTGGACGTGTCTACACCCGTGAAGAACTACAACTCATCGCTGACCTGTGCATCGAACATGATGTGATAGTCATCTCTGACGAGGTTTATGAACACCTGATTTATGAAGGTCAGCAACACATTGCGATTGCCTCGTTAGATGGTATGTTTGAACGTACTGTAACCATTGGCAGTGCAGGCAAGACCTTCGGCATGACGGGTTGGAAAATCGGTTGGGTATACGGACATCCTGACCTGATTACTGGCGTATGGCGGGCGCATCAGTTCATTGTGTTTGCAACCAATCACCCGACGCAGGCGGCTGTCGCTTATGCGTTCACCCTCGGTAACAGCTACTATGAGGAATATCAAGCACTCTACACACATAAGCGCGACCTCGTGATGCAAGTCATCGAAGCTGGCGGTCTGAGTGCGATACAGCCACAGGGCACGTACTTCGTAATGGGTGACTTCTCGCAGGTGTTCGACGGCAATGATGTTGAATTTTGTAAACATCTCATCGAGCAGATTGGCGTGGCGAGTATTCCACCATCGGCGTTTTTTAGCAAAGACCATAAGTATCTAGCAGAAAATCACATTCGGTTTGCATTTTGCAAAAGTGACGACACGCTGGAAAAAGCCGCTGAGAAAATGGTCAAGCTCCGGCAATAAGTGTTGCCACCATACGCAATTTTGTTGCGATGTTGTTGCCGACAGATTTGGTTGTTGCGGTGATTTTGCCGACTTTCCGACTGATAATGCAGTCTTAGGTTGTTTTACTGCCTTTGCCGATAGACAACTTTTTCCGGCAATACAAGCCTGCGTAATGTTTACGGTTCTGACGTTATTGTTATGGTAACATAATTGATATGAGTAAAGGTGACCAAATGGTCACATCAGCACAAGGACTATATCATGAGCGACTACAACGAAACCTACGAGTATTTCCACGATGAATTCTTCCCTGAGGCAGACAAAGAAAATATTCTGCAAGACCTGAAAGTAGAGGGGTTGGGTTACGCGCAAATCATCGAAGGCGCAAGCAATATGATAAATGCTATGCTAGCCGAGGGTGACCTTGATATTGGGAAGCTAGCCCGACTAAACCACAGTATCTACAAAAACGCCAACCGCATGATGGCGATGCTCAATGCAGGTGCGGATTATGAGCAGGAACAGAGTGAATGATAACCACGAAGACACAAAGGGCACAAAAGATATTGATATAGATGCGCAACAGAGATGTAGAGACATGTGTGGGATGATGCTGAATGACTTCATGCCATATACAGCTTCCATTCAAGGCTATACAGAGATTCTGGAGCTTTACTGTACTGATAAATTGAGTGATGATGCCGATATTTCAAGCCTATTCCATCATACAGAATCGCGCCAAACAGACTGCAAAAGGCTTTACCAGCACTATAATCAAATACTTTCCATGAATGAATCAGCAACAGTCGGGTTTCAGAACATCCAAATTCAGTTTACGAAAATATACAAAGATAGCATCATCAAGTGGTTTAATTTATTTCAGTCCATCCAAAATACATTTACATCTACAAATACGATTGACCTAAATGCCCTCCGACAACTGAAAGTTTATTGTGCAAATATTGAAGCATTTCGTAGCTGGCTAAAAGACTTCAACCCGTGTTTGGCTAACTGCTAATCGCTATCTTCTGTGATTTGTCATAGGAACATATGACAGATGTCATATACCCCCATTCTGAAAATCCAATACTATTATGACAGTATAAGATAGATGAAATCTGGGGTTTATTGTAATGAGCAAATCACATCAACGAGTTTTCGGAATTTCAGCATTTGTCGTCAGCCTGACGATTATCTATATCCTGCTGATTATGGGACAAATGCGAACAACAGCGGCATCACAAAATCGCTTTGAATTACCAGCGGACTCACCCGAAGCCCGCGCACTGAATATTATCCAGAACGAAGTGAATCCGCGTGATGTGTCACAGTTTGGCATCAATGGGCGCACGATGACGGTCACCTACCCAATGAAATCTAGCAGTTATATGGGCAATGTCAGCCCGATTGCGAGCGAAATGGAACTACTTCGTATCAGTTGTCAATTACGCGACGCAGGTTATACTGAACAGACCTATCAGTTCTTGATTACAATGCCAACCAAACAACGCAAACAGGTTGATGGCTACGCAATTGCACTGGATGACAAGACAGTTGAAGGCTTGGATTGCAATAACTTGCAAGATGTCAGTGTGTCCGAAATCGCTGATGAATATGAATACCTCTATATTTATGACACCAAAGACAAAAACTAGCTGACATACACATCTCCTCTCCTTACAAAAGAGCGTGCCTTGATGGTGCGCTTTTTTGCTTATGAGGGAAAATGAAAAGTTGAAAGTAGAAAGTTGAGCACAATCCAAGTAAAGTAGGTTCTCTTATATCTGTGAACTGATAAGTGATTATGCTGAAAATTATTCTAATCCTTGCCATTGTGATTATATCTGCCTGTAGCTCTGGTGACGCTGTGCCGGATGTGCCACCAACTCCAACTGAGCCACCTCTTATCGGTGGGGTTCAAATACTTTCGCCACAATTGGGGTCGATTATCTATGCAGAAACACTGGCGGTTAGTGGTCTGATGGATGGTGTTGAGGCATTTCGGTTAACAGTTGAAACGGTGGATGGCATATCGCTGTTTGATGGCATTATCAATGGCGTGGATGGCGGTTGGCAAGCAGAGATTATTCATGGATACACTGGCGAACCTGTGGAAGCGATACTCACGGCGCGTTCAACAGACAGGCGGGTCAGCTTGAAATATGATGAGCTATCTGTTCTTATTTCATCGCTTGCGTTTCGTGAAGACGGTATTATTGGTCAGGTACTAACCCCATCCGATAATCAACAAGTCGGCGGAGATTCGATAGAAGTTGCAGGCACAGCATCGGGTATTCCAGATAACCGAATTTCAATCATGTTAAGACATGATGAAGGTTTGATTGATAAGCAAATCATCACGATAGATAATCCCTATCAGGTGGATGAGCGCGTTTGGTCTGCGGATTTACTGACAAATGGCTACCTCGGACGGGCTACAATCGAAGTATCTTATACCGATACTATAACTGAATCCGAACAAATCCTTGATACTATCTCAATCGTTATTGGTAGCGCAGCCGGATGATGCGTTTCCTAAACATGCGTTCTATTGTAAAATAGAGTTAACTTCATTTAATCATTCCTTTATAACAATGGTGAAACCATCGCATGGAAACAGGACAACACTTTATCGCTGTTGCTGGTAACATTGGCGCGGGCAAAAGCACACTCACACACATGTTGGCAGACTCTCTCAACTGGAAACCCTTCTACGAAGCAAATGCCGAAAACCCTTATCTCTCAGACTTTTATCAAGATATGACTCGCTGGAGTTTTCACTCGCAGGTGTTCTTTTTGGGTAAACGTCTGGAACATCATCGAAAACTAGTAGACCATCCGGGTAGTGTCGTGCAAGACCGCACAGTCTATGAAGATGCCGAAATCTTTGCGCGTAATCTGGCAGTTCAAGGCAAAATGTCTGAGCGTGATTATGAGACCTACTGCTCACTCTATAAAGCGATTGCGTCTTTTCTGCCTCCCCCATCATTGATTGTCTATCTGAAAGCAAATGTCTCGACACTGACACAACGGATTCAACATCGTGGACGCGATTTTGAGCAAGACATCCGTCATGATTATCTGGCAAAACTCAACACACTCTACGATGATTGGATTAGTGATTGGACAGCGTGTCAGGTTCTTACAATCGAAACTGACAATCTGGATTTTCAGCATCGTGCAAGTGATTACGAAATGATTCTACAACGTATTCAACAGATATTGTCACCTGTGCGTTAACTTTTCATTCAATATAGATGACTCAAACTAGCTCTCTGTTTTGTATTCAGACAGAGGGATTCGCGCGCGTTTAAAACTTTTTTACAAGTTCGGTTTCGATGTCTATAGACAGCCTATTTTTGTGCTGATATAATACTAGTAATAACAGATTAATCGTATTCATCTGACGAATGCCAACTATCAATTTAGGTTCTGACTTCCTCAATTACATTGTCCGCAAGGGCTACAAACCCGGTGACCGACTCCCATCAATACAAGAATTGACGCAGGATACTCATTTAGATATGAGTGCCAGCAAAATTCGTGAGCAACTTGAGGTTGCGCGCGCGTTGGGTTGGGTTGAAGTACGGTCAAAGCGCGGGACAGTCGTAAAGGAATACTCGTTCACACCTGCTATACGCTTGAGTGCACGTTATGCGCTGGCACGGGGTGAACGCTTTGAGCAGTTTGCATCAGTTAGGAATCATATTGAAGCTGCTTATTGGATAGAGGCATGTGGGCTGTTAACCAATGATGACTTCGATACGATGCAAGAATGTATCGACATCGCTGAAGATAAGCTCAACTCTCCGCCAATTCGCATCCCCAATGAAGAACATCGTGTATTCCATCTCACCGTTTTCAAGCATCTTGATAACCCATTTGTAATTGGTATCTTGGAAACCTACTGGGATTTATACGAGGAAGTTGGTATCAATCGCTATGTGGATTATGCCTACTTGCGACGTGTTTGGGATTATCATTCGCAGATTTTGCAATTAATCCGTGACGGTAACTTTGAATCTGCCCAGACAGCATTCATTGAGCATACTCGGTTATTGCAGTATGAACCGAGAAAGGAGTCCTAAAGCAAGATTGTTAATGGAAAGCGACTTATTTGTAGCGTATCATGAAAAGATATTTTCAACTTTTGAAAGGAGTCATACGCAAATATTGCGTAGCATCTCATGGCTATTAATGCACAAACTCAACCGCAATTAGAAACACGCGACCCTGTTATTAACGACTTCGCGTTTTCAGTTGCAACCAAAAACGGGTCCGGTAGTCAGACCTCGAATAATGTACTGGTGATGTCCCTGTTCCGTATGGGTATTCCAGTTAACGGCAAGAACCTCTTCCCATCCAACATCAAGGGGTTGCCGACATGGTATACCATCCGTGCTAGCAAAGACGGATATACCGCTCGTAAAGATATTACTGAAATTGTGGTGGCGTATAACGATAGCACCGCAGCAGAAGATGTCAGTAATCTCCCCGCAGGTGGTGTTTGCATCATAACACCTAAAATTGCGAAGGTGATTCAGCAACGTGATGACATCTCCTATTATGAAATCCCTGTCACAAAGCTGATGCGTGAAGCAGATGTTCCCTCTGCGTTTAAGAAGCGTGTTGAAAACATGACATATGTGGGTGCAGTTGCCAAACTATTTGATATTCCGTTGGATATTATCTATCAGGTGTTGCTGGAAAACTTTGGTGGAAAAGAAAAACCCGCCAAAATGAACCATGATGTTGTCAAGCTAGCCTATGATTGGACAGGGGAAAACATCGAAAAGACTGACCCCTATCGCTTTGAAAAGATGGACGGCACGGCTGGCAAAATTATGATGACCGGTAATGATGCTGGCGCGCTGGGTGCAATCTTTGGTGGTGTTAACGTAGTAGCTTGGTATCCAATTACCCCATCCACTAGCTTTGTTGATGGCATCCTCAACTATCGCAATCTACGTCAGACGGAAGATGGCAAGAACACCCTTGCAATCGTACAGGCAGAAGATGAGCTGGCAGCAGCAGGTATGATTATTGGTGCAGGCTGGGCAGGTAGCCGTTCTTTGACTGCAACCAGTGGTCCCGGTATCAGCCTGATGGCAGAGTTTTCTGGCTTGGCATATTTTGCAGAGATTCCCGCTGTCTTCTGGAACATCACACGTATGGGTCCGAGTACAGGTCTTCCCACCCGCACCAGTCAAGGTGACTTGATTTTCACGCATTTGCTCGGTCATGGTGATAGCCGTCAAATTTGTTTGATGCCGGGTAATCTGGCAGAAGCATTTGAGTTCGGTTGGAAGGCACACGACATCGCCGAACACCTGCAAACCCCTGTGTATGTTATCAGTGACCTCGACCTCGGTATGAACAACTGGATGTCTGACCCATTCGATTATCCAGATGAAGCAATTGACCGTGGTAAAGTTCTCAATGCCGAACAACTTCAAGAGTTCATTGATGAACACGGCAAATGGGGACGCTATATGGATGTCGATAAAGACGGTATTCCATATCGTACAATCCCAGGTACTGACCATCCATTCAGCGCGTATTTCACTCGTGGTACAGGTCACAATGATATGGCAGTCTATAGTGAACGCAGTGACGACTGGGTCGAAAATATGAACCGTCTGCACAAGAAGATGGAAAATGCCCGTGCCTATCTACCACAACCGATTGTAGACGAGGTGGACGGTGCAACAGTGGGTATCTTGACCTTTGGTACAAACGAAGAAGCCATTCGTGAAGGGCGTGACTGGCTAGAAGCTGACGGTATCAAGACAAGCTATATGCGTGTCCTCGCATTGCCATTGGCAGAATCGGTCAATGATTTCATAGCAAAATATGACACTGTTTATGTCGTTGAAAATAACTTCGACGGACAACTCAACCAAATTATCCGACTTGAGCATCCCGAAGACATCAGCCACGTCAAATCTATGACATTAGGTGATGGTCTGCCGATGACTGCTCGTTGGGTTTACGAAAACATTAAAGCAGAACAGGAAGGTTAATCATGGCACGCACCAATAAACTCGGTCTCAGCCGTAACGATTATAAAGGTCGTCCAAGTACACTTTGCCCCGGATGTGGACACGATTCCATCTCCAACCAAATTACGTCAATGGCGTATGACATGGGTATTGAACAACACCGTATCATCAAGATGAGTGGTATCGGTTGTTCCAGTAAAACCCCTGCTTACTTCCTCGGTGGCTCACACGGGTTTAATGCCTTGCACGGACGTATGCCATCGGTTGTGACAGGCGCATTGATGGCGAACAAGAGCCTCAGCTGTGTAGCTGTCTCCGGTGACGGTGACACTGGCTCGATTGGTATGGGTCAATTTAAACATGTGATTCGTCGCAATGTACCCTTTGTCTACATCATCGAAAACAACGGCGTTTATGGTCTGACCAAAGGACAATTCTCGGCAACTGCTGATGAAGGTCAATATCTCAAATACTACGGACAAAACGACCTCCCAGCGATTGACCTCGCATTGGAAGCTGTGGTTGCAGGTGCGACATTTGTGGCGCGTAGTTTTAGTGGTGATGCGAAACAGGTACAATCCCTGTTGCAAGCAGCGATTCGTCATCCGGGTACCGCTGTGCTGGACATCATCAGCCCATGCGTAACCTTCAACAATGCGGAAACGTCAACTAAATCCTACCCTTACGGTAAAGACAACGAAATCCCATTGCACGAAATTCAAATTGTTGCGCCGGATTATGTCGATGAAAAAGACGAAATTACAGTTGATGATTATGAAGAAGGTGAAGTCATCACAGTGGATATGCACGATGGCACCCATATCTTGCTTAAGAAGCTTGACCGCGACCACGACCCACGCAACCGCCGTATGGCTATCGACGTGCTGGAACAATCCCTACGTGACCAAATCTTCTTGACCGGGTTAATCTATTACGAAGAACCCCGTCCGACACTGGCTGACCACGAAAACCTTGTGGAAACCCCTCTGGCGAACCTTGAAGCAGACGCAATTCGTCCATCCAAGGAAGCCCTCGACAAGGTGATGAAAAGCTTGATGTAACCCCACCCTAAATCCCTCCCCAAAGCGTTAGAGAGGGACTTGAAATGACTTTTGAGACCAGTATGGAGTGTTCTGTACTGGTCTTTTTAGTCTACGCGCAACCAACATGTCGAGACAACAAACAATGTTTTTGATAAGTCTGCATCCATATCTGGGAAATCCTGTCGAAATAAGTCATTATCAAAGTAGACTCTGACACTTTGACATGACCGAACCATTTCGTCGAATCCGCCAAACATCAGTGCGCTAAAAGAATGTAACTGTTGCAGACTGTTTGTCGTATCAAAGAAAGGTGATGTGCCGAAGTATCCATCATATTCAATCGAATCTTCATATAGCTCTGTTCCATTATTACGATACAGAACCGTTGGGAATGGCGACAAGGAAATACCATTATCACTATACCATTGTCGTATATCTTCCGCAGTTGATTCTGATGAAAAAATTTCATATTTTGCGTTGTAACCAAAACTGCTGAAGTATAGAGAATCTGATTCAATATTATTAGGATAAATTGGAATAACATTTGAAGATGCGATTTCACCACCATATCGTGCGAACCCGTAACATAATATCGCTAATAAGATTGGGGTTACGATAAGTGTGGATAGCACTTTGAGGAAAATACGACGGGGTCTGAATGTATTCTTTCGTTTCGATTTTCGCATTATATACACCAAAATATTTTGATTACACTTATCATACTCCGTTTCTATAAGAATCAAAACGAGGCAGAGTAAAAAACCTACCTCGCTTCGGTGTGTGGAGTTTAACTGCTCACGAGGAGCATCTAGTATTTGCTAGTATTTTGGCATGTCGGGGTCGATTTCGTCCGCCCATGCAAGGATACCGCCCTCAACGTTGTACATCTTATCGAGGTCGTAGCCGATTTCAGATAGGAATGCGATACTATCGGCACTACGCTTACCCGAACGGCAATGGACATAGAGAATTTTGTCCTTCGGAATATCCTTCAACACGGTCTCTTCCCAGAGTTTACGTCCGGCTTGAATACCATTTTTCGCCAGTTGAATATCTGGCTTGGGTACGCGGACTGTGCCATCAATTGCGCTGATGTCCCATTCATGCGGGTCACGGACATCGACAACCACAATTTCATCACCGTTTGAAAGTGCTTTCTGAACATCATGAACCGTTACACTTTGAATTTCCAATTCTTCACTATCCTCTACTGAGCTAAATTCACTGTGGTCATGGGCTGGCATGCCACAGAATTGTTCATAGTCGATGAGTTCAACTTCATCTTTGGGAATACCGCAAACTGGGCAATTGGGGTCTTTGCGAACTTTGATGGTCTGGAAGCTCATTTCGAGTGCGTCATAGAGCATCATCCGACCAATCATGGGTTCACCGATACCCAGCAACAGCTTAATCGCTTCAGTCGCCTGCATCGTACCGATTGTGCCCGGTAAGATTCCGAGTACGCCCCCCTCAGCACAGCTTGGAACAAGTCCCGGTGGGGGTGGTTCGGGGAACATACAACGGTAGCATGGTCCTTCCTCAGCATGGAAGACGCTCAACTGCCCTTCAAAGCGGAAGATACTACCATAAACATTCGGGATACCTAACTTCACACAGGCATCATTGACGAGATAGCGGGTCGGGAAGTTATCTGTGCCGTCAATGACAACATCCCAATCTTCACTAAAGATACGGACAGCATTATCTGATGTGAGTGGTTCATTGTATTTGACAACTTCGATGTCGGGATTCAAGTCGAGCATACGCTTTTCGGCACTATCCAGTTTGGATACACCGACGGTGCTCACGCCGTGAATGACTTGGCGTTGTAAGTTGGTGAAATCGACAACATCATAATCAACCAGCCCGATACGTCCGACACCTGCCGCAGCCAAATAGAGTGCCAGCGGGCTACCCAATCCACCTGTTCCAATTAGCAGAATGTTGGATGCTTTCAGACGGCGTTGCCCTTCGATACCGACTTCGGGCATGATGACATGTCGGCTATAACGTTTGATTTCTTCGTGGCTGAGGTCAGCCAAACGGTCGTGTAGTGGTGGCATATATTAGTCCCCTTTTATACCCCCTTCCCCACCCCCTCCCAATTGCAATAGACAGGGAGGTAAGGTCAGAGGAATGATTTAAAGTAATTTAGGCGGCGGTGATGCCGAGTTGACGTTTGAGTTTGTTCACATCGGCAACACCATGATTAACGTGTTTCGGTTGGAATGCCTCGTCAAGTACAAAGGTTGTCGGTGCGGACATCACGCCCCAGCGTTCGGCAGCGGACGGGTCTTGAGTTGCATCGATTTGTACAATCTGTACACGACCATCACCGAGTTCACTCTGTAACATATGGAGTGCAGGTTGTTGCTGTGTCTTACATGGAATACACATCGGTGTCGTAAAATAGACAATCGTCGAGACACCGTGTTTCAAGTCAGTCAGCAGTGGGTCAATGTCAATCGACTTTGATAACTGTCCCAGATGCAGACGACGGTACGCACAATAAGCGATGAGTCCAACAGTAAGCAACAAACCAGCGATTAAGAGACGTTCCAACATGAGATGTTATCCTTCCTGAATCGGTGAGTGTGTAAAGCCCGGTACACCGAGGCGATTAAATTGATAATACATCCAACAACCGAGGCAGAAGTTCAGCCAGAAGTTGAGGTTTGCCAGCGCAATCACCACCCAGACGAGTATCCATGCAATCGTAGGAACACCAAGCAATAGTGCGATAACAGCCGTGCCATTAAATAAGGCACCGACCAACATAGCAAAGCGATGCGGTTCTGGGTTGTCGTCGATAACATGCGGTTTTGCGATGCCAGCAGGTTTGACAATGTGCTGGTAAATCAGGTGATAAGGCGCGAACTTAAGACCGAGGCTACCCATAAATTGGGCAATAGCAACAAAAGCTACCAGTAGCCAGCTATCCATTACAAAACCTATCAACAAGATGACAATCGTCAATGCCATCCCTGTCTTGAGTCCGGTATGGTCTACTTTGCGTAAGGGTTGTGCTGACATGTGCAACTCCTTCAACTTGAGGCGTATAGGTTAACGTCCACCTGCGATACTTGGAATAATACGCAGGCTATCGTCTGCTTCGATTTCGGTGTCTAGCCCCTGCATAAAGCGGATATCTTCATCATCAATAAATACATTGACGAAACTACGCAGTTCGGCTTCATTGAACAGGTGTGGACGTAAGTCAGGGTGGAGGTCTGTCAGATTATTGAGTGCCTCGCCGACGGTTCCACCATCAACATTGATTTTAGATTCTCCGTCAGTGTAAGCACGAAGTGGGGTTGGGATACGAATACTTGCCATGTGATATTTCTCCTGTGAGTGTTTCTTTTGTTGTTAAGTTGATTATCTAAATCCAGAGACACGTGCGGGAATCGAACCCGCTTCAAACGGTTTTGCAGACCGTCGCCTTACCATCCAGCCCACGTGTCATGATACTTAGGTTACGTTGAGTGCCTCGTCATCGAATGCACTGCGGTCAGATTTCAACTTCCAGACGCGCATATCAACGGCTTTACCCTGTTGTACTGATGTGATGATATACACAAAGTTCGGCAAAGCATGGTCACGGTCATATTCGGATGGAATCGCAGGTGCATTGGGATGGCTGTGATAATATCCAACGAGGGTCAGCCCTTTTTCGTCGGCTTCATCTTCGAGGCGCATCCAATCTTGTGGTGTCATGGCGTAGCGATGATATTGTTCTTCCTCCTCAAAGACATTTTCAACCTGTGTGATGTCTTGAATCGTAATGGTATCGCCGTTAGAGTTGCCAAGTAGGAATCCACCACCCTCATTCGGATATGTGCCTTCCATCTGTTCAAAGATTCTTGCCTGCAAATTACTACTTAGATTGACTGCCATTGTTTACGTTCTCGCTCCTATGTTATGCAATTAAAAAGAGCCAACCGTTTCGGGTTGACTCTTGTTATCTGTCAGGGTTGAAGGTGACCTATTCGTCACTGTGACAGCACAAAGCCCGATCCGGTGTCCGCATCGTTCAACTCACACATACAACAACAAAGTGCGCTATATGACATTGTGGTGGGGTTGTGTGTCATCATTTTTGTTTTCATGTTCAAGAGACTAACATGTGTTTTGCAATTGTGCAACATTTGATTTTTATGTCTTACATAACATAGGACGCATGACCATTTCGACATCTTACCCAGCAATTCCGATGAGAATTAATTAAATGGTGAATCGATTAACATTGAAGGGTTGTACTGCCGATGATATACTAACTCGCATTGATAAGCCTTAATATATATCGCTATCCATCAACACAGCATTACTTTATGCTGTATTCAAAACATGACACAATCCCATACGGATTTGATTTACAACAAGGAGAAAACTTTATATGGCTAACAAAGGTGGGCTAGAAGGAGCCGTTGTAGCAGACATTACAACGAGCTTTATTGACGGTTCTATTGGAAAGCTCATTTATAGCGGGTACACCATTGAAGACCTCGCAGAAAATGCAACGTTTGAGGAAGTTCTGTTTTTGCTTTATAACGTTCGTCTACCTAACAAAGACGAATATGAAGAACTGCGCGCAACGATTGCCAAGAGTGCAACTGTACCTGCGCCTGTGTTGGATATGATGCAATCCCTACCAACCGACACACCCGCGATGGCAGTCCTGCGTACAGCCGTGTCGATGTTATCAGCTTATGATGACGATGCAGAAAACCTCACCGACAAAGAAGTCACAAAAGCAAAAGCCTTCCGCCTCACTGGGCAAATCACAACTATCTGTGCGGCTTGGATGCGGATTGTCAAAGGTCAAGAGCCTGTTGCCCCCCGCGATGATTTGACACTCGCAGAGAACTTTGTCTATATGATGTCCGGCGAAGACCCTGATGTAACTGCAAGTGCAGCCGTTAACGTTTATCTGGTATTGCTGGCAGAACACGGTATGAACGCCAGTACCTTCACGACTCGCGTTATCACAGCGACTGGTTCTGATATGCACAGTGCAATTGTCGGTGGTATCGGCGCACTCAAAGGTCCATCTCACGGTGGCGCAAATGCAGAAGCGATGAAGATGTTCCTCGAAATCGGTGAAGTAGACAATGTTGTCCCGTGGTTTGACAAGAACATCAAAAACGGCGACCGTCGCATCATGGGGATTGGTCACCGCGTTTATAAAGCCAATGACCCGCGTGCAGGTATCCTCAAGAAACACGCAGAAGCCCTTGCCAATAGTTCTGGCAATAGCAAATGGTTCGAGATTGCTGTGAAGTTGGAAGAAGCGGCTCGCGCTGATGAATACTTCATCGAACGGAATCTGTATCCCAACGTCGATTACTATAGCGCGATTGTACTATATACACTCGACCTCGATATTGATATGTTTACCCCGCTGTTTGCGATGGCGCGGATTGCTGGATGGTCAGCACATGTGATTGCACAGATGGGTGGTCGCTTGATTCGTCCGAAAGCAAACTATGTCGGTCCAGAAGACTTAACATGGTCACCTATCGACGAACGCTAAACTCAATCAGATAGTATCATTTGAAATACCCTGTCCGAGTGATGGGGTATTTTTGATTGGGTTAACGTCACAGAGCTTTCTGCTCACATAAACAAAATTCTTCACCCATGTTGCAGAATCACTAAAAAATGTGCTACTGTAATCATGAATAAAGTTACAGGAACACACTTATGATTCCGTATAAAGTTGTTGGCAAAACTGATTTTCGTCCGTATGTATCCTTCTTTGTCACTTTCACCAATGTGTTGGCATTTCTGTATATTCTGCTATATGCCTTCTTCGGTGGGATTCCGTTGGAAGAGGTTTATAGCAATTATGTGCTGAATATCTGCGCGGTCAGCTCACAACCGATTGGCGAGACGATGATTGATAGTGTGCGAAGCATTTTCTTGCATATGAGCTTTGTACATCTGACATCGAATATTATCATTTTCTATGTGTTTGGCTCACGGATTGAAGAACATCTAGGACATTGGCGTTTCTTGTTTTTCTATTTGCTGGCGGGGTTTGGTGGGCATCTAGGGCACATCTTATTTGATGGTGCGCGTTGTGCAGAACCTATTTATATGGTTGGGTCAAGTGGTGCAATTTCTGGCATGATGGGCGCATTCTTGTTCTTGTTCCCAACAATACGGATTCACTCAAAAGTTATTTTCCTTAAAGTATTCTCGCGTGACATCAAGTTGCCAGCCTATGTCTATCTAATTTACTGGTTTATGATGCAATTTTTCTATCAAGTCGGGTCAGTCGCGCCACAGATTAATGTGCATTGGGGACATGTCGGTGGATTCATCATGGGATGCGCGTTGATTTTCATGATTTCGTTCTTTATCCCACCGCCACGAACACACAGCTTTGCACCAGAACTAGACGATTAACTATCATCTCTATCGTTTGCCATAAGGTTGAGCGATAGAAACAACAATATCGTACCGCCTATCAGCTTTGGATATGCCAGCAGAGATAGAAATGTCTGGTCATATTGTGCCTGTTGATAAGGATAATCTAGTGATAGCAAGATAATTCCAACCCACAGTGAAGCAATTTGTAACCGCTTCATGTCGGGCATATACCCCAATAACAATAGAACTGGCAATAGAATAATCGCGTAGTGGTAATCTAACGATGCAGGGCTTATCAACACAGTCAACAAAACCAACGCCGAGACTATTAAACTAACATTTTTACACTTATAGATTTGCCAACAGGTAAACGCTAGTAACCCCAAAATGACTCCTGATGAAAGTAATGTGGCGATGACAGGTGCGTCCATTAGTGGTGAGGGATTCCAAAATTCATCATACAATAAATGATGTTTGAAGTATCCGGCAATACTCTGATATGCCGTAACAGCAAACGATGGACGTTGTGTATGCTGTGGTAACATCTCTAAAAATGTCAGCCATGAGGATATGCTCAGACGTGGTAGGGTGAGAATAAATATACTCATCATCGCAACCCCAGCTGATAACAAGGCTATCCATTTGCGCTTTATCATCAAAAATAAAATGAACACGTAACCCGTAAGCTTAAATATCAACATCATACCGAGTATGCCACCAACGCCACTAGAATATTGATGTTGATAGCAATACAAAATGCCAACCAACAACGCAAATAAAACTCCATATATTTGTCCGTATTCAAAGTTGGCATACAGTGGTTGGTAAATTAGGATTACAAAAACTGCTGTTATAATCTGATAGTTCGTGAATTGTTCATGTTTAAATAGCCATATTATCGCCACTATAACAGATAGCAGTGTCAAACATATCCAGATAAATCGTGCCGTTAAGTGACTAAAATTGACAAGTGGTAGCATCATAAACGCTGATGTCGGTGGATGGGGTTGATAAATATCTCCAATGTTGGGGGTTAAGTTCATTACCTGATTCGCGTACCAAGTGTCGTCGTAAAATTGCTCGACCTCTGCGCCCTGTGCCAGCAATGTTGATGCCGTGTAATAATTAATGAAGCTATGGGACGGCTCATGTGCAAACTGGTAAATTTCCAGTAGACGGTGTCCCCCTAGCACAGCAATTGCTACCAGCAATATAATAGAGATTAATTTGTATCGTAAATGTGTCATGATTGAACTGTAACCAATTTCTGCCCTACGAACAATAATTTTGCAATGAGAATAACTTGCGTGAAACCTATTCTCTGTGTTAACGTAGTATTATGAAAGATAGACAAGGATGTTGTTATGTTTCCACTCGGAGTTGTTGGTAGAAATAAATTTGTACCCAAAGCAACCTACGCCATTATTGCTATCAATATTCTGGTATTCATCTGGGAATTGTCCGTACAAGGACAAGGGATGGAATATCTACAAGCGGCGTTACAGAAATATGGTTTAGAAGTCTGTAAAATTGGTGTTCAACCTGCAAATGAGACAATTCTGGATACCTTCCGGAGTATGTTCTTGCATGGTAGTCTCGGTCACTTGTTAGGGAATATGTGGTTCTTATTCATCTTCGGTGGCATGGTCGAAAAATATCTCGGCTCAGTGAAGTTTATCGGGCTGTATATTGTCTTTGGTTATCTGGCAACTGTTGCACATGTTCTATTCGGTAGCACCATGTGTACCGTCACCAATACCGGTGTTGTTATCGGCGCAAGTGGCGCAATTGCAGGTGTGATGGGTGGATTCCTATTCTTACATCCAAGTGCTAAAGTCCGCACAATGGTTGGTTTCTTCCGTCCGTTTGTCTGGTCGCTCAAGATTCCAGCATTCTTATTCCTCGGCTACTGGTTAGCGATGGATGTGCTACAACAATTCGGCTGGATTGGTGTCGAGACCAACGTTGCACACTGGGCGCATATTGGCGGATTCCTCGCAGGGTTTGCAATTTTATTTGTGGCAGGATTCTTCAAACCTGTTCCCAAGCCAGACCCATTGGAACATCTCGCTGAATAGCAATTTAGATATAAAACACAACAAAGCGCATCTCAATATGAGGTGCGTTTTTTATTCGAGTAATTCCGTTGGTGGGTCAAGGTGATAGAGCATCTTGAACATCATGCCTGCAATGTCTTCAGCTGGCAGGTCACAGTCAGTGGATAACCAATAGGTAATCATACCTTCCATTGCGCTGGCGACAAAACTTGCCATCACTGGAATCGGCAATTGCATCAAGTCACCATAAGCATAAATCCCCTGCTCCAACTGATTTTGGATGCGTATCAGATTGTACTGGCTAAAGCGTTCCATCAGGCTTGGGTAGTCGCGTCCGTGCAAACTCTTGAAAAAATCCTTATAGCGTTCGACTGTCCGGAAAGCATTTATCCAGCCAAAATATTCGCGTTGTGGTGACGGCAGATTCATCACCTTTTGATTGATGGCATCGGTATGTTGTTCAAACAGCAGTTCGATGATGCGAACAACAAAATCCTCTTTATCGTTAAAATACTCATAAAACGTCCCACGCCCATAATCGGCGAGGTCACAGATTTTTGTGACTGTGAGTTTGTCGTATCCTTGTTCTAGCAATATGGTCAGCCCTGCTTCCATAAATAGATGGCGGGTACGATTACGTTTACGCTGATATTCACTCATAGACAATCGTCCAATATCGAACATTTTGCAGAAGGTGATATTCCTATTTTACACTGATGTCATGATTGAAATCAGATAGATATGAGGAACAATGAAAGCAATTATCATCGGCGCAGGGATTGGTGGACTGACAACAGGTATCGCTTTACAGCAAATTGGTGTTGATGTAGACATCTATGAACGTGAACACCAACTTAAAAAGGTCGGGGCAGGATTAGCACTTTGGGCAAACGCGCTAAATGCACTTGAACAACTTGGTATTGGAGACACAGTTCATCGACGTGGCATGGCGACACATGTAGCAGGAATACGCTCAAATACTGGTGATGCACTTATGGTTGGTGATATTAAACAGTTAAAAAATATCACCGATAAGCCAACCGTTGTAATACATCGTGCCGAGTTACAAGATATTCTATTAGGTGCGTTTGAAGGTGACATTCACTATGCGAAACAACTTTCAGGCTATAAGCAATCTGACAAGTGCATCAGTGTCACCTTTGCTGACGGCACAAGCGCACAAGCTGATATATTGATTGGCTGTGATGGTATTCATTCGGCAGTGCGGACTCAGATGTTTCCAGATGCAAAACCAGTTTATGCTGGTTACACTGCATATCGAGGCATTATCGAGTTTGACCACACACAAGTTGAGTCAATGTGGGGTGAAGGTTGGGGGTTCGGAAAACGATTCGGCATACTTCCTGTCAATCAACATCAAGTTTACTGGTACGCTACGCTGAATGCAGATGAGGGATATGTTGTCCCGCTTGAGAATCGTCAACAACTACTACTGCAACAATTTGAGGGATGGTACACACCCGTGGAAGATTTGCTCAAAGCAACGTTGCCAACATCTATCTTGCAACATGATGCATATGACATTGCCCCATTACAATCATGGTCAGATGGTCGTGTAATTTTATCCGGTGATGCTGCCCATGCGATGACACCGAATCTTGGTCAGGGTGCGTGTCAGGCGATTGAGGATGCCGTCGTACTCAGCAAATCTATTCAGCAAACTGATAGTATTGAGAACGCCATCGCCCTGTTTGAAGCACGCCGTATTCCCCGTGCCAACGCGATACTCAAGCAAAGCCGGACGATAGGACGAATGGGACAGCTATCCAATCCAGTCTCAGGACACTTACGGAATATGGCATTCCGCTTAACGCCTGCCTTCATCCGTAACAAACAACTAGCGAATGTTATTGGCTATCAGGTTTAGCATTGTCAATGACATAGTAGGTATATCGTCAAAATCAGTTGTGCCTGTCTCTGTTACACTCGTATTGAGTCAAAAGGAGGCAGGTCGATATGATTCAGCAAATGATAGTTTTGATATTTGTTCTTATATTTGTAGTGCCGATAAACGCACAATCTGAGGACAATACCCTACCCAACCCTGAGCTTATTACTGTTACACAATTGGATGACCTTCATGTCTCAATTGTTGGCGATGCGGGTAGTGTCTCGCCATCTCAACAAATTGTAGTAGTCAACTTATATACAAATCAGCGAGAATGCGTAGAAGCAAAAAATAACGGTAGCTTTGAAATCAGTATTTTTGGACAAGAAAATATGCCCTTTATTGTCGCATACAGTCATGTTGCTAGTTTGGACTTCTGTACTTTCGCCAGTTCTTTTGATGATTATGTTGTTCTCTATTCGGATTACAAGTCAGACTCTCTTATCTCCTTTGGTATTGGTAGTTGGACTTCGTTTGGCTACATACCATGGGTAGCACATAGTACCATCAACGCTAGCGAGTTTAAACAGGGTGAAACATTATCTGTGCAAATGAATTTTGTATGGGAAATTCACCCAATTTATAATTCAGGATGGTTACCCGAAGCTTTACCTATGTATGAAATGCGAGGCAATCTTGGATTACGTAGTCTCAATCCTGATACCATAGTGCCGGATGATGAAGATAATTGGTCGCGTATTATGACCAAATCAGGCATTCCTCTAACCAGTAATGCAAATGATGTACTTATTGAAACAGTTGAAACATCATTAATCACTTATGATAGTGAGCAAGGAATTCTGTCATTTACGTTTGAATTTGACACTCAACTAAATGCTTTATCGCAAGGAATATATATTCCCGTTTTTTCTGGAGAATTAAGTGTAAGTGGAGAGGATTTTACACCTTGGTATTATCATCGCCATTTTGCATTTGATGGAACCGATGGGATAACAATACAAATGACTCAAAAACCACACCCTATCGTCTTTCCATTTACGATTACAATTGGTGATTAGATGTCATCACCTTTGAGAAATGGTGGGGAGTCACGGTAGATAATCCGATACATCATCTCCGCCATTTGCTCCGGTGTGTATTTGAAGTTCGATTCAATCCACCAGCCAATCACCTGTTGTACCGCACCAGCGAGAAAGTTAGCCGTGAAGTCGTGGGGCATATCGAGTTCAATATCGTACTTGCCCTGCTCCAAATTTTCGAGATATTGCGCGACTGTGTATTCACAGTTGCGCTCGAAAATCTGAAGAATATCCTTGCCAATCAATGCAAAGTAATAGGGTATCTGTGTTTGTACGACAGTAAACATTTCCAACCAGCTGTAGTATGACCGTTCGCGCATGGTCATGTGACGCACATGTTCGTTGGTCTGCTCCATGATATGATGTGTATTTTGATTGATGATTGCGATACACATATCAATCTTATCGTCAAAGTGCAGGTAGAATGTTGCCCGCCCGACATCCGCCTCCTCGGCAATCTCTGAAATCGTGACATTGTCATACCCCTTTTCCATGAATAGTCTGATGGCAGATTTCATGATACGCCTTCGGGTTTCTCGCTTGCGCTTCTCATGACGATTGATAGACATTTGTTTAAGATTTGACATTTTGACAGCTCTGTTTTTTATGGTCTATATTAGCGTCAAACGATAGATAATCAAAGAGAGGTAACACAATGTCAGAACAACTTCCACATTTACCGGGGCATTGGTTAACAGGTAATCTAAGCGAGTTCAACAACGACACACTGGCATACATCGAAAAACTGGCAAAGCTCGGTGATACAACGTTCATCAAGTTTGGTCCATTTCCGGGGTATTTATTCAATCACCCTGATGATGTACGCGATATTCTCGTCACAAAAAATGCGTCAATGCACAAGCCTAATGTGACAAAACAAGCAGTTAAAGATATTTCGGGCGAAAACTTGTTTTCAAGTGACGGCGACTATTGGAAGACACAACGCAAACTGATTGCCCCTGCCTTCCACACACAACGGATTCGTGAATATGCCGACATTATGGTCGATTATGCACTAGCAATGGTGAACCGCTGGCAAGCTGATTCCGTGTATGATATGTATCATGAGATGACCGATGTCACCATGAACATCGTTGTTAAAACCCTATTTGATGTAGACATCACAACCGATACTAGCGAACTCGGTTCAGCGATGAACACCGTATTTCAAATTGCTGATAATCGTATAAAACGGGTTATACAAATTCCGATATGGATACCAACCGCAGAGAATCGTGAGCTAACCCGTGTGATAAGTATCATCAAATCTCGGCTTAATCGTATCATTCAAGAACGCCGTGAATCAGGGGAAGACAGAGGGGATTTACTTTCGATGTTGTTGATGGCACAGGATGAAGAAACCGGACTCGGCATGACCGATGAGCAAGTCTATCATGAGGTCATTGCCCTGTTTGCTGCCGGACACGAAACAACCGCCAACACCATCACATGGACGTTGTTATTGCTCGCACAAAACCCTGAAATTTTGCAAAATCTGCGCGAGGAAATAGACACAGTATTAGGCAATCGGCGTGCAACGATGGACGATTTGCGTCACTTACCATACACAGAGATGGTCATCAAAGAGTCGATGCGTCTCTACCCAACAGCATGGGGTATCACCCGCCAGACAATTGAACCCGTTGAAGTTGGTGGACATCAATTGAAGAAGAATGCGCTAGTAATGGTTGCACCGTGGACATTACATCGTGATGAACGTTGGTGGGATAATCCAGAAGAATTCCGACCAGAACGTTTCAGCCCAGAGAATGAGGCTAACATTGTCAAATATAGCTATATCCCGTTTGGTGGTGGTCCGAGGGTGTGCATCGGGAATGCCTTTGCGATGATGGAAGCTCAACTTGTATTGGCGACAATTTTGCAACACAGAGAACTACAGCTTGTATCAGACCTACCAGTCCAGCCTGATCGTGTCTTTACGTTACGTCCCAAAGGTGGTCTCCAGATGCGCGTTACAAAACGCGAAGCGACTCCTCAGTTTGCATAGATAGATAACACATATGGGTGAGGAAAACATTGCCTCACCCAAGATTGTATCTTAGTAAAGATAAGAATAAATCCATTTATTAAGCGTTTAACGCCTCAACAACACTCTCTTAAAAGACCCTGACGACAATCATCCCGTACAATTTTATACTCTTATGGAGGAACACATGAAAAAAGCCCTACTTATGGTTTTTGTATTGTTGATGAGTGTTGCAGTTACCAGCGCGCAAGAAATGACAATTACAGCAGTTGGTGCATATAAAACAGGTGTATTTGATGAAGGCGCAGCAGAAATTGTCAGCTATGATGCCACTAACCAGAATGTCTATATCGTCAACTCAAACGATGTAACCCTCGACATTGTTAACATTAGTGACCCAAGTACCCCAGAACTTGTAAACTCGATCGACATGACCGAATTTGGTGCTGGTGCAAACAGCGTTTACGCATGGGATGAATGGGTTGCTGTCGCAATCGAAGGTGAAGAAGTCGATTCTAATGGGTCAGTGCTTTTCTTGACACTTGAAGGCGAAGTGATTACATCGGTAGAAGTTGGCGTATTGCCCGATATGGTAACTGTCAGCGCGGACGGACAATATGTTTTGACCGCTAACGAAGGTGAACCTAACGATGATTACAGCATCGACCCAGAAGGTTCAGTAAGCATCATCAACACCGCAGATAACTTCAGCGTGATGACTGCTACATTCGGCGATATGATGATGGAAGACATGGGTGATGTTCGTGTATTCGGTCCAGAAGCCAATGTCGCGCAAGACCTCGAGCCGGAATACATCGCGCTCAGCCCTGATGGTACAAAAGCATATGTTGTCCTACAAGAAAACAATGCACTGGCTGTTGTCGATGTCGCTAGCGCAACTGTAGACGCAGTCGTTGCTCTTGGCTTCAAAGATTACAGCCTCGAAGAAAATGGAATTGATGCCAGCAACGAAGATGGCGAAATCAACATCCGTGCATGGGATAACGTATTCGGCATGTACCAACCAGATGGTATCGCCACCTACGAAGCAATGGGTGAAGTTTATGTTGTTTCCGCAAACGAAGGTGATGCACGCGATTATGACACATTTAGTGAAGAAGCCCGTGTTGCTGATGTAACGCTCGACCCAGACGCATTCCCGAATGCAGAAGAACTACAAGCAGAAGATCAACTTGGTCGTTTGCTCATCACAACCACCCTTGGTGACACAGATGGCGATGGCGACTACGATGAACTTTATAACTACGGTGCACGGTCGTTCTCCATCTGGAACAGTGCTGGTGAATTGGTTTGGGATAGTGGTAATGACTTTGAAACCATCACAGCTGAATTAATCCCTGACGCATTCAACAGTCAAGGTAGTGTTCAGAGCTTTGATAACCGTAGTGATGACAAAGGACCAGAACCTGAAAACGTAGCCATCGGTAACATCAACGGCAATACCTATGCCTTCATCATTCTCGAACGTGTTGGCGGTATAATGGTATATAACATCAGCGACCCAATGGCACCTGAATTTGTGACATACTACAACCACAACGACATTTCAGTAGAAATCACGGAAGACAATGTTGTTGGATTTGTCGCACCAGAAGGTATCGTCTTCATCAGTGCTGACGAAAGCCCAACCGGTAACCCAATGTTGGTCGTTGGTTACGAAGTCAGTGGGTCTACAGGTATCTACGAAATCACAATGGAATAAGCCTGATTCCAGCACAAATTAATATGTAATTTGATACGCCCTCTATTGTTGAATCAGTAGAGGGTGTATAATTTGTTCTATCTCTTACACACGACACCAACCAACATTTATGTCCAACAATGACACATTTGATTTGACGAAAGCCTTACCTAAGCGCACGTCCAGCCCACATACCCAACGCGCCTATTATCGTTGGATAGACCAGTTTCTGGTTGACCTTGCTGGTATGAAACCGACACGCGGTGATGCCCGTATTGACCGAATGCGTGCCCTGCCGATTCAACGCATCTTGCCAATCCTCAAGCCAGATACATTAGAAACATGGCTCAATTTGCTGGTTGATGAAGGGCATAGTCGTCAGGGTCTTGACCAAGCACGGGCTTCGGTTGTGACGATGGGTGAATTGATGGCAGATGACGACCTCATCTCAGCAAAACTATTTGGTCGCCTAAAGTACATCAGTACGCCATCTGTCGAGATAAAAAAGAAAAAAGCGACTATATTAAGCCGTGACGAACTCAACGCGCTAATGACCTCAGCAAGAGAAAACAGCACCTCACATAATCAGATGTTGCGTAATAGTGTCGCTATGATGATGTTGTGTATGATGGCACTCCGGCGCGAAGAATTATCAGCAGCAAATTGGGGTGATTTACAGCGTCAAGGTGATAAAATTATCTTGAGTATACGAAACGGTGATGGTGCAGTACAAGTACCCTCTAAGTTGCTTAGTGTTCTGACAAGCTGGCGCGACGCAATCGGTGCACCATCAAATGATTCCCCGTTGATACGGCGTATCTGGAAAGGCGGGCGTATTGCTAAAGCTGGATTGTCGCCGGATGGTATCTGGCTAATTGTGAAAGATGCAGCAACATCAGCACACCTCGGACACGTTTCACCTGATGATTTAAGGCGGTCGGTCGCTGGCGGATTGCGTGACAACGGTCACTCAGTCGAAGAAATTAGCCAACTGCTTCGTCACAAAAACACGATAATCACAGAGCGTTACCTGAAACGTATCCCAAAACAAAAGCAGAAAAAACGTAAATCGAACGATTCGTAAACTGGATTTATCCCAATTTTATCCCAATTTTGGGATAAATCAGCGGTTATTTGGGATAACTGCTTACAAAAATGGGATAAATAGCATAATGAGGTTGACCACAATCTGACAAATCCAAGCCGCCGCTAACCCATTTCGTTCGCGCACATAGACATAAATCATGTTCATCATCAGCAAAGTGATTGCAATCACAAAAGCAACCGCCGGAAATTGCACAACCGATTCCCACATCACAGGAAAGAACAACACAACATTCCAGAGTGTCGCCAATAATCCAACCACCCAAAATACCAATTGGTTTTGTAGCAAACCACGAAAGAACAAGGTCTCGGAAATAGGCATGACAAAAATCAGAAATGCAAGCAATGTCCCCGCAGAAAACATTGGAAACATCTGCTGTATTGCAGGTACAAGAATGGGTTCACGCAAGAAGATAAGAAAGGGTACAGCAAACATTAGCCCATACATGAATCCCCATGCAATATTTTCGGGGCGTTCCTGACCAATACGTTCAATACTACCGAGTAACCAAGATAATACACTGACCCCCGCTAAGGCACTCCACGCTAACGTAAACCGCAAATCGGCATTATCCGGCAATAGTGGGGTTAAGCCGACACTCAGTGCAATCGCAATCAGGAAGCCAAAGAATGGGTCACTTGTCGCACCACGATATGACACACGCCCTGCCGATGCTGAAGGCTCAATATCTCCAACTTCTATCGACTCATCATCAGAATCGTTATTCGGCACATCTGGCATGTCGTCTTCGGCTATATTGCTGAATTTTTCTTCGTTCATGATAGAACCGTGTTCACCGCTGAAATAATCTTATCAATTGCATCTTTATCAATCCAATAATGCGTCCGCAAACGAATGCGATTATCTGCGCCACGATAAGGTGACATCAAAATATTGTGGTCATCGCGCAATGTTTGGATAAAGTCTTCAAGGCTGATACCCGCCTCATCTGTCAAAGAGAAAAAGACAAAATTAGTGTTCTGACTGTTGACCACCAAAGCAGGATTTTCGCTTAACCCTTCTGCTAATAGCATCGCGTTTTCATGGTCTTCGGCGAGGCGGTCACGCATATTGTGTAGTGCTATTAGTCCCGCAGCTGCCAATATACCTGCCTGTCGCATCGCCCCCCCAACCGCTTTACGGACTCGCCGTGCTTTGCGAATAAACTCAGCATCACCCACAAGGATAGACCCTACAGGCGCACTTAACCCCTTTGACAAACAAAATGTCAGCGAATCAGCATGTTCCACGAGGTCTTTTACATCGACATTCAAGGCAACCGCAGCATTGAAAATCCGCGCCCCATCAACATGAAAAATCAATCCATTCTCATGTGCTAGCTGTCCGACTTCATCCATATGAGCTTTTGGAATCGCAAGACCACCTGCTTCGTTATGTGTGTTTTCCAGCGCAACCAATCGTGTGACAGGCATATGCTCATCATCTGGGCGGATTGCCCGTTTAATGTCCGCAAGGCGCAATGTCCCATCAGGTTGGACAGGGATTGTATGTGGGCTAATCCCACCAAGTTGTGCCATACCACCCTGTTCATAACGGAAGATATGAGATGTATCGCCAATAATAATTTCTTCGCCACGCTGGCAATGTGCAAGCAAGGCGCAGAGATTGCCCTGTGTTCCACTGCTAACAAAAACAGCCGCTTCTTTTCCCAATAAGTCAGCAGCGACAGCTTCTAGTTCATTGACGGTCGGGTCATCACCATAGACATCATCACCAACAACCGCTTTTGCCATTGCCTCGCGCATTTCTGGTGTGGGGTGAGATACGGTGTCACTTCTCAAATCAATTACGTTCATGAGTGGTTTTGCCTCTGAGTATGCGTTCAATATGTGCTGATACTAGACAGAAAGTACACGAATGACAATGGTAAAGGGGAAACATACAAAATCTAACCGTCTAACAACAATGATATGAGACGATAACAAAAATCGTCATGATGCGGGAATTACCCTATAATGATGACAAACTCACATAATTGGAGTCCCTTATGAGCTTCGACTACGATGACAATCTCAGTAGTAAAAAACGCAAGAATCGTAATCCAATCCACCTAACCAACCTTCTCATCATCATTGGCTTTATTGGACTTGCAGTCATGTTCGGTTTCTTCATGAACAATTCCGACCCTGCCTCATCTGGATATAGTAGCGCAGATGTTGAAGCGACAGTAGGTGCACGACTAAGCACATATACAGCCAGTCAGCACAACGACCAATCACCACAAAAAGCATTAGGCATTGTCACCACTCATGCGCCCACAGCTATTCCACCCACCGTTGAACCGCGTCCCATCATTGAAGGCACAAACATTACGTCAGGTGGCGTTATTGAAGGTGAAATTACCGATGATGTATTCGAGATTCATTATACTTACGAGGGTCAAGCCGACACACCAATTATTATCACGATGCAAGGGGTTGGGCTGAGCGAGCCTGCTGTCATATTGACGAACCCGTATGGCAACCGAATTATTGCATCAGCAACAGCAGAGCAACAGATTGGTGATGAGGATACCCATGTCATTAGTGCGGTGCTACCTGTCGATGGGCAATATATCATCACAGCAACCCGCAACGATGGGCGGGCGGGCGATGCTGAGGGTGACTTTCAGCTCATACTTGATATACCAGAATCTCTTAAAGCCAATGCACGGGTGACAGGTATTGCGACTGGCAATGGTTGGCAATGGTACACTATCAAAAATGATGAAGCCTTCTCAATCAATTACACACAAGACAGTACCACATTCCAACCTGAGGTAGGAGTTTATCGCCTCGACACGCAATCACAGCTCACTGGCATTGCATACCTCTTTGGCGAGGACATCACCTATGGCACACTCGGTCGATTTGAACCCGATACACGCTATTTTATCGCAATCGGTCAGCCCACATTACCTTATCTTGTGAAAGAAACCGATGAGACAAGTCAGTATACACTTGGCATTCAAATTGCAAGGTAGCAAAAATATACCCCTAAATAATAGGGGTTTTTTATATTCATAGTGACATACAATTAGACATTGGAGAATTCATCTAAATATGTCACGACGCTAGGCAGGAGTATTTTATGGCAAACGTCTATCGGCAGAGTATCGAAGAAACGCTCGACGAGTATAGCGTCGATAAAACGCTGGGTTTAAACCCCACTGAAGTTACAAAAAGGCAAGAAAAACACGGTAAAAATGTCTTACCAACCGATCAGGGTGTGGATTGGGTACAACTGATATTGTCGCAGTTTACCGACATCATGGTTATCATCCTGATTATTGCGGCTGTCATCTCGGCAGTATTGGGTGAAGCAACTGATGTCATTGTGATTTTGGCAATTGTCGTCCTCAATGCACTTCTCGGTATCTATCAGGAATTTCAAGCAGAGCAAGCCCTCGCAGCATTAAGCCAGCTACAAGTGCCACAGGTGCGTGTCCGGCGTGATGGTCAGGTACGTGAAATCAGTGCAGAAGAACTTGTGCCTGGTGACATCGTTCTGATTGAAGAAGGTGACCGTATCCCCGCTGATGGGCGATTAATCGAGGCAATCAACTTACAAATTGAGGAAGCCGCGCTTACAGGCGAATCTTTACCTGTGAGCAAGAGTACCGATTTGATTGAGTCCGACGAGAATGTATCCGTCGGTGACCGCAAGAATATGGCATTCATGGGTACATCAGCGAATTATGGGCGTGGTGAGATGGTCATCACAGAAACGGGTTTGAATACCGAAATCGGTAATATCGCCGCCATGCTATTGCAAGTTGAAGAAGGCACGACTCCACTGCAACGCCGACTCAATCAGTTAGGTCGCGTTTTGGCGACAGGTGCACTGATTGTTGTGGCAATTGTCTTTGTTGTTGGTTTCTTCGTACAGGGGATTCCGGCTGACCAGATGTTCCTCATTGCTATCAGTTTAGCAGTTGCAGCCGTGCCAGAAGGTTTGCCTGCCCTCGTAACAATTGGTTTGTCACTCGGTGCAAATCGAATGGTGAAACGTAATGCCTTGATTCGTCGTTTGCCTGCGGTCGAAACACTCGGTTCGGTGAATGTGATTTGCTCAGATAAAACGGGAACTCTGACCAAAAACGAGATGACAGCAACCTATTTAGCCCTACCCCGTCATGAGGATATTCGTGTTGAGGGGACCGGTTATGTGCCGGATGGTGAGCTGGTGTATCTCGGTACAGAAGACCAAAACAATCTCGGCAAACCTGTTGATGCTGAGCATGATGATTTGGTACAACGGATGCTGAAAGTAATGGCATTATCAACCAATGCACATCTCGAAACGACTGAGACTGAGAATCAAGTTAAGGTCGTTGGTGACACAACCGAAGCTGCATTGATTGTTGCTGCACAGAAGCTAGGTTTTACTCGTGAGACACTAGAGATAGACATGCCCCGCGTGGCGGAATTGCCATTCAGCAGCGAACGTAAGGCAATGACCACTGTGCATGAGGTGGTTGGTGATACTGCTAAACGACTCTTCCCGAACACACAATATGTTGCCATTACAAAAGGTGCGCCCGACCGTTTGATTGAGTGGGCAATTGCCGAACAGACTCCTGATGCAATCGTCAAACTAGATGAAACCCGTCAGACTGATTGGGAAAATCAAGTTAATAATATGGCGAATGATGGGCTACGTGTGCTAGGGATTGCGTTTAAATCACTTGACAGCCTGCCCGATGAACTCACGCCGGACATTGAGCGTGACTTACAGTTGATTGGCTTGATTGGGATTCTTGACCCAGCACGTCCCGAAGCCAAGACAGCTGTTCAAGTTGCGCGAGAAGCAGGTATTCGTACCGTAATGATTACAGGTGACCACGCCCTGACCGCAGAAGCGATTGCGCGTGACCTTGGTATCTTGCAACAGGGACAGAAAGCCGTCACAGGCAATCAACTCGACAAGATGTCCGACACAGAAATCTTAGAAGCCCTCAAGAACACATCGTGTTTTGCACGGGTTTCCCCTGCCCATAAATTGAAATTGGTGCAGACTCTACAATCCGACGGCAATATCGTTGCAATGACGGGTGACGGTGTCAATGACGCACCTGCACTCAAGCAAGCCGATATTGGTGTAGCAATGGGCATTACCGGAACGGATGTTAGCAAGGGTGCGGCAGAGATGGTCTTGACTGACGATAACTTCCGGTCGATTGTCTCCGCTGTTGAACAGGGTCGTGCCATTTATGACAACATCAAGAAGTTCATCAAATATCTGCTGAGTTCTAATGTCGGTGAGATTCTGGTGATGTTTGTGGCACTGCTCATTAACCTGCCGATTCCATTGTTGGCAATCCAGATTTTGTGGATTAACCTCGTCACCGATGGCTTGCCTGCGATTGCACTTGGATTTGAACCTGCCGAAGAAGGTGTGATGAAACGGCGACCTCGACCTGTCGATGAGAGTATCTTCGCACAGGGAACGGGACGACATATCATCTGGGTGGGTATCTTGATTGCGATTTTGACGCTGGGCAGTTATGTGTGGGGATATAGCTCGATTGGACTTGACCCATTCAGTCCATCACGCGGTATGGAAAACCTCGACCGTGAAGCCCTTGTTGCATTAGCCGATGAAGACCATGTACCAGAAAACTGGGACGATTGGACAGACGAACAGCAAATCGCATTTTTCGGTGGTGAAGCTGTTGCTGGTGAACAATTCCTTGAAGGCGAAGAAGGTGAAGGTGACGAAGACCCTGCCCGCGCACTCAGAGAAATGGTCGAACGGATTCCGCGTACAATTGCATTTACGGTACTAGCATTCACACAGATGTTTGAAGTAATGGCAATCCATGCAGGTGACCGTGCATCGTTCTTCCGCACTGGATTTAAGGGTAATCAACTGTTGTTGTGGGCAGTTATCTCAACATTCATCTTGCAGTTGATTGTTGTGTTTGTACCGTTCTTGCAAGTCCTGTTTGACACTGCACCACTCACATTGACGCAGATGATTGTAACATTCCTTGCGGGTTCAGTTGTGTTATTTGCAGTCGAGATTGAGAAGACGATTATTCGGCGCGAACTCGAAGCCGATGAGGTCAATATCGTTCAATCCACAAGCTAAGAAGAATCAACATGTGAGGGAGTTGATGCTCCCTCACTATCTCCGATGAATCATCACTCGTCCTTGTAATTCTTTTGGAATGTCCAAGCCCATCAAATTGAGTGCAGTCGATGCAACATCCATCAGTTGATAAGTGTATGATTGCCCAAGCCCTGATTGTTTTGGGTCAACCAGAATATAGACCCCTTCCATGGCATGATTGGCATCATCGGGTCCGGTATCGTTTTCTAGTGTATAGTGCTGACCATACCCCACACTGCCAACCACACGCCAATGTAAATCACCAAAGTAGACCATCAAATCGGGCGCGATACGATTGACCTGATTATATATTGCACGGGGTGTATAGACAGTTGTATTGAGCGGGTTGCCATTATCATCAGGGATTGCACTCAGTCGTAAAGACAGTTCTTCACGCACTGATTGGACAGCTTGCTTCGGGATGATGCCTTGTGGTTCACGACCTTCGATATTGAGAAAAATACGTCCATAATATCCCCCTGTTGACCATGCTTTCGTCTTTGACCAATCCACATTAGCAGAGTCAAATTGGGTGATTGTGCCAATCTCCGGTTCTTGCTTAAATGCTAGCCAGCCATTTTGCCAGAGCCACTCATTGAGACAGATAGCACCATCCATCCGCTTTACCCCATGGTCGCTGACAATCATGATAATTTCGTCACCTTTGAGGCGGTCAAGGACAAGACCAATCTGTGTATCAACAACTTTATAGTAGTCGCGTATCGCAGACATGAGATGATGACGCGATTCATGTAGGCGATGCTTTTCATCATGATACCGCCAGAAGGCATGATGCACACGGTCTGTACCGATGTTAACATGTATAGCAAAGTCCCATGCTTTGTCTGTCAGCAAGTCAGAAAATACGCGATATTGGTCAACAGTCATGTCGATGATGTTTTGCAACAGTTTGTCACGGTCTATGTTGCGATAGTCACTGACATCAAAACGATAAGAGGGTCTGCGCTTTAAGACCTGATTTTTGAGGATTGCCGGATAAGTAAATGTCGTATCGGTATCTGGCGTAAGGAAGCCACTGACCATATGCCCCTGTATCTGCACTACTGGATAGGTTTGCGGAACATTGGCAACAAGCGAATCACGTCCGGCATCCCCGACATAATCCCATATGCGCGGGAGTTTCACAGCACGACTATCGGCAATCGACAAATCATCATAGGTGTAGTCAGCACGATTACGAAAACCGTAGATACCTAATACACCGGGGTCACGCCCTGATAGCATACTTGACCATGCTGGAACAGTAATACAAGGAATCGACGAGTCCAATTGTCCCCAAGTACCCTGTCGCATGAGTTTCTGGACATTGGGCATATCGTGTCGAAACTCACTAAACAGTAACTCTGGTCCAACGCAGTCCAAGCCAAGTATCAGTAATTTGCGTTTGTTTTGTCCGATGAATCGTCTGAACATGAATCCCCCTATAAAGCAAAAAGGGCACAGTTTGCACCATGCCCTTCAATTATGCGACAGTTTATCTTACTCGGAAAGAACGTAACCTAGCTCTGCCAGCTTATCGACAATGAGTTTTGCATTTTCCTCTGGTGAGGTGTTTTCCGATGACATGGAAAACTCTGGGTTGAGTGGTTCTTCATATGGGTCGTCAATGCCTGTGAAGCCCTTGATTTCACCACGACGTGCTTTCGCATACAAGCCTTTTACATCGCGTGCTTCGCAGACTTCTAATGGGGTTGCCATATGAATTTCCATAAAGCCGTCACCAACCATATTGCGAACATTTTCGCGGGTAGCACGATATGGGCTAATTGCCGCACAGACAACCACACCACCGTGGCGAACAATCTCGGCAGCGACAAAGCCAATCCGGCGGATATTGGTATCACGGTCTTCTTTACTGAATCCAAGACCTTTGGACAAATGTGTGCGTACAACATCACCATCGAGAATGGTTACGCTACGCCCCTTTTCCATCAACTGATTAACGAGATGTTCAGCAACAGTTGATTTACCGGAGCCACTCAAGCCTGTGAACCACAAGCAAACACCTTGACGATGTGGTGGTGGGAAGCTCTCAGCCAGAATTTTGGCAACTTCTGGACGGGAGAACCATTCCGGCAAGGGAACACCTTTCGCCAGATAATCTTCGCGCACCTGTGTACCAGAGATTTTGCGTGTTTTTGCGCCTTCTGGCAATTTAGCTGTTTCTTCGTAGCGGTCTTCGTCTTCCATATAAACCATTTCAGTAAATGGTACAGGGGTTACGCCAACTTCCTCAGCATATTCATTGACCATATCTTGTGCATCGTATGGTCCGTAGAAGGGGTCACCGTTGGAATCTTTACCGGGGCCGGCATGGTCACGACCGACAACCAAATGATTTGCACCATAGTTACGGCGAATGATGGCATGCCAGAGTGCCTCGCGTGGTCCACCCATCCGCATTGCTAATGGCAACAGGGATAGCAGGCTACGGTCATCTTCGTAGTAATTTTCAATCAAGGTTTTGTAGACACGAACGCGGGTGTAATGGTCAACATCGCCAGGTTTGGTCATACCGACGACAGGGTGCAACAGCAGAACGCCATCAATACTTTCAGCAGCACGTTTGGTCAATGCTTCATGAACACGGTGCAGTGGGTTGCGGGTCTGGAATGCAACAACATTTTCGTGTCCGTAGCTTTCGAGTTCTGTGCGAGTTTCAGCAGGTGTCCGGCGAATATCAGCAAAATCGGGATGCGGTGGTAATTGAAGCACTTGCAACTTGCCTGCCAGATTGACTTTACCCCAGCGGTGCATCTCTGCAACAATCGGGTGCTTGGTGTCATTTTTGCCAAATGCTTTGACAGCTATTTCTTCCAAATCCCACTCATACATTTCCTCAACAGACATAATCGCAAGGATATTATTTTTGGCATCGCGCAGAGCAATATCAATGCCCTCTTTGATGTCGTCAGTCGGGTCAACAGGTAGGGTAATCGGCATCGGGAACAATGTGCCATCCGTCAGACGCATGTTATCGAGTACACCTTGTAGGTCAGCTTTACCCATAAAGCCTTTAAGCGGGGAGAATGCACCAACTGCTAAAAGTTCGAGGTCACATTCTGCGCGGGCACTAATCTGAATTGAGGGTAAGGTGTTGGCATATTTATGTTTTTCATCAAATTCGTCGGCGGGTACGAGTAAATCGACCAACTCCCCACCATAGGGCGAGATTAACTTTGCTTTTTCAATTGCCATAAATGTCTCCAAATGATTGAACAGAACAGACGACTTGTACACAATATCGCCTGACAGTTTGCAAAACGGCGATATTGTAGCACAGCATGGTCAAGTCTGTTAGCCAAAATTATGAGGTTTTATCCACACCAGAGATACGGCGACCAATAAATACAAGCACAATACTCAAAGCATACAAGGTCAATAGTGGTGCCATGACAAGGAACATGTTGACGGGGTCAATCGTTGGTGTAATCAATGCTGCCGCAATAGAAGCACCCACAATCGCAACACGCCATTGTCGTATCAATGTGCCTGCACTCACAAAACCGAGCAAGGATACAAGGAAGAAAACTAGTGGTGTTTGGAATGCAACACCCATCCAGAAGATGAGCGATGTTACAAAACTCAAGTAGAGGTCAGCTGTCCATTCAGGCTCAAAGATGGTGGGTTGGAAGCCTTCGAGAAAGCCCAATGCGGGAGGCATCAAGACAAACCACGAGAAAAATGTACCAATGAAAAACAAAACTGTCGTTGCTGGAATAGATAGCAAAACATAGCGTTTCTCGCGTTTGGTCAAACCGGGCAAGATAAACATCAACAGTTGATAGGTAATCATCGGAATCGCAAGAATGCCACCAATCATCAGAGCCACACGGAAGTAGACGATGATTGTTCCAGTTGGGTCAATAATCAGCAACTCACAGTTTCCAACTTCACGGATTGCGCAATAGGGTTCTTGCAAAATTTCTAGTGCAGGAGCAGCCAAGACAAAGCCGATTACTGTACCAATTACGAGGGAAATGACAGCCTTGATGAGACGGTCACGGAGTTCGCCTAAATGCTCGAAGAACCCCATCCGAAGTTCTTCGCCATCCGCATATTGCTCTTCCAACTGTGGTTCTTTTGCCATTGATTTGACCTACTTATCTGTGTTGGGTGCTGACCATGTGCCCATATCACCAGAACTACCATTCGTTGAGGGATTGGACTGAGTTGTTGTTTGTCCACCCCATGTTCCCATCGACGGAGCTTGTGGTTCAGGGGTTTTAGGTTTGGCAGGTGATGTCTGCGCTGGTGGTTTGGTAGATTGTTTCAATTCATTGTCAATAGACTTCACACTGTCAATATCTTTCTTGACTTCATCAAGCGAGTCTTGAATGGGTTGTGTCATCGGCTTCATTGCATCAGAGAACGATTGTTGCAGATTTTGGCGTGTAGGTGGTTCTTTAGGAATCTTAATATCAACACCTGCTTCATCAAACTCCTGTTGTACCATGTCTACTGTTTGTGACCAGATAACACGGAACTTTGCAATATACTGACCCAGAATATACGACCAGTGAATCATGCGTTTGGGTCCAGCAAATACTAGCATGATAATCAATATTGCAATCAGTTCAGGTCCACCTACACCAAAAATGTTCATGACGCATCAGCTCCATCGTCATCTTTATCTACAATCTCAATTTGTTCGCCATCTGTCAATGCGCCCAAGACACCGTGCACAAAGCTCTGCGTATTTTCTGCGCCGAAGACCATCGCCAAATGAACCGCTTCGTTAATAATCACAGGAACTGGAGCGCGTTGCTGGATAGCATATTCATATACTGCAATCCGCAAGATGTTACGGTCTACAATTGCAACCTGCTCAATGGGCCATTCCGGTGCATATTTTTGAATCAGTGCATCAATTGTCACACGATTTCCCATCACACCCTGTACGATATTCGTGATAATCCGGCGTACTGTGTTTGATTCAGGGCGTTCGCGCACATGGTTATCTAATACAATTCCCAACGGATGTTGCGTTGTGTCCAACTCGTACAATATTTGCAAACTAGCACGACGAGCGACAGACCTATCAGTTGTATCCAATTCCATTTCAACAACTTCGGATGTTACTTTGTCAACTTCGGGATCGAAGTCTTCCAACTCGAACGGATAATCATCCATATTATGTAATTTAACCAATCCTCAGTTACAAATTCATTACGTGATTTAGATGTATAGTGTAGCGTACAAGCCTTGATTTATCTATGCAAAATACAACTTTGCAAATGGACTTTTTTGACCCCAATATACCCCCTGAAATATTATATGTCCTTTAAATACTTTAAAAAACTCGGCATTATGTACAAACTTGATAAAATTGCTTGACAGGTCTCAATGGTTCATGCTATCTTGTTATCGGTTGAACTAAAAAACAACCCACTGACTTTTAATGCCCCTTGTAAGGAGCGAATAACATGATGCAAAACATAACAAATGTTATCGGCAAAATTCGCCTGGGCGCAGGCACAGCCACCAACTAATCTGCCCTACTGCCAACGAGGTCAACCTCTTTTCTTTCTGGTTAACCGTCGGCTGTGGGGACATCTCACGGCTGTTCGACGTGGTTAACCATCACTCCTTGAACAGATAACATCAAACCCAGACATTGTGAGATGGTTGTGGTCTACCCGGTCGCCTATGAACATTCGACTATGCGGGATACTGGTCTTATGTACAGTATAAGACTGTGCCTGTGTCCGTAGGGGAAATCCCTTCAACCTGCTTCAATATCTATAACAACAATGTCGAGTCAGCCTGCAAGACTTTGCAGAGAGCTAGCATAAACGCGACACATCAGGGAGACACATACCATGCGTGACCAGAAAACATACGAACTGACAAAAGACCGCCAGAAAGCACAACTACGCTTTGCGGACACCTATCGCCTGAGCCAGTCACTTGACGAACACAACAAATCCAAATTCGACTGGCGCAATATGCTCAACCCATTCAATCGTAGCCGAAACTAATCATATGGCATTCAAGGAAGAAAATCACATGCACACATTTCGTGATATGAAATTTGCTGAACAACATCGGCAAAATTTGGAAACACAAGCGGACAACTGGCGTAAAACACGCAACAAAGATGAGTATCAGCCGAATCCAGCACTCAAGCGTAATCGCAAAAAACGCAAGTAGCAACGTGACACATAGGGAGTCAATCACATGCTAAATAACTATGAATACAAACTAGCGGAACTACACCGCAACAAACTGGAATCACAAGCGGACAACTGGCGTAAAACACGCAACAAAGATGAGTATCAGCCGAATCCAGCACTCAAGCGCAATCGTCAAAAACGTAAGTAGCAACGTGACACATAGGGAGACAATCACATGCTGAACATTTACGACATTAAATTAGCACAACAACACCGTGACAAACTCGAAGCACAGGCTGACAACTGGCGCAAGACACGCAACAAAAACGAGTATCAGCCGAATCCGGCACTCAAGCGCAAACGTAGTAAGCAGTAACCATAGGAGGCAACCTATCCATCATGGATAATCAATTACAACATTATCTGATTCTGAGCAAATGCTGGCAGAATCAGCAGAAAATCGAACAACAACACCTAGCACCTGTTGACCCTAAACGACCAAAACGGCACATTGCTAGTACACTCATGTCACACACAGGTAAGCTGATGGTGTACATGGGACAATATCTACAGACCATCGCACAACCCGCACCAAAAGCAAAGCGGGCAAATATTTAACTACACACATCAGAGGGAACAGGCGAAACACTGTTTCCTCTGACTTCGTAAGAGGAGGTAACATCATGCCATTTGATTTGCATGTACCTGATAACGAAAACGCACTCGTAGTCGATAACATCACCAAGTATTTTCATCTACCACAACCGTCTTTCTGGCAACGATTGTTGGGTGCAAAAACAGAAATGCCAGAAATTGGAGAACTGCCCAAAGTCGCAGAAGGCGAGAAGAAACCCGTTATAGCAGTTGACCATGTCTCATTTACCATCAAACGTGGGGAGATTTTTGGTGTACTCGGTCCAAATGGGTCGGGTAAATCTACACTGATTCGCGTTATCTCGACGTTGCTCAAAGCAGACAAAGGTCTGGCAAGCGTATTCGGGATTGATGTCGAAGATGAGATGCGCGTTAAGCAGTTGATTAGTCGCGTCTCAGTTGATGCAGCATTCTTCAAGAAACTAAGTCCAATGGAAAACCTGTTATATGGTGCTCGTCTTTATGGAGTCACTGGCGCAGAAGCTGAACGCAAAGCAATTGAAATCATGGGACGGCTCGGTTTAGACAAATCCACCTACACAGAACCGATGGAAGAGATGAGTCGGGGTATGCAACAGAAAGTTGCCATCGCCCGCGCCTTCTTAACTTCGCCAATTTTACTGTTATTGGATGAACCAACAACCGGACTTGACCCACGTTCTAAGCGTGAAGTTCGCGCATTTGTTGAGGAACTGCGAGACACTCACGATGCAACGATTCTCATCACAACCCATGATATGGACGAAGCCGATATTCTATGTGACCGTATCACCGTGATTCATAATGGTAAACAGGTCGCAACCGACACCCCTGCTGGACTCAAGCAGAGTATTCCAAATAATGGCAAGCAACCGACACTTGAAGATGTCTTCATGTATCTAACAGGTGAACAACTCATCGACCACGATGCTGTTGAAGAACCTGAACTCGCGTAAGGAGGGCTTTATTATGCAACAAACACTCCAAACAGGAATGGCAACATTGCGCCTACAACTATTGCAGTCATATGCGTTTATGGCGCGCAACCTGCACCTGACCAAACGTTATTGGGGCTGGGAACTGGTCTGGTTTGTTTATTCACTGACCAGTGGATTATCCGTCGTCTTTATTGCACAGGGTGCAGAAGAATTGACCGGAACAGCCGTCAACTTTGATGTACAGTATTTCACCATGTATCTGATTATCGGAACGTTGGTATGGCGTTATTTGTCTAATATCTTCACTTTGACAAGTGAGGTGATTGCGTGGGAACGATGGGAAGGCACAATCGAATATACACTGATGGCACCTGTTCCCCGCTGGATACACTTGATTGGTCAGACCGGATACTCACTTATCTACAGCTTGATTACCACGCTGATTATCGGTATTGCGATGGCGTTATTCTTTGAGCTTGACCTATCGAATGCGAATCTTCTCGGTGCAGGGGCGGTCATACTCGGGGGTAGTCTATCGTTGATTGCCATCGGGATTATCGCTAGTATTCTGCCATTACTTTATCCTGAGCGTGGCGCACAGATGACCCATGTCATTCAGGCATCGTTCTTGCTAATTTCGGGTGTGTATTATCCGATAACGGTCTTGCCGGAATGGATGCAGACAATCGCTATCTTTTCACCTGTCACTTATGTTTTGGATGGTACACGCGCTGCAATTCTTGATGGTGCAGCATTACCGGAATTGATGCAATACATCACGCCATTGCTGGTACTAGGTATCATTGCGTTACCACTTGGTATTCAAGCTTTTAAGATGGCAGAGAACTATGCCAAGCGTACCGGAAAACTCAAGCGTGTTGGCTAGCCACTATTGGCGCACAGTTATGTCATTTTGTTCGGGCAGGCTCACTTGAATCTGCCCGTCCCGAATGGCGATGCTATACTGTCGATTTGTCGGTACAGGGTTGGTCTCTTGCCTGATAATCCACTCATTCAACCGCGCACACAACTCCGCACTGAACAAGAAAATTGCGGCAATCAGGTTCGCCCAAAACAACAGCACAATACCCGTTGCAATACCACCGTAGATAAATTGGAATCCGCCGAGATTATCAAGATAATATCCGAATCCGGCTTTGGCTAGTTCCCATCCGATTGCCCCAAACATGGCAGCTGGTAACACGGCATCCCAATGCACATAACGCGCTGGAACAAAGCGGAACAGCATCGAGAAGATAACCACATCCAAGCCAAACGGCAGAAACCAAATCCCAATCGTGACCCACAAACTCGGTTGATCAAGGAGGAGAATCGAGACCAGTCGTAACACGCCAGACGTAACAAAAGATGCAATCACCAATGTAATCAGTGTCAGGCTCATCAACACCGCAAGGAAACGTAATCCCCAGATACTACGCCCTTCTGGCACATCAAAAATTTCATCCAGTGATGCTGTCAAATTTGAGAACAAACCTAGCGACGACCACATAATAGCAATAATCGCTACAAACCCAAACGACCCCGACTGTTGTAAGGATTCACCCAGTACATCTTGAATATAGACAACGGTGTTTTCTGGCAGGAAGAAGCTCAGACCATTTGCGATTTGCTCCTGTGCAACAGCTGGTTCGAGCAAACCACCAATCAATACAGCGAGTAATAGCGTCAATGGAAACACTGAAAACAGCGCATAGAAAGCAAGTGCTGCTGACTGTCGTGAGCTATATCGGCTGAAGTTTTTGAAGGCTGTCCATAAGACAATGGGAATTTCGCGGGTGGGTTCGCTATGAGTCGCCCACCAAGCTAGCAGAGGTTGAAAGAGTTTTCGTATCGCGTCGCGCAAGTTATCAGTCCCAACTCATTTACATCATGCTTCTACGGTATCACAGGGTGATAGTTTCTGCAAAGTTACATTGGTATGGAATCTGGTTAAGCATCATTCGTAATCGCGTTTGTTTTGTTGTGATATGAGGCTATATCACTTTAGGTTGACGGGTATCAAGTCGCCTTCATTGTTCTCGACCAAATCTTGATAGAGCCTACTCATGAGGCGGTTCTGGCGTTTGAGGGTTTGCATGATTTCCTCATGTTGGCTGACGGTCATGGTTTCGGGTGGGTCGGTGGGTTTATTCAGTTCCTCGATGGAATCGACAATATTATCCATCGACTGCACCACGTCAGCAATTGTGTTTAGCTTGGTATTGATTGCCATCTGAACATCAATAATCTGGCTAATGACAAAGAACACAAAACCAATCCCGCCGATAAAGAGCAGAATACCAATCGATTCACTTGCCCAAATTTGAAGCAAATCTAATGTTGCTGGACGAGGTTGTTGATTGAGCAAGTTGATGATGTTTGCGCCGATAATGCCGATGCTGACCAATACAAGAATAATTGTCAGTGCTTTACAGAATACGCTGATAAGCCGTAAGCCGTAATATTTCTCCGATTTAATCATACTGTCGTTGTATCTCCATGCGTGATGATTTGACAATGCAAGATATTATCAATCTATCATACTACAATTATTCTCTCAGAATAGTAAAGGTATTCCCATAGAACGCCTTAAATGTAGCTTAAATCTGCTATTCTTGACGTACAGTAGAACTTAGATTATTCGGACTCATGATGGAGTTATCATGCAACATATACTATTGATAGACGATGAGAAAAAGCTCACCGAACCTCTGCGCGCCTCATTTGAACGAGCAGGGTATCAGGTGTCGGTGGCACATGATGGGCATACCGGGCTGAGCATGGCAATCGTATCCAAGCCAGATGTGATTGTGTTAGATGTGATGATGCCTGGTATTGATGGCTGGCAGGTGTGTCAAGAAATCCGCAAGAATTCTAACGTTCCCATCATCATGTTGACGGCACTTGATGACAGTATGGATAGAATCAAAGGACTAGAATTAGGAGCGGATGACTATCTAGTAAAGCCCTTTGGATTTGAAGAACTGCATGCTCATATTCGGGCGATGTTACGCCGTGTTCACCTTGACCAACAAACCCTATCCCAGCAGGTAATTGTGGTAGGGGAATTTGAATTGAATGTGGAAGCACGTTTTCTGAAGAAAAATGGTGAGCGCATCGAATTGCGTCAAAAAGAATTTGAAATCATTACCCTACTGATGAGCAATATAGGCAGAGTTGTCACCCGTGAGCAATTGTTCGATGAAGTGTGGGGTACCGATTGGCTCGGCGATACACGAACACTTGATGTTCATATGAGCTGGATTCGGTCTAAACTAGAAGATGACCCAACAAAACCACAATACTGCAAAACAGTACGTGGGGTCGGCTATCAATTTGTTGTGCCAGAGTAGCTATCATGTTAAACAAACTCAAAATACGCCAGCGCGTTCTGTTTATTTTTCTCACAGTTGCCTTAACGGGAAGCGTGCTTCAATTGATTGTAGCGGGATTACAACTTCAAGAAGCAACCTATGACTTTCATCGTCAACAACTGGAAATCTCCGCACTTAATTTATCATCGTCGCTATCAGACCCTTTTGAAGACTACGTTGAATACAACGATAGCGAGGACATAAGTGATCTTGTTCGTCGCTTTCAAGATACAGACACACCTGACTTCATCGTCCTTGACCAGAATATGAGTCCGTTATTTGTGTCATCCGAGGGTAGTGTTCCGGCAAACATTCAAGAGCCAACCGATGCCAATCGTATTCAGACAACTGTTGATGTTGATGGCATCGAACGACTGTATGTGACATCACCAATCCTTTATGAGGGACAAACACTTGGATATGTTATCACCACAGAACCATCACAATACATCACCGACGATGTGAGTGGGAATTGGTCAGAGTTGATTCTCGGCACGTTGATGGTTGTTATCCTCGTGGTGATGGGTAGCTTTTGGTTGGCAAATTCTATTTCGACCCCGATACAGTCGCTAGAAAAAGGTGCGTTGAGTATGGCGGAAGGCTATCTTGATACGCGCATTGATGTTCGTTCTAGCGATGAAATTGGACAACTAGCGACATCGTTTAATTATATGGCAGAGGAAATTGACAGCCTTGTCAAAGTCCAACGTTCATTTGTCAGCAATGCCGCTCACGAGTTGCGGACTCCACTCATGTCCCTTTCGTTGCGTGTCGAAGCCTTGCAAGGTGACAACTTGAAACCACAAGAAAAAGAAACTTATCTCAGCGACCTGCGCGACGAGCTGACCCATATGACTTCACTTGTGACGAGCCTACTAAATTTGGCACGTATTGACGAAGGTCGGATGCAAAAAGAAGCCCCTGTGGAAGACTTATCGGCATCACTCAAGGACATCGCCCGTCATTGGCGTATTCAGGCACAGAGTAAATCGCTGAGCTTTGATATTGATATTCCCAGCCAACTTCCCACAATCAAAATGAGCCAGAATCACTTGCGCCTAATTTGTGATAATCTACTTGGAAACGCTGTCAAATATACGGATAAAGGTAATGTTAGATTTGCTGTGACCCATGACAATACGCAAATCAAGATAACAGTTGCAGACACTGGTATTGGATTCACAGAGGAACAGGGTGAAAAGTTATTTGACCGTTTCTATCGCACTGATATTGCCCGTGCAAATTTTCAGGGAACAGGCTTAGGGTTGTCGATAATTGAAACATTGGTTGAGGATTACAGTGGCACGCTAAGCGCAACAAGCAAGGGTTTGAATCAAGGCGCACAATTTGTAATTACACTACCTATCAAAAAGTCCTGATTTGCTCAGGACTTTATCACTGCTTCAACTTCAACAAACTTAATTTATTTCTGGTGGTACAGCTCTGGATTGTCGGCGGTCACGAGTTGACTGCCTTCTGGTACGTTGTTCATGGGTTGATGTTTTAGATGTGCGTTGTGCTGGTTTAGTCGCTTGACCTCTACCGATTCGCGCACCTGTTAGCAACACAACTAGCAGAATTCCACCGCCAACCATTAGACGGAAGCCCAATAATTCTGAATCAGTGCCAGCAAACAACGCATGAGCGGTTACCATCAGGTAGACGGCGTAACTGAGATAATGTAGACGCTTCCAGGTCTTTTGTCCTAGTCGTTTTTTAAACATAAAGCTAATGGTCACAATCAACATAATCCAGAATCCGAGTGTCCCAAACCCGACCCACTCTGGTCGATACGGTCCAGTAAATGGTATGAAGACATCGCCAAGCGTATAAGTGAAGTAATCATCAAACATGAGTAACACAGCGTGAAACAGGCTTAGTAAAAGACCTAACCAAGACAACGCGCTATGAATGGACAAGGACACGGGACCGGGTGACCAATTTTTGATGAGGTGATTACTAAGAAATAAACCCCATACCATTGATGCTGTCAACAGAATATACGCAAAGATGCCGGACGAACGAATCAAATGCCATGTGAGCAATTCATCTTCGGCGAGTGATATTGTGAACATTCCACTTCGTACTGCTAGGAAAATAGATGCACCAATAATGATAAGGCTGACAATTCCGATTACAGTATCTTGTAGTTTTGACTTTTGTATCTGCATGTTTCTCTCCTCAATAAATGAAAAGTGGGAAGATATTTGCCTTCCCACTCTGAGCCATTCGTTACTTAATCGTCGTCTTCATCTTCGTCATCATCTTCATATTCTTCGTACTCGTCATCGTCTTCATATTCTTCGTACTCGTCATCGTCTTCATATTCTTCGTACTCGTCATCGTCTTCATATTCTTCGTACTCGTCATCATCTTCATATTCTTCGTACTCGTCGTCATCTTCGTATTCTTCGTTATCCTCATCATATTCATATCCTTCAGAATATGCCTCTTGTGATACAACGACGGCACTCGATTGCTGAACAACAGGGTCAGAGTTTACAACAACAACTTCGGCAGGTTGGGCTTCACGATATGGAATATCAAAGTTTGTGAGTGTTGTGCAATCACCACTGAGGTTCACAGCCCCCTTGGTCATCCATGCAGAGCTACCATCGGGCAGACCAACAACAATCCATGTATTTTGTGGGTTAACACCACCAACAGGAAGCACATCATTTTGGAAACCGTAATTGATGACGCTATAGCCAGTTCCCGGACCACTGCGAAGGTTAACTGAACTTACAAAGACCTCTGCATTACATCCAGCCCCTTGCGCGGTGTTTGTATCTACTGTATTCGCAACAGTATTTTCAACAGGTGCGTCGGATTGAGGTACATAGAGAAGCGGTGTCAGGTTCGCATCATATGAAGACACTCGAACATCAGCAACAGTTTCTTCCGCAAGATTTGTTGCCAGCATGGTATATTGATAGTCTCCACCATCAATGAGCATCGACAGTCCATCAATATGACCACGCATCGAGGTTGCAACGATTGCTCCACTGGCATCAGTCAGCTGGCTCATGGTTGCTATATTAGGCGAATTAACTGCGAACACACCTAACTTATCTGCGGGAATGTTGACATCAATCACACTGTTGGGGCGAGTGCTATTCATAACAACAGTGGTAGACTGGTCTAGCCCGATTGTGCTATCGTTAACCGTCTGTATCGTCGATTGCAACAAGAATTCTGCTAATGATTCGATAGTTACCGCCGCTGTATCAACCCCTTCAAGGCGTTCAACGTGGAGTGTATGGTCACCCATATTTGGCATAATGTTGAACTGAATGTGATGAACCCGTTCATCAGCTACTTGTAGAGCAATTTCGCCTGCACTATCGTATACTGTCAGAGACGCACCAGCCAACTCAACAGCGATTGCGCCTGTTGTTCCTTCTGGCAACGAGATTACTGCATCCACTGATGGTGTTGCATCATTCAGAATAATCGGTGTGTCTGCCGCCTGCACTGATAACGATATCAACAATGTGAGCAAGAGAGTAAAGATTACGAGCATACGTTTCATGATAGTTCTCCTTCTGTATATAGAATTGAATTTTTGTTAATTAGATTTTGGAAATTTCGGGTCGCCATTACACAGCCATCTCGTCGGATAACTAGTGCTTTTGTACGCCAGTGTTCATATAGCCACGCCAATCCAGCTTGACTGCCCATCAACAAGACAGCTTTTGCAAATACCTCAGCTGTGGGTGCATGAGGATGAATGACTGTGACTGTCAGCACATCGGTTTGAGCGGGATAGCCAGTGCGCGGGTCAATAATGTGATGCCGATTGATACCATCAGCCGTCGTCCAACGACGATAATCCACCCCACTTGTGATAACAGTTGTATTGGTCAGTGAAAGCGTCAACAAGTTTGTGCCAGAGCAGGGGTCATCTATTTCAATTTCCCATCCCGCCTGTCCTGTGGGTGCATCCGTCACCGTGATGTCACCACCAATATTGACAAGACAAGCACCATAATGGCTCAGGTCTTTTGCAATTTCTGATGCGACCCACCCTTTTGCAACACCACCGAGGTCAATTGCACTATTTGCAGGCAAACGAATATCATAGCTTTCCGGCATGAGTTCGATTTTCTGCCAGCCTTCTGCAGGTTGCGATTGAATGGAGACAGGTTGATGAACTTGGTCGAAGCTATCCACATATCCATTAGCCACCATCTGGTTTAGAATCAGCGGGTTATAGAATCCATCAGTACGGCGCGCACCATGTTTTGCATGCTTCACTGCCTTGAACAGTGTTTCGCTGACAGATACCCATTGACCTGCCTGACGATTCAGATGAGATAATTCACTGTCAACCCGAAACCGTGACAGGATTGCCTCATAGTCTTCGAGTCGGGCTGGCATCGTATTGAGAATTTTGAGACCATCCGCATCAGTCTCAAGCTGAATCTCAACTCGGCACCCCATCGCTCGAAATTCGATGTAGTAAAGTTGCATCATTTTGACGAGCCTGACTTGGACTTCTTCGATTTCTTTTTCTTTTCAGCCTGTGGTTGTTGCGGTTCTGCTTGTGGCTGTGGTTGCGGTGGCTGAATTGCTTGGGCAGGTTGTTCCACAACAACGGGTTGTTCTACAATCACGACAGGTTCCGGTGCTTGCACTTCAACTGGATTGGGTGGCAAAATTGCATTTATCGGATTATTTGAGACTGCCACACCTGAATTGACATCAGTTGTAATTGATGCACTTGCGCCATCTGTGCTGTCTAATGCACCCGCCTGACGAAAAATGGTAATGTTTGGTACAACTCGAACAGCTGTAGGGTCTGGATTATCCTCTACTGCTAGTGTCGGTTGTGCTGTAGGAAATGACATCAACGTTGGGATTGCAGTTAATTCGATAACATCCTCGCCAACATCAAATGCTTGATTATCCATCAATGCAAGGCTCTGTGCTCCCATCAGAGTTGCTAATGTGGATGTACCAGCTAACACGCTACGTACAAATAGCTTTCGTGAGCGGTCTAAACTTGACATGAAATGAACTCCGTAGATAAGTGTTTGTTATCTCTACGGTATGTCAAATGTGACCCGCTTGTTTAAACCGAGTCTCAAACCTAGCTTAAATCAAATTTAATTTGTGTTGGGATGTCAGGTGAAACGCCATAAGATTAAACCGAAACACAACACTCGTAAGATTGTGTAATATCGCAGAGAATGATAGGATGATAGATATTAACCTTCATCAGATAAATCAAAAAAACATCACCTTATTCCAATATATTTCCAATCTAAAGACTATCATCAACTATCATGAGGATTCATGGGCATGTCGTATCGAGTCATAGCGTCACCATTAAAGCCGAAATATATTGTATTGCTGTGTATTTGTCTCTGGGTGTCATTCAGTCTGACAATTAGCTTCGCAGATACTGATAAGACAATCCGCTATAATCCTGCTGAGATTGAAACAGCATGGGCAGACTGGAAAACCAACTATGTCACCACACAAGGTGCGGGTCCTGCACCACGCCAACGGGTACTTGGTGGTGTTAGTACTGTGTCCACTGTGTCCGAAGGTCAAGCTTATGGTATCTTGCTTGCGAGTCTGTTTGACGAACAGGCATTGCTTGACGGTCTGTGGTTATTTGCATCTGACCATCTTAATACAACCGGGCTGATGCACTGGCACATCTTACAACATAATGTCGTTGCAGGTACGGGTGCGGCAACGGATAGTGATGTGGATATGGCAATGGGCATGGTGATAGCTTGTCGTAAGTTAAACAATGGTGACTGGCCTGCAAGTACAAATGGTTTAGACTATTGCCAGATTGCGACAGACCTCATCAATAATATTTGGGAACATGAAGTAGACCACCCCGGTATTGATCCTTCTGCTGGACTTGACGATAACCCCGGTTATGAATTACTCCCCGGTGATATGTGGTCATTGAAAACAGAATATCCGGATGGCATTGTCAATTTATCGTATTTTGCCCCTGCTTATTTTCGCGTCTTTGCAGAATTTACGGGCAATAGTAGTTGGTATTCTGTCATTGACCGTAATTATGAAATTGCAGATTTATCAAAACAAATTGAGGGTAATTGTTCTACACTTGTTCCCAACTGGAGCACATATGATGGTCAATATCAGTATGTTCCGTGGCATGGTGTTACTTCAGAATATTGGGGTTACGACGGTGCGCGGTTTGCATGGCGTGTTGCATTAGATAATGAGTGGTTCAATGACCCTAAAGCAGAGCAAATGATAAACGAAATTGGTGGCTTTTTCAGTAGTATCGATATTACCAATGTTCGCAGTGAGTATCGTTTATCGGGAACATATGTTAGCGGTATACGGAATCCGTTTTTTGTTGCCAATGCGGCATCGGCTATCTGGTCAGCAACAGACCCCATCCCATCTGATTGTGGTCAGGCGACAGGTACATTGCGAACAACACCACAACAAGCCTATGAAAACACCGTTAATATCGGTACACGAAATTACTATAACGATTCATGGCGGTTGCTGGCAATGATGCTGATGACAGGAAATTTCCCGAATCCCTTGACAATCGGAACAGACTCTCCAGACACAAATCGCCCAATTGATATGCCATCGGTCACGCCATCACCTGAGCTGACTGTAGCACCGAATCTATACCTGATAGCGCAGGTGAATGATGACACTGAACAAAGTACAGAGTTCAAATATCAGATTACGAATCTAGGTCGTGAGCCACAAAGCGATGTTTCTGTTCGGATTTTCTTTAATATTGATGACATGCAAGTCGCGGAGGACTATGTCTTAGAGACTTACTATGATTCAAGCGATAACATTACGATTTCGCCCCCAACGCAATGGGAAGACGACACTTATTATTTTGAAGTCGTTTACGATACAGCGACACTGATGGCAGCTAATAGCTTTGAGTTTCATGGTGTGTTGCGACTTGTCAATTGGGATACAAATTTTGACAGCAACAACGATTGGTGGCGTGTTGGACTCAGCGACGATTTTGTTACTACGACAAATATTCCTGTTTATATCGCAGATGTGCTCACTATCGGTCAAGAACCACCAAGCAATCGTCCAGAAGAATCAACAAACATAGCATCCGTTGTCCCGACATTGATGTATACACCAACAAATATTGTAGTCCCAACTGTAGCTGTCACATCTACACAAACAGTAATCGAACCAACCGAAACCTCTCCACCATTGCCGACTGTGACCAACACACCCATCCCAATGCCAACGCAAACATCCACACCGATTCCTGAAGATACAGGGACAGATGTATCCGTTTTATTGCAGGTTCGCCGAGAAGGTACAGACAACAATCAGCAGGCACAATTCCGTTATCAGTTGCAAAACACAGGTAACTCGACACTTTCGGGGTTATCAGCCCGCATATATTTTGACCTTGATAACAGCGAACCCGCTTCTAATTATGTCTTTGAGACCTATTATGATTCATCAAGTAGTGCGTTTGTCAGTGGACCTTATCAGGTAGATACGGACACCCACTACTACGACATCGCATATGGTGGTGCACTCAACGCGGGTGCAACCTTTGAATTTACAGGTGCATTGCATTTGGGTAATTGGGGGCAAACTTTCTCAAGCGCAAATGATTGGTGGAATCGCACAATCAGCAGTGATTATGTGGTGACAACATTTATACCTGTTTATGTTAACGGTGGACTGGTATTTGGTCAGCAACCATAGTCTGAGTCAGAGGGGGCAGAAAACGAAACCACATGCCCTCTCAGTTTGTATCCTCAAGTAAGTTCTCACCCTCGCTAGCTCTAGTAAATTTCATCAATATACCGATTATGACGGGCTTTCATAGCGTGATTATTCTTTTGTGTTTTTGCAATATTTTGCCTTTGAATACATACTGTGAATTGCCAGAGACATAAATTATATCAACATCACATCAGGACATTTACTATGTATCAGAATTTAGAGATTATTGACTTTCATACACACTTCCCCACGGCAAAACCCTGGTTTAAAGATATGGGTACAAATTTGCGTGATAGTTATCTGGAGCGCAGAGGCGAACGTCGCGCCAAAATCAAACGTGATAAATCAGTAGGTTATAGTGTACATTGGCGTAAAATGTGGGGATTTGACCCGCCGGAAGGTGATATGCCCGACGATGAAACACAGGCAGACCGATGGGCAAAAGAAATCGATAACTACGGGTTGCGGGCTGTCGGCTTTGTGACAGGTGGTGGCAATGATAATCTTGGTGCTATAATTGCACGTCACCCTGATAAGTTTATAGGCTTTGCCCATCATCACCCCTTTGGCGAAAATGCTGCTGAAGAACTCAAACGTGCAGTAACAACGCATGGTTTTAAGGGTTATAAATTGCTCGCCCCAATGATTGAAACTCCAATCGAAGATGAAGCAGCTTACCCTGTTTGGGAGATGTGTGCCGAACTGGATATTCCGGTTTTGATTCACTTTGGTATTCAAGGCGGAGGTGGTGGTATCGCATGGCATGAGAATATCAATCCACTGAAACTACATAACGTTGCCCGCGACTTTCCCGATGTAACTTTTGTTGTCCCGCACTTTGGGTGTGCATGGATACGCGAGACACTGCAACTATGTTGGGCATGTCCGAATGTATCAATTGACACATCAGGGTCGAACCAGTGGGTACGCTGGGTCGATGGCGATTGGTCAACTAAAAAACTATTCCGCAAATATATGGAAACCATTGGACCAGAGCGGATTATCTTCGGGACAGATTCGAGTTATTTCCCGCGTGGGTTTGCTGAGCCTTATCTCCGTGATCAATTGCGTGATTGCTATGACCTCAATATGACCGATGAACAAGTCCAGATGATTTTTGGGGCGAATGCAGCACGGTTGTTTAAAATTGAGCTTCATCAGTAAGGTTTCTTGTTGGCATCATATCTTAAGTTCAGTTACGAATTGTATTTATGAGTTTTTGATAAATCGTTATGTTTTCAGTAAAATACAAAATATCGTAGCTATGCTTAGTTACTATAATAATTTTTAAGCTCAAGGAGATTTGTGTTATGCACAAAAAAGTATTGTTTATCGTAGGCGCAATGTTGCTTATGATGGTCGGAATAACATCAACTGCCCAAGATGATGTTATTGAAATCGAATATTGGCAGTATTTCTTCGATGCACGTCAAAGTGCAATGAATATGCTGATTGAACAATTTGAAGCTGAAAACCCCGGCATCAAGATTGTCCATAATAGCGACATTGCTTACGACAACTTCCGCACCGAATTGGCGACTTCTGTTGCTGGTGGTGTTGGACCCGATGTTGTAACCCTTTTCTATGGCTGGATTCCGTCATTTGTGGATGCAGGTTATCTTGTTCCATTGCCAGAGCCATTCACTGAAGATTATATCAACGAAAACTTCGTCCCAATGGTTAGCGGTTCCGCTGCATTTGAAGGCGAATATTATGCTGTACCTACCGCTGTTCGTGCACTAGCAATGTTCTATAACGAAGATCTGCTCGCAGCAGCTGGATACGATAGCCCACCGGAAACCCTCGAAGAATTTAAAGAAATTGCAATTGCAGCAACCGTATACGATGGTGATGCAAGCCTTGATAATCTCGTGACAGAAGGTTATGCAATCCAGATGAGTGGTCAAGCCCACCACTGGTTCCGCGAAGCACTCGTTCGTCAATATGGTGGTGTCCCCTATAGCGACGATTACACCGAAGTTATGTGGAATAGTGAAGCAGGTTGTGAAGCATTTGCATGGTTGACAGACTTTGAAACGAACTTGCTGACTGGAACCAACGAAGGTGTTGGTGGTACAGCTGATGCAGATGATGCTTTTGTCGCAGGTCTAGCAGCACTCCATATTGATGGTTCTTTCCGTCTGGCAGCAGCTCGCAACAACGAAGAACTCAACTTCGGCATTGCTGAATTGCCTGTTGGTCCAAATGGCGAACGTCACACCTATGGTTCATACTGGACACATGGTATTACCCGTCGTGCGAATGAAGACCCTGCACGTTTGGAAGCAGCAACTAAATTCCTTGAATTTATCACCTCACCAGAAGCAGGTACACTGTGGGTTAACGAAGTTGGTGAATTGCCCGCACAAATTGAAGCAGCCAGCGACGACGCACTACTTGAAGACCCCATTCTTGGACCATTTGTTGCAGGTCTCGCTTACTCTCATGCGACCTTCTTCGCTGATGAAAGTCAACAACGTCAGGTTATGATTGACGCATTCGACCTCGTTCGTTTGTCCGGCATGGATCCTTGTGATGCGCTCCAAGAAGCCGCAGCCATCGAACAAGATTTGCTTGACGACTTCTGGGAAGAACGCGAATAAACAGACATCGCAGTGAGGTGTTTGGGTGTAACAACCCCACCCCCTAGCCCCCTCCCCGAAGCTTCAAGGAGGGGGATTAAGTCCCTCTCCAATACTTTGGGGAGGGATTTAGGGAGGGGTTAGACCACTTGATGTCAACACCTATCACCTCACCATTCGACGCACAACCATCTCCACCCACCCATCCATATACAAGACAGACGGTGCATTATGTTTAATCTCACACTGGCGCGACGGAAGGTTCTCTGGGCGTATATTTTTCTGGCGATACCCATTATTTTCTTTTTGTATATCCGTATTTATCCGACCTTTTTTGCATTTCAGATGAGCCTGTACGATTGGAATCCACTGGCGTTAGAGCAGGAATTCATCGGAACTGAGAATTATGAAGAATTATTTGAGGAGCTGAACAAAGAACGCTCACCGACACGCAAAGCCTTCGAGAACACAGCCAAATATGTGGCGATCGGGATGCCGATTCAATTGGTGGTTGCCCTGCTCATTGCACTCATGCTTAATGAAATACGCTTCATGGGGACATTCTATAGGTTGTTGTTCTTCTTACCCTTTGTCACCTCGACGATTGCGATAGCATGGGTGTTCAGGGTCTTGTTTGAAAGGCAAGGCTTATTTAACGTCATGCTGGAAGCCTTCTCGCTCCCGACACAACCGTTCCTCAGGAGTCCTGACCAAGCCATTTGGGCGATTACGGCAGTGGTTGTGTGGCAAGGCATGGGCTTTGCAGTGATTATCTTCCTCGCTGGGCTTAAGCAAATCTCACGAACCTACTACGAAGCAGCGGAAATTGATGGCGCGAGTCGCTGGCAGAGCTTCCGTTATATCACCTTCCCGTTACTAAATCCGAGCATTGTCTATTTGGTAGTGCTACAGACAATTGCTTTTTTGCGGATGTTTGCGCCGGTGTATGCGATGACAACACAAGGGGATGGTGGCCCGCTCAACTCAACGACAACAGTTGTCTTGAGGGTGGTCAGGGAGGCATTTGATAGTAACCAATATGGATTTGCATCAACACTAACAGTCGCCCTATTTATCATTATTTTGGGTATCACTGTTGTGCAATTAGCCGTCACTAATCGGCGAATAGACTGAGGGAGAATACGATTATGACTGTTGTAGAGACTGTAGTCGAAACTGATGTATTTAAAGAAAAACGCTCAAAACCTTCAGTAGACCGAAGTGGCTGGGGATACAAAGCCCTGTCCTATCTAGTGCTGACCATCCTCGGCTTTACTATGATTATCCCCTTCATCTGGATGATTTCGACCTCCTTCAAACCATTTGAAGAAATTCTCGTGTTGCGCTTCTTGCCGGAAAATCCCACGCTGGAAAATTATGGCTTTGTCCTGACCGATACGGCACTCCCACGTTGGTATATGAACTCAATTATTGTGGCGATTATCTCGACTATCAGCGTCGCCTTCTTCGATTCGCTGGCGGGATATGTGTTTGCGAAGTATCAATTCCCCGGCAAGCGTCCCATTTTTATCGTCTTCCTCAGTTCGTTGATGGTGCCGACAGAAATGTTGCTGATACCGTGGTTTATCATGTCAGCCAATCCAATTGTCGGTGGAACATGGATTGATACCTATTGGGGTATCGCCTTCCCCGGTGTGATTACAGCAGCGGGGATATTCTTGATGAGACAATTTATGCAAGGTGTACCCGATGAACTGCTCGATGCGGCGCGGATTGATGGTGTGGGAGAGTTCGGCTTATTCTGGAGAATCGCCGTACCGTTAAGCTTACCCGCCATTGGTGCGCTATGTATCTTTAACTTCCTCGGCAACTGGAACGCCTTCATCTGGCCCCTCATCATTACTACCCAACGTGAGATGATGACATTACCTGTCGGCATTCAGTTCTTTTCGACCGAATCTGGCTCGGAATGGAATCTGATTATGACGGGTGCATCGCTGTCGGTGATACCGTTACTGATAATTGTGATTATTTTCCAGCGGTACATCATCGAAGGTATCGCACTCACTGGCTTGAAAGGCTAATCATGGCAGACACTGCAAAATCATTCCCACATCCCCTCTACGAAAAGACAGTATTACAGCCGTTTTTTCGTGATGCGGAAATCTACTACTATGAGCCGATGCTGGCAGCCAATAAAACCCATGCTGTCATGCTCCATGATTGCGGGATAATTAGCACAGAGAATGCCAAAGCACTTCTTGGCGCATTGAATCAAATCGAAGCCGATGGGCTGGAAAAGCTAGGTTATGAATCCGGCGTAGAAGATTTATTCTTTGCGATGGAAAACAAGATTATCCAGACAATTGGTGCAGAACATGGTGGAAACCTACAATTGGCGCGTAGTCGTAATGACCTCGGTTATGCGCTGACACGGCTCGCTATTCGTCCATTATTGCTACAATCTATACAGGATATATTGAAATTTCGTTCGGCGGTGCTGGAATTTGCTCGTGCCCATCTCGATACCATCATGCCCGGTTACACACATACTCAACCCGCACAACCAAGCACAATGGCACATTATATGGCGGGGGTCTTGTCCTTCCTTGAACGTGATACCCAACGCCTCTTTTTTGCATATGATGTGAACAACCAAAGCCCACTAGGTGCAGCAGCATTAACCGGAACAGGCTTCCCAATTGACCGTCAACTGAGTGCGGATTTGCTTGGGTTTGACAAAGTTATGGCGAGTAGCTATGACAGCATTGGCTCATCGGATAACCTAACCGATGTTGCCAATGCACTCAACAGCCTCGGTGTGAATATGTCACGTTTCACCCGTGATATGTTGTTCTGGGCGACACAAGAAAGTGGCGCAATCCGCATTGATGATAGCTTCATTCAGATTAGCTCAATCATGCCACAAAAGCGCAATCCGGTTGTACTAGAACATATTCGGGCGCGTATCAGCCGGATGATAGCTTATGGGCAAGGTGTAAATCTACAATGTCACAACATCCCATTTGGCGATACGCAGGACATTGAAGATGAAATTTTCCCGCTGGTATTTGGGGGACTGGAAACATCCCATGACATCTTGACGCTGTATCATGCCGTTATCGAAACACTTCAAGTAAACGTAGAACATCTTCGTCAACGGGCGGTTGATGGGTTTACAACAGTGACAGAACTGGCAGATACGTTGGTGCGTGAAGCTGGGTTACCCTTCCGTCAAGCACATAGTGTCGTATCTGGCATGGTCAATTATGCGATGGACAACCAACTCATGCCGACGGAATTGACACCTGATATTTTGAAGCAGGTATCACAAGAACGTATTGGTCAGGAAGTTATCTTATCAAACGAAACTTTAGCAAAGGCACTCGACCCAGAGGCATTTGTCAAGATTCGCACAGTACAAGGTGGCGTATCACCAGTAGCGACCGAAGCCGTATTAGATGAACTTGCGGAACAATTGGTAAATGACCAACAACACGCTGAGAGTTATTTACAAAAATTAGCCGATGCGTCAGTACGGTTAGATGCGGGTGTTGAGCGCGTCCAGTCACAACAATCATAAAGGAGTCCAAAATGAATATTCTTGCAATTGGCGCACATGGTGACGACATCGAAGTGCAATGTGGTGGGACAATCGCCAAAGCGGCAGCCCGTGGAGACAAAGTTTTTATGTGTGTTGTCACGGATGGGCGCGGACGACCGAAAGGCAATCCAGATGAAATTGCCGAAGTCCGCCACAAGGAATCACAGGCTTCTGCTGATGTCATCGGTGCGGAGCTTATTTGGATGGAAATCCCCGATGGTGGATTAAAACCTACCGACGAATACACCGCGCAATTTGTGAATGTCATTCGAGAAGCGAAACCCAATATTATTATCACCCACCCGCAAGATGATTATCATCCTGACCATCGCTATACACACCAGATGGTACTCGACGCAGCCCAGCTTGCCCGCGTGCGTAACTACCCGCATTCAGACCTGCCACCTTATCGTGAACCTTTCCCGATTGCGTTTATGGATGGTGTGTTGGGGTTAAGCTTTTTGCCAGAGGAATGGGTAGACATCAGTGATTTCTACGAGACAAAAAAGGAAATGCTCAGTAAGCATGTTAGCCAGATGATGCCTGACACTTATAACCCAAATTTTGAAATGCCACCCGAAGACCAAAACCCGATGTTGCGCATGATAGAAATTCAAAGTGCCTATCGTGGTATGCAGTGCCGTGCAACATATGGCGAGGCATTCATCTATTGGAAATCGATGGCGCGTGTCTTGCCCTATCGTATTTTGCCATAGGTGATTCACTGTCAGGCTGATTTGTGTCGTCATAAATTGGCGGGGACTGTCTCTGATAACAGCTATTCTGAGAGAGCTTGATTTGCTCAACGAATCAATGCGTTATCATATCAGCACACTATTGTCTCCATAAAACAAAAACCGTGTTGTAGAATTTACTACAGCACGGTATCGAAATCAGAGAGAACTGGGAGCGAAACCGAACCGCGTCCCTCTTGATTTTGCAACCTCAGACAACACTTGAGAATCTACGCTACATGCTGGCTTAACCTCAGTTAAGACCATCATTAAAATTCTATCGAGTTAAAGAATCAGGCAAAATTGGGATAGACAACGACAATAGAAATTTTACAAAAGTGTGGCGATGTGGCAATACTCTTAAACTAGCCGAGACAACACTTATCCACCTCTCACGCATATTAGAGCCAGACTCCAGCTAATGTACCTCCTATATAACTCCCTGAAAGCAACCCATCCCGTGGGATCCACTCTGATTCACCACTTGAAACCTCATGATACAGATATTCTGTAATCATCTGACCATGCGAGTTTTTCCTCTGGCGAATATCGATAATTGCAGAGATATGACCAGGTATTCTCATAGGCACAGACATTCCACGATAAAGGTTGCTATCGATTTGTGGCAAATAAGTTTCAAGATCGAAGCTAACCTTTACTTCCTCTGACTTCGTCATTTGTTCCATGATTTGATTTTGGACTTGCCTATCAGGGTCTTGTGGATTGGTTTCATCATCTCCCTCGTCTCGTTCGGAGACATCCTCATCGGTGTAATCATCGATTTTAACAGATTCGTACTTGTCTTGCCCTTCCTTATCGGTCTCAACAATTAATTCGTCGCCGTATTCGCTCCCCTCTTGTTCTACAGGAACTGTATTGTCGTCTTCGTCTAGGTCGTTTTCTGTAAGTCCCTCTTGTTGTACAGGTATCATATTGTCCTGGTCGTTTTCTGTCATCTCCGGCGCAGGTGTATCATCATTGCGGTTATAGTGCGTTGGATATTGAAATTCCCTTCCAGAATCAACAGTAATAAAATTTTCTAAAACGTCAGATTCCTCATATATCTCAATACCATCAGTCTCGTTTTGTTCCTCAATAAAACGACCATAGGGCTTTAACTTTGCAATAACCTCCTTAGAGCAACCTACGCGTTCAAATTCCTTAAATGCTTCTTCAAGTGCAGTATCGTCTACAGACTTCCCCTTCATGTACATGTTCATCGTATCAACAACCTGCGGGAAACCTCGCAGTTGTTTACGTTGCTTATTTATGAGTGCAATTTGTTCCTGTAGCAATGGTATCTGCTGTTGTATTTCTTCAATTTTATCAAACCACGACATCTCTTCCATTACAGGCAGTTGTTCCTTCAATCGTTCAATTTCTACAGAAATGCTCGTGCGCTCTTTTCCCAAGTCTTTAAACTTCTGCTTGTTTTTCGATTGATTTTCTTCCTTTAACGTACTCTGTGCACCTGTATAGACTTTGTATTCAGGAAGATCAGCATACTGACGATGATAACCCAATGGTATCAACCCATCATTTCCAACGAATTTGCCAAGCATATTGCGCTGTTCTTGACCTAGTTGATCTGTATAGTCTTTCCCAGATACATCCGTTCCTTGGGACATCAGCATGGAATAAATCGGATTACTACTGCCTTTTACAATCTGAATGGTTGTCACGCCACAGCTAGATTCAAAGCGCTGTTGCAGACCACCACGCTTAAAGCCACGGTCACCGAGAAAGCTCTGCTCCAATGCCTCATCCCGATCCATATCCTGAATCATGCTGGTGAATGTTTCCAGTTGTTTGATTGGATCCTTTATTTCACGGTCGCTGTCGGGGTCTACTTGTGGACCGTTTTCCAGCAGTAGTGCCTTGTTACCTGCCATACCTTTGAGCAGTAGTGCCTGTTTAGCCACATCGCCAGGTTTGTCACGTGCATTCAGTAACATATCTCTCAGTTTTTCGTAGTCGTTTTCATTTACAAGGGTGAGTGTGATAGCTGCATCCACTGCATCCTGAATGCCGATAATGCTACCCTGACCTTTATCATTTGATTCATTAATAGGTGAGGCTACACCTAGAACCATCGTCTGAATAAGGTCATAGGTGAGACGATCAGATTCATCATTATCCTTGATCTGTAAAAGTTCCCGTAAAGCTGTTTTTGCCCGCTCTGCGTTTGGGGATGCTTCCACATACATCGCGTTGACATCCGCCAGAGTTTTTCGTATACGATTCGTCCCGGGGTCATTCACATGACCAACAATATCTAGATAATTCTGAATTGCGCCACGTATCTCTCGTAGCATCTGGAGGCGTTTTGTGTGGTCAGTGTACTTCGGATCCATATCCATGAACCGCTTGTTATAGTACAGGTATTCGTTATATAGCGTTTCGAATTTGTCGTAGGCATTCTGCGCTTTTGGGTCTATTGTTTCTTCTACATCTTCATCAATAAAACCGAATCCCTGCTGGCGTTCTTGCTCGTTGTTATCTTGCTCAGGGAGCTCCTGATTTTTTTCCAGCCCCTCATTGTTATTTGTGATAATGTCTTCTTCAACTGTATCATCTTGCTCTTCAGTTGTTATTATATCCCGCTGTATCTGTTGCCTGTGCTGTGGTATCAGTAATTTTTGTTCTGTAATGGCATCATTCTCTTGGGCACGAGTCCGCTGTATGTACTGACGGGTAAACTGATTTCCTAGTGTTCGTTGGAGTTGCAGGATATTGTCAGCAGAGAGGGAAGGACGCTTTACTGCTTGTTGCAATTTATCCTCATCTGTTTGTGTCGAGGTTTGGCGTTGTAAATTGGATAAGTTTTTCAGGCTTGGTCTCTTTGATGCGCGTTTATGAGTTGGCACAGGTTGCTCCGTTGATCTTTCTAGTTGATATGCGTCGTCTGCGTATGTATTGGCATCATAAAACACTTGGCGTTATTTGAGCGTTATTTAAGCGTTATTTGAAAGCACCATATGGAAATTGGTGACGATACACTGATGTTTTCACACGGTTAGTCAAGTCATGTGTCATTGAAGTCGATTACAGTATCTGGCAAGAAAAAGCCCCAACGTATGTTAGGGCTTGATATAATTTAGCTTTGTAGCATTTTTGATACTGGCGCGAGACCTCATCAATGGAGTGTACTTATCCCTTCACATACAGGATGTCATGGCAATTCGTTCTCAGATTTAGGGACAGCCAGCTTCGACATTTGTGAAATTACAAAATGCGGTTTATAAGCGTCGTTGTTCTGTTACATTGCATATCCAATCTGTTATTTATCTAACCTCAAATAACGCTCAAATAACGGTAGCTTTATATAATTGTTTCAGACTAGATATACCAACCACCTAAACATCTTATATATGCGACTCATAACGATGCCTACCTAAACCATCTAACCCAATTCATGAAATCTGATATTAGGGAGTAGCCGATGGGTGGTACGGAATTCTTTTAAGAGGCAACCATGTTGCAAATCCAAAGCTATACAGGTTACTCAATATTAAAAATTACAAGGACAATCCCATGAAACAACTGTCAGTTCTAATTTACCTAATCATCTTCCTGAGCATGACACCTTTCGTCATTCTGTCACAGAATACACCAGAAGCAGATTACAATTTTTGTAGCGATCCCGCTGTCTGGGGAGACGGACACTGCGTCAATCAAGATCCATCAATTGAAGCATGTATGTGGGAGATGGGCTGGTATTTGCCACGCGTTGCTGCTGGCGAATTTAGCATGTCAGACATCAAATCGCCCTGTTTGCGGGTCGTCAATATCTCTGATGAGGAGAACACCATCACCATTACGAGTAGCTCAGATGGAGGGACTGTCACGATTGTGATTGTGCTGGCGGGTCCATCGGGGACTGACATTCACCCTGATGCGCCTGCATCTCCCGATCACACCCTGAATCAAAACAATTTTGATATCACAACCGATGGTACAGGACTTGGCATCACCATTACCGATGATTTAACGATTTATGGCAATAGTGCCAACAACACCATCACAAGCGGAGATGGCAACGATACGATCTATGGTGGCGATGAATCCTGTAATAGGTCGAATTGTAACTACCGAGGTCAATTAGGTGACACAATCAATGGTGGCGATGGTAACGATACGATCTATGGTGGCGATGAATCTTGTACTGAGGATAGTTGTAGCTACCAAGGTCAATTAGGTGACACAATCAATGGTGGTGATGGCAACGATACGATCTATGGTGGCGATGAATCTTGTACTGAGTTTAGTTGTAGCTTTGACGGTCAATTAGGTGACACAATCAATGGTGGTGATGGCAACGATACGATCTATGGTGGCGATGAGTCTTGTACTGGAGAGAGTTGTAGCGATACTGGTGCAACTGGTGATACTATCAATGGCGGTGATGGAGCTGATGTCATTACTGGTGGTGATGAATCCTGTACTGGGCTTTCCTGTAGTGATGGTGCCACAATCGGCGATATGATCAATCAGAATGATAATGCCAACACCGATGATGGCGATGCCGATGTAATTGATGGTGAGGGTGGTGACGATGCCTGCCAAACGAGTACAGGGGACAGTGCTTCCAGTTGCTAAAACGAGATTGTATTCATACGCGATCAAACAGAGGCGTACGGATTTATCGAAAACTGAATAAATTATAATGAGCAAGCCTTATATCAGCGTTATGTAGGCGTTAGTTGGAGAAATCATGCTAGAATAATTGTGCATTGATGAATGAATACGCAGGATAGCCATGTTTTCATATGCAGAATTTCAAGAAACACAGCGTGATTTGGGGCAGTACTTTGTGGAGTATCTCAGTGAACTCGCCAACACATTTAGTCAGGGCGGTTATGCGAGTATAACCGCACTTGATAACTTGGATATAGAATGGGATCAAATCCGTCAGCTTTGGCTTGCGCTACTTGCAACAGGCTCGCCCGACGACATTGCTCTTTGCGTAGAAATCGTCCACAACCTGAAACCACTATTGACGGTGCGTATTCATCCACAAGACATCTTAGAGCCACTTCAGGATTTATTGAACCAGCTTGAGCATAAAAACCTACCTTCAGCAAGATTATGTGTTTTATTCCTACTTGGTGAAGCCCACCGCCTTCTAAGTGACTATCAACTTATGCGAGACTATTATGCTCAGGCAGATAAACTCGCAGAGCAACTGGGTGCAACTTGGTACACACGACAAATCGCAATCAAACTAGCCAGCCAACTCACGGACGAAGGCTATTTGGATGAGGCACTCGCAAAAATTACATGGTTTTTCGATGACATCACCCAACCTATCAACGACCAACAGGCTGAAGCGGCACGAGTTATCGGTCACATTCATAAGCAGCAGGATAACCATGACGAGTCATTGCGCTATTATCAGCTTGCACTTGACCACTTTAGTGAAAGAAATAATTTGTACAAAAAAATGATAACACTTAGCAATATTGGCAATATTTATGTGTTAAAGGGTGAATATAAATCTGGAGATCAATATTACATTCGGGCAATGTTTATTAATCAAAGTGTCAAAAGAAGAACATCTAAGGCGAGCATCCTATATAACCTAGCATTTAGCGCGAATCGTTCAGGAGAGTATAAAGAGGCTCAATACTACGCAAAACAAGCCCTCCAAGAGGCTGTTATCACTGGCGAGAAGCGACTCATCTTAAGAGCTAAGAATGTTGTCGCTATTGCACATCTGCGACTAGGACAGTATGACTTGGCTGTAACGTTGTTTCGTGAAATCATTCCAGATGTTCGCAAAAACGCCTACTATGTCTCTCTGGTTCATGCGATTGCGAATTTAGTTCAAACATGGAATACAGCAGAGGAGTATGAACGTGCATTGCATACCCTTCAGGAACATTTACCAGAAGTGTTGCAAGTTCATAGCAATAATCAGTCCCGTTTTCGGGTTGTCTGTTTAGGGGTTTGGACATTAGCGGGTGTGAAGGCGACATCAAGTGAATATTTTATATTATATGGTTTTGTCGAGGCAAAAGTCGCAACATATTGGGAAGCACCAACCTTTCTCGCCAATGCAAAGGCACTCCAACCAGATAGTGCCCGTTTTGCTACGCAACCGGAGTCAACATTCACAACTGAGGATGCGCTACAATTACTTGCACAAGCTGTAAAAAACTTAGTCCATGAATAGCGAACGAGCATGGGCAATCAACAGTGCATGCACCTGAAAACGCCCATTTGCAGCTGGTTCCATAAGCCCACGCGCCACAAACAACCGTATGGTGTCACGTGGGTTGTCAACTTTCCAAATAGCGGTAAGTGCTTCTATTGAAAAGGTTGCAGGTTTAGGTGAGAAAACCCCAAGTGCAGCAAACCGACGCTGGTTTTCATGACTAAGCCGATTCGTACTTTGTGCAAGTAGTGATGCCACTGTAGGAGGCACGATGCTAAGATCTCCTGTCATATCTTGTGGAGCCTGTGCACGAAGTAATTCAGCCCCTTCGTTAAGCCCTTCAAGTAGGTCGTGTATACCCCAGCCCATCCGAAATTCAGCTTGGAGCAAACGTCCAGCAACTTGAAGCGTTAGTGGCAGACCCTCTAGGTTGCGTACCAGTGTATGTGCCTCATCGGGATGAGCATCGACAACATCTGGTGCAAGCCGTTGTAAAAGCTCCAAGCTGTCTGATTCGTTTAAAATAGGTAATCGATAAATTGCTTCGGAAGCATGTGTGAGCTTGCTGGCGACAGCGTTCTCACGAGTTGTCAACAATGTTCGCACTTTCGCACCGCCGATACTAAAATCGTGGATAGTTTCGGGATTCCAAATATCATCAATAATCAGCAGAGCTTGCTTGTTAGATAATCGTTCCCGAAGCCAATTTGTAATCGAAGCCTTATCAATATTGTCAGCAGGCATTCCCAACGCCTCAGCCCACTGCCGTAGACTAGCGAGAGCACTGTTACTCTGGTGAAGTGCTGTCCATAGTACGCCATCTGGAAATAGCATCGCTATACGTTCATCGTACGCGAGCGTTGCTGCTAAGGTGCTCTTACCGACACCAGGCCATCCTTGTATAGCCACGACACTGTAGGTTTGCAACATATCCAAGAGCTGACTTAGGTCTGTCTCTCGCCCAACAACAAGCTGTGGTCTTGGAGGAAGCACATTTCCTATTGCTATAACTTCTGAAGTCGTTACATTAGCCGAATTTAGGATAGCATTATAAATCGCTTGCATTTCTGGGGAAGGTGCAACACCAAGGTCGCGTTCAAATCGTTCTGAAGCAATCTTATAATGATGCAGGGCTGCGTGAGGTTGGTCGCCATCCATGTAGATGCGCATCAGTAAACGGTGGACACTTTCATCCAGTGCAAACTTTTGTGTCAAGTGCTCCGCATATTTTTGTGCTAGTTCAAAATCACTTTGCTTCGTTGCTAGCTCTACCAGTCGGATACCGATGTCCTTAGTCCACGCATTTACTTTTTGGCGTTGAAGCATCTGCCAGTCTTCAAATTCAATCGCATTCGGCAGACTAAACCCGGTCATGAAATCTCCTACAACCAATTCATATGCCTCTATTAAAGAAACAAGCGGGAGTGATTCATCATTTACAGCCTGTTTCAACACCTCAAAATCCGTCCAAATGTTAACCGTATTTGAAATTCCAACGGTCGTGCGTGTTACTTCTAGCGTGCCATCTGGTAGTATCGTTCGTAAACGATGGAGTACCTGTCGCAGATTATTAAAAGCACGATCCTGCGTTGAATTAGCCCAGAGCAAGGTGGAGAGCAATTCTCGCGTATGATGCTCACGCTCCACTACTAGATAAGCCAGTAGAGCCAGTAACTTAGGACTGTTTTGTTCAACTGGCGTATCATCAATCAAGAGTATAGGAGATCTGAGGATATGAAATTCTAATAACATGGTTCACTCTTAGAGATAACTGAAGGTATAAGTCATACTAAAGCCCTTTGATACAAGAAAGACAGAAACAAGGTATTTACAAATAGGGTTGCGAACATTTAGAGCTAAGGGCTAAGCAGTCGATTCCTGTACCTCTGTCTGGATAAGAATACCATATAGAGGATTAGACATTCATTAGTCAGTTTTGGGTCGTTCAAACATTTTCTGCAAGATGTGTTTGGAAAATTCATTGAGGTGTTTTGTGGTACTATAGCTTCGTAGTATTGTCAAAGTAAAAAATACTATAAGTCCCATTATATATTATGCTCCAGCATCACACAAATCAATCGTTGACTCTGTGTGATTGTCGTTTTTCTAAACCGTTATCGATTGTGTCGACAATGAAGATATGGGTATGTAATTGTTGTAATCTGTGGTCATTGTCGGTATCTTTGTCATGCACATAGTATGAATACTCGAGGACTACCTGTCATTGTTCAATGTGCCATGTGTCGATGATGCGTTCGGTGACTTCTCGAACGACCTCTTGTCGAATATCTTCAGGTAGCAATTCCATCAAGTCGGGTACAGGTAAAATCATCTTGTGATGTGCCAGCACATACGAACCTGAGGGCTGTCCTGCATTCTGATAGACTTCTTTCCACGAATCGCCTAACCTACAATCCACCGAGTATATATCAGGTTCGACTAGTCGATGGTCGGAACTTCCATATGCGATACATACTTCAATAGCTTTTTCAGTCCTTTGAATCCATCTTTGGTTGGTTTCTGGTACTTCCAATTTGGAATGATGGTTGGTTTACTCATGTGTCGGCTCTTTTTTATTCTGTATTCAACCAACCTGTCAGATTATATTTCAGTCGTTTGTCAATTTATGGTAGAACCCAGTTCATCATTGACTGAAACATGCTGATGATAGAGCTGGGTGTTTTGTTTCAGTGCACCGTAGGGCCTGCTTTGTCCTCAAAGACCTAGCAGTCAGCAATAGATAAAGTCGCTTGATTTACAACAATTCGCTAACAGCCAACCCACTCGACTAAGCAAGCAACCTACTTTCAACTCATCACTCGTTACTTGCTCTTCAGTGCCCCGTAGGGTGTAGTTACCGTAGCAACCTAATCATACTTAAACACAACATAGATATTATGCAAGTAATTGGATAGGCAATCATACTGATGGATATAGGCTCGGGGAAAAGGATAAGCTATGTAATATGTTGTTTGAAGCAATTTATGTTGAGATGGGATGACTGTGCCATAAAACAAAAAACCATGTTGTAGAATTTACTACAGCACGGTGTCTAATTCGGAGAGGACAGGGAACGAAACCGAACCCCCTACCCACTTATCTTGCATCCACATACTAGCCTTCAAAACTTATGTCAACTCTTATTATAACATCACACCAAATGCAACATATTTTCTAGCAACCGTACACTGAACAAATGAGCGAGTTGAACAAGCCAAAGTATCTGTTAAGGTTAAGTTTCTCACCACACAACTAAAGAGGGACTCAGATGTTCAACTCACAAAGTTATAGTAAATGGAGACAGATGTTATGGCAACTGATTCCTGATGATTGTGAAAGTCGTTTACTCAATCTAACGTGGTTAATAGTGGGTATTTTTGTGAGTGGAAGTGTGTATACAAGTGTGATCGCGCGTCATCTACCGATTCGAGCAGATAAATTGAGCATCGCAAAACGGTTGGAACGATTTATGTCCAATAAAGCGGTTGATGTGGAGCGATGGTATCATCCATGGGCAAGTTGGTTGATTGAGTCTGCCAGTGTTGGTGGGACAATTCATTTGGTTGTTGATAGCACAAAAGTGAGTGCTTATTGTCGTCAAATTATGATAAGTGTCGCGTATCACCGTCGGACCTTACCCATTATCTGGGATTGGGTCGAGCACCCGCGCGGTCACGCAAGCACACAGGTTCAGATTGATTTGCTCAAACGCTTGTATCCGATGATCCCTAGCGGTGTTCAAGTCAGTTTTGTTGGGGATAGTGAGTTTGGTGCGAGTGCTTTGATTGCCCTGCTCAAAGATTGGGGAT